>Ga0070741_10000041_pt1 | contig 462660 bp, 486 predicted proteins | sample Coa_R1_4_FD_66440 | JGI IMG/M metagenome (GOLD analysis project Ga0070741, IMG submission 66440) | Surface soil microbial communities from Centralia Pennsylvania, which are recovering from an underground coalmine fire - Coalmine... | ecosystem: Environmental > Terrestrial > Soil >...
GTCCAGAATCTCCAAGGACAGATCACTAATATCCAAAACAATGTTACAAACATCCAGAACAACTTCTCCACTAACGTCAACAGCCTCAATCCAATTGTGGTGGGGTTTGGAAACTCTGCTACAGGTCTCAATGCCTCAGCTTTGGGTTTTAGAAATACATCTTCAGGAAACTATTCTACGGCAGTCGGGTATTGTAATACTTCTAGCGCTAGCTGTGCTAACACTTTTGGTTTTTGTAATCTCGCGAACAGTCTCTGCAGTACTGCCATTGGTTTCCGAAATAATGTCTGTGTAGTGGGCGGTTACACTGCCGGTATAAATAGTGTTGCAATTGGAAATAGAAATGCTGCTACGGGGGGATCAGCGGTTGCTATTGGTGTAAATAATTTTGCGCCCGGAGCTCAGAGCGTTGCCATGGGAATGGGTAATAAAGCCTGTGCCCTTGCTGGCTATGGGGCTACTGCGTCCGGGTATTACAACACCACCTGTGCCTGTAAAGCTACGGCAATGGGATTAGGCAACCTTGCTTCCGGGGGATTATCAATCGCTTTGGGTAATTGCAACATCGCCTCTGGTGATTGTTCTTCTGCCTCGGGCTATACCAACATCGCTTCCGGCCTCTCATCAGTGGCGGTAGGGTTTTGCAATACAGCTGCCGGAGGAGCAGATTCGGTGGGAGGTTATAAAAATGCAGTCTGCCTAAGTAGCTTCAGTTCTGCATTTGGAGCCTGCAACACAGTTTCTAGTCAGCGATCTTCCGCTTTTGGTTACTTAAACAACGCTACCGGAGGTGCTGGCAACATTTCTATTGGAAATCTAAACTCTGTCACTTCTGCTGGATTTAATGGAGATTCATATTCTTCAGCTCTTGGCTCATGCAATAGCATTGGAGGTTATCGATCTACTGCATTAGGTCTATGTAATAGTTTACCCTCTTATGATTCCGTTGCTGTTGGAGGATCTAACACTAGCTCTATCGGCGCAAACCTGGCTACTTTAGTTGGATACCATAATACTGGTTGTGGTAGTTTTTCTACTGCTGTCGGCTACTCGAATGTCTCCTGTAGTGATTCTGTCGCGGTTGGTGTACAAAATATAGCTTGTGGAATTGACTCTTCTGCTTTTGGTTCTGGTAATACAGCCTCCGGCTGCTGTTCTTCTACCTCCGGCTTTCGTAATACTGCATCCATCTACAACTCCTCAGCTTTCGGTCTTTGCAATGTCGCCTGCAACAACCACTCTTCGTCCTTTGGTGCTCTTAATACTGCCTCCGGTGCTGGAAGTTCGGCTTTGGGTTTTGCTAATATGGCTTCTGGCCAGAATAGCGCTGCCTTCGGCGCCAACTCACTGGCTTCTGCTGACGGATCTTTGGCCATCGGCTCAGGAAGCGCTTCGGGATATTCCTTTCAGGATCTCCGAACTACTGCTTCAGGAATAAATTCAGTCTCAGTGGGAACGAATTCGGGGTATTATGGGGTCGCAAACACCGCTAGTGGATGTGAATCAGTGGCTATAGGAGTTGCTAATACAGCGTCAAGTTACTATAGCGTTAGTGTTGGAAAGTCTAATTCCGTTTCGGGTCTCTATGCAGGTATTTCTTCAGCTTTTGGTGTTTGTAATACTGTTTCTGATTACGCCACTCGAAGTTCCGCTTCAGGTTACCGTAACTTTGTTGGTGCTAGTCGTTCTACTGCCTCTGGTTATCTCAATACCGCTATGGGATTTTCAAGTTCTGCAATAGGTGTTAGTAATTGTGTATGTGGAACTGGCTTAAACTCATCCGCTTTTGGTAATTGCAATATCGCCTCTGGCTGCTCCTCATCCGCCTTCGGCTTCAGCAACACCGCCTCGGGTTATTTCTCCTCCGCCTTTGGTTATCACAGCACCGCCTGTGGCACTCAATCCAGCGCGTTAGGTTATCTAAACACCACATCAGGCAACTATTCTGTTAGTGTAGGAACTTGTAACACAGCATCAGGTTCTTTTGCTTCAGCCTTGGGATCTCGACAAAACGCTGCCTCAGGAGATTTTTCAATAGCGGCAGGTTACCACAATACCTCGAGTGGAGGTAATTCCTCAGCCGTAGGATTTTTCAATACTGCGTCTGGCGGCTGCTCCTCCGCCTCCGGCTTCTTAAATGCCGCCTCCGCCTGTCTCTCTTCCGCCTTCGGCGCCTGCCTCTCAAACGCCACTTCTTCTACCTCCCTCATCGGAGTCTGTAACGGCTGGCTCTCCATTAATGGTAACAAAAGTGTCCTCGCCTCAAACGGAGCTTGTCTCTCAACCGGAGGTACTTGGACTAACGCTTCAGATCGAAACCTCAAGGAGAACTTCACCACATTGGATGGAGAAGATATCTTAAACAAAATTAATTCTCTCCCTGTCACAGAATGGAACTACAAGAGTGAAGACTCCACAGTTAAACACATTGGTCCGGTAGCTCAAGACTTCTATGAGACCTTTCACGTTGGAAACTCTGACAAATCTATCTCCACCATTGATCCTGCAGGCATTGCTCTAGTAGGCATACAGGCTCTCTCAAAGAAAGTAGACAATCAGAATGCCTCCACCACAGCAGCCCTAGCCTCCCTCGATATCAGAGTCTCTTCCATTGAATCTCTGACTAATCTCGCGAATGCTCACACCTCACTCGGAGGAGAGATACTCGGCGCCCTTCAGAGTTTTGGCGCCGAGGTAGTGGATGGTATTGCGTACTTGAAGAATGTGTTTGTGGAAAATCTCACGGCGAAGAAGGCTGACATTCAAAAATTAAATGTTAATAAAGGATTCCAGATCATCGATAGCGATACAGGCGAAGTGTATTGTGTCACACTTCATAGCGGAGAATTCCAAAAAGATAAGGGTGATTGTCCGGATCCTGCTGCAAATTCAACTTCCACCCCCTCTACTTCTTCCGGCACCATCATCACTGTCGATTCAAATAACAATACAGTAATAGTGCCGGATGCCGCCGGAGGCGGCACTGGGGAAAGCGCGAGCTCGACTAGTGACAATGGTGCGAGCGCTTCTTCCACAGAAACAGTTTCTTCAGAAAGTGGTACCTCTACGGGAAATACTATTGAGCCTGCGCCCCCTACAACTGAGAGTGGTAGTTCTAGCGATTTGGGATCAGGAAACTAGAAATCAAAAAGCCCCGCCGACGGCGGGGCTTTTTGATTAGGAAACTTTTTCCAGAATTCTTTTAAAAGTATTCGGAGACTCGAGCGCCAAAGTGGCCAAAGTCTTGCGGTCATAACCCAATTTATTTTTCTTTAAAGCGCCGATAAACTTGCTGTAAGATGGGCCACCGTGTTCTTTCAGAGCGGCATTGATTCGAACATTCCACATTCGGCGAAAATCACCTTTCTTATCACGACGATGAGCAAAAGCGTAAGTGCCGGCATGAGAAATAGCTTCAATAGCCTGCCTTTCTTTTTTTGAGCGGCCAAATCGGTAACCTTTAACTTGTTTTAAAACATTGCGACGACTTTTTAGGGCGTGCACCCCCTTTTTCACTCTAGTCATATTAGTTACTTACGATAAAACGTGATCGGCTTTTATTACTAATAGCAAAAGGAACCAAACGGTTTCTAGCCATCTGTTTTGAACTCGACTCTTTGGCATTAAAATGGTTTTGTCCCGGCTTTCGAGCCACCAGTTTGCCGTTTTTAGTTACTCTTATTCGTTTGGAATAGGATTTATTAGTCTTCATGGAAGTTATAAGTTTAAAGTTCTTAAGTTTACAAGTTTTTCACTTATGAACTTAAGCGAAGCGTAACTTATCAACTAATTTATGCTTTTTCTATAATAATGCTTAATCCTTTCGGACTCTTTTTGGCCGAGTCAGCTATCTTATATTCTTCGGTTAGGAGCTTTAAAATTCGCTCCATTCTCTCTTTGAGGAAGTTCTGGTCGAGATATTTGGCTCGGCCCGGAAGAAATAAATCAATTTTAATGCGATGGCCTTCTTTTAGCCATTCTGATGCCTTCTTGGCTTTCAATTCGAGATCATGTTCGCCGGTGCCCAGTTTAACCTGAAGGCCTTTCATCTCAACTGAGTGAGTTCGGGCCTTGGAGTGCTTCAGCTTCTTGTTCTCGTCGTACTGAAACTTACCATAATCCATTATTTTTGCAACCGGCGGATTGGATTTGGCCGAGATTTCAATCAGATCCGAATTAACTTCTCCGGCTCTTCGCAGAGCCTCCTCTAAACTAATCACTCCTAGGTTTTGGCCGTCAATATCAATAACCCGTAGCTCCGGCGCCTTGATTTGGTGGTTAATCCTGTTTTGAGTGGTAGCCAAGTGAAATTATTATAGCAAAAACTTCCTAAAAACCAACTATTCCTAATTTCTATCCACTAACTTTTTCTCGAGAGCATTCTTCTCGTAAAAAGGCAGTTTCATCTGTTTGATGACCTTTCGGAAGAAGGTAATTGTTTCATCATAGGTTGGTCTGTCTACCGGGTAAGGAATTTTATCCTTACCGCCGTGAGCAAAACTGTATCTGGCCGGATCTTCATACGAAGGTTTGGCGCCATAAATTACTTCCGAGACCAGACTCAAGGCTCGAACGGTCTTTGGCCCCACTCCTTCAAGCGAAACCAATTTTTCATAATTCTCCGGCTTTTGTTCGTTCACTTTGTAAAGTATTCGCTCCAGATATTTGCTGCGGCTGAAATCTTCAAAGATTACTGAATGAACATACGGCTCCTTCTTGCCAAGCCAGATTAAATCCAGCGGCTCGGTCTGGTTTTTAATTTGCAGTTTCAAATAGCGTGAGAAGGGCGTGCTGTGACGACGAAGGAGTTCTACATCTTTGAGGAGACTCTGATAATTGCCGTTAGCTAACTCAATACTTAAATCCTGCGTCGGCTTACTCTTTTCGGCTGATAAATTTAAAATTGGTGATGTAGAAAGAGGACTTGAAATACCGGAATGTGGTTCAACCACCAAATCTTTAATATTTTTTGAATACCAGTGATAGCGGCGAGCCATCCGAGTATCCTGATTCATACCTTGCTGGACTACGCTCCAATGGCCGTTTCGGGAAAAGAAAAAGGCGTGATGATAAAGCTGATAGCCGTCCTGCACCAAACTGGAATCAACCTTGGCCGACATTTTGGAATTGTAGACAAGATTTTGGACGGCAGGCGAAGGCAGAGTTAAGACGGCGCCCCAATTCTCAATTTCCTGAGGAGTTTTTCTGGAAGTCTTGCCTTTGCCGCCGCAAATAAATATTCCAAGTTCCTTTTCCAGCCCGCTCAAAGCCTCCTTCAGGGCGGCTGTCAAGATAGTTGTCAAGCCAGAAGCGTTCCAGTCGAAGGCCAATACTGTACCAAGCGACTGAAACCAGCCGGGTTCCGAAACTCGACGAATAAATTCGTCGGGGCCATAGAGCTCAACCATGATCTGAATCATTTCGCGCGAGAGTTTCACCATTCGCTCAAAGAGCCATGGCGGACAGACTCCGGTGTCCAGTCCGAATGTTGCGATACCACGTTTCACCATGCGGTCATTATACAACAGGGGCGGCCGGCGAAGCCGGCCGCCCCTTCCCCTTAAGAAAAATTTAAGTAATATTGCTATAATTAAAATGATGGCAGTAACGGATCAAATGAATGTCAGACAGAAACTCGGACGAAAAACCTTCTGGATTTTTCTGCTCGGCAAATCTATCGGGGCCATCATCTTTTTTTGCATTCTAATTGTCTTTTTAGTCCTGGCTTCACTTGGTCCGACCACTTTCTATTCAGGTATTAGCGATCAGGCAGGACAAACCGTGGAAGCCTTTCTAATTTTAGGCTTAATGGGATCGGCTCTTCTCTTTCTTGTTCTGCTAATCATCGCTCTTGTTATCACTTGGTTAGAATATCGAAATTACAATTTTACTTTAGGTGACCATGCTCTGGAAGTTCATCGCGGCATTCTAACGAAGGAGACAATTTCCATCCCGTATCACCATATTGAAGATATTAATATTGAGCAGAGTATTTTTTATCAGATGATGGGAGTCTGTCGAGTCGCTATTTTAACGGCCGGTCATGGAGATGATGAAGATAAATCGGAGGGGATCTTACCAACTATTGATTTAAAAACCGGACAAGAGATACAGCACTTCGTGATGGCCCGCTCTAATACGCAAGAAGTAATAAATAAGACCGTCTCATAATAAATGAAAAAATTAGATTTATATTTTTTAATTCTCTTAATTTTTATTCCCGTTACTTTGGTGGCCGATTGGGTCGGGGTTTCGCCCGTTTATTTATTTTTCGTCTCGGCTCTGGCTATTATTCCACTGGCAAAATACATAGGAGAAGCTACCGAGGAATTAGCCACGCACAGCAATCCGGCTATGGGGGGCTTTCTCAACGCCACTTTTGGTAATGCCACCGAATTAATTATCGGAATCTTTTCTTTGAGAGCCGGTTTAATTGAAGTGGTGAAGGCTTCCATTACGGGTTCTATTTTAGGCAATCTTTTGCTGGTGCTTGGCATGGCCATGTTTTTTGGTGGGCGACGTCACAAAAAACAGGAGTTCAATAAAACGGCGGCCAGTGCCAGCGCTTCAACCTTAATTCTTACCATGATTGCCTTTGTCATTCCGGCCATTTTTTTAACCACCGACCCCGGCATTTCGGATATCGTGGTAGAGAAGTTAAGTATTTCGGTGTCGATCTTAATGATCATTATTTATTTCTCCAGTCTGCTTTTTTCTCTTTACTCCCACAAACATCTTTACACTGAAGAAGTGGGCAAGTATGAACCGAAATGGAGTATTTCCAAAAGCACCATTATTTTAATTCTAGCTACTCTTGGTGTAGCCACTATGAGCGAAATTTTAGTTTCATCCATTAATCCGATTGTTACTAGTCTCGGTTGGTCGCCGCTTTTCATCGGAGTGATTTTTGTCGCTTTGATTGGAAACGTGGCGGAACACGTCTCGGCCATTACCGTGGCGATGAAAAACCGGATGGATCTTGCTATTCAAATTACCATTGGTTCGGCTACCCAAATTGCCATGCTGGTAGCGCCTCTTTTAGTTATTTTTAGTCTATTTTTTCCGACGCCAATGACTTTAGTTTTTGAAACTTTTCAATTGATCACTATTATTCTTTCGGTGATTGTAGTAAGTGGAGTTGTGCAGGATGGCGAAAGCAATTGGTTTGAAGGACTGCAGCTAATGGTGGCCTATGCCATTATGGCCGTGGCCTTCTTTTTTCATCCGTAATTGCTGGGGACAGCCAAGTAGTAAGAGAGAGGGTGGGTGTTATAATTAGTATCCAGAATGGTACATCAACATGTCGGTTCACTGGTCTTCAGCTCGCTGAAGAAAAACAAAAAATTTCTGCAAGCGCACCGTCCTCCGCCTTATCGCTGGCGACGGCGAAGCCGGGAATAACTAAAGTTCAAATTTTCAGCCGGGTCGAGCAAGCTCGACCCGGCTTTTGTTTTTTGTTGACAAAAGGGGATCTTATGATAATTTTGGCCGCAGAGTCGGTAATTCTGCCACTCAGAACTGGAGATACAAATGAAATTAACATTGGCAATTCTTTTGCTGATATCCCTTGCAATTAACGCGACCGTGATTTTTGGCCCGACCTACATAAGTCGTAAGATTGGAGCCCCGATTCCCGACAAGGGTAGTTTCGGGTACATCTCAACTGATCCAGACTTCTTCGCCGCCCGGCGTCGAGCTCTCGGTCTCGTGAATATTTGGCCAATAGGGACTATACCCTCGTCTACTAACTCTCACTTGAAGCGGGATCTCTATGCAAACGGGGCACTCTTCAATTTGGACGACGATCTGTCGTTCATTGAGGAGCTCGGAGACGCCAAAGCCTTTCCGGCTTTTGTCTCGGACAACCCGGAACGAGACGCCAAGATTGCCGCAGACTCTTTCAATCAGTCGGGGTTTGCGGCCAAGGCTCTGCCTCATCGAGAGAACAACATGCAGCAAGCAATGTGGTTTGTCTCGTTTAAGGACTCGCGCTACAATCCGGGCTGGCCTATGGCGTTCAGGTGGGAAGGTCGGAAACAGCCAGATCAGCCTAAGCCATTTTCGCTGCCAGAAAAAATTTCTGGTCGGAGAATGTAATTGAGGATTAATGGGTTAAGGTCGTCGCATCAGTGCGACGACCTTTTCGTTTTTATATTTCCTCTCTCTGTAATATCATTCAGGTATGTCAGTCTTAATTTCCAACAAAAAAGTCCATTTTAATTATGAAATTCTGGAGAAATTTGAAGCCGGAATTGAGCTTTTTGGTTTTGAGGTGAAGGCCCTAAGAAGCGGTCAGGGAAATCTGGAAGGGGGTCATGTCAGTATTCGAGGAGGAGAAGCCTTTTTAATCGGGGTCCAAATCCCTCCGTATCAGAGCGCTAACACTCCAAAAAATTATGAACCCGAGAGAGTAAGAAAATTGCTTCTAACTAAGGCAGAGATTGGCAAATTAGCCGAGAACGAATCGAAGAAGGGATTGACAATAGTGCCTATTTCGGTGTATAATAAAGGACGTAAGATAAAGCTTGAAATTGCCGTCGTAAGAGGCAAGAAGAGATTCGACAAAAGAGAAACTATTAAGAGGCGAGATACTGAAAGAGAAATTCGCCGCACTTTGAAAAATCAGTAGAAATACAAATTAGAGGTTCCCCGAAAAAATTCGAGCCGATTAATCGAATTTTTTCGGGGGATGCCAGGCATCGACAGCTGGTCAACTCTAATATGTGCAAAGTGGAGCACTCTGAACTCCTAAATCTCGGAGAAAGCCTAAGTGCAAAAAACTTAGCATCGAGGATCTCACCGTATTTTACGGCTAAAGATTTTCAATTCGCCTACGCTTTAGCGTAAGTGACACCCGCGAAGAGGCCTTCCGTAACTCTTCCAGTGGTGTTATATCTTCGGAATAGGATCGCGCGAAGCCGAGCGCGCGAGCCCGAATAATTAACGGCTCGAGGAAAGAAGGTTTTGTTTGTTTCCGACTTCTTTCGTCTAAATTGTCGCAAGACAAAGAAATAAACTAAACTTTGTAGATTCATTTTAGAAAATCAGTTGCACGCGCGTTCAATTCGCGCCATCTCCACCACTTAAAGATTTAAAAGCCGCCGTAAGGCGGTTTTTAAATTGGCGTCATTAACTTGTGATATAATCACCTTTTAAATGCCTCCATACAACAATCAAAAATCCAAAAAACCTCTAAAACCTTCGCGAAAGCGGGGTCCGTTGGGACGTTTACCGGGCGGACGCAGCCCTTTCTTCAATAATGTTCTGACTACCATCATTATTTTTATTATTCTGATTACTGCTTACGCCTTTATTGCCGACAACAGCTCCGGTACCCCACCGGTAAGTATTTCTCAACTAGTTCAAGACATTAACGCTGGCAAAGTCAGTACCATTACCGTCAAGGGTGATAATTTGGAAATTGCTTACGTTGATAAGACTACCAAAGATGCTAAGAAGGAACCTGAAAGCTCTCTTTCGCAAACTCTAGTTAATTATGGAGTGGACAAAGCGGCTTTGGCCAACGTAGATATTCAGGAAAAAGAAGCCGGTGGCGTAACTTATTGGATTATAAATCTGGCTCCCTTCATTATTCCGGCTTTGTTTGTCATTTTCTTCTTGTGGCTTCTGTCGCGACAAGTAAAGGGCGCCGGCATGCAGGCTTTTACCTTCGGTCAATCAAAAGCTCGACTTACTTCACCGACGGACAAAAAACAGCGGGTAACTTTTAAAGATGTGGCCGGGGCCAAAGAAGCCAAGGAAGAACTGGCAGAAATCGTAGACTTTTTGAAAAATCCCAAGAAATTTCTGGAAATTGGAGCCCGTATTCCTAAAGGTATTCTATTAATGGGTGCACCGGGTACTGGAAAGACTCTCTTGGCGCGAGCGGTGGCCGGCGAAGCCGGCGTAGCCTTTTTCTCTATTTCCGGCTCTGAATTCGTGGAAATGTTCGTTGGAGTCGGCGCTTCTCGTGTACGGGATCTTTTCGGTTTAGCCAAGCAGGCTGCCCCCGCCATTATTTTCATGGATGAAATTGATGCGGTTGGACGGGTGCGAGGAACTGGAGTGGGTGGCGGCAATGACGAGCGCGAGCAAACTCTTAATCAGATTTTGGTGGAGATGGACGGGTTTGAACCAAATGAAAAAGTTATTGTGATGGCAGCCACTAATCGTCCCGATGTTTTGGATCCGGCCCTGCTTCGACCGGGCCGTTTTGATCGTCGAGTAACCATCGATTTGCCGGATAGGGAAGATCGAGAAGCCATTCTCAAAATTCATTCCAAAGAAAAACCTTTCGCCGAAGATGTAAATCTGAAAGTCATCGCCGAAAGAACCCCCGGTTTTTCCGGTGCTGATCTTTACTCACTAATGAATGAAGGAGCCATTTTGGCTGCGCGCGAAAATCGCACCAAAGTGTCCCAATATGATTTAATTCGTTCCATTGAAAAAGTGATGCTCGGTCCGGAGCGCCGCTCTCACGTCCTAAATCAGAAAGAAAAAGAAATTACGGCCTATCATGAAGCCGGTCACGCTCTAGTTGCGTCAGTTTTGCCGTATGCGGATCCGGTTCATAAAGTTTCCATTATTTCTCGCGGTCGAGCTGCCGGTTACACTTTGAAACTACCGCTTGAGGAAAGAAAATTGCAGTCGAAAAATGAATTTTTGGATGATATTGCCGTTTCTCTTGGAGGTTATGTCGTAGAGAAAAATATTTTTGGCGATGTTACGACCGGTTCGTCAAACGATTTGCAAGTTTCAACTGCTTTGGCCCGAGAGATGGTAACTAAATATGGTATGTCAGAGAAGATTGGGGCCATGGCGCTTGAAGGAGCGGGAGGGCGCGCTATGTTTGGTCGGGGTTTGGATGAGAAAGAATATTCGGAGGCGGTAGGGGAGCAGATTGACGCGGAAGTTTCCCGCATTATGAAGGAGGCCTATGCGAAAACTGAAAAGATTATCAATGAAAAACGAGAAGCTCTAAATGCCATTGCTGAAGTTTTAATTGAGAAAGAAACTATTGAACGCGACGATTTTGAAAAGATCATCATCGCTCACGGCATTATTCCAAAAAAGAAGAAGGATATTGAACATCAGGACGCTATAATCTAGATTTGTAAGATTTTTTAAGGTAGCTCGTCTCATATTACTGAAGGATTTTGTTTCAATAATATTTATATTGCGCGGGCAAAATCTTTCAATAAGCCTACCGAAAAATCCCCAGGAAACTGGGGATTTTTCGGTGGTTGATTTTAATTTTTTCAGGGCTAATATATATGCCAGATATGAAATCTTTGGTCAGAGGACTCCAACGTCTTTACCAGTTATCTCACTCCTCCGATGAAGCCCAAAAACTTTCCACGACGGTAACCCTGGTTGATCAGCTTTTGGAAACAGAAGAGATTCCCTGGCAGTTAGAATCTTTAAAAAAGCCACAAGATTTTTCGGCGGAGTTCAAATTTTCGAAGCACAAAATTGATTACTCGATTAAAATCAGTTTTTTCTTAATTGATCATCTCCCGAAAGGTCAATATGAGATCGAATTTCGTCGAAATAATCATCTCCTGTACCGAAAAAGCTTTATCGCTGAAAATGCGAAAACTCTTTCTGAGAATCAGCTTATTCACAAACTGTGGCGGCTAAGTCAAAATGCTGCATTGGTTGCGTATGCCTGATTCACTCTGTTGCCAAACAGAGTTTTTATTTACCCCTCCCTCGGTGTGTATGTTTCATGAATTCTTTGTGCGAGTGCTAGGATTCGAACCTAGGACCGGGCGTGTATAAGACGCCTGCTCTACCAGCTGAGCTACACTCGCATCAAAATAGTATATATCACTCCCGTGGAAAACTATCCAAAATCTTTATTCAAAATGGATTTCCTTGGCTGCTTCAAGATGAGGATGAAGCAGCGGGTAATTTCTTAGCTCGGGGTCCTCTTCGATTAGGCGGCGCGCTTCGGTTCGCGCCGCTTCCACCATTTTAATATTCTTAATGGCTTCCATAGCGATATCGGAAAGGCCCCATTGTTTTCTGCCGTAGAGTTCTCCGGCTCCGCGAAGCTGAAGATCCAATTCCGCCAATTCAAATCCGCTCTTGGCGCTTTTTAATGCTCGCAATCTTTCCAAAGTTTTCTGACTTCTACTTTCAGCGAAAACGAAACAGTATGCTTGGTGATTGCTGCGAATAATGCGGCCACGCAATTGATGCAGTTGTGCCAGCCCGAAACGCTCACCTCCCTCAATAATCATGACGGTGGCATTCGGCACATTTACTCCGACTTCCACGACGGAGGTGGAGACTAAGATTTTTGTTTCGCCCGTTTCAAACTTCTTCATCACTTCATCTTTAGCCTTCGGAGTCATCTTGCTATGAAGCACGTCAATACTAAATTCCGGAAAGACTTCTTTTTTCAGTCGGGTCGCTTCTGCTTTGGCCGATTTGGCAATTAAAGCCTGTTCTTTTTCCGGATCGGGCTCATTAATGCGCGGACAAATGACATAACATTGACGGCCGCTTTCGAGCTCATTGCGGACCTTCTCGTAAACATTTTCCCGTTTATTCGGTAAGACAATTTCCGTCATAACCGGCTTTCGTCCTGCCGGCATTTCATCCAGAAGTGAAAGATCCAGATCCCCGTAAATGGTCAAAGCTAAAGTGCGGGGAATGGGAGTAGCCGTCATTGATAAAAGATGTGGAACGATTTGGTCAACCGAGCCCTCTCGCTGACGCAACTTTCGTCGCTGGGCCGTCCCAAAACGATGTTGTTCGTCAATAATGACATAAGCCAGATTTTTAAATTTCACTGACTTTTGAATGAGTGCGTGAGTGCCGACCAAAATTGGAATTTCGCCGTTTGCCACCCATTTTAAAAGCTGGGCGCGGGAAATGTTAGTGTAGCCGCTCGGATTTACTTTTGACGGAAACTTAAAACAGCCGCTGCCAGTAATTAAACCAATATTTATTCCAAGATGGGCAAAATATTTAATGAAAGATTCAAAGTGCTGCTTGGCTAAGATCTCCGTTGGTACCATGTAAGCGGTCTGGAGATTACCGAAATCACCAGAGCGGCCTTCGGCCGGTCTGGTAACCGTCACCGCGTAGACACTGGTAGCGGCTACGGCAGTTTTGCCAGAGCCGACATCACCTTCAAGAAGTCGCGACATCGGTTGCCCACTCTGAAAATCTTTTAAAATATCGGCAATCACCCGCTTTTGAGCGGCAGTTTCCTTGAAAGGGAAGCGGGAAGTGAAGCTTTCAATACTCTTCACACTTTCACTAATGACAAAAGCCTGTGATTTCTCCTGTTCTTTTCTTTCTTTTTGTTTACCAAGCTGAATGTAGAAGACTTCTTCAAAAGAAAAAAGTTTGCGAGCGGCCAGAGCATCAGAGGCGCGCTGCGGAGTATGGATGAAAATGAAGGATGATTTTAATTTCGGCAGATTGTACCTTTCCAGAATTTCATTTGGAATCGGATCTTCCAGTGAATCCAGAATTCCAGTCTTAAAAACTTTCTGAAGTGCATGATAGAACCAATTAGAACTGATGCCGCGACTCTCTGGATAGACTGGATAAAGAGTATGAATTTCTCCACCCTCACCAAAAAGAGAATCACCGACGGCTGTTGGCAATTTGGAAACCGTCTCAATCTTGGGATTGCTAAGATATAACTCACCTTTGCGCTCGGTAACTTTGCCCTCTACTCGAACCAACGCTCCTTCGGCAATCATCTTGGCTAAATATGGCTGATAAAACCAGACAATTTTTATTCGACCGGTTTCGTCGGCCACATATGCTTCGGCCATCGGAATTTTTTTCCGGAAGGCCTTGCTGGTTTTAAGAGAGCTGATCTGGCCAAAGACAACAGCTTGCTCACCTTTTTCCAGATCGCTGACATTTTTCATCTCGCTGGTGTCTCCGTACCGAGCGGGGAAATGATAGAGCAAATCCATAATGGTTTTGAGACCAAGTTTTTTCAGAGCAGATTTTTGAACTGGAGTGAGGCGAAAGGTTTCCTCAATCAGAGATTCGGGCTGCATCTCCTCATTCTAACCGATTTTTATGAATGAAGCGGGGGTAACTTAAGACACACAGAGACAGAGAGATTCCCAAGATCGGTACGTTTCTGAAGAGAACGTCAAATTGATGGAAATTAAAAATGAGGCTGCCGAAAAGATAGAGCGAGGCCACCACACTAGGAATGAAAAGCTTGCGCCCCCAGAGAAACCAAGCGGCAATGATTAATTCTGAAAGACCGAATAGATTTAAGACAACTGAGTCAGAGAAATGTTCGCGAATAAAATTCGGGAAGTAGCCGATCCAGTCAAACGGGTGAAGATAGCCAAGCAGAGCAGCATAAACAAAAGCAAAGGCTAAAGAAATCCTTAAAATTAAATCGGTGAGATGCTGGCGGGCAGGGGTAAAGTGTCTTTTCATAGGGAAAGGAAAGGCCGGTCCCGCGAAGCGGGACCGGCCTTTCATCAATTAATGAGTAGTGGTGGCGTTAGAACCACTTGATGTGGCGGCCGTTAATGTAGTAGTGGAAGTAGTTGTGCTGTTAGTAATAACCAGCGGAAATGGGTTTTGCTCGGAAGTATCGGTATTTGAGTTTTCAATGACGGTATAGTTATTTTTATTGCTGACAGCAAAGAAAATTCCCAAACCAGCAATAATAATGACGGCCACAATTAAAACATATTGTCTGGAAGTCATAAATAAATCCTAGCAGGAAGATGAAGAGAAGGCAATCACAATACATTCACTATCAATGGATCATTTTGGGACATTGGTTTTTAGCTCCCAGATATTCCAAGATAACTGTTTTTGAACACTTTCCTCATTTAAGCCGATCTTAGCCGATTGAATATCTCCCGCCGTTTCCTTAAGGGTTTGAATATTAAATTCAAATCCAAGATCTGTAAAAAATTTTTTTGCATCATCTAGATCAATAAAAGCGTTACTTGCGTAATCTCTGCCTGTACGTTTTTTGATTTCTTCCAATGCTTCTTTACGTTTCCCGCCGGTATTCAGTTTTTCCATATCACTTAATGTAAAAATGTCTGGAGTTATCCAAATACCGCCTCGATCAATCAAGACTTCTCGAATAATAGTTGCCATTTTTTCTTTTTCTTCTCGATTAAAATAAGCAACTAATCCCTCGTGCCCAATAACAATTGGGCCTGAGGGAAACTGTTCAATCACTTTCTTAAAAGAATTCTTATCTAAAACGTTTAATTCTGCAAAATGTAAATTGGGTGGGATCTTTATTCCCTTACCTTTCACCAACTCGGCCAAGACCGCTTTCTTCTGCCGAAGCATGTCAGGTAAGTCTGTTTCTATGTAATTGACCAAAGAATCTTGAGTGAGTAACAAATCTCTAGGGCTAACTCCAGAAGCAAGTTCGAGAATATTTTTAATACCACTTTTTTTGATAAGATTGCTCAGGGCTTTAAAACGTCCTTCGAAATATGGGGACATTCTTTCGTGAATTTCAGCATTCTCTGGAGTTAAATTGCTAGCATCACAAATTTTAGAAATTTCCGCTGAGTAAGGAATATCCGAGAAGGTGCGTGCATAAGCTACTCCGATAGCGGTGTAGCTTATTTTCTCATGCTGGCCAGCTATCTCAGACTCCGGAGGTTTTTCCATATTTAAGTTTTATAAACTGAATTTATAATATATCTTTCTGAGCGGAGACGGTGGGATTCGAACCCACGAGAGCTTTTAGACCCTACCTCGTTAGCAGTGAGGCGCTTTCGACCACTCAGCCACGTCTCCAATAGGCGATACTCTAACATATTATAAGTTTAATGTGCCACTGATATTGCAATAATATTTCGCGCTTCCACTTTTTCCAGAGTCTTCTGAGCTTCCGTGAAAGTGGCGCCTGTTGTAGTCACATCATCTAATAGAATGATGTTGCGGTGGCGGATTCTTTCTGGGGTGGTTACGTGCAAGCAACCTTTTAAGTTTTGGAGCCGCAAAGTTCGCGGGAGCGAACTTTGCGGCTTCGTTTCTTTGATTTTTGTCAAGACATTTGTCAAGAGTTCAAAGTTCTGACCACCATCAATGCGAGTTAATTCTTGGGCTAGATTTTCCGTTTGATTGTAGCCGCGCGAGCGAAGGCGCTCGGCTGAAAGAGGAATGGGAATGAGAAGCGGTTTTTGAAAGTCTTCAAAAACCGCCCGATCCATTAATTCTTCCAATAAACCCGAATAAATTACTTCTGCCAGCAGCCTACTAATTTTTGAATGATTTCGGTATTTAATCTGCCAGATAGCCGTTCTGACTAAAGGATCTCGATAACTAAAGAATGGCCGAATATTTATTGGCAGATTGGAGCAGTCGGCCCGACTCAACTTCCGGGCCGACTGACAAAACTCCACCGCACTCATCTCTTCCAGCTTTTTCAAATCCGAGGTGCGCGGGAGACAAAAATCAAGAAGATTTCGCCAGAGGATAAGGGCTTTTTCCACCAGCTTATTTTGGCTAAAAAGGCCTAAAATTCTGTCTAAAAACAGATAAAATGATATAATAAACTATTCTGATGGATAATCCGTTTAAAAACCTACTCAAAAAAACTGAAGAGAGTGTTCTTGGCATTGATATCGGCACTTCCGCCATTAAAGTGGTGCAATTGCGTAACAAAAAAGGCCGAGCCGTTCTCGAAACTTACGGAGAGCTTTCTCTCGGTCCTTACGCCGGACTTTCTATCGGCCAAGTAACCAACTTGCCGCCGGAGAAGCTCAGCGAAGCTATTACCGACGTTTTAAAAGAGGCCAACACTTCTACCACTAACGCCGGCATTTCCATTCCATTTCGATCAAGCCTTGTCACCTTGATGGAACTTCCTCCGGTCTCTTCCAAAAAACTGGATGAGATGATTCCTCTTGAGGCCAGAAAATATATTCCGGTGCCAATTTCCGAAGTGACCCTGGACTGGTGGGTGATTCCGAAAGAATCCAACATTGAGATTGATGATGAATCTAAACCGGAAGAAGAAAAACATAAAACCGATGTGCTAGTAGTTTCAATTCATAATGAAGTGTTGAATTCCTACAACAGCATCGTTAAGTCCGCCAACTTAAATGCCAGCTTCTTTGAAATTGAAATGTTCAGCGCCGCTCGCTCGCTTCTTGATCAGGAACCGACAGCAAGCATGATTTTTGACATGGGAGCTTCTTCCACCAAAGTTTATCTTGTCGACCATGGAGTGATCAAAAATTCTCACATCATTAATAAAGGCTCGCAGGACATCACCCAGAGTATTTCCAAAGGAATGAATTTGCCGGTGGCCCGGGCAGAGCATATAAAACGAAACTTGGGAGACAATACTTTAAAACCGGAGGATCAAAAGGGTATTACCGAAATGATCTCGCTTACCTTGGACTACATTTTTTCCGAGGCTAATAGTGTTCTTTTAAGTTTTCAAAAAAAATATCAGAAAACAGTCGGCAAAGTTATTTTGACTGGCGGTGGAGTGGCCATGCAGGGATTTTATGAGCTGGCCAAAGCAAACTTTCAAACTGAAGTTGTGGTGGGAGAGCCGTTCGCCAAAGTGGAAGCGCCGGCCTTTCTTGAAGAAGTTTTGAAGGCGACCGGATTGGAATTTGCGGTAGCAGTAGGGATTGCTTTGCGAAAATTGCAGGAAATAGAGTAGATTTCAAAACCACACAGCTCTGTCATTGGGGCCGAATTGGTTTAAAACCCCGCCTTTTTTCAGGCGCTTAGACTTTAAGACTGAAAGTTGATACAATTAATATGAATTTTAGCATCAACTTCGATGGTCGAAAGTAAATTTCAAACATCTTTCATACCAAAAAAACCGATTGATACCGGTCCGCGCAATAGTTCCCGCGGAGGACCGAGCCTCCTTCGGTTGATTGCCATTTTAATTTTGTTAATAAGCTTGGTGGCTTGGGGAGGCGTCTTTCTTTACAAGGTTTACCTGAACAATAAAATCCAGAATGACACCGAAAGCCTTCAGAACAGCCAGAAGGAATTCGACTTGAAAACCGTTACTACTCTTACCCGCCTGAGTGATCGCCTGACAAACGCTCAAAATCTTTTAAATAATCACATTGCCACTTCTAAGATCTTTGATGAATTGGAAGCCAATACTTTAAAGAATGTCCGCTTTACCGATTTTAATTTAAGCGCTTCAAATGCCAATGCCGGCGAACTGACACTCACTCTAAAGGGTCAGGCCACCGCTTATGCCGATGTAGCTAGTCAGTCGGATGTCTTCGATCAGAACCCCGACTTCAAAAATCCCATCTTTTCCAATCTGGATTTGGATGGCAGCGGTCGAGTAGTTTTCAGCGTTACCACCAATCTGGATCGAAAGAGCTTTCTTTATACAAATGGAGCAAATCTCGGTACTGAAAGCAGTGCGCCGGCCGCAGCGGCAAATACTAATAGTCCATTTAATCAATAATCATGCGCGGATTTATTTCAATCATTCTCATATTGGCAGCTGGCGCAGTCTTTTACTTTGGAGTTGACCCACTCTATCAGAGCGCCAAACTGCTCAAAGCTGAATCAACTCAATATAGTGAAGCCCTTAATAATTCTTCGGCTCTTCGACAGGTTCGTAACAATCTAGTAGCCAAATACAATGCTTTTGATAAGGCTTCAATTGATCGCCTGCAGAAACTGTTGCCGGACTCCGTCGATAACATCCGCCTGATTTTGGATATGAACGGCATTGCCGCTAAATATGGCATGAGTTTGAAGAATATTAAGATTTCCCAACTCCAAACCATTAATAGCACTCCGGGAACCGGGGCCAATCCAGTCGGCTCAATCCAGCTCTCATTTTCCGTCATTAGTCCTTACGAAAACCTCCAGCCATTTTTGAAAGATCTGGAAAGCAGTTTGAGATTAGTGGATGTAACCAATCTTTCTTTTACTCCGAACGATCAGACGGGCACCTACGCTTATAACGTTACCCTTCAAACGTACTGGTTAAAATAACATGCAAACTATCCGAAAATATAAAATGCCCCTCATCATCATCGGAGTTTTAATCCTAGCTTTTGTTATTTATAGTTTCTGGCACGGCGGCTCTTCCAACAATGGCGCCGTTCTAACCGCTTCCAGTCCGGCAGCCAACAATCCTCAAGTCGGGCAGGCTTTTGTTAATCAGCTCCTTACTCTGCAGGGTGTCCGGCTAAATAGCGAAATCTTTTCCAATCCAAGCTTCAACACTCTTCAGGATTTCAGTCAGCCCGTTCCGACCGAGCCGCAAGGCCGACCAAATCCATTCGCTCCAATCGGAGTGGATACGGAAAACGGCCCGACTATCAATCAGCCTAGCGGTCCTAATTATTCCAATCTTAATTTCTCTACTACGCCAGCCGCCACTTCTAGTCGCGGTCGTTAATCGATCTATTTAAATGAGTTTTTTAGACGTATTGGCCGATAAGAATATCATCTCTCCGGATGAGGTTTTGGCTATTAAGGAAGAGGCTCAAGGCCAGGACAAAAGTATTGATGAGGTTCTGCAGGAAAAAGGTGTAACGCCGGAGCAGATCCTGCAAGCTAAGAGCGAATACATGCAGATTCCGGTTCGAAACTTGGGCGGACAGGAAATTCCATTTGAAATTCTAAAATATATTCCGGAAGAATCGGCTCTTCATTACAAAATCATTCCACTGGCGGTCAAAGATGGGGTGTTGGAGGTCGGCTTGGTAGAGCCGGACAACATTGAAGCTCGCGATGCCCTAAATTTCATTTCCTCCAAAAATAATCTGCCGTTCAAAATCTTCGTAGTCAGCGAGGAAGATTTTGAACGCGTTCTTAATTCCTACAAAGGACTTTCCGGAGAAGTGACGAAAGCCTTAACCGAGTTGGAAGGGGAGCTTTCGGCCGAAGAAATTGAAATTGAGAAAATAGAGAAGCGAGAAAAAGGGGGCACCAAACAAGCCAACATTATTGAAGACGCGCCGGTAACGAAAATCGTAGCCACCATTTTACGCTACGCTCTGGATGGAGAAGCTTCGGACGTTCACATTGAAGCCATGCGCGAGAAAGTCAGAGTGCGCTTTCGAGTGGATGGCGTCTTAAATACATCACTCCTTTTGCCGATGAACGTTCACTCGGCCGTGGTAGCTCGTATTAAAATTCTCTCCGATATGAAATTGGATGAAAAGCGTAAACCGCAGGACGGTCGTTTTAGCGCTCGCATTGAGGGTAGAAAGATTGATTTCCGTGTCTCTACTTTTCCAGCATATTATGGCGAGAAGATCGTGATGAGAATTTTGGATCAGGAAAAAGGAGTGAAAAAACTCGGAAGTGAGGATATGGGTCTAACGCCGAAAAATCTGGAACTGATTCGCCAAGCCATCACTCGACCTTATGGTTTGATTTTAATTACCGGTCCAACTGGTTCCGGTAAAAGTACTACTCTTTATTCCATGTTGAATGAAATCGATAAGGAAGAATCAAATGTTCTTTCGCTTGAAGATCCGGTGGAATACAACATTGAGGGTGTCAGCCAGTCTCAAGTACGACCGGAAATCGGCTACACTTTTGCCAATGGTTTGCGTACAACCTTGCGACAGGACCCTGATGTCATCATGGTGGGAGAGATTCGCGACAAGGAAACGGCTGCACTGGCAATTCAAGCAGCCCTAACCGGTCACTTAGTGCTCTCTACTCTTCACACCAACACCGCTGTCGGCGCCATTCCGCGTTTGATTGACATGGGAGTAGATCCGTACCTGATTGCTCCAACTCTTATCTTGACCATGGCTCAACGATTGGTGGCCAAGATTTGTCCGGGAGGGGGCAAGGAAATCCCCGTTGAAGGCAGTATTAAAGTGATGATAGATCGACAGTTTGAAGATCTGCCGGAGAAATATAAAAAGGATGTCCCAATGAGTAAAACTGTCCTAGAAGCCGTGCCCACCGAGGACTGTCCGCGCGGCACCCGCGGGCGAGTAGCCGTTTTTGAAGCCTTTAAAATGGACAAGGAGCTGGAAGACGCCATTCTGAAAGATCCCACCGAATTAAATCTGACCAAACTTCTGCGGGAGAAAGGCATGCTAACGATGAAAGAAGATGCCATGATCAAGGCTTTTAACAAGACCATTCCTTTTGAGGAAGTGAATACACTTTAATTGTGATAGAATTATTTTATGCCAGATAAAAGAAAAATTCTGATTGTAGATGACGACAATTTCCTCCTGAACATGTACGCCATGAAGTTTCAGAAGGAGAATTTTGAAGTCTTTACCGCTAATGATGGATCAAGCGCTCTTCAAAAAGTAGAAGAGGGTCTTGCTCCCGATGCCGTTCTTCTCGATATCATCATGCCAACCATGGACGGTTTGAAATTTCTGGAAACAGTTCGAGCCAAAAAATTAATTCCGCAAGCTATTGTGGTTATTTTAACCAATCAGACTGAATCAGCCGATATTGATAGAGCCAAAGAACTTGGCATTGATGGATACATTGTCAAAGCCACTACCATTCCTTCGGAAGTTCTAAATGAAGTAATGAAAATTTTAAAAGTGCGTAAAGGATAATTTTAGGTCATGGATTACAAAAAGGAACTTGACGATTTAATAAAGACTCTGATCACCCAAGGCGGCTCCGACCTTCATCTCTCGGAAGGCCGACATCCGACTATTCGCGTGGCCCGGGAATTAATTCCGTTGGTGAAGAAAAATGCCTTAACGGAAAAGGATACCAGCGCTTTTTTGGATATTCTTTTAAGCCCAGGCAATAAGGCACACTTCCAACTCAATAAAGAGATTGATTTCTCTTACAATTTCAATGATCAGGCCCGCTTCCGAGGCAATGGTTTCTATCAGCAAGGGAAAGTTAGTATTGCTCTGCGCCTTATTCCAAAAAGTATTGCCTCCGTTAAGGATTTACATCTTCCTGAAGTATTGGAAACCTTCGCGCGCAAGCAACAGGGATTCTTTCTGGTAGTGGGACCGGTGGGGCAGGGAAAAACTACAACCTTGGCCGCTTTAATCGAATTGATTAATCAGGAAAGAGCCGAGCACATCATCACTATTGAAGATCCAATTGAGTACATTTACGAACAGAAAAAGGCCATTATCGATCAGCGGGAAGTTAGGGTTGACACGGCTGATTTTAAGACAGCTTTAGTCAGTGTTTTGAGAGAGGATGTGAATGTAATCCTTCTCGGAGAAATGCGAGATCCGGAGACGATGGCCGCGGCTGTCACGGCGGCAGAAACGGGTCACTTAGTTTTCTCCACTTTACATACAAACAATGCCTCCCAGACTATTGACCGAATCATTGACTCTTTTCCGGCCGAGCAGCAAAACCAGATTCGGGTGCAACTTGCCGGCGCTTTGACCGGAGTTTTCTCTCAGCGATTAGTTCCTCGTATTTCCGGAGGCTTAATTCCAATCTACGAACTTCTGATTGCCAACAATGCCGTGGCCAACCTTATTCGAGAAAAACGTACTCACGAGATTAACACGGTTATTGAGACCAGTTCCGATGAAGGCATGATCGATATGAATCGCTCCATTGTGGAATTGATCCGAGCCGGGGAAATTACCATTGAGAATGGTTACAAACATTCCTTTGATCCGAAAGTGCTTGAGAAAATGCTGTAGGAAAAAGCTGCTGCATTTTTCCTCACTAACAGACATTTTCTTCCAGATAAAGTAAAATAAAAAAATGCTCTTCAACTACAAAGCCATAGACTCCGCTGGCTCCGAGAAAAACGGTTCAATTGAAGCTATTAATATTGATGTCGCCATTAACGGTCTGCAGCGTCGCGGCTTAATTATCTCTGAAATCAAGCCTGCCGAAGATGCCGGTGGCCTCTTCGGCCGCAAAATCAATCTCTTTCAGCACGTCTCAAACAAAGAGATTGTTATTCTCTCGCGCCAGATGTCCACTCTTTTCAGTGCTCAAGTATCGGCGCTCCGAATTTTCCGATTGCTTTCCACGGAAGTTCAAAATGAAACTCTCCGAAATGTTCTGACGGAAGTAGCTGACGATCTTCAAGGGGGGAGCACCATTTCCAAAGCTTTAGCTAAGCATCCGAAAGTCTTTTCCATCTTTTATGTCAACATGGTTAAGGCCGGTGAAGAGTCCGGCAAACTTGATGAAACTTTTATTTATTTAGCCGATTATCTTGATCGAAATTACGCCGTTACCTCAAAGGCGCGCAATGCTCTGATTTACCCCGCTTTCGTTATCTTCACCTTCGTGGCCGTGATGGTCTTGATGCTTACCTTAGTTATTCCAAAAATCGGCAGTATTTTAACCGGTGCCGGACAACAGATCCCAATTTATACTCGAATCATTATCGCCATGAGCAGTTTTATGGTCAATTACGGATTATTTCTGTTAATTGCTCTAATCATTCTAGGATTTTTCGCTTATTACTACACTCGCGGGGCGGCTGGCAAGGAAGCTTTGGGGCGAGTAAAACTGGACTTTCCATATGTCGGCACTCTCTATCGCAAGCTTTATCTCTCTCGTATCGCCGACAATATGAATACGCTGCTCGTCAGTGGAATTCCGATGATTAAAGTTATTGAACTGACATCGAGCGTGGTAGACAATATCATTTATGAAAATATTCTGAACAATATTATGGAAGCAGTGAAAGGAGGAAGTGCCCTATCAGATGCCATGGGAAGATATCCAGAGATTCCTAGTATTATGGTTCAGATGGTAAAAATTGGGGAAGAGACAGGGGAACTCGGGCATATTTTGGATACCTTGGCCAAGTTTTATCAAAGAGAAGTGGTAAATGCCGTGGATACCCTGGTTGATTTAATTGAACCGGTGATGATTGTGCTTCTCGGTCTCGGCGTAGCCTTTCTTCTGGCTTCCGTTCTTATTCCGATTTATAACATTAGCTCGGCTATTTAATCCGTTCAGTTGTCCACAGCTCCTTTGTATAGAGAGCTTATTTAACATATAATATAGACATTAGTCGAAAACGACCCTTTGTAAAAAAAGGGATAGAAGGGTCGAATTATTATTAGAAAATTAAAAGTTTAAATGAAAAAATTCACTAAAGGATTCACCCTGATCGAACTCTTGGTGGTTATCGCCATTATTGGTATCTTAGCTTCCGTAGTACTCGCTTCTTTGAACACTGCTCGAAGCAAAGGAACGGATGCAGCTATCAAATCAAACCTTGCTAATGGTAGAGCTCAAGCAGCTATTTATTACGATGGTTCAGGTAATAGCTATGTCGGAGTCTGTACTGCCGCTACCGGTACTCAACCGATGGTTCTGGCCGCCGCTAAAGCCGCTGGAATTGCTTCTGTAGGAACGGGTGCTTACACCTCAACTACGGCAGTCTGTCATGACTCAGCCAGTGGATGGGCCGCGATGGTGCCATTGAAAAATCCTACAACTGCAGGAAACGGATGGTGCGTTGACGCAAGTGGTGCTTCCGCAGAGACCGGTGTTCTAGGTGCCGCTTCCGTTACGTGTGGATCATAATTAGTTCTGATTGATTGTGAAAAGAAAAGCCGCCCGTTGGGCGGCTTTTCTTTTTCTGTTATAATTTAAAGATGAAAAGAAGCAGAGGTTTCACTCTCATTGAGCTCATCGTGGTAATCGGTATTATTGGTCTTCTGACTGCCATTGTTATAGCTAATCTCGGTACAGCTAGAGCCAAAGGACGCGATTCCAAGCGAGCGTCTGATATCAAACAGCTTCAGTTAGCTCTGGAAAATTATTTCACCAACAACCAAACTTATCCTGTTTGTAATGACACAAGCTGTTTGCCCGGCGCTTTAGCTCCAACTTATTTACCAAGTATGCCGACTGACCCAACCAATAGTGGAAATTATGTTTACGGCTACATCGGCAACGCCTCTACCTATTGTCTAGGCATCACTTTGGAAGTTCTAAATCCAAATACTCTAGGCACCAGCGCTTCCTGCAGTACCAATATCTCCGGCAATAGTTTCAAAGTTTCCAACCAGTAATGTCTTTGCTCTTTCTTTTTTTATTTTTTCTTTTCGGCACCATTGTCGGCAGTTTCTTAAATGTAGTTATTCTTCGATATAACACTGGCCGCACCGTGGTCCGCGGCCGCTCCTCGTGCCCGCACTGCGGGCACGTCCTCGGCTTCGCCGAGCTCATCCCAATTTTAAGCTTTCTCTTTCTGCGCGGCCGCTGCCTAAAATGCCGCTCTAAAATATCGTGGCAGTATCCTTTAGTTGAACTTTTAGCAGGCCTGATTTTTGCTGCTGCCTACTTTCACTCGGCCGTGACGGGCTGGGCGATTTTAGGAATTGATTTGATAATTTTCAGCTTATTAATTGTAATTCTTGTCTACGATCTGAAGCATAAAATCATTCCGGATGGCTTAGTCTATGCCTTTATTATTATTAGTTTAATCAAACTACTGATTTTATATTTTTTTCCATTATTTATTCTGCGCCCGACCGCCCTCGATTTTCTAGCTGGACCAATTTTCTTCCTCCCGTTCTTTTTGCTCTGGTATTTCTCCGGCGGCCGCGCCATGGGTTTTGGCGACGCCAAACTGGCGGCGGGCATTGGTTGGTTCCTCGGATTTTTTGGCGGCCTCTCGGCAATCGTTCTCGGTTTCTGGAGTGGCGCGGCGCTCGGCATCATTCTTTTGATTGTTCAATCAAGACGAGTTACAATGAAGACTGAAATACCTTTTGCCCCCTTTCTCATTCTCGGTCTTCTCCTCGTTTATTTTCTGGGATGGGACGTAACAGGACTCTCATATTTTCTTCACTAATGGAAAAGAGAACAACGAAAAAAGAAAAATCCGGACTTTTAACTTCTAAGGCCGGTTTTACTCTCGTTGAACTTCTAGTGGTCTGTGCCATCTTTGTAATTATTACGGCCGTTGTTCTGGCGCGTCAGAATCGTTTTTCCAGTGACATCCAACTGACCAATCTGGCTTATCAAGTGGCTATCTCTATTCGCCAAGCTCAAGTTTATGGTCTTGGCGTAAAAGGCGCCAGCACCAACTTCAACACAGGATACGGTATTGATTTCACTGCCGCCTCTCCCAATACTTACCAACTGATTGCCGACAACAATCAGGATAAATTATATGATCAGGCGCCGAGTCCTGCCGATTCCCTGGTTAGCAGCTACCAACTCCAACAAGGGGCCAAGATTGATAATCTTTGTGTCACCGATGCTTACAACAGCAAGACTTGCTCGAAAGGAGGAAATCTAACCTCGCTGGATATTTTCTACCTTCGTCCGGATCCTTCTTCCAATATTAGCGCCAACGGTCAGTTTAGTGGCGGGGTCTCTTACAACAGCGCCTCCATTACTCTCGTTTCATCAATCGGTGATCGATACAAATGCGTCACCATTTATCAGACTGGCCAAGTCTCGGTCAATCCCGGTGTGGGTGCCTGTCCATGAACAAGTTAAAAGTAAAAAATAAAAAGCTGAAAGTCCGTGGTTTTACCCTGATTGAATTAATGGTGGCTTCTACTATTTTCATTATTGTGATGGTAATCGCTATTTCTTCTGTTTTAAATATCATCAACGTTAACCGGAAGGCCCAATCACTCAATTCCATCATGACTAATTTAAGCTTTGCTCTGGAGAGCATGGTCAGAGATGTACGCGAGGGAAGCGGTTATTGCGCCACTGGCTCGTATGGTTGTCCGTCTGCCGTCAATACTTCCTCTATCAGTTTTACTAACTATCTTAGTCAGCAGGTTATTTATAGTTATTGTGGACCAAATACCAGTAGTGTGTATTGTCCGCAAAGTCAGGCAAACGGTTATATCAGCAAAAGCATTAATGGCGCCGCCGCTTCAGTTATTACGGCTCCTGAAGTTAATATCACCAACATGCTTTTCTCTATTAGAGGCAACGGTAGTAGTGACGGGCAGCAACCAATTATTCTTCTTATTATTCAAGGAAAGACCGGTGCCAGTCTCAAAACTCAATCCACTTTTCAGGTTGAAACTTTGATTACTCAGAGATTATTGGATTCATAAAAAATATGTTCATAAAGTTCATAATGTTCATAAAGTTCATAAAGTCTCAAACCAGGAGGCCTTTAAAAACCTTACAAACTTTACAACTTTATAAACTTCAATTCGGTTTTACTTTAATTGAAACTCTGGTAGCTATCGCTATTCTAATTCTAGCCATTGTTGGGCCGCTTACCATTGCCTCAAACAGTCTAAATTCCGCTTATTATGCCAACGACCAGGTAACCGCTTTTTATTTGGCTCAAGAAGGTATCGAATACCTGCGATATTTACGCGATGCCAATTTCATCAATCAATTATCTTCCAATGGCGCCACTTGGGATACCGGCATGACCGGTTGTACCAGTTCATCTTTGTGTGGACTTGACTCATCTAATGTCTTTACCGGCGGTAAGATCCTGGTCACCTGTGGTAACAATATTGCTTCGTGCCCAGTGCAATACGATTCTTCAACTGGCCTATACCATCAAGGATCAGCTTATGGTACTTCACCTTTTTATAGGACTATTCAAGTCCAACAAATTAATAGCAATGAAGATAAAGTGACAGTTACGGTCTACTGGTCAGTGGGTAATCTGAAGGCACCGGCCAGTTTTCAAATTACCGAAAATCTATTTAACTGGGATAATCTTTATTCTGGAGCCTCTGGCGGAACACCAATGGCTAACGTTACCATTAACATAACTACTGTCAGCAACGGAACGGTTATTAGTAATCCAACTGGCATCAATTGTCCCTCAACATGTTCAACCTCTGTAGTTACCAATAACAATATTGTGCTTACTGGAACGCCGAACAGCAGTTATGTATTTACTTGGGGGGCCGGTCAGGCTTGTTCAGGACACAGCAGTTGTTCCTTTAATCCTAATTCAAATATCACTCTGAATGCAGGATTTTATACAGGTTCTGGAACATTGTCAGTTTCGGGAGGGAGAGCTCTACAGGTCAGTGCGGATGGGGTCACTAAGTGTTCCGGTGGAAACTCATGTTCTACTTCCATTGTCAATGGGTCAGTAACAAGCGTTACCACTTCTGCGGGTTATACCACTGGTAGCGGAGAGTTCATAACAAACTGGTCATTTGATCATTGGAATGGTGGTCCTTGCAACTCTAATTCGAACAATGTTTGCAATTTCATTATGAATGGCAATACAAATATGACCGCGGTCTATGTAGCAGACTGATGAATAAATTATTTAAAAATAAAAATGGCTTCACGTTACTCTTCGCTTCGCTAGTGGTAAGCCTGCTCCTTTCGATTGGTTTAGCAATTCTAAACATTACTTTGCAGCAAGTGTTGCTTTCGTCCGCCGCCAAAGAATCGCAGTTTGCTTTTTATAATGCCGATACCGGCATTGAATGCGCTCTCTATTGGGATAAAAACGGACCGAGCGGCCGTATTTTTGCCACTTCTTCGCAATCAAATTCACTCGTTGCTTCTGATATTAATTGTAACGGGGTGACGGCGAGCGCATGGTCCTCTGCTCTAAGTAATTCCGGTGACGGTTCATGGGACACTAGTTTTGACTTAATTTACCCAACCGGTGAATGTGATGTGGTGAAAAACCCAACTACTCCAATTGTTCATATTGTGGTCAATAAAAGCTTTCCTGACAATATAAATACTTATACTGATATTAAATCTCGAGGCTATAACACCTGCGACGCCAATAATCCGCGGCGAGTAGAAAGAGGACTTGAGGTTCAGTACTAATTCTCTTACACTCTTCTTATGGCTAAAGCGACTAAGGAGATAAAAGAGCGCATTGAGAAGCTCCGAGAGACGATTGAATACCATCGTTATCAGTATCACGTGCTGGATAAGCAGGAGATTTCCGATGAAGCCCGCGATTCTTTAATGAAAGAGCTGGTGGATCTGGAAAATCAGTATCCGGAACTCCGCACTGCCGACTCGCCATCTCAAAGAGTGGCAGGCAAACCTCTGCCGGAATTTAAGAAAGTTCGACATAAGGTAGCGCAGTGGTCTTTCAATGACGCTTTCAGTGAAGAGGATATCAAAAACTTTGACGCTCGAGTGAAACGTTTATTGAAAGCTGAATTAGGCAAGGAGATTTCCCCGGAATATGTTTGTGAGCTGAAAATTGACGGCCTGAAAATCGTTTTTGAATATGAAAAAGGGCTGCTCAAAACGGCTGCTACACGCGGAGATGGAGAAGTGGGGGAAGATGTCACCATGAACGTCCGAACCATTCAGTCAGTACCACTTCGTCTTAAGGAAGCGGCGGATTTGATTGCCGAAGGAGAGGTTTGGATGAGAAAGAGCAGTCTGGAGAAACTTAATAAGGAGAGGGCGAAAAGCGGTTTACCGCTTTTCGCCAATCCACGAAATGTCACGGCCGGCTCGATTCGTCAGCTCGATCCTGCCATGACTGCCTCAAGAAGGTTGGAGGCTTTTGTTTATGATATCGCGGAGTTAAGGGGGTCGGGGGAAGCGAAGCTTCCCCCGACCCAACTCGAAGAACTTCAGCTTCTCCAGAAGCTCGGCTTCAAAGTCAATTCTCACTACAGACTTTGTGAAAATGTGGATGAGGTGATTGCCTATTGGAAAAAGTGGCAGGTTGAATCAAAAAAACAGGATTATCTGATTGACGGCATCGTTATCAAAGTTAATCGCCGCGATTATCAGGAGGCTTTAGGTTACACCGGCAAGGCCCCGCGCTTTGCCATTGCCTTCAAGTTTCCGGCCGAGCAAGTTACTACGGTCGTGGAAGATATCGTCCTTCAGGTGGGTCGAACCGGCACTATCACTCCGGTTGCTCACCTACGTCCGGTCTTAGTAGCCGGCTCAACTGTTTCCCGGGCCACTCTTCATAATGAAGATGAAATTAAAAGGCTAGATGTACGAATTGGCGATACGGTGATCTTGCAAAAAGCCGGCGACGTTATTCCCGATATCGTCAGAGTCTTGACCGAAATGCGTACCGGTAAGGAAAAACCGTACAAATTTCCAACGCATGTTGCGGAGTGCGGGGGAGACGGACGAATTGAGAGAATTCCCGGCCAAGCGGCCTGGCGCTGTGTTAATAAAGGAGGAGCAGCTCAACATCGACGGGAACTTTATCATTTTGCTTCCAAGCACGCCTTTGATATTGATGGTCTCGGTCCGAAGATCATTGACAAACTCCTTGACAATCATCTGATCACCGCCGGCAGCGACATCTTTACTTTGAAAGCGGGAGATCTTTCGGAACTCGAAGGTTTTAAAGAAAAATCAGTTAACAATTTATTGAAAGCAATTGAGAAGGCACGGCACGTTAGTCTGCCGCGCCTGATTATCTCGCTTTCCATTCCGCAAGTTGGCGAAGAAACCGCTTATGATCTGGCCGACCATTTTGGCAACCTTGATTCTTTGCGAAAAGCTTCTTTGGAAGAGCTGCAAGCGATTGAAGGGGTGGGGGATGTTGTAGCCAGTTCGATTCATCGGTGGTTTGGAAATAAAAATAACAGAGAGCAGCTTTCTAAACTTCTGAAAATAATTGAAGTGGAGAATCCTAGAAAGACGAAAGGGGCGGCCGCCATCCCAACAGGCGGCCGCCTATCCGATAAAACTTTTGTTCTGACCGGCACCATGGAAAAGATGGACCGAGACGAAGCGAAAGAAAAGATTCGCGCTCTTGGCGGCAGCGTTTCTGGATCCGTTTCAACCAAAACCGATTATGTCGTGGCGGGAGAAAATCCCGGATCAAAATTAACGAAAGCGGAAGAGCTCGGCGTGAAAGTGCTTGATGAAAAAGAATTTTTGAAGATGATTCAGTAAAGTCCGGCCTTCGGCCGGACTTTTTCTAATAAGCCCAAAGTAAGCTATAATTTTCTTATGGAAATTAAAGATATTGGAAAGCTGGCCGCTCTCTCACGTATTAATTTGCCGGATTCGGAGAAAGAAAGTTTGCTCAAGGAAATGGATGCCATTTTAGCATACGTGGATCAGGTCAAGGAGGCTACCGCGGCGCAAAGCGCCGCGGTAGCTCTCCATAAACCTTTCTCTCGAAATATCTTTAGAGAGGATGCAGAGCCTCATCCCGCCGGTGCTTTTAACGAAGCTCTTCTGGAAAGTTCTCCAGACCGGCAAGGACAATATATTAAAGTGAAAAAGATACTTTAGTTGTAAGTTTAAAGTGATTAATTTAAAAGATCTGACAATTAAAAAAGCTCATGAGCACCTCAAAAAAGGTGATTTTTCGCCACAAGAATTAACGGCAGCTTACTTAAAAAATATTGAATCAAAAAATAAGGATCTGCACATTTATCTGGAAGTTTTTGAAGACGCTCTAGAGAAATCAAAGACTATTTCTAAATTTGACAGTCCGATGTCCGGAATACCGGTTGCCCTGAAAGACAATATGCTAATTAAGGGAAAAATTTCTTCCTCTGGTTCAAAGATTTTGGAAAATTACATAGCCACTTACGATTCTTTTGTGGCCAGCAAACTTCAGGAAACAGGAGCCATAATCTTGGGGCGAACCAATATGGACGAATTCGCCATGGGCTCTTCCACCGAAAATTCCGCTTACGGAGTCACTAAAAATCCATATGATCCAGAAAGAGTTCCGGGTGGTTCAAGCGGCGGCTCCGCCGCCGCCATAGCCGCCGATCTGGCTCTGGCATCTCTCGGATCGGACACCGGCGGTTCAATCCGCCAACCAGCCGCTTTTTGCGGAGTAGTCGGTCTTAAACCAACTTACGGACGCGTCTCGCGCCGAGGTTTAATGGCCTTGGCCTCATCGCTCGACCAAATCGGTCCCTTTACTAAGACAGTTGAAGATGCCGAGATTTTTTACAACCTTATTCAAGGGAAGGATTCATTGGATAGCACCTCTCTGAAAATTGGAGAAGGAAATTCTAAAGCAGCGCCCAAGAAAATGAAAATCGGAGTGCCGTACCATTTTATGGAAGACGTTAATGAGGAAGTAATGAAGAATTTTAAAGAAGCTGTCAGCAAACTGGAAAGTCTCGGACACGAAGTCAAAGAAATTAAATTACCGAATGTTAAATATTCCTTGGCAGTCTATTACATCATTATGCCGGCCGAGGCCTCTTCCAACTTGGCCCGTTACGACGGAGTGAAATTCGGCTATCATCAAGAAGGCGGCAATTTATTGGAAGACTATCTCTTAACGCGCGGTTCCGGGTTTGGCAAAGAGCCTCGCCGCCGCATCATGCTTGGCACCTACGTTCTCTCAAGCGGCTATTACGATGCTTATTATGGTAGGGCCAATGAGGTAGCCAATCTGATTAAAGCCGATTTTGAAAGAGCTTTTGAGGAAGTTGATGTCGTTTTGACCCCAACCACCGCTTCGCCAGCCTTTAAGATTGGGGAAAAAGCGGCTGATCCGGTGGCCATGTATCTTTCGGATGTCTTCACAGTACCGGCCAACATTACGGGGTTGCCTTCTATTTCCATTCCTTCCGGCTTTACGGAAGTGGATGGTAAGAAATTGCCACTCGGTATTCAATTCACGGCACCTTTTTTGGCCGAAAATTTCTTGTTTGAAATCGGTAAACAATTTGAAGGGAGTAACAAGTAACAATAAATATTTAATTTAAAATGGCCGATGATGATAATAAAAAAGAGTCTGGGTCCGAGCTCGCCACCACTATTTTTGAAATAGTTTTCATTCTTATTATTTTTATTTATTTTCTAAATCAGGTCGGTGTTTTTATTTCCAGACACTTCTATTCGATTAATCAGAACGGAGCAACCAGCACGGCTGCCACTTCCTCGGGCATTTCGTTGTTGTTTTCCTCCATTGGGCATGGCTTTAGCAGCGGTTTTGCCCGAATTTTTCCGACTATTGAACTTCTGGCCATTTTTATTTCCGTCTTATTTTTAATGGGAGTGATTTATATTTTATTCAGACTCCATTATCTGGAGAGATTTCAGCGCGCGCGGGAGAAACGAGAGAGAACCATTAGAAGCGGATCAGTGGAAGTACCAAAGGGAAATATAAAATGGCAGAGAGTTCTGGATCATGTTAACAGTGAGAACCCGAATGATTGGCGTCTGGCCATTTTGGAAGGGGACATTTTATTAGGGGATTTGCTGGAGAAAATGGGTTATCACGGAGAGGGAATTGGCGAGATGTTGAAATCAGTAGAAAAGAGCGATTTTAATACCATTGATAACGCTTGGGAGGCTCACAAAATTCGAAATGCCATTGCTCATGAGGGCGCCGACTTCATTTTGTCACAGCGTGAAGCACGTCGGGTGATCGCTCTCTACGAGAGCGTCTTTCAGGAATTTCATTTTATTTAATTAACAAAAAATCCACCAAAGGTGGATTTTTTGTTATATCTTGTTGCGGGGCCCGGATTTGCACCGGGGCCTGGAGGTTATGAGCCTCCCGAGCTACTGTTACTCCACCCCGCTAAAAATTGTGGAGATTTTCAAATATACTCTAACTTTATTTTAATTGCAATTAAGGTTATATTAGTTGAACTTAATGTCGGGGTAGCTCAGTTGGTAGAGCACGGGACTCATAAGCCCGGGGTCGTGGGTTCGATCCCCACCTCCGACACTCGTATTTTGTAAAATACGAAAGTTGCGGCCATAGCTCAACTGGTTAGAGCACTCGCCTGTCACGCGAGAGGTTGGCGGTTCAAGTCCGCTTGGCCGCGCAATTAAAAAATCCGGCAAGTCTGTCCGGATTTTTTAATTGCGCGGCCAAAGCAAGCAAACTGCTTTGCTTGCGTGCGGACTTGAAAGGCGCAGCTATGTTTTCTCAGTAGAGAAAACAAGCGAGCCGGGGTCGCGACCGAGCTCTGCAGAGCGAGAGTTGTGACCAAGTCCGCAAGACATATTTTCCGCTTGTCTTTCTATTTCATGCTAGAATAAAAATCTTATCAACTATTCTCAAAAATATGTTTTACATTATCGGAGTCATCGTTCTTATATTAGTTCTTCTATCTTTGCGGGTAGTAAAAGAATACGAAAGGGGAGTGATCTTCTTTCTCGGCAAGTACACCAGCGTGCGCGGGCCCGGTCTGATTTTTCTCATTCCTGTTTTTGAGCAGATGACGCGCGTCACCTTGCGGACGATCACCATGAACATTCCTTCACAGAAGATTATCACTAAGGACAATGTCTCAATTGATATCGCCGCCGTCGCCTACTATCACATTGTTGATTCATCCAAGTCTGTTATCTCAATTGAGAATGTCTACAGCGCCGTCAATCAAATTAGCCAGACCACTGTACGAAATGTTGTGGGCCAATTTCAACTCGATCAGCTTCTTTCGCAGACTGTCGATATCAATACTCAAATTAAAAATGTTATTGACACTCACACCGAGCCTTGGGGCGTGCAGGTAACGGCGGTGGAAATCAAAGATATCACTTTGCCCGACAACATGCAGCGAGCCATGGCCAAGGAAGCCGAAGCCGAACGAGAAAGACGGGCCAAAATTGTGGCAGCTGAAGGAGAATTTCAGGCAGCGGTAAAACTGGGAGAAGCGGCTGACATTATCAGCGCTCATCCGGTGGCTCTGCAGCTTCGCACTCTTCAGACCATGTCGGAAATCAGCACTGAAAAAAATTCCACTATTATTTTCCCGGCTCAATTTATGACGAGCGTGCAGGAGGCGTTTAAGACTCTAGCCGCTGACAATAAAAAGACCGGTTAATTATTATTAATTTTTAAACCTATGAAAATTAAAGAAATTGCTTTCACAGCTTACGCCGTAAATGATATAGCTAAATCCAGAGAATTTTATGAAGGAGTTTTGGGATTAGTGCCAAATAATGAATTTGATGGCAGCAAAAATCCCGATTACGTCGAATACAACATCGGCTCCGGCACCTTAGCTATTGGTCATGCGCCGGATATGTGGAAACCATCAGAAGACGGTGCCTCAGTAGCTCTTGAAGTGGAGGATTTTGATGCCGCTATGGCTTTGATAAAGGAGAAAAATGTGCCGATTAAGATGGGTCCGCACGATTTCCCGACCTGTCAGATGATCGTCATTCAGGATCCGGATAAGAACAAACTGACTCTTCACAAGAGAAAGAAGTAATTGACAAAAGTATTGACAGAAAAGGTCGGCGCTTCGCGCCGACCTTTTCATTTCTTCAGATCCAATTTATATCCTCTGCCTGGCACCGTATGAATGAGTTTCTTCTTTCCGTCATCGACCTTGCGCCGCAGGTTTAAGATATGCGCCTCAATGGTATTAGAGAAGGGATCTCCATCAATGCTCCAGACGTGTTCCATGATCAAGCCACGGGAGAGAACTCGGCCGGCATTCTTCATAAAATATTCAAGAAGTAGAAATTCTTTGCGAGTTAAATAAATTTCTTTCTTACCCTTCCAGACCATTTGTCGTTCGCTATCCAGAACTAAATCGGCAAATTTTAGAGGATTATTTTGTACCAATCTTGGTCTCCGAAGAATAGCTCGAATTCTGGCCAGAAGCTCATGAAAAGAGAAAGGTTTGGCTACATAATCATCCACCCCGACATTAAGGAGCTTCACCCTATCCGGAATTTCCGCTTTTACCGAAAGCATTAGGATAGGCACTGTCTTATTAAGAGCTCGCAGTTCCTGACAAACCGCCAGGCCATCTTTCTTTGGCATGACATAATCCAAGATGATTAAATCGTAATCATTGGTTCGGGCTAGATACGAGCCCTTCTCGCCGTCTTCTGCCGTATCAGCCACAAAATTCTCCGCCTCAAGGCTGCTTTTCAGAAAAGCCGAAATGTTTTTGTCATCTTCAACAATTAATATTCGCACAATTCCTTAATTATATTTTAGGAAGTATTAAGAAGGCTAGCGGATATGGGGAAGACTCATAAAGATGATTTTAATCTTTCTTTATATATTTTTTAACTTAAATTGAAAATAACTTTAAAATCCTTTAGTATATGAAAACTCCTTGTGTGCACGCCCGATGATATATCCTCATGTCGTGAGACAGTAAATCGATCAGCCCTGCAGTGGAATAACGGCCAGGGGTCAGACGGTCTCTACACACAAGGATCGTTTGCCGTTGTAGCTCAGCTGGTAGAGCATCTCCATGGTAAGGAGAAGGTCCCCGGTTCAATCCCGGGCAACGGCTCCCAAATATGAAGCAGAAGAATGTATTTTTGCTGATTGGTACAATCGTAATTCTCATTTTGTTGGGATGGTTTATAGGGAGACCCGCAATAGCTGCTCATCAATGTGATAAAAAATCCTATCAGCGTGTACAGGAAATCAAAGGTGATAGAATCGATTATGAATATTTTTATCGTAGATGCCTGCGTAGTTATGGTATTCAGATACCAATAACTGATAAATTATTAGGCTAAGCCACCCTAGCTCAGTTGGTAGAGCACCGCTTTCGTAAAGCGGGGGTCCGCAGTTCGATCCTGCGGGGTGGCTCAATAATGAAAGACGATATCCAAAAAAAGATTGCGGAAATAGAAGCGCGCATGAGCGCGGCGGATTTCTGGCAGGATAAGGAGAAAGCCCAGGCTACTATTAAAGAGTTGCGGGAACTAAAGGCCGCGGCCGAAAACCCAGGCCGCGGCCCCTACGATTCCGGATCCGCCATCATCACCATCTTCAGTGGTGCCGGAGGCGACGACTCGGAGGACTTCTCCCGCATTCTTTTTGAAATGTATCGGAAATTTATTGAGCGAAAAGGCTGGCAGGCCATCATCCTGCATCAGAATCAAAATGATCATGGCGGTTTTCGCAATCTGACTTTTGAAATAAACGGCCGCAATGTTTATGGCACTCTAAAAAATGAATCCGGTGTGCATCGATTGGTTCGTCTCTCGCCATTCAACGCTAAAAAACTTCGCCACACTTCATTCTCAATGGTGGAAGTCATTCCAAAATTTGAAAAGCAGGCAGAATTTAAAATTCCGGAAGATGAGATTGAAGTAACCACTCAACGATCAAGCGGTCCCGGTGGTCAGAACGTTAATAAGCGGGAGACTTCCGTCCGCATTGTTCACAAACCAACTAAACTTTCCGTTCACGTGGACTCTGAACGCTCACAAGCTCAAAACAAGGAAAAAGCCTTGGCGTTGCTCGCTGGAAAGATCTACAACCTACAGGAGCAGGAGCGATTAGCCAAAGAAAAGGGCATGTATATTTCCAAAACCACTGACGCTGAATGGGGGAATCAAATCCGCTCTTACGTCATGCATCCGTATAAGATGGTCAAGGATCACCGCACCGACGTTGAAACCAGCCAGATTGACAAGGTCCTTGACGGAGACCTTGACGAGTTTATAGAAGCGGAGAAGAATCTATAGCAATATGGAACAAATACCATCAGCCGAAAAAGAAACTGAGAAGATAGAAAAATTCAATTTTCCTGAGATCGAAAATTTGGCAGAACCAATGATTGAATTATGTTCAAAACTAAAAAACAATTTTGATACGGGAAAGTATAGAACACTTCTTAGTGATGATATAGGTGGTCGTATCCCAACATTGGTCATAGCCAATGTATTAAAAAAGCTCCGTCACGACATCTCTGTAAGTTTTGTCGCTGCTGGTCATTCTACGCCCGGATCTGTTACGGGAAAGGAATGGAAAGGCCTTGTCAGGCATTTAAAAGAAAAAATCTCTCCCGAAGGGAGTGTCCTGCTTATCACCCAGTTCATTCATCACGGAGATACAATCGGCAAGTTATTACTAGCTCTACAACAAGCTGGTTTCAATAATATTGATGTTGCTTCTGCGAGAAGTTTATACCCCGAAGAGGTGCTAAATGTTGAATTTAATAATCAAACCTATATTGGAGACAGAAGTTCTACTATGGACATAGATTCTAAACACAATTTCTATACAGGGTTGGCTAAATCAGGAAAGACTTACAACCCTAGTCCGCAACTGTTAACCAAAGTCATTGAGGAAGAAGGAAGGGAGAGATTCATGCACCAAGAGATCGATCAAATATTTGATTTAAAACCAGACGATAGAGTAGATGTAATTAATGAAAAATTTAAAGATCCACACAAAAAGGCGATTTTTGAAGCCCGGATAAAGGAACCTCTTTCCGAAGAAGAAAAGATTCAGCTAAGAGAGAACATACTAAAAACCCGTGAAGATGTGAAAACTATGGCTGATTTAATCTTACAAAGAGTCTGGAATATAAAAGCGGAAAAAGGCCTTTAAATCTGGCCTTTTTCCGCTCTTGGATAATCTGCTATAATGGCAAGGCATGATTTATTTTGACAAGGTGACGAAAATTTATGCCGATAATTCCGTAGCGCTAGAGGATGTCAGCTTCAATATCGAACCAAACGAATTTGTCTCCGTAGTCGGCCAATCCGGGGCCGGCAAAACCACTCTAATAAAAATGATTCTGGCCGAGGAGTATCCGACTTCAGGCTCGGTCTTTTTCGAATCCACTAACGTTCACACACTGGCCAAAAACCAGATCAATAAATATCGGCGCCGTATCGGTACCGTCTTTCAGGATTTTCGCCTGCTACCCAACAAAACTGCTTACGAGAACATCGCCTTCGCTATGGAAGCGGCCGGCCGCACCGAAGAGGAGATTGCGGCGGATGTGCCGCACGTTCTGGAGCTAGTAGACCTTGGCCGAAAAATCTGGAACTTTCCACACCAACTCTCTGGTGGAGAAAAGCAGCGAGTGGCTATTGCCCGAGCAATCGTCAATCAGCCGGATCTCATCATTGCCGATGAGCCAACCGGCAACCTTGATCCGGTCAATACTTATGATGTCGTGCAAATCCTGAAGAAGATTAACGACCTTGGCACCACCGTCATTCTGACTACTCATAACAAAGGGGTAATTGATTCATTAGGGAAGAGAGTGATCACCCTCGAGCATGGTAAAATTCTTCGTGACGACAAGACGGGCAAATACATCCTATAATTAATCCTAAACCTACACTCTAACTTCTAACTTCTAATTTCTATGTGGACTAAAGTAAAAAGAGTAATCAGATCGGGTTTCATCAGCTTCTGGCGAAACGGTTACGTTTCGCTGGCTTCCGTTCTGGTCATGACTGTTACTCTTTCCGTGGTAGCGGCTCTAATCTTTGTCGGAGCGATGCTTCAGTCAACACTGCAAGGGATTAAAGACAAAGTGGATGTGAACGTTTACTTTCTGACCACCGCGCCGGAAGATCAGATTTTCAGCTTGGAGAATTCCATTAAAGCCCAGCCAGAAGTTCTAAACGTCACTTACACTTCTCGTGAGCAGGCTCTGAACAACTTTCGAGCCAAACACGCTACCGATCAGCTCACTCTTCAAGCCCTCGATGAATTAAATGACAATCCGCTCGGCGCCAGTCTAAACATTAAGGCCAAAGACCCGTCGCAATACGAGAGCATCGCCCAATTCGTGGAAACTAAAGCGGCCGCCATCTCACCGAGCTCGTCCATCATCGACAAGATCAATTACTCGGAAAACAAGGCGGCTATTGACGCCCTGAATCGCATCATCGATTCGGCCAATCGCATCGGCCTTATCCTGATGGTCTTCTTTATCCTCATTTCCATTTTAATCACCTTTAATACTATCCGGCTGGCAATTTATATTTCTCGCGAAGAAATCGCCGTTATGCGACTGGTAGGGGCTTCCAACATGTTTATTCGCGGGCCGTTTGTGACAGTCGGGCTTATGTACGGCTTCGTCTCGGCCGTTATAACTCTCGTGCTGCTTTACCCAATTACTTTCGGATTTGGGCCGCTCACGGCCAAGCTTGGCACCGGTTTAAATCTATTTGATTACTACATCCATCACCTCTGGCAAATCTCCCTCGTCATTTTAGGCGCCGGCTTAATCCTCGGCGCTATCTCCAGCTTCTTGGCCGTGAAGAAGTATTTGAAGATTTAAGTTACGGCCTGTGTATTGCTCTCTATAGAAAATGCTATAATAATCCCATTAATAGAATAAACATTTAAAACAATGGCAAAAGCAAATTCAGCCTTCATGAAACCGATGAATCTTAGTCCGGAATTGGAGGCCGTGGTGGGAAAGGGTCCAATGCCTCGCTCGGAAGTGGTGAAAGGCCTTTGGGTTTACATTAAGAAGAATAATCTTCAGGATGCCACCAATAAGCGAAATATTAATGCCGACGACAAGCTCACGAAAGTTTTTGGCGGCAAGAAAACAGTCAATATGTTTGAAATGACGAAGCTCGTCAGCGCTCATTTGAAATAAATTTTGGGGAAGGGAAGAAAAAGCCGGCGCCGGAGTTGAAAGCGCCGGCTTTTTCATTTCGTGATAAAATAACATTATTAATATGCCGAGAAATTTGTTGGTGATTAGGAAAAAATGAAGAAAAAGAGAAGTTCAAAATTTCCGGCCATTTTTCTAACATTTCTTTTGGTAATTGCCGTCCTGAATTTCTTGGGAACGGTTTTTCCTTTCAGTCCGGTCAAATATCAGATCGGAGATGAGACGAATAAAATTGCTACGACGGTTGCCAAAGTAAAAGACGCTCTAATTGGCATTGAAGCAGCACCCGTTGATAAGGTCCTCTATGATCAAAAAATGCTGGCGCTGGCCAATAATCCGCCGGTGCCGGCCTCCACTTCAACGGCAAGCAGCACTCACTCCACTTCCACGCCCAAATACCTCTGGCCTCCTAAAAGTGCCGTTTACCCTCTAACGGGAGCCATCCTGCCTTTTAACCGAATTGTGGCTTACTACGGCAACTTCTACTCCAAAGGCATGGGCGTCTTGGGCCAGTATCCGCCAGAAGAAATGCTCTCGCGTTTGAAGGCCGAAGTAGAAAAATGGCAGCAGGCGGATCCGGCCACACCCGTGGTTCCAGCAATTCACTACATTACCGTCACTGCTCAAGGGCTACCAGGGGCTGATGGTAAATATCGTTTACGTATGCCGGACGATCAAATAGACAAGGCTCTCCAGCTTGCTTCAGAAGTTAACGGATTGGTTTTTCTAGATATTCAAGTTGGACAGAGTGATTTACCGGCAGAGATTCCGCATCTGGATAAATACTTGCGGCTGCCAAACGTTCATCTGGCCATTGATCCCGAATTTTCCATGAAGCACGGCGAGAAGCCGGGTACTGTCATCGGCATCATGGATGCGACGGATGTAAACTATGCCGCTGATTATCTGGCTCGGTTGGTAAGAGAAGGGAATTTGCCTCCAAAAATTTTAATTGTTCACCGCTTCACTGAAGGAATGGTGACTAATTATCAAAATATTCGATTGCAGCCGGAAGTGCAGATTGTCATGGATATGGATGGCTGGGGACCGCAGGCTAAAAAGATCGGCACTTACAAGCAGGTAATCTATCCGTACCCGATTCAATTTACCGGCTTTAAACTCTTTTATCGAAACGATACCGTCTATTCTTCCAGCACCATGCTTGCCCCAAAAGATCTTTTGAAATTGCGACCGATTCCGAGTTATATCCAATACCAATAGCCTCCAATTCTTGACACCCTTACCCCTGTGATATAATCAGCTCACAAAAGGCTCCAAATTGTAATGAAGCACCTCTTTTCTAAAATAGCTCTCTTCTCTTTAGCCCTCCTTCTTCTATTCCGCTCCTCTTCCATCACTCTTCTTGCCAAAGAAGAGACCACTGCTGCCCCAATTAGAAGATCTGCAAACTCCTCCCTCCTCCTCAAACCCTATCTCTCTCTTCTCTTAAAACACTCTCCCTTCTCCTCTCTCTTAATCACCCCAGCCTACGCTGCTGAAGGAAGCTCCTCTCCCTCTCTTCTCTCCTCCCTCCTTAACTTCTTCAAAAATCTCTTCGCAAAGCCTACGACTGTAGAGATTATCAATACTACCCCCACCGCTCCAAAGACTCCTACTCCAGCTCCCATCTTCAACCCTCCCGTTTCCACTCCTCCAACCTCTACCTCAAACCTCATCCACAACACCACCATCATTAATGGAGTGACAGAAGCAGAACTAGATTCCAAACTCTCAAAACTCGACCAAGAGCTGCGCTCTCTCATCTCCGGCATTTCCACAAGTGGAAATGCCTCCACCACCGTCAACAACTACATCACCTACTCTGGTGGAGGAGGCAGCATCACTCTTCAAGGCTCACCCTCTCAAGCTGACATTAAAAATATCCAGAACCAGATTACAAACATCACCACCACTCCTGGAAATCCTTTCAACCAATCACTGAATACCACTGACTCACCGACATTTAATCACCTGACTCTCACCGGAGCAGCCACCTCAACCTTTGCCGGACCACTCTGCGCCACCACATATTATGGAGATGGATCACACTTAACCGGACTCTCTTCTTTCTCTACTACCACATTAAACAATTTGAATCCTATTCAAGTGGGGTTCCAGAACTCTGCCACAGGGGCCAACGCTAGTGCGGTGGGGTTTTGTAATGTAGCGGGCAGTCTTCGCGGTTCTGCATTCGGTTTTTGTAATACTGCGAGTGGGAATTATTCCTCCTCTATTGGATTTAAAAATTGCGGAAGCGGGCAGTCTTCGGTATCTATTGGTGGGTACAATGTTGCTTCGGGTTTTATTAGTACTGCGATTGGTGCGGGCTCTGCAGCACTGGGATTTAATACGGCCAGTGGCTATAGAAGCATAGCTATTGGGCAAAATAACACATCTTCAGGCTGCTGTACTACCGCCTTGGGCTTTCAAAATATTGCAGGATACCTTCGTACATCTGCAGTTGGAATATCGAATACCGCTAGTTGCGTAAACAGCGTCGCCGTAGGATATAGCAATAATTCGACTAGTAGAGATAGTGTCGCACTTGGCGTCTGTAATACATCAAGCAGCTATTATGGGACAGCTATTGGATCAAGAAATTGCGTTTGCGCGGGTGCAACTCATGGATCTGCTATTGGTTATCATAATATTGCTTCCGGCGGTCATAGTACCGCCTCGGGGTACTGCAATGTTGCAGACGGGTTTAAAAGTTCGGCTCTGGGACAATTTAATACCGCTTCAGGCTACGGGAGCAGTGCATCGGGTTATAGCAATTCGGCCTCCGGCTGCTACAGCTCCGCGTTGGGCTACAGTAATCTGGGGTGTGGTAGAAGAAGCACCGCTGTAGGTTTTGAAAACCATGCTTATGGATGTGACAGCACCGCCTCAGGTTTTTATAACCATGCTCTGGGTTATTTAAGTGTTGCTTTCGGAGCTAATACCGAAGCATGTGGGGGTGGAGCCCTCGCCATCGGTTCAGGAAGCGCTTCTGGATATAACGGACCTTTAAATACCGTTGCTTCAGGAATAAATTCAGTCTCGGTTGGAACTAATTCGGGATATTATGGAAAAGCCAATACTGCTTCGAGTAACTACTCATCAGCATTTGGAGTAGGGAATACTGCTTCAGGTCAATATAACACTGCTTTAGGTACCTCCAATAGTGCTTATGGTTCTTATACCGCTTCAGTAGGAACGTTTAATTGCATTGCATCTGGTATTTTATACGGTTCTGCTTTTGGTTATTCTAATAGTATTTGTGCTCAGGTTAATGGGGGCGCATTCGGTAATCAAAACACTGTCTCTGCTAGCTATTCTTCTGCTTTTGGTATTGAAAATACTGCTTCATGTATTCGTTCCTCCGCATTTGGTTTAGGTAACACCGCCTCCGGCTGTAAAAGTTCCGCCTTCGGCTACTTCAACACCGCCGCAGGAGTTGACGGTCTAAGTTCCGCATCTGGGTATGCCAACGTCGCTTGCGGTTATAAAAGTTCTGCTTTTGGCTCCCAAAATCTCGCTTTAGGAAATAGAAGTACTGCTTCCGGATATTATAATCAGGCGTGTGGTAATGACAGCTTTGCGGCGGGGGAAGGAAATTCATCTACGGGTCTTCAATCTATATCTGTGGGTTTCGCTAACGTAGCATCAAACTTCAGAGCTAATGCAGTTGGAGCATTTAATACTGCTTCTGGGTATAGGAGTTCAGCTTCGGGGTATTGTAATACCTCGAGTGGTTGTTTAAGTTCCACTTTTGGATATATAAACACCGCCTCAGGCACTTCTTCAAGCGCCTCCGGCTTCTACAACACAGCCTCGGGAATTTACTCCTCAGCTATCGGTTATTTGAACATTGCGTCTGGTCCAACTTCTAGTGCATTAGGTCACAGAAATGCGGCTTGCGGCTCCTACTCAACAGCTATGGGTAACCAGAGTACTGCTTCTGGTTATCATTCCACTGCTTCGGGTTACAGAACCTGTGTTTCTGCATCAGGAGCGTCGGTATTTGGTGGAGGGGGAAATAGTTTTAACTTACTCACCAACTCCGTCGCCTCCTCCACCCTCATCGGCCCTCGTCAAAGTGCCGCCATCCACATCTGCACCTCAGGCGGCGGTGCCTCCATCCAATTTTGCGGCTACGGAGCGGGAACTCTAACCACCAATGCCTCTGGTGTAATCACCGCAGCCTCAGATGAGAGACTAAAGAATATCAGCGGCTCCTTCAATAGAGGACTAGCAGATCTAGAAAACATCAATCCAATCATCTACTCCTGGAAGGAAGGTACAGGCCTCGAAGACGGAGGAACTTACGCAGGCTTCTCTGCTCAGAATATCCAAAGCGCTATCCCTGAAGCAGTCACCACAGGACCTAACGGCTTCCTTAACCTCCAAGACCGACCAATCATGGCTACTCTGGTAAATGCGGTGAAAGAACTAGACCAGAGAGATGCCTCCACCACAGAAGCACTCTCTAACCTCGAGATCCGAGTCTCTTCCATTGAGTCACTCTCCACCCTAGGAGGAGGCGTCTCCGTAGGAGACGCCATCATCGGCGCCCTTCAAAGCTTTGGCGCCGAGGTAGTAGACGGCATTGCTTACTTGAAGAATGTGTTTGTGGAGCATCTGACTGTCGGATCACCAGAGAAGCCGACGGGGATTACGGTTTATAGTAAAAACGGCACAGCATTTTGCTTAACAGTAAATGATGATGGAACTCCAATTAGTGCCCCCGGAAAATGTGAAGACGCTACCTCTACACCCTTGACTTCAGGCAACATCATTACAGTGGATTCAAATAACAATACGGTTGTAGTGCCCGATAACAGTGCCGCCGGAGGCGGCACTGTTGAAAGCGCGAGCTCCACTACGGACAATAGTGCGAGCGCTTCTTCCACAGAAACAGTTTCTTCAGAAAGTGGCACCTCTACAGGAAATACTATTGAGCCTGCTCCAGAAAATTAATATAGAGCGTTAAAGGCCAAAAGATCAGTACATAAGAGAATTTTTATCTCTTCTTTATTTCTCTGTGATAACATTCTGGCATGACGCAGGCCGAAGCTCTGACTATTTTAAAAATGGGGAAGAATGTATATCTCTCCGGCCCGGCCGGCAGTGGCAAGACTCATACTCTGCGCGCCTACATTGCTTATTTAAGAGAAAAGAATATTGAAGTGGCCGTGACCGCTTCTACCGGTATTGCCGCTACGCATCTTGGTGGGATGACTATTCATTCCTGGAGCGGTCTCGGGGTAAAAGATAGTTTGTCAGAGTGGGATATTGATATGCTGGAGTCAAAGCAGAATCTCTGGAAAAGATATCAGGCCACGAAAGTGCTAATTATTGACGAGATCTCAATGCTGCATCATTTTCGGTTTGATCTGTTGGATCGGCTTTGCCGATCCTTTAAGAGAAATGAGGCCGCCTTCGGCGGCCTACAAGTTGTCTTATGTGGTGACTTTTTCCAGCTCCCGCCTGTCTCTCGAGCCGGCGAGAGAGCGCCAGAATTTGCCTACAAATCAAAGATCTGGAAAGAGATGGATTTGACCGTTTGTTATCTCTCCGAGCAGCATCGCCAAAGCGATAGCGCCTATTTTTCGCTACTCAGCGCCATTCGAGAAAATAATGTAGATGAAGAAGTTTTGGAACATTTGCGCAGCCGCTTTAAGAAAAGATCGAGCTCGACTCTGCCGCCGACTAAGCTTTTCAGCCACAATGTTGATATTGATGTCATTAATAATAATGAGCTCGAAAAACTCTCGGGAGAAGCTCGGACTTTTCAGATGGTTTTTCGTGGGCGCAAACCTCTGACTGACCTTTTGGCCAGAAGTTGCCTAGCGCCGGAGAAATTGACTTTGAAAATCGGCGCTCGAGTGATGTTCGTCAAAAATAATTATGAGAAAGGCTTCATCAACGGCACTTTGGGGGAAATAGTCGGCTACGACGAAGCTAACAATCCTTTGGTCAAAATCTCTTCAGGCAAAATTCTGACCGCCTCTCTCGAAAGCTGGCGAATCGAAGAAGAGGGCAAGGTTCTGGCGGAAATCATTCAAGTACCACTTCGATTGGCCTGGGCCATCACCATTCATAAAAGTCAGGGCATGAGTCTCGAAGCGGCTGAGATTGATCTTTCAAAATCATTTGTGGCCGGCATGGGGTATGTGGCCCTGTCACGAGTAAGGAATCTTGAGGGACTGACTCTCCTTGGCCTTAATCAGACGGCTCTCTTGGTGAACGGCGAAGTTTTTGAAGTGGACCAAAAACTTCGTCAGCAATCCGAAGAAGCTAGAGCCGAACTTTCGGAAATGGATCCGGAAACCATCGAGCGCCTTCAGGAAGAATTTGTGCGCCGAAACGCTTCAACCAAAACAAAAAATAATGAAAATCTCTCCACTCATCACAAGACTAAACTGTTAGTACTAGAGAAAATGTCACTGGAGAAAATTGCCAAGGAGCGCGAACTAAAAGAGGGAACCATCATCGATCATCTAGAAACTTTAATTGAAGATAATGAGCAGATTGATATTAGTTACATTAAATCGGCCAAGTTTAGCGACTCTCGTTTCAAAAAAATTGAGAAGGCCTTCAAAAAATCCTTTGAAAAACATGGCGACACTCGTCTGACGCCAGTCAAAATAATGCTTGGGCCCGGCTTTTCCTACGAAGAGTTAAGATTAGCCAGACTTTTTATTGATTTGGAGTGATTGATCGGCTCCGAAGCTTCGCTTCGGAGCCGATTGACAAAAAGGGGAAGTGGCAGTTATATAAAAGGCATTAATCGTTAATTTAGCCGCGCATGAAAACCCTGAAATTTAGTGCCATATCTCTAGTCATTTTAGGAGGTTTTTTACTCCTCCCACTCTCTACTTTTGCCGCCGTTCCGAGTCTTAGTCTAACTACTTTTAGCAATAGCCAAGTCCAGATTGCCGTCAACGGTGATCCTAACTCTTCCGTTAATCTCTACTACTATTCGCCGGGCACCTCTTTTCTCAATAGTGTCGGAAACATTGGCAGCACTAACGGTAGCGGCTATTTCTCTACCATCATCAGTAACGGTACTTACAATATTCCGTCAGGCGCCAACACTTATGTCAGCGTTAACGGTCAGCAATCAAACCAAGTCAGCTGGCCCTACACTAACGGCAACAATAATGGTTCAATTTCTTTCAGTCAGAACAATATTAATTTAAGTTACGGTCAGAGTACGACCGTCACTGTTTACGGAGGTTCCGGCTCTTACTACATCTCTTCCAATTCCAATCCGAATTTCGTTAACGCTTACGTCAGTGGCAATCAGGTGTATGTTTCGGCTCCAAACAATCAATATACCGGCGGCTCAGCCACTATCGTTGTCTGTTCGAACGGCAACGGAGCCTGCGGCTCTCTTTACGTTAATCAGGGCGGAGGCTCTTACAATCAGGTAACTTTCAGTCAAAATAATCTTTCGGTAAACGTTGGCCAAGGCGTACAGGTTAGCATCTACGGTTCAGGTAGTTATTACATCTCAAATAATTCCAATCCAAACGCTGTCTCTACTAACATTAACGGCAGCGTTTTAAATGTTTACGGCAACAATTCTGGCTCAGCCACTATCACTGTCTGCACCAATGGGGGAGTATCCGGTTGCGGCACTCTCTACGTCAATGTAGTTAATAACGGATACTATGGCGGCGGCACAAACGGCTGCTACTACAGTAACGGTTATTACAATTGTCCAAACAATAATTACAACTACAACAATAACGGCTGTTACATCAGCAATGGTTACAACATTTGTCCAAATAATTACAACAACAATGGAGTGGTTTACACACAACCAACAACTTCCGGAATATACGGCACCCCATCAGCCGGAGTCTTCCTTAATCAGGTTCCAGCCACGGGCGCTCATCTCGATTTAAAAGTGATTCTCTTCTTTAGCGGTCTCTTTATGTGGAGCGCTTTTCTGGCCTACCTTTACTTCACTCATCGAAAGTTCAAAGCGGCTTTAGCTCGCGAAGAGATCGGTTACTAGTCCCTCTCTATTGACCTTCCTTAATATTTGTTGTTAAAACTTCGTATGTAACGAAGGGCTTTCTAATTCGTTATCTAATATAGGTCGGTTTCTATTAGCAATTAAAGCTTAGCTTAAAAATTATGAAGAAAATTACTTCAATTATGTTTGCTATGGTGCTTTTGGCCGCTTTTGCTTCCTTTACTCTTAGCGCTCATGCTCAGGTAACCAGCACTACCACCTCGACCACTACTGTTGTTACTACTAGCGGCAGCACTACCAGCCCAGGAACTACCGGTACAACCGGAAGCACTGGTACCACCGTTTCTCCTCCATATGGACCGTTTTACGGTCAAGCTGTGGCCGGAGAGACTGGCGCCGTTAACACTGTCTCACCTGGTTTCCCAACCACTGGTCTTAGCGGCTTGATGACGACTAACGTTACGTTCTTAGCTCTCGGAGCTTTGATGGTAGCTCTTAGTCTCATTTATTCTTACCGACGCTGGGGCAAGTTGATCTAAAGCATCTAAAATCGCAAGAAAAAGAAAGACGGCCGCTTCGCGGCCGTCTTTCTTTTTGTATAATCAAAAGATGAAAAAGCGAATCATTCTTCCAATTATTTTAATTGTTTTGGGACTTGTCGTTATCGGTTACGTTTTAACCAGAGCGCTCTTTTACGCCCCTGATTCCGAAATAAATTTGCCTTCAAGTGTTGCCAGCTCTCCCGATGTACCAGCTGAACACCCGAAAGAATTACAAATTCCTTCAATTAACGTTGATGCCAAAGTACAAGAAGTGGGTATTACTAAAGCGGGCAACATGGGCGTGCCAAATAACTACACCGACGTGGGCTGGTACAAGTATGGAACTTTACCAGGACAAGACGGTAGCGCCGTCATTGCCGGCCATGTTGATAATGGATTGTCCCTTCCCGGTGTTTTTAAAAATCTAAATCAAGTTCAAAAAGGAGATAGTGTTTACGTCATCTCTCAAGATGGAACCAAACTCCGTTTTGTAGTTACGGACATTTCCGTTTATGGTTATAAAGATGATACCTACGATGTTTTCAACCGCGCTGGCGCCTCATGGTTACGTCTTATTACTTGCACCGGCGAGTGGTTGCCGGCCGCGAAAACAGACGATCATCGGCTTGTGGTGACTGCTCGGCTGGCTTCCTGATGTCAAGACTTCTGTCAATAGGTTCTTGGCAATTGGCCCATGTTACAATTGAGAAATGCAAAGGTGGCATATTTTTCTAAGCAGTCTTTTCTTTGTCCTCGGTTTCTCAATTATTTTTTCTCTGGTCGGAGTCTTACTTCAGACCGTTTTGGCACATGCCTCAATTGAAGTAGAGAAGTGGCTCGGCTGGATTGGCGGAGCAATTATCATTCTCTTCGGACTGTTTCTATTAAAACTTTTTACTCCAGCTTTTTTGGAGCGCACTCACACCATTGCTGTTAAGAAAAGATTCGGCTCATATTATCTAACCTCCTTTGTCTTTGGTGCCGCCTTCGCCGTTGGCTGGACCCCTTGCGTTAGCGCTGCTCTTGGAGCGATTTTGGCGCTGGCCGCCACCAAATCGGCCAGCGCCTTTCTCCTGCTTTTCTCTTACACTCTAGGACTAGGTATTCCATTTTTATTGGTCGGTCTTTTCACCAGCCAGGCCCAGAATTTAATTGATCGAGCCGGCAAATGGTTTCAGTATTTTCAATATTTTTTTGGAGTGATTTTAATTGTGATTGGCGTCTTTGTTTTTACCGGTGAATTGAGCACCATTGCCAACCTTTCCGCTCTTTCAAATATTCTTGACTCTCTTCAACTAACCGCCACCTTCGGTGGCGAAATTTCTTCGCTGACCTTCATCAATCTGGCCGTGGCCTTTCTGGCCGGTCTTGGCTCTTTCTTAAGTCCGTGCATCCTGCCGATTATTCCCGGTTTCCTTTCGTATCTCGCTTCCACAGCAGTTAAATCAAATTAATGAAGAAGAAAAATATTTTATTAATCATAGCAGTGGCGCTAATTGTAGTAGCTATTGGGTATCTCGAAGCAAAAAAACCGGCCTCCATTAATTCCCCGGCGGAAGACATTGTGGTTTCAGGCAATTTAAATGCTTCGAGTAGTAGCTCGAGCAGCACTGTAGCTGATCGGTCTTCCATTCAGGCGGCCAAAGCTCGAGAATTCTCCCGGGCCAAGGAATTCGTCGACCCAACTGGATTTATAAATACCAACTCTTTCAAACTCTCGGACTTAGTCGGTCACAAAGTTGTCCTTCTCGATATTTGGACTTACAGCTGCATTAATTGCCTGCGTACCATTCCGTATCTCAACGCTTGGTATCAGAAATACAAAGATGATGGATTAGTGATTGTCGGAATTCACTCGCCGGAATTTAATTTTGAGAAGGACTACAATAATGTCTCGGCAGCCGTTAAAAAATTAGGGATTCAATATCCCGTAGTACTCGACAGCAATCATGGCATCTGGAATGCTTACCAGAATCTTTACTGGCCTCGCGAGTATTTAATCGACATTGATGGATTCATTGTTCATGACAAGATTGGGGAAGGTGATTATGACGGAACAGAGAGGGCTATTCAGACGGCTCTGAGGGAGCGCAGTGATGCTTTGGGGCTTAATTTAAATATTCCAAGCACCATCGTCTCGCCCGCAGACGTCATTTCAATGGATGAAAATAAAATTGGCAGCAAGGAAACTTATTTCGGATCGGCGCGCAATGTTTTTCTGGGAAACGGTGAGCAAAATTACAGCGGCAACCAAAAACTAACTTTGCCTGCCGAGATCAATCCAAACACGCTTTATCTTGATGGAACATGGAACTTCACAAATGAGTATGCGGAAAATACGGAAGCTGGAGCCAAGATCGTCTATAAATACAGCGCCAAGAATGTTTATCTGGTGGCAAGTTCTAAGAGCGGAGTGAAACTAAAAATTTTAATTGACGGCGCGCCAATTGACGGGCGCGCCGGCTCCGATGTCGGTGCCGACGGCACCGTTACCGTCAAAGACAATCGTCTCTACGACATTGTTCATGGCGCCGATTACGGCACTCATACTCTAGAGATAGATATTGAGAACTCCGGTCTCGATGCTTTTACATTTACCTTCGGTTAGCTCCAGAGAGAGTGTATAAAAGTTCGCTTCGAATCGGCTTGGAAATATGGCGGTAAGGAGTAGAATAGGTTTAACGTCCTAATAGATGACAGGACGCCATTATTAATTTAAATTAAATTTATGAGTAGAAATGCTTGGATAACGATTATCGTTATCATAGTACTAGTAATCATTGTTTGGGCCGCATATGCAGCTATGCATAATTCAAGTTCAAACACGCAGACTGCTTCCACTACCTCTGATCTTACGACGGGAGAAAATGGAGCAAATGGTCAGACTAATTCGGGAACCGCTGGAACGGGCGGCGCGGGTCCAGTAGTAGTTAGCACCACTAACTCCACTACGACCGTTATCACCGGAACGAACACTAAAAGTTTTACCATTCACGGGCAGGACTTTTCTTTTAGCCCGAACCAGATCAGTGTTAACAAAGGAGATACCGTTAAAATCACCTTCGTTAGCGACAACGGCAGCCATGACTTGGTAGTAGACGGTTATAATGCCCGCACCAACGTTCTAACTACCGGCAAAAGCCAGACTATCACTTTCTTAGCTGACAAGGCTGGCAGCTTCCAGTTCTACTGCTCAGTCGGCAATCACCGACAGATGGGCATGACGGGTACCTTGGTAGTCAAAGGATCCAATTAGTTGAAAGACTTCAGCCAAGCCCTTTGGACTAAAACAAAGGGCTTGGCTTTTATTTAACTCTTCCCTATGAAATTCATAGACAATTTTCTGGACAATATCACCATGTATGGCCTCCTGCTCTACGGCCTTTTAATTCTGGCGGTGATTTCCATTGTCTTAAGTCTTTTTGGTCTTGTGGTCTTTAGTCCGCTCTCTCTAATCGGTGCCCTGCTTACCTTGATTCTGGTCGCTGGTCTGGTTAATTATCTTCTCGGCTGGGTTTTTAAAGTGCCTCTGAATCAAGAATCCTCCCATATCAGCGCTCTGATTCTTTTCTTTGCTCTGACTCCGCTACTGGATCTCCACAGCTTCTATCTTTTAGTTTTGGCGGCGACGCTCGCCATGGTTTCCAAATATCTTCTCAACACGGGCGGTCGGCATCTCTTCAACCCAGCCGCTATTAGTCTAGTCATTTTAGACATTAGCGGTCTGGGCGGTACCGCCTGGTGGATTTCAGTGCCAGTGCTGGTGATTCCGGTAATTATTCTAGGTTTCTTAGTAGTCAAGAAAATCCGGAAGTTTCATCTTTTCAACGCTTTTGCCCTAACTAGTTTGATTGTTTTTCTCATAACCCGCTGGTCAGGAGGTAGTCTACTTTCCAATTTAGAGCAAGCCATTCTTTACAGTCCCTTGATTTTCTTCGGATCGATAATGGTAACCGAACCTTTGACCATGCCGCCTACAAAGATTAGCCGAATCATTTACGGAATTATTATCGGTCTACTTTTTTCTTTATCGTATCGACTGGGACCGATTTATTCCACGCCGGAATTAGCCCTGATTATCGGCAACGTTTTTTCCTATTTTGTCAGTTTTAAGTCGCGGGTTCGTCTGGCATTTGTAGAGAGCCAAACTATCTCCAGTCATACCTTTAATATCACTCTGGAGCCGGAAAGGCCCTTTCAGTACAAAGCCGGTCAGTATATGGAATGGACACTACCTGACGTGTCCTTCAATAAAAAAGGCAATCGCCGCTACTTCACCATCGCTTCTTCGCCAACCGAGTCTAAAATTCATCTCGGTATCAGTTATGATCCGGCTTGGCCAAGCCGGTTCAAGGAGAAATTACTAAAGCTCGGAAAAGGGGACAGCCTGTTCGCTCACGGGGTGGCGGGTGATTTCGTTCTGCCGGATAATTCGGATCAGAAAATGGTTTTCATTGCCGGCGGCATCGGAATAACGCCATTTAGAAGCATGATTAAATATCTTTCCGACAAAGGCGAAAAACGGCCGATCACCCTTTTTTATTCGGTTCACACGAGCTCGGAGTTGGCTTATGAGGATGTCTTCGGCCCGGCCGAGCAAGCGGTCGGTCTGAAAAGAATAAATGTAATCACTGACAAAACGAATAATTCCGGCGAGCCATCGCGAATCACTCCGGATCTGATTAGAAAAGAAGTGCCGGATTATCGGGAGAGACTTTTTTATCTCTCCGGTCCGCCGAAGATGGTAGAAGCTTTCAAGAAAATCTTGACCGAGATGGGAGTTTCAAGATCACAAATTAAGACGGACTTCTTCATCGGTTACGCTTAACTTGCCATTATTAATTTTCCGCTGTAAGGTTAATAAACATTTTCATGAAAATCTGGACATATATTAAAGCTCACAAGATTATTACTGCCATTGTAGTCGTAGTTGTTTTGGTTGGCGGCTATATTGCTTACAAAAAAATTGCGGCCGCCAATGCGCCGACCCAATATATTATGGGCGCTGTTACCACTGACACCTTGGTCGCTTCAGTAGAGGGGACTGGACAGGTTTCGGCTAAAAATCAGCTCGATATCGTCCCTCAAGGCTCTGGCCAAATTGTCAGTATTCCGGCCAAACAAGGGGCGATTTTAAAGGTAGGACAGACCATTGCCGTTATTGATGAAAGGAGTGCCAATGTCTCTTTAGCTCAAGCCAAGGCCAGTCTGGATAGTGCTCAAGCTAATTACAATAAAGTTATAAACGGCGCTACTACGGCCACGGTTAATCAGAGCCAGGTGGGGGTTCAGACTGCCCAAACCAACCTCCAAAACAGTATTCAAAGCGCTTACACCCAGACTGATAATTTAATTAGGACTGATCTGGATAAATTTTTTAACGCCGCCACTTCTTATTCGCCGCAATTCCAAGTTTCTTTTTACGATAGTTCCAGCGGATCCACTATTGTTCTAAAACCCAATGATCAAAATCAAATTCTGACTCTAAATGCCGAGCGAGTGGATATCGGCAAGACCTTAATTAACTGGAGAGCCGATATCAGCGCCACTTCCTCTTTTGATGTTGACGCTCAAGCCGCTCACACCATTCAGTATTTAAATCAAATTCAGAAATTCATTAATGATATCGCCGATGCCGTAAATTCCATTTCTCTTTCCCAGACTAAATATCAAAGTAACATTGATACCTTTAAAACCGATGTCGCTTCCGCCCGCTCGACTGTGACCAATTTAATTTCCAATATTCAAAGCAATCAGCAGGCACTCTCAAGCGCCAGAGCCAGTCTATCTGTCACCACCGCCCCGGCCCGCGCCGAAGATGTAGCTAGTGCCAGAGCCAGTTTGGAGAGCGCCCAAGCTTCCTATCAGGCGGCTTTGAACACTTACAACAACAACATCATTAAGGCTCCTTTTGAAGGCACTTTAGCCGTTCTCAATATCAAGGTAGGAGATGTGGTAGGTGGTTCAACCGTGGTGGGCACTCTGACCACTTCTCAGAAGCTCGCCGAGATTACCTTAAATGAAGTGGATGTGGCCAAAATCGCCTTGGGTGAAAAAGTCACCTTAACTTTTGACGCCCTCCCCGATCTTACTATCGAGGGCACGGTAGCCGAGATTGATACGGTTGGAGCTGTGACGCAGGGAGTGGTGGATTACACCGTTAAGATTGGCTTTGATACGCAGGACACTAGAGTGCTGCCAGGCATGAGCGTTTCCGCTTCCATTGTTACTTTAACCAAACCGAATGTTCTATTAGTGCCGACAGCTGCGGTGAAAACCAGTCCTTCTGGTAAAAGTTATGTTCAGAAAATTCCAGGCATCACTACAGCAGGACCTATCTCAACTAAAACTAAACCGGTCAATGTTCCGGTAGAGATTGGGGAATCAAACAACACCCAAACTGAAATCGTTTCCGGTCTGAATGCCGGAGATGTGATCGTTGTCCGTACACTCACAAGTGGTAGCAGTGTCACAGCTGGAAGTGCCAATTCAGCCAGTGCCGGTAACCGAACCTTCTTTGGCGGAGGGGCTGCCGCTGGAGGCGGCAGCCGAACTATCAGTCGGTAGACGAAGCCTACCAACAAGTCGTTCTCGCGGTCTTAATTAGCACAATCTAATGATTGAATGCCAGCACATCACTAAAATCTATAAAAATGGGGACAATGAAACCTTTGCTTTAAAAGATGTCAGTTTGAAAATTGAAGATGGCGAATTCGTAGCTATCATGGGTCCTTCCGGTTCCGGCAAATCAACTCTGATGCACATTTTAGGGGCTCTCGATACTCCCACTTCCGGCACTTATATTTTAGACGGGGAAGATGTTTCCAAACTTTCCGACGATGAACTTGCCGCCATTCGGGCCAAGAAAATTGGCTTCGTCTTCCAAGCTTTTAATTTATTATCGCGCACTACTGCTATCAGAAATGTGATGCTGCCACTGGTTTACTCGGGCGTAAAAACGACCGAGAGAGAAGAATTAAGTGCGGCAGCCCTGCGGGCCGCCGGCCTCTCCGAAGATCGCTGGCATCACCGATCCAACCAGCTCTCCGGCGGACAAATTCAGCGAGTGGCCATTGCCCGAGCCTTAGTCAATGATCCTTCGGTTATTATGGCGGATGAGCCAACCGGCAATCTCGATTCCAAGACGGGTGAAATCGTTCTCGGAACTTTTGAGAGATTAAATAAAAATCACGGTCGAACCATCGTTCTGATCACCCATGAAGTGGAAGTGGCCGAACATGCTGATCGTATTATTCATTTAAGAGACGGAGAGATTGTCAGTGACAGTAAAAGTCATCAAAAAAGATTGGCTGACGCTAATAAAGTATGAACGTAAAAGATTTATTTCAAGAAACCCGAAGCTCTCTGCTTAGTAACAAGGTCAGATCTTCCCTGACTGTGCTGGGTATTGTTATAGGTATTGCCTCCGTTATTGCCATGTTAGCTATTGGCAACGGCGCTAAAGCTCAGATTCAGTCGAGCATTGAAGGGCTGGGTTCAAATCTTCTGACTATCCTCCCTGGAGTAGTTCAACCCGGCCGAGGTATAGTCTCAAGCGGCCGAGGAGCGGCCCAGAACCTGAAAATTACTGACTTGCCCGTTATCGAGTCAATTCAGGGAATTGGAGCTATCTCACCTGAAGATTCTAAAAGATTTCAGATCGTCTCCTCACTGGGGAACAATACTAACACCACAGTTACAGGTGGTTTGCCTGTTTATTTTGATATTCATAATTTAACTCTGGGTGAAGGAAATTTTTTCAATGATGAGAGCGAAAGAAGCCTGCGACGGCAAGCCGTCTTAGGAGCTACCGTTGCTACCGATCTTTTTGGAGACACTGACCCAGTCGGCAAAGAAATTAAAATCAACAATTCACTCTTTACTGTCGTCGGCGTTCTGACTAAAAAGGGCGGAGTCGGTTTTTCCGGACCGGACGATATGGTAGTGGTTCCGTTAAGTGTCATGCAGAGAATCTTAACCGGTGATGATTTTTACTCCACCATTACGGTGAGCGTCACTGATAAAAACGATACTAATTTAATCAAGGACGAAATCACGGCGGCTTTGGTGGACAAGCACGATGTTACCGAAGCAGATTTCTCCATTATTTCTCAAGAAGATATTTTAGGGACACTTTCTCAAGTTATTAATACTTTCACTTTATTTCTGGCTTCCATTGCCGGCATCTCTCTGATTGTCGGCGGTATCGGGATTATGAATATGATGTTGACAACGGTAACCGAAAGAACTAAAGAGATCGGTCTGCGCAAAGCTATTGGAGCCAAGAAAAATGATATCAGTCAGCAATTTTTGGCCGAAGCTATTGTTTTGACTTTTATCGGAGGTTTAATCGGCACTATTTTAGGCTGGTTGATTGCTGTGGGTGCTTCGGCCACCGGCTTGGTTCAAGCCCGAGTTAGTCTTAGTTCAGTTATCCTGGCCTTCGGCGTCTCCGCTGCTATCGGGACTATCTTCGGCTATTATCCGGCCAAACGGGCGGCTGATATGAATCCGATTGAAGCTCTGCGGTATGAGTAACGAGGGCCGCAGCCGCTGACTACGGCCTCTTCAGGTTGTCTTCTACATTTTGTAACTGCTAGAATACGATATGGCAAAGATTACTCTATTTGGTTTGGCCGGCACCGGCACTAGTTCCGTCGGACGAGCCTTAGCCCGGAAATTAAAATATCAATTCTATTCAACCGGAAATTTTATGCGCGATCAGGCAGACCAACTTGGCCTGACCATCTATGAATTTGATGAAATGTGCCGCAAAGACCCAAACTATGATTTAAATCGCGACAAGATGATTGAGGAATTTGGCAAGAAAAATGACAATTTTATTTTAGATGCGCGTCTCGGCTGGAGATTTGTGCCGGACTCATTAAAGGTGAAGCTTGAATGCGACTTTGAGGAAAGAGTCAAAAGAGTGGCTTTTCGAGACAAAATGGATGTAGAAGAAGTTAAGGCCTTAACTATCAAAAGGGAAGAATCAATCGGCGATCGTTTCTGGCGCTATTATCAGATTAAGGATTCCGGAGACAGTTCTCATTTTGATTTGATTATCGACACGACCAAGATTAGCGCGACCGAAACAATGGATCAAATCTGCCAGCATTTTAATCTCTCTTAAATAGACGGCATGCGCATTATCGCTCACATTGATATGGACGCTTTTTTTGCCGCCATTGAAGAGCGTGACAGACCATATCTTCAAGGGCTGCCGTTAGTTATCGGTGCCGATCCGGAAGGCGGAAAGGGAAGAGGAGTGGTTTCCACGGCCAATTATCTCGCCAGAGAGTACGGCATTCAATCAGCCTTGTCCATTCAAAAGGCCTGGCATTTTTCCGAAACAGCCAAAAAAGCGGGAAAACCAGGAGCCATTTTTCTCTCGGGAAATTATCATTATTACAGCCAGATCTCTTCAACGATTATGAATATCTTGGCCAAATACGGCCCAATAGAAGTGGCCAGCGTAGATGAAGCATATCTAGATTTAAGCTCCTTAAACTCATACAAAGCAGCCGAGAAAACAGCAAAGGAGATTAAAAGGGAAATTAAAAAGCTGGAGAATCTCACAACTTCTATTGGTTTAGGGCCGAACAAGATGATAGCCAAAATCGCTTCAGGTTTTAAGAAGCCGGACGGGCTAACTGTCATCTCGGAAGAGAAAGTTTCCTCCTTTCTTTCTCCACTCTCTATCAGAACCATTCCCGGTATCGGTCCGAAAACGGAAATAATTTTAAATAAATTAAGAATTCAGACTATCGGTGATCTTCAACGACTAGGAAAAACTGAATTAAAGGATCTTTTGGGGAAATGGGGAGAGGAATTATTTTCCAAAGTCAGGGGCATTGATGAATCGCCGGTATTAGAAGAATATCCGACTAAATCGATTGGCGAACAGATCACTTTCGATAAAGACATAAAAGATTATCGGAAACTTTTTCCTATTTTGGAAGAAATGGTCTCACGAATTTGGAAATCTTTTTTAAAAGAGGGATTTAAAGAAGCAGCGCGAGTGGTAATTATCGTTCGATACGCTGACTTTGAAACTAAAACCCATTCTCGAACTTTGAAAACGCCGCTTCAATCATCTAAAGCTTTTTACCTTCAGGCTCTTTCGCTTTTGATGCCATTCTTAGATAAGCGGCGGAACACAGAAGCTAAAAGATTCAGGTTAATCGGTCTGCGTCTGGAAAGGTTATCCTAGAAAATTAATATCCCCATACCTCCTTCAAAATATGGCTATTTTGTGGTATATTTAATTAGTTAAGAACGAAAGGTCGATCTATTAAAAGGCTTAAGATGACAAAAAATATGGCAAAAACTTGGGCAATTATTTTTGGAGTTGTCTTTGTGATTGTTGGTCTTCTAGGATTTATCGGTGGAGCAGGTATTGTTGGACCAACTGGAATTTTCCAGACTAACGCTCTACACGACTGGGTCCACTTTCTTTCTGGCTTAATCTTTCTGATTGTGGCTTTTGCTTCCGCTCGATCTTCGGCTGCTGTTCTGAAAGTTTTCGGAATTGTCTACCTTCTGGTGGCTATCCTCGGATTTGTAGCGCCTTCATTCATGAGTCAACTACTCTTGGGTAATATGGCCGATAACTGGCTGCACGTTGTGCTTGGCATAGTTATCACTTGGGTTGGTTTTGCTGCCGGTAAAGGCAGTGAAATGCCAATGGCTGCTTAAATTTCGATTTGTTTTTTGGAAGCGGCCGTCAAGCATTTTGCTAGCAAAATGCTTGACGGCCGCTTTCCCTTTTGGGGAATATTGCGTATTATTAAAATATGAATAGAAACACTCTTATTATTCTGATTATTGTGCTCCTAATCGTTGTTGTCGGGGCTTTTTTGTTGGTTAAAAATCAGAAGTCCAATTCGGATTTGGTCGGCTCTAATGCCACTTCCACCAACGGTGTTTCTAATTTTTATGAATGCGCGGCCGCCGGTTTTCCTACCACGGAGAGTTATCCTCGCGAATGTCAGGTACCAAACGGTCCCGCCTATATTGAAGACCTCATTCCAAATGGGCCAACCGCCTCATCCAGTCCCTCGGCCATGAGCTACAAGGACGTAGTGAAAGTGACGAATCTCAAAGAGAACGACACTATTAAGAGCCCACTCACTTTAAAAGGAGAAGCTCGAGGCAGCTGGTTTTTTGAAGGCACTTTTCCGGTTCAGATTCTAGACAGCAACAAGGATGTCATCGGCCAAGGGGTGGCTCAAGCTATCGGAGAGTGGGCTAGTCCGGATTATGTACCTTTTAGTGTCACTTTAACTTTTAAAAATAATTCGCCGATTCGATCCGGCACGCTGGTTTTGAAAAAGGACAATCCGTCGGGGGATCCAAGCCGCGATGACTCCTGGAGTATTCCGGTGCGCTTTGCCGAATAAATTATCAACATGGAATCACTAATTCACGCCGACATTTTTTTCTTGATCTCTACCATTGCGCTGGTCATCATCGCCGTGGTTTTGATTGTGGCTTTAATATACGTCGTTCGGATTTTAAATGATTTAAAAAGCATCAGTCGCAAAGTTAAAGATGAAGGAGAAGAGATCATTTCCGATATTCATGATTTTCGCGAGCACGTCAAGGCTGAAGGCTTCAATAAGCTTTACTTTTTCGGTTTTTTCCGGAAACTTTTTGGCCGAGGAAAATCTTCCCATCGCTCCGGTAAGTAGAAGCGGAAACATTCGTCTTAAATAGTAAGTAACTATATTAGTAGCTAATTATTAAATTCATGACCACAAAAAATACAAAGAAAGTAATGACCGGCGTTGGTATCACTGCCGCGGTCGCAGCGGCCGCCGCAGGTGCTTATTATTTTTACGGAACGGCCGACGGTAAGAAAAAGAGAAAGAAGATGGAGGCTTGGGCTATCAAGGCTCGCAAAGAAGTCATCAGTCAGATTGAAAAATTGAAAGATGTTAATGAAGATGCCTATCACCAAATCGTTGATACGGTGACGGAAAAGTATAAGAAGCTCAAAGATGCCAATCCGGCAGAATTAGCTCTGATGGCTCGAGAATTAAAAGGGCACTGGGGCAATATCCAGCGAGAGTTTCAGAAAAGTAAAAGTACGGTAGCGAAAATGGCTAAGGTTAGCCGTAAAAAAGCTCGAGCAGTCAAGCGGGCTGTCAAGGGTGGAAAAGTTGCTAAAAAGAGAAGGGGAAAGAGATAGAATAGTAAGGTGGATCTTGAAACCCTAACTACCAACCATTACGTTTGCGCCGGCGAATGCCGAAGCGTTTCGGAAAATCCCGGAATTTGTCCGGTCAAAAGTTGCTCCAAACATGGAGAGCCGTTAGTTTCCTGTACATGCGAGGATGGTAAGCATGCAGAAATCTGGAACAAACAGACACCGTATCCCACGGCGGAAGGGTTTTAACTAATTACTGATCGAAGGATTCTGGAACGCCGGCGAAGCCGGCGTTCTTTCATTACCTCTTTCATCCAATTCCCATCAATTTTGGAGCAGCTCCCGCTCTTGCCATTAAAAAGCAGGCTTTATAGAATGAAAGTATGGTTTTTCTCCGTCCTATTATTCTCCTTTTTTTAATTCTCCTTGGCGGGTTTCTCTTAACTAATAAATATCCCGAACTGAAAAAATCTCTGACTGAACTCTCGTCTCGTTTAACGGTCAGCAATCTAGAAAACTCCTCCGGAGAGATTGCCAAAATTGTTACTCAAAAAGTAGATACCATTGCCGACAATCTTCCACCGCCATTAAAAATTTTAAACGGTGCGGGAACTAGCACAAACAGTAACGCCGCCACTCTAAACGCCAACGAAGTAATTATTCTGACGAATCAAGAACGAAAAGCAAACGGCAATCTGGCCGCTCTGCATGAAAACGCCAAATTAGACGCGGCCGCTCTGGCCAAGGTCAAGGACATGTTTGCCAAACAATATTTTGAACACACCTCTCCAAGTGGAGTGGGAGTGGGCGATTTGGCTAAAGCAGAAGGTTATCAGTACTTAATGGTCGGAGAAAATCTGGCTCTCGGAAACTTTGCCAGCAATCAGGCCCTTCTTGACGCTTGGATGAATAGTCCGGGGCATCGCGCCAATATTTTAAATGCGAGCTTCACCGAAATGGGAGCAGCGGTAATGCAGGGCACGTTTGAAGGTCGGAAAGTTTGGTTGGCGGTCCAGGAATTTGGCAAACCATTTCCGAGCTGTACTTATCCTGACCAGTCTCTCCTCTCTACCATTCAAACCTTGCAGGCTGATTTAAATAACAAATACCAAGCCCTCCAAGCTAAAGCTGATGAAATTAATAACGCCAATCCTAAATCAGGGGATGCTTACAATCAAAAGGTGGCCGAATATCAATCCATGAAGAAGGCTTATGATGATGAATTGGCGACTGAAAAGGACAATATCGCTCTTTATAACAAAGAGGTTAAAAGTTATAACGATTGCATTGGTAGCACTTAATTTTTATGGCTCAAGCCCTTGCCAATATTAGTTTTGCTCATGTTTTCTCCAGCATCCCAGGCATTTTTCATAATTTTCATTTTCATGACGCTCTGGACATTATTGTAGTAGCTTTCTTCGTCTACGTTATCTTGCTTTTCATCAAGCAATCACGCTCTTATTTTATTTTCAATACACTGCTTCTCCTTTTCATCATTATCTACCTTTCTCGTACTTTTAATTTAGCCTTAACCAGAAAGCTTTTTGAACCGCTCATTACTTTCTTTGCCGTCATCTTTGTGATTGTTTTTCAGCGGGAAATCAGAAGATTTTTCAAATGGTTTATCATTTCTCGGGAAAGATTTGGGCGCCACCTGACTAATTTAAGCGCTGAAGTCTCAAGCGCCATTGTTGAAGCAGTTGGCATCATGGCTAAAAAACGCACAGGAGCTCTGCTAATTCTTTCAGGCGAATATCCTCTGGACGATATTGTAGAAGGAGGCTTTCCTCTAAACGGAGAAGTGTCGGTGCCGCTACTTTTAAGTATTTTTGACAATACGACACCAGGCCATGATGGGGCGGTTTTAATTGAGAACAAGAAAATCAAAACTTTCGGACTTCATCTGCCTTTGGCCGAGGATTTTCGCGGTTTTAAAAATATGGGCACCCGTCATCGAGCGGCCCTAGGTTTGGCGGAAAGATCGGATGCTTTAGTCATCGTTGTTTCCGAAGAACGCGGCATTGTATCAGTGGCTGAAAATGGAGCCTTGCGAACAGTGACGGACGCCCCAAGCCTGCAGGGTATCGTCCGAAATTTTATGAAAGAGAATGTGCAGGAGAATCAGAGTTTTTGGTATTACATTTTAGTCAATAACTTTTTTATCAAAATTCTGTCAGTTCTAATTTCTTTCGCTTTGTGGGTGCTTCTCGTATTTCAGGCCAATGTCGTAACTGAAAGCTTGATTATTCCTCTTGAATTCAGTCACATTCCCTCAAACCTGATCGTTTCAAAAGTAATTCCGGCAGATGTTAATCTCTCCATCAGCGGCAATTCATCGGATCTCCATAATCTTAATCAGAATTCGGTGCGGATTGTAATTGACCTTACAAACGCTGCCGCCGGCACCAAGCAGGTGATCATTACCGGCGACAATATTTCCATGCCTTCTTACATTACTTTGAACAACATTACGCCGAACAAGGTGTTGATTGGATTGCAGAAAGCGGGACCATAAAGAGACACTCCGATAAATTTACTCTTTTAAAAGTCCTCGGATCTCCCGCTCCGTCATTTAAGGTGGTCCAGACTATTTAAAAGAGTAAATTTATCTTCGTTTAGGTGGGAATCAAATCTATTTTGTGTCTTTCAAAAGAAAGGCGTAACGCAAACCTACCAGCATGATTAAGCCAAGAACTAGAAAGACATACTGAAAATCAAAGAAAACTAACACAAGTGAAGCAATAGCAGGTACAAAAATATACGGTAGATTTTTAGTCATACGAAAGAGGCCGATTAGATGAATGTTGGCGACACTGACCTGTTTGAAGAAATAAGATTCAGCCGATATTTCAATGAAGCTCGCCCCAATACGGGTAACAAATAAGAGGATGGTCCAGATGAGGAAATTAGCTTGACTGATGTAGGGAATCAGAATGGTAGAGATAGCCACAATGATAAAACCCATAATCAGAATTTCTTGCTCGCCGTATTTTCTATCTTCGAGCCGCCCAAGCGGAATCTGGAAGAGGATAAAAGGCAGCAACATAATGCTGAACATTATGCCAATCTGCGGCCAGCTGAAACCAACATACTGGTGAAGATAAATAGGCATGTAAATACTCATCCAGGCGTAGAAGAAGTTCAGCAAAAAGTTATCGAATAATATATCGTAGACATTCGGATTATCCGTTAACTCCCGAGCTAGATTTTTGGAATTGGTTTCGTGATACACCTGATCCTTAAATTTGCGGAAATTTGCCGAGATAACATATAGAAGAGGAATGAGAAAGGCTGCACCGGCCAGATAGACTTTCCAGTATTCTGAATTAGTTAAAATCAGGCCGGCCACAAAAGGCACGACAATTGGCGGCAAATTAGTCATGGTCAGAAATATGCCGCGAATATTGCCGGTCTCTTCGTTACGAGAATAATTTTCCAGAAAAATGTCCAGATTAAAAATTAAGATTGGGTTAAGGGCTTGAGAAATAATGAACATGACCGCTATTAGATAAATATTTTGCCCATAGGCTAGCCCAATTAAACACAGAGCTTCAAGGAGAATTAAACCGATCATCAAGCGATAATTGCCGGTTCGGTTGAGAATCTTACCGATATTAAGAAAGATAAAAAGATTGGCGAAAGCGCCCAGACTATAAAGTAATCCCACCAGAGCTGTACTGCCGAAGTAGCTGACTAAATAAGCGGAATTAATGAAGTAAATAAAAAAGAAGTGAATGGAGTAGAGGAGAGCGGAGACATAGATAAGCATGAAGATGCGAATGGTTTTGGGTTGATATACAACAGGTTCTTGGTCCATGAAATTATTTTAACACGCCAGAGCTCTCACTTTGTTTGAGACCGCTCCAGGGGCGCTTGCCCGAGTCTTAGTCTCAAACAAAGTGAGAGCTCTGGCGTGCCCCACACCTTATGTCTCCAAAGAGGGAGGAGGGAGGAGGTTGCGCCTGCGGCGCAACCGCTCTAAACTCCCAAAAGTACCGGAATGACAATCGGCCGTTTAGCCGTTTTCTGAAAGAGAAATTTGCCGACCGCATCAGCGACGTTGTTTTTGACGTACTCGAAATTAATCGGATGCATGCCAGCAGTGTTTTCTTCAATAGTTTTTTTAATGACGAAACGAGCTTGTCTTAATAAGTCTTGGGATTCACGCAGGTAAACAAAACCGCGAGAAATAATATCGGGAGATTTTTTCAATTTACCGGTTTGGGAATTAACGATGGCAAAGACGATAAACATCCCATCCTGCGCCAGCATCTGCCGGTCGCGGATGACAACGTCCTGCATATCTCCAATGGCGAAACCGTCTACCATCACCGTTCCCGACGGCGCTTTTTCTTTTAAGGCCACAATCTTTTGACCCTTATCCTGAATTTCTACTACGGTACCATCATCCGGCACGATAATATTATTTTTTGGAATGCCCAGATTCTCCGCCACTTCAGCATGTAGTTTCAAGCGGTAATGGTTACCGTGAATAGGGATAAAGAATTTTGGACGGAGCTTCCGATGAAGCCATTCAATTTCTCCACGATTGCCGTGACCGGTCGAGTGAATGTAGACGTCCGAAGTCTGAATGGAAATTATCTTGGCCCCGAGACGCGCCAGATTATCCTTTAACTTTTCCACCGACCTTTCGTTGCCCGGCACAATGGAAGAGGATAGTAAGACGGTATCGCGTTCATTAATATGGAAGTGCTTGTGAGTTTTGGTGCCCATGCGCATCAGAGCGGCAAATTCGTCGCCTTGAGCGCCGGTGGCCAGAACCACAATCTTATCCGGCGGATAATCGCCCATGTTTTGAGAGGAAATAACTGTGCCTTTTTTAATTTCCAGCATTTTAGCCTGCTCCAGAATATCAATATTATTTTTCATACTGCGGCCCTCAATTACCAGTTTTTTGCCATATTTCTCACAGGCTTCTATTACTTTCATCATGCGCAAAATATGAGAGGCAAACATTCCGATAATTAGACGCCCTTTAATAGTGCGGATGATTTCGTCCAGATTTTTATGGACTTCTTCTTCCGGCGTAGAAAAACCCGGATTCTCAATATTGGTTGATTCGCCCAGAAAAAGCAGCACTTTTTCTTTGGCAAGTTCCGAATACTCTCGATCTTCCTCTTCTACCGGCTCTCCGTCTTTATGAGTTAATTTAAAATCTCCGGGGTTCACAATGAGACCATAAGGTGTTTCCACCACTACGCCCATTGAGTCGGGAATACTGTGAGTGACTCCGAAAAATCTCACAGACATGTTGCCGATTTTAATCCGGTCATTTTTTTCTACAATCTTGTAGTCAATGGGGGCTAAATGCGGAAACTCGGCCTGCCTTTTCTTAATCATGAAGGCGGTGAGGTTTCGAGTATAAAGTGGAGGATTGCCAATTTTGTCCATGATGTAGGGAATGCCGCCGATATGATCGAGGTGACCGTGAGTAATGATGACGGCCCGAACTTTTTCCTTTCGCTCCTCCAGATATTTGGTGTTGGGCAGAATGTAATCAATGCCCGGAGTATCTTCCTCCTTGAATTTAAAGCCGATATCAATGACGATAATGTCGCCATTAATTTCAATAACCGTCATGTTCTTGCCGATTTCTTCTACTCCGCCAAGCGGAATAATCCGGATATTTTCGCCGACAGGCGGAATTTTACCGGTTTCTTTTCGGCGTTCCATTTCAAGGGTGGGGCGCGTCGGCGCGAAGCGCCGACGCGGCATTGATCTTTTTTTCTTGGCCATAGGTGCCTCCGGCACGGCATGATAGGTGCGAGAACGCCGTCGCGAAGAATGAGCATGATGCTCACCTGGGGCGACCTGTTTTTCCTGAACTTCTTTGATAGCTTCTTTCAGACTGTCTTTTTTTTCTTTTTCTTCTTTCATTGTTAATACTGTAATAAATATTGAGTAATAAGATTATATCGATAGGTAAAAAATAATTTGATAACGCAATGATCGGATTTTATATCATTAGGCATTACCTCATTACTTGTTATTTGTTAAAAATTTTCCAAACTCTTTCTTTTTCCAGATACCAATTTTCAATGCCCAAGAATCGGTCTGAAGAGTTGGTAATATTACCCACCTCGAAACCTCCAAGAGCTTTTGGCACCACGTAAATAAAATCGGGAGTGTAAAGGAAAACTGCCGGCACATCTTTATCTATTTCCGTTTCAAATTTCTGATAATTGGTGACGGTCGTAGCCGGGTCAGAAGCCGCTCTGGCTGCCTCAAGCAACTTATCTACTCGGCTGTTGGTGTAAAGGGCGATATTTAACCCCGGTGCATTTCGTTCAGCCGAATCCCAGAAGCTGTAGACATCGAGGCCCGGTGGAATAATCTCTCCGAAAAGTAAGGCGTCATATTTGCGCGGCTGAATAACGTTTTGATTAAGATCGGCGGCCTCATAAATCTTAATATCAACACTGGCTCCGAGATCCTGCCACATTTTCTGAACCAGATTAGCAGTTTTAACTAAATCTGGCGTATCAATAGTGGAGATAGTTAACTGGAGACGCTCTGTTTTCTTATTAGCGCTCTTCTGTAAGACGCCGTCTGTACCAGTGGCCCAACCATTGGAAGCGAGAAGTTTGCGGGCCTCCGCTAAGCCGCCACTTGAAACCGACGAGGAAGCGCTATCTGAAGTAGAGCTAGTAGCGGCCGGGAGCAGACTTGTTGGAATCGGTTCAGTTAGAGGTTCGGCGTAACCGTTAAAAACTTCTTTGACAATTTCCTCTCGATCAACTGACAGGCTCAGGGCTTTGCGAACTTCCTGATGTAACAGGACCGGATTTTGACTCTGGTTGAAAAAGATGCCGAAAACTCGCGGCAGAGTAGAGGTAGCGATAGCAGTTTTTCCGGAATGGATATAAGCGGCCTGATCTGGAGAAATACTGTTAATGTCCTGCACCTCGTTATTGTTGAAAGCGGTCAGCAAGTTGTTTTGATTGGTATAAATTCTGACAATGATGTCCTTAATGAAGGGCGCGCCACCAGCGTAATTTTTAAACGGCACTAAATGATAATATTCTGGCAGACCTGAAGAATCAGTCTTAATGCTTTTAATCATGTATGGGCCGGAGCCGATCGGAGTGCGGTTGAGATCACTTAGAGTAAAAGAGTCGGCATCACCAGCTTCATTCCAGAGATGTTTCGGCAAGATGCCCAAAGTAGTATTTTGAAGAAAAGGCCCATAGGGTTTCTTTAAAGTAAATTTAATTTCTTTCGGATTAATTACCTGAACCGTCACACCCTGCCAATTAGCTTCTCGAGGACTTTTAATGGTGGGATCTTCCACTTTTAAAACCGTAAATTGCACATCGTCAGCGGTGACGGCTACGCCGTCCTGAAAAGTGGCATCTTTTCTCAAAATAAAATCGTAAGTCAGGCCGTCCGGAGAGACACTGTAGCTTTCGGCTAAATCAGGTACTAATTCGCCCGAAGCGGTGCGCTTCATTAAGCCCGAATAGATAAGTTGAGTCAGATCTCGCCCCGAATCATTGATGGCCAGAACCGGATTGATATAACGCGGATAGCCGACAACACCCTCTTCTAAAGTACCGCCTTTAGCTGGAATCTCTACCATAAAGGCGTTATTCACTTCATTCAAAAGTAGTAAGGCTGACAAGGCAAAGAGTCCGAAAAACGTATAAAAAACCAGTTTTTCCGCCAAACCAAAGGACTTAATGGCCAGACGCAATTTTTCCGTCTTGGGGATACGCCACTTGTGAGGGCCGATTTTTTGAAAGGAGGTTTTTAAATTCACAACAAAAGATTAACTGAAAATAGAATAGACTTCCGGCTTGATGGGTTAAGTCGTTAAAGACTAATTAAACAACCAAGGCCAGGAAGGCCGATAAAGCGAATAGAATAGATATGACAATAGTTGATATAAATAAAGTTCTCTCAAAACCGCGACGCGTGCGATGAACGGAACTGAAGTTATCACCACCAAAAGCGGCTCCGACGGAAGCGTCCGACTGTTGCAGCAAAATAGCGACGATTAACAGAATCGACAAAACGATCTCAATATAGGGCAATATTCCGGAGAGAAACTGCATTTAAGCCAGTATACCAAGATCCGACCGATATGGCAAGTTGAAAATTAGTCCTAAATCTTCTATATTAAAAAACTACTCAGACTGTTCGAATTCGGGCCAGAAGCTTAAGGCCCGCAAATTATTCTATTATCAATTTATTTCGCTAGAAAATATGCCAAAAGAAAAGAATCGAAAAAATGGAAATAACAGAGGAGAAAATTCCGTTAGAATCAAACCGCTTGGCGATAAGATTTTACTGCGCCCGATTAGTACCGAAGAAAAAAAATCCTCTTTCGGAATTATTATCCCCGAGACTGTCAGCAAGGAAAAACCGGAGCAGGGAAAAGTAGTGGCTGTCGGAGAAGGTAAATTTGATGAGAGCGGCAAGCTTATTTCGGTGCGGGTGAAAGTGGGCGACAGAGTCCTCTTCTCCAAATACGGTTATGATGAAATCAAGATCGACGATGAGGAGTATCTAATTGTTTCAGAGAATCAGATTTTAGCAGTCATTAAGTAATCATTTAAAATATGGCCAAAAGAATTATATACAATGAGGAAGCTCGAAAACTTTTAAAAAATGGCGTTGATGCAGTAGCTAACGCCGTCAAAATTACTATTGGCCCGCGTGGCCGTAATGTGGTGTTGGACAAAGGTTACGGAGCGCCAACTATTACTAATGATGGGGTTTCAATCGCCAAGGAGATCACTTTGGAAGATAAATTTGAAAACATGGGGGCGGAGATTATTAAAGAAGTGGCTACTAAAACTAACGAAACAGCCGGAGACGGTACCACCACTTCAGTTATTTTGGCCCAGTCTATTATTAATGAAGGAATGAGGCATACCACCATGGGAGTAAATGCCATGGCTCTTCGCTCCGGTATTGAGAAGGCGACTGCCGATGTGGTTAAGGCCCTCCAAAGCATTGCCAAACCGATTAAAAATAAGGAGGAAATCAGACAAGTTGCCACTATTTCCGCCGAATCAGCTGAAATTGGCAAGTACATTGCCGACACTATTGATAAGGTAGGGAAGGACGGAGTGGTAACGGTGGAAGAATCTCAGACTATTGGTATCGATTCGGAAGTGGTGGAAGGTTTGGAATTTGATAAAGGTTATGTTTCGCCGTACCTCATCACTAATACCGAAAGAATGGAGGCGGAATATCGGGATCCAGCCATTTTAATTACTGACAAGAAAATTTCTACGGTTAAGGAAATTTTACCGCTTCTCGAAAAACTGGCCCAGAGCGGTAAGAAAGATCTTGTTATTATTGCTGAAGACGTTGATGGTGAAGCACTGGCCACCTTCATTGTTAATAAACTGCGGGGCGGTTTCAATGTCTTGGCTGTTAAAGCGCCGGGGTATGGCGATCGTAAAAAAGAGCAGCTTGCTGACATTGCCATTACTGTCGGTGCGCAGGTGATTTCAGAGGAGCTTGGAGTAAAACTTGAAAATGCCGAGCTCAATATGCTTGGCCGCGCTAATCGAGTGGTAGCTACTAAAGATAATACGATTATTGTCGGCGGCAAAGGTAAGAAAGCTGATATTGAAAAGCGAGTTTCATCACTGAAGAAACAGCGCGAAGCCAGTGATTCCAGTTTTGATAAAGAGAAGCTCGAAGAGAGAATTGCCAAACTTTCCGGCGGGGTGGCTGTTATTCGAGTGGGGGCGGCCACGGAGACGGAAATGAAATATTTGAAATTGAAAATTGAAGATGCCGTCAACGCCACCAAAGCGGCCATCGCTGAAGGAATTGTGGCCGGAGGTGGAAGCGCTTTGGTGCGTGTGGCCGAGATGATTGGTCGCGGCCACAAAACCAACAGAGCGGCCGCGGCCTCAAACGCCGAAGCCGATCTAGGCTACAGCATTGTTATCCGAGCTCTCGAGGAGCCGCTTCGACAAATTGCTCTAAACTCTGGCAAGGACGACGGCTCGGTGATCGTGGAAAAAGTAAAAAGCGGCAAAGGTAATGCCGGCTACGATGCCATGAAGGATGAAATCGTGACCGATATGATAGCGGCCGGAATTATTGATCCGGTAAAGGTGACTCGAAGCGGTATTCAGAATGCCGCCAGTGCTGCCGCCATTCTCTTAACTACGGAAGTGGCCATAGCTGATCTGCCGGAAGAGAAGAAACCTGCCGCAGGGATGGGCGAGATGGGAGGAATGGGATACTAAAAGATTAAGAGGGAGATTTAAAAGGGCCGCCGAAGGCGGCCCTTTTAATAACTCTCCATTCTCATAAAAATGCTATAATGACTTTCTTATGAAAGAGGGAAGAAGCGGCTTTATGAGCATGGCCATTGGCCTAGTTCTCATCCTTATCGGATTCTCACTTTGGGAATACGTCGCTTTTACTTTGCAATCTAAGACTCCTTCTCTTACTGCCTCTTCCACTTCTTCAACTACCTCAAATCAAATTCAGATTGCCGGCTGGAAAACCTATCAGGATAATCAGGCTGGGTTTTCCATTCAGTATCCGCCAGATTTTTCTTTGACCGAGGAACCGGGTCAGAGTGTTTCACTAGTAGCCCCAATCAAAAATTATTTTCATACAGTACTTGCGAATGAAGCCAGCCTGACTATCTTTGATGCCAGCTCCACCTGCCCGAAGCTTGAGGAAGAAACATATTCTTCTCCTACTAAATCAACCGTTTCTTCTCCCGCCGGCACATTTAGTAGAAGCAGCTGGGCCGGTGTGGGCGCTGGTCAACTCTACGATTCTGTTCACTACACCTTAATCAAGAACAACACCTGTTATTCAATGCTTCTCTTAATTCATAGCACTAATGGCGCCGGTTTCTATTATTCGGACCCCGATCAAATTGCCGAAGTAGACGCTCAAGAAGCTAAAGATAAAAGTGCCTTTATGCAGATTATGGATCGAGTCGTTTCAACTTTTTCCTTTACTAAATAATCTTTAAATATGCTCACCATCATCATTATCGTTCTTGCCATTTTACTCGGCTGGTTCATTGCCAGTTACAACGGTTTTATCCGACTGACCCAACGAGCTCGAGAAGCTTGGGCAGACATTGATGTTCAGCTCAAGCGCCGTCACGATCTTATTCCCAATTTGGTTAATACAGTTAAAGGCTACGCTTCTCATGAGGCCGGCGTTTTTGATCAAGTAAGCACTGCGAGAAGTGCCGCCATTAATGCCACTAACACCGGGCTGGCCGCTCGAGCGGCGGCCGAGGGCGAATTATCAGCCGCCCTCGGCCGCCTCTTTGCCGTCGCCGAAGCCTATCCAGACTTAAAAGCCAACCAGAACTTTCTGGAACTTCAGCGCGAACTTGAAGACACTGAAAACAAAATTCAGGCCGCTCGACGTTTTTACAATACCAACGTACGCGACCTTTCTATCAAGCTTTCCACCTTCCCTTCAAATCTTATTGCCAGCCTCTTTCACTTTAAGGGGATGGATTACTTCCAGCTCGGAGATTCACCGGAAGATAAAGCTGCACGCGAGCCGGTAGAAGTGAAATTTTAATAGGAATATCTCGCCTCAACGAATGGCTTCTGAAGACAAATCTAAAGAGCTTCATCGCATTGCCGTTACCGCCATTATTTATAAAGACGGCAAATACTTAATCACTAAACGGGCGCCGACAGAAAACGCCTTTCCCAATATGTGGACGGTTCCCGGAGGTGGTCTCTCAACCGATGATTATATGAGTACTCCAGAAACTCATCCAAACCAGTGGTATTACGCCCTGGAAAAAAGTTTACGAAACGAGATTCGTGAGGAAGTTAATTTGGAAATTGAAAAACCGGAATATTTACTGGATTTAACCCTGGTCCGGCCGGATAAAACTCCGGTCTTAGTCTTGAGTTTCTTCGCCGCTTATAAATCTGGAGAGGTGAAACTCAATGAAGACTCCACCGACTTTGCCTGGGTTAGCTTTGAAGAAGCGAAAAAGTACGATCTTATCCCAGGGATTTTGGAGGAAATTGAACTGGCTGACAAACGTCTTTTTAAACATCCTCTCCCTTCAGAATAAAATTTGGAGGAAGGCACCGGACCGAACAATTTTATGGCCTCACTCTACACTCAACAAGATTCAAACATCGCCAAAACCTGGATTTTAATGATTATCTTTTTGATAGTGCTTCTAGGCATTGGTTATTTCTTCAGCTACTACTATCAAAGTCCAAGTATTTTATATTTCGCTTTTATTTTTAGCCTGATCATGAATATCGGCAGTTACTGGTTTTCGGACAAGATCGTGCTCGGTATTTCCCGCGCTAAGCAAGTAACTAAGGCTGAAGCCCCCGATCTTTATAATGTGGTGGAAAACCTTTCAATCACCGCCGGTCTTCCAATGCCGAAAATTTACATTATCAATGATCCGGCGCCGAATGCTTTTGCTACTGGCCGCAATAAGGATCACGCCGCCGTGGCTGTTACTTCGGGCCTGCTTCAAATGATGAACAAAACGGAACTTGAAGGAGTAATTGCTCATGAGCTTTCGCATATTGGCAACCGGGATATTTTGCTTTCTACGGTGGTAGTAGTGCTGGTGGGCTTAATTACTTTGCTGTCTGATTTTTTTCTGCGGCTGTCGTTTTTTGGAGGCAACCGTAGTCGGGATAGGGAAGGCGGCGGCGCTATTCTGGCACTGATTGGTGTCGTGCTGGCCATTTTAACTCCGATAATTGCCACCTTGCTTCAGTTAGCCATCTCGCGCCGCCGCGAATCCCTTGCTGACACCAGTGGAGCCTTGCTCACACGCTACCCTGAAGGTTTGGCTTCGGCCTTGGAAAAAATTGCCGCCTATAAAGTGCCAATGAAGCACGCTAATAATGCCACCGCTCATCTTTATATATCGAATCCTTTTGGACCGGATAGCCGCCGGCTTAGCGGTATCTCCCGCCTTTTCATGACTCATCCGCCTATTGAAGAAAGAATTGCCGCCCTTCGCCAAAGCGAACAATCTTGATTTTTATTGAACCACGAAAGGCAAGATGAGATAATAAGAGAGGATTATGAGAGAAGACCCTCCAGAACTATCCAGAAAACTTCAAAAAGCTGTTCGAATGATGAAAGAGGACGGCGAGATCGAATCTATTGAAATTGAGGGAACGGATATTACCCTTTGGCCAATAGAATCAAAGAGAGCTCAAGAGTTAAGAAATGATTCTCGTTTTCTCTCTAGCTACTATAGTTTTGAAAATAAAACCGTTTTGCGAATTGAAGGGAAAACAGAGTTTGACTAACTATCTGTCAGAAGGCAGGTAGTTTTTATATAGACGAATAAATAAAATCGCCGCATCTTTAGATAATGCGGCGAAAAAGTCAGGATTAAGGTGGCGAGACAAGAACTTGCCGATCGACAAACTTGATTTGAACGTTACAACGACGCTTGAAAACTCGCTTGACCACTTTTTGAAAGAGAAGATCGGCTTTCTCGTCTTCCAGCTGTATACAAAAAATCTTTCTTACACGGTCAAACCGATTACGTAAGTCTTTGAGTTCGTTTCCGAAAATGATGTCTTCTGGTTTTGCTGTGTTCATCTACACTCTCATTACCACAGCTATTTAAAATGTCAAGGCTAACCCTGGTTCAATTTTGCTAAGATATCTTTATGACCACAAAAAATATTGCCGGAGGCACCGTTCATAAATTACCGACGGACTTGCGAAAATCTATTATTTCTTCGCCGAAGGCTCTTTCTGCTTGGCAATCTCTAACGCCTATTGCTCGAAACGAGTGGATCTGTTGGACCATATCTCCCAAAAAGTCAGAAACCCGGGAGGAGCATGTTCGACGAGTTCGTTCCGAGCTTATCGAAGGCATGCGCCGCCCTTGTTGCTGGCTCGGCTGTATTCACCGCAAAGATAAAAAAATTAGCCGATCAGTACAGTGGGTACTTGATAAGAAAAAGAAGGGGAGGTAATTTGTTTAAAAATCCGAGGGGATTCGCCCGCGAGTAAATTTTTGCTACCCGCAAAAATTTCTCTGGGCACCGGCTCGCGGCCTCGCGTGCTCGCTCGGCATCCGCTCCGCCATTCGAATCCCTCCCTCTCAGAGTCAGACGCCTTGCCGCAGAGTGATGCAGATCACTCTTTGCAAGTCGTTGCGGAGAGGGAGGGATTCGAACCCTCGGTACCCTTACGAGCACACAGACTTTCCAGGTCTGCCCATTCAACCACTCTGGCACCTCTCCAATTAAGAATTCACTAACTTAAGCTATTTTGACACTAAATTCAACAGATTGAAAATATTTTCTCTTCATGTCAGTATCAAATCAGACAGAAAGACAAAATGTATCTATTCAATCTCGGAGCGAACCTTTACATTCTGGTTCTGACAGGCGGCCCTTGCGGTGGTAAAACCTCAGGTTTGCCCTACATCATTTCTAAACTCTCGGCTCGCGGCTATAAAGTGCTAGTGGTCTCTGAAGTGGCCACCAAATTCTTTTCTAGCGGCGTCGGTATTGGCGAACACGATCTCACTAGTTTGGAATTTCAGGAAGCAGTCCTTCGAAATATTCTTTCCGAAGAAGCGGCTGTTATTGAAATAGCTAAAATCTATCGAGATAGAGGTCAGAAAGTGGTAGTTCTCTGTGACCGAGGCACGATGGACGGAGAGGCTTATATCGGAGCCGAAGCTTATCAAAAACTCATCCTGAAAATCGGGGAAACTCCGCGGAATCTTTGCGAAGGACGCTATCACGGCGTTTTTCATCTTCGCACGGCGGCCGATGGCGCGGAGGAGTTCTATACTTGCGAGAACAATGAAACTCGTCGCGAAAACGTCGATGAAGCTCGCATATTGGACATGAAAACTCTCAATGCTTGGAGCCGCCATTTTCGGCCGCGAGTAATCGATAACAGTACTGATTTTCAGGGCAAAATGAAAAGGCTGCTTCAGGAAATCTGCTGTTGTATTGGTGAGCCAGTCCCTTCGGGAGTGGAGAAGAAGTTTCTGATTAAGAATTTTGATCAGAATCTTCTAAAAAAGCTGAATGTGCCACTCCACCGAACGGAGATTACTCAGACCTATCTTCTCTCTGACCTGCCGGAAAATTCCAGACGGGTTAGAAAACGCGGTACAGCGGAAGAAGGTTTTCTCTACTTCTTTACTTTGAAGAAAGAAGAACCCGATGCCAGCCGCTTGAGTCATGAGAGGATAATTGACCGGAGAGAGTACGAAACCCTGTTGGAATTTAGCGATTTCTCTCGAAGAGTCATTCGAAAAACTCGAAACTGCTTCTTCTGGCGCAATCAGTTCTTTGAACTTGATTTGTTCTCAGACGGTCTCGTCATTCTTGAGGTCGAGCTGACTGAAGAGAAGGAGGAGATGGAGCTGCCGCCACTCGGAGTCTTGGAAGATGTCACGCATAATCCAAGATATCGGAATAGTCAGCTGGCCAGAAAAGTTTAGAGAGCCGGGCGCCCTTTCAGGCGGCGCCCGGCCTTTTAATTTTAGTATTGCAATCTCGGCCGCAGACGTTAAAATATCAGCGGAAATGAAAGACGACGACCAAGCTAAAGAACTTTATGAGCGAACCCGCCAAAATTTGGCAGAGCTTCTTAACACCCGAGGAATTACTACTCTCGAGCAGCTAGCTCCATATAGGGAATCGGAACCAGCCACTTACAATAAAATTATTCAACTTTTCGGCCAAGTAACCGCTTGTCAAAGGCTTTTGCAAATGGACGAAGCCGAGAAGAGAGAGTCAATTAAAAAATCCGGTATCCCTATCGGACTGCTAATGGCCGCATCGTAGATGCGGCATTTTATTTAAATAAAATGAGCGTCGACGACGCTCAGGGAATTCTGATAAAAACCGGTCCAATGCGAAACTTTTCTTTTGGCAATGGTTCGGAATGGAAGTCTTCCTTTTTAGTGAGCCAATAAATACCATTGGGTTCGAGGATGTACTCGCCAGATTTTTCCGGTTTGAAGAAGACTGTCAAACAGAAGGTGATCTCTTCTCCTGCCCGAATTTTCATCAGACCACTTTCAGAATTTGGAGAAGTGATGTTCCACGCGCTTTCCGCCTCGCCCGTTTCAATTAATTTCCCCTTGGGATCTCGTATGGAGTACGAAAGACCTTTCAAGCTCGACTGAAGAAGCCCCGCTGATCTTGTAGCTCCTACCGGTACCCAGACATCTTCCGGCATCGGTCCGAGTTGATAATTTAAGGTAAAGATAACTGCTTCGAAATTACTGTCTACTACTTTCCCGGTCCGGTTCCAAATCCAGCTCATTAGTTTGATTGGAAGAGGTTCTGATACCGAAGCCGTGGACAAGGGTGTAGGAGAAGGGAAAATCAAAGGGCTGGCTAAGAAGAGGGCCAAAGCAATCTGCAGATTGAGTTTGTTCATTTCTAATTCTATGTAACCACCTTTTAAAAGGAAGTCAAATACGAGATAATCAGATCATGAACATTCGAGAGCTTTTCAAGATCCTCTTGCCGCAAACCCACCTCAATCGGAGTCTTCGCATTTTGATAATTGTTAACACTTTCATGGTTTTTGTTATTGGTCTATTTGCGCCGTTTTACGCCATTTTTGTGGTGGGGCTAGGGGGCAATATTGCTTTCGCTGGCTTTTCTTGGGCCTTGTTTTCAATAGTTTGTGGTATTTTGATTTTGCTTTTTACGCGATGGGAGCTCCAGATTAAGGAACAAGAATTGCTTCTTGCGCTCGGCTATCTTTTAAGAGGATTGGTTTTTCTTAGTTACGCTTTCATGGGAAGCATGTTTCAACTGATCATTACCCAAGTGCTTTGGGGAATAGCAGCCGCTATCGGCACTCCAGCTTTTGATGCCGTTTATCAAACTCACACTACCCAAGCCGAATCGATCGTACAGTGGGGCGGTTGGGAAGGCATTGCCGCCATAGCTACCGGTTTAGCCGCTTTGATTGGAGGCATTCTTATTCAATCTTTCGGATATGCCTCCATCTTTTTATCAATGTCCATCATTTCTTTTGCTCTTGGAATTTATATTTGGCGCTTACCGAGGGAAATACTGTAGAAGTCTTAATATTGACAGAATTCCCGCTTTGGCAGAATATCAGCACTAGATGAACCTTAAACAGGAATCCTTTTTGCTTCGAAAAGTTAAGACGGATGAAGAGGGGAAAGAAGGCATTCTGAAACTCTCTTGGTTAACTAATGCGGTCCGACGAACGGTCATTGTAGAGATGGGAGAAATGACGGGCTGTGGATCCATTATTAATCGTTCTGTTATTATCTCGGGTCTTTTCGGCGATCAAATTAAAAGTGCCGTTTCCTTCCAACTTTATCTTCGGCCTATTGTTTCCCAGTTCTATCCCGAAGAGGTTAGTTCGCCGGTAGAAGTGAACTGGGGTTTTGACGAAAATCTAAAGCTTTGTCTGGTCGTCCCCGGACACCGTCCAATCGCTCCAAGTTTTTTGGAATGTCGTCCTGATGTTGGCGAGTATCTGCTTTTGGTTAGCGGTTGCAGAGAGCCTTTGGTGCTCGAACTCTCCGAAATTATCAAAAGTTCTTACTCCAGTTTCGCTAAAAAACTTTCATTGATGCACATAGATGTAGAATCGGGAATCCCAGCAAGCCTTCTTTATCGTATGAATGGTGACGTAGCGGGCATAGCCATTACCTCCACCAGTGATGATAAAGTTCTGGCCATACCGGCTTATGAGGTCCTGAATTTTTATCATCACCATGCCGGTTTCTTGCGAGAAACTAAAACGGTTTGATTCTTGGCGGCGCTTTTAAAAGATTGCGCCGCTTTTTATTTATATTTGCTAAATTCTTGATCTCTATTAATATCGACAGAAGGTCTATGATCCGTCTTGAAGATCTTTCTTTTGAAGAAAAGCAATGTTTAGCTTACCTTGCTTACGTTAGAACCCATGGTCACCAAATGCTTCGAAATGTTTTTTACAAATCCAGCGATGAAAAAATCATTCTTCGCATTGATTTGGAACTTGATGTTTCCTCGCGTTTACTTTCCATACCCGAGTGGGTTAGACAAAATTTGCCTGACCCAAAGGAGCACTGGGTCAAAGAATACCTACTTAACCGCTTTGCTCCCGATTCTCCAGCGGCGCCTTAAATCCGGCGCCGTCTTTTATTTAAAAAGCGTTCGCCGTAGGCGAACGCTGAAATCAATCTCCACCGAGGCGGAGCCGGCGATTGATGGTATAACCTCCCACCTCCAAGGCGTCAAGATTATAACCAGATTCTTTATCACAATCGTCTCGCAGAATCGGTTTTGCTGTTTCGTAAGGAGTATGAAGCCAGATTTTATGTTTACGACTCAATTCTTCCAGCTCCTCGGCGAATTTCTTTGCTCGATTTAAGAAACTGTTTTCGGGCCAACATAATTCTGGCCACGCGAGTTCAGCTATTTCTGTTGCGGAGGCAAGGTTAAACTCAAGAAGCTCATTTTCCGTCAGCTTGGGCAGCCGCAGTAAATCTTCCTCTTTTATTTTTCTTAAAACCGGTTCTTGAATATTGAACGGTGTTCCGATTTCGGATCCACTTACCCAGCCGCGGGCGTCAAAATAAGAGACGGCACCTTCCGGCTGAAGTAATGCATGCCGAATAACTTCATTTACCATTAGGCCAACAATTGGCCAGCCCAAAGCTCGGTGAAGGGCGATGGCAAAGATGTAACACGCGCCGTCGAGATAAGCTGTCAAGATACGCTGATGAGTTCTCTCCTTCTCTCTGCCTGTCAAAGGTTGAAACTGAATAGACATATAGATCTTTCTAAAATTAAATTAGCTTTAAATTAGGAAAAGTCAATCCTGGATTTGATATTGAAAAATCCTCCAATAAATGCCAATCTTAATTCAGAAAACAAATGAACCTTACGAATATTCTGGAAAAACCTCACGCTATTGGTGAGCGCTGTAAAGGCTGCGAGGAAGCCGATTATCGACATCCCACCGCGACCTGTTCGGACTTTCAATCTAAGATGTTGGCCATTGTCAGAGAAGCGGATCAACATCTTCAATTTGAAGTGGCTGTTCTCAATTACATCTCAGAAAACCTCGAAACTTTTTCTGAAGCCGAGATTTCTCCAAAGGGCCTGTTGGCTCACTTCAATTTTAAAATCCCTCTTACGCAAGAGTTCAGCTTAATTGAATACGGGAAAGAGATCCGGGAATGGGTAAAAACGCGACTGCCCACAAAATCCAGCAGCACTCTCGGTAAGTTCTTAATAAAGAAGGGTCTCATCCAGCCTCACGAGCTTTACTTCAACATTCATCCACCGCATAGCGCTTAGCCTTCGTTCCGAAACTCTATAGTTGAAGAGGTGAAGGTCAGAGAGATCAGTCGTGCTCGTCGGCGGCAAAAGCGCCTAATCCTTCGAAGTCGCAAACCAAGAGCCGCTGTGCAGGTGTCACCTTCACAGCGATTTTTATTAAATCAGAAGACTTGTTAGAATTAATATATGGCCGAGGAAGAGCAATATTTAAAGGAATTTACTAAACCAGCGGAAGAGCTGACTGAGACAGATCTTTTTAATAAAAGATTTGTGGAAGCAGCTGATCATCTTTATATTGCTAGACCGAGAGTAGATACATTTCAGGAGTTTGAGCAGGGCATTGTGAATCTCAATAATCTGATTGAGAAATATGAAAATGAACTCTTGCCTCAGATTCAGAAAGTAAAGAATCCCATAATCAGCGACCATTTTTTACAATCTCTAGTGGACGCCGATAGTTTCTTGCAGATCCTTCTGGCGGAAGCCATGATTCCACTAGAGACTCTGGATAGACTTGATGAAGAAGATTTGAAATCTTTAAGAAATCTCCATGATTATGTTTCAAATAGAATAATTCCTCGGGCTCGGGCGGAAACTATTAATACGTTAGCCGAGAACACTCGAGCACTTTTAGATAAGATAGAATTAGCATTAGCTCTGGAAGAGGGTAGTCCTGAGGTGAAAGAATAGAATGCAGCGAAGCTGCCGTTTTAAAGTTTCTTGACAACTTGCTCCTTTGAAGTAAGTTGGAGGCAGAAATGAATAATTGGGGAACCATTTTCCAAGAAACTCACCTGGTCATTACAGACAATGCGACATCGAAACTTTTGGCAGATTGGAGGAAGCTTTATGGAGTATTACACCCTGATCCAGTCCTCCAGATTAAAAGATTTCTAAGAAATCCAGCTCTGGAGAAACTCCCTGCTCGCTATCAAGATCGGCGGCAGGCTAGTAACGGTCAGGTAAAAGCTGACTATTATCGTTTCGGTGAATGGCGCCTGGTGATCATCAAAGACGAAGAGGCTAAGACTTCGACCGTTGTCACCGTTGAGGCAGTACCCGATATCTCGCATCTAAGAAGGCGGAGACGACGGTGGAGAAGAAGGCCGAAGGGGAAGAGGCCGCGCCGTAGGCGGGGCTAGAGAACCTCGTCGTGAGACGAGGATTTTATTTGAGAGGTTCGGCGCCTTGCGCGCCGAACCTCTGCTATAATTAATAGATATTATTACTAGCTAATTTTAGACTTATGCCTATTAATTATTTAGCGGTGTTGGTCTGTGGAATTGCAGCCATGATTCTTGGTTATCTTTGGTACGGTCCATTTTTTGGTAAAACTTGGATGCGGGAGATGGGAGTTTCTGTGGAGACGATGTCTCCGGAGCAGACGAAAGGAATGGGTAAGAGATACTTTTTGATGTTTATTGGTGCCCTAGTGATGGCTTGGGTTTTGGCTCATTCTATTATTACGGCAGCTCTCTATACCGGCCTTACTGGAGTTGGCTTGGGGTTATTAATCGGCTTCATGAGCTGGTTAGGTTTTGTTGCTCCCGTCACTCTCGGTTCCGTACTTTGGGAAAATAAAAGTTGGAAACTCTGGTGGATCAACAACAGCTATTACATTGTTGATCTCGTTATCATGGGCATAATTTTAGCCCTCTGGGTGTAGATGAAACCTAAAACTGTAGATGAATACATTAGGATGGCCGCGCCGAAGGCGCGGCCACATCTCCGAACTCTCCGTCAGATTATCAAAAAAGAGGTACCGGAAGTAAAAGAGAAAATCGGCTATAGCATGCCATATTACAATTACCTCGGGATGTTTACCGGCTTCGCTGCTTTCCCAAATCATATTGGGCTTTATACGTTGAACATGCATATTAAAGGAGATCTGAAAAAACGAGCGGACAAATACGTTACCAGCAAAGGGACAATGCAGTTTTCTTATGACAAAGCTCTCCCCGCAAATTTAATTAGAAAATTGGTTAGAGAAAAAGGCCGAAGAATGGAGAAAAAGAAAAAAAATTATGAAAAATAAATATTTAATTACCCTCTTTATAATTTGCGTGGTAATTCTCGTAATTGTCTTCAAACTGCCCGCTCCTAAATCTACCACTTCCTCCTCATCTACAAACAATACACCGGTTTCTTCTGATCTGGCAGATGTTGGCAGTGCAGTAACCGATTTTGGCAGTAAGTTGAAAAATGTTTCGCTCCTTGCTCCAACTTCTACTTTAAAGGCGGACATAGCTAGATATTACGGACCTTACATAACCGTTGAGCTTCTCGCAGAGTGGCAAAACAATCCATCGCTCGCTCCTGGTCGACTAACCTCTAGTCCTTGGCCAGATCACATTGATATTCTTTCTATTAATCAAATAGACTCCACCCATTATCAAGTGCAAGGTGAAATCGTGGAAATGACCAGCCAAGAAGTAGTCGCCGGCGGTGATTCTGGTAGGGAAGAAGTAAAAATCACTCTTACTAAAGTAAAGAACAAATGGCTAATTAGTCAGTTTGGGTCAGGAAAATAAAGAAAGGCGCCGAAGGCGCCTTTCTCATGCTATGATAAAAATCTTAATAATTAATTCTATTTAAATTATGAATCCAGTTGTTCACTTTCAATTGCCATATGAAGATGGCAAACGCATCAGCAAGTTCTATCAGCAGGCTTTTGGCTGGGTTACTAATGAGACTGGTCCGGAAATGGGTAACTATATTAATGTCGGTACTACTGAAACTGATCAGAAGACTATGCGGCCAACTACTCCCGGCACTATTAACGGTGGATTTTACAAAAGAGGAGATGATCTTCCCAGTCAGATCCCGAATGTAGTTATTGCCGTAGAAGATATAAACGCGGCCTTAAAAAAAGTGGAGGAAGCCGGTGGTAAGATTAACAGCCAGCCACAGGGTATTCCGGGAGTAGGTATATTTTCTACTATCATTGATACGGAAGGCAATCACATGGTGCTGTTGGAACCCGGTCCTCAAAACCAATAAGATCGTGGAATTAAAAAGAAAGGGCCGCCGTCGGCGGCCCTTTCTTTTTCCCTTATTCCTCCTCTTCTATCTCAATCGCCCTCTCATTAATTTTGTGAGTAGCCAACTCCGTCAAATTAGTATCGGCTGCTTTCTCCTCGTCTAAAGTTTCTTCCAGGATGTCGGCTACTTCATCGCGGCCCACCTGTCGTGCCCAAGCTATCGCCGAACCATATCCAGCTATTTCATAATGCTCGATATATTGAAGAGCGGCCACCAGATTAGTATCCTTGGCCTCCGGTCCCTCAATATTTTTAATTACCCACTCGGCATCTTTAATCAATCCGCTGATGGCTTCACCTTCCAGACGCTTCGGATTTTCATCGAGGAGCTCAAAACACTGCTCCAGTCTATTCACATGATTAATAGTTTCTTCAAAATGATCTTCCAGAACCGCTTTCAATTCACTGCTCGCAACAGCCTCGCTCACCTTCGGTAAATTTTTTACTAAATTCTGCTCTACGTCATAGAGCACCTGCATTTTTGTAATCAGCAGATCATAAAGGGTTTTTGTATGGGTTTTCCTCCCAATAACTCTTCTAGGCCTAGCTTTAGTTGGCATTCTATTGAAATTTTAACGAATAAGTCCCTCTAGACCCGTGGACGTGGAGCCTCAAAAATTCTGACAGATGTCCTCTAACTCTGTTAAAATGTGAGGATGAAAGAGTTATTCTATAGACTGCCAGAAAATATCCTTTCTTGTTTTAAAGGCCGTAATTTACTTTGGCAGCTTCTGGCTTTTCTATTGACTTATTTACTGATAATCACCGGAGCGGATTGGGCTTACTTCCAATACTTTGCTCGGCACACAGAAACCCGTACCATTCTTTTCGGCGCTGCCATCCTCGGCTTTTTCGTACCGGTCTTTTTGCCTCTTGTACTGTTCTGTTGGGGGCAGATTAAAAGGGATTTTAAAACTCTTCGAGTCAGTTTTGCCATTACTCAAGCTGAAATTTTAGGATGGATGCTTTCCAGTTTTTATAAAATTTTTACGGGCCGCGCTCATCCCGATCTTAGTGGCCAAACCGACATCAGTCACGTTTTTCATTTCGGTTTCTGGCAAGGCGGAATTTTCTGGGGCTGGCCATCTTCTCATACGGCCGTCGCTTTTGCCTTGGCGGGTACTATCTTCGCTCTATTTCCCAGAAAAAGATTTCTAAAAATTCTAATTGGTTTTTACGCTCTATATATTGGTATTGGAGTAGGGGCTACCATTCACTGGTTTTCCGACTTTGTAGCCGGAGCCATTTTAGGTCTCATTATTGGTTCGGCAGTCGGTCGCAGCTTTCATTCACTCTTAAATAATGGTCAAAGCTTTTCAAAAACTGACTGAATGGTATTGGAAATACGAGCGACCACTTTCTTCGCTCGGTCTAATTGGCGGTTTTCTTTTTGATATCTTCACTCTGACGAGAGTGGATGAGCTCCTGGAAAATATCTGGGTCGGTTTTCATTTGATTGTAGCGGCCGTTGGGATTCTGATGTTGAATTTATATGAAGAGGGAAGACTGAAAGAAAAAGTGCCGGGACGGGCTCACTTCTGGTGGACTTTTGTTATCCAGTTTGCTTTCGGCGGCCTCTTCAGTGTCTACCTAGTCTTTTATTCTCGCAGCGCTAACTTTTTTGCCAGCTGGCCGTTTTTGGTAGTACTTGCTTTAAACTTTCTAGCGAATGAGCGGCTTCGCGAACGCTATCGACGAGCCGGTTTTCAGATGGCTATGCTTTTTCTCGGCATCTTCTTTTACTGTCTTTACATTGTGCCAATTATCGTCGGCCAGATTTCCAGTCAAATTTTTATTTTAAGCGGCCTTATTAGTCTCGCAGCTATGGCTCTTTTCCTTCTGATTCTTTTTGCCATCTCACCAAAAAGAATGAAACAGGAGAAATGGTTGATCATGCCAGCTGTGGCCCTCTCTTATCTTTTAATTAATTTTCTCTATTTCGCTCACGTTATTCCGCCCATCCCGTTATCTCTAAAAGCAGCCGGCGTTTATCACTCAATTTCGCGCGATCCGACCACGGGCAACTACTTTGTAACAGAGGAAACAAACAGCAATCCGTGGTATCAATATTTTTTAATTCGGCCAACTATCCATCTGGTTTCCGGGGAGCCGGCGTACGTCTTCAGCTCGGTTTTTGCCCCTGCCCGTTTTGCCACCGGCATCGTTCATCGCTGGCAATATTATGATCAAGTGCGAAAAGAATGGTTAACAGAGAGTGTTATTCGGCTTGGAATTGTCGGAGGAAGAGAAAGCGGCTACCGAACCTTTTCTTTAAAGGCCGGTCTTGCGGCCGGTCGCTGGCGAGTGAGTGTAGAAACACCGGAAGGGCAGGTGATTGGCCGGCTCGACTTTAATGTCGAGCCGGCCGCAACCACTCCACTTTTGCAGGAGAAGTGGCAGTAATGCTATTCTATAAAAATGAAGAAACCCGGTGAGCTCTTAATCATTCTCATAATTATTTTATGTATTGTCGGTCTTGGCATCTGGCATGTGGTAGCCGAGTGGCATGACAAGTCTCTGACCCTCCATTCCTTTCAGGCGACTTCTCAAAAGAATCTGAAAGATTATCAAAATTCAGAATTTGGTTTTAATTTTTCTTATCCTGCCGATTACGTTCTTTCGGAAAGCACCACTCAAAACGCCAGCAGCTCATATCAGACCGCCTTAGTTCGAACGGAGGATAACCTTCAGCCACCAGTTGGCGAAGGACCTCGGGCCATTACGGTTGAAGTCTTTAAAAATCAATCCGATATTTTTAAATGGCTGAATACTAATCCCGCTTCAAATTGGCAGATCAGTAATCATACCTACGCCTCCGCCACCGTTGATAGTTCTGTGGCCATTCAGTATAGCTGGCAGGGTTTATACAATGGCCGGACGACAGTTTTTGAACACCTTGGAAACATAATTGCCCTTTCTGTTACCTATGATGCTCCAACTGATGCCATTCTTCTCGACTATAACGACCTTTTAAATACCATTAAACTTTCTGAAAGAACCTTGACTAAAGATGAGGCTGTTGAGATGGTGGCCGCTAAATATCCGGAAGTGAAAAAATTTCTAGAAACATCATTGCCACCAACTTCGGTTGAAGTCATTCCGTATAATGACGGCATTCATTCGGCTGTGATTTTTAAAACGAGTGGAAGCGGAGTTCCTTATCTCTTGTCCGCTAAATGTTTTGATATCTCAACTAATGGTCAAGTCAGTCTGACCGGGGAGTATAAAATTAATCCGAAAGATGCTTATAAGCCAAAGAATGTTTCTGCTCGTGGTTGTTTACCTTTGGGGATAGAGGTGACAAAATACATCAGTGACCATATTAACGATCTCTCTCCCATCAAGGCTTCCTTGGGTGGCAAATTTTATGCTACTAATATTGAGCTAGCTGAGAGCGGTGAGGCGGGTCAAATCTCTTATGAAGACGGGCACAATGTTTACAGAGCCTCTTTTAATTATTCAAGTGATCCGAATTATCAAAATATTAAAATTACTAATTTCAAACTCCTGCCGTGAATAAAACATTTCCTACAGACGAAGAATTGAAGAAAAAAGATCCAGAACTTTATCGCATAGCTCGGGAGAAGGGAACCGAGATGCCGGGAACCGGTCAATATCTCCACTCAAAAGAAAAGGGGATGTTTAAATGCGCCGTTTGCGGAGCAGCTCTTTTTCCTTCGGATGTTAAATTCGATTCGGGTAGTGGTTGGCCGAGCTTCTATGACGCTTTGCCTAACGCCGTTAAACTGGAGGAAGACAATAGTTTAGGAATGCATCGCACCGAAGTCAGCTGTGCTAACTGCGGTGCACATCTCGGCCATCTTTTCAATGATGCCCCTCAAACCCCAACAGGTGCCCGCTACTGCATTAACGGGGTTTGTCTTGATTTAGAAAAAGAAAATGAAAATCACTAAACTCGGACATTGCTGTTTGATAATTGAAGAGAAAGGATTAAAGATCTTGACCGATCCGGGCAACTATACTCACAAACAAAATGAAGTAACGGGGATTGATATTGTCCTAATCAGTCACGAACATTCCGATCACTATCACTTGGATTCAGTCAAAGCTTTGATGAAGAATAATCCGACAGCTCGACTGATTAGCAATGGCGCCGTCGGAAGCCTTCTGGAAAAAGAAGGTTTTAAATATGAAAAAGTGGGAGATGGAGAGAAGATAGAAATCGGCGGAGTATTAATCGAGGGATTTGGTAAAGATCATGCGCCGATTTATAAAGACTTGATGCTGGTAGAAAACACCGGATATCTGATCAATTCATATTTGTATATTCCGGGAGATGCTTTTCATGCGCCATCCAAAGGAGTTTTAGTGTTGGCTTTGCCGGTAGCCGGTCCTTGGGTGAAGATTTCCGATTCGATTGATTATGCCTTAGAAGTGAAACCCAAAAAGACTTTTCCCGTTCACGATGCCAATCTTAGAATTCTCGGCGGAGCGCCGTATTATGTTTCCAAAGAAATTTTAGAGAAAAACAACATTGAGTTTCTGCCGCTTGAATTAGACAAGCCAACAGAGATATAATTGATTTATGGAAACTATCTTTGCCTATGGAACACTGAAAGATCCGAAAGTTCAGCAAGAAGTGATTGGTCGGGAAATTGAAGGAGCGGCCGATCATCTGGATGGCTGCATTAAATCTCATTTTCAGCATGGCGATCGAAAGACTTATCCGGTTATTATTTGTCCGATTGAAGGCCATGGCGTAGACGGAATCACCTTTGATGTTACGCCGGAAGAATTAACAAAAATCGATCAATACGAAGAAGATTTCTATAAACGCCAAAGAGTAAGATTAAAAAGCGGCAGGGAAGCCTGGACGTATACGAAATAGGTTATAAAGGAGCAAGTTTATAAAGTTGTAATCAGGATTAAAGGCGCCGGCAAAGCCGGCGCCTTTAATATAAAAATATAAAAGGAAACGACCGCGGCCCAGAGGCAGCGGTCGTTTGTTTCGAAGTGGTTGCAATGTCTGGTCAGCGGGTCGACCTCAGAAAACACGATAGTAATACACTGGATTACTGCCTACTCGTTATCCTTAGTTGATCGGCATCTCGAGACAAGTTGTGCGAAACGTCCTTTGCTTCGAACATTGGTCTAGACAAGGTCTAGACCGTCGGATCGTGGCAATGGAGCATTGGTCTAAATAGATATTCTACAGAGGAATAAGATTTTTACTAGCCAGTTTTCCACACCATCACTTTTCTTTGCTATAATCGATTTATGAAAGGTATCGTCTTCGATGCTCAAAAAAGGGCCTTCATTCCACTCGAAAAAGCGGCCGTGCCAATCACCGACATTGCTTTTCAGCGAGCGGCTGGAGTTTTCGAAACCCTCCTCTCTTACAACGGCAAGCCATTCCATCTAAGGGAACATTTAAAACGATTACAAGTTTCCGCCAAGCTCCTCGGCATCAAGGAACACTATCTCCTTTCATATCTCGAAGAAAAAGTCAGGCTAGGCTTAGGCAAGATAAAAGCTCCAATTGTTTCCGTCAAAATCATTATTACCGGCGGCGACAGCTCCTATCTTTCTCTAGAAAATGACCCCCGGCTCTATATCATCTTCAATCCTTTTAATCCGGAGAAATTCTGGCCAAAATACGCCTTTGAAAAAGGAGTTTCGCTTCTCACTACACCCATTCTAAGGACCCTGCCCTCGGTGAAATCTCTCAATTATGTCGGAGCGGTAGTTTCAAATCAGACAGCCGTGCGCAAGAAATATTATGATTCACTTTACGCCACCAAAGATCATATTTTAGAAGGCACGACCTTTAACTTTGCCATCATTATTAAAAATAATCTGATTACACCTGCTGATCAGGTCCTCGACGGTATTACCATGCAGGTTGCCATGAAGCTGGCTAAAAAGATCGGGCTAAATGTTTTTGAAAAGAATATTACTTTCAAAGAACTCCGACAGGCCGAGGAAGCCTTTCTAACTTCTTCTTATCGGGAAGTAATGCCAGTAGTTAGAGTTGATAACATTAAAATTGGCAGCGGCCGACCCGGTCCGTACAGCCAAAGACTAGAGGAACTCTATCGGGCGGAAACCCAAAAATAGTCAATACTTCTGTCAAGACTACTTAACTTCGATAATCCCAAGTCCAAAGATGGATTCTAATCAGCAGAACTTCAAAAAACATTCTAATCATTCCTTTGAAGTTCATACCGCTTCGCTCATCATTAACCCAGACAATCGGTACTTCCTTGATTCTAAATCCAAATCTCTTAGCTAGAGCCAAAATCTCCACATCAAAAGCCCAGTAAAAAGATGTTTGATGGCGGAAAATTTTTTCGGCTGCACGTTGGGAAAAAAGTTTAAAACCATCTTGAGTGTCCGCAATTTCAAGTGGTATTAAAAGACGCACTATCCACTGAAAAAGATTTCCCAGAAAAATCCGTAATGGTGGTTGAGGGGAAATAATTTCGGAGCCGGTAATCTTCCGAGAACCTATCACCACATCAAAACCGGCGCGAGCAAAAGACAGAAGCTGGGGCAGTTGCTTGATATCGGTAGAATTATCAGCATCAGTAAAAAGACGGTATTTGCCGGAAGCGTTTACCATACCTTCGCGAACGGCATAACCCTTGCCATGACTGTGCCGCTCTAAAAGCCTTAAATTCGTGACTCTACCTTCAAACTGCCTAATAATTTCTCGGCTTCGGTCAATTGAGCCATTATCTACTACGATTATTTCAGTTTCGTATTCTTGCTCTCCTAAAAACCTGCCGATGGCCTCTAAAGTAGAGCCAATTCGGGCTTCTTCGTTGAAACAGGGGATAATAATAGAGAGAAAAAGAGGCATACAGTAGGTTATAAAGTTATATAGTTCTTAAAGTTTATAAAGTAAGGCATTTTAGACATTTTTAAAGACCCAAAATCGAGCAAAAAGGAAATTCCAAAACAAGGTACTGAAAGAGGCGGTCAAAAGCGCTAGAATATCGGGAAAATTCAGATAAGTACGGGTCAGAAAATGAATCAAGACATTTAAAAACACACCGCTGCCAACCGTTGCATAAAAACGCAAGGCTTCGTTCCAATTGACACGACTTTTTCGATTAAAAGTAAAAGAACGATTGGTAAAAAAACTAAAAGTGACGGCAGTCAAAAAAGAAATTGTCTTTGCCAGACTTAAGTGATAAGTAAAATAAAAAGTCCAGTGTTTTAAATCAAAATAGACAGATATATCTATTAAGGTGTTAACAATTCCCACTAACGAGAATTTTATAAACTGCCGGAAAGCAATTGATTTGGGGAGACGATTAAAAATTTTTTCCTTCATATTTATTTCCATCATATATCATTTTGAAAAATTCTTAGAAACCGATGTGAAAAAATTTAGACGTCAGATTGGATTTTTAATATAATAGAGAAATGAGAAACACCACTAAAATTTTATTAATCGGTTTTCTAATTTTAATTATTGTACTATGTCTTTTACATTTTTGGCCTAAAGGACAAGTACAGGCTCCTGCTATCAATGCTATAAAGGACACAAATAATTACGCTACCACCAGTCTTTCTATAGGACAGGATCACATTACGGTAGAAATAGCCGACACTGAAGAGAAGCGAACCCTAGGTTTAGGTAATCGTTCGAGCCTTCCTCTAAACACTGGCATGCTTTTTATTTTTGATCACCCTGATCATTATGGTTTCTGGATGAAGGACACTAAAATTGCTCTTGATATGATTTGGATTAGTGAAGATAAAAAAATTGTTGACATTAAAAGTGACGTTTTGCCCGAAACTTATCCGATGGTTTTTCGTCCCCAATCGCTTGCTCTATATGTTCTCGAATTACCGGCTGGTTACGCTAAAATCCATCAAATAAAAACAGGTGAGCAGGTAAATTTCTAAAGAAAGCTCCTAAAAAAGTATATTTTCTGGTCTATTTTAGGGGGCGATTTTACATCTCTAGTTTTTTATTTTCATATGCAAGAATCCTTGCTCCAGAACTGGTCTTTCTCTCCATTTCCGAGTAAAATTAAGTGAAATATTTAGTAAAATAATTCTCAAAATATAAAGAACATGAGCCTTTCAATCACCAAGCATGACGGTAGCCGCGAACCTTTTAATGCCGATCAAATTAATCGATCCATTGAAAGAGCTTGTCGCGGACTGATGGATCCGATTGCGATGGTTACTCAAATTGCTACTGAAACGCGACTGACTCTTTATGATGGAATCACTACCAAAGAACTTGATCAGGCTACCATCAATGCTTCTCTTCAAAATGTTAAAGATGACCCTTCATACGACAAGGTAGCTACTCGTATTCTTCTGAAAACCATTTATCGTGAGGTTTTGGGAGATTACGATAAGGATAGTGAAGCGGAATTAATTAAAAAACATCGCGACGGTTTCATTAACTTCATTAAAAAGGGAGTGGAAGAGGGTAAGCTCGATTCACGAATGGAAGAAAAATTTAATCTGCGTGAACTTTCCAAAACTTTAGATATTGAACGAGATGAATTATTTCAGTACGCCGGTCTTTCCACTTTTCTCAATCGTTATGCTCTGAAGAATTTAGATCAAAGTCCGCGCGAAACGCCGCAATATTTTTTCATGCGAGTGGCCATGGGACTTTCATTCAACGAAAACAAACCAACGGAGTGGGCCAAGAAGTTTTACAACAAGATGAGCAAATTTGAATACATTGGTGGCGGTTCCACCAATCTCGGCGCCGGAACAACTCACCCGGCACTTTCAAATTGTTTCCTGATGGAAGTGCAGGACGACATGGCGCACATTGCCAAGAGTGTGGCGGATGTGATGATGCTCTCTAAAGCTTCAGGCGGCCTGGGTGTTTCCGTTTCAAAATTACGAGCGGCCGGCTCACCTCTAAAATCAAACAATGGAGTTTCCACTGGTCCTACTCCTTTTGCCAAGATTATGGACACGGCCATTCGGGCTATTCAGCGAGGCGGCAAGAAAAAGGGGGCTCTCTGCTTCTATTTAGAGAATTGGCACATTGATTTTCCAGAATTTATTGACTGGAAGCACAACGCCGGCGATGACTACATGAGAATGAGAACCGCCAATACGGCCGCTTATCTTTCGGATGAATTCATGAAACGAGTCAGAAAAGCCGAGATGTGGTACATGTTTGATCCGGCTGAAACGGCTGACTTGGGAGAATTATACGGAGAAGCGTTCAGCAAGCGCTACAACAAGTACGTGGAGTTGGCTGATCAGGGTAAATTAAAGATGGCCAAGAAAATGCCAGCCGTAGAACTTTATCGTAAGATGCTCGTCTCTCTGCAGACCACCGGACACCCATGGCAGATTTTTAAAGACACCATTAATCTGCGAGCTCTCAACAACAACACCGGCACCATTCACATGTCTAATCTCTGCACGGAAATCTGTTTACCACAGGATAAGGATAATATTGCTGTCTGTAATCTGGCTTCACTTAACTTAGCCGTGCATGTCATTAATAAGGAAGTTAACTGGGGCAAATTGGAAGAGTCAGTACGATTAGCCATTCGGCAGCTTGACAACCTTATTGACATTAACGTTCTGCCGGTAGCCGAGGCGGAGCGAGCGGATAAAGAGAATCGGGCCGTCGGACTCGGAGTAATGGGCTTTGCCGATGCTCTGGAGAAAATGGGCTTGGCATATGATAGTCAGCCGGCATACGATTTTGCCGATCGAATTTTTGAATTCATTAGTTATATGGCTATTGATGAGAGCGCCCGATTGGCCGATGAGCGCGGAGCGTACAAAAACTTCGCCGGCTCCGAATGGTCAAAAGGTCACGTGCCATTCGACACTATTTCTAAAATCGAAAAAGAGAGAGGTGTTCCGGTTTCCGTCACTCTTGAGAGCAAACACAAAGGTCTTAACTGGGATATCTTGCGGGAGAAAGTTAAGAAGGGAATTAGAAACGCCACTCTGATGGCTATTGCTCCGAACGCCAATATCGGCTTAATTGCCGCTACTACGCCGGGAGTAGACCCACGTTTTGCTCAAGTTTTTTCTCGCAACAAGATTTCCGGCAAATATCTCGATATCAACCATAATCTAGTGAAGGATTTGAAGAACCTTGGGGTTTGGGAAAAGGTAAAAGATTTAATCATTGAATATCAAGGTGACATTTCCAACATTGCCGAGATTCCCGAACACATCAAGGCAGTTTATAAGACTTCATTTACCACTTCACCCTATGGCTTTATTGAAGTAGTAGCTCGGGCCCAGAAATGGATGGATCAGGCTATTTCGCGCAACATGTATCTGCGCACCCGTGACATTGATGAGACGATGAAGATTTATATGAGCGCTTGGGAGAAAGGATTAAAGAGTACTTACTATCTACACATGGAACCAAGACACACAGCCGAGCAAAGTACCGTCTCCGTCAATAAGTCGCAGAAGATGGGCCGGGTGGGCTTCGGCGGTCTTCGAAAGAGTACCGTAGCGGCTGCGGTGGTAGAGGAAAAGACCACCGATGAATCGGAACTTCTGGCAGACAGTGCTCCCGCTACCATGATTGTGGAACCGGTGGTTAGTCCGATTAAAGAAGAAGACATGGTTGAGCCGGTAATGGTAGCGAAGATAGAGAAAAACATCGTCGAGACTGACAAAGCCGTGAGAACTGTTGAGAGTGTCTCGAAAACTCCTAAAGTAGAAACTTCTGACGTTGCTCCAGCCGCCGTTACTCCCGCTGATCCAATTGCTCAATCTAAAAAGCCGAACGTTCGTTTTATCGGCGCCAAGACTTGCCCAACGGATCCGGCTGAATTAAATCAGTGCGATAGTTGTCAATAAAAGGACGCTCCACAAAATCTTATTTTAAAGGTCCTCGGATCTCCGGCTTTGTCTAATTAAGGTCGGCCAGACCATTTAAAATAAGATTTTGCTTCGCTTAAGAGTTCTAATAATTAGAGCGCCGGCGAAGCCGGCGCTCTACATATCCATTTGCGTCATATTTACTTTCCATTACAATAGTAATCACTTACTTTAAAAACCTTATAAACTTTAAGAACCAACCCATGCCCCTCATCGGAAAAGCCTCACCGGAAGATATGAATCTACACCCACTGCGATATCAGTGGGCTTATGATCTCTACAATCAGGCCGTGCGCAATACTTGGTTTCCGCACGAAATTGCCCTGAAAGAAGACCTGGATGACTGGGAGAAAATGACGGAGGACGAGAGACACGCGGTAAAATTCTTAATGGCTTTCTTCAATCCGGCCGAACTGATTGTCAATCGCTCCATTGCTCTCGGTATTTATCCATATCTGAAGGCGCCGGAAGCTCACCTCTATCTCGCCAAGGTGATGTGGGAGGAAGCTAATCATTGCGTTTCTTTTGAATACGTACTTGAAACCTTCCCCCTTGATCGAGAAAAGATTTTTGGTATCCATCTTCAGACTCCTTCGATGATAGCCAAGGAAGAATTTATTTTTCGGTATTTAAGGAGAATGACGGAAGAGACTCTGGATATTGAATCGCCGGAAGGGAAGAAGGATTTCATCCGCAACCTTGTGGCCACCAATATTGTAATGGAGGGTACTTGGTTTTATTCAGGTTTCATGGTGGCTCTGTCTTTTCGACAGCGAAATCAGTTGCGCAATTTCGGCTCAATGATTAATTGGGTCTTGCGGGATGAATCGCTTCACTTGAAATTCGGCATCAATCTAGTCCACACCATTCTTGAGGAGAATTCCGAACTTGTAACCGAAGAATTTGCTAATGAAATCCGCAACATCGTCATTGAAGGGGTGGATAAGGAGGTAGCCTACAACAAAGATCTCTTTCCAAACGGCATTCTTGGTTTGAACGCTGATTATGTCAATCAATATGTGCAGTATGTGGCGGATAGACGTTTGGAAGAATTGGGTCTGGAGAAACACTATAATGCCACCAATCCGGCCAAATGGATGAGCACTGCCACTGACGTTTTTGAGCTGGTGAATTTCTTTGAAGCTCAAAATACTAGCTACGAAGTGGATGTGCAGGCGCATTCATCGGAGAAGAAGGAACCGACGAAATAATTTATGTTTGCAGCAAAAAGGCGGCCGTGAGGCCGCCTTTTTGATTTGTTTCTCTTTGGATCTGTAAGCCGAATTCTGTGCGAGATAGGCGAAGTCGCTTTTCTCGTGACAATTATTTATCTGGGCCAGCTGTTACCAGCCGGCTCTAGCGGCACCCCCAGCCGTAGTTTTGAGATTTTAAAACAAAACTACGGTTGGGTACGGCCTTGCACAGGGGTAAGGATTTTGCCGTTTCACTCCCGAAATTACTTTCGGGCTTCGCCCTACAGACCATTCGCCTGTAGAGCGGCGGTTTTCTTTCGAAAACCGCCGTTTCTGTTCGCACCTCTTGGATTGCTCCAGACGGGCGTTACCCGCCACCTTTTCAAATTAATGAACTGTGTTCGGACTTTCCTCCCAATCATTTCTGACCGAGCAATTGTCCAATTCAAAGAGGCTAGAAGTATAATATAGGCCGTTTGCGAAGGCAAGGGGATCAAGTTATAATGAGGGAATATTATTTATAGTTCATTATTCGCATGGAAAAAATCAGCATTAATGTTCAGAAGGAAAGAAGCAGCAACCTTCTAGAAAAAATTGTTTATATTTTACTGGTTGGTCTAATTTTTCTTTTACCCTTATTTTTCATTCCCTCCGCGGTAATTTCCTTTGCCTACAGCAAGGTTATTCTCCTTTTTTTAATCACTCTGCTTTCTCTATTTATCTGGGCAATTGCCTCCTTTAAAAGCGGAGAGTTAGTTCTTCCATATAACTGGCTCTCGCTCGCCGCCATCGCTATTCCGGTGGTCTTTCTATTATCTTCACTTTTTTCTCCGACCAAAAATCTTTCTTTAATCGGTGGTGGTTTTGAACTGGGGACCTTCAGTACCATATTTCTTTTAACTGTCTTGATGTTTCTGGTTTCTATTTTTGTCCGAAGCAAGGAAAAAATCTTTTATTGCTATCTTTCATTTGGAGTGGCTTTTTTAGTCCTGGCTCTCTACCAAATTCTTCATTTAATTGCCGGGCCAAGCAGCTTCCTTTCTTTTAAATATTTTCTGGATGTGACAGCAAATCCCATCGGCAAGTGGAACGACTTGGGAGTCTTTTCCGGCGTAGCCGTTCTGCTTTCCCTAATTAGTCTGGAACTTCTGGCTCTTAGTCGCGGATTTAAAATTCTCTCCTACATTGTTTTGGTGGTCGGTCTGTTTTTGCTGGCCCTCACCAACTTTACTGTTATCTGGAATACTCCGATCACCATCGTTACCATTATCGGTTTCTTTGCTCTTGTATTTTTTGTTTACTTTATCTCTTCCAACAATGCAGAGATTCAGACCGCTGAAGGAACAACTCTCGCCAGGAGCCGCAAGCTGCCACTCCCTTCGTTAATTGTTCTGGTCTTTGCCGTTATCTTTACTTTGGCCGTAACTCCTTTATCTAATTTTTTCAATAATTACTTTCACATCAACGTTACGGACGTCGAACCAACTTGGCAATCCACTCTAGTTGTATCTAAAGGAGCCCTTTCTCACAACGCTCTCTTGGGTGTCGGACCAAATCGTTTTGACAGCCAATGGTTTCTGTCAAAGCCTGACGGTGTCAATCAAACGGATTTTTGGGATACGGCATTTAACTATGGCGTTGGTCTCATTCCAACTTTTCTCGTCACCACCGGTATTCTGGGAATTCTCGCCTGGCTGGCTTTCTTAGGCTTATTTGTCTATCTTGGTATTCGAGCCCTGTTCTCACGGGTTAAAGACCGATTTTCGCTTTATTTAATGGTTTCTTCCTTCTTTATCGCTCTTTATCTCTGGATTATTCACATTCTATATGTTCCGAGTCTCGTTACCTTATCAATGGCTTTCATCTTCACCGGACTTTTTCTAGCCTCTCTATTTCGGGAAGGAATTCTCGGCGAAAAACGCATTCATTATGTTCAGGACTCGCGTAAAGGATTTGCCGTCATTCTACTGCTCGTCCTTGTCATTATTGGCATTCTGACTTGGGGTTACTTTATTTCCAACAAAATAATGGCTTCCGTCTATGCCAATAAAGGAGTGATTGCCGTAAACAACAATAATATTACTGCCGCTGAAACCGACATGCTCCGAGCAGGCTCCCTCGATCGAAATCCGATTTATTATCGTCTGCTGGCGCAAGTGGAACTGACTCGCCTGAATGATTTGCTCTCGCAAAATAATCTGACCGCCAATTTAATCCAGACTCAATTTCAATCAATTCTAAGTAATGCCGTCTCGGCTGCCACTGTTTCCACCCAGCTTGATCCAACCGATTATCGCAACTGGATGGCTCTGGGATCGGTTTACCAGAGCGTGGTGCCTCTTGGGGTGAAGGATGCCGATACTAGCGCTGAAAGCGCCTATCAAGAAGCTCTGAAGCGCGATCCGCGAGATCCGGACATTTATCTTGCCCTGGCCCAATTAGAAGTAGCCCGCCGAAATGCCGATAAAGCAAAAGAAAATATTGTCAGTGCCTTGAAATTAAAAAATAATGATCTTCAGGCAATTTATCTCTTAGCTCAGATTCAGTTAGCTCAAAATGATTCGAATGGAGCAGTTCAGACAATGCTTGCCGCCACCACCGTTGCTCCGAACAATGCCAGTGTCTATTATCAGTTGGGTCTTTTGGAATATGGTTTGGGAAATTATGCTGATGCCGTGACCGTCTTTAATCAAGCGGTGGCTCTTATTCCAAATTATGCTGATGCCCGATATTATCTTGGCCTAAGCTTTTACAAGACTGGTCAAACCGCCGACGCCATTAACCAATTTCAGTACCTAGCTGACAATAATCCTGATAATTCGGTAGTTACTGCCATTCTCGCCAATCTGAAAGCCGGCCGCGACCCATTTAGTGGCTTAAATACTTCAAACGCTAATCAACCCTCTCAAAGCGCCAGTTCTACCAAAAAAACGGCTCAATAAGGCCGTTTAGCCCTGATGGTTCGCAAGTTTCTGAATATCTTTAATAAGGAGATAGGCGGCGTTCATGAGGCCGCCTATCTCCTCGGTTTTTTCGCCATTCTTTCCCAGCTTCTGGCCCTGATTCGTGATCGCTTGTTGGCCTACTATTTCGGGGCTGGTCAGACTCTCGATGTTTATTATGCCGCTTTTAGAATTCCGGATTTTATTTTTGCTTCCATTGCCTCACTCGTTTCCATTTCCGTGCTGATTCCATTTTTAGTGGAGCGGCTTGATCGAGACAAGGAAGAATCAAAAATTTTTCTCAATACCATTTTCACCGCCTTCTCGTTAGTAATGATTGTGGTATGTGTGGCGGCTTTCTTCTTAATTCCTTATCTTCTGAAAATTATTCTGCCGGCCCTGGCTAATGGCCCTCAACGCGACGAACTGATTACTTTATCAAGATTACTGCTTCTCTCGCCAATCTTTTTAGGCATTTCCAACTTTCTTGGTTCCATTACACAGACTTTTCGCCGATTCTTTCTTTACGCTACCAGTCCGATTATTTATAACGCCGCTATCATTTTCGGCATCATTTTTCTGCGGCCGCATTTTGGTTTGCGCGGCATTGTCTTCGGAGTAATTATCGGAGCATTTCTCCATTTCTTTATTCAGATTCCGTTTGTTAGAGGACAGGGGATGCTGCCTCACTTTATCGGTCGGCTGGACTGGAAAAAGGTGAAGCAAGTTATTTTTCTGTCACTGCCGCGTACCATCGCCTTATCGGCGGACAGCTTTTCTTTGCTCTGTGTCACCGCTTTTGCCGGACTAATGTTAAGCGGCTCGATCGCTATTTTTAATTTCGCTCTGAATCTTCAGTCGGTGCCACTGGCCATCATTGGAACGAGTTACACTTTGGCCGCTTTTCCAACCTTGGCCAAGCTTTATTCGCGCGGCGAAAAGAGTCAGTTTGTGGAACAGGTAGTAACGGCCGCTCGTCACATTATTTTTCTCTCTATTCCGATCACCGCTCTCTTCATTGTCTTACGGGCCCAGATTGTCCGATCTATTTTGGGGGCAGGGCATTTCAGCTGGGATGACACTCGCTTGGTGGCGGCGGCCCTTTCAATGTTCACTATCTCCCTTTTTGCCCAAGGGCTCACTCTACTTTTTGTCCGCGGCTATTACGCCGCCGGTAATACCAAAAAACCCTTAATTATCAACCTTTTAACCACTTTGGGGGACATTTTCTTTCCGTTTCTTCTCTGGCAGGCTTTTGTCCATTTTCCAATGTTTCAGTATTTTATTGAAAGCTTATTTAAGGTAAGTGATGTGGCGGGAACGGAAGTGTTGATGCTGCCGCTCGGCTATTCGATCGGCGTTCTGCTCAATGTTCTGATCTTCTTTATTGCCTTTGAGCGGGATTTCAAAAATGTGGCTGCTCACCTCTGGCGCACTTTTCGCCAGAGTTTCTCGGCAGCCATCCTGATGGGTTTTGTCGCTTACATTTCCTTAAATGTTTTTGACAAGGTTTTTGATCTCTCCACCACTATCGGCATCTTCCTCCAAGGATTGTGTTCCGGAGTGATTGGTATTTTGTTCGGTCTTCTCATTTTGAAATTAATCAACAATCAAGAAATCGGGGAAATTTGGCAAACGCTGCACCGCCGCATCTTCCGAACCAAGGAAGTGGTGGTGGCCGAGCAGACGAAGATTGAAGTGTAATATTGTTTTTTTTCTTGTCTTTTGGTAATCTCTCAAGAGATATGAATACAATCATTCCTTTAATCAAGGTCTTTGTCTGTTTCCTTTTTCTGGGTTTTTTAGGTCTTTGGGTCTACCTCACTGTCATCGAAAGGAATATCGTACGCCGTAATTTTGCTAGGATTGAAGTCAGGACAAAAAACCTGATTATCCAGATGGGGTCTTACTGTATCCTTTATTCAGTAATCTTTGTCTTTTGGCAATGGAGCTTGCCTCAACCATGGGGAATTCTCGCAACCATACTTGGCACTTCAATTGGTGTACGGCTTGGCTATAAAATTTTCAAATTGCGAATTCACTCAATGCGCCGGCGGCTATTTCTCGAATAGATACCGAGTTGCTTTTAAGCAACTCTTTTAATTTAAGCTGAAATATTGAATACTTTCTGTTACTATTGAGACTCAATGGAAAATATTAGGAACTTTTCTATCATCGCCCATATTGATCACGGCAAGTCGACGCTGGCTGATAGGATGTTGGAGATTACCCATACGATTGAGAAACGGAAGATGAAAGAACAGGTATTGGATGATATGGAACTGGAGCGGGAAAAGGGCATTACCATTAAAATGCGGCCGGTCAGGATGGAATATAAAAATCCAGCCGACGGGCAAGCCTACGTTTTAAATCTCATAGATACGCCTGGACATATAGATTTCTCCTATGAAGTCTCCCGAGCTCTAAAGGCGGTAGAGGGCTCTATTCTATTAGTAGACGCTACCCAGGGGGTACAAGCCCAGACTCTTACTACTTTGGGCATGGCTAGAAATTCAGGCCTGACTATTATCCCCGTTTTATCCAAAGTAGATTCGCCTTTAGCTCGTATTCCGGAAGTGAAGGAAGAAGTGGCCAAATTGTTAGATTGTCCGATTGAAAGCATTTTAGAAACCTCGGGAAAAACAGGGGAGGGGGTGGAGAAGCTTTTGGAAGAGATTGTTAAAAGAGTGCCGCCGCCAAGCACTTTTGATTCGCCGGTAAACGAAGGCGATTCAAAAGTGCGTGGCGGTCCAAAAGAGAGCTTTCGCTCCCTCGTCTTTGACTTCCAATATTCAAATCACAAAGGAGTAATCGTCTACGTTCGCGTCTTTGAAGGAAAAGTGGCAAAAGGAGAAGAATTACTTTTCCGTATTGCCGAAGAGAAGTTTTTTGCGCTCGAGGTCGGAGTTTTTAAACCCGAAGAAGCGCCCGCGCCATCTTTAGGCGCGGGCGAAATCGGCTACATCGTCACCGGTATTAAAAAACCCGGTATTGCCTCCGTTGGAGATACTGTTACTTTACTGAAGCGGCCGGCCGAAGCTCTTCCCGGTTACGAAAGGCCCTCACCTGTAGTTTGGGCCTCCATTTACCCTGAAGATGCCGATGATTTCGACTTACTTCGACAGGCCCTTGGAAGATTGCGCCTCTCCGATTCGTCCTTTTCATACGAGGAAGAATCTTCAGGATCGCTGGGGCGCGGTTTCAGATGTGGTTTCTTGGGTTTACTTCACCTTGAAATTATTACTGAAAGATTGAAACGTGAATTTCGCTTGAAATTAATTATTGCCACCCCCTCTATCACCTACGAAATTAAATATAAAAATGGAAAAACGGCTACTATTTATTCACCCTCGCTTTTTCCCGAGCAAAATGAAATTGAAAGTATTCTCGAGCCGTGGATGAGACTGCAAATTATTTCGCCGTCTGAATACTTGGGTAAAATTACCCAACTACTCTATGAGCACGAAGCCGATCTGGATCACTCCGAAACTTTCGGGGATAACCGAACCAACTTAACGGTGCTGATACCGCTGCGGGAACTGATGCGTAACTTTTTTGATGAATTAAAAAGCGTCTCTTCAGGCTTCGCCTCTCTTTCATATGAATTTGAGGAAATGCGACCAGCCGAAGTGGCTCGTTTGGATATTTTAGTGGCGGATGAGCCGGTGGAAGCTTTTACCCGAGTGGTTTCCACTCGGCGGGTTCAGGAGGAAGCGGAAAAAGCCGTGGAAAAACTTTACGGGGTTTTGCCGCGCCAGCTATTCGTTACTAAAATTCAAGGCAGAGCTTTAGGTAGAATCCTTTCCTCAAGAACTCTTTCGGCCTTACGCAAAGACGTTACCGGCTATCTATACGGCGGAGATATCACTCGAAAGATGAAGCTCTTGGAAAAGCAGAAGAAAGGCAAAAAGAAAATGAAGGAGCGCGGTAAAGTAAATATTCCGCACGAAACCTTCTTAAAGATGATGAAAAGTTAGGCGGCTGGCAGTCGTCTCAGGCAATAGGAAAAGAGTTATTGAAAAGCTGGAAAGTAGAGCATAATCATGCCTAAAATCATGATCGCCGCTACGATAGTCATTATAATCTGCAGAGTCTTTCTATGTTTTGGGTTAAAAAACATCTCTTTTAGGTTTAAGAAATTCATTATATCATACGGATAATGCGGGAATTTCGAGAACGTAAAAAAATTAAGAAGCGCATCTATTCCAAGACAGTGGTAATAATTTTAGCTATTTTACTTGCTCTTTTAATTGAAGGGACCTGGAAAGTTTTCCAAAAAGAACGGGAGAGTGCGGCCAACTTGTGGCGAGTTAATAACCAGCTTTCGGAACTTCAGGCTCGAAATACCGCCCTGTCAGATGATGTGGCGGCCCTCCAGACTGATCAGGGGATTGAGAGTGAGATTCGCAGCAAATATCAGGTGGCCAAGTCAGGGGAGCAGGTCATAGTCATTGTGGACAAGGATAATACAGCTAGTTCAACTCCTCCCGGTAATTTCTTAGTCCGCTGGTGGGATAATTTTCTTAGTCTTTTTAAAAGAAAGACTAAATAGCGAGATTAGTTCAATGGTAGAACACATGCTTCCCACCCCGACAGTAAAATTGCGAGTGTCGTATAGTGGTAATACGTCTGCTTCCCAAGCAGATAACGCGAGTTCGATTCTCGCCACTCGCACTAATGTTAGATTCGCAATTTACCACAGGATAAGAGCATGAAATTGGTTCAATAATTCTATGGCAATAAGCCTAACACTCGAATATTCGGACTATGAGAAATGTTTTTCCCGTATCTCGCACTTTACAGAGTTCGATAATTCTATGGCACCGAGCCCCAATATACGAATATTCGGACGATGAGAGATATTTTTCTCGCCACTCGCACTAATTACGATTTTAATTTTTATTTAAGGTTTTTTCATGCTCGATAGTTTAGAATCGGCGCATGAAAAAATTATTTATTCGGGCGCCGGCCTGCGGCCGGCGCCTCAGGAATTATCAGATATCCCACGCCGGCTTCACCCTGATCGAAATTCTGGTGGTCATTGGCATTATTGCCATTCTGGCGGCCGTCGTGCTGGTGGCTATTAATCCGGCGCGGCAATTTAAACTGGCTCGGGACTCCCAACGCCAGAGTAACGTCACCGCTATCCTAAACGCCGTCGGCCAGAATCTGGCCGAAAACAAAGGCATTTTTACTTGCGGTAGCGCCTCTACTTCCATTCCCAACACCAAGACTCTTATGAAAAGCAGCGGCGGTTTTGATGTTGGACCTTGTTTAGTGCCGACTTACATTTCTACCTTACCGTTTGATCCGAGTGCCACTGGCGCACATTATAGCAGTAATAGTGATTACGATACCGGCTACACCATTGCTACCGACTCAGACGGACGCATTACCATTAGCGCACCAGCCACTGAAGTAGCCAGCCAGGAAATTTCAGTGACTAGATAAATATAAATTTCCTGCGTCGCAAATAAAAATGACGGAAGAAATTCTTCCGCCACTATCCGAATTAGTATCGACAGCCGCAATCCCTATAAATAATCACGGGCTCGGGTTGCATCCACTGCCAACCACCGCCGATGAAAATCCAGCGAGGTTGAGGATAAAAAACCCGGAAATCTCTGTGCGATCCCCCATGATACCCATAACCTCCTTGTGAGTGGTCAAAATTTCGGTAGTACATTCTACCGCGCCGACCTTGTGAGTTCCCTGAACTAGGCACAAAAGTCAAAGTCAGGGCCAAGATAACCATCATTAGTCTATTCATTATGTCTCCTTCTAAACAGACTTTAGCACTTCAGGATTGAGGAGGCAAGGCTCAATAAGATTGGTCAGTTTCAAAATTATCGTACATATTTTCCTCAGCCATTTTGTTGATTTCCGGTAGGGAAGTCTCGTCTTCTTTAAGTGGGGCACTTTTATCGCGGTCAACAAAAGTAAAAGATAAAAATTCGCTACCCTTTACGACATCGTTGTTACATCGAAAGGTCAGACGATCCGCCTCAAAAATATCAAAAAATTCTTCCCAGCCAATAGGTTCGGCATTCTCGGAATTATCTCCAAAGATTATACGTAAGATGCCTTTACCACTCCCGTCTTCCGAATCTCCGCCGATAGCCGGAGTGCCGCCCCACTTTAGAATCCAATTTTTAATTACTTCATGATCGGTGGTTGCCTGCATATTGTCAAAAATTAGTTTATTAAGACGTACATAAAACCTGACGCTTTGGTGCCCGGAATCTTTCAAGGATCCTTATTTTAAGCCATATTTTTGAAATATTGCTACCCATTTTAAAGGTTGATATACTTAAGCCCTATGAAAAACGTATCAATTTACACCACCGATACTTGCACCTATTGCAAGATGGCTAAGGAGCTCTTTAAGGAGCACAATATTAAATATAATGAATATAACGTCGGAACTGATTTAGAGAAGCGACAGGAAATGATTGATAAGAGCGGACAGCTAGGCGTGCCTGTAATCGTCATTGATGATGAAGTGATGGTGGGTTTTGATGCAGATACTTTAAAGCAAACTCTCGGCGTATAAAGTTAAATGGGAATCTAAACGAACAACAAAGCGGCTGCCAAAGGCAGCCGCTTTGTTGTAGTATGTATGATGTCCTTCTTATCCGCCCTCGTAGTTCAATGGAGAACAACACCCCGCCTAAGGGTATAATTATTTGCTCCTGTAGTTCAACGGATAGAACGGATCCGTCCTAAGGATTTAATGTAGGTTCAATTCCTACCAGGAGCACAAGCCAGAAATCTGAACCCCAATAATAATATGATTTTAACTACTAAAGCATCAAAAGATTACGAACTTCTTGATAGTGGAGAAGGAGAAAAGCTGGAGCGGTATGGCCAATATATTTTAGTCCGTCCCGATCCACAAGCTCTTTGGCCGAAAAATCTTTCGGTAAAAGAATGGGAAAAGGCCGTCGGTCGCTTCGCGACCGACGGCCACAGCAAAGGCTCTTGGAAATTCAAATCCAAGATTCCGGAAAGCTGGCATATTGAGCTCGGCACTCTGAATTTCATCATTAAACCAACGCCGTTCAAACATGTAGGTATTTTTCCAGAGCAACTTTCAAACTGGCAGTGGATTGAAGAAAAAGTAAAAGCGGCTGCCAAGACCACAGGGCAGCCGCCCGCCATTCTTAACCTCTTCGGTTATACCGGCGGTGCCACTTTAGCCGCGGCTCAAGCCGGCGCTTCGGTTACTCACCTCGACAGCTCAAGAAGCACTATTAATTGGGCTAAACAAAATGCCGAAATTTCCAACCTTAAGGAAAAACCCATCCGCTGGATTTTAGATGATGTTCGGAAATTTCTAAAAAGGGAAGTGAAGCGGGCTGTTAAATACGACGGCATCATTATGGATCCACCGGCTTTTGGCCGTGGTCCGAACGGAGAAGTCTGGAAAATCGAAGAGCATTTTGTGGAGCTTTTGGATTTAGCTTTCCTCACTCTTTCCAAAAAACCAATATTTTTCTTAATAAACGGTTATGCTTCGGGTTATTCTGCTATTGCTTATGAAAATAATCTCCAAACGCTTGCTTCCAAATTTGGCGGCCAAATTGAAAAAGGAGAATTAACTATCGAAGAATCCCAAAGCAAACGACTTTTACCGTCCGGGATTTTTGCAAGATGGATTATATAAAAAAAGAGAGCCCAATGATTTAAAAATTATCATTGAGCTCTCAGCATGACAAGACCGGTAAAACGCTAAACCGTGAAAACGCGAAAATGCGAAACGAGGGAGCACTGCTCAACCAGAGACGTTACCCGCCTTACGGTGCACCATAGGCCTCACGCATAGTTAAGTGGACCAACTCCTGGCTTTCCCGTTCATTTCTGAACAGTTGGGCTTGTTTGATGATCCCGTATCCGTTCTTATCCTATCTAAATTTTAATGTCTGTCAAATTTATGATATAAATTAAGCTTCTATGCCGAGGTAGCTCAGTTGGTAGAGCATTTGCCTGAAGAGCAAGGGGTCGCCGGTTCGAGCCCGGCCCTCGGCACTAAAATAATAACCGCCAATTCTAATTGGCGGTTATTATTTTAGTGCCGTAAAGTCCGTATAGCTTAAGCAATTATGTGGCAAGAAGCTATTAACCTCCAAAATTCAAACAATGAGAAGTATTTTCCGGCCCTCGACTTTGTATAATTGATCTACTTTCCGAAGAAATTGCCAACCGTGGGCAATTGGTGGCCTGTTAAAAAGACGTAAGAAGCAGACAGCCGATCAATAACCGGCTTCAAATAATAGAAAGCGCCGATAGCTAAACCAATGATAATTGCCCACCTAATAATTGAAAAAACAGTAGACCAGCGGGCCGATCGGTACATATATCGAAGCATTCGGTTATTTTCCTCTCCCAATTTAATATTTTCCCGAAGCAGATTTTTTAATTCCGGATCATCCATGCCTCAATTATAACAAACTCTGAAACTAGACCAAATTTTATTGATATGATAATCTCGGGGAAATGTTCAAAAAAATTCTATTTACGCTTTTCTGCGCCGCTCTGTTTGCAGAGATTCTAGCCAAGCAGCCTTTATCACCAACCTATCTCACTTTAAAGATTCTCTGCTCTGCAGCTTTAATCCGTAGTTTAGTAGTTTGGCTCCAGCGCCATCCAGAAGAACAGGCCTCATCAAGAGTTATTTTTCGAGCTCACTGGCTCTCTTAGGTCTGTGGGTTCGAATCAAACCCGACATCTATATGTCGGGTCTTTTATTTTAAATTATGATGCTCTTACTCGTAGTTTTGCTTGCCTTTCCTTGTCTACCTTCGGCAGCTTAACGGTCAAAAGTCCTTGATTTTCTATAGCCTCCGCACCCTCTATTTCAATTTCATGCGGCAAAAGCACGGTCCGAGAGAAAGCTCCCCAATAAAGCTCTTTATGAAAGTAATCCTGCTCCGAAATACCCGGCTCTTCGTTGCGACGGCCCTTAATGGTGACCATGTCTCGGGTAATAGAAATATCCAAATCTTCCCGCCGTACGCCGGCTACCATTGTTCTAATCACAATTTCGCGAGGCGTCTGATAAACATCTACTGAAAGCTCACCCTCGCCGGTGTCTTCTTCCAGCCAGTTACTGGTGGCTTTTTCCCGATTAGTAATAGGGTTGAAACTTCTCTCCGGTGCGGAATTTGCATCCTCTGATTCATCTTCATATTCATCCACGTTGATACTGCCGGTTAGTCGCTCAAAAAATGATTTTTTATCTTTGGCCATAAATAATTATTTAAGAAGTTCGTTTAATAGTTTTAACTTTTTCAAATACAAGAATGAGAAGAATCACGCAAAGCCAGACAGCGCCGAAAATTAGAAATAAATCCCCTCCCGCCTTAATTATAAAGAAATTAAAGAGTCCATGCAACACAACAGCCAAGACTAGGCCAATAATTAAATACAGTCTTCTTTGCCAAGGTGGTTTATAAAAGGCAAAAGCAATAAAAATACCGATAGTAGCTGAAGAGATAACATGGAGCAGGTTAGCTCCCAAAAATCGCAAATTACCAGTTACCACGCTATTGAAGAGATTATTTTGAAGGATAGGAGTATTTAGAAAGAAGATATTTTCCAGCGCCGCGAATCCCAGCGCGGCGCTGATAAGGTAAATTGCCGGATCAATCGGTTCATCGTTGTAAGGCGTATTGATGCAGCTAAAATAGGCTGCCCAATATTTGAAAATTTCTTCCACCAGAGCAAAAATAAAGAATATCAACAGAGTAGCTTGAGTAGGATCCGGTTGAATTAGATGCTCAAGACCCACCGCAATTAAAACGGCGATGATTCCGGCCCCGAAAGAACGCCAGATGATTTTTTTTGGTTCGGGATGCAGGCGATCTTCCTGAATCCAGAAAAAGAGCCAAACGCAAGAAGGAACCACTCCTCCCAGGATGGCCCATACGGCCACCTGCGGATGAACAGATGTGAAGATCAGAGCTGCTATTAAAATCCGCAGAGGGTAAATCAGGAGCGAAATGATAATTAAAATTAATCTCATTTAGAATTGCTTGGCCAACTTGCTACCATTAGCAGATCACTCTGGGCGGTTTCTTTTGGCAAAAATGACCATATTTCTTCCGTAATGAAAGGCATGAATGGATGGAGAAGTGCTAAGGATTTTTTTAAAAGGTGGCGTAGAAACCATTGTGTCCCTAGGGGGTTTTCTTTTAAGGTAGTCTTGCTTTCCTCGATTATTTTATCAGCAAAAGTGTGCCAGATATAGTGGTAGATATTTTCAGCGGCTAAATGAAATTGAAAATTTTCAAAATAATTTGTCACCTCCTTCAGCAGTTTATTAAACTCCGTCAATTGTTTCTGTTGAAGTTCACTTAATTTAAGCTCCCCGGATTCTTGATAGTTTTCTGAGTTAGTTAAAACAAATCGGGCGATATTCCAGATTTTATTGGCAAAGTTCTTATAGCCGCGAATTTTATTTTCGTCTAATGACATGTCACTGCCCGGAGGATTACCAACGATCAAAGCCATTCGCAAAGCATCCGTACCGTACTTTTCAATTAGCTCGAGCGGACTGACGACGTTGCCTTTACTCTTGGACATTTTCTTACCCTTAGAATCATTAACTAATCCGTGAAGATAAACATGTTGAAAGGGGACTTCTTTAGCGAGATAGAGTCCGAAGATCACCATTCGCGGAATCCACTTAAAGATTAAATCATAACCGGATTCCATTACCGAGGTAGGGTAAAAAGTCTTAAAATCAGACTGATCGGGGAAACCTAAAGTAATGAGTGGCCATTGTCCGGAAGAAAACCAAGTATCGAATGTATCGGTGTCGGCAACCATGGCGCCACCACATTTTGGGCATTTCCGAATAGAATCATCCAAATCGGGAAAAGCTTCTCCGCATTCCTGACAAATTTTGGCCGGAATGGGGATGCCCCAGACAATCTGGCGGGAAATATTCCAGTCAATAGTGTTCTCCATCCAGTAAGTAAAAATCTTCTTATAATTTTCAGGATGAAAAATTACTCGGTTTTCTTCAGCCGCTTTTAAAGCCAAATCGGCCAAGGGTTTCATTTTCACAAACCATTGGGGCAATTCTCGAGGTTCAATAATCGTCTCGCATTTATAACAGACGGGAACAGGGTGGGTGTAGTCTTCGATTTTTTCAATTAAATGCATGGATTCAAGATCAGCCACTACCTGTTTGCGAGCCTCCAGCACTTTAAGACCTTTATACTTGCCAGTCTTTTCGTTTAGTCGGCCAAACTGATCAATGACTTCCTTTTTCGGCAAATTATGTCGAGCGGCAATTTCAAAATCATTTTTATCGTGCGAAGGAGTAATTTTTAAAGCGCCTGTGCCAAATTCCATTTCTACGGCTGCGTCTGCAACTACTGGAAGATCCATCTGACCAATCGGTGTTTCTACCGTAATGTTTTGACCGATATATTTTTGATATCTGGAATCTTCCGGATTAACCGCTATCGCCCCATCTCCGAACATTGTCTCCGGTCTAACCGTGGCAACTACCAACGGTCCATATTTTAGATAATAGAGTTTATCCGTCATTTCTTTGGAGACCGTTTCTACGTCGGAGAGGGAAGTCTGATGTTTCGTGCACCAGTTTACCAGCCGACTGGCACGGTAAATCAAACCATCGTCAAACATTTTTTTAAAAGTCTGGTGGACAGTTTTGATGACGTCGGGATCGAGGGTAAATTTTTCACGTGACCAGTCGCAGGAAGCCCCCAGAGCGCGGATTTCACTCTCCATTTTTTTCTTGTTTTCCTGAGTAAAGTTATAGATTTCCTGATAAAGCTCTTTTGGATCCATCTTGAACCGGGATCGGCCTTCCTTTTCCAGCTTTTTCTCATAAACAATCTGGGTTTCAAAACCGGCGTGATCGGCGCCAGGAAGCCAGAGAGTTTTAAAGCCTTGCATTCGTTTGTATCGGATCATCAGGTCTTCCAGTGTCGTGCCTAAAGCATGACCGGCGTGAAGATGGCCGTTGGCGTTAGGTGGCGGCATGATGATAGTGAAGGGCTCTTTTCGATCATTTGGAAGCTTGTCGGGATTAAAAAAACCGCTCGCTTCCCAGATTTGGTAAATGCGAGACTCTGTTTCTTTTGGATTGTAGGGCTTTAGGAGTTTCTCGGGGATCATTAGGAAAATTCTAGCAAAAATAAGGGTTTTTTGGAATTGGGAGGGCGGCGAGCTTCGCTCGCCGCCCTTTATATAAAAGAAAAGAGCCGCATAATTTCATTTGTCAATCATGAAATTATGCGGCTCGGCAAGTTGGTAAGTCTATCGAGCACTTCAACCAACTGCAGCGGTCCGTGGTGCGAAAACCATCTGTGACTCAGAGCTTGCGCCGGGGCGATAAGCGAAGGCGCTAAAAAGTCGACTCGGAGTCACAGCAAGAGAAATCCCGTCCCCGCGTCGCCAAGTTAGTCGATGCCAGCGATGGTCTGCTAGCCGGCGACGCGGGGTTGCATTCCTCTGCGATAAGTCAGGGCCAGATCTAATCGGCTGGCACAAGGTCATCAACAAGACTAATCGCAGGTATCGATGCCGACTAAATGTCGGCGAAAATGTTGCGAGGGTTCTACGTCGCCAAGGTTAAGATGGTTGCGATAGTAAATAGTAAACAAATTAGCACCCTTTTCCTAACCCGAACCCTCGCCGATGAGAAATCGTCAAAGTCCAAATTCTCCTATAGTATAGCACATTCTAAAAAATAGTCAAGAGGGGCGCCGGCCTTATTTTAAAGCCAGATTTCCAGTTGCTTTGAAATCCAAGGAAGCCGATTTTTTGTTCAAATAATTGAAATATCCGGCTACGGCAATCATGACGGCGTTATCAGTAGAGAGAGATGAATGAGGAATTAAGAGTTCGGAATCAGGAAAGTCTAAAATCAGGGCCTGAAAAGCTTCCCGAATATGTTTATTGGCAATAACTCCACCTCCAACAATTAAAGTTTTGGCGCCAAATTCTTCCAGCGCCCGTTTAGTTTTTGAGACCAAGACTTCAGTTACGGCTTCTTCGAACTCTCTGGCCAGTTGAACTTTCCAGTTTGGGTTTTCTTTTTCAGTATTTGTCATACTGCGTAGACGATAAAGAACTGCCGTTTTTAATCCGGCGAAAGAGAAATCATAATCTTTGGATTTGATCATCGGTCGCGGCAAGTTGGCAATTGAACCGCCACCGTGCCGCGCCCGTGCTTCTTCTGCCAATTTTGAAATCTCCGGCCCGCCAGGATAGGGCAGTTCCATCATTCGAGCCACCTTGTCAAAAGCTTCGCCCACGGCATCATCTCGGGTCTGTCCGAGAATTTCGTATTTCTGCCAGTCTTTCATCAAAACCAGTTCCGTATGACCGCCGCTGATAAGAAGAGCAACTGCTGGAAATTTAAAACTCTCAACTTTTAACTTTGAATTCTCCGATTTTGTCAGATCGGATTCTAAAAGAACTGACAGAATGTGTCCTTCCATATGATTGACGGCCACCACTGGCAAATCCCAGACTATCCCTAAGACCTTGGCAAAATTGATTCCTACCCAGAGAGCCGGTTCCAAGCCCGGGCCAACAGTAACGGCGATCGCTTCAAGGTCAGGTTTTGGTAGAGCCGGAAGTGCTGCTAGAAACTGTCGCAGCAATTCCGGCTCTCTTTCTAGAATTTTTTCAATCTCTTCTTGATTGAATTCTACTTTCAACTTTTGACTTTTAACTTCTGACTGGTCAAAAATCTTCTTTAAAAGAGGGATGAGATTTTTAGCATGCTCTCTCTTGGCCATCATCGGAAACACGCCTCCATATTTTTCATGGATTTTTGTTTGAGAATTAAGAGCTTCGGCCAAGATCTTGAAATGCGGCTTCGCGCCTCCTTCCGCTTCCACAATCGCCAAAGCCGTCTCATCACAGCTAGTTTCAATACCAAGAATTTTCATTGTGCGCGGTGAGGGATTCGAACCCCCGGCATCAACAACGTCAATGTTGCGCTCTACCAACTGAGCTAACCGCGCCTTTTATGAAATTTACCATTTTTCGGCGATAGAGGAAAAAGTTTTACCACAGTTTGCCACATACCTTGGAGTATCGGGCCTTCTTGCCATAGAATTACTCTTCACCTCTAACATCAACCACGTCAATGTTGCGCTCTACCAATTGAGCTAATCGCCCTTCTTTTGAATAATAAAGTCTTCCGAGCTTTTGGGCAAGAATCTGTTCAATGAATCTTTTTGTAATGTTTCAAGTAAGCCACGATGATGAAGCTGATTATAACCATCAAAAACCAAGAGGTGATTTTGTTGGTAGAAACGACATTCCATACATGAACTTGATCGGGATATTGCCAGGCGCCCCAAAAAGTTGAAAGATTTTCGGCAACCCAAAGAAAGAAGGCGATGAGACAGAAGCCTAAAGCAAGCGGCATGGAGCGACGTCTTTCCGTAACTGTAAAGAAGACTTGAGTGCGGGCAAATAGAAGAAATACTGCCGGAATAAGTAGAATACGAAGATCCGGAATAAAGTGATTGGTGAAAAAGTTAAGGTAAATTAAAACTCCCAGCACTAACATGGCCGGATAATTTGGTGGCTCTTCCAGTTCAAGTTTCAGTATTCTCCAAGCTTGAGCAATGTAGCTTCCTACAGAGGCGTACATAAAACCGGCAAAGAGCGGCACGGTAGCGATTTTAAAGATAGCCGCTTCGGGATAACTCCATGAGCCGATAGCTGGATTAGTCTTGAAAACTTCCAAAAGAGTTCCAATAAGGTGAAAGAGAAAAATAGTTTTGATCTCATCCCATGTCTCGATTTTTGTCAGAAATAGAATAATCTGCAAAAGAACCGCCGATAAAAAGAGAAAATCGTATCTCGCCAAACCAAAAAGGGGAATGTGATTTGAAAGAAATAAAAGAGCAAAAAATGAGCCCGCAAAAATGCAGGCACGGGCTTCTTTTATGATGAAGATCATGAATTCTCGAGCAAGTTTTTTCATGAAATATTGTGACCCTACCGGGAATCGAACCCGGATTACCAGCTTGAAAAGCTGATGTCCTAACCGTTAGACGATAGGGCCGTAAAAATAGCTTTTAAAATATAGCATTTTTTGTTCAAACGACAAAAAATGCTACGATTTTCAGACTGGAGGAGTGGCTGAGTGGTTGAAGGCACCAGTTTCGAAAACTGGCATGTGGGAAACCGCATCAGAGGTTCGAATCCTCTCTCCTCCGCATCGTCGAGATAGGTCACCCCGCACGAGGAGCGTCATTTTGATTTACTCTGATACAATTTAACCATGATCAAGGGGAATGAAGTTACATGGTATTCCAAATTAGCGGCTATCATTTTCTTTATTGGAGTATTACCAACTCTGACTTTTTATGTGGGGACACAATTTGAATTAACTCAATCAACTTTAAAAAGTGAAAAGTCTTCTATCCCGGATTCTGCTACGCCCAGTTTTTTAAGTAATAAGTTTTTAACTAGTGACAATAATTGCAATGTTCTACCTCCTAAAGAAAGCACCTCATCTCTAGAAGGTTATTTACAAAGATATCCAAATATTACAGGGGGAATGGTCTGTAAATATTCAATCTTCCCTAATCAATCCCCATATACATTCAATTTGTTGGGAAGTGAGTACGACACGATCATAGGAATCGATGTCATAAAAGATGGAAAGAAGATCCAACATATTGCTATGGATAACAAAGCAGAGGGACCGTATATGTTTGAGCCGTCATACTCTACCGACTTTTTTCATAGTGCCGACATTAATTTCGATGGATACAATGATATAGAAATGGACACTTGTTTTGGAGCAACCGGAAATGTTTGTAGAACTTATTTCTTATTTAATCCTCAAACCAGTCAATTTGACTACAGCGAGGATTTTAGCAAAATGTCCGGATTGCCCGATCCTGTGACTAAAACTATCTTAACTCACGGAAACAGTTGCGCAGACTGTAACTACGATGCTGAATATAAAGTAGTAAATAACAAACCAGTTCTCGTAAAAGGCGTTGATAGTGAGCATGGAGTTGTTGTGACGACCGAACTAAAAAATGGAGTCTATGTCACTTCTACCTCTACAGAAAAAACCAATTAAAATTAGCTCGAGGTCCGTCGAAGAATCTAAAATTAAAATGCTAAAATAACCTTACTGGGCTTGACCGATAAAAGTTCTAAGTCGAGATAGCCCGCCTTGACTTTCCCAGGCTTTTGACTAATGTGGTTTTAGTATGCACCTTTATATTGAAATGACTTTGATTGCTGGCTCGTTGATCTTGTTTATAACTGGCCGTCGGTTTCCGACCTATCGGAAGCAGTACGAAATTAAGACCCAAACTACACGCGACTTGCTCAGGTTCTGGTACGGAAATCCTAAGAGAACATGGAAGTGTACTCGTACATTTGTTGAACCTCACGGCGGTCCTTTTGGGCGGCCCGAAAACATGATCATTCTTAACGACCAATCGGAAAGAGTTATTCTTTGCGCTGATCCAACGAAGATACCCGAAGGAGCCTTGGTTAAATTGCGTCTACGGAGAAAGGATGAATCCCGATATTCTAGTCGGGTTGCTAGTCTCGTGGACGAGTTTATGGTTCCTGAAGTAGTTTCTTAATTCGATCATTCTTGCGGCGCGTGTCCAAAATATGCGCCCGTTTTATTTATTTCGTGTGCAAATGGACGTAGATGTCCTCCAACGCTTTGACGGCGTCGCCGGCGGCGATGTTGTTTTGGTGATAGAGACCGTCGGTGCAGTCGCCGGCGGCCCAAATGCCGGCGACTGAAGTTTGCTGGGTTTGGTGATCAACTACAATGTGCCCGTACACGTCCTTCTTTAAAAGCTCGCCAATAAAATCGGTGGAAGGGATGAGCCCGATTTCCACGAAAACACCGGCTACGGGGATTTCGGTGTTTTCGCCGGTTTCATTGTTTTTATAGATCACTCCTTTCACAAATTTATCTCCCTTTACTTCTACTAATTCGGCATTTAAAACCGCGTGCATTTTCGGATTTGAAAGAACTTTCTTGACGGTGACTGGATCGGCGCGAAACTCTTCGCCACGATTCAGCAGGGTAACGCTTTTACAATAGGCGAGTAATTGAGCGGCCGTTTCAAAAGCGGCGTTACCCCCGCCAATAACTACGACATCCTGGCTGGCAAAAAGAGGACCATCGCAGGTGGCGCAATAAGTAATACCTTTATTTTCAAATTCGGTGGCGCCCGGCACCGCAATTTTCCGCCGCGTGCTGCCGACTGTCACTAGAACGGTTTTAGTTTCAAAATCACCGCCCGTGGTTTTAACCACAAAACCATTCCCACTTTTTTCAATAGATTTAACTAAAATTCCTTCTTTCAAATCCACCACATCTTCGGCGTAAGCCAGCAGATGTTTGCGAAAAGAGGTGGCCAGATCAATGCCACTAATGGAAACGGTACCAATCCAGTTTTGAATGTCGCCGGAGACGTTTGACTGACCGCCAATTTCTTTGGCGATCAGAACGGTTTTGAGGCGTTTACGCGCAGCGTAAACGCCGGCGGCTACACCAGCCGGACCGCCTCCGATGATTGCTAAGTCGTACATATTAAACCCAAATGACTACTTTAATTTAGATCTCCTAAGAAAAGCCGGAACCGCACCCCAGTCTTCATCGTCTCCGACGGTTTCTAATTTCTTATCGTCAGTTTTAGGACTCTCTGATTTGCCGTTGCTAATGGTGTTGTAAATCTTTCCTTTATCAGCTTTTAAATCAAATTCTGATTGCAGAGCCGGTCTTCGAGCGGCTCCATCCGGGAAACCGGAAGCGATAACAGTTACTTTAATTTCTCCTTTCTTTAAGCGGTCATCTTTAATGGTACCGAAGATAACTTTGGCACCAGGATCAATGGATTCGGTGATAATTTTAGCCGCATCCTGAATTTCGTGAAGAGTAACATCCTCACCGCCGGCAATCGAGAACAGCACGCCTTTAGCTCCCTGAATAGAAGTATCAAGTAGGGGAGAATTAATGGCCATTTTAGCTGCCTCAACAGCTCGGTTCTCGCCACTAGCCATACCGATACCCATGAGGGCCGATCCGGCGTTAGCCATAACTGCCCGAATATCGGCGAAGTCAATATTAATGAAACCGGGAGTGGTAATAAGATCGGAAATTCCTTCCACTGCCTGCTTAAGCACTTCGTCACACATGGCAAAAGCATTCTTGGCCGTAGTTTCTTTAGTAACGGTGCTTAAGAGACGATCGTTTGGGATTACTACCAGAGCGTCCACTTCTTTAGATAGTTCGGCTAGGGCTTCTTCGGCTAGTCTCATACGCTGTTGTCCTTCAAAAAAGAAAGGCTTAGTTACTACTCCAACAGTTAGAGCCCCGAGTTCTTTGGTAGTCTTGGCCAGAATTGGCGAAGCACCGCTGCCAGTACCACCACCCAAACCGCAAGTAATGAAAACCATGTCAGCCGATTTCACCGCTTCCTGGATTTCTTCCTTTGTTTCTTCAATGGCGCGTTTGCCCATTTCTGGATTCATGCCGGTGCCAAGACCTTTCGTTAAATTTTTTCCAATATGAATTTTTTTCTTGGCTAATGAATGATGTAAATCCTGCGCGTCAGTATTGACAGCGATAAAATCAACTCCTTTTACTTTGGAATTGACCATATGATTTAAAGCATTTTTACCTGAGCCGCCGACACCAATAACTTTGATGCGAGCAAATGTTTCAACTTCCGGTTTTAATTGTGGCATATGTGAATAGGAGTTAGGGGTTGAGAATTAGGATGTAAATAATCCTAAAATCCCAAGGCCTCTGTCCTGAAAATAAGAATCCCTCTTGTAATGTTTCAATAATACATAAGGAGAATGAAAAATGCAAAAGGCCAGCTCGCGAAGCGAGCCGGCCTTTTAAGTCTTTACGGCAACAACTTTTTCACCCATCTCCAAAGTCTGCTTGGCGTATCTTTAATACCGGAAAGACCTAAGTCAGTAATAAGGTTATCTTCGGCCGAAGTCAGCCCCAAAACGCAAAGGCCGTAAGCCACAGCCCATTCCGAGCCTTTAATAATTCCTTTAATATTGCCCTCAAATTTCAGATCGGAACGCTTGGAAGGGAGTTTCAAGGCCGCCTTAGCCATATCTTCAATGGTCGCTACTCCCGAGCCTCCACCGGTAATAATGATGCCGGCTGGAAGAAGACCATTGCGCCCGATTTTTCGTAGGTGGGCCTCAACTAATTCAAAAATATCTGACAGACGAGCGATCACAATTTCATCTAACTTCTTTTTGGAAAATTTATCGTTTTGACTGGCGCCGAGTTTTACCCGCTCCGCTTCATCAATTGGAATTTTTAGACCGAGCGCGATGTCGTTAGTAATGTCATTTGATCCGATCGGAAAAACTTCCAATGAAATCGGGATGTCATTTTCAAAAACGACGATGGAAACAGTCTCGGAACCGATGTTGGTCAAAACACATCCGGCAATTTTTTGAGTTTTACTAAGTGTTACCAAACTGGCGGCAAGCGGTGCCGCCATGACATCTTCCACTTCCACGCCGGCTTTTTCTACGGCGCTGATAATGTCATTGAGATGATGTGAAAGCGAAGTAACAAAAAGAGTGCGTACTTCAAGTTTGGCGCCTTTCATTCCTTGCGGCCGGCCCAGAACAATTTTACCGTCAACTTTATATTGAAGAGGAATAGTATGAAGAACCGTGCGATTGAGAGAAAGAGAATTTGGAATTTCATTTTCGCTAATCTCCACTACTCTCTTAACATCATTTTCGGAAATTTCTGAATCAGCTCTGGTGGTGATTAATGAACCTACCGAAATGAAGGCGGAAAGTCCGATTCCGCCAAAAGCTAAATAAGCCTTGCTAATTCGAACACCGGCCGTCTTTTCGGCCTGACGGACAGCGGAAGAGACGCTTTTGGCCGCTTCTTCCACGTTAATAACGTAACCATGGCGTAGTCCCTTGGTTTCAGCAGAGCCGGACCCAATAATGCGAGGCCCAGCCTTAGGATTGTCGGAAGAGGCTTCAGCCACCACGACTTTGATTTGGTAACTTCCTATGTCTATGCCGGCTGCAATTTGACGGGCCATTTAGAGGGGTTAAAAGTTAAAAGTAAAAGGTTAAAAGTTGCTAGATTTGATTTTGAAAAATTGACGGTATTTTTTTTCCTCACTTTCCATTTTACTACCATGTCGGAAGCCTTTCAAATGACAAAGCCCGTGAATGAAGAGGGTAGTCGTCGCGGCAGTGACGGCGGATTTGGATTTCGGCTGCTTGGGATTTGCCCAAGCAGCCGGCGAAATAAAAATTTCTCCCTCATTTTTTGAAATTGGAAAACTCAAAATGTTGGCGGGCTTTCTTTTTTGGCGGTATTTCCGGTTAAGTTTCTGGCTGTGAGAGAGGGAAGTAAAGACCAGACTTAATTGATATTTTCGTCCCAGAACTTTGTCTTTAATTCGAAGGAGAAGCGCCCCGCCTATAGGCGGGGCGCTTCCAATCAACTTCGTCACACTAAAATTAGGAGAATAGAAAACCGTTTTAGCCATTATCTTCCGGAACCCATGTGAGTTTCTCGCGGTCTGATCTTGCCGAGTTTAATCATTTCGTTAATTTCCTCTCGTTTTCTGAGACTCTTTAAAGCCTTCTTTTTTCGGACATATGGAGAAGTGGTGCGCTGACTGTAACGAAGGGAACGCACTCGATTTAAAATGCCAGCCTCCTGCACCCGGCGGGTGAACTTCCGGATTAAGGTAGCGTTATTTTCATTATTATTTCGGCTGACTTCAACGTTAATCATGGTTCATTAGAATAGCACGGCTCTTTCACTATTTCAACTTTTTCAAATATTTCACCAGGTCTTCAATCATGATAGTTTCCTGAGAACGGTTGCTCATGTTGCGAACTACCGCGCTGCCCTCCAGAGCCTCTTTTTGTCCCATAATAATAACGTAAGGAATATTCATTTTCTCTGCCGTGCCAATTTGCACCGTTAATTTGTCTTTACTTAAGGATTGATGCATTGGAATCTTGGCCTGTCGGAGCATTTCCATGATTTTCAAACTCTGCAGTTTAGCGTCAAAACCAAATTGAATGAAATAAAATTTTGGTGCCACCTCCCGATGTCGTCTATTTTGTTTCAAATGATCCGGATGAATTAAGATGGCCACTCCAACTGACGGCACATCTTTTTTGTTCCAAATTTTTTTGGCCAGCCCGTTGTAACGCTCTCCAATGGCGTAAGTATTTTCCTCCTTGGTTTTTTTATTAGTACCGCGAATTTCAAAAATGGTACCACTGCAGAAACTTCGACTACCCACCAATGAATGCTCAATGTTATAAGGCAAACCAAGAGACTCCAGATACTCCAGAACCTCTTTAAAGTGAACTCGGCTTGGTTCGGAGAGAAAACTCATAGCCTTTGGCGCCGCCTCCTGTAGGGCCAAACACTCTTCTTCCCTGCAGTGAAGAATTTCAAAAATATCTTTCTTAAAAGTGGCCCGGCAATGGGCAGGCAGACTACTCCAGTTTTTACGATAATAAGCTGTTAATTCTCGGGTAAAACGGGCAATTGATTCTTTATCCCCAATACTATTGATGCCAATGGATAACTCTTCCTCCGGATACTGATCTTTCAAGATGACAAAAGCCGTCTCAATAATCATGGCGTCAGCAATGCTTTTAGAATTGCTCAAGATTTCCATATTAAAAGTCTTTTCTCTTTTAATACGGGGAATATGTGGGTTGCCAGCAATCGGCCCTTCATAATAAATCGGCGCCGGAATACCTAAGTGCGCCATATTTTTTTCCAGAAAATTTCGAAGAATGCAGATCTTCTCTTCTAAAAATCCGGAGAATTTAAATTCATCCTCCCGAAAAGGATGAACTTCTTTCGTATGAGAATCCTTAAAAGTTTTGGCTTTGATTAAATCTTCTCTTTCAATCTCCAGATATGGCGCCTGACAAAAACCATAATATTTGGCTGTCTCTGTCGCTCGTTCATATTCTCGACTGATTCTCTTTGGTGGACGAACGCGTCTGATCTTTTTCTTTAGATTAGTTTTAGTAGCCATCTTAATTCGTAGGTTTTTCTTTTACAGCTCCTGGCATGAAGCTGACTCGATCAATGGGCAGAAGTCTCAAGAAAGCTCGACCAACAATTTCATCACGGGAGAGGGGTCCCCAAGCACGCGAATCAAAACTGACGGGCCGATTATCGCCAAGAACAAAATATTGATCCGGACCAAGAGTGATAGTTTCATTTTTTTCTCCGGAATATTTAACGTAAGGTTCATCCAAAACAAAACCATTTGGATGTTCCTGATTTTTAATAATGATTTGGTTGTCTTGAATGACAATAGTCTCATTTGGAAGACCGATGATGCGTTTGATGTAATAGATACCGCTTTGAGGTTTTATTCCCTGATCGGTGAAAGCTTGTCGGGGCGGATGGAAAATAATTACATCGCCGCGCGAAGGATTTCCAAGATGATATGAAAGTTCGTCAACGATTAGATACTCACCGCCGGAGAAGGTTGGCTCCATAGAAGTTCCAACTACAATGAAGGGCTGAGCCACGAAGACTCGCAAGGGTACCAAGATGATTAAAATAAAAAAGACAAACTTGACTAATTCCTTGAAAAAACCGCCCTTTTTAGCCGTATTTTCAGAAGATGAAAGATTTTGAGGCGAGGTATTCTCGTCTGACATGGGCACATCATATAGGCAAAGCTTATTTGACACAAGCGTCGTGTCAGCTTTGGCGTTCGCTGTTTCGTTTCTCTTCACCTTTTGTGGCATTGTCGGCGTTTAGGACTGGTTGTGGTAGCACCTAACACTCTTAAAAATGAAATGCTAGAATGATTTTTATGTTTTATATTGTGGGATTGGGCAATCCTGGAGAGGAATATCAAAATACTCGACATAATGTCGGACGAATGATGGTTGTAAATTTTATAAAACAAAATTTACCATCTACAGCTTTTGCTTTTAATAAGAAATTACAGGCTCTGATAACCGAAGGAAAAGTCGGCTCGCCTCGCTTGCGTGCAGGCGAAGCGGGTCGCGAGCGCGCCACCCTGATCCTGCCCGAAACTTTCATGAATAAATCCGGTCAATCTGTTAAACCACTAATTACCAGCAAGAAAAAAGCCGAATCACTGATCGTCATAAATGATGATTTGGATTTACCACTAGGAAGATTCAAAATTACCTTCAATCGTGGTTCCGGTGGCCACAAAGGAGTGGAGTCAATTATTCGGGCCATTAAAACTGAAGCTTTCATCCGAATCAAAGTCGGAATTTCCCCGGCCACTCCATCCGGGAAAATTCGAAAGCCGGATCATAAAAAGATTTTAGATTTCATTATCGGTCCATTTAAAAAATCTGAACTGGACATTTTAAAAAAAGTTTCAAAAAAAGTCTCCGCAGCAATTGAAATGATAATAATGGAAGGAAAAGAAAAAGCGATGGGCGAATTTAATAGTCTATAAAAAAGAATGCCGGGTTGCGCGAAGCGTAACCCGGCATTAGATTGATCCTTTTTGAAGCTAATTGGTGAGGAATATTACTATTCCCCCAAGAACTAATCCACCAACCATGCAGACGATACCCATGGTCGTGATAGAGCTAGGGATTTCCTTCTCCCAACTCCTTACTTCTTCCCCCAGTCTTTCAATCTCCTGTTGGAGAGGGAGCTGACTCCGCTCCAGGATTTTCTCATGAAGTACGGCCTCCGTAGCTTGTATGTGTCGACGAGCTTCCTTTGCTCGGGGCGTATACAGACTGCACAAAGTCAGAATCACTCCGCCCAAACAAACAGCTGCACTCATACTCAACAATATCTTTTGATTTTTTTTCGTATGTTTACCTCCTTTTTAGAATATTGGTATTTTATTAGAAATTGTCAAGGTGAATTATATATGCTCTACAAAAGACAATGCCATCTTTTGTTCCTTTGGATCGAAGAGAGTAATGCGGAAAGTATAGCTTTTGCCAAGTTCCAATTTCTGACGAAGTTTTTCCTCACTGCCAAATTCGCTGATGTGAACCAGACCCGCTACTCCTTCTTCAATGGAGGCTAGAGCACCGTGTTTGTTGTATTTAATGACGACACCCTGAACGACATCATCCTTCTTGTATTTGGCCTCGGCCGCCTTCCAAGGATTTTCTTTCAGCGCTTTGATAGAGAGAGAAATCTTCCCATCTTTAATTTCAATAATTTTCACTTTTACTTTCTCGCCGATATGAAAACGAGTGCGCGGGTCTTCCACCAACGACCAGTCAATTTCTGAAATGTGAACTAGTCCTTCCAACCCCTCTTCTACTTTGACGAAGACGCCGAAATCGACAATGCCGGTTACTTCACCATCAAGATCATCACCGACAGTATATTTGCCGATAATCTTTTCTTTGTCTTTTAATTCCGGATTTTTTTCCGAGAAGATTAATTTGCCTTCCTTAGGCAGAGCGGAAATAATTGCCACGGAAATTTTCTGGCCGATTAATTTTTTCAACTCTTCTAGAATTTTATCTTTATCGCCATCAAGAACACGCGGGTAATGTTCGGTTTTAAGTTGAGAAGCCGGCAAAAATCCCTGAATGCCTTGCCAGGTCAGAATCAGCCCACCCTTATTAGCCTCCACTACCGGCAAATCAAGAATGCGTTTATCCCGGATAGCCGCTTCAGCCTCGCTCCAGATGAGCGCTTGCTTAGCTTCTTTTAGTGAAAGTTCAATGTAGCCTTCAGCACTATTTAAATCAACAATCTTAGCTGCTACTGTATCCCCAACATTGATTCTTTTAATAATATCGCGGGCGGCAATGTATTCTCGGCCATAGATAATACCGGTGCCGAAAGGAGACAAATTAACAAAGACTCCATTCTTATCAATGGCTAAAACCGCCCCTTCTATTAAATCGCCGGTTGAGGGCGGTGTAGGGGAATCGGACAAGTATTTGGACATGATGCTGTCCTTCTTGGACTTAACTTCCTTTTCAACTTCCGGACTTTTGGTGGCTATGCGTGGCATAAATTATGTAACAAAAATATCCCGACGTTCACCCCGCGAAGCTATCGTGACAAAAAGGTGGATTACGTCCGTGGATCGATTCGATTAATATATTTAGTATACACAGGAAATCTCCCAGTGCAAGGCAATTCGTCGTTATTCTCATTCGTAATTCTCTCAAAATCTGGTAAGATTTTTTTATGGTCATTACCTATCACGGTTTGGAATTTTTCAAGATGCAACTGGGCGACTTAACAGTGGCTTTTAATCCGCCTTCCAAGAAATCTCCTTTTAAAGCTCCTCGATTTGGCGCTGATATTGTTTTGGTTTCCATGAACAATGTTGATATGAATGGCGCTGAGGAATTAAAACACGGAGAAAGAGTGCCGTTTATCATTTCCGGTCCGGGCGAGTATGAAGTGAAAGAAGTTTTTATTCGCGGTTTAGATATGTTGCCGGTAACTATCTACACTTTGAATTTGGATAACATCAATCTTTGTTTCCTGGGACCTCTCGAATCGAAAGACTTGCCACCTAATATTGTGGAGGCTTTGGACGATATTGATATTTTATTTGTGCCAATCGGGGGACACGGTGTGTTAACGCCGGCTGATGCCAATAAACTAGCAGTTAACCTTGAGCCGAAGCTAGTTATCCCGATGCATTATGTTGAACAGGACAAGAGTTCACTAAAAACTTTTCTGAAAGAAGCTGGGGAAGAGGTGAAGGCGATTGATAAGCTGACAATCAAAAAGAAAGATTTGGAAGGAAAGGAGGGTGATGTGGTGGTCTTAAGTATTGTTTAGAAGAGGTGACCGGCAATTATAAAAAGTAAGCATGTTCAAACTAATTCAAAGACTTCAGCAAAAACCGGAGAATGAGCGCCGCCGCATTTTAATTGTCAGCACTTTTTCCATAACGCTCGTTATTTTTTTAGTTTGGCTAGCGAGCTTTACTCATGAATTAATGTTTAAATCAAATAATTCAAAAACGGTGGAAATTAATCCAATTACTCTTTTACAAAACAATCTGGGTAATGCTTCTACGGGTCTAAATCATTTTATGGAAGCAAGTTCAAGTAATATCCAAAATCTGCCAGCCTCAAGCTCATCTTCCTCTACTCTAAATGCCACCACATCCACCGAGTAAAATCAATGGAAAATGGCTTAAAATCGTGTTAAAATAGCAATATATGGCTCCAAAAGAAAACCCTAAAAATAAGGAAGAAAAGCCCATCGCCGGCGAAAATCGCCCCAATATTGTTCCGCGAAGTCTGGTGACCGAGATGAAAGAGTCGTATCTCGACTACGCCATGTCCGTTATTACGGCGCGAGCTTTGCCTGACATTCGTGATGGACTGAAGCCGGTGCATCGCCGCATTCTCTATGCCATGAACGAACTTGGTTTAACCGCCGGTGCCAAAACTCGAAAGTCAGCCAAGATTACCGGAGACGTTACAGGTAATTATCATCCGCACGGAGATGCGGCTGTTTATGAATCGCTGGTAAAGATGGCACAGGATTTTTCCATGCGCTACCCGCTCATTATTGGGCAGGGGAATTTCGGATCAATTGATGGCGACGGCGCGGCTGCCCCGCGTTACACTGAAGCTAAAATGTCGCGCATTGCCAGCGAACTTCTACGCGATCTGGAAAAAGGCACGGTGGAATTCCGGCCAAATTATGAAGGCACTCGTCGTGAGCCGGTAGTTTTGCCGACGGCCGTGCCAAATCTTCTATTGAATGGAACATTAGGGATCGCTGTTGGTATGGCCTCAAACATTCCTCCTCACAACCTCGGAGAAGTAATAGACGCCACTATTCATTTAATTGATAATCCGGAAGCCGGCAATCCCGAACTGACACAATTTATCAAAGGACCGGATTTTCCGACCGGCGGAATTATTTACGGTGAGAAAGATATTCATCACGCTTACGCCAACGGCAAAGGTCCGGTAGTAGTGCGGGGAGAAGCCGAGATTGTGGAAGAGAAGGCTGGCCGCTCCCAAATTATCGTCACTTCCATTCCATTTAGAGTGAACAAAGCCGATCTCATCACTCATATTGCTGATCTAGTGCGCGACAAGAAACTTGAAGGCATTAAGGACATTCGCGATGAATCAACCAAAGATATTCGCATTGTCATTGATCTTAAAAACGGTGCCTATCCGCAGAATGTTTTAAATTATCTTTACAAACACACACAACTCGAAGAAACTTTCCACTTTAACAATGTAGCCTTGGTAGATGGAGTGCCTCAAACTCTGGCTCTCAAGGGCTTTTTAGAAGAGTTCATTAGCCACCGAAAGGTTGTTATTCGACGGCGCACTGAATTCGATCTGGCTCGAGCCGAAGAGAAAGAACACATTTTGCTCGGCTTAAAGAAGGCTCTGGACCACATCGATCGCATCATTAAATTGATACGAGCGGCCAAAGACGTCACCACTGCTCATGGCGACTTGCGCAAGGAATTTAAATTCTCGGATAAGCAAGCTACTGCTATTTTGGAAATGCGGCTGCAGAAGCTTGCCGGGCTCGAGCGCAAGAAGATAGAAGATGATTTAAAAGAAACTCAAACTCTCATTAAAGATCTCAAAGAAATTTTGGCCAGCTCAAAGCGCATTCAAACGATTATTAAAAACGAACTGAAGGAAATCCGAGAGAAATATGCGGACGAACGCAAAACCAAGATCATCAAACACGGTGCCAAAGCTTTTTCTATTGAAGATGTTATTCCGGATGAGGAATCCGTACTGGTTCTGACGGCTGGAGGCTACATCAAGCGCACCAATCCCGACGAATATCGACGTCAGAAACGTGGCGGAGTCGGAGTAGTTGATCTTGATACTAAGGAAGAAGATTTTATTACTAAATTCTTGACCACTAGCAGTCACAGCGACTTGCTTTTCTTTACCGATAAAGGCAAGGCATATCAAATCAAGATGTATGACATTCCGGAAGGACGTCGGGCTACTCGCGGCAAATCAATTATGAATTTTCTGTCACTTGGCTCAGACGAGAAAGTCACCTCCATTTTACCGATGCCGAAAGTGGTGAAGAATAATCCGGTTTCTCTTCTTATGGTAACCAAAGGTGGGACGGCCAAAAAAGTCAAAGCCGAAAATTTTCATGATGTTAGACGCAGCGGTTTGATCGCCATTCGGCTGGAGGCGGGAGATGAATTAATTTCAGCCTCTTTTGTGGAAAAGGGAGATGAGGTCAGTGTTGTCTCGTCCGATGGACAATCCATTCGATTTAGGGAATCAGACGTGAGAGAAATGGGCAGAAGCGCCGGCGGAGTTCGGGTCATGAAATTAGCTAAAAAGGCCGAAGTTGTGGGGGCGGATGTCATCAAGAAAAGCTATAGTAATCCGGAAATTCTGGTGGTGATGAAGAATGGTTATGGCAAGAAGACTGATCTGAAAGAATACAAAACTCAAAAACGAGGGGGAAGCGGCATTAAGACGGCCAAAGTAACTTCCAAAACTGGCGATCTGATCGCTTCCAAAGTTATTTCCGGAGCCGAAACGGAAGTAGTAGCTATTTCCAAAAAGAGTCAGGTCATTCGTGTTAATCTTACCGAAATCCCATCGCTTGGACGCCAAACTCAAGGAGTGCGCATTATGAAATTGCGCGAAGGGGATTCAATTGCTTCACTCGTGTGTTTGTAGTTTTTTATAAATATGCTCTTTACCCATCCGGAAAAAAATCTAGAAGCAGCTTATCTCGCTGAAGGAATGAGCGTGGCGGATTTTGGAGCTGGTGTAGGGCACCATGCCATTGCCGCGGCAAGAAGGGTTGGGCCAACCGGCAGTGTTTATGCGGTGGAAATTCAGCCCGATCTTTTATCCAAACTTCGAGCCGAAGCCAAAGGAGAAAAGTTAGAGAATGTTCATTCCATTTTGGGAGATATTGAAAAGCCAAATGGCAGTACTTTAGCGAACGGATCGGTTGATCGCGTCCTTATGATCAATGTTTTGTTTCAGTTGGGAAGTAAGGTGGAAGCGCTTAGCGAGGCTAAGCGCGTTTTGAATAAAGGGGGACAACTAGTTTTAATTGACTGGAGCGATTCCTTTAGTCAAATAGGCCCTCACCAAGATCATGTAGTGAAAGCTGCCGAAGCAATTAGTCTCTCGGAAAAGGCCGGCTTCAAATTGCTTCAGCAATTTGAAGCCGGCTCCCACCATTACGGGCTGCTTTTTAAGGTGATATAATATTTTCTAACTTCACCAATCACCATGTCTGCTTTTCAAGTTGTTCTACTTTCTATCTTCGGCGTCATCATTGTGGCGGCCGTCTTACTTTTTGCTTCCGGCGGCTTGGGCCAACACGCGGCGCCGGTGCCGGATCTCACCATGTGGGGCACTCTAAAAGCGGAAGATATCAATAATCTTCTGGCCGCTTTAGACAATATTAAAAGAGGAGCCATCAAGGTGACGTATGTTCAAAAAGATCCGGCTTCCTTCGACGCTGAATTTACCGAGGCAGTGGCGGAAGGCAAGGGTCCAGATATAATCGTTCTTTCGCAAGATGAAATTCTCTCGGAGCGAAACAAACTTATTCCCATTCCTTTGACTACTTTAACTGACCGCCAGATTGCCGACACTTTTGTGGAAGAGGGCAGTATCTTCGGCACTTCTCGCGGATATTTAGCCGTGCCTTTTACGATTGATCCGTTAGTAATGTATTGGAATCGAACTCTCTTTCAGAATGCCGGTTTATCTCGACCTCCTCAATACTGGGATGAGCTTTCCACTTTAGTTCCAACTTTGACCAAAAAGGACCAATCTTCAAACATCACTCAAAGCACCATCGCTCTCGGTGAGATAGTAAATATCAATAACGCCAAAGCCATTCTCTCTTCCTTAATTTTCCAAGCCGGAAATCCAATTACCGTTCTTAGTCCGGCTACCGATCCTCATCCAGATCAGGTTTCTGCCGTGCTCGATCAGAAATTTTCGGCGACCGTACCTCCAACACCAGCCGCTCTTGATTTCTATACAGAATTCTCTGATCCCACCAATCCAAATTTTTCCTGGACTCGCGCTTTGCCGAATTCCAGTAATGATTTTCTAGCAGGGAAGCTCGCCATCTATCTGGGCTTTGCCAGCGAATATGCTTCGCTCCGAGAAAAAAATCCAAACTTAAATTTTGATGTAGCACTTTTACCTCAACCGCGGAACGCTACCGCCCGAATCAATTTCGGAAACATTACCGGCTTAGCCATCGCCAAAGGTACGCAGCATTCTGATGCCGCTTATGCCGCCATTGGAGTTCTTACCAACAGCACCTCATTAAGTATTCTTTCCGGCATGAATAATTTGCCGCCAGTTCGCCGCGATCTTTTGGCTACCACTGCCACCAGCGCCGCCATGGCCGTCTTTCAAAACGCCGCCCTTCAGAGCAAAGGCTGGTTTGATCCGAATCCGAATGAAAGTGTCAAAGTTTTCAGAGAAATGGTAGAATCAATTGAATCGGGCAATCGAACCACCGGAGATGCTGTCAGTGCCGGCAATGTTGAACTACAAAATCTTATTCCTTAAATGAAAAGTCTCGGTTTAATTTTTATATTTCTGCTCCTAAGTATTTTTTCGATTTTAGCGGTTTTCCCGCATCAAACTGTGGCGGTTAGTCAGCCATCCCAATTGGTTCCGAAATGTAATGACAATAATGGGGGATGTCAGTGGAATGATTTAGTAACCTTAGCTAATACAATTGTTAACTTCCTTCTTTATCTGGCTGGATCTCTGGCCGCTATTTCTTTTGCCTTTGCCGGTTTTCTGTATTTAACTGCAGGAGGGAACCCCAGCAAAGCAGCCGAAGCTAAAGGTATTTTCTGGAAAGTGATTATTGGCCTAATTATCGCCGTGGGGGCATGGCTTTTAGTCAAAGCCATCTTAGCCGGTCTCGGAGTGCAAAATACCTATTCCTTGTTAGGATCTTAATATGAAAAACTTTACTTCCTTAATAGTTATTTTAGTCAGTGGTTTGATGGTTTTTTCTGTTGCCTTTGCCCAAAACGATATCTCTAATTTCGGTGGTAATACTAATATTGGTCCGGAGGCAAGTCCTTTTTATGGACAAAGCAGTGGTTCAAATCTGGGTCAAAGTAGTGGAGGAAACAACAGCAGCGGCCGGCTCGATAACCCACTTAGCAACACCGGCAATATTTATGATTTCATCGCCAAAGTTTTGGAAGAAGTGGCGAAAATTGGGGCAGTCATTTGTGTCTTCTTTATTATCTACGCCGGCTTCTTGTTTGTGACCGCTCAAGGAAATGAAGATAAATTGAAAACTGCCAAGAACGCCTTTCTCTATACAGTCATTGGAGTAATCATTTTGTTGGGGGCCGAATTAATTGCTAAAATTATTGAGAACACTATTAAATCTCTCTAAACTATGAATTTATTATTTTTCTTGCCGTCTCTTGCGGAAGCTCAAAGCAATAAAGCCAACGATTTTAAAAGTTTAGTCCAGCTCCTTATTAGTCTGCTTAATGCCCTTGTTCCTCTTATCATTGGCATCGCTCTCGTAGCTTTTCTTTGGGGAGTGATGCGCTACGTTACCGGCGGCCAAAGTGAAGAGAAAATTAAACAAGGCCGGACCTTAATGATTTATGGAATCATCGCCCTTTTCGTCATGGTGGCTGTCTGGGGACTAGTCGGCATATTGGAAAGTACCTTTTTCGGCGGCACTCTGGCCATTCCACAACTTCGCTAATATCCCCAAGCGAGCCTTTAAAAAATCCCCGAAAATGCTAAGATTAAAGCTGTAACGGTCAATTATTTTAACAATTTTTAACAATTTATAATGAAAAAGTATCTCATTGCCGCCCTCGCTCTTGCTTTCCCAGCCGTAGCTTTTGGTCAGCAATTAACCAATATCAGCGTTTTAGTGGCCTCTGCCACCCATATTCTGAACCAGTTGATTCCGTTCTTCATCGGTTTAGGTGTCGTCGTCTTCTTCTACGGGATTATTCGCTACGCCTTAGCCGGTAGTGGGGAAGATAAATCCGCCGCTCGCAGCATCATGATCTGGGGTATTATCGCCCTCTTCGTCATGGTCTCCGTTTGGGGTCTGGTTAACTTCCTCGGTAACGCTCTCGGTTTGAATAACGCTCAGAATATTCCAGCTCCAAACATTCCAACCAACGCTTCAGGTGGTTACTAATTGAATCGGTCGTGAGTCTAAAGTCTTTTTGGCACAGAATTAATTTCTACCTCGGCATTTTGTTCAGCCTTCTTCTGCCGGAGGTAGCTTTTGGTCAGCAATCTCCGACTATCGGCCAGCTTATCCGCTCGGCGCTGAATGTTCTCAATCTGTTAGTGCCGTTTGTTATCGGTCTGGCCTTGGTACTCTTTCTCTACGGCGTCGTAAGATATGCTTTGGCCGGTTCCGCAGAGGACAAATCTAGTGCCAGAAAAGTAATGCTTTGGGGCATCATCGCGCTCTTTGTTATGGTCTCCGTCTGGGGGCTGGTTAACTTACTTCGAGATGCTCTCGGTATTTCAACCAATCCCAACATTTCTGCGCCAAGTGTGCCGAATAGCGATTTCTCTTCCGGTGGACCAGTCTTTGGAAATGGAGGTAACACTAGCTTTGGACAATAATTATGGATCCAATTGATAATTTATTACAAAGAATCGATGAGGTAATTGTAAATCCACTGATTTATCTTCTCTTTGCTATTGCCTTAGTAGTATTTCTCTGGGGAGTGGTCCAATTTATTATTAATTCTGATAATGAGGCGGGAAGGACTAAAGGCAGACAGCACATTCTTTGGGGGCTGATAGGAATGTTCATCATGGTTTCGGCTTACGGAATCATAAATGTAATCGTTCACACCTTTGGAATTGATTCGGCGCCGATTAATAATATAAAAAAATAATTTCTTAAATAAAAATCGGGCAGCAGCCTAAGTGCTGCTGCCCGAGATTGAGATTTCCTTAGAGACGTCTTGTCGCGGCGACAAGACCTCGATGAGGTCGAAGAACGACTGTGCCGGAAAGATCACGACCTTCTCGTGAATGATATCGGACTGACCTGACGGCCTGCCCCAGATCTCTGTGACCTGGCCCCAGAAGCACGACTCTTTCTTCCTCGGTTCCTTCGTTGACCAACACAGAAAGGAGCACCCCAGCCTGATCAGGATCTTCAATGAAGTCCATACCGGCAGGAATGTCAATTGTATTCCCGTAACCATCCGTCGGGGCGGTCCAAGGAACAACGTTCGGTTGAGATGTGGTCACCAAAGCTACAGGTTGAAATCCCAAGGTGCGGTTATTTGAATACACCCTGATCTGTTGCCCTACCCAGAAGATAAGACCCAAGCACAGGAGTACAAGGATAATCACACCAAGAGCCTTAACCAATGTCCAAATTGGTATCCAATCACGAAGGTCATACCACCGAGATTTTATGACCACCGACGTTGTTTCCACTTTTTTTCTATCCTTATCTTTTTCAGGATCCAGATTTTTGACCTTCCTTTTAGGGATGGAATTTCTCTGGATTACTATCCAGCTGATAAGACAGGTGAGAATGAAGATGGCGAACAGAAGAAGGGTAGTTTGAAGGTGAGACATTATTTTTCCTCCTTCTTTTCATCAGTTTTGCGATCGCCCCCAAGAGGCAAAGCCGGCATCACTCGGTCACTAAGGACCAAGGAACTACCTTTGAAGTTCTCAATTGCGTTCGCAAAAGCCAGAGGTGCTGCAGCAACGTTTTCCCTCATTGCTGCATACTTTTTGGCGATGACGTTCGCTTCCGCAGTGCCTGTCTTGTCGATAGCATATGCGTCCTGATCGGCAGTATAGGCTCTCACGGTGGATCGCTGAATCTCCTCCGCATTTGGGCCAACGATATCGTAACTGAGGAAGTTAACTGCCTCGAGATACAGACCGCACTGCTCAGCTAAGCTGGGGTTTCCAGCGTCGCTCCGATTAAGCACCTGCATCGCTCCGACAAATGAAGTGATTGGATTTGAAGGAGTCTCTCCTGCATTATCCAGCGCAATCATTCCTTCATTCCTGGCTTCTGTCAGGTCCTTGATAGGCATTGATCCTGCCCAATCACGAACTCGGGCCATAATTGAGGCGGTGGCTTTTTGAAGATAGCCGCCGCGGACAATGAAAAGAGCTGTTTGAGCGTTTTCTGTACGCAGCAAAGCCACAATACAAATGTCCACCGGAAGTCGATCCTTAGTTTCTGCTCCGGAGATTCGAATGGCGTAAGGATATTTGTAATAGATAGAATCTACCTCTTCGTTACGAGGAATGAAGGTGTAATCCGTGCCGTCTTCCTCCTTGTCGAATTTATTCCACCTCAGGACATATTTGTAGCGTCTTCGGATTGGAGGGATTCCGATCCATGAAACACCAAAAAGTCCAAGCGGTGTCTTGTATCCTGGTTTTGAGACCACTATTCCCGTCTCAGGATCGACCTGAACGCCATCGATATTACCGATGTATTTAACTGGATTTTTTCCTTCGACGATAGCGACAATTTCGCCTTCCTCGACAAAGGTAAAAAAGATATCTTTCCAGGCTAGGGTATAGACTACAACGCCTAGGATTAGAATGATGAGGGTTGCGTCCACTACATATAAGAGTGAGAGCCAACCTGCATAGACAGCGAGCGCAACAATTAAGGCACTCCCTGCGGTTAACAGAATATTTTTTAGCATACTTACCTTTCTTTGTGTTTGTTGAAATTTCAAAGAACCAGAATGGTTCAATTCGGGTACAATAATATCATATTTTGGAGAAAAAGTCAATCAATAGGCCACTTTGGCTATGGCGAGGGAAATATTTCAAACAAAGTGCTGGGGAGAGGACTTGAACCTCCATGGGTTTTACCCCGCCAGCTCCTAAGGCTGGTGCGTCTGCCAATTTCGCCACCCCAGCACTTTGGTTAAAATGTCAATTATTTATCATGTCCTCTCAGTCTCGCATCTTTGGAGAACAGACGGGGTAAGGCTATTCTAGCAAATTTCCGCGTCTTGAACCGAGACCCCTCTGTCTGGGCAGGTATTGATACATAGGGCCTTTTAGAAAAAATGAGACACAGGAGAGCACTAGTAATATTTGACATTTTATGAATATTAAGATATAATATTTATTGAAAGGAGGATAGTGATTGAAAAGTAAAAAAATTTTCTACAAGGAAACCTGGGAGTGTCAGATTTTCAACAACCTGAATCTCCATGAAGTTGAGTACATAATTTACGACGACCATATCGTCTTCAGTGGTCTTCATAACGGCAAAGATGGTCCGAGGCTCTCAACCATCAATGGCGCCGAAAGGATAGTGACCGCTATTGCTAAGGCGGAGGGGATTGATCCCAAAAAGTATACCTTCTATGACCTCCAGACTTTTAAAAGTTACGGAGACTATCGTCAAGGGGATTACAATTTTAATCGCCTTACCATAGATTGGCAGGGAGGAAACAGGCCATATGTTCTATCCTGGACTGAGGGCCACTGTCTTCCAGAAATTCTAGAAGACTTCGGTCATCTGATTTGGGGAGAGGGAGAAAGAAGTATTCCTCGGCACATGGCCGTACATCATGGAGCGCTACTTCCGCAGGTTCCCGAGCCGAAAGAGTTAAAAGCTCCAAGTTAAGACCGAAAGCCGCAAGGTAAGTAGGTCTTTTTATTAAATTAATTTAGCCGACTGATTAAGAAGAATTTTTTTGTGCTTTATATACTCTTTAACTTTCTCTCCTTCAACAAACTCAGAACTTAAAAATTTTCCTCTCCTACCGTAATTTAAAATGAATAAATATTTATCATCAATAAGGTAGAAATCATTCAGTTTATTCTTAAAATCTTTTTCTCTGATGATTCTTATATCTTCGCCAGAATAAGCAGCGGCTTTTTTAAGATAGGTCAATTCCATCTTTGTGTAATCATTTAGGGGTTCATCCACTAATCTAACTCTTTGAGTTAGGACTCCATGCTCATTTTTTTCTTTTATCTCCTTCCACCACGAGCTATATTCCGGCCTTGCCAGTTTCCCATTATTTAGATATTCATCAACCATTTCTTGGCCATCTTCAGCTGTGTAATCCTGCAGGGCTTCAAAGCGAAAAACAGATATAAACGCCTTTTTAAAATATTTCTTAAATTTATCCATAACGAAACCGGCTGGGTCTATAACAATGAATTTATTACCTTCGCAATTGAATCAGAATCGTGACGTACAACGTCGGCTTCTTTGAAGATGGCTATTTTTATTACTTTGTCGGTCAAATCTGAAAGCTTGTTGTCAATCTTTAATGGATATTTCTTTTCCTCGGCATATCGAGACAAATACGGCTCTTTGACTTCCTTATCATTACAAATCACAACGTTTAATTTCTTTAAATCACTGTATGAAAGTAATTCTTTTACAAAATCCGAAGCAACAAAATCATTAGTCTCGCCCCATTTAGTCATCAGGTTGCAGGTGTAAACAATCTTGCCTCTAGTCATATTTATTGCTTCCTTAAATCCTTTAACTAGGAAATTTGGGATAATGGAGGTATACAAATCACCCGGACCAATTACTATTAGATCCGCCTCCTCAATCGCTTTGGCTGATTGAGGTAAAATGGTTGCTTCTGGTTTGAGAAAAACCCTTTTGATTTTCAACGTTCCGTCATGTTTTGGAACATCTATATTAGTTTCTCCTTCTATTATTTGGCCGTTTTCAAGTTCGGCGCATAAGGTAGCCTTATCAAGCGAAATTGGTAAAACTTTTCCCTTAATCTCTAAGATTTTTGATGCTTCTTCTATAGCTTGTAGATAATTGCCTTTAATTCGGTCTAGAGCAGTTAACATCAAATTCCCAAAGCTGTGACCGCCTAAGCTGCCATTTTCAAATCGATAGGAAAAGAGATCTCGCAGAATAGGCTCCTTCTCTTCCGAAGCTAAAGCAACCAAACATCTCCTGATGTCGCCGGGAGGCAAAATACCGTATTCATCACGAAGAACTCCGCTACTACCGCCCGAGTCGAAAATATTGACGATAGCTGTAATATCAAATTGATACTTCTTCAATCCTCGAAGAGTAATGAAACTACCCGTGCCGCCGCCAATGGTAACTATCTTTTTCATCTCGATATTTTATCATTCTAGAGATCTTTTTATTTTACTCTTTTTCTGCTAGTCTAAAATTGGAATATGAAAACATTAAACACTGAAAAATTCCTATCTCCAGATAACCCCATTCTCACAAAGGCTGCTGAAGAGATCTCGCCGACAGAGATCCTAAGTCTGGAAGTTCAGAGAGATATCGAAGAGATGCTGAAAATAGCCTACGGCGAACAGCAAGAAAAAGATAAGCCGCTTTTGGTTGGACTTGCCGCGCCCCAGATTGGTATTTCTAAAAGAATCATTCTGGTTGATGTAACCGCGGACGGCAAAGGAGAAGTGAAAAGTGATTTGCGTGTCTACATTAATCCAGAGATAGTCTCGTTTTCTGAAGAGAAAGAGGAATGGTATGAAGGGTGCTTTTCTACAAGTAGGGTCTGCGGAATCGTCTCGAGACCTTCACGTATCACTGTCGAAGCAATGACCAGGGAAGGAAAACCGATTAAAGAAGATCATTCTGGTTATATAGCTCGCGTCTTCCAACACGAAATTGATCATTTGAACGGTATTGAATTCACTACTCACATCAGCGACGTCAGCAACCTTCACTGGGTGGAAAGGGATGAATTTCCAGAGTATCGCAATAAACAAGGCTGGAGAAATTGGCCGAAAAAGTGCTCGCGAGAGAAGTGGGAAAAGATAAAAGGAATTAGAAAGTAATCGCTTGATAAATCGAGCGATTTTTTATTTAAATAAAAAATCTATCCTACTATATCCGTTGGTCTCACTTGCATGTCCACCCAGTAGGATTCGAACCTACGACCAACCGCTTAAGAGGCGGATGCTCTACCAACTGAGCTATGGGTGGATTTATCCGAGGTGGGGGAATCGGTCACAATTTTCGCTTTGCGAACTCGCGACCCCGCCTCGCGTCGCTTTAAAAAGAGCGACATGCTCCGGCTTTCGATTCCCACACGTGAGCAAAACAGTTTGCTCACTCTCGGGCACTAGCAAAAAATTGCAAAAGATAAAGCAATTTTTTGCTAGTGCCCGAGGTGGGAATCGAACCCACATCCCTTGCGAGACACGATTTTAAGTCGTGCGCGTATACCAATTCCGCCACTCGGGCAGCACAGTTTAAGTTCATAAAGTCTTAAAGTTTATAAGGACCTTACAAACTTTATAAACCTTACAGACAAAACTATGCTGGAGGCGTGGGTGGGAATCGAACCCGCGTATAAGAGTTTTGCAGACTCTTGCCTTACCACTTGGCTACCACGCCATATTTTCTATTTACTAAGCGTTAACCCAGTTATCAGCTCTTTGGCCGCTACCCTTGGCTACCACGCCATAAATAACATTATAGCTTATAGATTCTAGAGATTATTGGAAATGGCGTCAATTTTCTGGCGATTCTTCTCACCATAGTCCAGTTCAAAATCAAAAAATGGCACTCGTCCAATTCGCGATTTTTGCTTAACGTAATGTTTAAAGTCGGTGCGCCGCCGCTTTAGAAAATCAAGGGCGGCCTTCTCTTCTTTCTCCGGATAAACCGTAAATAAGATCATGGCTTCTTTATAATCGTCTGAGACGGAAACATGAGTAATAGTAATGAGACCGTTTCCGCCTGACTCTCGCTCAATGAATTCGGAAGCCAGATGTCTGATTAGTTCAGTGGTTTTTTCCTGTCGGTAAGCCATTAATCTTATTACCTAAAGATAATGATCGTCTTTATTTTTTAACAACAACGAAACACTCAAGTTTGTCTCCAGCGGCAATCTCAATTTTTGACTCTACCATGGCTCCGAATTCTGCTCCGGCCTCTACACTGCTGGTCTTAGCCTTGGCCTGCTGAAGCTCCCGAATTTTTCCCTGACCAATGACGGCATCGCGTCGAAGAATTTTCAATTCATCGCTAAGACTAATCGTTCCTTCTTCAACCCGACCGCCAATAATCTGGCGATCTTTAACATGACTGAAAAGACGCAAAATCTTTGCCAATCCTTTCTTTTCTTCCACTTCTTCTTGGGGCGTTCGATCTTTGATAACCGTCTCCAGCCATTCCTGCAACTTATAAATAATATTAAAGATATGAATTTCCACTTCCAATCTCTCGGCCAATTGTTTAGTGGGCCCACTGATTTTAGTATCAAAACCAATTACTAATGAACCCGCCTTGCCGCTGGCAATTTTTACGTCATCATCGTTTACATCACCGATGGCTTTATAAAGTACTCGCAGACCAACTTTTTCAGTCTGAAGTTTAGCGAGCTCATATTCAATGGCTTCAATAATGCCCGAGGTATTAGCTTTAATGATAATCGGGATAACAAACTTGTTAGGATCATCCGCTTCAACTTTGTTTTCTGTTTGGGTCTTTTTGGCTGTCTCAATAAATCCTTCGGCCTCCTTTTTGGTGGGAAATGTATAAAAGCGAGAACCAACTGACGGAATACTATCAAAGCCGATTACTTTTACTGGTGAAGAAAAAGTGACTTCCGTTATCCGTCGTCCCAGATGATCTTCCATCAGGCGAGTGGGAGCAATGCTTGTACCCCCGACTACAAACATGCCGCCGCGCAAGGTACCGGACTTAATAATAAGGCTTCCGGAGATACCTTTTTCCTTATCGCGATTCACTTCAATAATAGTGCCTTCGGCCGGTGCATTTGGATCCGCTTTTAATTCAGCTAATTCCGATACCAAAAGCATCATATCGAGAAGCTCCGGAACACCTTGTCCGGTTTTGGCTGAAATGGGAATGGAGGGGATGTCGCCGCCAAAACCTTCCAAATAGATTTCGTTTTCAATAAGTGACTGACGAGCTCGATCCAGATTTGCCCCCTCCTTATCAATCTTGTTAATGGCCACAATAACCGGCAGTTTTGCCTCCTGAATACTTTTGTAAGCCTCAATAGTCTGTGGCTTGACTCCGTCTTCCGCTGACACTACCAGAATGGCCAGATCGGCCACGGAAGCGCCCCGACCGCGCAGACGCGAGAAAGCTTCATGACCGGGTGTGTCTAAAAAGGTCAGGCGTTTGCCATTGTGTTCCACTTCATATGCGGAAATATTTTGAGTGATGCCCCCCACTTCTTTTTCTGCCACATTGCTTTGACGAATGTAATCCAGCAAGGTCGATTTGCCATGATCAATATGCCCCATGACCACAATGACAGGCGGGCGCTCAATTAATTTTGTAGTTTTAGTTTTTAATTCTGGCATGTATTTATTACTTATACATTGAAAAAGGGCTTTTTCAAAATGGACGCTGTACTTTGGCCGCTCTCCTTTGTACCATGTATTATCTATGAAACGCATCTATTTAGACTACGCTTCAATCACTCCTCTTGATGATCGGGTTTTAAAATCCATGCGACCTTATCTTCAGGAAGAATTTGCCAATCCATCTTCGATTTATACGGAAGGAGTAAAGACTAAAAAAGCAATTGAATCGGCCCGCCAGAAAATTGCTTCAAGCTTGGCTGCTCATTCGGATGAAATTATTTTTACTTCGGGCGGAACGGAAGCCAATAATCTGGCTCTTCTAGGGATTTTTGAAGCGGCCAAGAGAAACTCCAAATTCAAAAACGGAAAACCGCATGTCGTGACGACAAACATCGAGCATCCTTCAATTTTAGAAGTCTGTGCTGAAATAGAAAAACGAGGTGGGGAAGTGACTTACGTGAAAGTTGAACAAAGCGGAATAGTAGATCCAAAGGAAATTCAGAAGTCTTTGAAGAAGAACACTGTTTTGGTGTCGGTAATGTATGCCAATAACGAAATCGGAACTATTGCGCCCATTCGGGAAATTGCCAAGACCATTAGACATTTCAAAAAGACGAATAATTCCAGTACGAAGATTAGAAAGAATGACACTTATCCTTACTTTCATACCGACGCCAGTCAGGTCGCTGCTTATCTGGATTTAAATGTGGAGAGGCTGGGAGTGGATTTCATGACAATTGATGGTAGTAAAATTTACGGACCAAGGGCGGCGGGCTTTTTGTTCTCCCGCCGCCACAAACTTCTGGAGCCGATTATTTTCGGCGGCGGCCACGAAAGTGGCCGCCGCTCCGGCACCGAAAATCCGGCCGCTATCGTCGGGCTTGCTACAGCACTTGAATTAACGGAAAAAGAAAAGACTGCCGAAAACAAGCGTCTCCTTAAATTGCGTGAATACTTTATAGACAAAGTTTTAAAAAACTTTCCACAATCGACTTTAAACGGAGATCGGCAGAATCGATTGCCGAATAATATAAATATTTGTTTTCCGAATTTGGATGCCGAACTGGCCGTCTTGCGTTTTGACGCCAAAGGAGTGGCGATTTCTTCCGTTACCAGCTGTCGAAACATTGCCGAAGATTCTTCTTCTTACGTTATTGAAGCCATAGGTAAAGAGGACTGTGCCAAAAGTTCTTTGCGAATTAGTTTGGGGCGTCTTAGCACGAAAGCGGAAATTGATAAGTGTCTCGCAGTTCTATATAATGTAGTCAATGGAGGAACTGACTAAAACTCAAATTGTCCTTCTAACTCTTTTAGTAAGTTTTGTTACATCTATTGCCACCGGTATTGTCACCGTCGCCTTAGTTGATCAATCTTCACAAGGGGTTGGTCAGACTATTCAAACTGTCGTGGAGAAAACCATTGAAACGGTCATTCCGGGCACTAAAGCTACCAGCACAGATACCGTTAAAGTGGCCACTACGGGAGGAAATGGGCAACCACCGACTCTTTCTGAAAGTGATCTGATGGTTTCCGCTGTTTCCAAAAACACTCCGTCATTGGTTCGAATCAAGCAAATTAATACCGAGCCAGCTTACACTTTCGTGGGTCTTGGAGTAGTTATTTCTCCCAAAGGGTTGATTATCGCCGACAAAGGACTCTTTGAATCAGTCAATGCCAACTACGTGGCAGTTTTTCCTGACGGAAAAACTGCCACTATGACGCGTGCCACTCTAAACGCCTCCACCACCTCTGTCGGAATTTTTTCGATCGGCACTTCTACCAGTGAGAAACTCAGCGTGCCGGTCTTTGGCGATTCCACTAAGCTTTCTTTGGGCCAGAAGGTCTTGACTGTCAGCGGTTCCAGCAAGAACATTGTAATAGATGGCATCATTTCCAGTCTTGATAAGAGTGATGGGGGACAGAATTATATTAAACCGGATTTTAGCGTCTCAGATCTGGCCTACGGTTCCATTCTAATCAATCTGAATGGCGAAATTATCGGCCTGAAGGTGGGCAAAATCGGTGAAGATAATGAATTTCTCTCCTCCAATGATCTCAAACGAGAACTGGGCATTTGACAACTCGAAGCCAATCAATTATATAATCAGCCTAACACCGAACTCCGTTCTTTACAGGGCTCCTTTAATAACTTTTAACTTATAAAATTCAATCTATGCCTCCATTTAGAAATTTTACTACCAAAGCTCAAGAAGCCATCCGGCAAGCCCACGAATTAGCGGTACAAAGGGGACAGAACCACGTCAATCCCGTTCATCTTCTGACCGCCCTTATTACTCAAGAAGAGAGCATGGTTATCTCCATTCTAGACAAGCTGGAAATTGACTCTATTCTCCTAACTGATTCTCTTCTCGAATCGATCGAGTCTCCTGACGCTTCTTCCACACTCGCTCCCTCCTATCAGCTTTATCTAACTCCGGAATTAGCCCAGATTATTGAAAATTCCAGTAAAATTGCCACCAATTTGAAAGATGATTATGTCTCTACCGAGCATCTTCTTCTGGCTGTCTTTGACGTCGCTGGCCCGGCGCGCGAAATTCTTCATCGTTTTCATCTCAACAAGGCTGACGTCTTAAAAGTTTTGGACGAACTCAAAAGCAGCAAGAGTGCGGAACCCGCTGCGCCGAAAAAATTAAAATCCATTGCTAAATACACTCGCAACCTCACTCAATTAGCCCGCGAGAATAAACTCGATCCGGTTATCGGTCGAGATGATGAAATCAGCAGAGTTATTCAAATCCTTTCTCGTCGTACTAAAAATAATCCGATCTTAATCGGAGAGGCCGGCGTCGGAAAAACCGCCATTGTAGAAGGATTAGCCGGTCGCATTGCCGTCGGTGATGTTCCCGAATCGTTGAAAGAAAAAGAATTGGTCTCACTTGATCTCGGCACATTAGTAGCCGGCACTAAATATCGGGGCGAGTTTGAAGAGCGGCTGAAAAATATTTTGAAAGAAATGGAGCGCTCCGATGGTCGCATCATTCTATTTATAGATGAGATTCATACTATTGTCGGAGCAGGAGCGGCCGAAGGATCACTCGACGCCTCTAACATGCTTAAGCCGGCTCTAGCTCGCGGCGAGCTTCGAGCCATTGGGGCCACTACTTTGAAAGAATATCAGCGTCACATTGAAAAGGATCCGGCTCTGACTCGACGCTTTCAACCAGTTTACGTTCAGGAACCATCCATTGAAGATGCCATTGCCATCTTGCGAGGATTAAAAGAAAAATATGAGCTCTATCACGGCGTTCATATCACCGACGACGCTATTGTAGCGGCTGTTAATCTATCCAGCCGCTACATCACCGACCGATTTCTTCCCGACAAAGCGGTTGATCTAATTGATGAATCAGCCTCACATTTGAAAATTTCTTTGGAAAATAAGCCGCCTGTTCTCGAGGAGGCTCATCGAAAAATCATGCGCCTGGAAATTGAGAGAGAGGCCTTGAAGAAAGAAGCAGAGAGTTCCAAGAGTGCCAAGAGTCGTATTAAAGCCATTGAGAAAGAAATTGCCGATTTGAAAGAAAAAACTTCCGAAGTGGAATTGAAATGGAAAAATGAAAAAGAAATTCTCGGCGAAATTAAAGATGTAAAAAAGAAATTGGAGACTGCTCGTTTGGAAGCCGAAGGAGCCGAAGCCCGTGCCGACTTAGCCAAGGCTGCCGAAATCCGTTATAGCAGCATTCCTAATCTGGAGAAGAACTTAGAAGCCGGTGTACGAAAAATTAAAAAACTTCAGAGTTCGCGACGACTCCTGAAAGAAGAAATTACTGAAAATGATATTGCCAATGTCGTAGCTAAATGGACTGGCATTCCAGTAGCTCGAATGCTTGAAGCTGAAGCCGCCAAACTTAATCGCATGGAAAAGGTCTTACAGAAGCGCATTGTGGGGCAGGATGAAGCGGTTCGAAAAATTGCCGATACTGTCAAACGCTCCCGCGCCGGCATTGCCGATCCGAATCGCCCGATTGGCTCCTTCATCTTTCTTGGTCCGACTGGCGTCGGTAAAACTGAATTAACCAAAGCTCTGGCTGAATTCATGTTTGATGATGAGAAGGCTCTTATTCGAGTAGATATGTCCGAATACATGGAAAGACACGCTGTTTCCAAGATCATTGGTGCCCCCGCCGGTTATGTCGGCTACGAAGAAGGAGGACAGCTTACCGAACAAGTGCGTCACCGACCTTATTCCGTCATTCTTTTTGACGAAATTGAAAAGGCTCATCCGGAAGTCTTCAACATTTTACTTCAGGTCTTTGATAATGGCCGCTTAACTGACGCCAAAGGTAGGGTAGTGAACTTTAAAAACACTATCATCATTATGACTTCCAACATCGGAGCTCAATTCATCGATCGAATGCAGAGAATCGGTTTTGCTACGGGTGACGAAAAGGCCGAATACAATGATGTTAAAAAGAAAGTCACTGACAGCTTACGAGATTACTTCAGACCGGAATTTCTTAATCGTCTGGATGAGATTATTATCTTTGACATCTTGAGCGAAGAGAGCATTCAGAGAATTGTGGAAATTGAGATGGGCAAAGTTAAGACCCGACTGGCCGGCAAGGAAATCAAACTGGAAGTTTCCGAAGATGTTTGCGCTTACCTCGCTAAAGAAGGATACAATCCGCAATATGGCGCTCGTCCGCTGAAGAGATTAATTCAAAATAAGATCTTAACTCCGGTAGCCTCACTGATGGTCTCCGAAGGAGTAATGAAGGGGGGTCAGATCAGTGTTGGCCTCAATAAACAAAATAATGAATTCACCTTTGATGTGAAGAAGGGAAGAAAGGGAAGTCTAATTCAGGAAAGTGTGGTGGAGGAGGCGGTGAGGGTGTAGCAATTAGTCCAGTCAGTAGGGAGGGATTCGGTCACGCATAAAATTGCTACTCAATTTTTGCGCGACCCCGCCTCACTTGCCGCAATCGCGCAGCGATATAGCGGCTGCGCTCCGGCTTTCGAATCCCTCCGATTCACTCGCAGCCACTAAAAAGCCCTGACGGTAAAAGTCAGGGCTTTTTAGTGGTGCGCAGGGAGGGATTCGAACCCCCGTAGGCCATTGGCCGACAGATTTACAGTCTGTTGTAATTGACCGCTCTACCACCTGCGCAGTGCTAGATAATTTAACATAATTATCTGCTTATTGACAAGCTATACAACTCATGTTATCGTCCAAATTAGACACATGAAACTGAAAACACCTTTACAAATTCGACGATTTTTCGGATTTCGTTGGATTATTCGATCAAAACCAGTGCCGATACTCTCAAGTCTCGAATTTACTCAACTCTCACCCTCGGGCTCTTCCGGCATTAATCACAAGTTGAGGAGTTCGCCGAACGGCTCGACAAACCATTCTAAAGTCCGGAAAAAACGTCGACGTTCACATCAAAACGCTCCCCGCTTAGGCCTCAAGCGCAGAGCTAACCGTTTGCGATATTGTTAGCCGCAGCTTAAATCCCCCTGCCGTCTTGCGGCAGGGGATTGATTTTTTAAAGGCTCTATATTAAGCTAAAGCCTCATTCAAATTTAATTTTATGTCACAGGATAATCTAATTCTCTTAAAACATAAGGCTACCGGCGAAGTCTACTGGACGCGTAAGAATAAGCGTAAAGTGGAACGAAAAATTGAGCTGAAAAAATACAGCAAAAAACTTCGCAAGCACGTCATTTTTAAAGAAGCCAAGAAGTAGAAAATTGCGCCGCCGGCGCAATTTTCATAAGGTATAATTAATTCTCTGGGCCTATAGTTTCAATGGTAAAACATCGGTCTCCAAAACCGAGGTTGCAGGTTCAAGTCCTGCTGGGCCCGCCATGAAGAAGTTATCGCTTAGAAATGTCACCCTTTTAGGGGTTGATTGTGTGGATATTGATCGTCTTGGAAAGGCATCGAATATTTGCCAAGATTACGCAAATTTTGCATCGGTCAAACTTTTGAGTCATTTAAAGAGCAAAAAATATAAAACAGTCGAAATTCGACCTCTTAAAAATATTCAGGCTTATAGTAAATTCATGATCAAGAATTTATATAAGTATGTGAAAACTGATTTTGTGCTAACTATCCAGCATGATGGTTTCATTCTTAATCCTAAGGCTTGGACCAAAGAATTTCTTTATTATGATTATATTGGGGCACCTTGGTGGTACGATGATGGTAAAAATGTAGGCAATGGCGGTTTTAGCTTGAGAAGTAGAAAGCTTTTGAAGATTTTAGCTAACGATAAGAAAATCAAGAAATTTACGCCCGAGGATCATCATATTTGTCGCACTTACCGAAAATATCTGGAATCAAAAGGGATTAAATTTGCTCCAGAGCGATTGGCGGCAAAATTCAGTGTCGAAGGAAATATTAGAGAATTTAAAACTGGACAGAATATTTGGAAAGGAGAATTTGGTTTTCACGATCTTTCTAAGACGGTGTTAAAGGATTGGTTAAACAAAAATCCTAAATATAGAAAAATTATTGACAATACTTTAAGGCCAACTTATCGGATTTAGAGTTCTTAATCCAGTCAATCCTTTTATCTCTCTTAAACCACGTCATCTGGCGCTTGGCGTAGTGCCAGTTTTCAATATAGATTTTTTCAGTCATTTCTTTTTTGGAAATTTTTCCTTGCAAATATTGAGATAAATATCGGTATTCTAGGCCGAGTTGATCCATTCTTTTCCAAGATAGACCGTTTTCATGCAAACGTTTTGCTTCAGCGATCATGCCGCGTTTCAACCGAAGGTTGAGGCGCCTTCTGATCCGTCTTTTCAGTTCATCATCCTTTAATTTAATGCCTAGTATTTGTGCACTATATTTGGATTTAGTTTTGATTTTTGGAACCTTGCCAATCGCCGTAGCGATTTCAATCGCGCGAATTAGCCGACGCCGATTATTTTTATCGATAGTGCCGGCTCTTCTTGAATCCAATTTTTTTAATATGGAAAATAATTGTGAAACGCTCTTTTGTTCCAATCTGTTGCGCAGTTTCGGATTTGGCGGCACTTCCGGGAGAACCAAATTATCAACAATAGCCTGAATATAAAAACCCGTACCACCGCAAATAATCGGGAGTCTTCCTTTGTCAAGGATTTTGTCAATAGTCTTCTCGGCGAGTCTCTTATATTCAGCCACGGAAAACTGTTTTGAAGGGTGTGCCACATCTAGGAGATGATGTGACACACCTCGCATTTCAGCTTCAGTAATTTTCCCAGCACCAATATTTAATCCTTTATAGACTTGTCGGGAATCGGCCGAAACAACTTCTCCATTTAATTTTTTCGCCAGCTTTACAGCTAACTCACTTTTCCCGGAGGAAGTTGGCCCAACTATTACTAATATTTTCGGTTTCAATCTCATGAATTTAAAATAAAACGCTCAAGTCGACTAGCACTTGAGCCATTGAACACCGCGCTTTCGAGTCAGTTTCAAGCTTGGTCTCACCGCAAAAGAAATGGAGTTATTTCTGAACCACTGATCCCAATTCTTAGCATAGTTTCCGAAATACTTTTCTGGATAATCTGGGCGCAGAACGTAGACCCGCTGATTCTCGAAAGAAGTAATTAGAAACTCGTAAGTACCGGCTTGCAAATTAACTTTCTCCTCCAACTGCTTTAAATTAGAGATCTCACGTGGTCGAAGAAAAGTTAAGAAGATTAAACGATTCTCTCCCAAATCCGCAATGGTCTCTAAGAGTTTTTTCGGGATTGGTTTCAGAAGTGGACTCTCTATTTCTCCTATCAGCGGATAATTTGGTTCCCGAATAATGGACGCCGGATTTTCAGCCACTGATTTACTCTGACTACTATCCACCGGTAGATCCTCAATTCGTCTAAAGACTACGCGATTGCTTCTTTTGGGAGCAGTACGAATAATCTTTTGTGATGGAAGACCTACTCCTAAAGGAAGTTTTTTAATCTTATCTTCCGGCCCTGGGGGAGCCAATTCCTTTGTTTCTTCCACCAACGGAGCCTTAGGAAGGTAGTCCTCTCTCTTCACTAAAGGTCTCTTTCCTCGGATTCCTATCGCTTTTTGCCACTCCGTAGAAAAACTATAAACCAGATTTCCACGATCGATAACAAAAACTGGGTGATCCGGGCCGATTGCCCTTAACACTTCCAAAGTTTTCTCCTCATAAGTTTCTTTGGAAGTCTCATCAGTCATGGCAATTAGAGCCTTTTCAGCTTCTTCTCTTTTCAGAAAAAAAGCTAACCATGGAATTTTATCTCCCAATTCCGACTCCTTTACTTCTGAAGGCAGTTCTATAGTTATCATTCCCTCCGTCTCAGAAACTCCCGCTCGAGACATGTAAAGGAATAAGTGTTGAGCATTTATTCCGATCGTCTGACCGTGGAGTAGGGGCCAGAGCTTTTCAGACCTTTGATCAAGCCTCGCTGCTATAAGTAATACCAAGGGAACACTGCGCTTGTACCGCTCAGTTGATACAAGCCACAACCCTTCTCTGTTCAACAGAAAAAATTCTTTAAGGTACATATTCTGCACCCATCATAGGAAGAGGGAATAAAATGTCAATTTTAGTTATCGAAATCTTTTCAGGTGCCGAAGGAGAGAATCGGTCACAAGTCTCGCTTCGCAATCTTGAGACCCCACCTCGCATCGCCCAAAAATGGCGATATGTTCCGGTCTTCGATTCTCTCACGTAAGCAAAGCAGTTTGCTTACTCTTCTACCTATCGGTGCCGAAGGAGAGAATCGAACTCTCATGGATTGCTCCGCACGATTTTGAGTCGTGTGCGTCTACCAATTCCGCCACTTCGGCATGAGATTTAAATATAATGAAATTTGGCCAAAAATCAATTAAGTTTCTGTTATAATATTCTTAATGGCCTCGCATTTTTATAGCAATTCTATTTTCTGGATTGAAGTAGAAAAAGTTAAACCCAATCCCTACCAGCCGCGTCGTGAATTTGATCAGGCGCGTCTTCAAGATTTGGCCGATTCCATTCGAATGTATGGCGTTTTGCAGCCGCTCGTGGTGACGCGCCACGAAGTGACGCGGGAAGACGGTGGTTTAACAACCGAATACGAATTAATTTCCGGTGAACGCCGTCTAAGGGCCTCTAAATTGGCCGGATTAGCCCAAGTACCGGTTCTTATTCGAGCTGAAGAGGAGAATGAAAGGGTAAAACTTGAATTAGCTATTATTGAAAATCTCCAGCGTGAGGATCTTAATCCGGTGGATCGCGCTCGAGCCTTTAAAAGACTAGCCGAAGAATTTCACTTTAAGCACAATCAAATTGCCGAAAAAGTAGGGAAGAGTCGCGAGTACGTTTCTAATACGATGCGATTACTCTCCTTGCCCGAAGAAATGCTGACCGCAGTGTCGGAAGGACGACTTTCCGAAGGACACACCCGACCGCTTTTAATGTTAATTGATCGTCCGGACGAGCAGATGACTTTGTATAAAGAAATTATCTACAAGAAGATGACGGTCCGAGAAGCCGAGGCCATTGCTCGCAAGATTGCTTACGATAAGGTCCGCAAAAAGGAACGCGCGTTTGATCCAGAATTAGTGGAGCTTGAAGAGAAATTGGCTGAATCACTTGGAACTCGTGTCCATGTTGAAAGAAAAGATCAGGGTGGCCGATTAGTTATAGATTTTTTCTCAAATGCCGACCTTCAGAGCATTCTGGATTTAGTACGGTCCAATAAACCAAAACCAGCCACAGAGATGATGGAGAAATATATCGCTCAAAATTCTCCAATAAAAATGGACGAATCAGAAATTGCTATTGCTGAAGCTAATAATCCCGAAGGAGTAGACGACTTAACTATAGAACAGGAAACTTCTACTCCTGTTGATGATCGATCGAGCCAAGAGAAGCAATCGGATGAAGAAGATTTGTACTCGATTAAAAACTTTTCGATTTAATTCCTAGACGCAATTTCATTAATATGAGAACCTTAAAACGGATCGAGGGTCTTAATGAAATACAAAGTTGAATATTCTATAACAGGAGCGGAAAGTGGTGGTAATAATTCAGCTACATTTGAGGCAGATGATGATACTCAAGCACCTCAAAAAGCTGATGAGTTAGTAGCGCAAAAGGAACGTGAATGCAACCAATACATCAAAAGTCCTTTTTGGCACTACAAATTTAAAAGAACCGCTCTCTATCGGGTTAAGCAAGAAGAAATTACGGAACCAATACTTAGCTGAGGCAAGATCCTCAGCGTTTTATTTTGTCACTAATTTATGCGGATTAGGGTTTGGGCATCCTTTGTTGGAGCAGCACTCCGGGATCGTCTTGGGCCACAAATAATTTTCTCGCCAACTCGAAAATTTTCGCGGCCCTGCGTCGCCCGTTTTTCTTACTAGAAAAACATGGCTCCGGCCGACGAAAACTAGTGGCGCAGGCAAAGCAGTTTGCCTGCTTTATTTGGTGTTTTGGAGTTTGTGCGGATTATGATTTGGGCAGGCTTTATTTGAACACCTTTCGGGAATCGTTTTCGTCCCTTCCATCATTAATGAGCCGCACATCGGGCAGAGACTGCCGGTTGGTTTGGCCTTAATGGCGTTTTTACATTGAGGGTAGTTTGAACAGCTGTAAAATATGCCGAATTTGCCGCGACGCTCTACCATAAAACCTTTTTTACATACGGGGCACTCTACACCAGTAGAGTTTTGCTTCTCAAGCTCAGCATCTTTTTTAATGTATTTGCATTTTGGATAATTGGCACAGGAAATGAATTGACCGAATTTTCCTTCGCGTAGCACCAAATCTCCGCCATCAATCGGGCACTTTTCACCGGTGAGTTTTGGACCAGCTAATTCTTTTCCCTCAATAGTGCGGGCGCCCGTACATTCCGGAAATCTGGAACAGCTCATAAATTTGCCGTTTTTGCCAAGTTTGATGATCATGGGGGCGCCGCAGACCGGACATTTGAATTCGTCCGGTGCGGCGCCCAAATTAGTAATTTTTTCCATTTTTTTGTCTTTTGATTTAACTTCTTTGGTAAAGGGAGCGTAAAAATCTTTCAAAGTTTTTTCGTATTCACGTTTGCCGGCTGCAATTTCATCAAGTTCATCTTCCATTTCGGCCGTGAATGAGTCGCTAATATAGGTAGTGAAATGATCTTCTAAAAACGAGGAAACCACGTCGCCGGTGTCGGTTGGCGTCAGGGCTTTATTAATTTTATTAACGTAGCCGCGGTCTTCCAAAGTCTTAATAATGGAGGCATAAGTGGAAGGGCGGCCAATCCCACGTTTTTCCAACTCTTTAATCAAGCCAGCTTCAGAATATCGTGGAGGAGGTTGAGTTTCTTTCTCTTCCGAATCAATCTTAAGGAGATTTAGTTTCTCACCCAATTTTACTTTCGGTAATTCAACGTCTTCGCCGCGAGCTTCCGGATCGGCAGAGAGCCAGCCGGGAAAGAGCACGCGCTGTCCGGTAATAGCAAAATCAGGAATGGCATCCTTTTCTTTTGGATCGTCGCTAACGTTCGCTGTGAGCTTGCTTCGCAGGAGTTTGGCGTCTGTCATCTGCGAAGCCAAGGTTCTCTGCCAAATTAACCGGTAAAGTTTCTGTTGTTCTGGAGTAGACCCAGCCTTTTCCATAGACATATGAGTCGGTCGAATGGCTTCATGAGCTTCTTGGGCGTTCTTGCTCTTAGAAGTAAAAGTACGTGGACTGAGATATTCTTTGCCAAATTTTTTCTCAATGGTTCCAAATATCTGCCCGAGAGCCAATTTGCTTAAGTTAGTGCTATCGGTACGCATGTAGGTAATGTGACCAGCTTCATAGAGTTTTTGGGCAATACCCATGGTTCTCGATGGAGGAAAACCTAGGCGAGAACTGGCTGTTTGCTGGAGAGTGGAGGTAATAAAGGGAGCCCGAGGAGAACGTTTAACTTCGCTTTCGGAAAGGTCGGTTATACGCCACTTATTCTTGGCAGTTTCTCCTCCAATTTTAAGAATTCTTTCCACTTCTTTCTTCTCGCGCGGTTCCTCTACGCAGGTCAGGGTAAATTCCGGGCCGTTTTTGTCGCCCCCCTTAACCGCGGCAGTAATAATCCAGAATTTTTCCGGTTTGAAAGCTCTGATCTCGCGCTCACGTTCCATAATAATGCGCAGGGCCGGCGATTGAACGCGACCGGCGGATAGGCCATAACGCACTTTCTTCCAGATTAATCCCGATAAATCGTATCCAACGAGTCGATCCAAGACGCGGCGAGCCTCCTGAGCGCGACGAAGATTTTGATCAATTTCCCGCGGATGCTGAAGAGCCTCTTTAATAGCTTCCTCGGTGATTTCGTTGTAAGTTACTCTTTTAATCTTTTCCGAGAGTCCTTTATTTTTTTTGTCACTGACGCCCAAAAGCTCAGAAATGTGCCAAGCAATAGCTTCACCCTCCCGGTCCTCGTCAGTTGCCAGAATTATTTCATCGGCTTTTTTGGCCAATTGCTTGATTTCGCTCACCACCTTTTCTTTACCCTTGCTTATTTCGTAGTGGGGAACAAAACCTGCCTCAATATCAATGGCCTTCTTATTGCTTTTCGGCAAATCACGCACGTGACCCACAGAAGCTTTCACTTCATATTTGCCATCCAAATATTTGGAAATAGTTTTAGCTTTGGCCGGAGATTCCACAATCAGTAACTTCATGAGCGCCATTATATACTACATCGCATTTCTAATTGCAAATTTCAGATGGTAATTAGATCAGAAATATCTCACCAGCCGCCTCTTTAATTAATGATTTTAATTCCAGAACGGTCAGGAGAGAATTCATCTGGCTAATAGGGAAATTAACTCGGCGCAACAACTCTTCGCGGGAGAGAGGGGAAGCGAGTTGCTCAATGATTTTCAATTCCTCTTCTGAACAACTTCGATATTTGATTGAGGGGGCGGTCATGGCGGAGCTTTTCATTCCAAAAACATCCAGAATATCTTCGGCCGAAGTAATCGGGGTAGCGCCGGTTTGAATCAAAAAATGCGGACCACTGGAGTTTTTAGAAAAGATCGAGCCGGGAACAGTCAGCACTTCCTTGTTGTAGTCAGTAGCCAAACGAGCGGTAATCATGGTGCCGGATTTTCTGTCTGCCTCTATTATTAGAGTGGCATCCGAAAGACCAGCCATTAAACGATTACGTCGAGGGAAAGCATCTACAGTAGCGCGATAATCCGGTGCAAATTCCGAAAGCAGAGCTCCATCGGCTTCCAAAATCCTTTCCGCCAGTCTTTGGTGAATGGCTGGGTAGATCATCTTTGGGTTTAATCCAGATCCGGGCATTGCAAGCGTAGAAAGACCGGCCCGCAGAGCTGCCGTGTGGGCAATTGAATCAATGCCGAGAGCCAGTCCTGACACTATGGCAAGATCATGACCAGCTAGGCCGGCAATTAATTGTTCACAAACTTCTCGACCATAATCGCTGAATTGTCTGGCGCCGACTACGCAGAGTAATTTTGTCGAGGGTGGGGGTAATTTTCCCCGCAGATACAATCGCTCGGGCGGCTCCGGAATTTCCAAAAGGGACGGGGGATAGCGGTCGCGGGGCAGCTCAACGATGGGAAATTTCATGGCCTTAGTTTAATCAGTCGACATGAAATTTCTTTAAAAGAAAATTAAAATAAGCCGGATTTAAACGAACTTCGTCAAATTCCGTCAATTTTGCTATCATTTAGTTATGCTCGATATCAAATTCATTCGCGAAAATAAGGAAGTTGTTCAGGCTGGGGCTCAAAAAAAGGGTATTGACATAAACCTTGACGAATTAATTGCCGCCGACGATAAAAGGCGGCAATTATTGACTGAAATAGAAGCTAAAAAAGCCGAGCAAAACCAATTTAGCGGGAAAATCGTCAACGCTTCCGAGACTGACAAAGTCAAACTAATAGAAGAAATGAAAGTTTTGAAGGAAGGTTTGAGCGCGGAAGAGGAAAAATTGAAAGAAGTAATGAAAGATTGGCAAAGATTAATGGTCCAAGTACCAAATGTGCCGGATATGTCCGTGCCGGAAGGAAAAGACGAAACGGAAAATAAGGAAATAAAAACTTCTGGCGAGAAGCCGAAATTTGACTTCACTCCGAAAAGTCACATCGAGTTGATGGAAAAGATGGAAATGCTCGATTTGGATAGAGGCACAAAGGTGGCAGGTTTCCGTGGTTATTTTTTGAAAAATGACGGAGTCCTGTTAAATTTTGCCATTTGGCAATTTGTTTTAGAAACCATGACGGGGAACGGAGAATTCACGCCACTTCTTAGTCCATCTTTAGTTAGAAAAGAAACCCTTCTCGGAACCGGTTATTTACCTCAAGGAGAGGAAGACCTTTACCGAACCCAGGATGATTCATATTTGGCCGGAACTTCCGAAGTGCCAACCATGAGTTATTACTCTGACGAAATAATTGAAAAGAAAAAATTGCCGGTCAAGTTTTTGGCCTTTTCTCCATGCTTTCGGCGCGAAGCGGGGAGTCATGGCAAGGATACTAAAGGTCTTATCAGAGTGCATGAATTTTATAAATTCGAGCAAGTTATTATTTGTGAAGCCAATCACGAAGAATCAGTTAAGCATCATGAGGAGCTGACTCTCAATGCGGAGAAAATTTTGCAGGCGCTTAAATTGCCGTATCGAAACCTTTTAATCTGCGGGGGAGATCTCGGTTTGGGGCAAGTTAAAAAATATGATCTTGAGGCGTGGATGCCTTCGGAAAATACTTATCGCGAAACTCATTCAGCCTCTTACTTTCACGATTTTCAGACGCGCCGACTAAATATCCGCTATCGAGACGATGAAGGAAAACTGCGTTTTGCCCATTCTTTAAACAACACTGCCCTAGCTACTCCTCGAATAATCGCCGCCATTGTAGAAAATTATCAAAACGCCGACGGCACCATCAACATTCCGGAGGCTCTTCAGAAATACATGGGCGGCCGAAAAGTAATCGAACCAAAAAAATAGATGAAACGGCGTCGAGCCATTGAGCCGTCACAATTAGGCAGACGAAGGCGTAGGAGACGATTAATAAAATTTCTTCTCTGGCTCCTTCTTTTGATTTTAATTGTGGTAGGAGCCAGTTTCCTCACTCACTGGTCCAAAATATCTGTTCAGAATATCGTGGTTAAAGGAAATGAAGTGACTTCCTCTTCCGATATTTCTTCTCTGGCTGAGTCGGACATGACTGGCAACTATTATTACCTCTTTTCCAGACGAAATATTTTACTTTTCCCTAAAGCTCAGATTGAGAATGATATTTTGAATCATCACTCTCGTATTATGAGTGCCAGCATCAAACAGACCGCTTTGGATAAAATCGAAATTGATCTATCCGAGAGGAAGGCGATTGGTATTTGGTGTTTTGATATCAGTGCCACCACCAGTGCTTCCTGTTATTCAATCGATCAAACTGGTTACCTTTTTGACAAGGCACCCGAAATTTATGGGGCCAACTTCTTCACTTATTCGGGGCTGGTAGAACAAATTGATCCAATTGGTTCTAGATTTTTGCCAGCCGATCGATTTCAGGCTTTAAACAAATTCATCGCTGACCTTAGAAAGTTAAATATTAATCCGGCTAGCTTAGTGGCCACTGATCTTTACGATTTTCAATTAAATTTAGACACGGGCGGCAAAATTCTTTTCAGCACTCGAGAGCCACTTGATCAGGCTCTGAGCAATTTGGAAATTGTGATTAATAAAAATAATCCAGATGGGGCAAGCATCGATCTTTCAAAAATCGATTACATTGATTTGCGCTTTGGCAACAAAATCAATTATAAGTTAAAGAGTGGTACCGCCGTTCAAAGCGCCACTACCTCTGCCAGCAGTACTCTTTAGTATAATATTCAAATCATGGCTACCCTTAATAATTTTGGAGAAGATCATAAACATGACCCGCTGGCGATGAAGACCCTTTCGGCTTCTTCAAGTTTTTTAAATGTGGAAATCAATATCCTAGGTTTTCGTCCGCATCACTATATTTTCTGGACGATCGCGGCTGTAATTCTAGGCGTTAGCGCCACTTATGGGGCAGTGCACGCCGGAGGCGTGGCTTATGAGTATTTAAAAGGGCCCCAAGCGGAGCTTGCGGCCAACCAACCTTCTGCAGAGCAGGGCTCTGACGATACGTTAAGTACCACCACTTCTGAAGAGCAGATTTCGGGCTTCTATAGCGTGCTTAATCCACGAAAGCCCCTACCTTTGAGTGCTTCGGCCTATCTGGTCGGCGATGTTGATACGGGCGATATCATTATTGAAAAAAATCAAAATGCTAAATGGCCGATGGCTTCCGTCACTAAACTGATGACTGCCACTGTGGAGCTCGAAACGCTTGATCAGCTCGCTTACGCCACTGTCACTCCGGCCAGCACAAAATACTATCCCCTAACAGGAGATTTAATTATGAATGAGACAGTTAAAATCAGTGATCTAAAATATCCGCTGTTAGTGGTGTCCAGTAATGTAGCTGCCGAAGTTTTTGCCAATTTTGTCGGGCGTGCCACATTCTTACAAGAATTGAATGACAAAGCCGCCACCTTAGGTATGAGTAACAGTCATTACAATGATCCAAGTGGTCTTGATCCGAAAAGTTATTCCAGTGCTCTAGATTTGTTCAAATTATCGCAATATATAAAAGAGAATCATCCGGAAATATTTGATATTGGCCGCATCAGAGAATATTCAATTCTTGGTCACACTTGGATTAACCAGAATCATCAGCTTACTTACAAAAGTTTTGCCGGAGGCAAAAACGGTTTTACCGATCAAGCTGAACAATCAACAGTTTCTCTTTTCTATCTTTCATTTAATCCGAAAAATAAAAATGAGATTCGTACTATCGCTATTGTTCTCCTTCATACCAACGATCGGACTGGGGATGTTTCCAAGATTTTAAATTACCTTTCAAGTAACATTCGTTATCAGCAGCAACCTTTGGATGTTGGTGGTACTCAACCAGGCCCGACCGGAGGAAATCTTGATCGCTAATTTAAGAACGGGATATGAATCTGGGATTCTGGGCAAAATTAAAAAAGCCAATTATGGTCTTGGCTCCGATGGCAGATGTTACAGATGCGGCTTTTCGGCGGGTGATTGCCAAATATGGCAAGCCGGATGTGATGTGGACGGAGTTTGTCTCGGCCGATGGGTTGGTTTTGGCTCCGAAAGAAGGTCGCGAGAAACTCTTGCGCGACCTTCAATTTAGTGAAACCGAACGCCCAATAGTGGCTCAGTTTTTTACCGCTCGGCCTGAAATGATGAAGAAAGCAGCCGAGCTTGCCAGCGAGCTCGGCTTTGATGGTATTGATATTAATATGGGCTGTCCTGACCGCAGTATTGAAAAACAAGGAGCGGGAGCAGCTCTTATTAATACACCGGAATTGGCCGCCGCTATCATTGCGGCGGCCAAAGAGGGAACGGAAGCGGCTGGCGCCCGACTAAATCGCCCGCCGCTTCCAGTCTCGGTCAAAACTCGCATTGGTTACAATAAAAATGAGATTGAAACTTGGTTGCCGGCCCTCCTTAAAACAGAGCCGGCTGTCATCACGGTGCATGCCCGCACCCGAAAAGAAATGTCGAAAGTGGCAGCTCATTGGGAGGTAGTGAGAAGAGCGGTAGAGATTCGGAATGGAATGAATTCCCAGACTCTCATTTTTGGCAATGGTGATGTCTCGGATATTGAGGAGGCGCGCGCTAAAGCGCGCGCCTCCTCCGCCGACGGCATCATGCTCGGCCGCGCCATCTTCGGCAATCCTTGGCTCTTTTCGGAAACTCAACCAGCTCTTCCGGAAAAATTAAAGGTGCTGGTTGAACACACCTATCTATTTGAACAACTACTCGGTGATATTAAGAGCTTCGCTATTATGAAAAAACACTACAAAGCCTATGCCCAAGGCTTTGGGGGAGCCAAGGAACTCCGAATGGAGTTAATGGAAGCTAAAAATGCCAGAGAAGCAGAAAGAACAATAAACACATTTCTAGCTTGACTTTATTTTTTAAGGTGATATAATTTATTTGAATGAAAAAACTGAAAGCTCCCAGTGGGAGCCAGCTCTGTTCATTATTGGATACGAAAAACGACGCGATCAGCTCGGACGGCGACGCCCATTGATCGGGCGGCGCGGTCACAACCCTTAACCGGCATGGCGCCAAAGGAGGTAAATAACGTAGCAGCCTGAGAGATTAATAGAGATAGGCTTCTATTTCTCTTAATTTTTCCGGCCTCGTCACGGCAAATCAAACATCGCCGCTAACAACCCACATACCGGGAAATGCGGCAACGTTAAAAGGTTTATCACTATTAGAAAAAGGCGGGGGCATTCGAAAGAGTGCTCCCGCCGATTTTTTTATTTTGCAAAAAAGGGTATAATTAAATCCCAGAAAGGAGATCATTCTATCGCAAGAAGGTAAAACTTCATCCCAGACCTAATCTCTTTTTTAAAGGGTAAGGTTTTTTCATACGGAGCGAGGTCAGCAATGACCTCGCTCTTCTTTTTGCTATAATCCTTCTATGTCAGAGACCGCTCTCTATCGAAAATATCGTCCAAAAAGTTTCAAGGAAGTAATGGGGCAAGATGAGATTGTAGATGTACTTCAGGGATCTATCAAACAGGGTAATATTGCTCACGCTTATTTATTTTGTGGCTCGCGGGGGACTGGGAAGACAACCGTCGCTCGCATTCTGGCTAAAGCTATTGGTACCAGTAATAATGATTTGTATGAGATTGATGCGGCTTCTAGAAATAGCGTCGATGAAATCCGGGCTTTAAATGAAGCGGTTAACACTTTGCCGTATGAATCAAAATATAAAGTCTACATTCTGGACGAAGTCCACATGCTATCAAAGGCAGCCTTCAATGCCTTTCTGAAAACTTTGGAAGAGCCGCCGTCACACGTTGTTTTTATTTTAGCTACCACGGAAGCGGAAAAGTTGCCGGAGACGGTTGTCTCTCGCACCCAGCAATTTACTTTTAAAAAACCTTCCCAAACAATTTTAAAAAAGATTGTCGAAAAGACCGCCAAGGAGGAAGGATATCAGATTGAAGCGGGCGGAGCAGATCTGATTGCCCTTTTAGGCGACGGCTCATTTCGTGACGCTCTAGGCATTTTGCAGAAAATTATCGGTTCAACTAATGATAAAAAAATTACTCTGGATGAGATTGAGAAAGTAACCGGTGCTCCGCGAGGCGAGCTTGTCAATAGTTTCGTCAAGGCCTTGGCTGAAAAGGATCTCGAAGAAGGTTTGGCCACGATTAAGAAGGCGGCCAAACAAAATATTGATATGAAACTCTATCTGAAATTAATTCTGGAGAAAATGCGCCAAATCCTTCTTCTGCGTTATCAGAAGGATTTGCGCAGAGAGCTCGCCGGCGAGCTCTCCGCTTCCGACCTCACCTTCGTTGAGAAACTGGCCACCGATCCTACTCACACCATTTCCTCCGCCACTCTGGCTGAAATGCTCGGCATCTACGACCAAATTGGCCGCACTCATATCCCCGAACTTCCACTGGAGCTGGCCCTAATCAAATTAATTGAGGTTCAAAATAAAAAAGCGATCAGTTAGGATCGCTTCAATTTTTGGATTCATCAAAAACTGTAGTCAAAGCCCCAAGGCCACTGAGTAGGGTCAGTTGCTGATGAGCCCCGTCGAGATTGTGGGAAATAATTTCTGTTCCGTATCCGTCACCCATCTCTCGTATGCTCCCTTTATAATCGGTGTGCAATTCGCAAGCGTCGCCAGGGCAAGCAAAAAGCACCTGACCTCCGCGAAAAAAGGAACGGAATTGATTTCGGTTGAAACTTTCCACTTTTCCGTGAATAGTGGCGTAGGCCTTTTTCATGGCACGAATGCCGGGCTCAAAGGCCATTGGCTTCTCATAGGAGTCCGATTGCTGCTCAATGAATTTAACTAACGCCGGACTGGCATGGCCTCCCGTTGCGTGACCATGTCTATCCGCAGTGGCGCAAGTGCCGAGAGTAAAAAGCTGAGTCTCCTTTTGACCAAGCTCTTTGAGTGGCGGCCTCTCCAAGGCGAAAAGAAGAACTTGGAGAGTAAAGCAGACTTTGGCAATTTCAGATCGGGAGTATTGCTCTCGATAATCAAATCGAGGCAATTTGATCCGATAACTTAACCAGTCACCAATAGTCTCGCTAAGCGTAATGGCGTTGTTAATGCCGAAGCTCTCTTCGCCGAGACGGCACTCACATTTTTCAAAAAGCGGTAGGAAACCGAACTGGTCTTCCACGTTTCTGAATAAAGGTGTGCAGTCCTGATAATGATCGAGGAAGGCGATAGATGGACGATGTATTTGAATGAAAAGACCGTTCTTTTTGAAATCCCAAAGCAGATTAAACCACCGCGGTATGTCGGTTTGCATTATGAATTTTCTCATGAACTTTCTCCTATGTTCAGGTTAGCACAAGATTTTTTTATCTCAAATTTTGATGATATTATTCCCAGCATTGCGGGATCGTCTAATGGTAGGACATCGCCCTTTGGAGGCGAGTATCTTGGTTCGAGTCCAAGTCCCGCAGCCCGTAATTTCTGATATAATTTAAATATGCATTTCAAATCAGAAAAAATCTCACTTCTAATCCTGGCTATAACATCGCTTGTCTTCTCTAGGGTGATGTTTCTGTTTTTCAATGATCCCGAAGGCCCAAATCTTTTGGTAGTTGTAGGGGCAGCAGCCATAGTGTTTCTTCTCTCTTTAGCAGCATATTTTTTCAATTTCTCACGCTCTAAGAAACTTTTATTGGCAATTCTCATTCAGATAATTATAGTTACTGGTTTCTATTTTGGGTTAGGCTAAAACATTTTGACTTTTTCTAATTTACTGCTAATTTCAGATTAGAAGAAAGGAAAAAATGAATTTAACTCCATACGTCGGTATTACCGGCTTTGTCAGTCTTGAACAGGTTAAAACCTTGTCGGCAGTCTGGAAAAGTGTCAGACCCAAAGAATCAACTCGGAAGCTTCATGTGGGAGTGATGACCAGTTACAAACATCATCACCATATCCCGCATGCCTATGAAAAAGCATTTCCTCTGGAGAATCGAATTGCCGAAATTTTTGACTGCGCTGAGACTTACAATTGTCTCCATTATGTAGACTACGTCGGTCGCCCGAAACTCTGGGAAACTCTGACGGAGATCATTTCTCTGGGAGGAATTGGCCTACACGCCATTCAGCTCGACATGACTTGGCCGGATCCAACAGAAATCGCCAAGGGCGTTCAGGCTTCCAGAAAGAAGGTGGAAGTGATTCTGCAAATCGGTCTAAAGGCATTTGAGGCGGTTTATTCCGATCCGCTTCGGTTAGTTCGCAAACTTGAGGAATACGAAGACATTGTTCAGCGAGTTTCGCTCGATCAGAGTATGGGAAAAGGTCGGCCTCTGGCACCCAAAGAACTTTCGCGATTTATTCGGGCCATCAAGATCGCTTTCCCGAAAATGGCAATCACTGTGGCTGGAGGACTCGGACCAAAGACGGTTCATTTACTTGGATCCTTGGTCAAAGAAAGTCCCGATCTTAGTTGGGATGCTGAAGGAAAACTTCGAACTAGCGGCAGCAATCGCGATCCAATGGAAGTCCCGAGAGCTGTGGAATACCTGCGTTCTTCAGCGGAGTATTCGGAGGTCTCGCCGTAAGGCGAGACCATTTTAATTTATAGTATTATTCTTATTATGACTGAAGACGATTTTAAAGAAAAATTAAATCCGGAGCAGTATCGGGTGATGCGCGAGAAAGATACAGAACGGCCATATTCGGGAAGGTACTGGGATCATGAGGAGAAGGGAATTTATCTTTGTGCGGCCTGTAATAATCCGTTATTTACCTCTCTTTCCAAATTTGATTCGGAGACGGGCTGGCCGAGTTTTGCCAGGCCAGCCAAAAAGAGTCATCTGACAGAAATTGCCGCCTCTGGCGGTAGGACTGAAGTAACTTGCTCAAAATGCGGCGGGCATCTCGGTTACTTACTTTCAAGAACTCCCGGCGAAAAACCGTATTATCAAGTCAACTCGGCTAGTTTAAAATTTCTGGATATGCCGGAATTGGATGACGAAGATGATTCCGATCAAGATGAAGATAATCAGGACGGTTCCCAGAAGAATGCGTCAAAAGTAAAAGGTAACCCACAGACAGCTTCGAAAGTTAAGCTTCCGACCATTTCTCTTCAAAATATGCTTTTTTTAGTAGCCGCCGCTTTAGCGGGCGGAGTTCTAGGCGGCTCCTATGGTGCTTATCTTTGTCAGACTAGTTCTCCTATTGTGGCGGGCTCCTCGATAAGTAGTCCTGTTCCAGTCAGTACTTCTTCAATTTTACTTGCCCCTTCAACTCCTAAGAAACTTCCGAAATCTGCTGCTTCTAACCTTTCAAGCAGTAGCTCCTCCAGCACCAGCTCCAATCTCTCTAGCCCTATTACGGCCACCTCAGCTACAGCTACCGGCACAAAAGGCACGCCTTAAGTGGTCTTTTATATTGTAAGAATATATTGTAAGAAATAGGCCCTCATTTCGGCTTATATATAGGCAAACCGAAGGTTTGCCTATTATCAGTAATTAAAATTAAATATGAAAAACAAACTTACTTTAAGCATTTTGGTCATGGCTCTGGCCTTCGCTGTAGGAACAAGCACGGCTTCGGCCCATGGTCTAAATTTCGGTCTCGGCGCTAAGGCGGATGTTAATAGTTCAAGCAACGTTAATCTAAAACATGACAGTCTCTTGAATGCCAATGTCGGGGCTAATGCGAATGCCAATCTCAATGCCAACGCAGATTCCGATAAACATGAGGACGGAGACAATAATTCTGAAGATAATCAGAACAAGGTTGAATCACACGGCGATATAAAAGCCAATGTAAACAATGGTTTATTCATGAACTTTGTTCATCGAATCTTCCCATTTTTCCACAATGGCTTTGCCGGAATTGTTGGTAGTGTTTCGGCCGTTAATGGCAACACTATTAGCGTAATAGTTAACAACGGAAACGCTTCTTCTACTTACAGTGTGGATGTTTCAGCCGCAACTATTTCCAGAAATGGAGCTAGTTCTAGCGCCAGCTCTATTACTGTCGGAGACGTCGTAATTGTTTCCGGAACGATTAATGGAAATTCTGTAGTGGCTACTTCCGTTCGAGATACTTCTCGAGTAGATAAGAATCCTAAACCAAATCCTATTGTGATTACCGGAAACGGTCAGCCCGTAATTGGCGGAACCGTCACCGCAGTTAGTGGCAACACCGTTACCATTACTACTGCTTCCGGAAATGTGACTTACAATGTGGATGCCTCAAGTTCAGTCATCGCCAAGAACAAGGCTACTTCTACTGTCAGCGCCATCAGCGTTGGAGACCAAGTCATTGTTCAAGGTGCTGTCTCTGGAAATACCGTAAACGCTTCATCCATCATTGACGTTGGCATGAACGCTTCCTCAACTCATCAGGGTGGGGGAATCTGGAAATCAATCGGTGGATTCTTCAAGCACCTCTTCGGATTCTTCTAAGAATTAACGACAGAATGATTTAAAAAGGCAGCCGGCCGAAAGGCCGGCTGCCTTTTTAAATGTGTTATTATATTTTCATGGATTACGACGGTCCTAGCGCGGATAAATCTGAAAACGAGACCCCGGTAAAAGAAACTTATTATTACGCTGAACCGATCAGAGTTCTCTTTTTCATTGCCGCCATTATTATGCTGATCTGCTTTCCGCTTTTCAGTAACGTCATCAGTCTCAATATAATTTTTGTTTTATTCGGCATCATGTTAATCATCCTGGCCGGTTTTACCAATCGGAAATGGAAAACTGTTTTCTACATTAATGCCATTCTCTCACTTTTTATCATTGCGGTTCTAGAAGTTATTTCTCTTAATCTAAAGTTTAGTGATCATCCGTTTCTCGTACTCTTAAATCAGATATTAGCTTTATTGTTTGTGATTTCTCTCTATTTCTGTCTACGAACTATTAGAGGGTTTCTATTTTAGAATTCCCCTCCTTTTCCACACCTTATTCAGTCTTTATCCACCTTTATCTTTGACAAGAAGAGTTTCTCAGCGTAGAACTAGTAGTTACTAGTATTGACTAGAGGGATTATTAATAATCACGCAGAAATAAGCTTATTTCTGTCCTAAAATAATTTATGAACAGGGCCAATCATTGGATCGCCAAAAATATTTTGGCTGGTCTCACCATCTTTTTATTAGTAGCTTCTTTATTTAGCGTCATTCCTTTCTCACAAGCGGTGGCGCAGTCTGATGAAAGTTCGGTAGCAACTGATGACACACAGTCAATCTTGCCGCCCGATCAGACAGAGACTGATCCTCCAAAAGATGAATCAGTAACCAATCCTTCGGTGGTTGAAGAAGAGACTGTTGCAGACACTACCACTACTACCACCTTTACTAATCCTTGCCCCGATTTTGATAATGACAACGTTGTTACGCAGGACGACGTCGATTTTGTAAAAGCTCATTCTGGCACCGCCGGAGGTTTTGATGTCGGCGACGCGAATGGAGATGGATCAGTGAATTCGGGAGATATTTCCTACACAAAAAGTCAATTAGGAAGAACCTGTAAAATAACCGTTACCATCATTAAATATATTGATGGCTCAAAGGCCACCCCTGAAAGCGCCGACAATGCCTCTTTCAACATGACGGCTACCTGGAATGCCGAGAACATCGGTGCTGGGAGTGGCTCTTTTGACTTAGATGCCGATGGATTCAATGGTGATTCTACCCCTTATCAGGCTATTACTTCCGAAATGACTTCAGGCGCTGACTACAGCGTGGTGGAAAATAACGTACCTTCTTCCTGTAGCGATACAAGCGGGTACTCTCTTGATGGTTATAAAGTTGGCGATTCAGAATCGGACGCCCTCGCTAGCAGCACCCAAAATTCGGCTAATCTCAGTGATATCGCCAACAATATGTATATTTTGGTCATGAATCACAACTGTGCCTCCACGGAGATTCTTCCTTGTCCTGACTTTGATCATGATCATATTGTAACTGACGCTGACGTTGATTTTGCCAGAGCCCACGCTCTCACCGTTGGCGGAGGCTTTGACGTAGGGGATGTGACCGGCGATGGCCGAGTAGATTCTGCAGACGTTACTTACACAAGAAGCCAATTAGGAAGAGTGTGCCAAGTTATCTCTGGAATGAAATGGAATGACGTAAACGGCGACGGTCAAATAAACAATGAAGAAACCGGTCTTCCTGGTTGGACCATTACTCTATTAAATTCAGATGGAAACGAAATAACTTCTACTACCACTGATTCCTCAGGCAACTATTCATTTAATGATTTAGATCTCGGAACTTATTATGTATGTGAATCTCCACAAGACGGCTGGCAACAGACATACCCCACTGACAATTATGGTTGCGAGAACGGAACTGAAGGCTACAGTCTAAGTATTGAAAGCGCCAGTGACAATAATGGAAATATTAACTTTGGTAATCAGGTAATTCCGTGTGAATTAAATCAGACATCCACAGATGTGGTTAGTGATGAAAGTACTCAAGTAGATGGCCACGATTCTGTTGCCGTCACTCCACATCCTGCCTGGACTTCTATTCCAGATGCTACTTGGATTTGGGCCGAGGCCTTAGATCAAAATGGCTCCTCTCCAGCTGAAACTAAAGAATTCACCAAAGCCTTTAACATTTCCGGCACTCCGCTCAATTCAGTTCTAAAAATTGCTGCAGACAATTACTACTCCCTAATGGTTAATGGTAATCCATTTGATACGGGTACTTCTGCCACGGACTTGGATAACTTTAGCTCTGCTGATACATGGAATATTCCGGCCGCCTCTCTTCAGTCAGGAAACAACACTTTCAGTTTTACTGTCACCAACCCAGGCACCAATCCTGACAACGGTCAGCCATTCGGCGATCCAAACCCTGCCGGTCTCGATTACAAATTGACTGTTAATAGCAACGGCTGTAATCCTCCTGAACCGACATTTGTAAAAGTTCATATCTACAAATATGTAGGTGATAGCGAGGAATCTTCGCAGGTACCTGATGACTCCGCCGACACTCCATTTCCGATGAATGCCACCTGGCATGCAACAAATCTAGACGGGGGAGCCACTTCTTCAGCAGACTATGTCCTCGGAAATCATCATGGAGGAGCGACTTCAACATTCGCCGCCGATACTTCTCCAATGCAGACTCCGGTCATCTTCTACCATACATATGAGAAGACCACGGCCGACGACCAATCCAGTCAGGTTGTTCCAACTAATTCCGAAGTTTGTCCGGCAGGAGATTTCCGATTACTCGGGTATCGATCCGGCAACTCTCTTGCGGAAGCAGAAAATGCAGAACTCACCACCGATTCTCCTAATTATGAAGGCTTCAGTCAGGATAAGTTCCTGATTGTCGTAAACCAGCCTTGTCCTCCAGATGAAGGAGGAGAGGGAGATCAAGCCACTCTGACAATCGTTAAAAATACGCAAAGTGGGAATGGCACCTTTACCTTCAACCTTTCGGGGGATACTTCTACTTCCACGAACGTTACTACTACTGCAGGTACTGGCACGGTCACCCTTAACCTCAACGACGGCACCACTACTATTTCGGAGATTTCACAAAATGGTTGGACTTTGGCTAGCTCAAGCTGCCAATACGATAACGAATCAATTGGGATTTCTGTACCCAACGGAGAGACCGTTGTGGTAGATGATGGCGACCATGTCACTTGTACTTTCACCAATACCAAGAGCACGGGCTGGATTAACGGTTTGAAATTTAATGACCAAAACAGTAACAGTATTCGGGATGAAGGAGAGCCGGGTTTACCTGATTGGGGAATCAATCTTTCGCGAGTAGTTACCAATGAAGATGAATCAACTTCAACTGAATTGGTGGCCACCACCACTACTGATTCTAGCGGCAATTGGAGTTTCCCACCTCAAAGCTGGGGCACCTACATTATTACGGAAACACAGCAAAGTGGCTGGACCCAGACGGCTCCAACATCAACGTCCTTCACTATTAGCATCACTCCTTGCTTCTCCATATTCTCTATTGATTTCGTTGGCTTCTGCGGAGACATTAATACGGATATAAACGGTAATCCTCTCTACTTCGGTAATCATCAGAATCCTACTGACAACAATAACGGAGGTGGGGGTGGTGGAGGAGGTGGTTCGGTTACAACTTCAGTCATTGGCGGCTTCGGCGGCCCAAGCGGTGGTAATATTGGCCAGGTTTTGGGAACCAGCACCGGACCGATGGCTGACCAGGGAGGACCTCTGACATGTTCCGCCTATCTTCTAAAATACATGCGATACGGGCGATCAAATGATCCGGTAGAAGTAAAGAAACTCCAGGCATTCTTGAATGAATTCCAGAATGCCGGACTGCCGGTAACAGGATTCTTCGGCAAGCTAACTTTAGCGGCTGTGAAAATATTCCAAGTAGCTCAAGAAGCCTTCATTCGAAATCCATGGGGCCAAGCCGGAGTACCTATTAGTAATAGTGAGTGGCCAACCGGATACGTCTACAAGACTACCTTGCATCGAATTAATGAATTGAAATGTGCGAGCTTGAATGCTCCGATTCCGCAGCTGCCTTAAGGTAATTAGGGCGGGAAGCGGGGAAGGAAGGGCGGCGCCTATTGTTCCGGCGCCGCCCTTTCAATTTCATAAATCCATGGTATAATATGAAAAATGCTAAAGAAGCTTTTCATTCCTCACCGCCACAACGACTATAAGCCCCACATTCTGCGGGAATTTTCGGTACTCGTCATGCTTCTCCTAATTGTAGTGGTCTTTGCCGGCTCTTTAGTAGTCTCTCACTTCGTCGGTACCAGCAGCCTGACGGCTGACATCTATTCAGCGGTTATTGTCAGCCTGACGAATCAGGACAGAGCAGCCACTAATCTTTCTGTTCTTAGTCCGAACCCGCTTTTAGCAGCCGCTGCTCAGCAAAAAGCTAACGACATGGCCGCCCGCGGTTATTTTTCTCACATTAGTCCCGATGGGCTGACTCCTTGGTACTGGATGTCGCAGGCTGGCTACCCTTATCTGTATGCCGGCGAAAATCTAGCCGTTGATTTTACCGACTCAAATGATGTGGAGAGAGCTTGGATGAATTCACCACTTCACCGGGAAAATATTTTAAACGGTCATTTCACCGAGATTGGAATTGGCATCGCCAAGGGTAATCTAAATGGCCGACCAACTACTTTTGTAGTACAGATGTTTGGTTCACCAAAACCAACCACGGTCGTAGCCTCAACACCTGAAACCATTGTTACGACTTCCACCGTTACCACTTCCAGTACTCCTCGAGTTGTGATTGCAGCAATCAAACCCAAAAATAAAGTGGTTCCTGCCCAAGTCATTACGGTTTCAAGTAGCCCGACCTTTATCGCCGTCAAAAGTGTAGAAGGAGAATCTATTTCACCAGCTACTACAGAAACTAACGTAGCCACTAATTCTGTCTCTATAAGTTCTATTAAATCCGGAGGTAATTGGTTTGAAAGAAGTTTCAGTAATCCTGCTGAGACTGCTAGAAATATTTACCTAGCCCTGGCCGCTTTTGTGATACTTTCGTTGCTTCTTTTTATTTTTATCGAATGGCGCATCCAGCATCCGAAAAATATCGCCTATGGTGTCTTGATTTTAGTTATCATCCTAAGCGCCACCTACATTAACTGGGTGATTTTCTTCCCGTCAGTATCGGTTGTATAATTTAATCGATTATTAGCTAAATTTATTCTTATGAAAAGATCTAATTTAAAAGCTGGTTTAGGACCGTTAATTATTATTTTGATCGTGGCAGTAGCCTTGGCCTTGGGCGGAGGAGTTTATTACAGTGTTCATCACGCTCCAGCCACTACGGTTTCCAATGATACTTCTGCGAATGTAAGTGTTTCAGGTCAAGCCTCTAACGGTACCCTTAGGAATCTACTCGCTATGGGCAAGAATGTTATGTGTACTATCGACGAGAGCACCGCAAGCTCTAGTTTAATGGGTACCATGTATATTGCCGGCACTAATATGAGGGGAGATTTCACCTCGAGTTTTAATGGATCGGCGAAGCTGGATTCACACATGATTAGAAATGGAGATATTATGTACGCCTGGAGCGGCTCACAAGGAGCAAAAATGACTTACAACACCAGTGACATGAGCAATGCTTCTGCCAATTCCAAGAGTCAGAGCAATGTAAATCTTGATCAAAAAGTAAATTATCATTGTTCGAGCTGGTCACCGGATAATTCCAAGTTCAGTGCGCCTACCAACGTCAATTTCATTGACATAAATGCCGCTATGCACGGAGCGGCAGGTGTAAGCGGAAATGGGAATGCGGGAACAGGAACAAAAGCAAATGTTAGTGCCGGAGCTTCTGTTTCTGCTCAATGCAGTGCCTGCGCTTCTCTTAGTGGCAATGCTAAGAGTCAGTGTTTGCTAGCATTGCATTGTTAAGAGTTTAGAGTCTTGAAATTAGAAGAGAGGGCTGCCGACGGCAGCCCTCTCTTTGTTATAATAATTAAATGTTCCAGCCAACTTGGAAAATTAAGGCAACGATAATTGCGCTTACCATGCTTCTTAGTGGTTTCATTTATCTTCAAGTTCACTCTCAAAACTTACCACCTAACCTTGAATATTTGAGACTTGATCAGCTTTTCGGTCTCACCGCTCTTTTTTATTTGATCGTAGTAATGATGGCCGGTCCGCTTTATCGCCTTTTTCCCAATCTACCAACCAAGAATCTTCACCGGGCATCTCTAGGAGGCCTGGGTATTTCTACTTTTTATTTAGCTTTTCTTCATTTTCTCTGCGGCTTTTTCGGTACTCTTAAGGGTTTTGCCGGTTTACCTTTTTTAACTCCAGTCTATTTAATAGCCTTTATTCTGGGTCTAATTGCCTTAATTATTCTCGCTATAATGGCCAGCATTTCTTTTAAATGGGCCATGGTTAAATTAGGTAGCAAATGGAAATCCATTCAGCGGCTGGTGTATGTGGCTGCCATCGCCTTGTTAATTCATCCGATTTTAATTGGGGATGACTTTAGAGATTTCACTCATCCGACCGCCTTTTTCTTTATCTTGGCAGTGGTGATTTTAATTTTGCTGTATGCTCTCAGTACCTACCGGCATTTAGTTAGCAAATATCCGAATGTTTCCCGCCAACTCTGGAGCCTTTCACTCTCAATTGTCTTAATCGGCGGTTTTTATTTATTATTCTTATTGCATGGATACATCAATGGCGGGCACCATCACTAATTCATTCAAAGCTCTCTGTCTAATAGTCCTTTGCTTCGGCTTTTTCTTGGCTGTCGAAAAAGCCGATGCCCATTTTATTTTAGTAGATGATCAGATTGGGGCTATTCTTCATATTGATCCGAATGATTCACCAGTAGCTAACTCACCGAGTACTTTTAATTTCTCCTTTAAAGACCCTAGCAACCGACTTGATCTAAGAAAGTGTGATTGCACTTTTAGCATTATCAGTAATGGTAGTCCGATTTATACCGCTAAACTTAGCGCTGATCCGAACATTCAATTCTCGGCCACCGAGGCCAGTTTTCAGTTTACTCTACCCGAGACGGGCATTTACACCCTAATCATGGAAGGAAAACCGATGGCACCGGTCGATTTTCAATCTTTTAAATTAAGTTATGACCTTCGGGTAGATCAGAGGGCAGAGACGGGAGGAGCGCCTTCGGCGCTCCTCCAATTCCTTGCCGGCCACAGTCTCCACTACATTCTCTTTGGGGGAGCAATCCTGATCTCCCTCTACATTATTATTCGTGACATCAGGCGAAATAAAAAGATATAATGATTATATGAAAAAGATTTACGTAATGTTTGTTTCTATATTATTTTTCGGTTTTTTCAGCGCGGCGAGTGCTCACGTAGTAGTTAAACCAAACGAGGTGGGAATTGGCAGTTTTCAGACTTTTGTCATGGGGGTACCGGCAGAGAAAGATTTACCAACCGTCGGATTAAAACTTTTAATTCCAGATGGTCTGACTTTTGTCAGTCCGAATGTAAAACCCGGTTGGAAAATCAACATCCTTAAAGAAGGTACTGGAGAGAATGCCAAAATAACAGCTATTGAGTGGTTTGGCGGATCGATTCCCGCAGGTGAGCGCGATGATTTTTACTTTAGCGCCAAGGTACCTGCTACCTCTACTGCTCTTTCTTGGCGAGCTTATCAGACATATAGTGATGGTTCTGTGGTTTCGTGGGATCATGATCCGTCCGAAAACATCACGGACTTCTCCCAATCTGGACCATACAGCCAGACAAAAGTTGTAGATGATTTAAACCCGACTCCTTCAGTTTCAAAAACAAATAGCACCACTTTAACTATTAGTTTGGTAGCCTTAGTATTTTCTCTGATGGCTTTGGCCAGAGCACGTAGAGCCACTCATTCTTGATTTAAAGCTAAAATTTGGTATGGTGAAAAACATCCCTTCGGCTAACCGAAGGGTAAGTTGTCTAAAATGCCTGAAGAAAATAAAAATTCAGAAAGCGTCGGAGAAATCAAAGTACCGATTTATCGCCGTCCTATTTTTCGGAATATTATTATTGGGGCAATAATTTTAGTTATTGCGATCGGTTTTATTTACTGGTTTTCTAATCGCAATAAAATTTCTACCGATAACGCTACCGTTTCCGCTCCGGAAATTGCCTTAAGCGCCGACACGCCGGGCATTTTACGGGAACTTTATGTCCGGGAAGGGGACATTGTTACCCCGAATCAGGCGGTGGCACGAGTGGGCGATCAATTAATAAAGACCAATGTCGGAGGTGTAGTAGTCAAAACTACCGATACTATCGGTACTCTATTTAATCCGGGACAAGCAGTTGTGACGATGGTTAATCCGAATGATTTACGAGTACTGGCCAATGTGGATGAAAATAAAGGCTTAGTTCGAATCAGCGCCGGTAACAGGGTGGTATTTACGGTGGATGCTTTCGGTTCGCGCAAATTTGAGGGAACTGTTGAGTCTGTTATTCCATCGGCAGTAGAATCACAGGTAGTTTTTAATGTTTCTGACAAGCGAGAAACTCGGCAATTTACGGTGAAAATTAAATACGATGTTGATGCTTATCCGGAAATTCTAAACGGGATGTCGGCCAAGGTGACTATATATACAAAATAGAGGGGGCAGAGAGTAAGGAGAAGTAGTCGCCGCGAAGCGGCGACTAAAACAATCTAATGGAAAAAACGGCCGAAAAATCTAATTTAAGATGGTGGATTCTGCTGACGGTCATTATTGGTACCTTTCTGGGTCGTCTCGATCAGACTATTGTTAATCTGGCTTTGCCGAAAATTATTTCCGATTTCGGCATTACCGTCTCTACGGCTGGCTGGATCGGTACTGCCTACATTCTAGCTAACGCCGTTTTCGTGCCGATCTGGGGCAAACTTGGTGATACAATCGGCCGGAAAAAAGTTTATGTTATCGGCTTTTCCATCTTCATTCTTGGTTCAGCATTGGCCGGACTGGCTTGGAATTTTTCTTCCATGCTAGTTTTTAGAATCATTCAGGCAGTAGCCTCCTCTGCCGACTATCCGACCGCCATGGCTATTTTAACGGTTACTTTTACTACCCAACGTGACAGAGCCCAAGCCCTCGGTATTTGGTCGAGCGCTTTCGCCGCCTCCGCCGTTTTGGGGCCGCTTATCGGCGGGCCATTGATTGACAGTTTCAGCTGGCGAATGGTCTTTTTGATTAATATTCCTATCGGTGTGATTGGAATCATTATGGCCATGATTTTCATTCGCGAATCTGTTTCCGAACATAAAACGGTTTACTTTGACTGGTGGGGAGCTTTTCTTCTTGGGGGTGCCTTAACTTCCGTTACCTTAGTTCTTGATAAGGGAAGCGACTGGGGGTGGTTATCTGCTAGTGCTTTGCTCTGCTATTTCTTAACTGTTTTCTTGATGTGGGCCTTCATTAAAGTGGAACAAATAGTTAAAGAACCATTAGTGGATCTACACTTCTTTAAGAACAGCATTTTTGTCAATACTCTTGTCAATAACTTCATTATTTTCATGGGCATGATTGGCTCTCTTTTTATTATTCCGATTTTTGCTCAGACATTTTTGGGTTACACCGCTACCGAAAGTGGTTACTTATTTATTCCCATGGCCGGAGCTCTGATGTTGGCGGCCCCCCTTGGGGGCCGCCTGACTGGTCGCGTCCAGCCGAAGTACGTCATTATTGCCAGTACTTTGGGCGCGGGCATTGGTCTTTATTTCTTTACTTGGATTGACCCACGTTCTACACCGTGGGATTTGATGTTTCCGCTTATGATCATGGCCTTCTGCATGGGCTTTGGTATGGCTCAACGTACTAACATGATTGCCTCAGCCGTGCCCCAATCGGAAATTGGCGTAGCTTCTTCGGTACTAGCGTTAATAAGAAACATCGCTGGAGCTTTCGGCATCGCTATTTTTTCGGCCATTCTTACCAATTCTATTAATTCCAGCGTGGTGAAGCTCAGTCAACATAGCACTCTTCGAAGCACCGATCCGCTGGCCGTGAAGGAATTTATCAGTTTAATTATTTTGAAAGCGGAAGTTATGGGCTTTGCCGTAGTCTTCTGGGTCTCTTCTCTGCTAGTTATCTTTGGCGGCTTACTAGCCTTCTCCTTTAAAAAGGTAAAAATGGGCGGTGAAGATAAGGTGGAAGTCTTCGTGGAGGCATAGAGAGGCGCTTCGCAAAACACTCCATTTTAAAAGTCCTCGGATCTCCGGCTGAATTCTTTTAAGGTCGGCCAGACTATTTAAAATGGAGGTTATGCTCCGCTACGGAGTTGAATGCAGCAATTATTTCTATTCTAGGTCTAAACCTTTAGACAGGCAGGACGACGGCTTCGCCGCCGCCCGATTCACCGACTGGACTTCGGATGCTCTAATGTTGTAAGATTCGGGCCGGCTCTTCGTTATACAGAGTCCTAATCTCTTTATTTTATGTCTAAATTTAAAACTTTTCTCCAATCTTTGATTGGAACCCTCCTTGTCAACAGTCTCCTTGTTCTAAGCCCAGTTTTGGCCCAAAGTTATCCTCAAGCTCAAAATATTGCTTCAACTTCCAATCTTTCCGAAAATTGGGCTGGCTACGTGGCTAATAGCGGTGGCTATAGCGGCGTAAACGCGACGTGGATCGTGCCTGCTGTCTCAACCGTCAACGCCTCAAATCTCTCGGCTGACGCTATGTGGGTAGGTATTGGCGGAGTAAGTAGCACCGATCTGATCCAGGCTGGTACCCAGGCCATTATTCAAAATGGTCAGATTACTTATAAGGCCTGGTACGAAACCTTACCGAATGCGGCAGTCAATATTCCTCTTTCTATTAAGGCGGGAGACTCCATCAAGGTTGCCATTACAGAAATATCACCGAACCTCTGGCAGATTACCTTCACCAATAACAGCACCAATCAGAGCTACACCCAGAATGTCTCATATGTTTCCAGCCACTCATCCGCCGAATGGATTGAGGAAAGGCCAGTTGAATATTCCAGCGGTAGATTAATTCCGCTTGATAATTTCGGCACACTTTTTGTAATGAATGGTGCGGCAATTCAAAACGGTTCTAATGTGAATATTGCCAAGACGGGAGCGACCGCCCTCACCATGACGACTTTTAGTGGCATTCTTCTGGCTTCTCCTTCGGGCTTAGTTAATGGAGACAGCTTCAGTATCAGTCGATCATCTAATCAAACAGTGATGGAGACGGTGCCGACATCCACTCCTACAACTATCCGAGTAATCCGGGTCACTTGGAGAAGGGGTAGCGATGTCACTCAAAGAGAATTCATCCGTACGTTTTTTAGTCAGTTCGGATTAAGGACAAGAACCCATTAAAAATTAATAAAATCTCTTGAACTATGGCTAAACTAGCCATAGTTAAAGTTAAGGAAGAACCTTAAAAAATTATATGGTATATAACGAATTAGCCAGCCAGGAAGCGTTGGACAGAACAGTAGCGGGTCTCCGAGAACGGAACGTTGAAGCAATAGTGGTAGAAAACAAGTCGGAAGCTCTGGAGAAAATTAAGAAAATAATTCCAGCCGGCGCGGGAGTAATGATGGGGGCCTCCGTTACGCTGGAAGAAATTGGTCTGGTAGATTATTTAAAAGAAGGAAAACATCCTTGGCAGAACCTGCGTGGGAAAATCTTGGAAGAAAAAGATCCCGCCAAGCAAGCTCAAATGCGTCGCGAGGCCACTTTGGCTGACTATTATTTGGGGAGCGTTCATGGTCTTAGTGAGGAAGGGGAATTTGTAATTGCTTCTAATACTGGCAGCCAGCTTCCCGGCATAGTATTCAATTCTCCGAATTTGATTTTCGTCGTCGGGGCGCAAAAGATAGTACCGACCCTGGAAGAGGCCAGAAAGCGGCTAAAAGAGTATGTAGTACCACTGGAAGACAAACACATGCACGATTTATACAATATCGGCACGCATCTTTCGAAGGAAGTAATTTTCCACTATGAAAACCCGATAGGCAATCGCCACGTTCGCCTGATTATTGTTAAGGAAAAGCTCGGATTTTAATTGGGGACATAATCTTGACATAGAAAGGCGGAGAGGACAGAGGGGCCGCAAAGCGGCCCCTCTGTTTCATGATACAATTTATATAATGAGAATTTGGAAAAGACTATTAACTTTTTTCTTTTTTCTTTTTTCTCCGGTTTTAGTCTTTGCTCACGAAGTCTATGTGCTGCCGAAAGGAGTCATTGCCGAAGGGTTACATGATGAGAGTATTCATCCTTTTGACGCCCTAAAAGATCCAGCAAATTTAAAAACCACTCTAATTATTGCCGCCTGTATCTTATTAGGCCTTATTTTAAATTTCTTTTTCCAGCACTCGGCTTTGGGGAAACGCTGGGCTCGATTTTGGAATTATCTTAACCCTATCGGACCACTCCTAATCCGTCTGGTGGTGGCAATTTCGTTTTTCTATTCAGCCTATAGCTTAAGTTTTCTCGGACCGGAATTGTCTCTGACCGCCTTTCCGTTTTGGGTTGTTGTCCAAATTGTTTTATACATTTTGAGTATTTTTATATTCTTCGGTTTATTCACGGAGTATGCCGCTATTTTGTCGTTAATAATCTTTGGGCTAGCCGTTTCAGTTTTTCACCTCTATATGATGACCTACATCAATTATGTAGGAGAATTCCTTGTTCTTATGGCGTTTGGCGCTCGCACTTATTCGCTGGACGGTTTACTTTTTGGACCATCGGGCTGGATGGAAAAATACAGAAAGTATGAAAATCTTTTTCTGCGATTTTGTTTTGGCTTTGGCTTAGTTTACGCGGCCATCAATATTAAATTTATTCACGCCATCCTTACTTTAGATGTGGTCAATGATTATCATCTGACTCAATTTCATCTGCTTTTTCCTCATGACCCACTGTTAGTAGTGCTTGGAGCCGGTTTAGCTGAAATTGCCATTGGTCTTTTTATTATTTTTGGTTTCCAGCTGCGCCTGACCCTCATCGTGATGCTCTTTTATGTGACTTTATCCTTGATCTTTTTCCGCGAGCTGGTCTGGCCACACTATATTCTCTATGGAATCGGGCTCAACCTGATTTTTGCCCCCAACCTTTACAGTTTGGATAGCTGGTTCGACCGATTTTTCAAAAACCCTTATTTTAAGCCGTAAATTCGGGGAAGAAATACGTCATGGCTTAATGTTTCGTCAGCGGACATGATATAATTTTAAAGTTAAATTAGCTTTAACCATTTATAATTAGCACATATGTCAAAAACGACTAGAACAGTTTTATGGATTATTTTAATAGTTATTGTAATCGCCCTGATTGTTTGGATGTACTCCAATCAGAGCCTAACCAATACAACCAATAAGGAAAGCAATAGTGCGGCAGTCATTGAAGCCACCACTCTTTCGCGCGGAAATTCCGATGCCGATCTTGATCAGGATTTCGCCAAGATTGATACTCAGATGAGAGGCTTAGATAATGATTATAATGCTGCCAATCAGAATCCATAATTATTATTAAAATATCTTAAATCATGAAAAAATTTACTCTTGCAACTTTTCTTTTGTTGTCGCTACTCATCGGTAGTACTAGTCACGTTTTAGCTGACAGTCAGGGATCTACAGGATCCAGCAGTTTCCTGAAATTCATATCACAAGCTTTTATTCGGCGGGGAGGGGATCATATGATGGGCACTACCACTGTTAAAGCTTCTACTACTGTTCGTGATGATTTTCGAGCCCGCTTGGCTTCCTCCACTGCCTCAACCACTCTGGAGGCCAGCGCCAAAGCTAAAGCAGACGACGCTATTAATAAACGAATCAATTCTCTAAATCAATTGAGTGCACGAGTGGCAGCTATGGCAAAACTTTCCACTACCACTAAGGCCAGTCTGGCTGCTTCAATTCAGGCTTCCATTACAGACATGACAAATCTGAAAACTAAAATCGACGCCGATACTGATGCCGCCGTTTTGAAAACCGATATTGCTTCCATTACTGCCTCTTATCGAATTTATGCCTTAGTTATTCCTCAAGTCGAGATCGCAGTTGCGGCTGATCGAACAGACACTCTCGTAGACATGATGAACATAGTGGCTGGCAAATTCCAGAGCAGGATTACCGCGGCCACTAATGCCGGCAAAGATACCGCATCGCTCAACATAGCCCTTAGTGATTACCAAGCCAAAATTGCTGACGCTAAAATACAAGCGAATGCTGCCGCCTCTCTTGTTGTTTCTTTAAGTCCGGATAATCGGGATAAGAATAAAGCCGAATCTAATAAGCAGGCTTTGCAATCGGCCCGCGCCAAACTAAAAGCAGCCAGAATTGATCTGAAGACCGCTCGCGATGATGCGGAAACTATTCGACGAGGTCTTAGATCTTTCGGTAGAATTGGAGTGACTGCAAGCAGCAGCGCAAGCTCAACCACTCATTAATAACCACATCGGGGAAGTGAAAACGGCCCTCGCTTCGCGAGGGCCGTTTTGTTATAATTATTTTTCATGAAAAATCTCGCCAGAAGCTACGGACTTTACCTCGGCTGGATTATTTCCTTGGTTGCCCTCGGAGGCAGTCTATATTTTAGCAACGTCTTGAATCTCCCACCATGCGTGCTTTGCTGGTATCAGCGCATCTGCATGTATCCTTTAGTCCTTATTTTGGCCGTCGGTTTGCTTCGAAAGGATCAGAAAGTTTATCTCTACGTTTTACCTTTTTCAATTATTGGATTTGTGATTGCTCTTTACCACAATCTTCTCTATTACAATATTATTCCGGAAAGTCTGGCTCCCTGCACGGCCGGAGTCTCGTGCACCACTCGTCTTATCGAATGGTTTGGATTTATTACTATTCCATTACTTTCACTTATCGCCTTTACTTTAATTACCGTTATAATGTTCATATATCGTTATTATCAGAAGCAAGATTAAGAGAAACATAAAATTTATGTCTAAAGAATCTATTATCATCACTACCATCGGAGTAATCTTTTTAATTGTCATGGGCGTTTTAATTGTTAAAAATTCTTCTTCCGCTCCGGTAACTACTGTTAGCGGTGATCAGCAAACTTTGCTGCTGGGCGTAAACAGTCACATGACTGGAAGTTCCAGTGCCAAAGTTACCATGGTGGAATTCGGAGACTATCAATGTCCAGCCTGTGGGGCGGCTTATCCAACCATCAAGAATGTCACTGACTTTTATCAAAATAATCCAAATTTCAACTTTATTTTCCGAAATTTTCCTCTGCCTCAACACCAGTATGCCAAAATCAGCGCCGAAGCGGCCGAAGCGGCCGGCGCTCAGGGCAAATACTGGCAGATGCATGATCTTCTTTACGAGAATCAGAGCGCTTGGGATCCGTCTGTTACTCAGGATCCGCTTGCCGTTTTTGTCACCTATGCCGAACAATTGGGACTAGATGTCAACAAATTTAAAACCGATGTTCAGAACAACGCCCATGTTGATCGCATTAACGCCGATCTGGCCGACGTTCAGAAACTCGGACTTGATCATACGCCCACGGTTTACATTAATGGAGAAGAAGTAGATAAAAATCTGACTGTAGCCGCTCTAAAAGCCAAGATTGACAGTCTCTTAGCCAAATAATATGTCTTTTCAAACCCGGCATCGTTTCCTGTTGCCGTTTCTCTTCTGGCTTTTTCCAGCCACCATTATCAGTCTGGTGGCTGGTCTAATTTACGTCAGTGTTCAGCAAAATTATCGACAATCGGCTAATGATCCTCAAATAAGTATCGTTGAAGACGCCAGCGAGTTTTTAGCTTCTGGCACCCCTCCAGAGCTATTAGTTGGACCATCTCAAATTGATATTGCCAAAAGTCTTGGGGTCTTCCTGATTGCCTACGACAATCTGGGTCACCCTTTAGCCTCATCAGCCACTCTTAATGGTCTCATCCCTGTGCCACCGCTCGGTGTTTTTGAATATGTTCAAAAAAATGGAGAAGATCGGATAACTTGGCAACCTCAAAAAACTGTTCGAATTGCCGCCGTCATTACTTCTTATACGAGTTCTTCAAGCTCTGGCTTTGTCTTAGCCGGTCGCTCGCTGCGCGAAGTAGAAAATCGGGAAAGTCAGCTTAGCTGGAGCGTAATTACAGTCTGGGCGCTAGTTATGTTGATCTCTTTAATTGGAGTAGAGGTAATTTTCAACTTTGTTTTAAAAATCGGAGATGAAGAAAAGAGTTAATTGGTTTGCCGCGGCGAAGAAGAAAGCAAAAATGGCCGGATTGTTTTGGGCGGCGTCCAAAAATGACAGGCTTTTGGACAGATTAAAGAGCTTTCATTTTCTATCGGCTCTTCCGGCCGCCCTTTTTTCGTCCCTTGCGCCCACCCTTTCGGCCACCTTTACGCATTGAGCTTTTATTCTGCTTCTTGCCTCTGCCGCTGCCGCTTTTCTTGCCGCCGCGATCACTCTTATTAACCGTCGCCCAAGCTCGCTTTTTCGCCTCTTTTTTTGAAACTCCGCGTTTTTCGTAGCCTTCTTCGATATGATCGGCCTTGCGTTTTTGTTTATTAGTATATTTTTTCTTACTGCCTCTAGCCATAGTGTTTAGGTACTCCGTACAATGTACTTTGTACTGTTTAAATTAATAAACGACCTTCATGAATTTTGACGCATTAAAAGCGCCGACCTTACCGGAAAATGTGTTAAAATAATTTCATGAGTCGTCACTACTGGTTTAGACCAAAAAGATGGGGAGAATTTGCCGTATATTATCCGGTTAATTTCCCCGGCTGGGTGGTGACTTTGGCTTGTCTGTTCTTTCTGGTCTATCTATTTATAGTTGACCTCTGGATTGCCTATCCGCTCGGTGGCGGATTTTTGCACTTTTTGCTGGAAGCGGTTACTATCTTTTTAATATACGATTTATTTTGTTTCAGAGCCGGTGAATATCCAAGCTGGTGGCACGGTCGTCACTGGAGGCACAAAGTCCACCGACATCATCCGGCCAATCGAGCCCATCGAGAACGTTTAAGAGCTGATCGCTAAAACAATATGGAAAAGACATTTAAAGAGAAAGTTTATAAAGTGGTTAAAAAAATTCCCAAAGGCAAGGTTTTAACTTACAAAGAAGTAGCCATGAAAATTGGCCATCCAAAGGCTTATCGGGCTGTTGGCACCATTTTAAGTCAGAATTACCAGAAGGATGTACCGTGTCACCGAGTTATTCGTACTGACGGCAAAATTGGGAATTATAATCGAGGAGGGGCTTCAGCCAAAAGAAGGATTTTAATCAAGGAAGGATATAAAATTAACAATTAAAAATAATCTTATGAATCGTAATCAAGGAGTAGCAGTGGGGGTAGCCATCGCAGCGGTCGTTTTGTTTTTAGTTTACAGTTATTTTAATGGAATTATTCAAAAACCAGTAGCATTTAATATGACTCAATCAAATTCATCATCAACAGAGGCCGAAAACGGCACCACCACAGCGAGCGGTCTCGGCATCAAAGATGTGGTATTAGGAGCTGGAGAAGCAGCTTCGGCAGGAGATACAGTTACGGTTAATTACATTGGCACTTTCACTAACGGCACTAAATTTGACAGTTCTTATGATCATGGCCAGCCATTTACTTTCGTCTTGGGTTCGGGGCAGGTTATTTCCGGCTGGGATCAGGGAATTGTCGGTATGAAAGTTGGAGGCAAACGCGATCTAGTCATTCCGCCTAATCTTGGTTACGGTCCAAATCCGGTCGGCCCGATTCCGGGGAACTCCACTCTTCTTTTTGAAGTGGAACTTCTGAACGTCTCACACGCTCCGGCAGTCAATCAGTAGTGGCCGCTATTAAATTTCAAATTGAAAAAAGGTTAAAAGGAAAAATGGGCCGTGCGGCGAGATTAGAAACGCCGCACGGTTCTATTTTGACCCCGGCCTTCGTACCGGTTGGCACCAAGGCCAATGTCAAGACCTTGACAGTAAAGCAGCTTGAAGAAATTGGCGTTCAGGCCGTTCTGGGCAATACCTACCATCTTTATCTCCAGCCCGGCGATGAGCTAATAAAAGCGGCCGGCGGACTAAACAAATTCATGAATTGGCCTGGGCCGACCATGACCGATTCAGGTGGCTTTCAAGTTTTTTCTCTCGGAGTCGCTTACGGAAAGGGAATCAGCAAAATATTAAAAGGCGAAACTGAACTTCTGCTCCCTGAAGCCCAGGATTTACGTGATCAGGTTTCACTAGTCAGTATTGATCACGATGGAGTGATGTTCAAGTCGAACATTGACGGCAGCTCTCACTATTTCACACCGGAGAAATCGATAGAAGTTCAACACAACATCGGTGCCGACATTATTTTTGCTTTCGACGAGTGTACTTCGCCGACTGAATCCGTAACTTATCAAAGACAGGCACTCGACCGAACACATCGCTGGGCCAAAAGATGTTTGGTCTATCACCAATCAAAGCCGGAAAACGCTTCACAACAGGCTCTTTTCGGAATTGTTCAGGGTGGGCGGGATGAAAGGCTACGAAAAGAAAGCGCTCAAATTATTGGCCAAATGGATTTTGATGGTTTCGGTATTGGTGGCTCTTTCGCCAAGGAAGATATGAATACGGCGGTGGAGTGGGTTAATAGCGTTTTACCGGACGATCGGCCGCGCCACCTGCTGGGAATCGGCGAACCGGAAGATCTCTTTGGCGGAATTGAAAATGGCTGCGATCTTTTTGATTGTGTAGCTCCGACCCGAATTGGCCGCAATGGTTCCATTTACACTAAAGAAGGGAAGATTAATATTTTAAACGCAGAATTTCGGCAGAATTTCAACGCCATTGATCCGGATTGCCAGTGCTATACTTGTCAAAATTTTACTCTGGCCTATTTGGGACATCTTTTCCGAGCCAAAGAAGTTCTTGGCGGTACCTTGGCTTCCATTCATAATATATATTTCATCACCAATCTGGTGAATAATATTCGCCAGTCGATTCTCGAAGAAAATTTTCAAAGCTTCAAAGAAAATTTTCTTCGTCTCTACAAAAAATAAAAAAGCTGACCTGGCGGTCAGCTTTGTCTCGCAACCATCTTAAACTCGAAATCCTCAGCCGTGCTTCCACCGAGAATAAATCTTGGTAGCCGATCCGCTCCCAAGTGAGTCACTGTGCTATCTAGCTGCTTGCTCGCCACCTCCTTCGTCACCTTTGCCAGATTTTCCTCATCCAATTTCCCTCTGGACAGGTTTTTCAAGACAATGGATAGTCGTCTTGCCAGTCGATCAATTAATTCCATATGCCAATACTGGTGATAGATATAAGCATGATCGGAACCATCGGAAGACTGGTGGTGCATGCTGAGATGCGGATTGGTGATGATGAAAACAGCTCTGGCCTTCTCATGTCCTCCTTCATACAGAAGAGGACGGACCCCTTTTTCAGGAAGGCTTTTAATATAATCCACCAGGATATTTGCCATATCTTCAGATAGAAAATATTCCTCTGGACGATCAACGGCTCCGAAAGCATGGCCGCAACCCTGACAAGGTAAGTTGTCAGGATTTTTTGCTCTACTTTGATCGCTGTGATAACTCGGTGGACCCAGCATTTCTTCAACAGCCATAATAGTAAACGGGGAGCTATAAAGAATCTGGCCGATTTCCTTCTCGATCTTCTCCAAGGAAGCAATAAAACTGGCATTGAAAGACAGCACCGCTCCCGGCACTGGAATACCGAGAATGTTTCGAGGGTGCCGATCATCGATACAGTGAATATATGATGATCGGGGCCGGTGTAATAATGGTAATGTATTAGGAGCACTGAAGATGTCGTCCGAAAGAACATAAAAGTTTTCTCGGGCGAATTCTTCAGCCTTCTTGGAATCAAAAAGTTTTGACGACTGAACGGTGTGTAGGGTACTCATCTTTTTCTGATATTACTCCTTTAATCTCTATTCCACAAGTAAAATTGTCTTCCTCGGCTTGATTTCGGCGAAGCCACCGGAAATAGGGAATTCCTCACGCTGATTTTTATTTTTAATTACCACCGAACCGTCTCTTAACTCGGAAACCAGAGGAATATGATTCTCCAAAACGCTTATTTCGCCCTCTAAAGTAGGCAAAGTGATTACGTCAGCTTCACCTTCATAGACAATACTTTCTAGAGAATAAATATAGAGTTTCATTATTTTTGATTAATTTCCTCAATACCACCGACTAAATAGAAATTCTGCTCGGGCACATTATCATGTTTGCCCTCAATAATTTCCTTAAAACCCCGGATAGTTTCGGCTCGGCTGACAAATTTGCCGGCTCGGCCGGTGAAAGGTTCAGCCACGAAGAAGGGCTGCGACAGAAATCGCTGGATTTTACGAGCTCGTTCCACTACTAATTTGTCCTCGTCTGAAAGCTCTTCAATGCCAAGAATGGAAATGATATCTTGGAGATCCTTGTATCGTTGGATAATTCGCTGAACTTCGCGGGCCACTTGATAATGCTCTTCTCCGACAATGTTTGGATCAAGAGCAGTGGAAATGGATTCCAGAGGATCGATGGCCGGATAAATTCCCAGTTCAGTCAGAGCGCGTGAAAGCACAATTGTTGAATCAAGGTGAGCAAACGTAGTAGCCGGAGCAGGATCGGTAATGTCGTCAGCCGGTACATAAACCGCCTGCACGGAAGTCACTGAACCCTTAGTGGTGGAGGCAATGCGTTCTTGCAAAGCACCCATTTCGGTAGCCAAGGTTGGTTGATAACCGGCGGCGCTAGGCATTCGGCCAAGAAGAGCCGAGACTTCGGAACCAGCTTGAGTGAAGCGGAAAATATTGTCGATAAATAACAGCACATCTTTACCTTCAGTGTCGCGAAAATATTCCGTCATGGTAAGACCGGTCAGCGCTACTCGCAATCGGGCGCCCGGCACCTCATTCATCTGACCGAAAACCAAGGCAGTCTGGTTAAGCACGCCCGATTCTTTCATTTCATTATAAAGATCGTTTCCTTCTCGAGTTCGCTCGCCCACACCGGCAAAAACGGAATAGCCTTTGTGAACGGTAGCTACGTTTCGGATAAGTTCCTGAAGAAGAACGGTTTTACCGACACCGGCGCCGCCAAAGAGAGCAATCTTACCCCCTTTAATGAAAGGGCAAATTAGATCGATGACTTTTATACCAGTTTCAAAAATCTCTACTTTAGTTGATTGTTCGGTAAACTTTGGAGCCGGTCGATGAATTGGCCACCGCGGTGCTTCCGAAGGCGCCGGTACGCCTCCGTCAATCGGCTCGCCTAAAAGATTGAACATTCGGCCGAGGATGTCTTTGCCGACCGGAATGCTGATGGGAGCGCCGGTACTTGAGACCGCCAGACCTCGTTTTAAACCCTCCGTCGGTCCCATGGAAACAGTGCGCACGCGACCGCTGCCCAGATGCTGCGCCACCTCAAGGACGAGTTTGGAAGCGTCAGCTTCGCTGGCGCCCCTCTCAACTTCCAGTGCGTCGTAGATTTCCGGCAAGTTCTTTTGCTCGGCAAACTCCACATCCACTACCGGTCCGATTATTTGAATTATTTTTCCTTCAGTTTTATTCATATATTTTTTCTTTTACCTTTTATCTTTAACTTTTTACTGGTTCAATGCCTCCGTGCCGGCGCTGATTTCCGTTAATTCTTTAGTAATAGCAGCCTGTCGGAGTTTGTTATAAGTAATGCCAAGCTCATCAATTAATTCCGAAGCATTCTCCGAAGCATTCTTCATGGCTACCATGCGGGAAGAGTGTTCCGAGGCATTAGCTTCCAGAATACTCTGATGCAATTCAATACTGACCAGTCGCGGAATAAGATTTTCCAGAACGTGAGGAATGGAAGGTTCATAGAGGTAGTTAATTTTCTCGCTTGGCTTGTCGAGAGCTCTGTCAATAGCCTGAGGCAAACCAGCATATAAACCATGTTCCGGAATAATGTGTTTGGTAATTTCTTCCAAAGCTTTTACAGTTACCGGCAGAATCTTCCTTACCACCACTTCTTGTTTGAGAGCTGACAGAAAATTAGTGTAAATTAGTAGGACTTCATCATATTCTCCGGAAAGATAAATCTCTTGGAGATATTGTGCCACCGGCAGAGTTTCCTGAAAACTGATGTAATCGCCGGCCTCGTGAAATTCTTTAATGATCTTGTGGCCGCGACGGCTGAAAAAGTCGCGGCCTCTTTTGCCAATCGCTACTATTTCTACCCGCGCAGGGGAGTGATGCAGAATCTGATTAGCTTTTCGCAAGACATTACTATTGAAAGAGCCGGCCAAACCTTTGTCGGAAGTAACTACCGCTAAGCAAATCTTTTTGATCGGCCGCTCCCGGACAAGTTCTGAAGCGGAATCATCTTCGGTAATGGCCCGCCGAATATTTTTTAGAATTTCCAAAGCGGCTAAAGCATATGGCCGAGCCTTGATCGCTCCTTGCTCACTTTTTCGCATTTTGACCGCCGAAACTGCCTGCATGGCCTTGGTAATCTGACCAATGTTTTTAGTAGCCCGAATACGATTTTTAATTGTTCTACTGGTTGCCATTGAAATAATTATTTTTGAAATCTTCGGCCGCTTTTTTCAACTTGCTCTGGAGATCTTCACTTAAATCTTTTTTATCTTTTAATTCCTTAAGGAGCTCCGAATAATTGGTGTCTAAAAATTTCAGAAGCCCATTTTCAAAGCGGGAAACATCCTCAATATTAACCGTATCCAAGAAACCGTTAGTGGCGACAAAAATGGAAATTACTTGCTTCTCAAAAGGCATATTCAAATACTGCGGTTGTTTCAGAATTTCCGTTAAGCGACGGCCACGATCGATTTTTAGTTTTGTGGCGCTATCAAGATCCTGTCCAAATTGAGCAAAAGCAGCCAATTCTCGAAATTGGGCTAGTTCCAAACGCAAAGTACCGGCCACTTTTTTCATGGCTTTAGTTTGAGCGGCTGATCCGACGCGGGAGACGGAAAGGCCGACATTCACTGCCGGTCGAATTCCCTGATAAAAGAGTTCAGGTTCCAAATAAATTTGACCATCGGTAATGGAGATAACGTTTGTGGGCACATAAGCCGAAATATCGCCAAGTTGAGTTTCGATAATGGGCAGGGCAGTTAAAGAGCCACCGCCGTAATCCTTGTTTAATTTGGCCGCTCGCTCAAGCAAGCGGGAATGCAAATAGAAAATATCGCCGGGATAAGCTTCGCGACCGGGAGGGCGACGTAAAAGTAGGGAAATCTGCCGATAGGCCCAGGCATGTTTGGAAAGGTCGTCGTAGACCACCAAAGCATCCTGACCTTTTTCCATGAAGTATTCGCCAATGGCGCAGCCGGCATAAGGGGCTAGATACTGGAGGGAGGCTGGCGCGGAAGCGCCGGCTGAAACAACAATAGAATATTTCATCGCCCCGCTTTGCTTCAATTTCTCGACAATCTGAGCGACTTTTGATTCCTTCTGACCGATAGCTACATAAATACAAATTGGGACGCTGTCGCCCGAGTTCTGTCCTTGATTAATAATCGTATCGATAGCGATGGCTGTTTTGCCTGTCTGTCGGTCCCCAATAATCAATTCTCGCTGGCCGCGACCGATTGGAATAGTGGCATCGATTGCTTTAATTCCGGTTTGCAAAGGACTGTTAACCGATTGGCGAGTGATAACGCCGGGGGCAATTCGCTCCAGCAAATAATTTTGCATCTTATTTCTATCCAAAGCCGGTCCACCATCAATTGGCTCACCTAAAGGATTAATGACGCGGCCAATTAAATTATCACCGACTGGAATAGAAAGAATGGTGCCGGTCGCTTTGACAGTTTGACCTTCTTTAATTTTTTCCGAAGCTCCTAAAACGATGGCTCCAACACTGCTCTCTTCCAAGTTAAGAGCGAGACCGAGGATTTTTCCATCTTCAGTTTCAAACTCTAGCATTTCCGAGTAACGCACTTCACTAAGGCCGCGAATGCTGGCCACTCCGTCGCCCACGCGCATGACTTCTCCGACATTCGAGATTGACGGCCCCGATTTAATGCCGGCAATCTCTTCTTTTAATTCATTTAAAATTGAATCGATTTCCATTTGCTTAACTTATGACCTGCCTTAAATTATTAATTCTGGTTCGGATACTATTATCAATTACGGTATCGCCAATTTTGATTTTCACTCCGCCGATTAAATTGGGATCATTACTAACTTCCGTGATTTCCTTTTTCATTTTGCCGGTCTTTTCATACAAACTCTTCTCAATAGCATAAAGAATCTCTGACTCGCTTTTTAAATCGCCATTTTCCTCGAGCATCTTGACGAAACTCTTGACAGCGTTTTTGCGCTTATTTTTGGCTGTTTTCTCTAAAAGAGCACCAAAGATTTTAGCGTATTGAGTAGGGGAATAGCGCATACCTTATTTAAACACCTCAGCATTCTCTCTAATAATGGCCAAGGCGTCAGCTTTCAGTTTGGCTTCTGCTTCCTTGCTCAAAAAATCTCCAACAGTTTTTTCCACCGCTGCCGTCACCACCTCCCCAATCTCACTCTTAATTTCAGAGCGGATTTTCAGCCTTTCCTGTTCCAACGAAAGCTTGGCCTCCGATATTAAAGTCTTGGCTTTCTCTTCCGCTAATCTCAAACTTTCCTCGGTTTGAGTCTGAGAAGCCTTTTCCGCTTTAGCCAATATTTCTTGGGCTGCTTCTCTGGCTGTGGTCAGAATTTTTTGCTTTTCAGTTTCAATCTCGGCAAGACGTGTGCCGGCCAGCTTTTCCTTTTCTTTGGTTTCCGCAATTTCCCGACGTCTTTTTTCCAGAACATCAATGACTGGCACATAAACAAATCGACGCAAAACGTAAACCAGAATGGCAAAATTAATCGCTTGAGCGATAAGCAATTTCCAATCGATGCCGAGACTTGTTAATAAAGCGGACATAAACTCACCCCTTTAAGGGTGTCAAAAAATTTATTTCACAAACTGAATAATAAGAGCCACTACCAGAGCGTAAATGGCGATAGCTTCGGCGAAGACGATAGCCAAGATCATGGCCGTCTGAATTCGCGGAGCGGCTTCAGGGTTTCGGCCAATGGCTTCCATGGCCTTACCTGCTAATAATCCGATGCCAATACCCGGTCCGATAGCTCCGAGACCAATAGCTAGACCGGCGGCGAGAGGAGCAAGATCCATAATTTAAATAAATTAATGATAAAAAATGACCTCATTTGGGGGTCAGTGCCAATATCTTACCTTAAGCCGTTTAAAAGGCCAAATTCTGACGAAAAATAAATAAAATACCCGTCGTAAGCGGGTAATGTCTAAGAAGCGTGAATATCCAGTTCCAAATGATGATCCGTAGATCGCCAAGGGGGACAACTTGTGACTCGAACTTTTGCAAGGATTTCTCCTTCTGTTCGGGCCCAATGAACAATCTTTGGATAGATAATGAAAGGAGAATCGCCAGGTTTGAGAAAATATTCTCCGTCTCCACTCTCAAGAAAAAGAGTACCTTGGAGAACCTCATAAACCTCAATAGTTTCCTCGTGGTGGTGCGGAGCAGATTTTGAAATCAAGGCAATCGCACTCTTCTGATGGGGTAAGACTTGAGGCAGTTCCACAATTACTTCCAGAGGATCTTTCTCCGGAAGAAGAATAAGCGGGCAATCCGGATATTCCTTTCGAAGAGATTCAATTTCTTCAGAACTTATTGGTTTCATCTACTCTCAACCTACCTCTCTTCCTGGCAAAAATCAATGATGGGCTTCAGTGGCTTGGGCCAAGAACATCATGGCTAGAACGGCGAAAATTAAAGCCTGGATGAAACCCACGAAAATTTCTAGAGCCAGAAATGGAACTGGAATAAGATAGGGAACCAAGAAGACCATAATTGTTAGAAGAATTTCTCCGGCGAAAACATTTCCAAAAAGACGGAAAGTCAGGGAAATGATTTTGCCGAATTCGCTGATAATTTCGAGAAGTCCAGTGAAGAAATCAATCGGGCCGGTCAGACGAAAGAATTTCTTGAGATGATTTTTCAGGCCGATAGTGATGAAGCCGACAACATGACTCATTGTTACTACAATCAAAGCCAAAGCCAAAGTCATATTGATATCGGAGTTGACCGAACGAAATAGCGGTACGAAAACCTGTTTGCCATCCTCTAAATGATAAAAACCAAGACTGCCAACGCCCGGTAGAATCCCCAGCCAATTTGAAAGAAGAATGAAAAGGAAGATAGTAGCCACCACCGGGAAAAATTTAATGACGGCTGATCGACTTCCGGCGACGGTTTCGAGGAAGTCGATCAGTTTTTCGATGGCAAATTCCATTAAGTTTTGGAATTTGCCCGGGATTTTGTCGGCGCGTTTGATTCGCGCCGACAGGAATAAGGCGATCCCAATTAGCAAAAGCATTACCAGCCAGGAGGTAAGCAGAGCATTAGTGACGGTAAAACCAAAGATTTGAAAAATTGGTTCGGCGCTGATGGAAATATGGAGCATAAGAAGATAACTATTTTAAGTACCTAATTGTTTTCTTGTAAACCAGAATGCTGGAAATAATAATGGAAAGTAAAACGCCTACCAAAAGAAATAATGGGGAAGTCTGAAAATGTCTGTCTAAAAGACGTCCCCCCAAAGCCAGTAATACTATTGGAATGGCGATAGTAAAACCCAATTCAAAAACTAATGATATTAGCTCCGATTTCGGCATTACTGGCTTTAAATCAGGCGATTTCTCTTTTTCCACGGGAGGTAGTATAACATAGGCAGAGATTGTTTATGAAAAAATCTAAATCTAAAAAGGCCAAGGATCCTATCGCCGCAAAAATAGGAACAGTGCTCGCCAAGAGAGTCAGAAACGGCATGGTTCATCTCCGAAAACATAAGATATTTTCACAGTCTCCTGATTTTGAGAAGAAACCTTTGTCCTTCTTTCATCTAAGGAGCAGGGCGGAAGCTATTCGGTTGGGACTCCAAGGGCGAAACAACCGGGAAAATCGTGTTCTTTATTCTTTTTGGGACTCATATTTCCAAGAAAAATTCAAAAAAAGAAAAGCTTAAGGTCAGCTGTCTGACCTTGTTTTATTTCTGAGCCGTATATAATAACAAAGTGTCAAATTTCAAAATCTCAACAAAATTCAAACCGGCAGGGGATCAGCCAAAGGCTATTAAAGAATTAATTGAAGGGGTCGGCAAAGGCTATCGCCACCAAACTTTGCTTGGCGTTACTGGCTCCGGCAAGACTTTTACGGCTGCCAATATTATCGCTACGGTTCAAAAACCTACTCTGGTTATTGCTCACAACAAAACCTTAGCTGCTCAATTGGCACAGGAATATCGGGAGTTTTTTCCTGATAATGCCGTACACTATTTCGTTTCTTATTACGATTTTTATCAGCCGGAAGCTTATTTACCGGTAACTGATACCTATATTGAAAAAGAGGCTCAAATTAATGAAGAAATTGAGCGCCTGCGTCACGCCTCCACACAGGCGCTTCTAACCCGTCGCGACGTCATTATCGTCGCTTCCGTTTCCTGTATTTACGGCTTGGGTTCGCCGGTGGAATATGAAAAGGTTCACCTGCGCATTCAAAAGGGAGCAGTTGGGGATCGAGCCGATCTGATTCGCAAGCTCATCCATATTTATTTTGACCGCACCAATGCCGATCTTTCACCCGGTCAGTTTCGAGCGCTCGGCAATTCCGTGGAGGTTATGCCGGTTAATGAAAGAGTTATTTATAAGATCGATCTTGCCGAAGGCAAGATCGATCGCATCCTGAAAGTGGATGCCATTACCCGAAAAATTTTAGAAGAGATAGATGTTTTCTTTCTTTTTCCAGCCAAACATTTCGTCACGCCGGAAGACGAGCGATTGCGGGCTATTGAAGATATCAAGGCCGAATTGGAAGAGCAGCTCACTAAGTTCCAGAAAGAAGGAAAGCTGCTCGAAGCCGAGCGACTGAAGCGTCGCACCAATTATGATCTGGCTCTGATCCGCGAAATCGGTTATTGCAACGGTATCGAAAATTATTCGCGCCATTTCTCCGGCAAAAAGGAGGGCGAACCGCCTGATACCTTACTTTCATATTTTCCTCACAAGAAGGATGGTAGCGCCGATTTCCTTACTATTATCGATGAGTCTCACGTCACTGTTCCTCAACTCGGCGGTATGTATGCCGGTGATGCTTCTCGAAAACAAAATTTAGTAGAGCACGGGTTCAGACTCCCTAGCGCTCGAGATAATCGCCCTCTGAAATTTGCCGAATTTGAAGAAAGGGTGGGCCAGACAATTTATACTTCGGCTACTCCAGGAAAATATGAATTGGAACACAGCTCTCAGGTGGCGGAGCAAGTCATTCGTCCGACTGGCCTCGTTGACCCGTTGATTGAAGTAAAGCCGGTTATAGAAAAAGGAGCCTACAAAGGTCAAATTCAGGATTTCATTGAGCAGGCCGAAATTGAAGTAAAAAAAGGCAACCGAGTGATCGCGACAACTTTGACCAAGAAAATGGCCGAAGATTTGAGTGAATACTTAAAAGAGAAAAAAATTAAGGCCGAATATCTTCATAGTGAAATCGAAACTCTAGATCGCATTCAAATTTTGACTGATTTCCGAAGAGGGAAGTTTGACATCATTGTCGGCGTCAATTTATTGCGCGAAGGACTAGACCTTCCGGAAGTGACCCTCATTGGTATCCTAGATGCCGATAAAGAGGGATTTCTCCGCTCTGAAACTTCTCTTATTCAAACCATTGGACGGGCCGCTCGAAATACTGAAGGCCGCGTAATTCTATATGCGGATAATCTGACCGGCTCAATGGATAAAGCCATTAATGAAACCAGACGTCGTCGAGAATTACAGGCGGCTTATAACAAGGAACACGGTATTACTCCAAAGACTATTGTTAAAAATATTAAGGATATTACGGAGCAAATCCAAAGCGAACACCAAAAGACTCTTAAAATGCTTCTGCAATTTGATGAAGCTCGCTTTCAGAAAAATCCCAAGAAATTGATTGAGGAAAAACAAAAACAAATGAATGATGCGGTAAAGGTTTTAGACTTTGAAACAGCTGCCATTCTAAGAGACGAAATCAAAGAGCTTACGCTTAAGTTGGAAGGGAGAACGTCCAAAATCAAAACAAATAATTAAAAAGAAAAGGCGTGTATCTTTCGATACACGCCTTCAAATCTTACCGGCGTTACGAGGTTTCGTATTTTCTTTACCTCCCCTGAAATTCATCTTTCGACAAACCCCTGAGGTCTGAAAAACACTCCCTCCAAGTAACTTGAGTACGTGGGCGTACCATTCTCCATTTGTTGATTCCCGACCTAAGTCTGGAACTGCTTCCATTTCTGGCTCAATTTCTTGAGACATTTCCTGGATCTAAACCGTCGGTGTTTAATCGTCGGCTTATCCGCCTTTGAAATTCCCCACGATTGGTTGGAATCTCTAGTCAGAACTGATTTGTTGATCATTGCTGCTCAACATCTCAGCGGGGTTGGAGCACCCAGCTTTTGCTTAACTTACCGCGTCGCTCCGATTCCTTGCGGATTCGAATCTTTGCGATAACCACTCGCTTTCGTGTATTGGTTGGCCCTTGCACCTTGCAGTGTAGGGACCTTGCCAGCAAGCTCTTGAATTTAATCAGAACCGTTTTGATTCGACTCTTGCGAGCCTTCCTCTCTGCGATTCGAGCTACCCCTACCACAGGTGGTGCGCGCTATGCACACTCCCAAGTTATTAGCTTTAAGGAACTAACGACTGGTGAGTAAATGTACCAGAATGAAAAACCACGTCAATGGGGATAAGGTAGTAGAAATTGGATAAGAGGTTCTGTCAAATAAAATTTCTAAAATGCTCTGTAATTAAAGCTTTTTATATTTTCTTTACAATTTCTTTAGTCGGTTTATAATGAGCTCGTCATATTTAGATATAGAACGCCGCAGGCGGGCTATTTCTGTTTTACAAAGATCACCAAAAATGGCCAAAAACGATAAAAAAACTGAAGACAAAATAATTGTTAAGGGCGCGCGTACCCATAATTTAAAGAATATTACGGTAGAAATGCCACGCAACAAGATGATTGCTATTACCGGCCTTTCCGGCTCCGGTAAGTCGTCTTTGGCCTTCGACACTATATTTGCAGAGGGCCAAAGACGCTATGTTGAGTCGCTTTCTTCCTATGCCCGACAATTCCTGCGTCAGATGCAGAAACCGGACGTGGATGAAATTATCGGTCTTTCACCGGCTATCTCGATCGATCAGAAGTCGCGCTCAAATAATCCGCGCTCAACGGTGGCAACTATTACGGAGATTTACGATTATTTGCGTATTTTGTATGCGAGGATCGGTCGGCCCCACTGTTTAGTTTGCGGGCGGGAAATCAAGAAGCTTTCAAAGGAGGAAATTCTGGAAACTATTTTCAATACGGTTAGCAAAATCGATACTTCCAAATCGGAAAAGAAAGTAATGGGGGTGGCCTATAACGATCTGAAATTTACCATTATGGCCCCGCTTATTGTCGGCCGAAAGGGCGAGTATTATCAGCTTCTTTATGATCTTTTGGGAAAAGGCTACGAGCGAGTGCGGGTGGACGGTCAGATGAAGAATCTCCGAGACCAGATTATTTTGTCAAAAAATAAAAAGCACGACATCGATGTGGTGGTGGATGAATTCTTCATTTCAGAAATGCACTCCAAAGACAAGCAGGTTGCTACCAGTTTTAACGAGCGCCTGAATGAAGCCATAGAAAGAGCGCTTGAAGAATCTGACGGCCTGCTTCGCATTCAGGCTCTTGGAGAAGATTATTTGATTTCTTCCAAATTCATGTGTCCTTTTGACGGCTTCTCTTTTCCCGAGATCGAACCGCGACTTTTTTCTTTTAATTCACCTTACGGGGCTTGTCCGGAATGTAACGGCCTCGGTACTCGTTATTTCTTTAGCAATGAGCCTTGTCCGGTTTGCCACGGAGCTCGTCTTCGTCCAGAGGCTCTGCATGTCTTTTTGAGCGAACGAAAAATTAATATTGTAAAGCTCACGGAAATGTCGATTAAAGACGCTCTGAATTTCTTCAGTCATCTGAAACTTTCCGCCAAGGAGAAAGAAATCTCGAAAGTTGTAGTGAAAGAAATTGAGGCCCGCTTGAATTTCATGAATGATGTTGGAATCGATTACCTGACTTTGGATCGCAAGGCCAACACTCTTTCCGGAGGCGAGGCTCAACGAATCCGCCTCGCCTCCCAACTGGGCTCGGGCCTGGTCGGCGCTTTATACGTACTGGACGAGCCGACCATCGGCCTTCATCAGCGGGATAATGATCGCCTAATAAAAACCCTGCTCAATCTCCGCGATACTGGCAACACCATTGTAGTGGTGGAACACGACGAAGATACTATCTACTCCGCTGATTACATTGTGGATATTGGGCCGGGCGCCGGGGTGCATGGCGGTCACGTTGTCGTTTCAGGTTATTTAGACGAGTTATTGACGGCCAAAACTAACAAGAGCGGTTCCTTGACTCTCGATTATCTTCGAGAAGAAATTAAGATTGAAATTCCGGAAAATCGACGAACGGCCGAGAAGGGCAAGATTTCCATTAGAGGTGGGCATGTTTTCAATATCAAAAATCTGAACGTGGATATTCCGCTCGGCAAACTCATTATGATCACTGGCGTCTCCGGTTCGGGTAAATCATCCTTCATGTATGAAATCGTTTATGAAAATCTGCGGGCCCGACTTGATCGAAAATATCGCTCGGCCAAAACTTTCAATGCCGCCAGTTTTACCGGTACGGAATATTTGGGTCGCGCCATTTTAATCGATCAGTCAGCTATCGGCCGTACCCCTCGGTCCAATCCGGCAACGTACACCGGCGCTTTCACTCACATTAGAGATATGTTCGCCACCACTCCTGAAGCTCGGGCCCGAGGTTGGAAAGCCAATCGGTTTTCTTTCAACGTCAAAGGCGGCCGATGCGAGACTTGTCAGGGTAATGGTCTCATTGAAGTGGAAATGCATTTCCTACCAACCGTTTACGTTACTTGTGATGTTTGCAACGGCAAACGCTTCATGAAAGAGACTTTGGAAGTGAAGTATAAAAAGAAAAATATTTACGACGTGCTCGAAATGACGGTGGAAGAAGCCTTGAAATTTTTTGAAGATATTCCATCTATTTACGATCGTCTGCATACTTTGGATGAAGTGGGGCTCGGATATTTAAAACTGGGGCAATCGGCTACTACTCTTTCCGGTGGTGAAGCTCAGCGAGTGAAGATTTCAGCCGAGCTATACCGACCGCATTTACAGAAGACGATTTATCTTTTAGACGAGCCAACGATCGGGCTGCATTACGAAGATGTTAAGAAACTGATTCAGATTCTGCAGAAGTTGGTGGAGCGGGGTAATACTGTCATGGTCATTGAGCACAACATGGACATGATTAAATCATCCGACTATATAATTGATATTGGACCGGAAGGGGGAGATGGTGGTGGATCACTGGTCGCCAAAGGCACGCCCGAAGAGGTGGCGAATAATGATAAGAGCTATACCGGGGAATATTTAAAAAAGGTTTTGAAGAAAAAATAACAGCTCGATCCGTGAAGAACGAGCTGTTATGAGCACTTTGTTTATTTGCTTAGAGCTTCTCGATGAAGTCGGTGCATGTGACAACAAAAAAGGAAGATTGCTACCCCCACCATCCCGGCAGCATGCCAATTTTGGGTTAAATCCCACGTTGCCAAACCTCCAGCGAGACTTGATCCGAAAGCATATAGGAATTTCATAAGTATCACCTCCTGAATTATAATATAACAAATTTCAGAAATGTCAATGCTTTTGGCAAATAAAGGAAAATTACAAAATAAAAAGCGAAAATCATTTGACTTTCGCCTGAATATCCAGAAGTGGACAACGCAGAACAGCTTTCTGAAAATTAATTGAAGGGTGCCTTTTTTTGAGGTTCCTCATTCGCTGAATCCAAATCTCAGTAGCTTTTCGGCTTTCCTCAGAGTGATGGCTAAGTCGAAGGGTTTGAAAAGGGAAGCCGATCTCTGCTATTCTTTTGGTCACTTTACGACCTCTTTGAATGGAAGTTTCTTTAGATAGTGGCATACAATTCCAATGAAACGTTATAGTATTTAAATAATATGTCAATTACTTTAGAGCAATTAAAAAAACTTCCCGATGAACCTGGTGTTTATTTTTTTAAACGTGGAAAGGAAATTCTTTATATCGGCAAAGCTACCTCACTTCGAGATCGGGTCAGAAGTTATCTAGGCAAAGATCTCCGCCAAACCCGAGGTCTTTTAATTGCCGATATGATGGAAAAAGTTGATGACGTTGATTTCTGTAAGACGGATTCAGTTTTGGACGCTCTGATTTTGGAAGGCAATCTGATTCAGAAGCACCAGCCGTACTACAACACTGATGCTAAGGATAATAAAAGCTACAATTATGTGATTATCACCAAGGAAGATTTTCCGCGAATACGGCTGGTGAGAGAGCATTCTTTTCATGTTAATCCGGAATATGCGCTGGGAGATTTGGAGGCTAAATACGTTTTCGGACCATATCCTCATGGTTTGCAATTGAAGGAGGCGATGAAGATTGTGCGGCGAATTTTTCCATATCGGGATGATAAATGCGTCCCTGCCTCCGTCCAACTACGGCAAGGCAAGCCCGCGCCTCGACCGTGTTTCAATCGCCAGATCGGTCTTTGTCCGGGTGTCTGCACAGGCGAAGTTAATAAAAAGGATTACGCCCGCACCATTAATCATTTGAGGCTCTTTTTCCAAGGCAAAAAGGGCCAGTTAATTAAACAATTAGAAAAAGACATGAAGCTCTATGCCAAATGTCAGGAATTTGAGCGGGCCAATCAAATTAAGCGAACCATTTACGCTCTTAGCCACATTCAGGATGTTTCTCTCATTAAGGCGCCTCGGGATGTTGAGGATGTTGTTTATGAAAGACCTTTTCGGATGGAAGCCTATGATATCGCGCATATGGGCGGTAAGAATACCACCGGCGTAATGGTAGTTTCAGAAGATCGTGAGATTAAAAAAGCCGATTATCGAATGTTCCGGATTCGCGGCAATAAAGGTGTGAATGATATTGCCGCTCTAACCGAAACCATGGAAAGGCGTTTAAATCATCCTGAATGGCTTTGGCCTGACGTTATTGTCTTGGATGGCAGCACGGCTCAATTGAATGCCGCCGAGGCCGTCTTAGAGAAAGTAAAAAATAGGGAAGAGAATCCGCTAGATTATCCGGTTAAATTGGTGGCGGTCGTCAAGGACGACCGCCACCAACCCGAAAGAATCATTGGTGACGAAAAAATCGCTCGGGAATATGAAAAAGAAATCTTACTCCTAAATAGCGAGGCTCATCGCTTCACTATCAAATACCACAAGAAACTGCGCCGGAAATCATTTTTATAAAAAGTTGACATCTTACCAAAGATTGAATTATGCTAGTGATTGGACAAGTGCAGATCAGCATGCGGCAGGCGTCTCGTCAGTCAGTCGAGGCACGAGCGCCTGCCGTCGAATTTCGGTATGGAGTGGGGGATTGAAGGATACTCGGGAAAGTGTTTTCATCTCCCACTCCTCAATTTTAAAGTTCTCCTCCTATCATTCCTCCGGGAATGAAGGTCATAGACGGTGACGTGCCTGCCGGCGTCACCGTTTTTCTTTTAGTGATATAATTTCTTCATGGCAAAAATAAAAGTCGGAGTCCTGCGCGGTGGCCCGTCATCGGAATACGATGTATCACTCCAAACCGGATCAAACGTTCTAAAAAGCCTGCCTGAAAAGTACCAAGGCGTGGATATTTTTGTAGACAAGGACGGAACTTGGCATATTGACGGCTTGAGCCACGATCCGACGGACACTTTAAAAAAAGTAGACGTAATTTTCAACGCCATGCACGGGGAATACGGGGAAGACGGGAAGGTTCAACAGATTTTAGATATTCATAACGTCCCATATACCGGCTCTCAAACGCTGCCGGCCGCCCTGGCCATGAATAAGGCACGGGCGAAATACATCTATAATCAGCACGGATTAAAAACCCCTCATTTTTTAATTCTCAAAATCTCTCCAGATGAAAATCTAGAAGAGCTAGCGCTGACTGTTTTTCGGAGCTTCCCGATGCCTCTCATTATTAAACCGGTCGGAGCCGGTTCCTCCGTCGGTGTCTCATTAGTCAAAAGTTTTGACGACCTTTATAACGGCTTAGCAAAAGCGGCCGATAAATTTTCCGATTTGTTAATCGAAGAATATATTTCCGGCAAGGAAGCGACAGTCGGAGTAATTGATAATTTTCGTCGCAAAGATTCCTATTCTCTGCCGGTAATTGAAATTCGGCCGCCGCAAGATAAATCATTCTTTGATTTGGAAGCCAAATATAGCGGTAAATCAGAAGAAATTTGCCCGGGAAATTTTAGTTATGATGAGAAAAATGAATTGGAGCGGCAAGCCATCTTAGCTCACCAGTCTCTCGGCCTTCGACATTACTCTCGTTCGGATTTTATTGTTCATCCGCGCCGGGGTATCTATATTTTAGAGACTAATACTTTGCCTGGCTTAACTAGTGAATCTCTTTTCCCCAAAGCCCTGCGAACTGTCGGATCGGATTTACCGGAATTTTTGGAACATGTGATTGGTCTTGCAATGAACAGAAAGTAGTCTAATATTTGAACTGGAAAGTTCAATTATGGCTAATAAACACGAATCTAAAAGGGCTTCAAAAAAGCACCGTGGCAGAACTATTCCCGGTTGTCCTTGTGGTAAAGAAGAAGGCTGTGGCTTTTGCCAAGTTAAAGGACCGATACCAAAGTGGTCTGGCGATATCGCTCCAGAAACGGAGACGGATAAATCAGCCAGTTCAGATGGTTTACTAATCGGAAAACCACACGATGATCCCGAATGCTCCTGCAGTGAATGTTTGGAGTGGGTAGTTTCCAAGTCAGATTTGTCACGAGAAGCAGCTAATCGCTCGGCTGAATATGACAGGAGAGCCGAGCAAGCACTTGAGGAAGGTCTGCGGAAAATTCCTTAAGCTGACGTCTCTGAGAAGAGGCGTTTTTATTTTAATAACAGACTATAAAATGAAATGGAAATTGATTTTTTGCCTCAGGTTTTATATTCTTCTTTTACTGGGCCCGTAGCTCATTTGGTAGAGCACCTCATTTGCACTGAGGGGGTGGGGGGTTCGAATCCTCTCGGGTCCACAAGAGAAGAGTTGATATGTTCCGATAACTCAAAACCCTTAAAGGTAGAGCCAAATTAGCATTTCCAAAACCCGTCCCTCTTATGTGAACAAAGATTTCTTGAAAATTGTGGGAGAATTTTCATTTAATTATGCATATTAAAGAAATCAAAAACATATCTCGTCCTGCTTATCTAGGAGGAAATCATTGGGACGTCAGCAAACTAAAGCCTCTTACTTTTTTGATGGGCAAGAATGGCTGTGGTAAAACCACTTTATTAAACAGTCTAGTTCAAAAGTTACGAAGTAAGGTGGTGCAATCAAATGATCTGGAGATTATTTTCAATGAAACGGTTGCCAACTCCATTTCAATTGATGTTTCAAAAATTACCGCTGAAAGAGGGGGGAATTATAGATTAGAAGGTAATGTAGCGACAAATATTGCAGCAAATGATAACTTTGTTTTTGAGAGTCAAATACAGCGATTCTCTCAAAACTTTAGAGAGCAGGTAGCTTCAAGATACGAACGACTGTTGGCCAATCTCGCGAGCGATGATAAAGAAGGAGATGATAGACCTCAACTAAAGATTGATAAAATTATAGAGGCACTTAATACAATTGTTCCTAAAAAATATTCGGTCATCAGAAAGAGAACAAATTTATCCGTAATAGGAAAAGAAAGTAAGGCAGAGATTGATTTTGCTTCTCTCAGTAGTGGCGAAATTGAAATATTTACGCTTGCCTTAGATTGTTTAATTACGGCTAACTGGAATAGAGCTGAAAACCAACACAAAATTCTTGTTATTGATGAGCCTGATGTTCACATACATCCAGATTTACAAATTCAATTTCTAAAATTTATCTATAAATTAGTAGAAATATATGGAATCCAAGTCATAATAGGCACCCATAGCACAACTTTCGTGGCCAATATCAAAGATAATGAAACTGCAATAATCTGGATGCATGAAGATGCAACAGAATTAAGAGGAGAGAGTAAGCGCGAAACCATCAAAGATATGGCAGAAATAATGGGAAGTAATTTTGCACTGCAACTTCTCATTAATCATAAGATTTTATTAGTTGAAGGTATGGATGACGAGGAAGTGTGGATGCAAGCCATTAAATCATCGGATGGAAAGGTCCATGCGTATGTGCACGAATGCAAAAGTAATTCAGAAATGAAAAAGATAGAAAACGGTATAGAAAAATTGCTTAAGTCATTATGTGATGAGTCTGAGAATACTTATGTGGTAATTTCTCTCCGAGATAAGGATCGGGGCGAATCTGAGATTGATGACAGAAAATATGTCCGCCGCTTTAAGACAAAATGTCATGAATTGGAAAATTGTATTCTGTCAGACAACTATTTAGCTAAATATTCCAAGACTGTGGCAGAAATATATACTGGAGATAGGCTCAATGATGATATTAAAGAGAGAGTGGATGAGCTAAATGAATCAATAACTGGAGATAAAAAGTGGTGGAGAAAAAATACAGGACAACTAATTGGTCAAATAATAAAAGATAATAAGATTGATAGCGAGTCGGGAAATCCTACAAGTATTGTAAATTTTATTGGAATTGACTTATTAAAAGCATTGATTTCGGAATGATATTTCCTGACTGATTTCAATTCAGTCTCACTTGGGTCAGTAATTGGTTCCAACTTTTTGATATAATGTCCACATTAGATTATCGTTCTATTTTATATGTCTTCCATCTTAAAAAGCTTTGCCTATGCCTTCAAAGGTTTTAAATTTGTCTGGAAGGAAGAAAGAAATTTTAGGGTTGAGGTGGGAGTGGCGGCCGTCGCTTTAGCGACGGCCGCCATTCTCCACTTTTCTTATCTTGAGTTTGCCATAATTATTCTTACCATCTTTCTGGTTCTAGCAGCTGAAGCTATCAATACCATTTTAGAAGACGCTCTTAACAAACTGGAACCGAAATACGATCCGATCATCGGTAAAATAAAAGATATTTGCGCCTTCTTTGTGCTATTAACGGTGATTGCAGCCATTTTGGTTGGCGCGATTCTTTTATTTCACCACCTTAACTTTTAAGACTAAAGTACTGCTTAATTTTGGCCACATGCTCGGCGTACGTGGCTGAACAATGGATCTGACGGTTGGCGTCATGGAAATAAAATATGCAATCGGTAGCCTGAGGATTATAAGCTGCTTGAATGGCAGCCAAACTTGGGTTTGAAATGGCCGACGGCGGAAGGCCTTCATTTTTATAAGTGTTGTAAGGCGAATTAATTTTCTTATCGGCCGGTACAACCTGGGGCCACCAGCCATTCTGACTATTGCCTTTAGCATATTGCAAAGTAGCATCCATATCCAATTCCATGCCCTCAAAAAGGCGATTCCAGATAATTCCCGAAATCAATTTCATATCCTGCGGACCGGCTGCTTCCCGTTGAATGATTGAGGCGATTTTAACGGCTGTATCGACGTTGATAATTTTCTTATTTGACTTGCTGGCTTGCGGGGCCACTACCTGATTGAATTTACTTATCATTTTTTGGCTAACTGAAGTGCCGGTCTCGCCGAGGGAAACTAGGTAAGTATCAGGATAATAGTACCCTTCAAAATTATGACTACTTGAAGTATTGCCAGCAGCCAAAAAAGCTGATTTTTCTGAGGCATTCCAAGCCAAAGCATTGCCATAAATGTCGGCAATTTGTTCTTTGCGCAGGCCGGCGCTGATATGAACGACCCGGACGTACGGATTAGCCAGATTCTGATAGGTTTCGAAAAAGCTCGCGCCATTAAATAAAAAGTAGGAGACGCGAGCGACCAAAAGAATCAATAAAAGAACGCCAATACCCAAAGCTATTGGCTTTTTAACAAGAGTTTTCTTCCTGTTTCTTTGTTGAGGGGATTTTTTTGGCAATTTTCCTTATAGTATATAATAAGAAAGTCTCCTTAAGAAATTATGGCCGCCCCAATTAGTCAGACTCGTAAAAACTTTCCCATTAGTCGCTTACTGATCTTTAAGCGGGTAGTCCAAGCTACCTTGCTTCTGGTAATTCTCTTAATTGTCCTTTATTTTTCGGGTATTTTAGCCCTTGATTTCGATATTAACCTGACGGCCGAGATAATTGGAGGGCTGATTGTTCTCATTTTCCTGGTGGCCTTCTTTTACGAAAAGGCTTATTTTAGCTCTTATTTTTACGATTTGACGGCCGACTACGTCATCATCAAAAAAGACCCGATTTTTCCTCGGGAAATCACCGTGCCATATGACCGAATTACTTCAGTAACCATTGACCGCGATATTTTTGACCTATTGCTCGGAATTTGGGATCTTCACATCAATACCAACAATTCAGCTCTTCTTGGCATGGAACCGCACATTGAAGGTTTAAGAAGAGAGGCTGCCAACGGCTTGCAGGGGGTTTTAATGGCTCAAATAAAGGATCAAAAGAAATAACATCACGGGAATTCTTTGTAAGAAAACCCATCAGTTTACGTCTGTAGATATGGTCAAAAAATTAAAACGCGAGGAATTTATGGAAGCTTACAATCTCTATGGAGATGCAATCTTTCGATACTGCTTCTATAAAACCTCGAATAGAGAAAAGGCTTTGGATTTAGTGCAGGACACGTTTGTCAAAACGTGGGAATACATTGGAAGAGGGAAGGATATCGGCAACCTCAAAGCTTTTTTATATAAAACTGCCAACAATCTCATTATCGACTGGTTTCGAAAAAAGAAAATGGTTTCACTCGATGAGCTTGAGGAAGCAGGTTTTGATCCTGGCTTTGACCGCCGCGAACGCCTCTTTGATCATATGGACGGAGCCATTGCCCTGAAGGCGGTAGAATCGATCGAACCGATTTATCGCGACGTTATCATGATGAGATACGTGGAAGAATTATCAATAAAAGAAATTGCCGAAGTCTTAAAGGAGAAAGAAAATAATATTTCCGTTCGATTACATCGCGGAATGGAAAAATTAAGAAATATATTAAGCGAAGAGGAACGACATACGCAAGAAAACCAAAATGCCCAACCAATTTAATCAATTCATTAAATACGCCAAGGAAGTTGGCATGACAAGCGACGAAAAGAGCCGCATCGCTAGTCATTTGCATATGGTAACAGCGAAAGAGCCGGTAGCATCTTTTAACTTAACAAGTTCTCCTTATTTCTCGGCTTTTTCTTTCAGCCGCATCCAAGTTTTAGTACTGGCCGTCTTTCTAGTCTTTGGCAGCGCCTCTTACGCCGCCCAGGATTCTCTGCCCGGAGATATTTTCTATCCTTTTAAAACTAAAGTGAACGAACGAGTGGAAGGCTTCTTTGCCACTAACCCCGCTGCCAGAGCCCAACACGAAGCCAAACTCGCTTTAGTTCGATTGGAAGAAGCCGAAGCTTTGGGAGCGGAAGGTAAATTAAGTTCCTCTACTCAGGCGGATTTGGTGGCCGATTTCAACGCTCACGCCAATGGTCTTGAGAATAATCTAAATGAAATTTCCGATCAAAATAGTGATGATCAGGCCTACAGCATCGCCATGGATTTCCACAATAATCTGGAAATTCACCGAAATATCCTAAATCAGATTGCTAGGATTACTCCTTCGGAGAGTGCCTCCAATCTTAATCTTTTAGCCGGACACATTGACCTAACTTTGAATTCAACCGAGACGAAACTGGCTGCCGCCGATAACGCTTCAACATCCATATGGGCTATTTTGAGTTTTGCCAGCACCACGCCGCATGTAGTGGAAGTACGGCTTAATCGAAACGATCTGCGAATTGCCGATCTTAAAAATTCTCTGGCTGAAAATGCCAATTTAAGTTCAGATATTCAACTTTCAGTTGCTGACGATCTTCAGACTGCCATTGATCTTCAGGCCAAGGCTAAAGCGGCCTTTGCTGCCGACAATTACACAGAGGCTTTTACCGATGCTTCCAAAGCGGCTGATTTACTCATCTCGAGCCACAATTATCTTCAGAGTCAAATTCAGGTAGAATCGCTTCAGAACATTCTTAACAAAAAGGACCACAATAACGGAATGAAATTAAAAGTCATTGAAAATGATCAATCAAATCTGGATGTGAAAGTTAACCCAATTTCTTCCAAGTCCGGAGCTTCCTCTACTAATTCTGATCATTCATCGAAGGCTACGAGTTCGAATTCTGGTTCCAGTATTTCGGCGAGCCAGAGCGCTAGTGTAAATCTCAGCGTTAATGGCTTACCAACAGAGCAAGCACCGCCGAACTCCAATGTTTCGGTCCCGTTGCCGCCGCCCGCGCCAATTCCTCTTCCAATTCCTCCTTTAAATAATTCAGGTTCCAACAGCTCGCTCCACATTTGATATACTGACCGAATAATAAAATGAAAAACCAAGCATTAAAAATGCCGGTTTCTTTTGTAATATTTGGTATCACCGGGGATTTGGCAGAAAATAAATTAATTCCGGCCCTCTTTAATCTTTTTCGGTACGGGAAATTGCCAAAAAAATTTCAAATCATTGGTTATTCACGTCGGCCAATTGAACGGCCCGAATTTTTGGCGTATTTGGAGAAAAGTCTGGAGAAATTAAAGCCTTCAAAAACTGATCTATCTCAATTTTTTTCGCATATTAACTATATCCAGGGTCATTTCGAACCTCTTTCTGATTATCGAAGACTTGGGGAACATCTCTTGAAAATTGATGATGAGATCTTCCGCGAATGCAGCAACAAACTTTTTTATTTGGCCGTGCCGCCGGTTTGGTATGAGACCATCGCCAAAAATCTTTCCCATTCCGGCCTGACTATTCCCTGTGGTGGGCGCCTCGGCTGGACTAGGGTTTTAATTGAGAAACCATTTGGTCACGATTTTAAAACTTCCCGGAAGTTAAACCTCGTGCTAAGTCGACTTTTTAAAGAAGACCAGATTTTCCGAATCGACCATTACTTAGGCAAAGGGACTTCAGAGGAAATTCTGAAGTTTCGATTTACCGGAAACGCCAGAGAGAAAATCTGGAACGATAGAAATATTGAAAAAATTAAAATCCAGCTTTTGGAAAGGAAGGGTGTAAACGATCGGGGAGCCTTTTATGATGAAATCGGAGCCTTGCGGGATGTCGGGCAAAACCATTTGCTTCAGATGCTTGCTCTTATTGTCATGAAAAAGCCCTCAAAGATGGTTGCTAAAGAAATTCGAAAGGCGAGAGCTGAAATTTTAGAAAAGCTTCAACCTATTTCCAAAAAAGATCTGGAGAATCGAGTGATAAAGGGGCAATATATCGGCTACCTAAAGGAAAGAGGCGTAAAAACAGATTCAAAAACCGAGACCTTTTTTCATCTAGATGTAAAATTAGATAAAGCTCACTGGAATAAAACCAAATTTATCTTGGAGGCAGGGAAGGCCTTAAACGAGGATTCAGTGGGAATCAAGGTCTATTTTAAAGATAAAAAATCATCTCTAACTTTTAATTACAATAAATCTGTCGGAAAAACCCCCGAGGCTTATGAGAAAGTATTGATGGACTGTGTTCTGGGAGATCAGGCTATTTTCAATAGCACCGCCGAAGTGGAAGCGGCTTGGCGATTTATTACCCCCATTTTAGAAAATTGGAAGAAGCTGCCTCTCGTTCCATATACGAGAGGCAGCCGACCCGAAGAAATATCTTCTAAATTGCCTCTCCCTTCCTAATCTGCTAAATTTAATCAATGTTGAAAGATTTATTAATGCGAAAAATGCTGGCCAGCCGATTAAAAGATCTGCCGGAAGCGGAACGCCAGAAAATTACCACTCTCTTTGAAAATAATCCGGATTTTTTCCGGAAAATTGCCGATGAGATAGCTGAAAAGACTAAGTCGGGGAAAGATCAGATAAGCGCGGTGATGGAAGTAATGCAAGAACATCAGAGCGAACTCCAGAGTTTAATGAAATAAAATGGCCAAAATTTTTATCCTACAGGGAAATCCGGACAACGAAAGCTTTTGCGGCTCTTTTGCTACCGCTTACGAGGAAGGCGCCAAAAGCGCTGGTCATGAAGTCCGCCGGATGAATATCGGGGAAATGCAGTTTGATCCAATTCTTCACAAAGGATACAAAGTTATTCAAGCTCTTGAGCCGGATCTCCTACAAGTTCAGGAAGAGATGAAATGGGCTGATCACATTGTCATCCTTTATCCCATGTGGTGGTCTTCCATGCCGGCTTTGCTGAAAGGTATGTTTGACCGGATGTTTTTACCCGGCTTTGCTTATCACTTCAATAAGGACAATATGGGTTGGCACGGTCTGCTTCACGGCAAGTCGGCCCATGTTTTCATTACCATGGATAGCTGGCCAATGATTCAACGCATTCTTTTTGGGGATTCCACAAACGAAATCGGCCGTGCCATCCTTCGCTTCTCCGGCATTCATCCGGTTCGCATTAAAAAAATCGGACCGATGAAAGACATGTCGGCAGAACATATTGAGACGTGGAAGCAAAAAATTTATCAGCTAGGTCAAAACGCTAAATGAAAATCTCTACCTTACAAAAAATTGCTTTGGGGCTAATAGCCATCTTAATTTTAATCGGCATTTTCTATCTGGTGGCTCCAAAAAATCCAGTCCTGGCTCCGGCCGCTTCTTCAACAAAGCAGACTCTTCTTTCTGTGGATTCAAGTTCTACTCCAAGCGGCTCGGTTAAGCCGCTCTCAGGCGCTTCAGGAAGCGCTACTTTGCGCAGTCTGGTTTTCTCTAATCAAATTAAAAGATGTGATATTAGCGGTCTTAGCTCGTCCGGTTCCATCTCCGGCACACTTTATCTTTCTGGAAATAATTTGAGAGGAGATCTAGCTATTAACAGCAAAAGCAGTAACTTTAAAACAGCCATTCTTCGAACAGACGGAGAAGTTTACCTTTGGACTGGAAATAGTGGAGTGAAAATGCCGGACAGTCTTTTCCAGACAGCCAAACAATCTGAAGGCGCTGCCGTTAATTTGGATCAAAACTATACTTATAAATGCAGTGAGTGGACGATTGATCCTTTGAAATTCGCTATCCCCCAAGGCGTAACCTTCATGGATATTCATTCCTAGCTAAGTCTGGGGCTTTGGAATATTAAACTGATGATTATCCACAACATCGTAGACAACACTCGATATGTTTCGAATCGCTGATTCGAAAATGGAATTATTAACTGTCGCATCTCCTTTAGTCATAACACAAAGCAAATAAGGATTGGTAGAATGATAGATAATACCGCAGTCATGGAGTTCTCGACGAGTGCCAGCCTGATCTTGATATTGGCCATATTTATGGGCGACAGTAATCCCGGCTGGTACACCTGCCACTAAACCACTATTAAAATCAGTAGAGGCCAAAAGCTCCAAAGCTCGTTCCGAGTAATCTTCATTTAAATAAGTGGAATTATACAAAAGTCTGAAAAAACGACCATAATCTTTGGCCGTAACTTGTAAGGAGGAATCTGGTAATGGGATATTTAAATCGACGAAGATCTGATCTAAAGTAGTTGTGCCAAGACTGGTTTCCAAAATATCATCGGCATCGTTATCCGATTTTTCAATCATAATTTTGATCAGATCATTTATAGTGTAATAAGTGCCAGGAGTTAAGGTGTTAAAAGCTAAGCCTTTATTATCTAAAGGGCCACCTTCATATAGAATTTTCTGGTTCAGAATATTCGGTTTAGTTTCAGCCTCTTTAAACCAAGCTATCATCACTGGAACCTTATATAAACTGGCGGGGTCATATTGAGCTTCAGAATTAACAGTTGCCCAAATACCGCTTTTCAGATCACGAAAATAAATGGAGATTGCCTCAAAACCGGAAGTATTCAGAGAATCGTAGCTGGCGAGCCTCAGATGATCTTCCAGTTGAAAATCCTCGGTAGTAGGGGAATCAGCTGACAATAAAAACGGAGAGATTAATTTGTTCTTTGGATCTGATAAACGAATACTTTGAGAGACCGGCAATTGTCGAGGAAAAAAGAGAGGTAAAAGAAAAAAACCCATCAATAAACCCATTAGAAAAATCAGGATTCCGCTTAGAGCCATTAATTTTTTGGGACCTGACTTGCTCCCTGTCATATAAATATTTTATCATTTTTGCCTTTGTTAGGTCCTTAATATAGACTATGCAACATGTCTCTTTCTATTGGTATTGTCGGTCTGCCGAATGTCGGCAAGTCCACTCTCTTTAATGCTTTGACTAAAAAAGGGGTGCCGGCCGAGAATTATCCATTTTGTACCATTGATCCATCGGTCGGAATCGTACCGGTGCCGGATGAGCGCTTGGAGAAGCTTGCAGCGATGTCCAAATCCAAGAAGGTTATTCCGGCCGTGGTGGAATTCGTGGATATTGCCGGCCTGGTTAAAGGGGCGAGTGAAGGAGCCGGTCTCGGAAATAAATTTCTCTCCCATATTAGGGAAGTAGATGCCATTATTGAAGTGGTCAGAATTTTTGAGGATAAGGACATTCTGCATGTTCATCAGAAAGTTGATCCGCTTTTTGATATTGAAATTATTAATCTGGAACTTGAGGCGGCCGGGATTAAAAAACCGACTCTGTATGTTTTGAATACTTCGGAGGCCAGTGAAAATCATCGAGAGATTATTTCTAAATTACCAGGTCCTTACATTGAAATCGATCCGATTTTTGGAACCGGTTTAGATAACCTGATTAAAGCCGGCTACGACCTTCTCGATCTTATTACTTTTCTTACAACAGGGGAGAAAGAAAGCCGCGCCTGGACTACTCCGCGCGGCTCGACCGCGCCTCAAGCCGGCGCGGCCATCCACTCCGACTTTCGCGACAAATTCATCCGTGCCGAAGTCATTCAATACGAGAAATTAATTGAAGCCGGCTCCTACGCCACCGCCCGCGCCAAAGGCTGGGTTCGTACAGAAGGGAAGGAGTATATCGTGCAAGACGGCGATGTTATAGAGTTTTTGATTTAACTTGACTTTTTTAAGAAGAGGTTTAATTTCAAACCAGGAACTCTCATATGGAAAAAATGGTTCTCTACCTTATCGCGATCGTAACCGCCCTTTTCTTTATCGGTAAATTTCATCAATTTTCAGATGAACCTCCGGAATCTAACACTTCGCCCCCCAAATCAGTGGTGATTGACACTGGAGAGAAGATGGCAAAAAATAGCAATGTTTTAACTTTCAAGTAAGCCCGATTAGTAATAGTCGAGGCTTTTTAATTTCCACTATCTGTGGCAAAATAAAAGTATTATGGAACCAAACAATCGACAGTCCCGCGTCTTAAAGTGGTCAATTATTATTGGTATCGTTATTGTCTTAAACCTCTTTTTTAATTATTCTCTGTCTCTTTTCTACAAAGCGCCCGATCGAGAAAGTTATTGTCCGAACCCGCAGGTTAATATCGCTCCCGCCACTCGCGACCAGTGTGTTGCAAAGGGAGGACAATGGACAGAAAACGTCACGCCTCAACCCGTCAATTCTCCGGCCAAAATAACGACTCCGGAAATCACGGGCTATTGTAATCAGGATTACACTTGTCAGACCAAGTTTGACGCCGCTAGAAAAGTTTATGAACGTAATGTTTTTGTCATTCTAGTCATTCTTGGCATTCTATCCATCTTAGTAGCAATCTTCTGGCGAGCCGCCGGTATCGTCTCAATTGGCCTTTCCTTAGGAGGAGTCTTATCTTTAGTCATCGCTTCCATTCGATACTGGGGTGATGCCCAAAACTTATTACGCGTTTTAATTTTAGCCGTAGCTCTAGCCGCCCTTATCTGGGTAGGAGTTAAAAGATTCAAAAATGAGTGAAAGAGGGAATGAAAGAGTACAACCACAAAGAAGTTGAAGAAAAATGGCAAAAAATTTGGGAGGAAAAACAAATCTATAAGGCAGAAGATAATTCAAAGAAGCCCAAATTCTATAGTCTAATTGAATTTCCGTATCCGTCCGGAGACGGTCTTCATGTTGGTCATCCTCGTCCATACATTGGCATGGATGTCATTTCCCGGAAAAGACGAGCCGAAGGATTTAATGTTCTTTATCCGATAGGCTGGGATGCCTTTGGTCTGCCCACCGAAAACTATGCCATTAAGACTGGAATTGCTCCGGCCGAGGTAACCAAGCAAAACACCGATAATTTCCGCCGTCAGATCAAGATGCTCGGTACTTCTTTTGACTGGTCCCGAGAAATCAACACTACGGATCCAAAATATTACAAATGGACGCAATGGATTTTTTTGCAGCTCTACAAACATGACTTGGCTTACAAAGCCAAAGCCACTATTAATTGGTGCCCGAAAGACAAAATCGGTTTAGCTAACGAGGAAGTGGTTAACGGTAGATGCGAGCGTTGTGGCACGCCGGTGGAAAAGCGGGAGAAAGAGCAATGGATTCTAGCCATCACTAAATATGCCGAACGCCTTGACAAAGATCTTGACAGCGTCGATTACCTGCCGCAAATCAAAACCCAACAGCGCAACTGGATCGGCCGAAGTGAGGGAGCGGAAATAAAATTTTATCTAAACTTTACCTTCGATCCTTCGGCGAATCAGAATCGCAGCCCCGATGGGGAAAAAGCTCATATCCCAATTTTTACCACTCGTCCGGATACTATTTTCGGCGCAACATATCTGGTGTTGGCGCCGGAGCATTTGTGGGTCACCTTAGCGACGCGTAACGATCATCACGTTTTAGAGAACAAAGAAGAAGTCCAGACTTATGTCCAGACCGTTAAAAATAAAACTGATATTGAACGAACCGCGGAAGGAAAAGAAAAGACGGGCATAGAGATTAAAGGAGTTCGAGCTATTAATCCTGCTACCAAGGAAGAAATTCCAATTTGGGTGGCAGATTACGTTCTGCCACATTACGGAACCGGCGCTATTATGGCTGTACCAGCAGACGATAAGAGAGATGAAGAGTTTGCGGAGAAATTTAAGCTGCCGATTGTCAGGGATTATCCGAAAGCCGGATTTGAGGATTTTGGCAAAAAGGTTATTCGATTCAAGCTCCGCGACTGGATCTTTTCACGCCAGCGATATTGGGGGGAGCCGATTCCGATAATTCATTGCCCGAAATGCGGGATGGTGGCGGTGCCCGAAGAGGATTTACCGGTGATCTTGCCAGAGGTGAAAAATTATCAGCCGACTGAAACAGGGGAGTCGCCACTTTCCGCTATTTCCGATTGGGTCAAGGTGAAGTGTCCAAAGTGCGATGGAGAGGCTAAAAGAGAAACCGATACTATGCCAACATGGGCTGGTTCTAGCTGGTATTTTTTGCGCTATACCGATCCAGAAAATGATCGCGCTCTGGCTGATCCGAAAAAACTTAAATATTGGATGCCGGTTGATTGGTATAACGGTGGCATGGAGCACACCACTCTTCACTTGCTCTACTCACGGTTTTGGAACAAGTTCCTCTTTGATATTGGAGTTGCTCCGACAAGCGAGCCATATCGGAAGAGAACTTCACATGGATTTATCCTAGCGCCCGATGGCGAGAAGATGTCCAAATCTCGCGGCAATGTTATCAATCCGGATGATGTCGTCAATCAATTTGGAGCTGATACTTTTCGTCTGTATGAAATGTTTATGGGGCCGTTTGATCAAGCGGTAAAGTGGAGCACTGAAGGTATTCTTGGACCACGCCGATTTTTGGAAAGAATCTGGAAATTGTCCGATAAAATTTCAGAAAATGAAACATCCAAAGAAACTAAGGCCTTACTCGAAGCAACTATTAAAAAAGTAACTGAAGATATTGAGGCAATGAGATTTAATACGGCCGTCTCAGCTTTGATGATTATGGCCAACCAGTTTGAGAAGGAGGAATCTATTAGGAAAACCGATTATGAAAAGTTTTTAGTCTTGTTATCAGTTTTCTGCCCGCACATTTGCGAGGAATTGTGGCAAATGTGCGGGCACTCCGACTCCATTCAAGAAGCCGCCTGGCCTTCCTACGATCAATCCCTAATCCGCGAAGAAAAGGTGACAATTGTGGTTCAAATTAACGGCCGCCTGCGGGCCAGTTTGGAATCGAACCCCGATAAAGACGAAGCTGGAATAACCGAAGCGGCCAAAGCCATTCCGGAAGTCCAAAAATGGCTTCTTGGCCAAACTATTAAAAAAGTCATTTTTGTCCCCAATAAGCTAATAAATTTTGTCATTTAGAGCTTATTTTTAGCCATTTTAACTAGTCTATTGACTTATAGACAGAATATGATAAAAATAGAAACACTCCTATGAACGTTTTAAAATCTAAACCGAAACAGACCACCAAGCATTTGCTTCAAAGTCTACCCGAGCGAGCCCGTGAAGTATTGATTAAGCGCTACGGCCTAGGCAAAGACCCCGAGAAAATGACCCTTGAGGCAATTGGAGAGCATTACGGCATCACCCGAGAACGAGTCCGCCAGATTGAAAATTCCGCTCTAGTCAACATTCGCAAATCAACAGCCTTAAAAGAAGAAAGCGCCGCCTTTGAAGAACTAGAGCGGCTCTTGGATTCTATGGGCTCTGTTGTGGCGGAAGAAGATTTTTTAAATGAAATTTCCAAAGATCCGTCTGTTCAAAATCACGTTAACTTTTTACTTGTTGTCGGTGATGCCTTCAAGCGCCTGAAAGAAGATGATGAATTCAAGCATCGCTGGTATGTGAACGAGGATGTTTCCAAGAAGGTTCACGAGTCTCTAAAGAAGCTTTACAAAAATCTTTCTGACGAAGATATTGTGCCGGAAGCCGAATTAATTTCGTCTTTTCTTGAACATGTCAAAGATGTTAATGAGCGATACAAAGATGAAGAAATTCTGAAACGCTGGTTGGGCATTTCTAAAAACATCAGCAAGAATCCGCTCGGAGAATGGGGCATTGCTTCATCGCCCAACATCAAGACTAAAGGCATTCGAGACTATGCCTTCTTGGCCATGCGAAAACACGGCTCGCCGATCCATTTCAAGGAAATTGCCAAGATTGTGACCGACCTTTTTGATAAGAAAGCGCACGTGGCTACCACTCATAACGAATTAATTAAAGATCCGCGCTTTGTGCTAGTGGGACGCGGCCTCTACGCTCTTTCCGAATGGGGCTATATTAGCGGCGTGGTCAAAGACGTCATCAAGAAAATCCTCGAGAAAAACGGTCCTTTAACTAAGGAGCAGATTATTGAAAAAGTAATGAAGGAACGATACGTCAAGGAAAATACCATTATTGTCAATCTGCAGAATCCAAAATTCTTCAAGAAGACGAAGGAAGGTAAATACACAGTAGTCTAAGGAGTACATTTGAGCTAAAATATTGAATATGAATGTTTTTTATGCGGTTTACGTGCTGTTAATAGTGGCCATTCCGTTCTTTTTTATCTACGCCTTCGTTCGCTTGTGGCTGCGCTATGCCCGAACAGATTTCGAATCAAGACAAAAATACACTTTGCTTGAATTGAAGGTACCTCGCGAAATCACCAAATCGCCGGCTGCCATGGAGATCTTTCTGACCGCTCTATATCAGACTGGGGCCGCCACCTATCTTGAAACTTATTGGCAGGGAAAACTCCGACCGGTTTTTTCCTTGGAACTCGTCTCGCTTGAGGGTCGAGTACATTTTTATATTTGGACTCGTCAGGCTTGGAAAAATATCATTGAGTCGCAAATTTATGCTCAGTATCCGACGGTGGAAGTAGTGGAAGTTTCTGATTACACCGACATGATCGAGCACGCCGAGAATGACATGGTGATGTGGGGCACTTATTTTAAGAAAAAAGAGGATGAGGTTTACCCCATCAAAACTTATATTGACTACGGACTAGATCAAAATCCGAAAGAGGAACACAAGGTGGATCCGATGACTTCGGTCTTGGAATATCTCGGCTCACTGCATCAGAACGAATATGCTTGGATTCAAATTATCATCCAAGCTCATAAGAGTGAGGGAATAAAAGAAGGGCGGATTTTTCACGCCAAGAAAAATGATTGGAAAGATGCGGTAAAAGAAGAAATTCAGAAAATTCGCGAGGAAATCTTAAAAAGCGGCGGCGAAAATATTCGCGTACCGAATCCTACCAGAGCCCAGCAGGAATTAATCGCCTCCATGGAGCGTAATCTGGCTAAATTTCCTTTTGAATGCTGCATTCGGGGCATCTATCTTGCCAAGGGCGAAATCTTCAACAATCACTTGGGGATCTCAGGTTTAATTGGCAGCTTCCGTCAGTATTCCTCTCCGTCACGTTTAAATAATATTTCTTTGGGCTGGTTTACCGATCACGACGACTTTGGCAAAGATATGCTGACTTTGTTTGGCTGGTTTCCGCCGCTTCGAAACGCCATGCGTCGGCGGCGAGATCGGATGGAAAGACATATGCTTGAAGCTTACAAACATCGCGGAGCTTTTGAGCCTCCCTTTACCGATCATCATGAGCCGTTTGTTATGACTACCGAGGAGCTTGCCACCGTCTTTCACTTTCCGGGTGAAGTGGCCGCTACACCTACCTTTGATCGCATTCCGGCTAAGAAAGCCGAAGCGCCTTCTAACTTACCGATTTAATGTCTTGGAACAATCAGCTTAAAGAGAAGGCCAAAATTCTGTTCCAGCGACTCGGTCTTTACGGCATTTTAATTATTTGCGTCCTCCTATTTTGTTTTTATTTATTCTTTTTTCAGACACCGCGCAATTTCAAACCCGACTCAACTATCAAGATCGAAGCCGGGCAAAGCGTTTATTCGGTGACGCGCGAGATGACAAAAGAGGGCATTATAAATTCTTCTTTTTGGCTGACCAATTTAATTATTTTAACCGGCGGCGAGCATCGAGTAGTCGCCGGCTATTATCTGTTTCAGAGTCCGGAAAATCTTTTTACCATTGCTCATCGCATTACACACGGAAAGTTCGGCATTGTTCAGATCAAGGTCACTATTCCTGAAGGCCTGAATGTTTCAGAGATCGCCGATATTTATAAACAGAAATTCAATCTTTTCGATGAAGAGGGATTCTTGAGTCTGGCCAAGCCGAAGGAAGGATATCTATTTCCGGAAACTTATTTTTTCATTCCAACGGTTACGCCCGCAGAAGTTGTTACCATGATGTCTACCACTTTTAATCAGAAAATTGCCCCCCTGGAGCCCGCTTTGGCCACTTCCAGTCATTCTTTGAACGAAATCATTACTATGGCCTCGATTTTGGAAGGCGAGGCCAAGACTGTAGAGGATAAGAAAATCGTCTCCGGTATTCTTTGGCAGCGGCTGGCGGATGGGGTGGCTCTGGGAGTAGATTCCACTTTTAAATACATTAACGGCAAAAGTTCGGCTGAATTAACTGCCGCCGATCTCAAAACTAAATCTCCCTATAATACTTATCTAAATCGCGGCCTGCCACCGACTCCAATTTCCAATCCAGGTCTTGAATCCATTGAAGCGGCTCTTAATCCAACTATCACCGATTATTACTATTTCCTTTCCGATAAAGAGGGGAATATTCACTATGCCAAGACTCTGAAGGAGCATCTGGCCAATATTAAAAAGTATCTTTGAGATTCTCGGCTTCTTTGTGTTAAATTGTCTGAATGCTAAAGAAAGCTAAAAAAGTTTTTGTCGCCATGTCCGGCGGAGTGGATTCGTCTGTTTCGGCCGCGTTGCTCCAAAAGGCCGGCTATGATGTTACTGGAGTATTCATAAAAGTCTGGCAGCCGGACTTTATTCATTGCACTTGGAAGGAAGATAGGAGGGATGCCATGCGGGTGGCCGCTCTTTTGGATATTCCGTTTTTAACTTTGGATTTAGAAAAGGAATACAAAAAGGAAGTGGTGGACTACATGCTGGCCGAATATAAAGCCGGACGAACACCCAATCCGGACGTTATGTGCAATCAGCAGATTAAATTCGGCGCTTATTATCGATGGGCTCTGAAGCAGGGAGCGGATTATGTCGCCACTGGTCATTATGCACGGGTGACCCGAAGTCAATTATTTGAAGGAAAGGATAAAAACAAAGACCAAAGCTACTTTTTGTGGACTTTAACGAAAGATCAATTAGCGCATATCTTGTTTCCGATCGGAGATTTCAAAAAAGAAAAGGTTCGGCAGCTTGCCAAAAAATTCAAGCTGCCGAACGCCGAGAAAAAGGACAGCCAAGGCCTCTGCTTTATCGGCAAAGTGGATATGAAGGAATTTTTATCCCACTTTATTAAGCCTAAGGCAGGGAAGGTGGTAGATGAAGAGGGAAATACCCTCGGCGATCATAACGGCGCCTTCTTTTTCACTATTGGCGAAAGACATGGGTTTAATATCACTAAAAAATCTCCGAAAGATAAGCCCTATTATGTTATCGGCAAGGATCTGAAGAAGAACTTACTTATCGTTTCTGATCGGTCGAAAATAGCTGAAGAAAGCAAAAAAAGAAAAAGCTGCAGCTTATCAGCCGTTAATTGGATAGAAAACCCGACAACCGGCAAGAATTACACTTGTCGAATTCGCTATAGACAAGAAAAGCAGAAATGTACCATAAAAAGGCGCGGCAAAAACTTCGAAGCCGTTTTTGCCGCGCCCCAAACCACCTTGGCCTCCGGCCAATCTCTCGTTCTCTATGAGCAAGAAAAATGTCTGGGCGGGGGAGTAATAGAGGTATAGTCGTTAAAGATTTAATAAATTGAAACTTCACTACGGGGTATAATAATCATATGCATAAATCCAATATTCAAATCATCAAAAATACTGGCGAAAGGGAATTTTTTGATCCGGAAAAGCTAATTGACTCCTTGCGAGACGCCGGTGCCGACAAATTGGTGATTGAAAAAGTAGTGAAGCATATTGAAGATGAACTTCACGATGGTATGACTACGCGGGCTATTTATGATCACGCTTTTCAATATTTAAAAAAGCTCCAAAGGCCGGTAGCCGCCCGCTATTCGCTGAAAAAAGCTATTGCCGAGCTTGGACCAACCGGTTTTCCTTTTGAAGATTACGTGGCTAGAATTTTTAGCTCTCGGGGTTATAAAACCCTAACGGATCAAATGGTGCTGGGAAGCTGCGTCCCGCACGAAGTTGATATTGTGGCCTGGAACAAGGAGAAGCTCATCATGTGCGAAGTGAAATTCCATAATGAAACTAGTCCGAAGACTGATCTAAAAGTGGCTCTTTACGTGAAGGCTCGCTTTGACGATCTGAAAGCTAACATTTTTGATTACGGACACGAACGCCGGCTGGATGAAGGTTGGCTCATCACCAATACTAAATTCACTGAAACAGCTATTCACTATGGCGAGTGCTACGGTCTCAAAATGGTCGGCTGGGATTATCCGAAAAAGGGCAATCTTCAACAATTCATTGAAGACCAAGAGCTTCATCCCATTACCTGTCTCACCACTCTAACCTCCGCTGAAAAGACCGACCTTCTCGCTAACAAAATCGTCCTCTGCCGCGAACTCTTAGAAAATCACCATCATCTCTTTACGCACCTCCCCGACGCCCAAAAACGCCTCCCCGAAATTTTGGAGGAAATAAACTATCTGACAGGACAGAAGTAAATTTTTTCTGAATTTGAAATAAACTCATTTTTATGGCATAATCCATTAAATAATGGCCAATTTATTTCGGATCACAGCTAGTAATCCAGAGGCTTACCAGCATTACATCGATACAATCGAGCGAGGTTTTCCGTTAGATTCAGTCACTAGTTTTCTTGACCAAGATCAAATCTTTGCATTAAGAAATATCTACGGTGATAAGCTAATTCGGGCTTGGGGTGCTACTGCAGGGTCTGGAAATATTCGAACTTGGCATCAACTTAATATTGGCGACCCCATTTTAATTTATCGAAAAGGCAATTTTGAATATTACGCTTTTGTAACTTTTAAAATCCACAATAAGGATTTGGCGAAACATTTGTGGCGCACCAATCCCCAGGGAGAAACCTGGGAATATGTTTACTTTTTAGATGGTCTGGTGGAAATTTCTGTTCCCCTCAAAATTTTTAATGAATTAATGGGATTTAACGAAGCTTTTCGACCATATGGGTTTGCCGCTACCGAATCAATGCGGTTAAATAGAATTGAAAATAAATTTGGATCAGTAATAGATTTTCTTAATTACCTTCGTGAAGGAAAATGGGTGGACAAAGAAACTCAGTATCCTGCTGAAGTCAAAGAAAATATTATAAAGGAGAGATTATTACGCCCTATTGGGAACACCACCATATTGGAAGCTAACCTCGAGAATCTGATTGTCGATAAGGTTAGTGAAATTGAACCCGGCCTCAATCTCATTGGAAGACAAGTAGATACTAAAGAAGTCGGCCGATTAGATCTGTTGTGTGAAGATAAGGATAAAAATCTGGTGGTCATCGAATTAAAAAGAGCGGCTGCTGGACCATCTATTATTGAACAGATTCAACGATATATGGGCTGGGCCATAAAGCACCGAGCACAACCTGGTCAGCGAGTGCGAGGCATCATTATAGCCGGATCAAAAGATACTGCCTTAGAATACGCCGTTAGTGCAAATCCTTTAATGGAAGTAAAGACTTTCAATTTGTCTATTCAGTAGATCATACAAGAAGTCAGAATTGACAACAGCTTATACAAGAATTGGGCGGCTGGCCCACTTCTGTGATAAAAATAACGAATGTCCTCGAGACCTTTTCACGATGAATACAGCGATGAGCCAGAATTACAAGCTGGTGACAAAGTGGCATTTGGGAAATGGTTAACAATAACCCATCCTTATAAAAATTGCCCAAATTGCAGACGTCGAGTCTTAGGCAATCCGATGATGCATAGCGGTGAGACCTATGTTATGGCATGTCTTTTGTGCGATTACACTGAGGGTTTGAATCTTCCAAAATTAAAAAAGAAAGTAATCTATCTAGATCAGTTCGTATTTGACAATATCGTAAAAACTTTGGATCCAAAGCACCCTAAGCACTCTCAAGTTATTAAGGAGCCATTCTGGAAGGAGGTATTTGAAAAGCTTGAAGGACCTACCAGAGCAGAACTTATTGTTTGTCCAGATTCATTTTTCCATATAGATGAATCGGCTCCAACAGATTATTTTAAGTCATTAGAAAGAATCTACGAACATTTTTCTGGAGGAGTCACCTTCTTAAATAACGCTAAAATTACTGAACAACAGGTGGTCAATTACTTTAAAAACTGGCTAATCGGAAAAGATGTAATACCTGTTCTTGATCCATCTCAAATTGTGATAGGAGATCTAAATAAGTGGCACGACCGGATGAAAGTCAGTATAAGTATGCAGCCCAAAGAAGAAGAGATTAAAGAGAAGCTGGAACATAAGAAAAAAGGGTATAAGTTTTTTTGTGAAGTGTTCCGGCGGTGGCAGACAGAAACGCAGAGGAAATTTGACGATTGGTATCGTGAAGAGATTGGTGGATTTGCCAAGGGCACAATTCTTGCTGCAAAAAATTTCCAGGAACGCCAAACGGCTTTTTTGATGAACTATGTGCCAGGTCAAATAATTGATCTAAATAATATTTTACCGCCCCCTAGTGTTGATTTGCTTAAAAAATTAATGAATGAAGCATTTATAGCAGGAGCGTCCGATCAACAAGATTGTGTTAAAAAAGTGCTTGATTTTATGCAGATTGAGAATCTACAAAAAATACCTGCCATAAGAATTCAAAGTCTTATCTATGCCGCCCTTGCAGATCAGGCCGCTCATGGAAGAAAAAATCTACCTTCTCCCGGAGTCCAAGCGGATACTGATATGATCTCCGGGCTACTTCCATATTGTGATGCCATCTTTGTTGATAAGGAAAACGCAGCTCTTCTAGAAGATGGCCGAGTAAAAGGAAAGCTAGGAGTAAATACAAAAATATTTTCTCTCAGAAACAAGGAAGCTTTCCTTAATTATTTAGATAATATATTGTTAAAAGCTGATAATGATCATCTTAGATTTGTTCAGCAGATATATGGAAAGGATTGGGCGAAACCCTATCTGACAATAATTGAGGACATGGATAAATATGAAACCAATAATGGGAGCGACAAGTAATTTTTCGCCAACAGGGCGACACCTTTTATTTCTTGGGAGCAAGTGAGGAAATTTAAATGAATAAGATATAATCAAGATATGAGAAAAATTATTGTTTTATCTTTTATTAGTCTAGATGGGGTAATGCAGGCGCCGGGCGGCCCGGACGAAGATACTTCGAGCGGGTTTAAATACGGGGGCTGGACCTTTCCATACTTTGATGAAGCGGCGGGGAAGCTGATGGATGAGCAGATGAAAGAGCCCTTTAGTTTGCTTTTGGGGCGAAAAACTTATGACATCTTTGCCAATTATTGGCCGCAACATGGAGAGAATTGGCCCGGAGTAAATAAAGCTCAAAAATACGTGGCTTCAAACACTTTGACCGAGGCCAAATGGGAAAACAGTGTCATTTTAAATGGGGATGTGGTATCCGCCGTGAAGAAATTGAAAGAGGAAGATGGGCCGGATCTTCAGGTTTATGGTTCCGGCAATTTCATTCAAACTCTTCTTAAGAACGATTTAGTGGATGAATTATGGCTGAAAACCTTTCCCGTAACTCTTGGTGGTGGTAAGAAATTGTTTGCCGAGGGTACGATTCCGGCTGCATTTAAATTGCTGGAGTCTAAATCTACACCCAGCGGAGTAATTTTCGCCAATTACAAGAGAGATGGGGAAGTAAAAACCGGTTCTTTTTCCTAGCCTCTAAACAGGAATTGAAAAGTGTTATACTGCTCGCGTGAGTCACTATAATAAAGACAAAAAAAGGACTATTTTCAATACTGATTCCAAGGAGCCTTTTAAGATCAGTCGATCAAAGATTGATCTTTTTACCGAGTGTCCGCGCTGTTTTTATTTAGATCAGGTGCTCGGCGTGCCACGCCCGCGACCCTTTCCCTTCACTTTAAATGCAGCTGTTGATAAGTTGCTGAAGAAGGAATTCGATATTCATCGCGCGGCGGGGAGCCCTCATCCCATGATGGAACAATATGGAATTGATGCCGTGCCATTTGCTCACGATAATCTGGAGGAATGGAGAGACGCTCTTCGAAAGGGCATTAGCTATTTGGATCCGGAAACCAATCTTTTGGTGCGAGGCGGAATAGATGATGTTTGGATTACCTCGGACAAGGAATTATTAATTGTTGATTATAAAGCTACAGCCAAAGAGGCCGAAGTTACTCTAGATGCAGAGTGGCAGGACGGATACAAGAGACAAGTGGAAGTTTATCAATGGCTCTTTCGTCAAAATGGTTTTAAAGTCTCCGATACCGCTTGGTTTGTCTACGTGAACGGCAAAACAGACAGAAAAGCTTTTGATGGGAAGTTGGATTTCGATATTAAATTAATTTCTCACAAGGGATCTGATAAATGGATTCCGGCGACACTGAAGGAGATCAAGAAATGTTTAATAAGCGAGAAATCGCCGGCGCCGGCCGAGGACTGCGAGTATTGCAGTTATCGCAATCAGGCGGCCGCCGCTTTTCAGGCCCGTATTAGCGCTAATAAAGAATTGAAAGAATCAACCTTGTTTTAACATGATGGAGCGAGAGGAGTTATATGAACATCTAAAAAATGAAAGCAAGGTGCTTGAATCAGAGCCACTTGCACGCGCTTTTCGCGAAATTGATAGAGCCGATTTTGTCCCCGAGGACTACAAGGTAGAAGCGTATGAAGATTATGCCTTGCCGATTGGTTTTGGTCAGACCATTTCTCAACCGACCACCGTGGCCTTTATGCTGGAACTGCTCGATGTCAAAGAAGGAGAAGAGGTACTGGACATTGGCTCCGGCTCAGGATGGACCACGGCTTTACTTTCTAACTTGGTTGGACAAGAAGGATTGGTCTTGGGAGTGGAAATCGTACCTGAATTAGCAGAGCTGGGACAAAAAAACTTGCAGCCATATAAATATTCTCAAACCAAGATCATAAAAGTGGGGGAGGAAGAGGAGCAGAGCGAGCAGTATGACAAGATTCTCGTTTCGGCATCGGCAGAAGAACTTCCGGAGGATTTAATTGAGAGACTAAGAGCTGGTGGAACTATTGTAATTCCCATCGAAGAATCTATTTTTAAAATCATCAAAACAGAGGATGGGGAACTGGAGGAGGCGGAATACCCCGGCTTTGCTTTTGTACCGCTGATTTAAGTATAGTTAACCTATGAAGCTAGAAGAAAAGAAAGAAGCCCTCCGAAAAATAAAAGACGAGGTAGTGGCTCTGAAAGCCTCGCCCTTGTTTGAAGAAAGAACTAAGAACAAAGTTTTCCCAGTAATAGGCGAGGGAAGTCATGATGGGGAAATTATGTTCGTGGGAGAAGCACCGGGAAAAAACGAAGCCGCGACCGGCCGCCCTTTTGTCGGGGCGGCCGGAAAAATCCTGACTCAATTATTGGAAGAGATCGGCATTAAGCGCGAAGATGTCTACATTACCAATATCGTCAAAGATCGACCACCGCAAAATCGCGATCCATTGCCAGACGAAATCGAAATCTACGGCCCGTTTCTGGATCGTCAGATTGATATCATCCAGCCAAAAATCATCGCCACTCTAGGACGATTTTCAATGGTCTACATCATGACGAAATTCGGTCTGGAATTTGAACTTTTGCCAATTACCCAAATGCACGGCAAAAGTTTTGAGGCCGAAGCTACCTATGGCAAAGTCACTATCATTCCGTTCTACCATCCAGCCGCTTCAATCTATAATCAAAGTTTGCGAGAAGTATTGCGAGAGGACTTCAAAATTTTAAAGAAATATGCCAAAAAATAAATCAAAATCTAAAACCGAATGGAACCTCGGCCTGCTTTATAAAAGCCCGAAGGACCCACAGATTGAAAAGGATATCCGAACGATAGAAGCGGCTTTCAATAACTTTGAAAAAAAATACAAAGACAAGGATGATTATTTGAAAAATGAAGCTGCTTTATTTCGGGCTCTGACTGATGGCGAGAAATTGCGGGATATCGTCGGCTCAACGAGGCCGCTTCATTATTTTCATTTGCTTAAGGATATTGATTCTCAAAACAAGATAGCTGAAGCCAGACTCAACCAACTTTCGGAACACCTAACCAAAGTTTCCAATAAGGTCTTGTTTTTCGAGCTGAAATTGGGAAAAATTCCGCCAAATCTGCAAAAAAGATTTTTACAGAGCCGAAAATTAGAGCATTTCCGCTACCAACTGAAACTGATTTTTGACCAAAGCCGACACAACCTAACAGAGCCGGAAGAAAAGATTATGAATCTAAAGTCACTGCCGGCCTATTCGATGTGGGTAAATAGCTCTGAAAAATATCTTTCCAAGCAAGAAATATCATTCAAGCGGAAAATGCTGCCGATCGCCGAAGCTATCGGCCGTGTTTCGTCTTTACCAACACCAGACCGCCGAAACCTAATGAGAGACGTAATGAAAAAATGCAAAGAGATCAGTGATTTTGCCGAAGCTGAATTAAATGCCGTTATAACTAACAAAAAAATCAATGATGAGCTGCGCCATTTTAAAAATCCATATGACGCCACCCTGCTTTCTTATGAGACGTCAGAGAAAATGGTTTTGAATTTAATCGATACGGTCACCAAGAATTTCAAAATCAGTCACGATTTCTACAAATTGAAAGCCAAGCTAATGCGCCTGCCATATTTAACTTACGCCGATCGGAATGCCAAGGTAGGCAAAAGCACGAAGGTTTATAAGTGGAAAGAGACTCTGAAAACTGTTGAAAATGCCTTTGAAATTGTCAGTCCAAAATATGCCGACATTTTAAAATCTTATGTGAAAAGGGGTCAAATTGATGTTTATCCTAATAAGGGCAAAACCGGAGGCGCCTACTGCTCTGGCGGGCTCAATATTGATACTTTTGTGTTGTTAAACCATACCGATAGTCTCGGATCCGTCATGACTTTGGGGCATGAGATGGGCCACGCCATCCATACGGAATTAAGCAAAGTTCAAAGCCCGCTTTATCAAGGCTATACCATTGCCGCCGCCGAAGTGGCCAGTACTTTGTTTGAAAACTTTGTCTTTGATCAGATTTTTGAAACTTTAAGTCCGAAAGAAAAAGTTATTGCCCTTCATAATCGGCTCAATGACGACATTCAAACTATATTTCGCCAGATTGCCTGTTTTAATTTTGAAAACGACTTGCATCAGAAAATCAGAAAAGATGGTGCCATTTCAAAAGAAGAAATTGCGGCTCTCATGAATAAGCATATGAAAAGTTATCTCGGACCAATCACTCGCTTGGAAGAAGTGGATGGTTACTTTTTCGTTTACTGGAGCCACATTCGCCGATTCTTTTATGTCTACACTTACGCTTTCGGCCAGATTGTTAGCAAAGCCCTTTATAAAAAGTATCGGGAAGATAAGAACTTTTTAAACAAAATCGAGCAATTCCTAAAAGCTGGCGGCAGTAAATCACCGGAAGATATTTTCAAGGATATCGGTATCGATGTCACCAAGCCAGATTTCTTTCAACGTGGATTGGACCAAATCAAAGGAGATATAAAAGAGCTGGAAAAATTGGCAAAAGAGGCCAAATTGATATAGTTAGGGCATGAATTCAGCCGAAATTCGGGAGCGATTTCTAAAATTTTTTGAAAAAAGGGGACACAAAATTATTCCTTCGGCATCGCTCGTGCCGGAGAATGATAATAGCGTGCTTTTCACTACTGCGGGTATGCAGCAATTTAAACCATATTTTATTGGGCTTGCCGACGCGAAAAAAGATTTTGGTACCTTAAATACTGCTTCTATTCAAAGGTGTATTCGAACTTCTGATATTGAAGAGGTGGGAGATGAAAGCCATTTAACCTTTTTTGAGATGTTGGGGAACTTTAGTTTCGGAGGCTATTGGAAAAAAGACGCTATACAATATGGTTATGATTTTATTACTAAAGAATTGGGTTTAAAGATTGACTATGTAACAGTTTTTCAGGGAGAAGGGGAGGTGCCTTCCGATACAGAGTCAGAAAAAATTTGGCGAACTATTGATCAGCACATTCTTATTAAAAAGGCTGGGCGATCGGATAATTTTTGGGGACCAACCGGTGAGGAAGGGCCGTGCGGTCCAACTACAGAAATATACGTAGATGGCATTGAGGTCTGGAATATCGTCTTCAATGAGTATTTTCAGAATAAGAGTAAAGGACTTGCGCCGCTAAAAGTCACAGGAATCGATACGGGAATGGGATTAGAGCGCTTAGCGAAAGTCGTTCAGAAGACACCCACAGTTTTTGAAACAGATTTATTTTCTTTTGGTCAAATACTTAGTGATTTTGACGAAAGAACCAAAAGAATAATTTTAGATCATTCCCGCGCGGTCGTTTTCCTTATTAATGATGGTGTGGAACCTACAAACAAAGGAAGAGGTTACATTTTGCGCCGTCTCTTAAAAAGAATTGTCACTCATTATTACTTAGCCAGTATTTCGAAAAAGGTACCCATGAATTATGAGGATATATTGAGGGCAGTCTGTATAAAATATAAAGACATATATCCATCTTTAGACCTTTCCCGTGTTGAGGATATAGTTAGAAATGAATATATAAGATTTAATGAAAGTCTTCCTAAGGGCCTAAAGGAATTAAGCAAGATGAAGAGTATTGATATATCGAATGCATTTTTGCTATTTGAAAGCTATGGACTTGACTTCGATTTAATAAAAGAGCTTGCTCCAAAAGAAACAGAGCGGCTGACCAGAGAAGATTTTGAAAAAGAGCTTAAGAAACATCAGGAAATTTCTCGCGCCGGTGCCGAACAAAAATTCAAAGGAGGTCTGGCTGATACATCCGAGATGTCCGTCAAATATCATACCGCTACTCATTTATTGAACGCGGCCTTGAGAGAAGTTCTCGGGAAAGAAGTGGTGCAGAAGGGAAGTAACATTACGCCGGAGCGCCTGCGTTTTGACTTCAGTTATCCGAATAAAATGACCGATGAGCAGAAGAAGGCGGTGGAAGATTTGGTCAATAGCAAAATCGAGGCAAATCTTCCGGTTTCCTTTAAGGAGATGTCCAAGGAGGAGGCCGAGAAAACCGGCGCCGTTCATGCTTTCGGCGAAAAATACGGAGATGTTGTCAAAGTTTATTCGATCGGTGATGAGAAAAATGGATACTTCAGCCGAGAATTTTGTGGCGGGCCACACGTGGAGCGAACCGGGATTCTGGGACATTTTAAGATCACTAAAGAAGAAGCGGTTTCTGCCGGTGTTCGGCGAATAAAAGCTGTCTTGGAATAGAGTCGATAAGCGCTATAATAAAGAGAATGGAGAAACAAGTTTTGCTTTTTTATATTGGTAACGGAGGACTGAAGAGTGCTTTAATCAGTCAATCCAAAACAGATCTACCGAAAATTTTGTTACTGGATCGAGAAAGTCTCGGAAATTCGGCAAGCTTGTCTAAGAAGGAGCTGGAAGAAGTTGTCTATAGAAAATTGGATGCACTCGCCGGTCGGATGCAAAAAGCTATTCTAGATGCCAACCTTACGAATAAGAAGGTAAACGCAGTTTTAGCCATCGTTTCCGCTCCTTGGTATCACGCTCTGACCAAAACCTATAAATTGAAAAAGGATGAACCCTTCTTAATTAAAGACAAAACCATCACGGAATTATTGGAATCAACCGATAAAGATTCAGCTCCGGAGCAAGAAGAAGTCACGGTCTTGGAAAGAAAAATTATTCACATTGCTCTAAATGGCTACGTCACGGATTCGCCGATTAATAAAAAAGCAACCGATCTGGAAGTTTCGGTAATTCAAAGTCTGACGGAGAAAAAATTCCTAAGCGAGATTGAAAATATTTTATCCAGATATTTTCCGATTTCGGCTTACCATTTTCACACTTTGGCCTTGGCCAGTTTCGTTACCATTCGGGATATTCTGAAAGAGACCAAGGATTTTCTTTTAATTAATGTCACGAATTTAATCAGCGAAATTTCCTTGGTTAAGGACAATCTGCTACAGGAAACTATTTCGATTCCAATTGGTTTTGCCGGCTTACTGGATAAAGTTTCAAAGGCCCTGAATGTTACTCCCGAGGTAGCCTTTTCTCTTTTAAAAATGTACAAAGGTGATCAGTTGGAAAAACAGATTGGGGAGAAATTGGGAGAATCCCTAGCCGTCTTCAGGAAGGAATGGGCGGCTCAAATTGGGGAGGCCTTCAAAAATCTCTCGGGAGGAGTGGCGCTTCCGGCCGCCTGCTACTTATTGTCGCATCACCAGCTAGAAAATCTGTTTGCCGATTTGATTCAACCAGAAGATTACAGTCAGTTTTCTTTCAATCAGGGAGAATTTCATATTCGAAATATTTCGGCTCTGGACTTCGTACAATTTATTGACTTCAATCGCTTACCTCTCGATTCCGGAATGGCGGTGGCTATCATTTTCGCCAAACAAACCCTTTTGAATCGGGAACGAATGAGTTAGAATGAGATAAACAATTCTCCAATTATGGCCAATCAATTCCAAGATATCATTCCACCAAAAAAACGATCTATTCGGGACATTCCCTTACCGGAAGGACGGGAGCGACCCGATCGACCGACACCTCCACCGCCGCCACTCACTCATCGACCAAAAGCTGAACCGGAGATTAAAGCACGACCTTCTCCTGTAGTTCCACCCCGGGAAGAGGTGAGAATAAAAAAGACTCCGGAGATTAGGCCTAACGAAGAAATAGTCGGGCCCCGCCCCATCGATTCTCCTCCCGATCTGGAAGAACGATCAGAGCGAGATCCTTATTGGCGAGCTGGCCTCTGGCTTCTGGCCCTAATTGCCCTGATTTTTCTCTTCTTCGGCGTTTCTTATTTATTTGCCGGCGCGAATATAAAAGTCATTCCTCACAGTCAGGATGTAACAGTCAATCAAACTATCAACGCTGACCCAAATGGAAGCGGGGGAACCATGCCGTATGCCGTGATCACATTGGAAAAGACTGGCAGCAAAGATGTAACGGCCAATGGAACGCAGAATGTGGCTAACAAGGCTTCTGGAGAGATTATCATCTACAACAATTACAGTTCCAGTCCACAATCACTAGTAGCCACTACTCGGTTTGAGACTCCGGAAGGTTTGGTTTTCCGAATCGATAAAGATATAACAGTGCCCGGGCAGAGCACGGTTAACGGACAGGTAACGGCAGGCAGCGTTGAAGCAACCGTTTATGCCGATCAGGCCGGCGAAGAATATAATGTTGGTTTGAAAGATTTCACCATTCCGGGTTTTAAAGGCACGCCTAAATATCAAGGATTCTATGCCCGTTCAAAAACACCGATTACCGGAGGCTTCATTGGTACTACTGCCACAGCTTCGGCCGCCGATATCGCTACCGCCAAAACTCAAATTGAGGCAGATCTACGAAATCAATTTATAACCCAAGCCAATTCTCAAAAGCCCGACGACTTTATTCTTTATCCAGACGCTCTTACCATTACTTATTCTCCGGCAGCTAATTCCACCAGCACTACTCAAAAGTTGACGGTGCGGGAAAGCGCTACTGCTTACGCCGTTCTGTTCAATCGCAATATTTTGGCTAAATATTTCCAAGATAACCTTTCCGTCAATTATTCAAGTAGTACTCTAGCGGGAATTGAGAATTTAAAATTCAGTTTTACAAATCCGAACGGTTTTCAATCAACCGCCTCAAGCTCGGCCGACTTCACTTTTAAACTGGAAGGTACTTTGAAGCTAGTTTCCTTGGTAGATATTGAGAAATTAAAAAATGATCTGAAGGGAATCTCTCGTTCAGGACTTTCAGCCGTTTTAGCTAAATATCCTTCCATTGAAAAAGCCGAGGTAGTTTTCAAACCATTCTGGCGCTGGTCTTTTCCGAATAAAACGGCTAATATTAAGGTTGAAATTGAAAGCGCCACCTCCACCGTTGACTAAAGGGCCTTATTTCTGTTATGCTGAGGTTACTGGTTTAATTTAATATGTTCGGCAAGAAAATATAAATGGCTAGCAGTAAAGAGAAAGCTCCAAGCGCCACTGGGGTAGTGACTGAAGCCTTGCCCAATACCTTATTCAAGGTCAGATTGGATGATCAAGAAGAGGAACTCTTGGCGTATCTTGGAGGCCGAATGAGATTGAATCGAATCAGAGTTTTAATTGGAGATAAAGTTCAGGTAGAACTTGATCCGTACGGAGGCAGGGGAAGGATTGTCAAAAGGTTTTAAGCACAACAATCACCCAGACCCTAAGATAAGAATGGAGACGGGTGGTTTTTTCGTCGCTAGAAATTTTAATTAATATGAAAGTTAAAGCATCAGTCAAAAAAATGTGTCCAAAATGTCAGGTAGTTCGTCGAAAGGGCTACGTTTATATTGTCTGCAAAGCTAATCCCCGCCATAAACAGCGACAAGGTTAATCAATCAATATGCGTATTTTAGGTATTACCATTCCAGATAATAAAAGATTAGAGATTGGCTTGACCACTCTTTATGGTATTGGCCGGCCAAGAGCTCAAGAAATCTTAGAGCAGGCTAAGATTGATTACGGCCGAAAAGCTAAAGATTTGAAACTTGAGGAAGAGAATGAAATTCGCCGAATCGTGGAAGCTTACAAAATAGAAGGAGATCTGAAAAGAGAAGTGGCTTCCAATATTAAACGTCTGAAAGACATTAAATCTTATCGCGGCAGCCGACACGCCAAAAGATTACCGGCTCGCGGACAGCGCACCAAAACAAACGCCCGCACTCTGAAAGGGGTGAAGAAGACCATGGGCTCCGGACGCAAGAAAGCCGAGAAGAAGTAAAAGAGCCAATAATCATAAACAATAATTCAAACGATCAATGGGTAAGAAACGAATTGTAAAAAAAGAAGGAGAAGAAGGCGGAGCTGCTGAAAAAGCGGCACCTTCAATCGTCTCTAAAAAGCGCGTAGACACAGGCATTTTGTACGTCCAGTCTACCTATAATAATACGAAGGCAGTACTCACTGATCCTAAGGGCAATAGTTTAGCTTGGTCTTCCAGCGGCTCACTCGGCTTTAAAGGAGCCAAAAAGGGAACACCTTTTGCCGCGGCTAAAGTTGGCGAAACCGTTGGCGGCAAGGCCCAGACCATGGGCTTAAAAGAAGTGGCGGTAGTAGTCAAAGGAGTCGGTTCCGGCCGCGAATCTTCCATTCGAGGCTTTGTATCAAAGGGAATTGCCATTACGTCTATTAAAGATGTAACACCGGTGCCCCACAATGGTCCAAAACCTAAGAAACCCCGACGTGTTTAATTTATTCAATTGCTTTCTACAAATTACGTATTAAAAATTTATGAAAATTGGCCCAAAATTTAAAATCGCTCGACGCCTCGGTGCTCCGGTCTTTGAAAAAACTCAGACCACTAAATTCAAGCTGAGTGCCGATCGAAAAAGCAAAGGTGGCCGACCGCGAGCTCGCAGCGACTATGGTCAACAGCTTTTGGAAAAACAGAAGGCGCGTTTTTCTTACGGGATTTCCGAAAAACAATTTGGCAATTATGTTAATAAGGTAATCGGGCAAATGAGTAAAGTACCCCCACAGGAAAGACTTTTTTCCATGCTCGAGAGACGTTTGGACAACGTAGCATATCGCCTTGGCTTGGCTAAAACCAGATTAGCCGCCCGACAAATGGTTTCTCACGGCCACCTTACGGTTAACGGCCGAAAAGTTACCATTCCGTCATTTCAGGTTTCGGTTGGCGACAAGATTGGTATTCGGGCTGGCAGCGCCGCCAAAGCTCTTTTTCAGGATTTGGATGAGAAGCTTGCTGAACAGGAGACTCCGAACTGGCTTAATTTAGATATCAAAACCAAGACCGCTGAAGTTAAAGGAGTGCCGCAGTTGGCCGGACAAAGTTTGGTTTTTGATTTGGGATCGGTGTTGGAATTTTATAAGCGTTAATTTATTTATTTAATTAATAGAAGCGCAAGCAAAGCTCGCGCTAATAGCAAACATATGGCTGATTACAACGTCCTCTTACCATCAAAACCCCGAGTAGTTAATGAAAATCAATTTCAAGGTAATTTTGAAATTGACGGACTTTACCCCGGTTACGGTCATACTCTCGGCAATTCTCTCCGCCGCATCATTTTGTCGTCGCTTCCGGGCTCGGCCATTACTTCAATTAAAATTGACGGCGTCAGTCATGAATTTTCCACTATTTCTGGTGTAAAAGAGGATGTTATAAATATCATTCTCAACCTCAAGAAAGTCAGAATCCAGCTTTTAACCGACGAGCCGCAAACGCTTACTTTGAAAGTCAAAGGGGCAAAAAAGGTGACCGCTGCCGATATCAAAGCTCCGGGACAGGCTCAAATTATGAATACTGATCAGTATCTGGCTGAAATCACCGATAAAAACGGAGAAATTAACATGGAGCTTTCGGTAGAGAAAGGCATTGGCTATATTTCAAAAGAGGCTCTCCAGAAAGAGAAGGTGGAGATTGGTACTATCGCTCTAGATGCTCCGTTTAGCCCGATTAAAAGAGTTAATTATGATGTTGAGCAAATGCGAGTGGGTGATCGAACCGACTTCAATCGATTAAAGATGTTTATTGAAACGGACGGAACGATTTCTCCAAAAGAAGCTTTGGAGAAATCCATTGAAATTATGATTAGCCAACTGAAAGCCATCGTTGGTTTCAAGGAAGAGGAGGAAATTTTAATTACTCATTCTGAATCAATGGGTGAAACTCCGGCGGGTGAAACTGAAAACAAAGAAGATTATGATGACTTGCTGAAGACCAGAATTGAATCATTGGACTTATCACAGCGAACCATTAATGCCCTGATTGGCGGAAATATTCGGACTCTCGGAGGTCTGGTCAAAAAGAAGGAGAAAGATATTTTAGAGATTGAAGGTTTGGGAGCCAAAGGTCTCGAGGAAATTAAAAAGATTCTTAAAGATTCCAGCCTTTCATTAAAAGAATAGTATGCGTCACCATAATAGCAATCGAAAATTAGGATTAAAACGAAAAGGACGTAGCGCCTTGCTGAAAAGTCTTGCCCGAAATTTAATTCGCGAGGAAAAAATTGTTACTACCGAGGCTAAAGCCAAAGAGCTGCGCTCTTACGTGGAAAAATTGATCTCCAGAAGTCGAAAGGATAGCCTAGCCAATCGGCGCTTAGTGGCTGCAAAAATTACCAAAAGCAAGGAAGTTAACAAACTTTTTAAAATTGGTTCGCGTTATCAGGATCGGGCCGGAGGTTATACTCGAATTGTAAAATTGCCGCGCCGCTTGAGTGATGGTAGTCGCATGGCTCAAATTGAATTAGTTTAATACTATGGAACACACTATCGACGCAAAAGATAAAAAATTGGGCAGAGTCGCATCAGAGGCGGCCCGAATTTTGATGGGTAAGAATCGAGCGGATTTTGCCCGTCATCGTATTCCAAATCAAACGGTGCGCATTATCAACGCCTCGGCCGTTAATATTGATACTAAAAAACGCCAAGGTAAAACATATCAGTTTTACAGCGGTTACCCTGGTGGGCAGAAGACAGTAACTCTGGAGCGGTTGATCGGCAAGAAGGGCTACTCAGAAGCATTTCGCAAGGCCGTTCGCGGGATGTTGCCGCCAAACAAACTTCGGGCTAGAATGCTCAAGCAATTAATTATCACGGAATAATGGCTACAACTGAGACAAAACGATACATAGAAGCGGTGGGGCGACGCAAGACTTCAATTGCTCGCGTTCGGATTTTGCCTGAATCAAAACAATCTTATTTAGTTAATGATCGGGATTTGGAGTCTTATTTTCCGACTGCCGAACTTCGACTGACGGCTACCAGTCCCTTGAACAAGGCGGCTTTGACAGAAAAATTCAAGGTAACGGTCAAACTGAAAGGTGGAGGGATTAGCTCACAGGCGGAAGCTCTACGCCACGGACTCTCCCGAGCCTTAATAGAATATGATCGGGAGCTCCGACCAAAACTAAAGAAAGAAGGTTTTTTGAAGCGTAATCCGCGAATGAAGGAGCGCCGAAAATTCGGTCTCAAGAAAGCCCGAAAGGCGCCGCAGTGGAGCAAGAGATAATAAAAAGCCTCCTTCCAAGAAGAGGCTTCAATGTCGCCGAAACTTTTTAAAAAGTATTTCCCAAAACGCAAGAACGAGGAGAACAATTGGAAATGAGAGGGAAATAAGCACGGCCGTATCGCTCATGGAGTCCATATCTTTTTCTATAGTAGATAACCATTAATATTAGTCAATGACTGCCGAGAGAAATAAAAAAGATCAAGTTGAACCAGAGGAGGAGGAAATCGTTGAAACCAACGAAGACGGTGAGGAATTGCCCGGCAAGGATCAGTTAAAGAGGCTCCGAGAACGATTAAAGGAAGCAGTAGCGGAAAAACAAAAATATCTAGACAATTGGCAGAGAGACAAGGCTGAATTCATTAATGCCCGTAAACGTGATGAAGAGCGGAATGCCGAACATCTTCAGTATGCTTCGGCCAGATTGGTAGAGGAGCTTTTGCCGGTTTTGGATAGTTTTGATGCCGCTATCAGTAAGATGAAACAGGACGAAAACGTCCCGAAAGAATGGAGGAGTGGTCTGGAAAGTATTGATCAGCAGCTTCGCACCGTATTAAGTAAGAACGCCGTCGAAGCTTTCGGAGAGGTTGGTGATTCTTTTGACCCAAACTTTCATCAGTCAATTGCTTCAGTAAAATCAGAAGGGGTGGAAAAAAGTCATACCGTTGCCGAAGTGGTTCAGAAAGGTTATAAAATGAAGGAAAGATTATTGAGACCGGCTTTAGTAAAAGTTTATGAATAAAAGGGCAGGGAGAGTAGCAAGTAAGAAGTAAAATAAAAATCAAATGTTAGAGGTCATCAAAAATTACAACCAAAAATCGGTAATTCTCCTAAAGAAGCTCTCGAGCGGCTGGCTGGCTTCCGTTATTGTATTTAATGAGAGTAATGAATCAAAAATTCTGGGACAGAAAGTCCTGAATGAAGCTGAATATATACTTTTGCTGACGGAGAAGAGGGAATTGGAGAGTCGAAATATTTTCATAATTTTCGAGGAAAATATTTCGACTAAACCATTCCTTCTGGCTTCGCCGAAAGCCGATAGCCTCCCTGTCGAGAGTGCTGATATCGTACCTTCCCCATACTTTTTATCTTTATTTAGAGAAGCGGAATTCTTCTCGACTCAAAAGACTCGCGGACCAAATAAGTAATTTAGATTCGTTCGGTTTATTAATCGCATCTAAATTAATTATTTACTATGGCAAAAATTATTGGAATTGACTTAGGAACTACAAACTCGGCCGTGGCAGTGATGGAGGCAGGCTCGCCAAAGATCTTGGAAAATGCTGAAGGCGCTCGTACCACACCTTCCATCGTAGCCGAATCAAAAACAAAAGAGAGATTGGTAGGGCTTTTGGCCAAACGCCAAAGTGTCACTAATCCGCAAAACACCATCTTTCAAATCAAGCGTTTCATTGGGCACAACTTTGATGAAGCCGCCGTTCAGAAAGATATTAAGGCCGTGCCGTTTGAGAGTCGAAAGGCTTCAAATGGCGGTATCGAGGTAAAAATGGGTGAGAAATGGTTTCGACCGGAAGAGATTTCGGCCATGATCCTTCAGAAATTAAAGAAGGATGCCGAAGCGCGTCTCGGGCAGACCATTACGGAGGCGGTTATTACCGTGCCGGCTTACTTCAACGACTCCCAACGACAGGCCACCAAAGATGCTGGAAAGATTGCCGGTCTCGATGTTAAAAGAATCATTAACGAGCCAACGGCGGCGGCCTTAGCTTACGGTTTTGACAAAAAGAAAGATGAAAAGATTGCCGTCTTTGACTTCGGAGGCGGAACTTTCGATATTTCCATTCTGGAAGTTGGCGGCGATGTCATCGAAGTAAAGTCAACGGATGGAGATGCTCACCTTGGCGGTAAAGACATTGATCAGAAAATCATCAATTGGCTAGCTGATGAATTTAAACGGGAGCAGGGAATTGATCTGCTAACCGATCCTTTGGCCAAGCAGCGATTAGATGAGGCAGCCGAGAAGGCCAAGATTGAGCTCTCAACTGCTTTAGAAACGGAGGTGAATATTCCATTCATTACTTCAGGCGCTGATGGTCCGAAGCACCTGCTTATCAAAATGACTCGCGCCAAGCTTGAGGAATTGACGGCTGAATTCATTGATCGAGCCATGCAGATTACCAAGCGCGCCATGGAAGCATCGCCCTTCAAACTGAATGAAATTAATGAGATCATTTTGGTCGGTGGTCAGACTCGCATGCCGAAAATCCAGCAGGAAGTGAAAAATTACTTCGGCAAAGATCCGAACATGACTGTCAATCCTGATGAAGTAGTAGCTCTGGGTGCCGCTATTCAGGGAGGAATTTTGGCTGGAGATGTGAAGGATGTGCTGCTTCTCGACGTTATTCCACTTTCACTTGGAATTGAAACCATGGGAAATGTGGCCACTAAATTAATTGATCGAAATACTACCATTCCAACTTCCCGCTCGCAGATATTCTCGACTGCCGCGGACAATCAGACTTCGGTTGAGATTCATGTCGTTCAGGGTGAAAGAGCCATGGCTAAAGACAATAAATCACTCGGAAGATTCATTCTTGATGGAATTCCACCGGCTCCGCGAGGTATGCCGCAGATTGAAGTAACCTTTGATGTGGACGCAAACGGAATCTTGAATGTCAAAGCCAAAGACAAAGCAAGTGGTAAAGAGCAGTCCATTACCATCCAAGGAAGCTCCGGTCTTTCAAAAGACGAAATCGATAGAATGCAGAAAGAAGCTGAAGCTAACAAAGCTGAGGATGAAAAGAAACGACAGGAGGTTGAGGTTAAGAACTTGGCCGAGCAGTTGATTTACACTGCGGAGAAATCATTAAAAGATGGCGGTGATAAAGTACCAGCCGATGTAAAGACCTCAGTGGAAGAGAAGGTCACTGCTTTGCGGGGAGTAAAAGATGGAACTGATACAGAGGCAATCAAGAAGGCTACGGAAGAGTTATCTACCGAATTATCGAAAGTAGGAGAGGCAATTAATAAAGCTAACCAAAGCAACTCCTCGACTGGCTCCACGCAAACAGATGGCCAGAACGGCAGTGATCAAACTGGCGGACCAGAAGGAAATGTTAGGGATGCAGAGACAAAATAAAAAACCGCCAGCATCAAGAAGACGCTGGCCGGTTCGTGAAATACAGACTTCTGAAAAATGACCACGTGAGACCAAGAGACCCCATGATCATCAGAGCCATAGCTATTCTATGTTCGGTGGGATTGGGATTAGCCGGATGTTTCCAATGATGAATAACTACTGCCCAAGCCCCGCTGCACATTAGTAAAAGGATGATTTTGAATCGAATCAGAGTTGTTTTCATTGATATTCCCTCCACTTATAAAATAACATAATAAATTTAATCAGTCAAGATGGCGAAAGATTATTACAAAACTCTAGGCATCGATAAAAAGGCCTCGAAAGACGAGATCAAGAAGGCTTTTCGTGCGCAGGCACATAAGTATCATCCGGATAAAGGCGGCGGCGAAGCCGCCGCCACCAAATTCAAAGAAGCTAGCGAAGCTTACTCTGTGTTGTCTGATGAGAAGAAACGAGCTCAATACGATATGTATGGAGAGGCCGGCGCCGGATTTGGAGGCGCCGGCCAAGGCTTCGGCGGCTTTGATTTCAGTCAAGGCTTTGACCCAAGTCAATTTCAGGACTTCGATCTCGGAGATATCTTTGGCGACTTCTTCGGCGGAGGCCGTGCTTCCAGACGCTCCGCACGAGGTCGTGACATCTCCATCGATCTCGAAATTCCATTTGCTGAATCGGTTTTTGGCACCGAGCGCAATGTTCTCCTGACCAAAACCAGCGTCTGTAGTCATTGTCACGGTAGTGGTGGCGAACCGGGCACCGAAATGCAAACCTGTCCGACCTGCAACGGCCAAGGACAGATTAATGAAGCCCGCCGTTCGTTTTTGGGCGTCTTTAATACGGTTATAGTCTGTCCTACTTGTCACGGTAGCGGCCAAGTGCCGAAAGTAAAATGCAAACAATGTAAAGGTGAGGGAGTGGAAAGAAAACAGACCGAAATCAAAATCAAAATTCCCGCCGGCATCAATAACGGCGAAATGATCCGACTTTCCGGCGAAGGCGAAGCTATTTCAGGCGGCTCGGCCGGAGATCTATACGTCAAAATCCATGTGCGACCTCATCCAGTTTTCACTAAGGAAGGCTCAAACCTTTACATGACCCTGAAAATTAAATTGAGCGAGGCACTCCTGGGCACCGAGATCCCCATTGAGACTTTGGACGGAAAAGTTACGGTTAAGGTTCCAGCCGGCATCACTTTTGGAGAAATCTTGCGAATTAAAGGCAAAGGCGTACCGGGCGAGCGAACCAATCGTCGCGGGGATCTAATGATCCGAATTCAGATTGAGTTGCCGAAAAAACTTTCTAAAGAAAGCAAAAAGCTAATTGAAGAACTCAAAAAAGAGGGGATTTAAATAAACATTTCATCAACATAGCACCAGCGCCAATTTTGCTCCGGTCCAAAGAATTGAATGATTGGATGGCCAGTTGCTTTAAAATGTTTAGTAGCGTGCTTGTTCTTGGATGAATCGCAGCAACCCACATGACCGCAACTGAGGCAAAGTCTAAGTGAAACCCATTTATCTCCCATTTTCAAACATTCTTCACAACCAGAACTTTTAGGTTTGACCTCTTTAATACTGCTTATATGAGTACATTTCTTTTCCATGCCCTAATCATATCAACTATTATGTTAAAATATAGAGATGAAAACTATTTTGGCCCTCTTACCCAATTCCTTAACCCATTCATACGGCGCTGATCTAAGCATTCTAGTAATTCTTTTTATTTTGACCGCCGTCTACGGTTTGTATTGGGGCAAGCAGCGGCTGGTTTCCTTAATTTTGGCTTTTTATCCGGCCATTCTGCTTTTCCTGAACTTTCCTTACGTTAATAATCTTCTATTAATTAAAGCGACGGCCGGCCAGATCTTTGTTTCCAAATGCGTTATCTTTCTAATATTTCTTATTCCAATTCATCTTATTTTTAATCGATTTGTCTTCGGGGATTTCGGCTTCAATAGTAATCGAAAGTTTCTGCAAGCCGCTATTCTTTCCATCTCCATTCTGATCTTGATCATCGTTTTCTTCTATAGAGTGGTGCCCTTAACAAACGTCTACTCTGTTTCCTTACCGTTAGCTCGTTATCTCTCAACCTCCAAAGATTTCTTCTGGTGGCTTTTAGTGCCATTTGTTGGACTATTTTTCACTCGGTAGACATTACCAAAAAAACCGGTGTCGTCAAAAATAACGTCATTATCCACTTGTTTTATTTGGAAGCGGAATCCTCTGCATTTCTTTTTCTTTAAAGCGACTTTGGCGAAGTAGAAACGCAAGTTCTCCATTGCGTTTAATAGGCATTCCAATCATATGATGACATTCTATACATATCAGAAGTCGAACATTATCCGGATCTGTATTATTTAAGTCAGATTGAAATTTAATTAAATCGGAAGGCAAGATTTGATTTAAATAACAGCATTTAGGAGCTTTTTTATCCTTTTTAAAATATGCGAATAGTCTGTTTCCGCAAACACACAGTAATTCATACTTTTTCATGAATTTATTCTTAGGTCTTATAACAAAATAAGAATAGTGTGGCAATAATTGTTGTCTATAGCCAACAACAATTAGGAAATAAATTTCTACATGTGCAAAATACTGCCTCTGCGCGCCAACAGTGATTAAGTCCAAAAACAATTATAGAATGAGATTCTGTTATATATAATAAACAGCGGAAGTTTTTTAACAAAAATTATTATTTAAATTTAAGTCTTTAATAGTTTTATTGATTCGGCTAGCATCTTTCATAGTATAAATTTGGATTAGGTAATGTCTTGTGTTAAAATTCTTAAAAAATCGCTTAAATAAGGATTCAAATGAAACCCATGAATGGAGAGAGAAAAACGTTAGAACTTTTTGAAAAAGCAGCAAGAAACGTAGTGGCTTATAAAAAGTTTCTCAAAAAAAACCACTTAAATGCAACTGATATTTCGAGATCAAAAGATTTTTTGACTATCCCAATAATGAATAAGTCCAACTACCTTCGTCGATATCCATTAAAGGAGTTGACCTGGAAAGGTTCTATGCGTCATCATCTTATTTTTACTTCCACGTCCGGATCAACGGGCGAGCCATTTTATTTCCCGCGCGAAAAACTTGTCGATAATCAAGCCGCATGGGTTCATGATCTTTTTTATAAATATCGTTCAGATTCTAAAGATAAATCGACTTTAGTGATCGTTTGTTTCGGTATGGGTGTTTGGATTGGTGGAATTCTCACTTATCAGGCCTTTAAAATAATGGGGGATAGAGGTGAATCTATATCTATTCTTACACCAGGTATTAATAAAGCAGAGATATTCAATGCCTTGAAAAAGATCGCCTACAATTTTGATGAGGTCATTATGGTTGGGTACGCTCCGTTTATAAAAGATATTGTTGATGAGGCACCTAGTCAGGGTGTTAATTTGCGCAAAATGAATGTAAGACTTATTTTTGCGGCCGAGGCATTTACAGAAGGTTTTCGTGATTATATTGCAAAGAAAGCCGGTCTCAAAAATGTTCTTCTCGATACGATGAATATCTACGGCAGTGCGGATATCGGCGCCATGGCTTTTGAAACGCCAATTAGCATTCTAATGCGCCGTTTAGCCCAAAGAAAACCGGAGCTTTTTGACTCTCTTTTTTCATCAATCTCAAAAACTCCTACTTTTGCGCAGTATAATCCGGAATTTATTCATTTTGTTTCCAATAATGGTCGTATTCTGCTTTCCGGGGACAGCACCATACCTTTAATCAAATACGATATTGGTGACCACGGGGGAACCATGACCTTCAGAGAGGTCGTTCGAATATTTCGCAATCACGGTATAAATATTTTGCGGGAAGCGGAAAAGGCTGGTATATCCAAAACCATTTTGAAATTTCCTTTTGTTTATGTCTACGAAAGAGCCGATCTTTCCACCACTCTATACGGATTGCAGATTTATCCGGAAACAGTGCGGGAAGCTCTTTTGACAAAACCAATCTCAACCTATTTAACCGGTAAGGTTACTCTCATTACTCGATATGATCACCTCCAGAATCAGTACTTGGAAATCAATTTGGAACTTCAAAAAAACAAAAACGCCTCTCAAGCATTGAAGGCTCGAACTTTGACGCAGATTGTGAAAAATTTGCGCCTGAAAAACTCGGAGTATCGGGAACTTTCAAATTTTTTGAAGAAGCGAGCTTATCCACGCTTAGTCTTTTGGCCAAATGAACATCCTGAACATTTTCGCCCGGGCATTAAACAAAAGTGGGTTAAAAAACAACGCTAAACTATTTTTTGATCCGTTCGTGTAACCTCTGAGCCTCTTTCCACGCTAAATTAAAACTATTTTTGAACATCTCCGCTATTTCTTTATGTTCAATGATAATTCCAAATTTTTTTACGGGATCTACTAATGCTACTCGATTCCCATATATAGCCATATCACAAGGGAATTTATATTCTTTTTCTGGTATGAGCGAGATTTGATCAGGTATATTTTTGGGCAATGTTCTCCAGCGAGCTACAGACTCCTTGTTGGCAGGATTTATTGCCCGCATCTTTATACCTTTTTTAATACGAGGTATATTATGTTCTTCTAGAAAGTTCGGGAAAATTTTAAAAATAGTCCCTGGATTTGCATAAGTCTTTAAATCTTTCGCCTCAGAAGAAAAGATATCATGATAAGTATTTTTCAATCCTTCAACGCCCTCATATACTTTCACGGTTGGCTTGTATCGTGTTTCTTTATGATAAGCACGCAATTCAGGGATGATTTTTTTCACCGAATCTAAAGCAAGAGTACGGTCTTTTACAGCGTCTTCTGCGATTTTCAGAATAGCATCTGGGGTAGCTGCCACAAATTGTTGACATTTATGACCCACCACCAACTCCACCAGACCGCGTTTCCGCAAAGAATCAATGATGACATAAGTCGAGCTTCTATTAACTTTTGCCTCTTTAGCTATCACACTGACTGTTGCGGTCCCGAGCTTTATTAAACAGACATAAACTGTGATTTGTTTCTCACTTAATCCAATGGAAGTTAAGTCATTTTTTGTGTTGTTAAGCATCAACAACATCTTAGAATTAATCTTTAAAAGAATCAATGGGTCGTTCAGTCGGTGGAAATATTGATGAACCTGAATCTGCTCGTCATGCAGATAAAATCAAATCTTCGGCAGGTGAATGCGGTATTATTCTACGGTGATTGAGCCCCGCTTAGCCCACGGGGATTTTTAATGATAAAATAAACACATGAATCAGATTGTCTTGATTAGATTTACTTTTAAACACGGAGGAAAAAGAAAGTGGATAAAATGGTCTAAAGAAAAAATGAAAAGTTTATCTATCTTCTTCCAAAAAGCTTGTTTGTCTATTTAATTTTGAGTTAAAGAAATGAACCCTAGGGACATTAAATTATCAAATTTTTATCGAATGGTAACTCAGTCAGACCGTATTAAGTTTTTATTGAGTTACGCCGTTCTGGCGCCATCGACTCACAACAGCCAGCCATGGCTTTTTAAAATTGAGAATAATGTCTGTAAGGTTTATTACGATCCAAAATATTTGATTCCGGTAGGAGATCCTCTAACTCGCGATCTGCATATAAGTATCGGGTGCGCGGTGGAAAACTTGAATATCGCCGCTAAATATTTTGGTATGGCTCCCATTGTTAATCTCGGTCCGTTCGAGGAAAAAAATCTTCTTGCAAAAATAATTTTCTCCGAACCCGCCAATAAGCTCGATAACTACGGGAATCTCTTAAATACGATCCCGAAAAGAATTAATGCCCGTGGAGTTTTCCAAAAGACCGAAATCAATTTGTCTACTTTGGACGAAGTCAAATCTGAAATGCAAAAGAGTGGTTATACCGATAATTTAACTCTTCACCTCATTGTGGATCGAGATAAAATAAATAGTCTTGCCCGTTTAACGGCACGGGGTCTCCGTATGGCTTATCAAAAACCTATTTTTAGAAGGGAAATGTCTCGATGGATGAATAATAGTCTTTCGCCGAAAAAAGAAGGGCTCCACGGTTACGCGCTTAAAATGCCACTGTTTTTGTCTTTCATTATTCCTACTTTAGTTCGTCTGAAGGATATTGGCCCTTTTTTAGCCGACAAAAATTATCAAAGTATTTCATCTGCTCCGCTTTTAGTAGTTATAAGCGCCAAGAAGAATGATCCGCACACTTGGCTCGAAACTGGGCTATTAGCCGAAAGACTCATGCTTGAATTTCAGAGTCAAGATCTGCAGACTTCCATTTTTGTAGCCTCTATTGAAATGGCTGATCTTTATAAAGAGGTTCAGAAAATTTTAAATACGACTGAAATTCCACAATTTCTTTTTGCGGTAGGGAAAATAGACTCCCTTCATAAATTCACGCCCCGTCATCGATTAGAAAAGAAAATTATTAATTGACATGGATCTCTTCTCTAAAATTAAAAAACAACCTCACAAACCGGATACGATCTGGCAACCCTCTATTTTTGATTTAAAAACGCAGAAGGATCAAAAGGCCGTGGCAGATCTTATAGAAAGTGGGGCAATTGACCGAATAATTGAAACTTTTCATATTCAGAATAAAGAATTGGCCGAAGTTCGGGATCCATCTAAAATTTCTCATCCAACCGAAACAAAGACAGAATCTAAAACAGATCCCGACGAAGGAGTTTGGGTGTATTTCCCTTGGAGGAAAAGTCTGATTCACCTTTTGGCGAAATCTGATTATATAGAACTTCGGACGTCTCGAAATAGTCACTTGATTACCCTGGAGGAACAGAAAAAGTTCGAGGGGGCGAGAATTGGTTTCGCCGGTCTAAATGTCGGTAATCCGGGGGCCGTTTGTATTACGCTAGAGGGAGGATCCCGTCAGATGAAATTGGCTGACCTTGATCCTTTATCTGTGTCGAATATGAACCGTTTTAATACCGGCATTGATAATTTAGGAGTAAATAAAGTCATAATCTCTGCTAGACAAATATTCGAAATAGATCCATTCATGGAAATAGAATTGTATGAAGATGGAATTAAGCCGGAAAATATTGATAAATTTCTTCTTGAGCCTAAAATTGACCTACTCATTGAGGAAATGGACAATTTAAAATTGAAAATTCTTATCCGGGAAAGAGCTAAGCTTCATCGGATCCCAGTGATTATGGTCACCGCTGATGGCATTTTAGACATTGAAAGATATGATTTGGAACCTGATTTGCCAATTATGGCGGGCAACTTGAGGGCGGAAGTCATTGAAGGGATAAATAATGTTGTGCCCAGCAAAGGCAACTTGCGAGAAAGAGTGATGTTGGCGCGGGATTTTATCGGGAAGGATCTGCATTCTCAACGTTTAAACGAAGCTTTTGAAAAAATTGGTACGGAAATCCCAAGCATTCCGCAGTTAGCCGAATGGACGTTTTTGCGCGGCGCCCTCCTCTGTCATGGCGCAAGAAAAATTCTAAGCGGAGAGAAAGTGGTATCCGGAAGATACTTATTAACTTCTGACAGTATTTTGAAAAAGAAAATAGCCTGATAGAATTTTAACGATGGATGTCTTTCAAAACTTTGATCTTTTGACAGTAGGAATCGTTACGGCCGGAATTGGTATTCTGGGCTTTACTCTCTACATCAATAATCGGCGAAGCATTACCAACCAAACTTTTTTGATGTTGTCGGTAGTCTCGATAGTTTGGAGCATTCTAAACTATTTAAGTTACCAGTTGATCCTACCCAACCAGCTGTTCTTGATAAGAGGAGAACTTTTTTGCGCTATTTGGCACACTTATTACTTTTTTAAATTCCTGTATGTGTTGCCGGAAGAGACGGTTACTTTTCCGAGATATTATCAGAGATTTTTAATTCCCTGGGTTTGCCTATTATCTCTACTAACTTTGAGTAACTTAGTAGCGGCCACTCCAGGAAGTTACTCCGGAGATGGTCATTTAATTTCATTCCTGCCCGGTCCCTTAATTCCTTTTTTCGGGCTAACCATTGTTATTCTGCTTATTAGTGCCTTCATTATTTTAATTCGCAAGATTGTTCGGGCTAAATCAGGTCAGAAAGCGCCGCTCGTCTATATTTTGATAGGCACTCTCACCACTTTCTTTTTGATCATTACTTTTATTTTCATTTATCCTGCTTTCCGTGGAGATTCACACTATATTATCTATGGGGCCTTGTTCAATTTCCCTTTAATAGCCCTGACTAGTTATGCCATTTATCAGCGAAAATTATTAAACGTTCGAGCAGCTAGTGTCTCGGTTATTACTTCAGTCCTATGCGTAGTGTCATTTCTTGAAATTATTTTTTCCAATACTTTAGTTTTAATTATTTTTCGATCCGCAGTCTTTTTAATTGTTTTGGCAATTAGCATCTTGATGAACCGTTTTGTGGAAACTATTGCCGAACAAAGAGAAGAATTGGAGCGCGCCAATGAGAGACAAGAGGGTTTAATCCACTTTATTAGTCATCAAATTAAGGGGTATCTGACCAAAAGCAAGGCCGCTTTTGCCGGTATTTTGGAGGGGGATTTCGGGGAAGTCTCTGAGAATGTTAAGTCTGTGGCTAAAGAAGGATTGAAGGATAATCAGGAAGGGGTAGAGACCGTCATGAGCATTTTGAGCGCCGCCAATTTGAAAAGTGGTACAGTTACCTACAAAAGAGAATCACTTGATTTTAGGAAGTTAGTAATCGATCAGATCGATAGTCACCGAAAGGCCGCCGTCGATAAAGGGTTGCGTTTTGAAAGTCAGATTGATCAAGAACCGAATTATGCTTTGATCGGAGACGGGGAACAATTGAGTAAGCACGTTATCGGAAATCTGATCGATAATTCCATTAAATACACCCTGAAGGGGAACGTCACGATTGGCTTGAGAAAAAATGGAGACAAAATTTTATTTTGGGTAAAGGATAGTGGTGTTGGAATTACAGATGAAGATAAGAAGCGCCTCTTCACCGAAGGCGGGCGCGGCAAGGAATCAACTAAAGTGAATGTTGACAGCACCGGTTACGGCCTTTATATCGCCAAACAAATCGTGGAAGTTCATAAAGGGCGCATTTGGGCCGAATCGGAAGGGGCCGGAAAAGGTTCTACTTTTTTTGTGGAATTATCCGCTACTTGATTTTTTATTTAAAGATGGTATAATTCGGAAAATAAACCAAGGAGGTCTTTTGGATAAAATCATTGTTGGAATTCTGCGTCGTGAGCAAAAGGACTTGCTTCAGGAAGAAGTTCTCGCCATCGAACATGCCTTTCCGGGAAAAGAGATTCAGTACGTGAAGCTAGATTCGCGAGATTATCTCGAGCACTCAAAACTTTGCAGAGAGATCAAGCCGAGCGTGGTTATCTTGCCCATGGATCGCCCTATTCCAGCGAAGGCAATGGAAGAGGGTGTCGTGCATGTCGAAGCCACCACTGGCCGACTGCGAAGGCTTCTGCCATTGCGGCCGGAGTTCGAACCATATGTTTCGTGATTTTATTAGCCCAGCCACCATCAAAAGTGGCTGGGCTAATTATTTTATTTCAGTTTTAAGCCATTTTTTGCTATTATTTTCCTAATGGCAAACTCAAAAATCATGTTCTCCGGCGTTAAGCCAACCGGCCGACCTCATATTGGCAATTATTTTGGGGCCATGCGCCAGTTTGTACAATTGCAGGATAAATATGACAGTCTGGTGATGATTGCCGATTATCATGCCCTCAATTTCATTCAAAATGCCGACGAAATGACCGAAAATATTGTCGGAGTGATGATGGATTATTTAGCCATCGGCCTTGACCCTAAAAAGGTAATTTTATTTAAGCAGTCAGATGTGCCGGAACATACTGAATTAACGTGGATTTTTGACACCATTACCACCATGCCATATCTTCAGCGCGCTCACGCCTACAAGGATGCGCTAGCCAAAAATAAGGAAATTAGCGCCGGCACTTTTAATTATCCGATGTTGATGGCCACTGATATTTTGCTTTATGATCCGGCCGTCGTTCCGGTAGGAAGCGACCAGAAACAGCATGTGGAAATTGCTCGAGATACGGCTGAAAAATTCAATCGAATTTTCGGGGAAACTTTTAAGCTGCCGGAGCCAATGATCTTGAGTGAAGTTCAAACGGTGCCCGGCATTGACGGACAGAAAATGAGCAAAAGTTACAACAACACCATTCCACTTTTTGCTTCGGATGAGGAAATAAGGAAATCGGTAATGAGCATCGTCACTGATTCAGGAGAGGGGGAGCCGACGAATGTGAAAGCCATTCATCTTCTGGTAAAACCCGCCGCGGAAGTTGAAAAACTATATTCGGAAAGCCGCGGAAAGTATCAGTCTCTGAAAGAAGCCTTAATTACAGATTTAACTGCTTTCATTTCACCGCTACGAGAAAAAAGAAAAGAATGGGAGAGTCGGCGAGAGGAGGTGCTGAAAATCTTAAAAGAGGGCGGGGAGAAGGCCCGGGAGCGAGCGGCGGCCAAAATGAATATTGTTCGTGAGCGCATCGGGGTAAAATTATATTGAAATAGCTTATAGCTTATGGGCGTTAGCTTTTAGAAAATGCAAAGAACCTATATTAAAAACTTAAAGGAGAAAATCGGACAGGAAGTCAAAATTAATGGTTGGATTGATATTCGACGTGATCAGGGAAAACTGATTTTCTTAGATTTTCGCGATATGAGTGGCTATGTACAAGGTGTAATCTTGCCTAAAAGTGAAGCGCATGAGATTGGGGAAAAGGTCCGGCCGGAATGGGTGGTAGAAGTCCAGGGTCTTGTCAATAAGCGACCGGAAAAAAGTGTTCAGCCGGAAAAACTAAACGGCGATATTGAACTGGAAATTAAAGAGATAGTGGTTTTAAACGAGGCGGAAACTCCACCGATTGATGTTCAGAGTGACGGTCACGAAATCGGAGAAGAACATCGTCTAAAATATCGTTACTTGGATTTGCGGCGGCCAAGGTTGCAGAAAAATATTCGCCATCGCCATCGAGTGGTGAAGTTTGTGCGGGATTTTCTGGACAAAGAAGGCTTTACCGAAATTGAAACACCAGTTTTAACTAAATCAACACCGGAGGGTGCTCGAGATTATATTGTGCCGTCTCGGCTTGAACCGGGCCATTTTTACGCCCTTCCTCAATCGCCACAGCAATACAAGCAGCTTTTGATGGCTGCTGGTTTGGAGAAGTACTTTCAATTTGCCAAATGTATGCGCGATGAAGATACTCGAGGAGACCGACAGCCGGAGTTCACTCAACTTGATCTGGAAATGAGCTTCGTGGATCAAGATGATGTGATGGCACTTAATGAAAAGCTTTTGATTGAAATGGTTCAGGCGATTTATCCAGATAAGAAAATTCAAGAGATTCCATTTCCAAGAATTTCGTACGCGGAGACGATGGAAAAATACCAGACTGACCGGCCTGATCTCAGAGAAGATAAAAATGATCCAAATGTTTTGGCTTTTTGCTGGATTATTGATTTTCCTTTCTTTGAGAAAACTGATAAAGGGGCTTGGACATTTACTCATAATCCTTTTTCTGGCGCCAAGACCGAGCATCAAGATTGGCTTAAAAACAAAGAGAATATTGATCAAATTTTGACTTCTCAATACGATATTGTCCTGAACGGCTATGAAATTGGCGGCGGTAGTATTCGAAATCATAATCCAGAGGCTCTGACTTCTGTTTTCGAAATCATGGGATATTCAAAGGAAAGCATTGAAAAGAGTTTTGGGCATATGCTGGATGCTTTTAAAAGCGGTACGCCACCGCACGGTGGCATTGCTTGGGGTTTTGATCGCCTGATGATGATACTTGAGAACGAGCCAAACATCCGTGAAGTAATCGCCTTCCCAAAAACTGGAGAGGGAAGAGACCTGATGATGGATTCGCCAAGCGAAGTATCTGATGAGCAACTGCGAGAGTTAGGAATCAGTCTAAAGAAAAAATCGCAAGGTTAACTTTGTTTTAGCTGAAGCTAGTGATATGCTAAAAATCCTCCAGGAAATTCCTGGTTTTCTTTGTCTATAAAAGTATGAAAAACACCCCGAAAATCGGCATAAAAGAGGTGGCGCTCTCATTCTGGCGGATAGTCAAAACCGTTCGTTTTTGGCTTATACTCACTTTAATTGGGAGTATCGGCCCCACTGTTATTGATATCTTTGTTCCGCTGCAATATAGAAACTTTTTTAACTTATTGGCTGACGCCACGGATAAGGCGGCGACCATTCCCGCTCTTTCGAAAATCATTGTTATTGTTCTTGTTCTGAATTTAGCCGAATGGGCTATTTCTCGGATTGGCACTATCGGTATTGACCGTTTCGAGAGTAAAGGTTCAATCAGGATACGTCAGCTATCGTTTGAATATCTAATCGATCATTCTTACACTTTCTTTGCCAATAATTTTACCGGATCGTTGACACAGAAGATTGGCCGCTATGCCCGCGCATATGAGAGTTTGACCGATCGGATCTCTTACAACATTATTCCGCTTGCTATTCGAATTGTCGGAACGATTATTATTGTCTTTACTATTAACAACGTCATTGCTTGGGTAATTGTCGGCTGGACAATTCTCTTTTTAGCTTTTAATTACACCTTTGCCCGATTCAAACTGAAGTACGATATTGCCAAAGCGGCTGCCGATACTAAGTCCTCGGGCCTTTTGGCTGACAACATCACCAATCACAACACCATTCAACTTTTTACTGGACAACGAATGGAGAACGAAAGATATAAGGAAACAACAAATGAACAGCTCCGCCTCGGTCTTTTGGTAGCCAATTTAAATGAGGCAATGGACGCCACGCAAGCTTTATTGATGATCCTGATGGAATTTTTTCTGTTCTATTTTTCCATTCGATTGTGGGCGGAAAATCAAATCAGTTTGGGAACATTCGTGCTTTTTCAAACCTACATTCTTGGTCTAGGTTATCGACTTTGGGGGTTCAGTAACATCATCCGCAATCTTTATGAAGCGTTTGCCGACGCCAAGGAAATGGTGGAAATTCTGCATTTGCCACATGAAATTCAGGATCAGCCAAACGCCCAAAATCTTCAAATCAGGAAAGGGGAGGTGAGATTCGAGAATCTTTCATTTAGTTTTAATGAAAATAGGCAGGTGCTAAAAGACGTTGATCTAACAATCGCTGGCGGAGAAAAAGTGGCTCTTATCGGCCCTTCGGGTGCAGGTAAATCAACTTTCGTTCGCCTCTTACTTCGACTCTATAACGTTACTAGCGGTAAGATCTTGATAGATGAACAAGATATTCAGCAAGTGCGACAGGAAAGTCTCCATGCCAATATTAGTCTGGTGCCACAGGACCCAATTCTTTTTCACCGAACCTTGATGGAAAATATTCGATATGGAAAGCGTGACGCCACCGATGAAGAGGTGATTAGAGCGGCCAAATTGGCACACTGTGATGAATTTATTGAGAGCTTGCCGAAGAAATATGAAACTTATGTGGGAGAGCGAGGTATCAAGCTTTCCGGAGGGGAAAGGCAGCGGGTCGCCATTGCCAGAGCCATTCTGAAAAACGCGCCAATTCTAGTGCTGGATGAAGCGACATCAAGTCTTGATTCACATTCGGAAGCTTTAATTCAGGACGCCTTGGAAAAGCTGATGCAGAATAAAACCGTAATTGTTATCGCTCACCGACTTTCTACTATTCAAAAAATGGATCGTATTGTAGTAGTAGAAAATGGCAAAATCATTGAAGAAGGTACACATCAGTCGCTGCTTCAGAAAGAAGGCGGGCTGTATCAGAAATTATGGAATTTACAGGCAGGCGGTTTTATTGTGACTGATGATGGGGAAGAGGAGACTATTGAAGAAAAAGATACAGAGGAGGAAGAGGATTAAGAAGAGGGGTCGGGCTTCGCCCGACCCCTCTTCTACTATATAATTATTAGAATGACGACAAAATTCGCCATCAAAACCGAACAATTTGAAGGGCCTCTTGATCTGCTTTTAAACCTGATTGAGAAGCGAAAGCTTCTGATTAACGACATCTCTCTAGCCAAAGTGACCGATGATTATCTGGGCTATTTAAAAAATCTACCTCAATTTTCCATTCCGGAAAGCGCCAATTTTATATTAATTGCTTCTACTCTGGTTCTTATAAAGTCCAGATCTTTATTGCCGGTAATCAGCCTCTCGGAGGAAGAAGAAATGAGCATTGAGGAGCTTCAAGAGAGGCTTCGAGTTTACAAAATTTTGAAAGAGGCTACGGCCGGCCTGCGCGAGCACTTTGGCCGAAAGATAATTTTTCCAAAGTCATCAACGCGAATGACGGTTTCTGTCTTTTCTCCGGCAGAGGATTTATCCCTGGACTCATTAGTAAGTTCCATGCAAAATCTCTTAGCTAATCTACCAAAGAATGAGCGACTGCCAAAAACGGTAGTGGAAAAAGTAATTAGTCTGGAAGAGATGATTGATAGTCTGACGGTCCGCATCAAAGATTCCTTAAAGATGAGTTTTCGAGAGTTTACCAAAATTAGCAAAGAGAATAAGATAAATATTATCGTCAGCTTTCTGGCCATGCTTGAATTGGTCAAACAGGGCATAATTGATGTCACCCAAAATACCAATTTTGACGATATTCATATGGAAACTCAAAGTCTTGAAACTCCAAAATATAATTGACCATGAATCTGGAAAATAAAATTGAAGCAATTCTGTTTTGGAAGGGCGAGCCGCTCTCTATCAAGCGGCTCGCCGACATTCTCAAAAAAGATCCAGCCGAAATTGAAGCGGCTCTTACCACTCTGGAAAGAAGGCTGGAAACCGGCGGTTTGGTTCTAATGCGAAAAGAAGATGAAGTGATGCTCGGAACCGCTCCGGCTCTTTCAAAAATGATTGAGGATCTGGCCAAGGAAGAACTGACTAAAGATTTGGGGCGAGCCGGTCTCGAAACTCTTTCCGTTATTCTTTACAAAGGGCCGATTACCCGTCGCGAAATTGATTTTATCCGCGGAGTTAATTCCACTTTTATTTTGAGACATCTTCTGATTCGCGGTTTAGTCGAAAAAATTACTAACCCAAAAGACGAGCGAAGCTTCCTCTACAAGCCAACTTTTGAACTACTGTCTTATCTTGGGGCAAGTCGCCTGGAAAGCATCCCGAATTATCAGGAAGTTCTCACCCAATTGAATGATTTCCAAAAAGCTGAAGAGAAGTCGGAAGTCGAAAGTGAAGGAGAAACAACCAGCGAGCCTTCGGAAGAAAACCTGGAACCAGTTCAGAATGAATAGAATAAGAAAGGAAACTTTTAAAAAATGGGTGATTGGAACCTTAGCGGTGGTTGTTTTTTTCATTTTGGTGTATGCCCCTTCTAAACGCGACACCGTTACCAATCCAAACAACGAAGCATCTTCGACAGTCCCGGTCCCGGCGTCGCTACCAACTGTCGGTCTTTTTGATCATCTTAAACTTCAGGCCAAAGCTGCGTACGTTCTCGACATCACTACCAATCAGGTTATCTTCGCCAAAAATGAAAACACGCCGTTGCCCCTCGCTTCCATAACCAAGCTAATGACAGCTTTTGTTGGCTCAAAATTTTTAGACGATAAGGCCACTGTAACTATCTCCACTTCTTCCGCAGCGATTGAGGGTGAGAGTGGCCTCCAGCCAAATGAGCTCTGGACTTTCAAGGATTTAAGAAATTTTACTCTGATGGTTTCTTCCAACGATGGCGCCAACGCCATCGCTTTGGCCGTTGCCACTACCATCGCCACTCATTCAAGCTCAACGGATCCGACTATCTCCGGTCTAAGTAGCAGCACTCTCGAGGCTCTCTTCGCCAATGAAATGAATACAGCAGCCGCTTCATTAAATCTTCCTACTTTGCATTTTCAAAATTCCACCGGCCTCGATGTCGATACGACAACTCCGGGAGCAATTGGTTCGGCTAAAGATGTAAGTGAATTCTTACGCTATCTTGTTCAAACTCATCCCGATATTGTGGAAATCACTAAAAATAATCGGTTTAAGTTCACTTCATTGAGCGGTATAAATCATACGGCGGTAAATACCGACGAAGATATCACTAGGATTTCCGGAATTATTGCTTCGAAAACCGGCTACACTTTGCTTGCTGGTGGAAACCTGGTTATTGCATATAACCCAGGACTGATTCACCCGATTATTATCACCGTGCTTGGCTCAACTGCGGCTGGCCGATTTAGCGATACTTTGGCTCTAGCTTCCTCTACTCGCGCCTATCTCAAGAGCCAATAATGCCTCTTTTTAGGCTATAATTCTCCTATGATTCTCAGTACGGTTAAAGTCTTTGTCCCCGCCATTCTTTCCTTTCTGGTCGGTCTGGCTATTACGCCAAGCATTAGCAACATTCTCTATCGGCGTCGGATGTGGAAAAACCGCTCTCGAAGCGCTGAAAACAAGGATTATGTCACTCCTGAGTTTCAGAAAATCCATAATCACGGCGGCGAAACTTCAACTCCGCGAATTGGCGGCATCATTGTCTGGCTTTCCGTTTTGATTTCCACGCTTTTACTTTCTTTGAATTCCTTTATATTTCCGAGTCGTCTGAATATTAAATTAAATTTCTTAAGTCAGAATCAAACTTTACTGCCACTTTTTACTCTGGTTTTGGCGTCGTTGATCGGCCTTCTTGACGATCTTCTGCAAATTTATAGCACTCGAATTGAATTAAGTGACGGGCTCAATCGACGTTTGCGAGTCTTAATCGTTCTTTTTCTCGGCTCCATCGGCGCTTGGTGGTTTTATTTTAAGTTAAAAAATTTCGGCGTTCATGTGCCGTTTTGGCAGGACGTTGATTTAGGCATTTCTTTCATCCCATTTTTTATTATCGTCATGCTCGGCGTCTTTTCTGGTTCGGTCATTGATGGCATCGATGGCTTGGCCGGCGGCGTCCTGGCTTCTTCCTTTGGCGCCTACATGATCATTGCCTTTGTTCACAACCAGATTGACTTGGCCGCCTTCTGCGCCGTGATTGTCGGCGGAATTCTGGCTTTCTTATGGTTCAATATTCCACCCGCTCGCTTTTATATGGGGGAGACAGGCATGCTGGGACTAACCGTTACTCTGGCTATCATCGCTTTTCTGACGAATTCCGTTTTAGTTTTGCCTTTAATCGCTTTTCCGCTTTTCATTACTTCTCTTTCAGTAATTATTCAGAGAATTGCTAAAACCAGATTTAATCGAAAGATTTTTATAGTAGCGCCGCTCCATCATCATTTTGAGGCCTCCGGTTGGCCATCTTACAAAGTAACGATGCGCTTCTGGATTATTTCCGTTGTCTTCGCCTTAATCGGAGCAATTATTGCTATCATAAGTTGATGAAAGCTGTCGACAAACCATTTTTGATTTCTATCCTGATCTTAGTCATTGCTGGTCTTTTTATTTTTAGTTCAGCCTCTCTCGGACTTTTAGCCGGCAGCGGCGCCACCTTTAAATCCGTTCTGATAAACCAAATAGTTTTGGGAGTGGTGCTGGGGTCGCTGGCCTGTTATATCAACAATAAAATTCCATATAAGTTCTGGCGAAAATACGCTCTTTTTATCTTTGTCGGCTCCATCTTATCGGTGCTCCTAATTTTTGTTCCTCATATTGGATTCAAATACAATGGCGCCAGGCGCTGGATTAGTTTAGGTAGTTTTTCTCTGCAACCATCAGAGATTTTCAAAGTTGGTTTTGTTATCTATTTTGCCGCTTGGCTTTCGGGTGTAAAGCAAAAAGTGGATACTTTTAAATATGGCAGCCTGCCATTCGCCATTTTAATTGCCATCGCTGCCATCCTAATGTTAATAGAACCTGACACCGCCACCTTCGGAGTGATTTTTATTGCCGGACTTTCAATGTTTGTGGTTGCAGGTTGTCGTTGGCGGGATCTTTTTATTCTGGGACTTATCGGCATTATCGGCATCGGGGTTTTATATGTCAGTCGCCCTTACATTCGACAGCGAATTGATACTTTTATCCATCCGGCCAATGACGCACTGGGGAGCGGCTACCAAATTCAGCAGTCCTTAATCGCCATAGGAGCCGGGCGACTTACCGGTAGGGGATTTGGTCAAAGTATTCAGAAATTCAATTATTTACCGGAGCCGATTGGCGACTCTATTTTTGCCGTGGCAGCAGAAGAATTCGGTTTTGTGGGCGCTAGTTTAATTATTTTGCTTTATCTTTTCTTTACCTTTCGTGGCCTGCGCATTGCGGCTCAAACCCCGGATCTCTTCGGTAGACTATTAGTAACAGGGCTTGTTATACTGATTTTAGCCGAGTCCTTCATTAATATTGCTTCCATGTTGGGTATTTTGCCGGTTTCCGGAATTCCGCTTCTCTTTATCAGTCACGGTGGCACCGCTCTTTTTTTCACTTTGGCCGAAGTCGGAATTATTTTAAATGTCTCACGATACACATCCAAAAGATAAGTTATAGAGTTTATAAAGTTCATAAAGACTACTTTACGGACTTTTAAACCTTAAGAACTTCTAACCTTTTAAAATGAAAATTGTTTTCTGTGGTGGAGGGACGGGCGGACATTTCTATCCACTAATTGCCGTGGCCGAGGAATTGCGAGCTGTAATGCGCGAAGAGAAATTGCTGGAAGCCCAAATATATTATTTAGCGCCGGTTCCGTATTCGAGTAAAATTCTTTTTGATCACGACATCACTTACAAGAAAATTGAGGCTGGTAAGGTCCGCCGCTACCGATCCATTTTAAATTTTTTCGACCTATTTAAAACCGGCTGGGGAGTAATACGCGCTTTATGGAAAGTCTTTTGGATTTATCCGGATGTGGTTTTTGGCAAAGGTGGTTACATGAGTTTTCCGGTGCTTTTCGCCGCCAAACTTTTGAAAATTCCAGTAATTATTCACGAGTCCGATACGGTTCCGGGTAAAGTAAACCTCTGGGCTGGTAAGTTTGCCAGAGCCATTGCTATTTCGTATCCGGAAACAGCCAGTTATTTTCCAAAAGACAAAACGGTTTATACCGGCAATCCTATTCGCAAGGAAATTATGATTCCGGCCACAGAAGGATCATTTGAGTTTCTGAATCTTCAAAGAGAAGTTCCGACAATTTTAATTCTGGGCGGCTCGCAGGGCGCAAAAATCATTAACGAAAGATTACTCGATTGTCTGGCGCCGTTAGTAGAAAACTTTCAGGTTATTCACCAAACCGGTCGTAAAAATATTGAAGAAGTGAAAGGGCGGGCCAAAGTCATCTTGGAGAAACGACCGCACCCGGAAAGATATAAACCTTTTGATTATCTAAATGATTTGGCTCTACGAATGGCGGCCGGTGCCAGTAAATTGGTAATTTCTCGCAGCGGTTCCACTTTATTTGAAATTGCCGCCTGGGGGTTGCCCAGCATCATGATCCCTATTCCGGAAAAAGTTAGTCATGATCAACGCGAAAATGCTTATGCGTATGCCAGAAGTGGAGCGGCGGTGGTGATTGAGCAGGAGAATCTGACACCGGAAATTATGCTTTCCGAGATAAAAAGAATTATGACTAATCCGGAAATTTATCAGAAAATGCAGAAGGCGGCTAAAGATTTTGCCAAACTGGACGCAGCCAAGAAAATTGCCCAAGAAATCATTGCCTTGGGATTGGAACACCAGAACTAGATTATGGAGCAAACTAATAAACCGAAAATTATCACTCGTTTTCCACCGAGTCCGACCGGTTTTCTTCATATTGGTCGGGCTCGTACCGCTCTTTTTAATTTTTTATTTACCCGGAAAAACGGCGGAGAAATGGTTTTCCGATTGGAAGATACCGACAAGGAAAGATCCAAAAGCGAATTCGAGCAGGATATTGTTGAAAGTTTAAAGTGGCTGGGTATTTCATATGATCAAGGCCCTTTTAGGCAATCAGAGAGGACGGGAGAATATCAAAAATATTTAAAGAGGCTTCTGGAAAGTGGAGCAGCTTATAAATCAATAGAACCCAAAAAAGAAAATCCCACTGAAAATATAGAAGTGGTGCGCTTCAAGAATCCAAATAAGAAAATTAAATGGAATGATTTAATTCGCGGCGAAGTTGAGTTTGATACAACGGATTTGAAGGATTTTGTCATTGCCCGAACTATCGATGATCCGCTTTATCATCTGACAGTGGTAGTAGATGACTTTGAAATGGGAATTACCCACGTCCTTCGGGGTGAGGATCATATTTCAAATACACCGCGCCAGATTTTAATTCAGGAAGCGATTGGGGCGCCACGACCAGTGTATGCTCACATTCCTCTAATTCTGGCGCCGGATCGTTCAAAACTTTCAGGCCGACACGGAGCAGTCAGTGTGACAGAGTATCGCGCGATGGGGTATCTACCGGAGGCTTTAGTTAATTATCTGGCGTTACTTGGCTGGAATCCGGGGACAGAGCAAGAAATTTTTTCAATGGAAGAATTGATTGGTGAGTTTGATATCGGAGCGGTTCAGAAAGGTGGCGCCATTTTTGATTTGGTGAAATTAAAATGGATTAATAAGGAACATATTAAGTTGATGCCGGAGGAAGGGTTTGCTGAGGAAGTAAAGAAGTGGCTGCCGGAAGAAATTAAAGAGGCGGCAAAATTTTCGACTGTTTTTCCGAAAATTTTGCCTCTCCTTCGAGAGCGTATTTCTACTTTTGGAGAGCTTAAAGAAATGGCCGAAGCGGGTGAAATTCAGTACTTTTTTGAGCCGCCTCAATATGACCCTCAAAGTCTCCTTTGTCCGCCTAAACAGCGAAAGGGTCAGGAGCTGGAATTAGGGGCCTTAAAACCGATTTTAGAGGCTTTAAAGGGCTTATTAGAGCCACTTTTAGACAATTTTGACCGAAATTTTATAAAGGATACAATTTGGCCATACGCGGAAAAGCAGGGTAGAGCGGTAGTCCTTTGGGCCATGCGATATGCATTAAGCGGCCGCGACAAATCGCCCGATCCTTTCACCTTGGCCGAGATTCTCGGCAAAGACGAAACCTTGAGACGTTTAGATAATGCCATTTCTAAAATTAAATAAAAAATTATTACTTGTCGGCTTCCTCATTCTAGTGGCGGCAGGCGTTTTGTTAGTCCGCCTGCCGCTCTCCACTGCCCGTGCCGACGATGTCTCCGACCTTCAAGCTCAAATCGATCAGCGTAACGCCAATATCGCTCAACTGGAAAAAGAAATTGCTCAATATCAGGCCTTGGCCGACAAGACCAGCGCTCAAGCCAAGACTTTGCAAAATGCTATCGCCACTTTGCAAGCCAGTCAGAAAAAACTCGACGCCAGCATTAAAGTAACTCAAGATAAAATCGCCGCGGCTAACTTGGATATTCAAAAACTGGGAATTCAAATTACTGATAAACAGCAGGATATTAAAACAAATCAGGAAGTCATTGCCCAGGCCCTACGTAGCATTCAGCAAACTGATTCTGAAAGTCTTATTACTTCTTTTCTTAGCCGGAAAAATTTAGGTGATTTTTGGAATGATGTTCAAAATCTCATCACCTTTCAAAATCGGGTACGAGATAGAGTGCAAGATCTAGAGAATACCAAAGCCGGGCTGGAGAAGGATCAAGCGTCCACCACCGCTGAAAAAGTAAATCTTCAGAATTATCAGAATCAGTTAAGCGATCAGGAAAAAGTAATCGCTTATAACAAACAGCAGCAGTCAAAACTTCTGACCGAAACTAAAAATCAGGAAAAAATTTATCAGCAGACGATTGCCGAGAAGCAGGCAAAAAAAGCGGCCTTTGAAAAAGAGCTTTACGATTACGAGTCGCAATTGAAGTTTAAATTAAATCCGAGCAGCTTGCCAAAAGCCGGGTCGGCCGTGCTTTCCTGGCCTCTTGATAAGATCCGAATCACTCAATTATTCGGCGTCACTAACGCTTCGGCTCGATTGTACGTTTCCGGCTCTCACAACGGTGTAGATTTTGCCGCCAGTGTCGGCACCCCGGTGAAAGCAGCGGCTGACGGTACAGTAGAAGGCGCGGCTGATACGGATTTAGTTTGTCCGGGGGCTTCATTCGGTCGTTACGTTTTTATTCGCCATTATGATGGTCTAGCCACCACTTACGGTCACCTTTCAGTCATCTCCGTGAAGGAGGGTCAGCAAGTAAAAAGAGGAGAGGTTATTGGTTACAGCGGCTCAACAGGTTACGCTACCGGTCCTCACCTTCATTTGAGTGTGTACGCTTCAGCTGCTGTCACCATGCAAAATCTTCCCAGCAAAGTCTGCGGCAACCGTATTTATCGTTTACCAATCGCCGCTACTAACGGCTATTTAGATCCAATGTTATATCTGCCAGCATATAGCGGTCCAACGCAATAAAAAACTTCGTGCAAACAAAAGGAACTAATAAAAATATTGCTATAATAGTTTTATGTGCGGGATTGCCGGAATAGTCGGACAAAGTACGCCGAATAAGGAAAAAATTATTCGGGAAATGGTTGAAAGAATTCGTCATCGCGGACCCGATGGCGATGGTTTTTATGACGGAGAGAAAGCTTCCATTGGCATGCGGCGCCTTAGTATTATTGACCTATCCACCGGAGACCAGCCGATTTGGAACGAAACTAAAGATATTGGCATCGTTTTTAACGGTGAAATCTACAATTATAAAATTCTTCGAGAAGAACTCCTTCAGCAAAACCACATTCTAAAGACTCACAGCGATACAGAAACACTGGTTCATTTATATGAGCAACACGGACCGGAGATGCTTTTAAAGTTGCGCGGAATGTTTACTTTCGCCATTTATGACAAAAGAAAGGAGGAACTTTTCGTGGCACGGGATTATTTTGGTATCAAACCTCTCTACTATTTCTTTGACGACTGGAAGCTGAAAGCTTTCGGCTCGGAAATTAAATCGATCCTGCTTCATCCGGATTTCAAGCCGGAATTAAATGAGAAAGCTATTTTTAATTATCTTTCATACCAATACAATCCGTTTAAAGAAACTTTTTTTCGGCGAATTCATAAACTTTTGCCCGGTCACTATTTGCGAATTGATTTAAATGATCAGAGTATTAAAGAAGAGAAATACTGGGGCTACCAGTTTCGAGAAAAAAATATCGATGAGGAGAAATTGAAGCGGGAAGTCCGAGAGGGAATTGAAGATTCGGTGCGAGCGCATATGATTGCCGATGTACCGGTTGGTGCTTTTCTTTCTGGAGGAATTGATAGCGCCGTCATTGTCGCCATGATGAGTAAAGTCAGAAAAGAAACCGGCGACAATCTGAAGACCTTCACTATTGGGTTCAACGAAGTCAGTGAGCAGAGCGAAGCTAAAGTGATGGCTGATCTTCTGGGGACGGAACATACGGAAATCAGCGTTAATTCAGAAGAATATTTTAGAGAGATGCCAAAAATTGTCTGGCATTTTGATGAGCCTGTAGCCGATCCTTCGGCAGTAGCGCTTTATTTTTTGGCCAGAGAAGCCCGAAGGCACGTTAAAGTAGTGCTTAGTGGCGAGGGAAGCGACGAGCTTTTCGGCGGCTACAACATTTATCGCGAGCCTTTTGCTCTGGCGTATGCCAAATGGCTCCCAAAATCTTTGATTAGATTCTTCGCCAATCTGCCTTTTGATTTCTATGGACGCAATTATCTTCAACGTGTTCTTCTGCCAATTAGAGAGCGCTATATCGGCAACGCCTACGTTTTCCATCCGGCTGAAATAGAAAAACTTTGGAAAAGTAATCCGAACGAAAAGTTCAACCTCAACCCACTTTACGATCAGGTCAAAACCCAGACTGATTCAGCCAAAATGCAGTTCATTGATATTCACACCTGGCTCCCAGGCGACATTCTGGCCAAGGCGGACAAAATGACTATGGCCAATTCTCTGGAGCTGCGAGTGCCGTTTTTGGATGTGGAAATTGCTAAAATTTCTGGCCGCATTCCAGAAGAATTGAAATATAAAAATGGTAAAACCAAATACATTCTGCGCGAAGCTTTTGAAGGGATCTTACCTAAGGCCACGGCTGATCGTAAGAAGCTTGGTTTTCCCACCCCAATTCGCGCTTGGCTAAAAGATCCGAAAAAAGCCGAAGTTATTTTAAAAACGATTACCGATAATGAATATATCAGTGCTAAATTCAGTTTGAAATATATTAAGGAACTTTCTGAAAATCATCTTAATCGAAAAGAGGACAATGCCCGCAAACTCTATCTCTTATACATGCTGGCCCTTTGGTATAATGTCTTTATCAAAAATGACGCACACTAAACGGCAGCAGGGAGGCTTTCTTCAGATCATATTGGTCTTAGTAATTGCGCTGGTGATTCTTCACTATCTTAATATCAGCCTACTTGAACTCTTAAGTAAGAAATCTGTCCACGACTTTTTTGTTTATGTATGGGATCTAACTAAAATTATTTGGCAAGATTTTCTTCTACTTCTAAACTTCATTCGCGGTATTGTCCAAGGCCATTGACATATCTGTTTTTATATTATATTATTGAAGTAGATGAAAAATGCTACTTCGAAAGCAAAAGCTAAAAAGAAGAAAAGTGGATCTCGTCCACGAGGAAAGATTTCCCCAAAGAAGCAGGGCAGCTCTTCAAAAATCATCAGTTTTGCTAAAGCCAGCCGACTGATAAAGAAAGGACGAGTCAGACTGAAATTCGTCGGAGGTATGGCGGAATTGGAGTTCAGTTCCGAGGTTATCCAAGAGACTGGTCATTGCCCCTGCGGTCTTATCGAGTGTGGCGGATTAATGGCCATAAGATTCTTGGACGGGAAGCCTCTTTCTTGAATTCAATCTATTCAAAGACTCTGCCCTTGGTAGAGTCTTTTTATTTAAATAAAAACTGCGCTAAAACGCAGTTCAAGCTTTAGTTAGGCGCCGAAGACTGCCACGAACAGGAATCAAGCGGATCTCCATACCTGTTAACCGATATTCAAAAATTCCAACTTGATATTTATAGAAGAGCTCAAATCCAGCCGGCCCGTGTAGGTATTCATATGTAATGTGGTATAGAAGTTCGTCCTGAAGGCCGAAATCGCAACTGTTTATATTGATCCATTCCTTAAGGGTCAGGGTACAAATGTCACCATTCCAGCTATAAGCCGAGGCCACGTGTTGGCAGCTGAAAAGTAGACAAAGGGCAAATAGGAGTTTTTTCATCTGCTCTAAAGTATAGCCATCCGGCCTAGAAAAAGTTATCCACAGCCCTATAGTTGACAGGTGAACTATGGTTCACCTATACTATAGACATGGGTAAAAGTCAGATTTTAAACAAAATTAGATATGAGCTCGACAAGTTAAATGAGCAGATCGATCTAGCTATTATTGAGGGCCGCAACTACAAATCTTTGGCTAGTAAACATAAGATTTTGCTTTCCCGATTCAACCGATTGCAGAGTGAGGGAAGTTCTTTACTAACTAAAAGCTTTCGTTTCTTAACGTTATTTTAAGATGAACATGGATCATAAAGATAAAATCATCGGTTTCTATCAAAAGCACGGACGATTGCCGGGCTACAAAGAAATGATGAGCATGCTCGGTTTCAAATCCAAGAATGCCGTTTTTAAGCTGATTAATAAGCTGGTAGATGAAGGAATTCTGAATAAAGACAGCAACGGTCGCATCAGTCTCAACTCCATTTTTGATGAAATCCCTTTACTCGGTTTGGTAGAAGCTGGTATTCCGGAAACGGCGGAAGAGATCCGGGGTGACACCATTAGTCTTGAAGATTTCTTGGTGGAGAATAAAGATTCTACTTATCTTCTGGAGGTTAAGGGTGATTCCATGATTGATGCTCATATTGAGGAAGGGGATATGGTACTGGTCGATCGCAAAGGTAAGCCAAAGGAAGGAGATATTGTTATCGCCGAAGTCGACGGAGGCTGGACTATGAAGTATCTGCGCCGCGACAGTCGAACCGGCAAGCACTATCTTCAGCCGGCTAATAAGAATTACCGCAATATTTATCCGGAATATGAGATGAAAATCGCCGCCATTGTTCGGGCAGTTATCAGAAAATATTAATTAGGTCATTAAAGTAAGATTTATCAACCGTTTACGTCATCAAAAACATGTTGTATTACGATTATCAAACTAAGGAGAGACGACTTCAGAGAGCAAAGCATCGCTTTGCCAGTCATTTCCAGATCTTTTTGAAGTTCCACAATAAGCTCGTCACTCTTTCTTTATTTTAGTTAGGTCTTAGTTAAATCGGCGGTTAGCTTGTTAGGAATTTACTCCTAACGGCTAACTTTCTGATTTACTGGCCCACTATTTTTATATGGAGCCTTTAGCCTCGCGTATTAGGCCTCGGAGTTTGAAGGAATTTATCGGTCAATCTCACTTAGTGGGCCGCGGAAAGTCTTTGGCTATTGCTATTAAAGAGAAGCATCTTTTTTCTTTTATTTTGTGGGGACCGCCGGGGGTCGGAAAAACTACTCTGGCTAAAATTTATGCTGACGCTCTAGATGTGGAGTTTCATCATCTCTCGGCTGTCTCGGCCGGCAAAGATGACATTAAGCAATTGGTGGGGAAGGGTAATCTCCTTTCCAAACCGAAGTTGCTTTTTCTCGATGAGATACATCGTTTTAACAAAGCCCAGCAGGATTTTTTGTTGCCTTACGTAGAAAGTGGCGAAATTACTTTAATCGGAGCCACCACAGAAAATCCGAGTTTTGAAGTTATTCCGGCTTTGCTTAGTCGCTGTCGGGTATTTGTCCTAAATGAGTTGACTGATGCGGAGATGTCTAAAATTATTGATCGAACCGGCCTGAAGCTTTCTAAAGATTCAAAAGAGTGGCTAATTGGTATGGCCAATGGTGATGCCCGACAGGCCATTACTATGCTTGAAGCCGTTTCGAAACTTTATGATGAAATTACTCCCAAGACTCTGGCGGAAACTTTGCAGAGCAAATTTTTGCGTTTTGATAAGAAAGGAGAAGAGCATTACAACACTATAAGTGCTTTCATTAAAAGTATGCGCGCCAGTCAACCGGACGCGGCGCTATATTATCTGGCCAGAATGATTGAGAGCGGAGAGGATCCAAAATTTATTGCTCGCAGAATGGTTATCTTTGCCTCGGAAGATATCGGACAGGCTAACCCAACCTCCTTAGTAGTGGCCAATGAAGTGTTTAAGGCGGTTGAGATAATTGGATTACCGGAATGCGCCATTAACTTGGCTGACGGCACGGTTTATTTGTGCCGTCAGCCAAAATCGAAGGCCTCTTACGAGGCCTTCGGCCGCGCCATGGAAGATGCCAAAAAATTCGGCAATCTTCCAATTCCACTAAAGATTCGCAATGCTCCCACCAAACTGATGAAAGATCTCGGCTATCACAAAGGATATGAACGCTACAGCAAAGAAGACCTTCTTCCGGAAAAATTAAAAGGGAAGAAGTATTATAAAAATGATAAGAGTAAGTTATAATTGAGGAACTTAATAATTAAGTTAAACTTCTATGATCAAATGGAATGAGTATACTTGGTATTCGCGGCTTGCCGCTTTAATCGTCTTTATTCTTCTTCTGCCGATTTTGACTTTTTACTTGGGAGTTCAATATCAGAAAACTGCGGATGTTTTGAGTTTATCGGCGAATGCGCCGCTACCGGCTGGCAATTATTCAAATAGTGGAGGATCCATTCCAGTCACCATTGTAACTTCCACTACTACTTCCACCACCACTGTCATTACAACTACGAGCAAACCTCAAATCAATTCATTGAATCCCTCAAGTGGTAGCGCTGGCACAGAAGTAACTATTAGCGGTTTAAATTTTGATCGAAATTCCAATCAAATCACTTTTGGCAGTTCCAATGGTCGCCATCATCCGGATGGATCGGCTGATAACGTTATTGCCAATGTTGGTTCGGCTGATGGCAAAACTTTAACTTTTACCGTTCCCGCCAGTGGTCCATCCGGCATTCTTTGTAGCAGCGCCGGATCTTGTATTGGAATTTCCGCTCTGCGTCTAACTTCCGGAACTTATCCTGTCAGTGTCATCAATAAAAATGGCACTAGTAATGTTGTTCAATTTAGCCTGACTGAGTAATGGCTGTTCATCCAGAAGTAAAGATCGGTCACGTCCATTTAAAGGTGGCCGATCTTGATAGAGCCTTGAAATTTTATAGAGATCTTCTGGGCTTTGAGGTGACTGCTCGGTATGGCGCCGGAGCGGTTTTTCTTTCGGCCGGAGGCTATCACCACCACATTGGTTTAAATACTTGGGAAAGTCTGGGAGGAACTCCGCCAGCAGCAGGTCACACAGGCTTGTATCACTTTGCGATTTTGTATCCAAGTCGAAAAGAGCTGGCCACAGTCTTGCAGAAATTAATTGAAGCTGATTATCCATTGACTGGCGCTTCCGATCATGGTGTTTCCGAAGCTATTTATCTCAATGATCCTGATGGTAATGGGGTGGAACTTTATGTTGATCGACCTCGTTCAGAATGGAAAGTTAAAAATGATGGGGAAGTGGAAATGATTACCGAGCCTCTCGATTTGGAAGATTTGCTTAAGACTTTGGATTAAAAATAAAAACTCGATATCGCATGTTGCTAATCGAGTCTGGATTCATTGAATTTTTGACACATCTGTTTCCATGTTTGGAAACCTATTCGTGAAAGAAAGACCAGAACGATTAAACGATTACCAGGAGAATTCCCACGCCCTACAAAATCTGCTTAAGAGACATGGTGATAAATCCTCCTAATCATTCGTGGACTATCGAAGGCCACGTTTATCAAATCCTCTGATGTAGCTACTCGCGAGTAGCAGTACAAGAGTTCGAGATGGTCACACTGACGACACCATCTGGTGGTGATTTTGTGGTAATGCGCCCGTGGCTCTGACTCATTGAAGTAGACCACTAAACGATTGCAGGTAATAACTATAGTGGTCACCTCCAGACTTTTGCAACTTCGACAGGCTGGACGCTTTTTGATCCTTCTGGTAAGTCTGCTTAGACTATAGAAGCTTAACCAGAGAGCCAAAGAGATGGGTCCCCAGAGAAAAAAGTAAAGAAAAAGGTAAAAAAGAACATGAGAAAATGTACTCATCTAATTTCTAGATTAAATTAAGATAAAGAAAAAATCAAACCCAACCAAGATAAATAAGCCCTCTAGACTTATCTTATAAATCTTATAAATGTGAAATAAAATGCCAGACCTCTTTAGTCTGACAGCTCCGTTTCAACCACCAACATTAAGTGGTCCGAAAAAGCCTTGGCTTTCGGAATGTAGCAGTTAATTGACCGGAAATGATGGCTGAGAAAGATGTAATCTCGCGGCTGCTTTGGATTCCACGAAGGATAGGTCGGGAGACTACAGCAATGATTTAGCGGTGTCTTCTGAAGCAAGACCTCAAGATCCCGTGCCTCCTTATCCTTTCTGGTATTGAAATCGCCCATTAGGATTAACGGCTCCGACCGATCTTTCAGCACTTCAATGATCTCTCCAATCTGAATTCGCCGATTTTTAGTCTGAAGAGCCAAATGACAAATGAAGACACTCATTTTCTGGCCCCCAACATCGATCGCGCCTTCTTCCAGTGCCATTCGCATCAATTTATTGTAAATACGATGCGAATCAAATCTCTTGATCGGAAACTGCGTCAGAAGTGCATTTCCTTCATAAAAGAAGAATTTGCCGTACTTCTGTGACGAATAGAAATGAGTTTCGGCCAGATCGGAGCTTCCGGAGAGAACCTTGAGTTGTGATTCAGATCCTCCTCGAAGTGAGGGTTCCGAGATTTCAGTTACGCCGGCAATCTGAATCCCTTCTTTTTTAAGGATTTCTCCTGCCTGTCTGATCGGGGCGTCGGAATGAGGCAGCCAATACCGCCAACCAGTTAAAAAGAAATCATGAAGACCGCGGGTAGTAGCTACTCCCGATTGAAGATTTAAAGTGGCAATTTTGATTTTAGTCGACATAAATCTAACTCTGTATTAGCATAAAAGTATGGATACCGCTACTTATCTTATCATCGGAGGCTTTGTTGCAGGCATTGCCGGAACAGTGATTTTAAAATCCATAAAATTAACACCCAAGCAATTTTTCGGCTGGATGCTGGTTTTATTTGCGGGGATATACATCATAATTCAGATTTATGGGGCGGTTGAGTATGCTTACGTGGCCAACGCCGATTGTCATAAATACTTAGGCTGTGGGGTTGAATTTTTCGGTTACGACGCCTTTGAGCATTTCTTTTCAGGACTTTTATTTTGGTTTTTAATATTGTGGCTCTGCCAGCTTTTCCCAAAATATTCAATCCTTCATGAAAGTCGTTGGAAAAATTTCCTTATCCTGGTTTCTCTTTCCACTTTATTTTTTGTCCTTTGGGAAATAGGGGAGTGCCTCCACGATATTTTCCGCCTTCAGATCGTTCACGAGCCTATTCTTAGCTACAACCTCCGCTTCAATCTGCTAGATCAGCCAACAAACCTAGACACCATGGGTGACTTAATTTTCGGTTTGCTTAGCTCAATTGTTGGATTTCTCATCAGTCTTTAAAATTACGCGTTCTATTTTGCTATAATTTCTCCATGATTTTCCCGACCTTAAAAAATAAGGCCTTTGGGTATGTAAACCTAAATACTGAAGCGGAACTGTGGCTTAAAGATCAGAAACCAGCTTTAAAAGAAAATGCTTTACTTGATCCTGAAGTGAATACTAAAATGGTTGCTGATGTGCACAAAAAATATGGAATTGATTTTTCGTATGGTGGTTGGATGGAAGACAGAAGTTTTTTGGGGCGCGGAACATATCTTGAGCCTCTAAATACTTATCTCCACCTTGGTGTTGATATTAATGCCCCGGTTGGAACAGAAATAGCTGCCGATTTTAATGCAGAAGTGATTTTGATTGATGACGATTATCCGGAAGAAGGGGGTTGGGGACCAAGAGTTATGCTGAAACATCAATCAAAACCGGTGTATTTTATTTACGGACATTTGGACAAAGAAATTTCGTTTACGAAGGGAGAAAAAATTACAAAAGGACAAGTATTCGCCCGGATCGGTAAGGCTCCTTACAATGGAAATTGGTTTCCTCATGTACACGTTCAAGTAATTAGAGAGGATTTCTATAAACAGCTAGAAAAGGAAAATGCTGTAGAAGATCTTGATGGTTACGGCTCTTGGGAGAATTTAGCGAATCACGCTTTTAGATTTCCTGACCCACTCCAATACATATCACTTACATAGCTTAAACGGTAATCAAAAATTAATTCATGCTAAAACAAAATCTTTACGCCACATCGTTCGCCAAGGTTTATCCTTACTATATTGCCAAGGCGGAGAAAAAAGGACGCACGAAAGCGGAAGTTGATAAGATTATCTGCTGGTTAACCGGCTACACCCAAAAACAATTTGAAAAACAACTCGAAAAGGGAACTGACTTCGAGACTTTCTATACCAAAGCGCCTAAGCCTAACCCCAAGAGATCCTTAATAAAAGGCGTGATCTGTGGTGTTCGAGTTGAAGAAATTAAGGACAAAGTAATGCGAGAACTCCGTTATTTAGACAAACTGATTGATGAATTGGCCAAAGGAAAGCCTATGGAGCAAATTTTACGGAAGTAAGCTTAAAGCTCGAGAGGCGGTGGTGTAGCTATACCATGTCGCAAAAGGTATATTGTGCGACACTATCTATATATGAGAAAGGTCTCTTCCCCACAGCTATAGCGACGTGTAATACTGCATGGGGTTTTTAGTGGTTCGACTTTCTTATTGATGGCAAGATGTTTGACTCAGACTTACTTCCTTTTGGACATTGTTTGCTGCTACATTACAAATCGCAAATAGAACCAAAAAGGCTAAACCCAAAATAAAACTAAACATTACAAAGTCATTTATTCGTTCGATTTTCCTTCCTCTTTTATCCTTGAGATCATCAGACAACTTTTGATACATTTGAGGTGTAAATTCCTCTGGTGCACCAATACGGTTGTTTATTTCCTCAAAATTTTCTGCAGAATATCTTCTACTTATGTAATAACTAAAGGCATTTGACATTAGCGAAGAAGAAAGACAGGCCCAAGAAGCCAGTAGTAGTTGAATATTCTCTAAACAAGAAGAGCCGCTATAGAAAGTAATCGATACGGCGAAAGCCCCAGCGGAAACGTATAAAAGAATTTTACTCAATTCTTCATCAGCAAGCTTTTCGCCCCATCTATTCCTCTCCAATTCTTTAAAGATGAATTCTCTAAAATTAGAATCTGACAGAGACATTCAATTATTATACCTCTAATTTATGCAGGATCCGACCAGGGGCTCACTTCCCTACCTTTTTGCTTTTACAAGATATATATTGAAAATCTTTTGGATTTTCTCTACTTCTTTGTCTTTGTCAGATGCCTCACTCATAGCAACTTCTTTGGCAATTTCATAAAGGAGTTTTTTGGGCATGGCTAGCCATCTTTTGTTTTTATTAACGAAAGAAAAAACGGTCATCACAGCAATTCTTTTATTTCCATTAACAAAGGCATGATTTTTCACCAAAAGGTAAAATAATATACTTACTTTTCCTATAAGCCCCTTGTAAAGATACTTTCCACCATAAGTTTGGAAAGGAGTATCTAAACAACTTTCTAACTTACCTTTATATCGAGTACCAAATTCAGGTATTGGCTCACTATATTTCATCAATGCTCGTGCTAGTGCGTGAGCCCCATATTCCACCTCCTGGATCGTAATGGGTTTTGATCTCATTCCTTTCCAAGTTTCTCGAAGACTTCTCGATACTCCTTTACAGCTCTTTTTACTGCCGAGTTAATTTCTTTTCGACTAGATTTGGGAAGATTGGAATCTATATGTAGATTTTTTACATCAATAATATAGTTTCTTCCAACCTTTTCAGCCGGAATTTCACCACTTTGAATCTTCTTGAATACGGCCGTTCTGCTTAATCCATATAAACGAGATATTTCAGTAGCGCTGTAGTATCTTTTGTTTGAGCCATTTTTCATATTTGTATGTTAACATATGTTAACTATCAAATCAAATTCTGGCTCTTTTACAGCAGAAATACTGTTGCCATTTTTGTTCAAAAATCCTGTCAAAGCGCTAGAAAAAAATTCAGTATTTTTGTTAGTCGCGATTACCATATTGTGCGATGTTGCCTCTCTCTCATCTGATATAAAAACGAATACCTCGGGTATTCGTGAATCTGACCTAATGGGCGGCCAGGAATTTTTTTAGCGTTTTCAGATCTCTACCAACAGTCGTAGTAATTCCACCGCACACGTTTGTGGCCATCACCATGCTGATCACTTCCCCATTTTGATTAAATAATGGTGAACCGGAGTTTCCATGCTCACTCCTAATAGTGAAGAAATCTTGATGATTGAAGTGATAAAGAAAATAACCAACTTTCTCTACACACTTTTTATCCATCGGATGAACGATCTGATGAATTGACTCGAAGGAACGCAGGCGGCTAGCTGTCGCGAGTTGAAGCGGTGGCAGTGGTTTCTTAATCCAAATAAGGGCCAGATCATCTTTTGGATCGGTTTTTACTACTTTACCCATTTGAGTCTCGTTTCTTAGACTGGAGACAGCACAACTTTTTCTATTGTCTATGCCGTGGAAACAAGTCAAAACAAAATGGCCGTTACCAATTGCGAAACCACTGGAGTTAAGGTTGTTTTGGATAACACGTGTAGTCACTCGTGCTAGAAGGCTTCCACTAGAGGTTGATTCCTTTACTCTCTTAGAACTTACTAGCGTTCTCACGAATGTCACAGACTGTGCCAACTTGTTGTGAAGTGATGATGGCCACTCCTCTACCGCTTCTGCGAATTGGGTAAAGAAAAATGGAATTAAAATGAACAGGAGCTTTTTCATGAGTATTCTGGATTCTGCTCATATTTTAATACTTAGTTTCTTAAAATAAAAGACTACCAAAATAAAAAACGCGAACGAGAACGTTCGCGCTACTTTTTCTTTTCGGGAAAGGGTTCGGCGATTCTAGCCGGCAACTTCACATTATGAACTCGGAGGTGACCTTGATGAATCTTGAGCTCCGAAAGAAGCTTTTTGAGTTCCAACCGCGCTTCCCTCTTTTCTTTTCCTTTGAGCAGTTCCGGCGATCTCTCTTGCAGGATCTTCAAAAATCCGATCAGGATTTCGCCTAAGTTGCATATCCTTGGCGGTAGCCGATTTGCTTCAAGAAAGTAAACAGCCGTTCGAAACTTCGTAATAATTAGCTCCGACGGATTCTCTGGGTCAAAACAGGTGGCGTCCGCCAAAGCTTGGGCAAGGGCGCATCTGTTTTCCCTCTTGGTCAAGGCCGGAGGAATGGAATTTTGTCCCAGTTTCCCAAGATAAACTTCCAGCCTGTTTGAAATCTCTTCCGCCGAAAGCGGTTCAGAGAGGGGCTTATAAAGTGTGGCGTCTTTCAGCCGCACAACTTTGCCATTTGTACCGGCGGGCTTTTGAGCCACAAGTGTAGCTAATGAGCAGTGCATTCTGGCTCATAGTATAGTCAAATCCACTCTGAATACAAGCTAGGCTTCAATCGTAGAGAATAGATAAGCACCGACGGCGATGAACAGAATGCTAAGCACAGCCAGAATGCCAAAGTCAGTCCAGAGATTAAAAGTGGCGGCATGAATTAGTGTTCCCCGCAAGCCATCAATACCGTACGAGAGTGGATTAATTCTAGTCAGATATTCAATTATTTTTGGCAAACCGGAAAGTGGAAAGAGAGCGCCGGAGAGAAAGAAAATTGGCATCACCAAGAAGTTCATGATCAATTGAAACCCTTGCATATCATTTAATCGTGCGGCTATGGCTGTTCCGAGGGCGGTGAAGAGTAAAGCGGTTAGAAACATAAAGACGAAGGCTGGAATAAGCAGGCTGAAATTAGTCAGACGAAATCCCACCACTACCGAAAGAATTAGAACGACAATTCCCTGCAGGCTGGCAACTGTCGCGCCGCCCAGAGTTCGGCCGAGCATAATATTGAAACGTGAGACCGGCGCTACCATCGTTTCTTTTAGAAAGCCGAATTGTTTGTCCCAAATAATTTCAATACCGGAAAAGATGGAGGTAAAAAGAACACTCATGCCGATAACTCCGGGCGTCAAGAATTGGATGTAATTGCCTCCGCCGGCCTTGGCGTAAATCGAGCCAAGGCCGTAACCTAGAGCCACTAAATAAAGAATCGGCTGACCAAGTGAGCCTATCACGCGGGACGGCGAGCGAAGATATTTTTTTACTTGTCTTAACCAAAGAATATAAATAGTTCTCATATATTTTTATCTTCGGCCACCCTGCCAAAGTTTGGCCATTTGTTTAAATTCCGACTGGCCTCCTTCTTCCCGAATGGCATGTCCGGTAAGCGATAGGAAGGCCTCTTCCAGACTTCCCTTCCCCGTCTGCTTTTTTAATTCCTCGGATGACCCTTGGGCGACGATTTTACCATGATCGATCACGGCAATTCGGCCGGCTACTTTATCGGCCTCTTCCATGTAATGAGTGGTGACAAAAACAGTAATTCCCTCTTTTTTGTTCAAATCCTGAATGTATGACCACATATGATTGCGAGTTTGAGGATCCAGTCCGAGGGTTGGCTCATCCAAAAACAGCACCTTCGGGTGATGAAGAAGGCCGCGAGCAATTTCCAGTCGTCTCTTCATGCCACCGGAAAATTCACGCACGAAGTCATTGCGACGATCCCAAAGTTCCACCATTTTTAGAAGTTCCTCGGCCCGACTGCGATAGAGGTCGTTTGGCAAATCGTATAGCACCCCGTGAATATGCATGTTTTCCAAAGCGGTCAGATCGGTGTCCAAACTTGGATCCTGAAAGACGATTCCAAAAGAATGCCGCGCCTGATTTGACTGCTTGGTAACATCAAAACTGTTCAGACGAATGTTGCCGGAAGTGGGATGAAGCAAGGTCGTAAGCATTTTAATAGTTGTGGTCTTCCCTGCCCCATTTGGACCAAGAAAAGCAAAAATCTCTCCTTTCTTTACTTCAAAAGAGATGTTGTCGACGGCGACGAAGTCGCCGAATTTTTTGATGAGATTTTTTACCTCAATTATGTTTGAGTCCATGTTTATGTAAGGACGAGTGATGTCCTTCTTGCTTACTTATTGATAGCGACGCTTGAGCTTGCGGCGGATTTGGCCACATTGTCCCAACAGGCGCTGGAAGAAATCCACGGCTCCGAACCCTGCGAAGTGTAGAGATAACGGGCGTAGGCCATGTTGCCTTTTAAGGTGTAGATATCGAGACCCATCTTTTTCGAAGTCTGGAGGTGGTATTTTTCGTTAATCTGCATCACTCCGACGTCACTGGTATTAATGGAACCGCGATAAATATTGCCGTTTGAGGCATATTGATGGTAATGCGATTCACACTGAGCGATATCGGCCATTAAAGGAATGTCCTTAAAGTAGGCCTTTACTGCCGCTTCCACCTTCTTAGGGCTCACATAAAGGGTTTTTTCATCCGGCTTTTGAGCTACCTTGGAGCTGGAGGTGGCCAGCAAAAGGGCTACTTTATTGACTGGCTGACCCTTCGTGGCCACAGTTTCTTCAGCATGAAGAACCGAATAGGTATTCGGTGAAAGATTCGGAGTTTGTGAAATTAGAGCGGCGCTAGTCGGTTTTGGGGTAATTAAGAGGGATACGGCAGTAAATGCTGCAATAAATAAATGTATTATAAGCCTTTTTTTAGCTGATAAACTGAAGACTTACCGGGAGAAGAAAAAACCAGACATCATGTCTGGTAATCAATATACTAGCAGATTTGAGGTTTTTTTCAAGGCCGCTGTGGATAAAAAATAAAGGAAATTTTATATTTCGTGCCTTAAAATAAGCATTTTTTAACTTGGTCCAATTGACAATTTACTCTAAAATGTGGTAAAAACAGTTAAGATGAAAGCTCACATGTTCCGAATGTCCGATCTTCCACCCGAAACCAAGGAATACATTGATGTTGAACCAGAAGACCGATGGATAGTTGAGATTGCGAAACGAATGTCTCGACCCAATTCTATCCTTTATCTTTCTTATGAAGTGGGTAAATCCCCCGTTCACAACATTCATCGAGTCGAATTCTATTTGGCTCGACCAGGGATCCAAATTCTGCTTTGTTTAGTACCTTGGCGTCCATGAGGACGCATTTTATTTAATCCAAGGTATAGAATACTGGGCAAATTCTTCTAGCAAATTTTTGTCATAAAGAAGTCGACTGAGAGCTTCCGCTTCCCATTTGGCACCTCCAAGAGGTGTGCGATGAGGTTTAGGTTCTGCTGGAATGCCGACATATTGGCAGACAGCATCTGAGTTCAAAGATGAATGGTGGTTTTGGAGTGGAGGAATAATTCCTTTTTTGATCATATGTGCGAGGCAGACAGAATGTACATCAATAATTCGTTGAGCAAAGGGCCAATTTAAATGGTAGCGCATTGCCGCCTGACGCAAACACTCATAATCGAAGAAGACGTTTTGACCGGCAAAAGTGAAATCAGGTAGTATGCTGGCCCAGTTTATGAAATCTTTAAGAATCTCTTCCTCACTCTTTTTAGTCGGATCATTAATTTCTTCAATAGTGAAGCCGTTATATTTCAGTGATTCCGGATCAACGTGGGCGCCCTGCCAGATACGACATTCTTCATAAAAAGTATTGGAAGGATTGTTCAGGTCAATGGCTCCAATACTCAAAAGAGACAGCTTTTGAAAATCTAGACCTGTTCCTTCTACATCTACCACGAGCATGTTTATTTGAGACCGGCGCAATTGCCAGCATGATAACCCGCCTTTTCTGCTTCTTCTTTGGAATGAAAAGTGATTTGATTCTCGGGCTTGATGCGTTTAACTATACCACACCAAGGAAAGTAGTAAGCTTGACCGGTCTTAGATGCGACAAAGATGGCGGTTTCGGAAGATTTGGGCACGGCGGAGCGAGTTGATTTAGTGGAAGCCGAAGAAGTTGAGAGGGTCGCCGGCGAAGCTGGCGACCCTGCCAGCAAACTCAAAGATGCTGAAACCGCTTCCGGCAAATACCCTTCAATGGCAATTGGCTCTTTTTGATGAAGGAGCAAGGACAGACGTCCGAGTCCAAAAGCGTCGCTTAAAAAAAGAGTGCCAACCCCGAAAATGGCTAAATATCTGACCAAACTTGCATTTTTAATCTTTTCCAGCATAATAGTGGCACTATGGCAACAAAGAAGGCCGGCGGTTCGGCCAAAAACCTAACCGATTCCAATCCAAAATTTCTCGGCGTAAAGCTCTATCATGGTGAAGTAGCTCAACCGGGAGCTATTATCGTTCGGCAACGCGGCACCCGAGTGCTAGCCGGTAAGAATGTCGGTATCGGCAAAGACCATACTCTATTTGCTCTAAAAGAAGGCAAGGTGGAATTTAAAAATAAACGAAAGACTAATTACGACCGAACGACTACAGTCCGAAAAATTGTACACGTTAACTAATGAAGTTTTGATAAAGAAAAAATAAAAGGCCGGCGCGTCGCGCCGGCCTTTTATTTTTTCTCTCAATCTAAATTTTAAATAGAATTTACAATTAATTTAAAAGTCGCTTCCTTGTCCTGAACCTTGATTTTAATATCATACTCCCCTACTGCTTTAATCGGCTCTTCCAAATCAAGATGATCGGCATCCACATCCAACTCTGTCTGTTTTTTAATGGCGGCGATGATTTCCGGCTTGTGAATACCAGCGAAGAGATGGCCTTTATCATTGGCTTTTTCACTTAATTCAATTCGAGAGTCAGTCAGGGCTTTTAAGTTTTTCACTAAGAGATCTTCACGAACTCGTTTTTCATCATCGTGTTGCTTCTTTAGTTCCTCAACTTTCTTTAGAGTTTGATCGTTTGCCAGTTCCGCCAAGCCACGGGGAAACAAAAAGTTCAGAGCATGTCCGTCCGAAACATTTTTCACTTCATATCGTCGGCCAAAATTTGGCACATCTTTCAGTAAGATTACTTTCATGGTTTCCTATTTTTAAACTATTATTCCGATTTTAGCAAGTTAGCGGCTGCCTCCATTTGCGGATCCTTTCCAGCTGTTACATCATCTTCTGTCATCGGTACTACTAAATCGGGCGTTAAGCCACCATCTGAAATTGATTTTCCATTTGGTGTTAGCCAGCGAGCGACTGTCACTTTCAAGGCAGTATCCGGGGTCAGATTAACCAGCTCCTGCACCGAACCTTTGCCGAAACTTTTTTGTCCTACCAGTTTGGCTACGCCGTGTTCCTGCAGGGCGCCGCCGAGAATCTCCGAGGCCGAAGCCGAACCCCCGTTTATAAGAATAGCCATTTTAAGTTGCTTGCTGAAAATGTTGTAGCCTTTGCTGCGGGAAATTTCTTTCTCTTTCCCTTGACCATAATCTTCCTGAACAATGACATCACCGGTTGGTAGAAACCAGCTAGCCATGTCAACGGCCGCGTCGAGGTAGCCTCCGGGATTACCTCGCAAATCAAGCACGAGCTTGTCGGTGTGAGCGTTGATAAATTCTCGCAAAGCATTTCGGAAAAGATTAGGAGAATCAGCTGAGAAATTGTAAAGGCTGATTACGAAAACTCCGTCAGAGCGCATTTTCGTATCAATGGTCGGAATATTGATGGTTTCGCGAACAAGACTGACTACAATAGGCTGCTTTTCGCCATTTCGAAGTAAGGTAAAGGTGACTTTAGTACCTTTTGGTCCCCTGATCATCTGAACAGCTTCATCAATATTTAGGCTGGTGGCATCAGCGTCATTTATTTTCAAAATCTGATCTCCCGGCTGAATGCCAGCTCTGGCGGCCGGAGTGTTCTTAAGAGCGGAGATAACGGTAAGAATGCCGTTCTTTACCCCCATTTCAAGGCCTACTCCTTCGAAGTTGCCACTAATTTCGCTTTGAAAAACTTTGGCGTCAGCTGGCGGGAAGAAAGTGGTGTAAGGATCGCCCAAAGAGTCCACCATGCCCTTAATAGCGCCGTAAACGCGGTCCTGATCGGAGACCGTGGTGGTGGAATGAGTGGCTACATACTTCTCATTAACGATACCCCAGGCTTTCCAGAAGGGCGAAAAATCCACCTGATCGGGCTGACCGCTTTCCTTGTTTGAAAGAGTGGTGATGTCATTTATCGGCGGATGATTGGCGTTGCCAACCGAAAGACCCAAAAAAAACGAACCTCCGAGAAGGAGGATGGCGAGAATAATTGAAACAATCCTTTTGTTGGAATTCATGAAGGACTAATTATCTCAAAAGGGCTTGGCTAGGTCAATTCAGCCGACCTAGCCAAGCCCTTTTGACTCTCCGGTTTTTAATTCCACACTTAATTCGGTATAATATTTTCAATGATTAAGAAATACGAGTATCGCAATTTAGTCTGGATTGATCTGGAAAATCCAAGCAGCAACGAGGTACGGGCCGTCATGGATGAATACGCCATGGAACCCTTGGTGGCCGAAGAACTTTTAATACCGAGTCTTAAGCCAAAAGTTGATCTCTATAACAATTGCATTTATCTCATCCTTCACTTCCCTATTTTGAAATACGGCCAGAATAGCCAGAAAAATCAAGAAATCGATTTTGTTATTGGCCGCAATTTTCTGGTTACCTCGCGATATGAAGAAATTGACCCGCTTCACCAGTTTTCTCGCGTCTTTGAGGTCAATTCGATTTTAGACCGTAGCAACATGGGAGAGCATGCCGGCTTTATCTTCTATTACATGATCCGCAATCTTTACCGTTATCTGATTGATCAGCTTGATTCCATTAAGAGCTCCTTGGCTCAAGTGGAAGATCATATCTTTAAGGGCGAGGAACGAGAGATGGTGATTGAACTTTCCCAAATTAGCCGAACTCTTTTGGATTTCAAGGAAGCTACCAGTGTTCATAAAAGTGTTCTGGATTCTCTGGCAATCGCCGGTAAGAAATTTTTTGGGCCGGATTTTGAATATTATCTTCAATCAATCATCAGCGAATACTTTAAAGTTCACACCGAGATCCAGGGCAGCAAGGAATTCGTAGAAGAACTTCGAACTACTAACAATTCTCTCCTGACCACCAAGCAGAATGAGGTGATGAAAACCTTAACGATCATGGCCTTTATCTTTCTGCCTCTCTCCTTCATCGCTTCAATTTTCGGCATGAACAGCGACTATCTGCCAATTGTCGGAAGTCCAAACGGTTTTTGGATCATTCTTGGCTCAATGCTGGTGATCGGTCTTTGCATTTTCTCATTCTTTAAGTATAAGAAGTGGCTCTAATAACGTGAATTTACGTTTTCACAATACTCTCACGCACCAAAAAGAGGAATTTAAATCGATTCAGGATGGTGAAGTAAAAATGTATAATTGCGGGCCGACCGTTTACGATTACGTTCATGTTGGTAATTTGCGAGCTTTTTTATTTGCCGATATTTTACGGCGCACCCTTGAATATAACGATTTTAAAGTTAAGCAGGTAATGAATATTACGGACGTTGGGCATTTGCGATCGGACGCGGATGAAGGCGAAGATAAGATGACAGCCGCTCTAAAGCGCGAAGGCAAATCTTTGAATCTAGATTCTTTAAAAGAGTTGGCGGATTTTTATACCACCGCCTTTTTAAAAAATCTGGATGAGCTAAATATTGAAAAACCGACTTTAATGCCGAAAGCCAGTGAGAATATTCAAGAAGATTTGCAATTGATTGAAAGGCTGGATCAAAAGGGGTTCGTTTATAAAACTTCCGACGGTTTATATTTTGACACTTCGAAGGATCCGAATTATGGAAGGCTCGGCGGCATTAATAGAGATGCCGCCGAGGATCAGTTTCGAATCGAGCAAAATCCTGAAAAACGTCATCCTCAGGATTTTGCTCTCTGGAAATTCAATAATGATCTCGGTTGGGAAAGCTCTTATGGCAAAGGCTTCCCCGGTTGGCACATAGAATGCTCGGCCATGAGTATGAAATATCTCGGCGAGACTTTTGATATCCATACAGGTGGAGTGGACCATATTCCCATTCATCACAACAATGAGATTGCTCAATCTGAAGCGGCTACCGGTAAGTCTCTGGCGCATTACTGGCTTCATAATGCTTTCGTGAATGTTTCCGATGGGGGCAAGATGGCTAAATCAGCAGGCAATTTTCTTAAGCTTCAGGATCTGGAGAATGAGGGCATCTCTCCCCTAGCCTACCGATATTGGCTTTTGACTTCACATTACCGGAGTCCAGTAAACTTAAATCTTGAAGCTCTAAAAGGTTCGCAAGCCGCCTTAGACAGGCTTGCGAGCCATCTATCTAGCGCCGCCACAGGCGGCGCCATCAATCCTGCTTACCAGCAAAAATTCCACCAATTCATTAACGACGATTTAGATACTCCAAAAGCTTTGGCTCTCGTTTGGGATTTAATCAAAGATCAAAACGTCTCCGAGGCTGACAAAGGTGCCACTATTTTAGATTTTGATCGAGTCTTCGGCCTTAATCTGGAAAAGTTATCAGAGCCGGCTGATTTCGAAATCCCCGCCGAAATCAGCCGGCTCGCCGACGAACGAGAAGCAGCTCGCCAAAATAAAGACTGGAAAAAGGCGGATGAGTTAAGAGATCAGATTCGGAGACTTGGTTTTGAGATTTCTGACACTGAAAGTGGTCAAAAAATTTCTAAATAAAATCCCGCCTAGCGGGAATACTGACATTGATGTTCTCGAAAGTTCTCTGCCAATTGGCAAAAAAGATTCTCATATCTCGGCCAGACCTCTCTGTCTGTTAGGTCTTTAATCAAAACCTCAGGAGAAATCTTGCGACGGTAAAGATTTGGCCCAGCTTCCAGAGACTCTTCTAAAATTTTGCCGATGGTAAGAGCACTGAAAACTAAACTGAAACTTTTGGATGTGGCTGGCTCAGTTTCTCTAATACCAAACCGGCGAACGAGTTCTTTGTCCCCCAACGAGATAATCCAGTCATAGAATTGCTCATCAGAGAACCATTTATTATCCAATCTTGCCAAAAGGCCCACAAGAATTTCTACGGTAGAGACGTTGCGGAGCTCTAGACACCACTCTTCTGAATCAAATTCAATTAACTTCATCTATCCATCAAATTAACACATAATTTTAGTCTGTAAATAAGCAAAGACTAATCCCCATCTTTTGCCCATATTATGCTATTTGGAGCAAATTGACCTTTTTCTAATTGTGCTAAAATGCTTCCAACTATGGCCGACACTAAAACTGTCAAAAAACCAAAACTGCGCGTGCCTCCTCAAAATAACGACTCCGAAAAAGCCTTGCTCGGCTCCATTATGCTGCGGCCGGAAGCGATTAATGAAATCGTCGATATCATCAAAGATACTTGTTTTTACAGCGAGCGGCACCGAGTAATCTTTCGTACCATGATGGAACTTTTCGGCAAGATGCAGCCGATTGACCTCCTATCGCTTCGCACTCGATTAAATGAAAAGGGTATGCTTGAGGCCGCTGGCGGCGCAAGCTACTTAGCCGAGCTTTCAAATTCAGTTCCTTCGGCTTCCAACGTCAAACATTACGCTGAGATCGTGCACAAAAAGCACATGATGCGAAATCTAATTGAGGCTTCGGAATACATTTCCAATTTAGGTTTTGATGAAGCAGCCGAACTTGATGACATTTTAGATAAAGCCGAAAAAAGAATTTACGATTTAACTAACAATTCCAGCACTCACAAATTTATTGAACTGAAAGACGCCTTGGGTGAAGCTTGGGAGCGATTGGACAAGCTTCACAAATCAAAGGATGAGATGCGCGGCATTCCAACCGGTTTTAAGGAGCTTGATAGCAAACTGGCCGGTCTTCAGAAATCGGACTTAATTATTCTGGCCGCTCGTCCTTCAATGGGTAAAACATCTCTCGCTTTGGATATTGCTCGTCAGGCTGCTATCAACCACAATATTCCTGTCGGTATTTTCTCTCTTGAAATGAGCTCACAACAGCTAGTTGATCGTATGCTAGCCGCTCAGTCTCGCGTTGATGGCTGGAAGCTTCGCACTGGCAAGCTCTCCCTCGATAGCGAGTTCGATAAAATTCGCGACTCTCTCGATCCGCTGTCCCGCGCGCCGATCTTCGTTGACGACCAACCGGGTAATAACATCCTGAAGATGCGCTCGGTCGCTCGTCGACTGAAAGCGGAGAAAGGCCTGGGGCTGATTGTAGTGGACTATCTGCAACTTATGGTACCGAGCAGTAATCGAAATTATGACAGTATGGTGCATCAGGTGACGGAAATTTCCCGTTCTCTGAAACAGTTGGCTCGCGAACTCGATGTACCAGTATTGGCTCTTTCCCAACTCTCTCGGGCCGTGGAACAACGCGGTGGCAAACCTCGACTTTCGGACCTTCGTGATTCTGGTTCCATTGAGCAGGATGCCGACGTCGTCATGTTTATTCACCGCGATGATAAATACAATGAAAATTCAGACAAACCGAATATTGCAGAGATTCTGATTGAGAAACATCGAAATGGTCCGACTGGCAAGGTGGAACTTTATTTTGATGATAAGCGCGCTACCTTCCTTAGTATTGATAAGAGCGATTTCGGCGTCTTTGATGATTCAGCTCCCCAGCAATTCTAATGAGTGATCCGATTCGAAAATTAACGGAAATATTTTCGGAATTTCCGGGTATTGGCCCGCGACAGGCTCGTCGCTTTGTCTATTTCCTCCTGACCCGCTCCGATAGTTATCTGAAAAATCTGACTTCCCTACTCGATGAATTAAAGGCCTCAACTTCAGTCTGCCAATCGTGTTATAGATTTTTCCCGGCCGACCGATCGTCAAGTCCGCTTTGTTCTATTTGCCGCGACCCTCATCGCGATAGGAAGCTCTTAACTCTAGTAAGTCGCGACGTTGATTTAGAAAATATTGAGAAAGCCCATATTTATGCCGGACTTTACTTTGTCCTTGGAGGATCAGTGCCAATCTTGGAGAAAAACCCCGAAACTAAGATTCGTCAGAAAGAATTACTTAAAACTATTGAGAGTCGGCTCAAGAAAGAAGGCTTAACGGAGATCATCGTGGCCATGAACCTCAATCCAGAAGGTGAAAACACCGCCGATTATCTGAACGCTTTGCTTAAACCTCTTTCAGAAAAAAATAATATTAAAGTCTCCACTCTCGGCCGCGGGCTCTCTACCGGCACCGAGTTGGAATATTCAGACACGGAGACGATAAAAAATGCTTTGAAGAATAGAGCCTAAAACAAAGAGCGCCGGCTTCGCCGGCGCTCTTTGTTTTTTTAGTATTATTATTATTATTTCAACGCCTCAATCTTCACCTTGAAGTACGGCTGTCGATGTCCGTTCTTCTTAAAATAACGGCTCTTTTGTTTGTATTTAATGACGGTTACTTTCTTGGCTCGCCCGGCTGATTCAAGAGTGGCAACCACGGCCGCCCCATCAATGTAAGGTGTCCCGATGGTGGTGTCCGATCCATTGTCTACCAGCAAGACTTTATCAAAAGTAATTTTGTCTCCCGCTTTGTAGTCCCCCTTGATCTTCTCAATATTTAGGACATCACCCACGGCAACTTTGTATTGTTTGCCACCTGTGGAAATAACGGCAAATTCATCGGAATTGGCCTTCTTAGTACTTTTTCTTTTGGGTGTCTTGGTGGGCATAGTAGGATTTTTATTTTACTTATTTAGCCCTAAATTGCAAATAGACAAAGTAAGGAAATAGATTAGAGTATGTTCAGATGAATAAGAAACTTCAGCTGATTAAATTAATCGGTCAAAAGTTATTGGGGGTTAATCCAGCCTACGTCGATTATCTTATCTCGGCTTACAATATCCAGTTTGATCTCCAGTCTAAAATTCTATATGGGGGTAGCCGGAAATCTGAAAATATGGCCGGCTTTACAGTTCTGTCAGCTGATTGGTGCATTTTCGAAGATCATAAGGAAAATGTAATCCATGAGATTTTCCATTTAGCTTTTTTTGACAATGGTTTCTTTGGAGTTAATCAATCAATGACAATTGAAGAGCTGGAAATGTTGGAAGCCCAACTTCAGCAAGCAACAGAGAAATTCGTGGAGACTCACGGATTGTTCTGTGATGAGTTGGTAAAAAGGATAGTCAATGCCCGGCCTTAGGGCATTTTATTTTGGAAAATGAAAAAGGCCGCCTTGCACCGGTGAGGCACAAGGCGGCTTGAGGTTTTTAATCTTCTAGCATCGGCCTCTCTAGAGCCGCCGTCTCAATCTCTATAGCGGCGCCGGTAATGCGCATGACATCCTTATCAATCTTCTTGAATTCGCCGCTGGAGGCGTTGAAGTGATTAACGGTGGTGGCAAGAGAGTTGCGGAGTTTATTGTGATATTCCTCGTAGCTTTTGAGGTGTCGGCCGAGTTCCCCTACCCGCTTGATAATATCTTTGGCTGTCTCTTCGATCTGCAGAGCCTTCAAACCTTGTAAAACGGTTTGGAGATATGCCAAAAAAGAAGTTGGCGAGACGATCATTACGCGATAGCGACTGGCGGCTCGTTGAATCAGATTTTCAGTGTCGTCAGTATTTAGAGCGCCGATTTTGTTAACCAGCAAATCGTAATAAATGGCTTCATGAGGAATAAACATAAAAGCGAAATCCATCGTACCTTCAGCCGGCTTAATATATTTGGAGGTCTCCTGAATGCGGAATTTTAGATCGTTAACGAAAAGTTTTTCTAGGCGTACTCGCTCGGTTTCATTTCGCTCTTCCACAATGCGATTGTAATTTTCCAAAGAAAATTTTGAATCAATCGGAATGATCTTGTCCTTTACTCTTACTATTGCGTCCACAATCGAGCCGTCATTAAATTCATATTGCATTTGGAAGCTATCCGGTGGCAGAACGTTTTTAAGCAGAGTTTCCAGATAATACTCGCCGAGTACACCACGCTGTTTCGGATTTTTCAGCATATCCTGCAGAGATTGCAGCTGATCGGTGAAAGAAACTACCTGACGGTTGGTTTCATCCAATTTGGTCAGGCCGGCCGTGACATCTTTAATCAGTTTAGCGGATTCGGAAAATTGAGTCTTAACCGCTTCATTCATCAATTTCCCGGTCTCCCCCATTTTCTCATCCACCGTGCGTCGCAAGTCATTCATTTGCTGAAACAGCAAATCAAAACTTTTGTCGGAAGTGGCAGGATTGACGGGCATAGCCTGACGACGAAAAACCACCCAGAAAATGGCCATGGCTACTACAATTAAAATAACCAATAAAATAGTTGTCATCGAGGCTATTATAACATGCTATAATATCGCTAATTATGGCTCTACAGCAGCAAATTAAGGACCAAATCAAAGAAGCAATGCTCGCCAAAGAGGCAGTCAGATTGAGTGTTTTGCGCGGCCTTTCTTCGGCTTTTACCAATGAATTAGTGGCTACTAAGCGAAAGCCTGATGTCGAGCTTCCCGATGAAGAAGCGATTAGCGTTATTCGACGGCAGGTAAAGCAGAGAAAAGATTCAATTGAACAGTTTCGGAAAGGCGGCCGCGAGGATTTGGCGGCCGCCGAAGAAGCGGAGATGAAAATTCTGGAAGTTTATCTTCCTCAAATGATGAGCCGGGAAGAGATTCTCAAAGTAGCAGAAGCGAAGAAAGCCGAACTCGGTATCACCGACAAATCCAAGATGGGTGCCTTCATGGGCGCCGTGATGAAAGAATTAAAAGGCCGCGCCGACGGCGCGGCCGTCAAAGAAGTAGTTGAAAGTTTATTTTAATGTCACAAGAACAATTTAAACAAATAGAATGGGAGAGTAAGGAACAAATTCATAATCTGGCTGATGAAGTCGAGAGTCGTTTACCTATATCCGATGTAGAAAGACAGAAGGAAATTTCCAAAATTATTGTTGATAAGGAAGTCCCGGCAGAAATAGCTCCTTTTGTTCATAAAAAGGTTGCCGATGAATTAAGACAACGCAAAGAAAGATTCTATGAATCTGTTGGCGGGAAAGAAAATTTTGAAAGAGGGGCAAAAAGAAATGCTTTTCAAAACGAGTTCCCAGAAGATCTATAATTGACTTCTCGAAACAGAGTGATAATCTTGGAGCGGAATGAATAACGCCCTTTTTTCTCTTCGCTCTCAACCATATGAACAGATTTCCGTTATCCTGATAATATCTTCCGCGATAGTGGAGATTAGCGAAAACAAAATTCTTAGCCAAGAACAGAGGCAAAAGCGTGAAGAGCTTTTAAGAAATTGCTGGCATGGTGCGGCTTTAAGCTTAGCCCATTATATCCAGCGTCGAGCCAGCGCGCCTGAAACTGTTCAGATTCTCGAATATTTTCGAAAAATCGCTCCTCATACTGCAGCTGGTTTTCAACAAGGTTATCTTCAGCCGCGAAAGGAGTCCTGATAATGTGGGACTTCAACAATCCTGACCACTGTAAAACGACCAGGACAGAATTGGAAAATTTTCGAAAAGCTCACCCAAGTATTAATGAGCAACAAGCCATTAGCATCGTCCTGGAGCGTCATCCGATGGACGAGACAAATCGCGAGTCTTTTCGAAAATTTTTGACCGCGGTAAATCGAGGTATAGAGCAACGTCGACGAAAACGTCAGTACTTTGCTCATCACCGCGCCTATGAAGAGGTTCGAGAGGCTGCGATGAATAGACCACGCCCCAAAATCAGGAGACTGCCCTCTTCTTGAGAGTAGTCTTTTTATTTAATACAAATCTCCAGGGTTTCTTGGCCCAATAATCGCCAGCGTAATTGATGCCGATGCGGGGAGTCTTGAGAATTTCAGATTTTTTAATTTTGATTCCCCGGTCTTCAATCCATAAGCCGCTTGTCCGCATAGCGGGTTTCGTATTTAATCTTCGGTCAATCTCCAACAATCTAGTCAGTTTGCCAGGGCCGCCGGCCTTGCCGGCGGCCCTGATCAAAACGGCGGCCGGATAATCTTTTGGCCCAGTGACAATGTTGAGCATTTCATACATGCCATACACTAAATAAACATACCAGTGACCCGCTTCGCCAAACATCACTTCTGTTCGAGCCGTTCTCCCTTTCGAAGCGTGGCAAGCTAAATCCTTCTCGCCATCATAAGCTTCGGTTTCAGTAATCATTAAAGCAATCTCTTTTCGGCCAATTTTTCGCACCAAATACTTCCCTACCAAATCCTCCGCCACTTTCAAAACCGGCCGATGGAAGAATCTTTTGTCTAAGACTTTTCGCATGATTTAGGAGTATAACAGATTGACTTCAGAGACATTAGTGATAGGTTAAAAATGGATATGATAAAACCCATACTTCATGATTTATCTCAAATAGAGGAGAAGCCTGTTCTTTACAGCGAAGCTCACTGGATAGACATTTTCCGGCAAAAAGGTGCATGGTGGCAACATGATGGAAATCCGAAACGGCCACATGCCCTGCTTACTAACGGTGATCACAGCGACGGTTTCTTCAATTGCGGATTAGTTCTCGAAGATGCTCTTGTGGTCGAAGAGATTTCGAGAGATCTAGTTGGTAAACTTTGTTTAAAAGGTTACAAAAACAACGTTTACAGTGAAAAGCCGCATTATGTTGTTGGTCCGGCGATGGGAGCCATTGTCCTTGCATACGCTGTGGCGCTGGAGCTTCAACGGACGTGGATACCGAGTTTGGTAGATAACCCATTCGTCTGGCGGAGCGTATTTACAGAAAAGGAGGAGCCGTCCGAAATGGTATTTAAGCGGATCGTACCTCCTCGCGGTTCTGTAGCCTTACCGATCGAGGATACCATAACAACAAGCAAGAGTGTCGGTAAGACCATCTCAGCTTGTGAACAAGCAGGAATGGAAGTCCTTCCGTATGTCCTAGCTGTTCTTAACAGATCGGACCTAATGACAGTCGGGCAAGGTAATGGTCAAATTGTAGCTTTGGTCACTAAGCGAATGAACAATTGGTCTCCGGCTGAATGCCCTTTGTGTAAGAAAGGTTCAAAAGCCCTTCGTCCAAAGACTCCAGCCAGTAACTGGGATCTTCTCACGGCTACTTATTAGTGCAGGCGGCGCGACTTTTAAACGCGCCGCCTTTTTATTTGCCTCCCTATTCTTTATTCGTTATTCTTAGTTCGTTCAAAGAGGCCCTATCGTCTAACGGTTAGGACACGAGCTTCTCAAGCTCGGAATCCGGGTTCGATTCCCGGTAGGGTCACCGGTCAATTTGGCGGCTTAAAATATAAGTTTTAATTTTTTCAACAGAAAACTTTTTCGAACTGCTGATATAATTTAGTGGTGAAAAAATTCTTTATATTTATCTTAGTTATCGTCATTGCACTCATACTGACTTTTTTCATATGGGGATTTATAAAAGATTTCTCACCATCACCAATTTCTTCACTTACTAATCCACCCAAACCTGACGCCGCACACGCTCCCGTTGTCATTAATAATGGAACGAGATACTTTACTCTCAATGGAGAATTCTCAATTATCTTGCCACGTGAATATCAAGTATCCACCCAATATGGGATTCCCGGTAAGCAGATTATGCCCCCTGAAGCAGGAGCACAAATCTTTATTGCTACCAGTTCCGATACTTTAATCGATATTAGAAATTTACGAAGTAGTTATAGCAAAGATTTTACTCAAAAGGAGGCAGTCGATACACTTTCTAAATTTGGAGAATCCCTCAATATAAATAATTTTACAGGTGAAAGCTTCGGGTCTGTAACCGAAGTCCGGTTAGGGTCTAATTATTATGGGGTTAGAGTGGGAACCGCGCCGGAGACAAGATCTGATAATGGTCAACCAATTACCAGGAATATTCGGCAATATATTACCTACTATAACCAAGCTTCTTACATTATTGAATTTGTCGATTATGCTCCTAATTCGATAAACGACTCTTCGTCGGATCAAATTGTTTCAACTATTAATTTTAATTGATTGATTCCTGATTGGATATAATTCCGCTGCTTCCCAAGTTCTGAAAGCTACCCTATGGGGTCATGAAAATGGGTTAGAAAAGAGTGAACTGCTTCACTCTTTCATGTTTTTATAAAGCCGGAGTATATCGCCATCTCTAGCCGATGCGAGGCGGGGTCGCGAACATTTAGTCCTCGCAGTGTTGTTTTTTTCAACCCGAGAAGACGTAGTGATTCGTGACATAAGATAAATTGTTTTTTGGAATTTTTGCTGCATCAAAAATATCCGTGACCGAGCTTACCGGTCGGGTCATAAAAGCACTCTTTATTTTGAAATTGATTTTGGGCTTTTCTCCTGTTAGGCTGAAGATAGATGAAATTACCTCACGACCTTGAAAAATTGAGAAAGCTAAGGCTGAAAATTTCCGACTTAAAGTTGTTCATTTTAGAGCGTCGAAAAGTCCTCCGTAATCATCGGGACCAGAGACTAGATGATCGTTGTTGGCTCGATGATTATCTCTTATTCGCCTTTCTTGACGATTCGCCCCCCACGCCTACTCGTTTGCCGCCATTCCACCTGATGATGAAAGAGTGTGGATCTTTCTACTTTCATTGTCGGGCAGATGAAGCAGACCCGGTTCCGGCCGATGCAATTCTTGATCCATTGGAGTGGGATCGGGATCTAGAGATTGTAAACGAACATGATTTCTTTATGCATCTTCATAGTATGCAGCAAGGATTCTTAATCCTACGGGAAATTAAAAGTCGACCCAAGACGGTCGATGATTACCGTCGGCTTTACAGTACACTACCAGAAAAGTTGCCAGCCGATTTCAGGCTGCCGCCTGAGCCAGACTTTCTCGGCGAAAGAAAAGCTCCATATGCTGGCTGCCCTTCCTTCTGGCGAAGTCACAACGTCTGCAAAGGTCCCTGCTGCCTTGATAGATGGGGACCGTGTGACCAAATTGCCTTAAGGCAGATTGAAGCTTCTTTAAAGAGATAGATCGGTCGCGCGAGAATACGCGCGACTTTTTATTTACCTCCTCATCCACTCCTCATCCTGACGAACTAAAAGTTGTTTTTTGAGAGCTGGTTCGGCCATCACCTCTTCTACTACCCTTTCCATTCGAACTCCTTGCGAACCTTTTACTAAAATTAAATCGCCAGCTTTAATCAGTGATTCGAGAAGCTTCCCCGCCTCGCGCGAATCTTCACACTGATAAATTACTTTTTCGCTCAAGCCGCCATTCAGGGCTCCTTCAGCAATATACTTAGCTCGCAATCCAACTGTAATTAAAATATCTGAAACGGCGGCCGCAATCTCGCCCAATCTCTTGTGCTCCTCAGCCGAGTGCCGCCCGATCTCCAACATATCTCCCAAGACGGCCATCTTCCGCCCGTTTACTTTTGCTTCTTTCAAAGTCTTCAAGGCCTCTTCCAGAGCAACCGGCGAAGAATTATAAGTATCATCAATAATCATAGTCTCCTTCTCCCCAGCCACTAGATGCATGCGTCCCGGAGCGGGCAGATGCTTTTCAAAAACGGAGGTAATAGAAAGGAGTGGCAGACCTTCGGCAATTCCCACCAAGAGGGCCGCTAAAATCGGATACATATGATGTTCTCCCAGCACTCCGCTGATCACTACAGGCAAACTATTCCCTTCATAATCGGCTTTGAAAGCAAACCCTTGAGGAAATCGGTTAGTCTCCTCGTAGAGAATGGCGTAAGCATCTCCGGAAAGAGTAGCCGAGCGATCGGTGCCGTAAGTTAGAGTTCTCTCTTGAGAGAGGGTTTTCATGGACATGGCGTCTTCATCATCAGCATTCAAAATCAAAGTGCCGCCTTTTTTCAAGGCTCTGACCAAATTTCCTTTCTCATTTACCACTTCTTCTCGAGATTCGAAAAACTCAATATGCGCCGGCACTGTCCCGAAACGAGTAATAACTGTTACATCTGGTTTTAACCAGCGTGTTAGTTTCTCCAATCCTCCAGGCCGATCCACTCCGATTTCCAGCACTAACCATTTTGGGTATTTGGCTTTAGTTAAAATCAATTTAAAACCGGCCAGAATATTGCCAAACCAGATCCAAAAGCTGTTCCAGCCGTTAGGGCGGCCTAGAATGGTCAGCGGTACGCCGAGCTGGCTATTGAAACTTTTATCGCTTTTTCGGACATGAAATTGACTGGAAAGGACGACGTAGATGGCGTCTTTGGTGGAAGTCTTGCCAACACTTCCGGTAACGGCCACAATCTTGGGCTTATATTTTTTTAAAACTACCCGCGATTGCCACCAAATAATAGAGAGTACGATTTGTCGGAAAAATGATTTCATAATTGATTCCGTCATTCCAGCCTTAGCGGGAATCACAATCTATCTGTCCGGCGGAATATTGTAATAGTTTATCAAAAATTTAGTTAAATCGAGAAAGGCCGGGGCCAAAGTTTCGGAAGAAAATCTTACTCCCTTGGGATAGACGGTGTACATAAAAACTAAAAACTGCGGATCATAGGCCGGCAAATATCCGAAGAAAGAGTGCAGATATCGATCTTCGTAATAACCGCCGCCGCTCGGTAAAGCAATTTGGGCCGTTCCAGTTTTCTCGGCAATGCTGTAATGAGGATTTTTCGCTTGGCCGTTTTGTAGATATTGATCAAAGTCAGTCACCAACATTTTAGTAATGGCTTCAGAGGTGGAAGCCTTGATCACCTGTGGTCCAACCGGCCAGTCCAAAGTTTTGGAATAACCGAGAGTGTAATTAATTTGTTTAACCACATGCGGAGTCACCAGATTTCCACCATTAGCTAAAGCGCTTTCCGCCCTGACCATTTCCATCGGCGTCATGGCAATACCCTGACCGAAAGCAGCCGTCCAATGCTCAATGTCGCGCGGACTGTCCAAGTTTTTGATTAAGCCATTCGTTTCGTTCGGTAAATCAATACCCGTTTTCTGGCCCAAGCCGAATTTTTTCATATAATCGGAAAAGGTTTTGTTACCGATTTTACTTTCGGCGAAAGCGAAACCGGTGTTCAAAGACTGCCCGAGAGCCTGCTGCAAACTAATGTACCCTCGACCCTTCAAGTCGAAGTTGTGAATGGTGTAACCATTGGCGCTCATCGAACCGGTGTCATTATACATGGTGTTGGCATTAATGACGCCGGTATCAAGACCGATAGCCATTGTAAAGGGCTTAACAATGGAGCCCATTTCGTGAACATTTTCCACTAATGGATTACTGAAGATGTTGGAAGACTTTTCTTTCTGAAAACTGTTTGGATTAAAAGTCGGATCAACGGCCATGGCGTAGATTTCTCCATTTTTCGGATTGATGATAATACCGCCGGCGCTCTCGGAAGAATAATCGTGCATTACGCCGTCTAAAGTGCTCTGAAGCGTGGCTTGAACGGTCGGTTCTATAGTAGTAACGATGTCCCCTTCCAAAGAATCCTGCTCGGTAATGGTTTTGTCCAAATTGGAAAAAATTTCGGCAAAAAAATTAACGTACATATCGTCATTCCCACGTGAAAGAGTACTGTCATATTTTCTCTCCAGTCCGTAGCGCCCCGATAAATCATTGCCACTATTGCCACTATAAGCGACAAAACCGAGGGCGTGTGCCGCTAAAGTGTTGCCGGGGTAAAAGCGCCACTGGGATTTATAAATGCCGAGACCGGGAATTTTCAGATTGTTGATGGCATTAGCCGGTGTTGGATCAACTTTAGTAGCTATCTCAATATAGGTTTGATTTTTGTTGGCAGCCTTGCTTAAAAAATCTGTCTTGTCCAGAGTCGGCAGATAAGTTTTTATTTTTTCATAAGTGGCGTCCGGGTTGTTAGTTAAAGTCTTAGGGTTGATAGCAACTGTAAAGCCGGCTTTCAGCGTGGCCCCCGAAATCAGAGTACCATTCTTGTCGGTAAAATAAATGTCGCCTCGATTGAACATTGAATCGGGCGATTGAACGTATTGGCGATCAGCTTTCTGGGCAAAATCGCTGCCATGCACAATTTGAAGAAGATAGAGTTTGCCAATCAGACAGAGGCCGAAAAGGAGGACACCGATGGAAATAAACCTTATTCTGGTCTGAAAATTAGGCTTCGCCATCAGCTCGGACATTAAGCCTATTCTACCGTATTGGAAGAGAGGCGGCCAAGAGCCGGCCGGTTAATATATTTAGTGTCAGTGGTCTGACTAAAGCCCAGGGAATGGGCCAAGTTGAGATTGATGTTATTTTTCAGAGACATGTAATTTGATTCCAGAGATCCTAATTGAGTGTTGAGAAGAGTGATATTCTTCTCGGCCCGCTGTCTTGCCACTACATTCCAGACAGTTTTGTTCACCAAATATCCATAAATTCCGACAAATAAAATTAGGGCCAAAATAACTCCCCAAAAAACTACTGGTGATTCCAGTCTGTTTAACGATCCCGTTCTATTTAATTGTAATGCGCGAGCTCTCATTTTATTTTTTCTACAAGCCTCAACTTTGCACTGCGAGAGCGAGGATTTGCCTTAATCTCTTCCCTACTTGGTACAATAGCCTTCTTGTTAATTAAACTAATAAATAATTCTTTCTTTTTATTATTGAAAAATTGTTTGACAATCCGATCTTCCAAGCTGTGAAAGGAAATCACTGCCAGTCGGCCGCCGATTTCCAATCTCTCCAGTGCCTTTATCAATCCTTCTTTCAGAGCGCTTAATTCGTCGTTAGTAGCAATGCGCAGGGCCTGAAAAGTACGAGTGGCAAAGTGGATTTTGCCACGGCGGTAAAAGACTGGAACGGCCCTTTCGATGATTCGAACTAAATCGAAAGTAGTCTCAATGACCTTCTTTTGCCGTTCGGCCACAATCGCTTTAGCAATTCGTCGAGAGAATCGTTCTCCGCCGAAACCGTAGATGATATCGGCCAGATTTTCTTCCTGCCAAGTGTTGACGATGTTTCGGGCCGTTAAAGGCGAATTCTCTGGATTTCCGAAGGTCATTAAGAGCGGTTCGTCTTTTTGAAAGCTAAATCCCTTGCCTGATCGCTCCAGTTCATTTGAACTCAAGCCAAGGTCAAAAAGGATTTTTGTCACTTTAGGTTTACCGAGCTCGTCCAGAGCTTGGTCGAGGTTCCGAAAATTTGCCACTTTTAAGGCAAATTTTCGGCTAAAGGGCTCAATAGCCTCTTTGGCCAATTGAAGGGCTTGTGGGTCAAGATCAAAGCCTATTATCTCCACCCGCTCACCAAAGCGCCGTGCTATCTCGGCACTGTGGCCTCCGCCTCCCAAAGTAGCATCAAGAAAGATGTCTCCATCCTTAAGATCTAAATTGTCTAAACTCTGATTTAAAAGAACACTCTGGTGGACATTTTTCATTTCTCGCAGTTTTTCTTCCGCTTCCAGATGCTAGTCTCGAATTTCTTCAAGACTAGCATCTGATAGCTGACTAAATGACTCCGATTTCTCCCAATTTTTCCGCCAACTGATCAGCTTGTCGGAGAACTGTCTTTTTGTAATTGTTCCAACGTCTTTCGTTCCAGATCTCAATGCGGTTGTGAACGCCGGCAAAAACTACTTTATCTGTGAGCGCCGCAAACTCTTTTAAAAATTCAGGAATCAGGATGCGACCGATAGAATCAACTTCAATCTCGGCTGCGCCAGCTAACATAAAGCGATTAAAGCCTCGCGTGTCCTTCTGGCCAATTCCCAACGCTCCTAATTTTTCAGAGATCTTTTTCCACTCCGCCAGTGGATAGAGAAAGAGACAATTATCTAACCCGTGCGTCACAACTACTCTCTTCCCCACTTCTTTTCTGAAGCGTACCGGCAGAGAAATTCTTTTCTTGTCATCAACTGTGTGAATATATTCGCCGATCAGCATTTCATCTATATTAATTACGCGGTAGACGCTTGTGGCGAGAGAGAGTATTCCGAAATCTAAAGGCTTAGAAAAGATTTCGGAATACCACTTCTTCCCACTTGATAACTATCATATCCCACACTTATCCACCTTTCAACAGAGTTATCCACAATTCCCCATTTTGGCTCTAGGCTTCAATAATCTGGGGTTTTCGATAGGTCGGCGGCCGAATTCTCGACAAACCCCAGATTATTTTCGCTAGACCGCCAAAAAGTTCTTCTAGACAACTACTGAAATAGATAACTAAGAAAAATAAAAGTAGTTGGAAGAATAGATATTCTCTTCATAAAAAGAAAACGCCTTGGCGAGGGTAAGTCGCCAAGGCGTTTTGAATTAAGCAGCTCTTAAGCCGCAATGAGCTTCGAACGTGGATCTTCGCATGGAATCCATTCTGTTGACTGTAGAACGGAAAATTCCACTTCCACTATTTCGCTCGGATCGAGTCGTCCATCTGGAAAGCGTTCCACCATCTCTTCTAGGGAGCCGGCAAACTTCTCTTCTTTGATCTCCCCATTATTGTCGAGCTCCTTGCGAATGACCAGATAAAACTGGGCTGCCTGTTTAGGCGTTTCGACCGGCTTCTCCTCCACTCGCGTGTCACATACTTTTGGCCTCCGCGGATCCTTGCAGCGAACGAATCGGCCGTTCTTGCGCACGGAAAAGCCTGTGACATCGAGAAGATTGGCTTTCTCGATCTGCGAAAGAGATCCTTCCATCGTACCGCCCTTGTGGTAGACACGATAGATTGTGATTTTCGCCTCAATCGCTCTGTAGCTTTCCTCGGTGGCATATTTGTCCGCTACGAATTCTCGGCCGCGAATTGTTCTTTTGTAAGCCACTCGGTCGCCCTTTTTGAGTTGGAAGGCCGGCCGGGATGGGCCACTGAAATAGGGTTCCGTTTCGCCGGGTGCCAAAATGTAAGCGCCGCTCTTGTCGAAACGAATGAGTGGTGCTTTCTCCTCGTCTGGATGAATCATTCCAGACACATGATTGTCGTTGTAGATAGTTACTGTACCAAAAAGAGTTGGCCTCATGTTTTTAAAAACTGCAGACAGGCAAAAAATTAAGTCCGCGTGAGCGGACACCTGATTTGCGGATTTTACCGCTCTATTTAGAATTATAATACAATTTGGAGCAAATGTCAAACTTACTCTCGAGGTTTCAAAAGAGGGAAAATTTGGGTCTCGCGAACAGGTTTGTTGGCTAAGAAAGCGAAGAGGCGCTCGCTCATGCCAAAGCCGCAGGTTGGCGGCATACCGTACTCCAGAGCTTCTACGAATTCATGAGCGTGCATTTGAGCTTCTTCATCCCCTGCCTTGCGCAAATCAGCCTGGGATTTAAAGCGCTCATCCTGCTCAATGGGGTCGTTAAGCTCACTGTAGCCATTACCAAGTTCACTGCCGGCGATGATGGGCTGAAAGCGAGCGGTGACATTCGGATTTTTCGGATCGCTTTTAGCGAGCGGTGAGACTTCTTTTGGCACGCCGACTAGAAACCCCGGTCCCGTTAATTGCTTGCGACAATATTTCCAAATTGAATCCAGAGCTCGAGCTTTGTTCCAGCCTTTTCTGTCGTATTTAATTTTAAGCTCATCCAATTTATCTTCTATCTCATCGAGTGTCGCAGAACTAATATCGAGGTCCGTGTATTTTTTTATAGTCTCCGAATAATCATATCGCTCCCATTTTTTTGAAAGATCCACTTGATGTTCACCGATTTGAAATTGTAGAGTACCGAAAGTTTCTTCAGCCACATGTTTGTAAAGTCGTTCTACCAATTCCATACCTTTCTCATAGTCGGCATAAGCCCAGTAAAATTCCATCTGGGTGTAATCCTGGAGATGCTCGGCCGAAATACCTTCATTTCTAAAGATGCGACCGATCTCAAAAGTTTTGGGAAGTCCCGCCACCATTAATTCCTTCTGCCAGAGCTCGCCGGCCGAAATGCGCAGATACACTTCCAAATCTAGAGCATTGTGATGAGTTTTGAAGGGTTTCGCGTCAGCTCCCCCCGTCGTGATCTCGAGAACCGGCGTCTCAATTTCCACAAAACCTTCCTTGATCAGAAAATCACGAACCGCTTTCCAGAAAATAGTTTTCTTCAGCAGAAGATCCTTTACTTCGGAGTTAAATAAAATATCAAGATATCGGCGGCGAAGTCTCTCTTCTACGTCCTGCAGGCCGTGCCATTTCTCCGGCAATGGTCGCAAGCTTTTGGAAAGCATCCGCCAGCTTTTCACTTCAACAGTGTGCTGGCCGCGACTGGTAGTAAAGAGGAAGCCGTTTACTTCAATGAAATCACCGATGTCGGAAGTTTCTAAGAATAAATCAAATTGATCGGTTTTATCTTTTGAAAGCAGGGCCTGAAATTTGACCGTACCGTCATAGAGATCGACAAATGAAAGAGCTCCTTGAGAGCGCGACGACATCATCCTTCCTCCAACCGTCACTTCCTTCTTGGACGATTCAAGAGAGTTGAAGTTTTTTTCTGCCTCTGCCAGAGTCATTTGGATGGAGGTGGAAATCGGGTATGGATCCATACCGGTCTCTTTAAGCCGATTGAGTTTTTCCAGTCGAGTTTTGCGGATTTCTTCCAGTGAAGCCATTAGTAGATATTATACTACTCAATGTCTATAACTTTGTAGCTCACTTGTCCTTTTGGAGTATTGAAAGAGAAGGAGTCGCCTTTTTTCTTGCCGGACATAGCCTGCCCAAGCGGTGAACGAAAAGAGATTTTGCCAGTGGCCGTGTCGGCCTCTTCGGAGCCGACTAATTTATATGTATGTTTTGCTTTCTCCCCTTCCTTCTGAACAATGACGGTGGAACCGACATCCACGATGGTACTGTGATGAGGCGAGACAATTTCAGCCGACTTTAAAATATTTTCCAGTTTGCTGATGCGCTCCTCAATTTCCGCCTGCATGATTCGAGCTTCGTGATATTCGGCATTCTCGGAAAGATCGCCTAAAGATTTGGCAAACTCAAGATTGTCAGCCACTTCCTTGCGGCGGACTTTTTTTAGATGATCGAGCTCTTGGCTTAATTCATCGTATTTTTCTTTGGTTAGATATTCTTTCTGGTCCATGGCTGTAAGCTGAAAATTAAAGGTAGATTGTACAGAGAATTAACTGGGGTGTCAATAAAAAAGACCTTTAGCAAAGGCAAAAGGTCGGGTTCTAAAGCAGGTGCCAAATCGCAGACAGCAAGGTATCATTTTTGGCTACTTCTCGGTAGGAAGGACAGATTTCAAAACACTGTCTCATTTTTTTTACCGCCTCGACTTCTTCTAATAAAATCACGTGGCAACACGCCAGATTATAGAAGTAGATTGGATTGCTCAACAACATAACGGGTCCTTCGAGGAGCGTTTGTTTGGCTTCGCTTACTTTGCCAAGTCTAAACTGACAATAAGAGGCGTTCAGGTAGCCTTCGGCCTCGTCGGGGGCAATCCGGCAAACTTCCTGGCTAATACGAGCAGCCTCTTCCCACTTTTCCTCTTTCACAAGAAAGTGATACTTCAATTGAAGAGTCTTGATGTGAGTGGGGTATTCTTTTTCAATCTTGGCCAGGACTTGAAGAGATTCTTCCCTCATTCCAAGTTCCGCATATCCAATGGCATAGCAAATTTGGGTGTCGAAATTCATCTGTCCCTGATGCTATAACAGAGCTTTGATTTTTTCAATGGCGGTCGCCGCGAAGCGGCGACCGTTTAATGCAGATATTCCGGTGTGCTGGCAGACATCCAATCCACTAACTCACGCATAATGGCTGGCGCCCCGGAGGCATAGTGCGCCGGACCCTTCTCCATAACTAGAGCAAAAGCATATTCCGGATTCTCATATGGAAAGAAACCCTCTACCCAGGAGTTAACATACTGCTTGGCACTACCGAGTTCGGCCGTTCCTGTTTTAGCTGCTACTGCCACTGAAGAAGTATTGAGAGCGGTCACGGTGCCAGTCGTCACCGCTTCGCGCATCCCCTCTTTCACAATAGTGAAATCATTTGGATCTTTAATTGAAATAGTGGAAGTCTGGCCGCTTGAGGGTTGATTAAGAATAGTTGGCATTAAAAGAATTCCGTTGTTGGCAATTGCCGCTACCGCTCTAGCTGCCTGAATTGGTGTGACCTGAAAACCATATTGACCGATCGCCGTATGATATGTGTCTCCCAAAAACCACTCTTCGCCGTTAAAATTCTTGGCCTTCCATTCAGGGCTGGGAATAGTGCCGGCCGGCCCGTCAAAAAATGTATTAGCTAAATCATGACCGAGCCCGAATAGATTGGCATACTTTTCAATATTGGAAATACCAAGGCCACGCTGATCCTGAAACCCGCCTCCGACTTCATAGAAATAAACGTCGGACGAAACGGCCAGAGCTTGACGCATGTCAGTCCAGCCATTGACTCGCCAGTCGTTGAAAATGGTTTTTTGTCCGGGATGGTACGGATTGGGAATAGAAATAGAGCCGGTACTTAAAATCTTTTTGTCCGGAGAAATTACTCCTTCATTGAGGGCACCGATAGCTAAAAACGGTTTGACGATAGAGCCCGGTGTATAAAGGCCGGCAACGGCTCGATCGAGAAAGGGATTGCTTGGATTGCTTAAATAATTTTTTACGGAAGTGGCTGCGCCTGTCGTCATGATGTTGGAATCGTAATTGGGATAAGTGACTAAAGCTAAAATTTCACCGGTATGAACATTCATTAAAACGCCAGCTCCACCGGTAAAGCCGGAATTTTCGGCGGTGGAAGCAATTAGATTATAGAGCTTATTTTGCACTCTGGAGTCAATGGAAAGAGTTAGGGTTTTGCCATTTTGTGGCGGTTCTACCACGCTTTGAGACTGGACATTACCCAAAGCATCAGTCTCGGTGATTTTCAAACCGTTCGAGCCGGCTAATTCCTTGTCGTAATATTTTTCCACTCCATCGGCCCCCAAATAAGTATCCCGATAATAAAACCCGGAAGTGTCTTTGGCCGGATATTTAACGTAACCGAGCAGATTGCTCAATCCTCCAAGATCCGTGTACTGTCGAAGGGAATAATCAGTTTGGTCCGAAGCTACTTCATTCCAAGCCAGTTTTACGCCATTTCGATCGGTAATCAGCCCGCGGGAAGCAATGATGACATCGTTTCGCAAATGATTGTTCTCGCTTCTTTTTTCGTAAACTGCTCCTTGAAGAATTTGCAGATTCCAGACCCGGCCGACAAAGACCAGAGCTACCAGAATAAAAAATCCGCCAATATATAGAAGATTACGCCGCCCGATTGGTTTTTCCAGCCGTCCTTCAAATTGGTCAGTGTCAAAATCCGGTAAATTGCTTGAATCCAAAAAAATCTCGTCAGGGGCGATCTCATGACTGTTTGTTCGACGGAATGTCCGACTGAAAAATTTTTTAAATTTATTCCAACTCATTATTAATAGATGCTCTTAATAATACTTTAGCCGGGTTTTAAATAGATTAATAGCGATTAATAAAATAAAAGTGGTAGTGGTGAAAATAAGGGAAAATAGAAAAACTCTATCCTCACCGAGACCGTAGAGAATGTCCAGTAGAAATCCGACAAATAGAGCCTCATAAAACGGCGGCCGGGAGAAATAAAAAAGCGGCATTAAAAGAAGAAGTAAAGAAAGCCACCATGGACCGAGAAAAATAGTGAGGAGCAATAATAAATCTATGATTAAACGTCTGATCATTTTATTTGGAAACTATCTCCAGCATTCTTAAAGTGTTGATATTGACCGGTAATTTAAAATACAGAGTTTCAAATGAGCCGTTTGGGGGTGCCTCAATAGCTTCAATATTGCCCAACAAGATAGGATTTAATCCGCCGAGAAGGACGGGATCTCCTTTATTAATTGGGGTGCCGACAGGCAAAGTGAGCTGCAAATTCTCTCCGCCGGCGCCAGTGGCGGTAGCCTTGGTGCTAGTGCCCACTATCACCTGATTGCTTGAGCCTGGAGCAGAAAAGAGGCGAACGACCGAGGTGTCGGCGGAGACGGAGGCGATTTGGCCGACGGCCAAATTGCCATAAGCTAGGACCATTTGACCGCTCTTGACGCCCTCATTGACACCGGCATCCACTACCATAGTGTCGTAGGGAGATTGCGGCGGCCAGACTAAAATGGTCGCCGCAATCAACTTCTGGTTCCCCTTTCTTCCCAAAATTTCTTTCAAAGAATTATTTTCATCAATCACTGTCTGTTTGAGATTTGCTTCAGCTTGTAGCCGATTAACTTCATCCAGCAATTTTTGATTTTCGGCGGCTAATTTTTCCTTACTTCTAAAACCGCTCCAAAAAGTACTTTGGCCGACAGCACTCGTCGCTTTCCAAACTGGCACTCCGATTTTATTAAGAAGAGTGCCAAAGAATCCAGAGAATAGCCAGATTAACAAAATTAAAATAATAAAAATAATCACCGCTACAGTGATCCAGGAGAATTGTCTGCTTCGCCGTCGATTATCTCTGGAGAGGTAGGTCATCTTCGTTCTCAATAAGGATTTCTTCAAAGTGCGGCAGATTTTCCAGAATAATACCGGTGCCGCGAGCAACGGAAGTCAGAGGATCATCAGCGATATGAACGGGCAGCCCGAGATATTCTTCCAACATTTCGCGCAAACCTTTAATCAAGGCTCCGCCGCCCACTAAATAAATACCCTGCCTCATGATGTCAGAGAGAATCTCCGGCGGAGTGGTCTCCAGCACTCCTTTGACGGCTTCAACCAGATTATCAATTGATGGTCCAATGGCTTCCCGAATGTCTGAATCAGTAATAATAACTTCCCGAGGCAAGCCCGTTACTAAATCTCGTCCGCGAACAGCTGCCTCAAGCGGCGGATTAACCGGCAGTACCGAGCCAATCATCATCTTAATAGTCTCGGCCGTTTTTTCACCGATTAATATTTTAAATTCGCTGCGAATATAAGAAACAATATCGTCGTTTAGTCTATCACCGGCAATTTTTAGATTTCTAGAACGGACAATACCGCCAAGAGAAATAACTGCAATGTCAGTGGTACCGCCACCAATATCAATTACCATTGAACCGATCGGCTCGTGAATTGGCAGACGAATGCCAATAGCGGCCGACATAGGCTCTTCCACTAAATAAACTTCGCGGGCGCCGGCATTCTTGGTAGCGTCACGCACCGCACGCCGCTCCACATTGGTAATTCCCGATGGTACGCCAACTACCACCCGCGGCCCTAATAACTTACCTGAGCCCTGTTCAGCTTTCTTGATGAGATATGACATCATTTCTTCCGTTACTTCAAAGTCTGAAATGACGCCATCAACCAGCGGTCGGACCGCTAAAATATGCGCTGGGGTGCGGCCGAGCATTTCTTTGGCCTCCGCCCCTACCGCCACTACTCGGCCGGTTTTCTGATTGACCGCTACCACTGACGGTTCGTTCAGAATAATTCCCTGTCCAGAAACATAGACCAGCGTATTAGCCGTGCCGAGATCAATGCCGATCTCGTTTGAAAACCATTTTTGAAATTTCCCTCTTTTTGTTTTGACCACTTAATTTTTTTGATATTTACAACTTACAGACTTTTTAATTCATCCTCGCCAATCATTTTCGTTTCGCCGCTAGCTCTCACTTTCATCTCCAATCGGCCGCTCTCCAGAGTCTTGTCGCTGACAATCACTCTATAAGGAAGACCGATTAAATCTGAATCTTGAAACTTCTCGCCCGCCCGCAAATCACGATCGTCATAAAGTACTTCCATCTTAGCACTCATAAGGCCCTGATAAATCTCATCGGCCTTTTCTTTAGTCTTATCAGAGCCGGCCAGATGGATCAAATGAACTTTAAATGGGGCGACGCTTTCGGGCCAGACAATGCCCTTTTCGTCGCCCAGAACCTCTACGATGGTGCCAAGGAGACGTCCCACGCCGATACCGTAACTGCCCATAATTACCGGTTTTTCCTTCCCCTTTTCGTCAACAAATTTCAAATCTAGAGCCTCAGAATAGCGGGTTCCCAAACTAAAAATATTGCCCACTTCGATGGCTTTCTTCTCTTTTAAATCGGCCTTTTTGAGACCGGCCATTTTTAAGCCTTCATCATCATAGACTTCTTTATTAATTGCTAATCCCTTCTTTTCATCCACGTAAATTGTGTCCTCACCTGAATCGCAGAGAGTTTGAAATTCGTGAGAATATTTGGAAAAAATTCCACCGCTGGCAAAAGTAAAGTAGGTTTTGTCTCCGATGCCGGCTCGCTCAAAGATTTTTCGATAGGCTTCTTCGGTTTTTTTATAAAAATCCTGATGCTCTTCTTCCGTCCGCGAGAAAGAATAAAGGTCCTTCATTAAAAATTCCCTTCCGCGCAGAATACCGCTCTTGGCTCGAAGTTCATTTCGAAACTTAGTTTGAAATTGGTAAGCGTAGACTGGTAGATCACGATAAGACTTAACGAAACCCTTGACGATATTAGTGAGCGGCTCTTCGTGAGTAACGGCCAGTCCGACTTCACTTTCATTTTTCAACTTTGTCTTAAACCAGTTATCAATCACCTCGTCACTCCAACGGCCGGATTTTTCCCAGAGAGTTTTGTCTTGGAGAGCGGTCAAAGAAAGCTCCTGCCCTCCAATAGCGTTCATTTCTTCTCGAATGATTTGTTCAATTTTTTCCCGCACTCTTAAGCCTAGCGGCAAAAAAGAATAAACACCCGCCATTTCCTTGTGAATGTAGCCGGCTCGGATTAGCAATTCGGCGTTTTTGGCTACTTCATCTTTCGGCCCTTCGCGGCGGGTTTTAGTAAAGAGTTCAGATTGTCGCATTCAATAAATATAGCAGAAATAAGCCTTTTTTACATGGCTTAAACTTCTACGCGGCTGCTTCAAGTGGCGAATATAATTCCTCTTCAATAGAATCAAAAGCGGCTTCTTGTTCGGAAGGGTCAGCAGGCCAAAAATCGGGATTCTCTGTCATTAATCTTTGAAATATTTCTCTAAAATCGTTGGAGTATTTATCGGTCCACCCTCCTTCGGTTTCGATATTCTTTGGAAGCTTGTGCTTTTGCAAATATCGCTTCATTAGACCAATTTCGATTTCCATCTTAATGGCCATTTCTGTTTTCGACTTTTTATTTTCAAAATTGATTGATTCCATTTATTTCACAAAAAATTTGGCGATGTCGTGATAAGTAACAGCGATCATTAAAAGAATTAGAAGGGCGAAGCCGATGTTGTTGAGAGCGTTTGCCACTTTCGGTTTAATTGGCGACCCTTTTATAGATTCAATTATAACAAAGAGTAATCGTCCCCCATCAAGCGCCGGAAACGGTAGGATGTTGATTAGAGCCAGATTAATAGAGATAAGCGAGGTGAAAGCAATTAAATAGAGAAACCCGAGAGAGTACGCTTCTCCAACATAATTGACAATGCCGACCGGCCCCGTCACTTGTGAAAGGTCGGGATGACCGACGAAGATATTTTTGATGAAGGTGGCTAGTCCAACAGCCGTCTGGCTAATAACGGTGCCAGTAACCTTCGTGCCATCTGCGATGGCCTGTAGAGGATTATCTTTCAGCACCCCAACTTCTTCCATCGAAATTCCCAGAGCAATTTTATCTGCGACTAGGCCATTCTTGGCGGTAGCTGTCGTAGAATGCGGCACTGACTTTCGTTCGTAATCGATGGCGATAGGACTTCCATTACTCTTGGCAATTAAATTCTGAACATTTTCGGATGTAAGGGATGAGCCTTCCAGAGTTTCGGAACGCGTTGAGACGGAATTTAATTGGTCGCCGGCGGCCAGTCCGGCTTGGGCCGCCGGCGAGTTTGGCAGAACGTCCGAAATAAGAACATGAGCATTTTGAACGTTGGTTAAACCGAGATAGCCAACCGGAGCCGAAAGTCCCGACATAAAACTGCCGGTAAAAAGTATCCAAGCAAAAAGGATATTAAAGGTGACACCGGCAATTAAGACTAGAGCCTGAATATATTTGGGTTTGTTGACGAAACTCCGACGACTGTCGGGACCACTAATGGAAGTCTCGTCCGGATCTTCGCCAAAGATCTTGACGTAACCCCCAAAAGGAATGAGATTGAGAGAGTAGTGGGTTTCGCCGCGCCGGAACGATAGTAGGCGGGGCGGAAAACCTAAAGCAAACTCATCAACTCGAATACCGAAAAGCTTAGCCACCACAAAATGACCAAGCTCATGAACGAAAATAAGAACGGCGAGAACAATAATAAAAATGATGATGGCCAGCATAAGAATTTAGATACTACGACATGATTTCTTTCTCTTTCTTGGACGCCTGTTCATCAATTTTCTTGCTAGCTTCCTGAATAATTTTTTCCATTTCTCCCTTCAGTCGCGTTCGCTCGTCTTCACTGATAGTCCCATCTTTTTCTTTTTGCTGAAGATCTTTCCAGGTTTTGTCGCGTTCCTGACGCAGTCGAATACGTGCTTCCTCAGCTTTTTCATTTACAACTTTATTCAAAGTGGTTCGTCTTTCGGTTGTTAACTCCGGAAAAGAGACGCGCAGACCTTTATCATCCGAGGCAGCCGAAACGCCCAAATTGCTGGTAACAATAGCTTTTTCAATATCCTTAGCGACGGACATGTCCCAAGGAGTGATGCGCAAAGTGCGCGGATCTTCGATAGTGACGCTAGCCAAAGAAGTGATGTTGGTCCGAGAGCCGTAAGCCTCCACCTGAAGAGAATCCAATAAGACGGGGGTGGCGCGGCCTGTCCGAATACCCGAAAACTCCTTGGAAAGCCAGCCTTCCGTTTCTTTTACTTTGTTTTTGAGAGGGTTAAAATCGTAAGCCATTTTATATAGTATTTAACAAAATCTTAGCATATTTAAATTAAAAAACCCGCCATCAGAGGATGGTAGGCTTTTGATAGGGTTGTCGGAAAGAGGCTCCGCGAGAGTTATTCTTGTTTTGGTGGTTTTTGAAAGGTTTGGGAAAGGCGATTTGTTTTGCGCTGGAATCCAGAAGCAGTGAATCACCCCCCTGTAGGTTGGAACAGAGCCGCGTTAGAGAGCTATCCTCTCTTCGGAGTTTTCGAATATTACACATATTTAATGAACTAAAATCCTTTCAACTTATATTATATCAATCGTTAAACCAGAGTTAAAGCTAGATATTCTAAAATAAGTTTGGCGGAAGAAGACTGGTCTTGGAGAAAACTGCGCATTTTTATCAGCTCTTCCAGACTTTGGCGATCCACTTCGGAGATTTTGGGAGAGATGGCGGCGGATTTTATTTTTTCTATCTCATTTAAGAAAAATAATAGATCGGTTTTAGAAATTTTCTCATCCTTGAGGTCCTCAATCATTCCTTTAACTATATCCAAGCGCTTTGACGGGCTAGCTTTGAGGAAGGCGGCGGCGCGGCCGGCTTCGCCAGCCGCTCCCTGCCCCATCTTTATAATTACCGCTCGCGATTGCAGAGTAGGCAGCAATCTTTCCACACTGGGCACAATTAAGAAAAAATGCGTGCCAGTCGTCGGCTCTTCAAAGATTTTCAAAAGAGAGTTCTGGGCCTCGCGGGTAATAGAATTGACGGCAATCACAAAAATCTTTCGATCGTTTCCGAAAGATTTTTGTGATTGCCGTCCTACCAATTCTCTTGCCTCATCAACCCCGAATTTATCGTGCTCGGCTAAATAAAAATCGGGATTGCCTTGCAGAGAAAAATCTAATTCCTTTTCTAAAAAATCTTTTACCTCTTCTAAAACTACCTGTCTATCCCCTTCGATTAAATAAGCGTGGTGAAGATTCTTAGAATCAAACATTTATCTTTTAGCAATAATACTCTTCTTATAAACATCCAAATGCTCCAAAGCAATACCGGTTCCTTTTGCTACGCAATATAGAGCATCGTCGGCTAGGGTAGCTTTCACTCCGGTACGGCGAAATACTAGTTCTGGAAGATTGCGAAGTTGCGATGACCCGCCCGTCATGATAATTCCCTGATCGATAATATCGGAGGCCAGCTCTGGTGGAGTTTCTTGCAAAACATCTTTAATGGCCTTAACCATGTCACGCAATTCTTTGGAAATAGCTTTTACTACCTCATTTGTACGAAGTTCAATGGAGCGTGGCAAACCCGTTAAAAAATCACGGCCTTTCACTATTACAGCTAATTCCTCGTCCATGGGGACGGCGGAGCCAATTTTAATTTTAATTTCTTCGGCAGTTCGATCACCGATGGCTAAGTTGTAAGTTTTTTTGATGTAATCAATGATGGCGTAATCAATGCGATTACCGGCTACTTTTACCGAAGTGGAAGAAACAATACCTCCAAGAGAAATCACGGCTACGTCAGTAGTGCCTCCGCCGATATCTACAATCATGTGCCCCATCGGCTCTTGTATTGAAATACCGGCGCCGATGGCAGCCAGAATTGGTTCCTTAACTACGTAAGCATTCTTAGCTCCGGCCTTAATAGCCGCTTCAATCACTGCTCGTCGCTCGGTGGAGGTGACGCCAGCCGGTACGGAGACCATTACTTCCGGTTTAAAAATATTCCACTTGCCAAGAGCTTTATTGATGTAGTAACGGAGCATGGCTTCGGTCACTCGGTAATCGGCAATCACTCCATCTTTCATCGGCCGATAGGCCACAATGCTTTCGGGAGTCTTTCCGATCATTTCTTTGGCCTCGAGGCCAACGGCCAAAATCTTATTGTCTTCTTCCGAGACGGCCACCACGGATGGTTCATTCAAAACTACTCCTTTTCCCGGCACAAAAACCAGAGTGTTAGCAGTGCCCAAATCAATGCCTAATTTTTTGGAGAAAATGGCCATAAGTTCTTCGTATTGTAGCTTTTTAGCTAATTTTTACAAACGTAGACTTTTCTGGGAAAATGACGGCATGAGACTGATTGAAGTCATTCCTATTTCAAAAGGCATTTCTTATGAAGTGCTCTCGTATTTCAGTGCTGAAGATATTCCGCTTGGATCAATGGTGGAAGTGGAACTGCGTAAAAGAAAGATTAAGGGACTGGTGGTTAGTTCGCGCGATGCGACGGAAGCGAAGGGTGAAATTCGCGCTGCGGATTTCACCCTGAAAAAAATTGAGAAAGTGGAATTCAATTTTTTTCTCTCTCCCGCTTTCATCCGGACCGCTCAAAAAACTGCCAATTATTTCGCCGGTACTACCGGAGCGGTTCTAAACTCACTTATTCCGAAGACAATCTTGAATGATGAAGAGCTGATGAAGAGGGCGGCGCCGGAAACCAAAGGCGCCACCATCCCCTCCTCCACTAAATCTGAGACTCACATTATTCAGGATTCCGATCCAGATCGTTTTGCCTCCTATCGAAAACTGGTGCGCGAAGCTTTTGCTCGAGGAAAATCAATTTTTATTTTAGTACCAACACACCAGAGCGCTCTCAATTTAAAATCTCAGCTTGAAAAAGGTATTGAAAACCACACTTTTTTACTTTCGGGCAGTCTTTCAAAGAAAAAGTTGGGAGAATTTCTCCAAAAGATAGAGACGGATAATCATTCAAAACTCCTAATTGGAACTGCCCAGTATTTATTTTTAACCACACCGAAAATTGGAACTCTGATTGTGGAGGAAGAAAGCTCGGGAGCTTATCGGTCCTTAAGCCGGCCGTTTATTGATTTTCGATATTTTGCCGAAAATCTGGCTCACGAAAGTGGCTTTGAATTGATCCTAGCCGATCAATTTCTGCGAATAGAAACTCTCAATCGTTATGATGAGAAAGAAGTGGTGGAGAAATCACCTTTAAGATTCCGGATAGAAGATGCTGCTCCCTTGGAAATAATAGACATGCGCAAATACCGCAAATCCTCAGGCGCTTCTTTCCAGGTCTTAAGTGAGGAATTAATTTCCCAAATTAAAGAAATGATTAAACGGGAAGAAAGAATGTTTATCTTCACAGCCAGACGAGGCCTCTCTCCTACTACAGTCTGTTCCGACTGCGGCACCATCGTCACCTGCCATACCTGCGGAGCACCGGTAGTCTTGCATAAATCAAAAAAAGATGAAAAGGAGAACTTTTTTCTCTGCCATCATTGTGGCGAGAAAAGAAGCGCCCTGGAGCGCTGCGCCAATTGCGGCGGCTGGCGACTGACATCTTTGGGTATTGGCATTGAGAAAGTAGAAGAGGCTTTAAAAGAAGAGTTTTCCAACCTCTCAATTTTTCGGATAGATAAAGAGAGTGCTCCGACCGATAAAAAAGCCTTGGATCTTCTAAAGAAATTTCATAACAGTCAGAAATCAATTCTACTTGGAACTGAAATGATTTTTAACTACATGCATCAACCGATTCCTTATACCGCCATTGCTTCCATGGATTCGTTGTTTTCTCTGCCGGATTTTCACATCAATGAAAGAATTCTGCACCTTTTACTTTCAATCCAAAACTTAACGGAGAAAAATATGTTGATTCAAACCCGTGAGCCGGATCAAAAAGTTTTGCAAAAATTTTTAGAAAATCATTTAACCGAATTCTATCGGGATGAATTGAAGGAAAGAAAAGCTCTGGGTTATCCGCCATACAAAACCATCATTAAATTAACCCTCGAAGGAACAAGAGTAGTGATTGATAAAGAATGGCCACGAGTAGAGAAAGATATTAAGGAATATCAACCCATTGTCTTCCCCACCTTAGTTGGCCTCGGCAAAGGAAAGGTGGCTCTGAACGCCTTACTTAAAATAGACAGTCGAAATTGGCCCAACGAGAATCTCTTGGAAAAATTATTGGCCTTACCCCCAAATTGGACATTAAAGATAAATCCAGAAAGTTTAATTTAGCCTTATAATCTAAAGATGGTCAAAATTCTTCAAAGAGATGAACCGGTTTTGAGAAAAATTGCTGAAGAAGTAGCAATTGAAGAAATCAAAGGTTCAAAAATAAAAAAAGTAATCGCCGATATGAAAGCGGCTCTGAAATCGCAGGACGACGGCGTGGCTATTGCCGCCCCGCAGATTGGACAGCCACTGCGAATTTTTGTCATTTCCAAAGAATTAATTAATAACATTTTGGGCAAGGAGAAGGAAAAGGATCAAAAATCTAAAATAGTTCAGATACAAAACGAAGTATTTATTAATCCAGTTATTACTAAGCTTTCAAAGGACAGGCAAATGATGGAAGAGGGATGCCTGTCGGTGCGCTATCTTTATGGGAAGGTCAGTCGCGCTTCGCGCGCCTCCATTCGGGCTTATGATGAAGACGGTCGTCTGTTTGAACGCGGAGCTAGTGGTCTCTTGGCCCAGATCTTTCAGCATGAGGTCGACCATTTAAATGGTATTTTATTTATTGACAGCGCCACCGATCTGGAGGAAGTTCCTCCGGAAAAGGGTCAGAAAAGCTCATGAGTAATGAAGATCAAAACTGGGTCTTTTTTGGTACCTCAGACTTTGCCGTTATTTTGCTTGAGGAATTAAAAAGGGCTGGAATTTTACCGAATTTAATCATTACGACTCCGGACCGACCGAAGGGACGGCATCGGGAGATGACGCCGTCGCCCGTTAAGGAGTGGGCGACGGCTAATGACATTGAAATTCTTCAGCCAGAGCGCCTGAAAGATGAGGAATTCATTTCTAAACTAAAAGCCAAAAACTCCAAACTATTTATAGTGGCAGCCTACGGTAAAATCATCCCAAAAATTATTTTGGATTTACCAGCTATTGGTTCCTTTAATATTCATCCATCACTTCTCCCAAAATATCGCGGTCCTTCCCCACTTCAATATCAGATTTTAAATGATGAAAAGGAAATTGGAACAACTATTATTAAAATGGATGAGGAAGTCGACCATGGACCGATTTTAGTACAGGAGAAAGTAGATATTCCGGATTGGCCAGTCTCTTTCAAAAAACTGGAGAAAATAATGGCGGAGACGAGCGCCAGAAAACTGGCCGAGATTTGGCCAGCTTTCTGGCGCTCGTCTCTTCCGTCACTAAAAGATCAAGATCATTCCGTAGCCACTTTCACCAAAATGATCACTAAAGAGGACGGGTTGCTTAAGACAGAAGACGATAGTTACCAGAATTATTTAAAATATCTGGCTTTTGAAGAATGGCCTGAAACTTATTTTTTCCAGGAAGGCGAAAACAAATCGGTGCGCCTCAAAATCAAAGAGGCGCACCTCCAAAACAATCAATTCATTATTGATCGCGTCACCCCGGAGGGAAAATCAGAGATGTCTTACGAAGATTTTCTAAAAGGTTTCTGAATCAATTTCCGCTGAAGGATTAGCCAGATGGCCGCCCAGAGCATTAGCTTTGTAAGCGGCAAAAACTAAAACGGCGGTAATTAAAACGCATCCCACTAATACAAAAGTGGAAACCCATCTGTCGGCCCGTTGATTAAAATTAAATGATTTCATCTTCAGTATCTCCCACCTCTTCTCTTCCCCACAAACCCCTAATCATGGCTTTCATGCGTTGCCCTCCGCTGCGTATACTCCAGCGCTGCTTTCTCTTTCGTTTTCGTAGTTCCCGCAAAAGCTCATCTCGAGCGTCATCAATGGCAGCATATAAATCCTCGGTTTCTGAGACAGCTCGGAGACAATTGCTGCCGATACAGAAATTAATTTCTGCCCGAAAAACGTCGCCTTGCCTATGATGATTAGTACTTTTCCCTAACTCAACATTTACTAAAACCGTGTCTGGATCAGTGTCTTGAACAAATCTCTCTGTCTTCTCTAGACGTTTGTCCAAATAATCGGAAATAGCCTCCGACATTTCCATGTTAGTGGCTTTAATAGTGATGCGCATAAGCTAAATTTGAAAATTTATAAAGTTCTTAAGATTATAAATAGGTCGAGGCTAATAAATTATTTTTGATAGCGAGTATAAAGACCAATTAATTCCGTCTGTTGAAGAATGTGACCTTGCATAGCCGCTTCCACTTCAGCTTTAGTAGATCCTTCCGGCAAAGTTAACTTAGTATCAAGAGAATAGAGTTTGAAATGATAATGGTGCGTGCCGTTTGGCGGACATGGTCCGGTATAAGTCAAATTATTGGCTCCGCCTTTGCCAGCAGTACCGAGCGGCTCTTTCCCCTCTTCAATTGTCAGCGTTCGCGGATCAATATTGAATTTAACCCAGTGATCAAAGGTATGACCCACTACCGAAGCAGCATCCGGGTCATCTACAATTAAGACCAGAGACTTGGCGTTTGGATCAGTTCCCTCAATTTTTAAAGGAGGAACAATGTTTTCGCTATCACAAGTGTATTTAGCCGGTATATTACTATTATTGGAAAAAGCCAAACTAGAGAGATTAAGTGCCATATTATTATTTTTGTTATTGCTAATAACGGCCTCGCGAGAGGTGCTTGAAAGACCGTTTGGACTATTTAGATTGGACGATTGGCTGCCTAAATATATGACAATCACCAACACCACAACAGCAAAAACGATAAATAAAAAGTCCTTAAAACTCATGAATTGATTATATCAAAAATAAAATGCTCCATCGCTGGAGCCTAGCTAGAGTCCGTGGTTAGAGTTCTTTCCAACCTCTCTAAAAGACGGGTTACCCAGTCATTCCAGCCCAATTCATGATCCTTAAGTGGTCGATCGTCTTCCCTTCTAGCCTTCTCAATATTCTTTTGAGGCGTCAACATTTGACCATGATTTTGGCCGTGACCAGTGCAAAAGGTTAAGTTCCGGGTTTCCAAAACCTCTTGCTGGCAATACTCAATTCGATGAATGAGCTTGCCATATGGTTCATTAGGTACTTCTACACGAACGAAGTGCGCATTGAACTCGTCTGGGAACAAACAGCGAATAATTTCTTGGTACCGATACGCATAATCTTCTCTAACGTAGATTAATTTCCCCTGATCGCAATGTTTACATCCGCTTCCTTTGCATTCTTTGCAATCCTGAAGTGGAGCAAATTGTCTAAGATTACGAGCTACCCAGATTAGATGTAAGCGTTGAGTACCAGGTCTTACCCCTGATCGATGCATTTTGAGATTCCTTTCTACCTTAAAATTTATTATAGGAAAGATAAAAGTCAACAACCTAAGATTTCTCTAGGTCTTGGAATGGGTCTTTCTCCACTCTATTAATCGGCCAGCTTTCCGCTCCATTTTATCCGCGGACCGAATGAATTTTTTATTTCCTTTCGGAATGATGGGTGTGTGACTAGAGTTTTCGAGTAAATCGTTTAAAAAGCCAAGGTTTTTTTCTGCCGTCACCCAACCCGCGGTTAATTTTTTAAGATTAAAAGGCTTTGAAGAATAACTGATTAAAGCTTTCCTACCATTTTTGTCGTTGAAGTATTCATGAAAGTAAGAAAGGGCCAGTTCGCGCAAGTTCTGAAAAATCGGATCTCGAAATCGGATAGTGGCATGATTTGATTTGCTGATGGCTCCCCAATATCCGTTTTGCTTATAAAGGGCTACCACGTGACTATCATCTCCTTTGGCTTTCAAATCTAAAATGAGTGCTTCTTGTCCATGAAGCCAGAGGGTCAGAGCCGCTAACACCGCCCCCTCCAGACAATGTGCTTTCTTTTCTCGTAACACTCGCCGCGGTGACATTTGAGTGTCCCCATTTTTCTCCCAGTTAATCGCTAAGGTGTCCAGAAAATCTTGAATTTTAATTGGGGTATTTAGTTTTCTTAACACTTGAATTTCCTTCGGGCTCAAACCAATTTTTTCGGCTTTTTTATCAAAGCTCTGCTTTTTCATAGAAGTTATATTATCAAACATTTTTGCAAAATAGCCCAATTTTGCTATGATTTTGGCGTCTTTTACTAGGACACTATTCCGCGGTAGCTCAGAGGTAGAGCGATCGCCTGTTAAGCGATTGGTCGTAGGTTCGATCCCTACCCGCGGAGCCATTGACTTTTAGTTCAGTCTTTCTAAGCTAGTCTAAGAATGACACAATTGACTTTCTTTTTTGTCTGGCCAGTTTCCTTGCACATAGATTTGGCCGATAAAGTAATGGTCGCTCGAAGGACTAGATATGGAAATATCAAAGTCTATCGCAACACTACCTTAGGTGTCTGGGTAGTTACTTATCAGAAGCCAGTCTTTGGACCATCAGGCAGAATTGGGTGTTCGATTCTTTGCATATATCCTCAGCTATTTTTTTCTGGAAGGTCAGCTTGGACCTGTGCTAAAAATCTTCAAGTAGGTTATGCTCATCAAACGGCTGAAGACTTTTTCCAAAGTCTGTCTGGGTGGTGGGGTTAATCGATAGCCACACATTTAATGTGTGGCTTTTTATTTACCTTCCTCCAAAATCTCCACTCCCATATTGTCCCGAGCGCGGAGCAACATGAGAAAAGGCACTCTTCTTGGGTGCCTTTTCTCATATCTACGCTGGACCGTGAGGATTGAAAATGTAATGCGTAGGCTCGATAAATCTATGGCACAAAGCCGGGTGACCCGAATATTCCAACAATGTGAAATATTTTCCCTACCCATGGAGAATATTTGACATAATTCCAAACGGCATATAAATTATCAAATAGATACTGGTTGTAACAAACGTGAACCGATCGATGAAAATCGTAAGTAGCGTCCCTTTACGACCCCTCGATTTACAAACGTGAACCCTGTGCACAAGGCAAGTAACGTCCCTAACTTTGAGTGAGTGATCTCCCGTCTATTTGTATTCGTTGTATAATTTTCAAAAAAGCCTCATCGATTTCCATATCATGAGGCTTTCTCTATTTCTAAAAGATTCTAAATTCCTCTACAAGTCGGAGTAACGGAAAATACTCTTTTGCAGAGTATTTTTCCTTGTCTAATCTGGGACGATGATGTTAGGGAGTTAGGGGCGGAATACATGAAGAGATGACTCCCGTCTGGTCCATTCCTCCATAATATAATCGGCTTCCGTCTGCAGCAGATCGAATATTGCCAGTATTAATATTACCGTCGTCCATATATTTATCGAGAGCCAGAGCATTTGAAGGGCCTGGATTTTCTAAATCAAGTGAGTATGTGAAAGGGGTGTAGGGGGTGTGCTCCCAGTGAATATGATCATTGGGTGCAACTCCTAATGGATCTTTCTGCCACTTAAAGTAAGGTGCAGCCCACCCGGTTTCTGCCCCATCATCCCAAGCGTGATCAAAACATGGATAATCACCAGCATGGTCGGATTGATATAGTGCTAAAGCTTTAGATGTCTCTTTAAGGATAGAAGCGGTTTGAGTAAGCCTGGCTCTACTACGAGCAGTAGCTAAAGAAGAAAGAACTACTGATGATAATAATCCAATGATTGCGATCACTACTAAAAGTTCGATCAGAGTAAATCCCTTTTTTGAATTATTATTAGAATTTCTGCGATGCTTCATAAGGTTTGGGTGGTACTCTGTCGTTTCGACTGACATTCTTAAATATCAGAATTATGGAGATAATCACCGACAATAGGATCAACCCGAGTAGTAAAAAATTCGCCTGTTTAGAATTTCTTGCTATTTTTTGCCTTACCAGCCAAGAAATCATACTAGCTGTTTCTTTCTCCGACTGAGCTCTGTTATATAGAGCTGATGGACTATTTTTCTCTTCAAAAAACTCAACATCTGACATATTTATTTATTGTATCAAATATAGCAATCGAAAAAATAAATGATTTTCTTTAAGATATTTATCTATCTTTTAAATTTGTCCAAACACCTTTTCGCGATATTATAAATGCATGAAATACTCGCACAAAACAATAGGTCTTTTTCAGGCCGCTGGCATCATTTTATATGTATCCTTCTTTGCTTCTGTTATTCAGATGTTTTCCCAATCCCCTCTTAAGAATGTAGAACTGGGCCCCTTTTTGGCAATAATTATTTTTCTACTGGCTTTTATTGTTTCAGCTGTCATTTGTGGATCTATTTTTCTGGCCTATCCTCTTACTCTTTTCTTTGATAATAAGAAAAAAGAGGCATATAGAATTGTCGTCTGGAGCTTAGGCTGGCTCATCTTTTTCTTTTTAATCGTCTTGATTATCGTCCTTCTTTTAATAAGCAACTTTTGACTTTTGAATAAAAAGAGGGGGAAAAGGTCGTCAAAGAGGGCCTTTTCTATATACCGGCTGGCGGGGTTATTTTCTGGATACGAAGAACAACACCTTCGCCTGTTTCAGGTAGATTTGAATGCCAAATAGATTTAAGAGTTGCTTTGTGAAAAGCTGATTATTCTGTTAAATTAATATGAGAAAGTTTTATTAATTAATATTTAAATTATGAAAATAATTCCTTATTTGAGATTTAATGACGATAAATGTCGAGAAGCGTTTGATTTTTACAAAAATTGTTTTGGTGGAGAGATAACCTTTCAGACTGTTGGTGAGTCCCAGATGCCGGAAGAATATAAGACGGCGCCGGATAAAATAATGCATGCGACCCTGAAAAGTGGCGAGCTGGCCATTTATGGATCCGATATGATGAGAGATAAGGCCGTTATTGGTGATCAAATTGCTCTCACTTACGAACCAAACAATGAAGATGACGCCAAGGCAATTTTTGCCAAACTTTCGGAAGGTGGTGAGGTATTTCAGCCACTAGAGAAACAGTTTTGGGGCGCACTTTTTGGAATGGTAACGGATAAATACGGTATTGAATGGATGATTAATTATCAACTACCGGAATAAAAATATGAGTGAACAAAAAATCACTACATTTATCTGGTACGAGAAGGACGCAGAAAAAGCGGCTCAATATTATGTTGATGTCTTTAACAATAATCCGGCTAAGAAACAAACTTCAAAAGTCATCACAACTAGTGATTATAAAGAGGCTAGCGAAGAGGTTTCGGGACAAAAAGCCGGTACTCCGATGGTAATAGAGTTTAATCTCGAAGGTCAGGAGTTCATGGCCCTTAATGGCGGCTCATATTTAAAATTAAGCGGCGCCGTTTCATTGATGGTAGATTGCGAGACACAGGAAGAAGTTGATTATTTCTGGGAGAAGTTGGGGGAAGGCGGCGAGACCGGTCAATGCGGCTGGATCAATCGGGATAAATTCGGAATGACTTGGCAGATTGTGCCATCGGCACTCGGCAAGCTAATGAGTGATCCGGATGAAGAGAAATCTGAACGCGTCATGAAAGCCATGCTTGGAATGACTAAAATTGACATTGCGGGTCTGCAAAAAGCCTACGATAATAAATAATCGTTTGGCTGATAGAAAATTCGGCGACCTTCGGTCGCCGAATTTTCTATATCAAAAAAATAATCAAACAAATTATTCCCGCCGCCACGCAATAAATGGCAAAAGGCTTGAGAGTCTTTGACTTGAAAAATCTGATCAAGAACCTGACAGAAAAATAAGCAGCAATAGCGGCCGAAACCGCTCCTATAGTTACAGTCTTTAGAAGGGCGGGATCCGCTATTTTAAATAGCGCCGGTAATTTCAAAATGGCAGCCGCTAAAATAAGAGGGGTGGCCAGCAAAAATGAAAACCGAGCGGCATCCTCATGGTGATAGCCCGCCAATAAGCCTCCGGCCATCGTCGTCCCAGTGCGGGAAAAGCCTGGAATTAAGGCTAGCGACTGGCTTAGGCCAATCCACAGAGAAGACGACCATCTCATCTTTGAAAGTCTTTCATCCCCACCTTCAGTCGTTCTTACATTATTCCTATTTCTAATTATTTCCGCCCACCAGAGCATCATTCCATTTAAAATTAAGACTACTGCTACCAGCAAGGGCACGGCTAAAATATTTTGGATTTTTTTCTGAAATAAGAGACCGAGAAGACCGGCCGGAGCGGTGCCAAGAATGATTAACCAGCCGAGGCGCCCATAATAATTATCTTTTAGATTTCTCTTAAATAGCGATCTTATCACCCCTCCGATTATTAAAATCCAATCTTTCAAATAAAAGAGGAAAAGGATTATAGCGGTGGCAAAATGGGTAGCTACTAAAAAAATCAGAAAATTGTCATTGCTCTGATCAATCTGCCACTTTAAAATCTGCGGCAGCAAAACGCTGTGACCTAAGCTAGAAATGGGAAAGAGCTCACTAATACCCTGCCCTATCCCTAAAATCAGTGCTTGATAAAAAGTAAGCATTTATGGCATCTATCTTAAGGGGACCCATTCCTTGGAATAGGCTCGGTCAAAAATTAAAAAATAGAAATAGTTCAACATCCATAAGGAAAGCAATTTGGGCCAGCCGATTTGGTGAGCTCGTCTGCCCGTGTGGTAAACAATCAAATTAGGCTCAAAAAAAGTGTGTCCAATTTTTGAAAGTCTGTTAAACATATTAAAATCCTCATTGGCTACCAGATCGTTCCTAAAACCGCCGACCACCTGAAAAGCGCTTCTCCTAATCATTTGAAATTCTCCGACGGATTCACCAACACCAAAGTAATTGTTCATCAGACGGATTTTTAGATTCACTAGTTCAAAGATAAACCGGTCGGCTAAAGTCTCTAGCTGAGCAAAAACCCGAAGGTTGGTAGTGAGAGCAGTCAAATCTGGATCATCCTCAAAGTGCCCTTGAGCCTTTCTTAAAAAGATATCGGCGTTTTCTAGCTGACAATCCGCATCTAAAAAGATTAGATAATCGCCGGAGGCCATGGCAGCACCCGCATTCCGGCCGGCTGCAATAGTTTGGCGACTGACTCCGGAATATACAGCTACTTTTCGAGTGTACTTTTTAGCTATACTTACGGTCTTATCGGAACTGCCGCCATCGGAAATAATTATCTCGTGAGGTAGAGTTAAATTTCTTTTAAGGCTCTGAAGTGTTTCTTCTAAGACCTTCTCTTCATTTAGGGTCGGAATAATGATGGAGATCATGAATATTTTTTAACAATTCTACCCTTAAGATATTTGCTGAACCCAAGAAGGATTAGAAATATTAAGATCATTATAGCAATGAAGCTAATTTTACCCAACCAATTGTTTACGCGCGCATATCCTTCTCCCAGATAATAGCCAATTACCATTAAAAAGGCAGTCCAGAAAAACTGACCAAAGACGTTCAACGCCAGATAACGCCTAAAGGGAATCTTGACTAGACCGGCCGTGAAAAGAATTACCGGCGCAAACCCTAACCCCATGGTTAGCTTGGAAATGGTTAAGATCTTATTCTTATATTGATGGAAAATTCTTTCAGCCGTGGCAATAGCATTTTCCGTAATGCTGAAAAAATGACCGAACCGGCGAACGAAACGATGACCAAAATTATGCCCTAACCAATACCAGAAAATGTCCCCCAACAAATCTCCTAACATTAAAGCAAGGTAGAGCGGTAAAAAATCAAAGAGACCCAATCTCCACAGAAATCCTCCGAGCATCATAATTAGAGGACCCTCAAACAGAGCAATGGGAACGATTATGATGTAGCGATAAGTCAGGATGAGATTAAGCATGACTCTTTAGAAAGTTTCTTTGGCAAAATAATAAATATAAGTGAAAAAAATTTTGATCAATCCTTCCTTACGAAAACGACGCGCCGAGGTAGCCATGGTTAAATCATTAGAATAAATAATTCTACCCACTTTGGAAAGACGCCTCGCGGTGTTTGTATCGTCACCATAAAAAAGAATGGATGTGTCGTAGCCACCAATTTTCTCTAAAGCAGAGTTTCGCAGCAGGCAATTTCCTCCTATTAAGATTGCTCCAGCGTGGAAGAATGCGAGAAATTGATGAATAAATTTATAAAAGATTTTTTGGATTAAGAGACTGAAAAATTTAAAAACGGGACTGACGTCAAAGAAAATATAAGGACCCGTAACAGCTACGATTTTTGGATTATTAAAACATTCGGTTCCTAACCTTAGCCAGTCAGGATGAGGTCGACAATCGGCGTCGAGCGAGGCAATGATTTCGCCGGATGCGGCAAGGCGCCCGCGTTCGCGGGCGCCTTGCACTCCGAGCTTTGGCTCAACCAGAACCTTCACAGGGAAACCCCGACTAACCTCTTCCGTTCGATCCGTGCAGGCATTACAGACCACAATTACTTCAAAATCCGAAGAATGCTGGTTCAAAATTGCCTTAAGAGTTTCTGAAATATATTTTTCTTCGTTGTGAGCGGGAATGACAACCGAGACCTTCATTACTGATTAGGGTTAGCGGCGGTAACGTTAAAGTAAATGATGTTGCTGGTACCGTTGGCATTTCTTACTGCTACCGGATATGGTCCCGGTCCTACTACCACACTATTGGTACCGCAAACGCCGTTGACGCAGGACTTGATGGTAGATGGCACGGTAAAGCGAATGTGTTGGTTATCGTTTGAGCCGGAATTCCCGAGATTGTAGCCATTAAACTCCACGGAATTGTTGAGAAGATCAAAATTATAACCATTAATAGTTACGATAATACCTGTCTTGCCGGAAGAAGGGGTTAAAGAAGAGATGATAGGAACTTTCTTAGCCGTAGTTGGAGGATTTTGGTTGGAATTTCCTGATCCCGTTGTTGCAGAATTTCCGGTATTAGCTGGATTTCCACTTAAAGCATTCTCGGTGGAAGAACTTTGATTGGCATTACCCGGAATGCTGGAACGATTAACTGTAGCCACAATTCCCCACAAGACTAACACTAGTAAAATGATTATTAAGACTGTCCAAATCCATTTTTGAGAATCGCTATTCATATTAAATGTTAATTAATAATTTTTAAATAAAAGGAGCCAAAAAGCTCCAAAACTACGTTCCTGGTGTTTGGCTGTTCTTGCCAGCCTGATTAGGCGCCTGGTGGGTACGCATCGATTCATCTCCAGAGCGGTTGAGGATCTTGAGATTGAGATCTTCCTTATTACGGCGCCTCGTATAGATAATGAAACAGACACAACAAGCCAGAATCATTAGTGGGGCAGCCACGTAATGTTCCTTGACCATTTGAACTATGGAAAAAGCTATGGTATTCATTTTCTTCTATTGAAAATGCTACAACTTTCCATTGGGAAGTCAATAAGTCGATGTTTAATTTTAAGGTGAGGTGATTTTCAAGCCATTATCTCCCCAGAAAACTTGTGAGTTTAAAATGGTGCTTACTTTTGAGCTAGTGGCTCCCGTAAAAATGTCATATTGGTTTCCAGTCTTCTTTACTGAAACAATTTCACAAGAGCTGCTGCCGACTTCTATGGTGGACGATCCACTATAGTTTGGATTTTGAGCAAGTCTTACAAAAGTTACTTCCACGCAACTTTCGGCCAGAATTTCGCTTTCGGCTTTGGCTGCACTTCGATAAATGTTTATCAAAGCTTCGTAGATTGGTTCTGAGCTGTTTAGGACGCTCGGGATTAACAAACTAGAAATTAGAATAACTGATATTAAGGCGACGAATCCCCTGTCTCTTTTCATGGCAAACTTTTCAAAAACTGGAAATTGGTTTCTTCAAGTCTTTCGGCTATAGCAGCTAGGCGAATATTTTCCTTATTAATCTGAAAAACCAGAGTAAATAAAGCTGTCATCACTAAATTGATGATAGCGATGTAAATTAAAATCTCCAATAAAGTAAAACCTTTGGCTTGTTTCATTTCGGCTGAATAATAATTAATCCCGTTTGATTTAAGATCGAAATGTAAATCGTCTGACCACTACAGCTAAGACCAGTGCCTTTAGCCGGCAGATTTAGCGAGTAAATCTGCTTAAGATTTTTTAAATCACTGCTGTCATATATAAAAAAGTTATGATTTGTAAGAAGTAATAATCTTTGAGGCAAAGCCAAAAGAGCGTTGATACTGTCTCCGATAGTTTTGGTGCCAATTAGCTCGAGAACCGGTAAATGAGCGAGCGATAAAATATACAATTCGCTCTTGCCGACCGTTCGGCCCAGAAACAGGATCGAGCGATCTCGGGCCAAACTTTTGCCGTTGCCTGAACCACCGGTGGCATCAAAATTATTCAGTAAAATCAGCTTTGAGCTGGTAGCTACATCGAGTAGCGTTAATTCTGCATTGTTAGGGGTAGCTAAAAAAAGATAATGAGAAAATCCATAAATACTATTTATAGCGGCGTTCGTTTCCCATTTTCCTACTTCCGCGGGCGCGGTCGGATTTGAAACATTAATAATATGCAGTTCTTCAATCTGACTTTTAGCCGTTCCAAGAAAAAGAAAGTTCTGATGAAAAAAAAGAGAGCTCGTGATAGTCGTCTCATCGCTATAATCTCCGGGCAATTTATAGCTTTTGAGAATTGTGGGTTTAGTTGGATCGCTAATATCGGCAATCTGAAGCTGACTGTTTATACTGCTATTTCCAAGATAAGCGATACTTCCAGCCACTTGAATGCTGGTGAGGCCCGGTCCCGTGTCTAATGCTGACAGAATTTTCGGATTGGCTGGGTCTTTCACCTCAATCACAAACAAATCATTTGGGTCGGCCAGCTTATTTCTAGGGTCGGCATTGTTGGTTGTCAGATAGACTAAATTTCCGACAGACCAGAGGGCGGTTGCCTGATTGCCGTAACCAAGATCCGGTCCTTGTGAGACCGCCGCATTTTGCCAGTTTTCAGTTCCGTTCAGCCAACAATCATGTGAACCAATGGCATCGTTAAAGTTACTAACCAAAGTGGACTCTTCGAGGTGTTGGGGTCTTTTTCGATAGAACCAGTTGAAGCCTACGATGAGTCTTTTAGTAAAATTATCAATTTCTTCAGTAGTAATGTCTTCTTCGAAAGTAGAGGCGTGAGTGGTGGTGGCAATATTGTTATAAAAATCTTCGCTTAGAAGATGCTTGTACTTATCCATCTCCCTTGCTCCCAAAGTCAGTGCTTCTAAATAAAGACTGGCTCTCGGCAAAGCGGTTTGATTATTAAAGAAGACCGTGATCAAGGCGCTGGCAATAATTCCAAAGATAAAAATAGCCAAGAGAAGCTCAATGAGAATATTCATCGGTTCAGCCCGGAAGTTAGCTGGTAAATTGGTAAAACAATTGAAAGGGCTACTAAAGTGACAATAAGACCAATAAAGATCATTAAGGCCGGTTCAATCAAAGATGTTAGCCGTTTTAATATCTGGTCTAGTTCCCGCTCGTAATGCCGGTTTAGGCGCTCGAAAATTTCCGGCAATTGTCCGGTTTTTTCGGCAATTTGAATCATCTCGCAAAAGAAAGCCGGAAATTTCAGGGAAGCCTTTTCCAGGGACACGTACAATTCCTTTCCCTCTTCCAAGTCATCTAGAATTAGTCCATAACATTGTTGAAGAAAATCATTCTTCGAACTTTTATTTACGAATTGAAGAGCGGCGGTTAGGGAAAAATGATTTTTCAGGAAAAGTTCCATTGACTGGCATAGATTGATTAAAAGATTGTTTAGAAGAAAGGTTCGGACTATCGGTAAGCGAAATTTTATTTTCTGCCAGTTAAACCTTAGGATGATAGATTTTCTGACAGATGTTTGAAAGACGAAAATTAAAATACCGAAAATACCGAGTAATATCAGACCGAACTTTTTTAGGAAATAATTTAGAAAAAGCAAAAGGCGTGTCGGTAAAGGCAAGGTCCCTCCAAAACTCCCGAGTAACGGTAAGATTTTCGGAAAGACAAAACCGATCAAAAAAAGTGACATACTGATGGATAGAGCCAGAATAAGAATCGGATAAATTAAAGCGCTAATTATTTTTTGCTGATTTTCCTTTCTTTTTTCCAAATAGAGAGCGGCACCTTCCAGCCTTAAAACCAAATTGCCGCTCTTCTCTCCTACCCTCAGCATATGTATGGCAACGTCGTCTAATTTTCCGCTCTCTTCTAAACTCTGCGCCAGGGTTTTACTTTCTTCCACATCCACCGCCAAATCTTCCAAAATTTTTAAGTAGGTCTTTCTAGATTTTTGATTGTTTCCCCGCATCATATCTATGGCCCGTGCCAAGGGGATATTAGCCCCAAGTAAAAATCCGAGTCGACGTAGAAAATCGATTTGATCGCTAATTTTAAGCTTCTTCATAAGTCACTCTTAAAACTTCAGTCATGGAGGTTTGCAACTTGTCGACTTTTTGGTAACCGTCTTCTCTTAGAGTTAAAAATTTGCCTTCCTCGGTTAATTTTGAAAGGTTCGTCCACTGGCTGTTTCGAATTAAATCACGAAGATAATTATCTATTTCCAAGACTTCAGCGATCACTAACCGGCCACTAAAACCGCTACCTCGACAGACGAGACAATTTTTCTTTTTAGGCAAATGATTTTTTGCCCCACATTCAGAGCAGGACCTTCTCACCAGACGCTGGCTGATCACCATTGAAAGACTGGAAGCAATGGCATAAGGCTCAATCCCCAAATCCAAAAGTCGATTGAGGGTGAGGAGGGCGGAATTAGTGTGCAAACTGGAGAGAATTAAATGGCCGGTCATAGAGCTGCCGAAAGCTAAACGAGCGGTTTCTCGATCACGAATTTCTCCAATCATAATAATGTCCGGATCCTGTCTTAAAACGGAACGCAAGGCATTCGAAAAATTGAAAAGTGAGTAAGAGTTTACCGGAATCTGAACCACGTTTTCTACGGCATATTCAATCGGGTCCTCAATACTAACCATGGAGGTCGGTTTTTCTTTTAATAACTCCAAGAGAGTGTAAAGGGTAGTGGTTTTACCGGAACCAGTCGGGCCCGTGATTAAAATCATGCCACTATTTTTCTTCACAATATTTCTTAGAAGAGTACAGTGATTCTGATTAAAACCTAAGTCTTCTAGGGTTGAACCTTGATGAGATTTTCTGAGTAAGCGCAAAACGGCGTTAGTACCGTAGTAAGTCGGAATTAACGAGAGGCGGATATTAATGCGCTCTTTATCAGACTGGAAGAAGAAACGACCGTCTTGGGCAGCTTGATGTTCGTCAGTTCGAACTTCGGCCAAGACTTTCAGGCGAAAGATTATAGGCGGCCCAAGTTCTTTAGGAAGAATGTATTTCTCCTCAAGTAAACCGTCTATTCGAAACCTTATTCTGAAAGACTCTTCAGCTGGATCGAGGTGAATATCAGAGGAGTGTTGCCGAAGAGCCTCTTTTAATAAAAACTCAACTAAATCAGAGACGGGAAGATGTCTAATTTGGATTGATGCATCCTGAAGCATTTTGGAATTATAAAAGTGCTTCCTAAAGAACCGTTAAAGATAAAATAAAAAATCCCGCATTCGCTGATACGAATGCGGGAAAAATTGCCTAATTTTTGGCCAGAAGCGGAGCTCCGGACTTGCTGAAAAACCATGAAGATTTTCCTTGGGCCAGTCGTAGGGCTTCATACGCCACCGCCTTTTTCTCACTTACGAAGAGGTGCGAGTAAGGGAGTGGTCCTTTGTATTTACTGACTATCACCCGACCCGTGTCGGCGCCAGAATGCGGCCTTTCGCAAAAGTCAAACTTCCAGAGACCGTTTCGAGAAACATCACTTTTCTGTCGATCAGTTACGATAAATGGCAATAAGGTACCGTCATCCATAACCTTGAATACCGCACTTCCCAGCGGTACCCAGTATGGAGCGGCACAATGACCAACAGGATTTTCTTTGGAAATCACAGTGAGTCGATCGCCAGCTGCGGTTTTACGCTTACGCGTCAAACCATCACCGGCGGCAACGAGACATTTCTTGACCTTGCTCCAGCGAGTTTCAAACCAGTTATACCACGTAAGTCGAGCCCGAAAGCAGATCACATCCACTTTCTGAAAAGCAGTGGCGATTTGCCGGCGCGTTCCTTCGATGAAGAGAACTTTCGGAAAACCGGGCTTGGTGACTTGTTGAGCGACGCTCCGACTGACTTGAGTGGGAGTCTTCGGGGTAGGGATTGCTGGAGAGATCTTGTGAGGAATATATGGGCGAAGAGGAGTGGGTTTGGAGATATTTGAGGCTTGAGCATCAGGTTGAACTGAGGCTTGGGCCGCCAAAATCGAGCCAAAAATCATGCTAACAACGAACTTTTTTTTCATCTGCTGTTTCCTTTCAGGTTGAGTTTTAGCGATGAGTGCTACTCTGGACATTATCACATGCTTTCTAAAAGTCAAGAGAAAGGTCCTAAAACCCGGCTTAAACTTACCTATTACTCTGATAGAATATTTGAATGTCTCTTCTTCTATTTTTAAAGGCCACAGAGATAATTCCCGCTTTTGGTCTTTTTGGCATATTTTTAGCCATTTTTGCGGAATCGGGACTTTTTTTCGGGTTTTTCCTGCCGGGTGATTCCCTTCTCTTTACGGCCGGTCTTTTGGCCTCGGAAGGTCAATTAAATATCGTTGTTCTTATAATCGGCACTTTTCTGGCAGCGGTTTTGGGTGATAGCGTTGGCTATGCCTTTGGAAAGCGAGTCGGGCCGCGGCTCTTTAAGCGGCCCGACTCGTTTTTTTTCAAAAAAGAATATGCGGAGCGGGCGGAAAAGTTTTATGAGCGACATGGCAAGTCAACAATTATTCTAGCGCGTTTCATTCCTATTATCAGAACTTTCGCTCCAATTATAGCCGGAGTTGGTCAAATGAAGTACCGAATCTTTCTAGGTTACAACGTTGTTGGAGGTTTAATCTGGACGGTCTTGCTTTGTAGCCTCGGATATTTCTTGGGTAAGACTGCCCCAAATATTGATAAATATTTATTACCCATTATTTTGGGAATTATCATTCTTTCTTTTCTTCCTCCCATTTTTCAATATTGGCGGAATAAGAAAAACTAGACTAGTGAAAAATTATCTGTTAATTTTAAGGGATGAAAAATCTTCTGAAGGAATTTAGAGAGTTTGCCGTCAAAGGAAATGTTATTGATTTGGCCGTTGGTGTTATTATTGGGGCCGCATTCAACACTATCGTTACTTCTCTGGTAAATGACATCATCTCTCCTTTAATTAGTCTGGTTACAGGCAAGCTGGATTTCTCCAACCGTTTTATCGCCGTCTCTTCTCATCATTACAATACGATCGCTGAGGCCAAATCAGCCGGAGTAGCCACCGTCAATTACGGCCTTTTCATCAATAACGCCATTAATTTTGTCATTGTGGCTTTTGTCATTTTTCTTTTTGTACGAGAGATAAATAAAATGAAACGGAAAGCGCCGCCACCGGAATCAAACACCAAACTTTGTCCGTTCTGTCAGACTATGATCTCCAACAAGGCAAGCCGTTGCCCCAATTGCACGAGTCAGCTCGGTGAGTCGGTCACTTAGCCAGAAACTAGCTGTCTAAACGTCTATAATTTTGTACAATTAGACTTTATTAGCTAAGAAACATACCATGAACATTGATGCTGCAATTGCCATTATTCAATGGCCCATTGGGATTACTATGTTAGTCTTTGGTATTCATCAGATGAGCAAACCCGCTGAATGGTTTAAGTTTTTACCAGCTTGGGTTAGTAAAATTTCTCCTATTAAAAACCCTGCCACAGAAATGAGAATTCATTCTCTCGGCAATATCATTTTTGGGCTCTTCCTAATGTTTCCGTTCGGCGCCATGCTGGTCGCTGCTTGGATTGCCTTCATTTGGTGGCTAACTATCGTGCCTTTTGCCTGGCGAGTAGATTGGGCTTTAGGCATGCGAGATCTCTGTATTACTTTGGCTCTGGGAGCTTTGATTTTTTTGCTATAAAAAATAAGCCAATAGATAAAGAAAAATGCCGGGCGCTTCGCGGCCGGCCTTTTTCTTACTTCCCTGCCTCAAACTCCATATTTCTATTCAGCCTCGAAAGTATCTCCCGTCGCTCATTTAAAATAAGATCTTTAATTTTTTCCGGCTCTTTCACTTCTTCGATAATGAATTGCTCTCCTTCCATTTTTACCAATAGCGTTCCGTAGTTAAAAACTTTAGCTAATCCTTTAGTTTTTATAAGTTCCACCTCCCTCACTCTATCCAAACGGTAATAATTAATCCGTCGGCGAAACATTCCGTATTGTTCTACATCAATTACTCGCCCATCGGTAATAATCCAAACATCCAGATAATAATCGCTCCAAGCAATAAAGAAAAGGATCCAGACAAAGAGTAGCCACAACATATATAAGCCTATATTTAAGAAAAGCGGACTCTTAGTAACTCCAAACAAATCGTAGACCTTCAGGCTCAGACCGCTTCGATAAGCAATGTAAGGCAAAATGGCGGCAATGATTAAAAATAATGTCTCCAGTGTGAAAGCTAAACTGTATCTCTTTAAAACCAGTTTAATTTTTTCTCCCTGATCGTACTGAATCATAAATTGGCGTTAAATAAAATAATAGAGATAGCGGCAAAACCTAACAAGAAAATGGAAAGAATGTAGTATATAAATTCGGCAAATCTTAAGTTGCTATTTTGAATACCGTAATTTTTCCATTGTCGGGAAAAGATAAAACTCATAATTACAAAGAGAAAGAAAAGTAAAAGCCATAAGAGCCACAGAGATTGCCGGGCGTTAAGAGAAAAAATTGAAATATTTTGAATAAGAGACATCTGTGATAAATTATTATAGTCCGTAAAGTCCCGAAGGTCCATAAAGTTTATAAAGTAAATTGCTTTAAGAACTTTCTGTGATCTAAGACTTTATGGATTTATTTTTATGGAAATCCGCAATATCGCCATTATAGCCCACGTTGATCACGGCAAAACCACTTTGACCGACGCTCTGATGCGCCAGACCGGCATAGTGGGCGAAGGAATTAGTATGGATTCGAACGCTCTGGAGCAAGAGCGCGGCATTACTATTTATGCCAAAAACACTTCAGTCATGTACAAGGGCACAAAAATAAACATTGTCGATACTCCGGGACATGCCGATTTTGGCTCGGAAGTGGAACGCGTGCTTCGATCAATTGATTCGGTTCTATTGGTAGTGGACGCTCAGGAAGGGCCAATGCCGCAGACTAGATTTGTGTTAAAAAAATCCTTGGAATTGGGCCTTAAACCAATTGTTATTCTGAACAAGATTGACAAACCGGCCGCCAACCCGAACTGGGCACATGACCAGGTTCTGGAACTATTTCTTGATCTTGGTGCGAACGAAGAGCAGCTCGATTTCACTACCGTCTACGCCATCGGTCGTGATGGCATCGCCAAGAGAAATCTAGCCGACCAATCAGAGAACTTAGATCCCTTGCTTGATGTGATTTTAGAAAAAATACCGGCTGCGGCCTCCGACACAACTGCTGTCCTGACAGCCCAGCCTTTCAATCTTGGATATGACAATTTTCTCGGGCGTCTGGCTGTAGCGAGAATCTATAGCGGCACCCTGAAAACCGGCCAGACTGTTTTTATAAAAAAACCAAGTGGCGAAAGTCGAAGCGGCAGAATTACCAAACTCTTTACCTTTGAAGGAATCGCCCGTAAAGAAGTGGGAGCGGCTCCGGCCGGCGACATCGTTCTGGTCGCCGGCCTCTCCGATATCTTCATTGGTGAGACTATCACCGACTCGGAAGATCATGCGCCCCTCCCTTCCATCAAAATAGACGAGCCTACTATTTCGCTTAATTTCTTAGTAAATGATTCTCCCTTTGCCGGCCGCAGTGGAAAGTTTGTCACTTCCCGTCAGATTCGCGAGCGACTGGAACGAGAGCTTGAAGTCAATGTCGGTCTGCGAGTGGAATTTGATCAAAACGACATCTTTAAAGTTTACGGCCGCGGTGAGCTCCATATCGCCATTTTGCTTGAGAATATGCGGCGTGAAGGATACGAGCTTCAAGTTTCCCAACCTCACGTAATCATTAAGGAAGAAAATGGCCAGAAATTGGAGCCCTTTGAAGAAGCGGTTATTGAAGTGCCGACCGAGGCTTCAGGAGCGGTAATTGAAAAATTAGGCAAGCGAAAAGGCATTATGACTAACATGAAACAAGATGGAAATGTCATCAGAATGATTTTTGAAATACCGACTCGCGGACTCCTTGGCCTGCGAAATCAGTTCGTCATCGATACCAAGGGCGAAGGTTTACTCTCCAGCCGTTTTCTGGAATTTCGACCGTATGTTGGCCCAATTGAAAAACGCGAGGTTGGCTCCATGACTTCCATGGAAAATGGCAAGTCTTTGGCTTTTGCCCTTGGCAATCTTCAGGACCGAGGGCTTCTATACATTGGCCCGGGTACGGAAGTTTATGAAGGAATGGTTATTGGAAACGTCACTAAAGGTGATGAGCTTGATGTTAATCCAACTAAAGGCAAGCAGCTTACCAATATGCGAGCTTCCGGCTCCGACGAAACTATATATTTAACGCCCCCGCTTGAAATCACTATTGAGCGAGGTTTGGAAATAATGAATGACGATGAGTATCTCGAAGTTACTCCAAAAGATGTTCGCATCCGCAAAAAGTTTTTGAGTAAGACTGAGCGCGCTAAGATGGCGAGACAAGAAAAATAAAATCCGTTATTTCTTCGCTTAAAAAGTCAACAGCCGCGCCTTGCGGCGCGGCTGTTGACTTCTGAATTCCCGCCTTCGCGAGAATGACAGATTTAGTAGCTTCGTCTGTCGCCTCCTCCGAATTCTCGGCGAGGTCGATCAGTCATCGGTCGGGCCTCATTGACAGTCAGTGTTCGACCGTCAAGGTCCTTTCCGTTGTACATGCTGATAGCTCCTTCGGCATCGGCGTCTTCCATTTCGACGAATCCAAAACCTCGTGAGCGACCAGTCATTTTGTCGGTAATAATATTGGCGGATACCACTGAGCCAGCTTTTGAAAAAGCGTCTTTCAGGCTGTCAGCGGTAGTAGTCCAAGACAAATTACCAACGTATAATTTCTTTGCCATTTTTATCTAAGTTTACTTAACTTGGATCGAGACGACCCTTCTCTAACAGATCTAAGTAACCTTAGATAACCTTCGAGAAAATCTACGATCAGATACACTATAGCACGATCTCCCACATAAGGCAAACTTCTCTCCTCTGTGATAAAATTAAAAACTAATGAAGAATTCTGATAAAAAATCATCTAAGATTTCCACCGAATCATATAAGGGAGTTCGGGATTTTTACCCTGAAGACTGGGCGGCGGAAAAATATATTTTTGAGGTCTGGCGAAAAACGGTTGAGAGTTTCGGGTACGTGGAATATAACGCTTCCCCGCTCGAGCCGTCCGAATTATATGAAGCCAAAACCGGTGAAGAAATTGTAAACGAGCAAACTTATAAATTCATCGACCGTGGCGAGCGAAGCGTGACGCTGCGGCCGGAAATGACGCCGACAGTGACCAGAATGATTGCCGCCAAAAAACGCGAGCTCTCCTTTCCACTGCGCTGGTATTCCATTCCCAATCTTTTTCGATATGAAAGACCTCAACGCGGAAGATTGCGCGAACATTACCAGCTAAACGTTGATATCTTTGGCATCTCTTCCCTCGAAGCGGAAATTGAAACTCTGATTTTAGCCAATCAGATTATGAAAAATTTTGGGGCAACTGAAAAAGATTTTGAAATTCGCCTCTCCAGCCGAAAACTCTTAAACGCAGTCTTCAACAACTGGTATGAACTGGAGCCGGAGCAATCAAATGCCTTGCGGCGTTTGATTGACAAGAAAGCCAAGATGTCGGAGGCGGAATTTAATCAAAAAGCCGAGGAGGTTGCCGGAAAAGCCTTTAATTTCTTGGATTTTGCCAAGGATAGCGTTGATTATCAGGAGGCTATGGCCTTTCCGGAGATCCGACAGGCTAAAGAGGAGCTTGACAGCATTATTGACATTCTCGAGCAAAAAGGGATTTCGAATGTCAAAATTGATTCACATTTAGTACGCGGCTTTGATTATTATACCGGTCTGATATTCGAAGTCTTTGATACCAATGCGGAAAACAATCGCTCGCTTTTTGGTGGTGGCCGTTACGATGATCTTTTGGAAATTTTTGGAGAAGAAAAAGTGCCGGCCGTCGGATTTGGTATGGGTGACGTGACTATTTTGAATTTTCTGGAAAGCCGTAATCTTTTGCCAAAATATCAATCTTCAACTAAATTGATAATCTTTCCGCTAGATGAATCTTCTGTGAGTGAAGCTTGGGAAATCGCTGAAAAGTGGCGCCGAGGCGGAATCAACACCGTCATGGACAGTTCCCAGAGAAAAATTGCCGATCAAATCAAAAAGGCGGAGAAACAAGGAATTTTATATGTTGCTTTTGTCGGTTCGGATGAAGTAAAGACGGGTACTTATAAGATCAAGAATTTAGAAACCACCAAAGAAAAAGATTTTGAAAAAGAAGGAAAATCTTTAACTCTAAACTTTTAACTTTTAATCGGGATGCGCAAGATTGTTTTTGATATTGAGACTTCAAACATCTTCGACGAGGTTGGCCGAGCCGATCCTGCTCTTTTGGATATTGCCGTCGTCGGTATTTATGATTCAGAGAAAGATGAATACACTTGTTTCGAACAAAATGAATTGACCAACCTCTGGCCTATTTTGGAAAAGGCCGACATGCTGATCGGTTTTAATTCCGAGCATTTTGATCTGCCGCTTTTAAACAAATATTATCCCGGGGATCTTCGCCAGCTTCGCCATCTCGACCTCATGCAAGAGGTGAAAAAATCTTTAGGACGGAGAATTGGCCTCGGCCGAATCGCTGAAGGAACTTTGGGCGTTTCCAAATCAGGTCACGGACTTGATGCCATTAAATGGTGGCGCGCGGGTGAATTTGAAAAAGTAAAAAGATATTGCCTGGATGACGTGAAAATTACCAAAGAAATCTATGAATACGCTCTTTCTCACAAGAACCTCAAATATAAGGATGGAAACGATATCTTCGAGATTCCTATAGACTCAAGTCGCTGGGAAGAACCTCAAGAAAAAGCTCTTACTTCTTCGCTGGGATTTTAATTTTGGAAGCCAAGCTTCCAGGTGTTATACTGCTTCTACATATGGAAAATAAAAATAATTTGATGATTCCGGCCGCCATTATCTTGGCAGGGATCATAGTCGCAGGTGCTCTAATTTTTAATAGTCGAAGCTCTAATTCATCCCTAAAACCGGCTTCTAATCTAGGCGCCCTACCGACCCCTGAACAAGTAATCCAACCCGTTACGGCTGACGATCATATTGTGGGGAAACTCGGCGCTAAGGTCACTATCGTGGAATACGCTGACTTGGAGTGTCCGTACTGTAAAGCTTATGAGCCGGTCTTAAACCAGATTATGAGTACCTACGGTACCAGTAGTGGCGAGGTGGCCTGGGTTTATCGTCATTTTCCAATTCATAGTCGCGGTCCTTACGAAGCTGAAGCGGCTGAGTGTGCGGCTGATCAGGGTGGCAATGATACTTTCTTTAAATTTATAGATCAGATTTTCACTGTTACCAAAGCTGATGACAATCTTGATCCTAAAGTTTTGACTCAAACGGCGGGTCAGTTGGGGCTGAACACGACCACTTTCCAAAATTGTCTGGACAGTAAAAAATTCGAACAAAAAGTTTTGGACGCACGCAATGACGCTTTGGCCGCGGGAGGTCAGGGTACTCCATATACTGTCTTCATTACCGCTGACGGGAAAAAATATCCACTGACTGATGCTTCCGGTAATCCCTTGGGCGCTGTTTCCTATAATGATTTGAAATCTGTGGTGGATCAGATTCTAAAGTCAGCTAAATAAATTAAAAGAGAAGGCGCGAATCTTTCAGATTCGCGCCTTTTATCTGGCCGTTTCAGTCATCACTTTTCTCCGGTTGAATTTCCAGTTTGTACTCTGCCCTCAGCTTCTCCTCAGGTACCCCCTGAAGCAAAGCTGCCCGAAACCGCTCACGTTCATCCTTACTCAAGCGGTGTGCTTTTCCTGTGTGAGGTTCCAGGCTGGCTGGACATTTATAAGTACCGATTTCCAGCCCAGTTTTTTCTGCCACCTCTTCGCTGGCGCCGCAAAGCGGATCAATGCAATGATAGATCCTGTTGCGACCGCCATAGCGATCAGTGATTTCTACAAGCTGGCAGTCCGGAAGAAAGTGTCCACACGGCTTTGGCTCTTGGCCGGACTGATATGGAATCCGGCTTGGAACTTTGTCCATATATCACCTCCTTTAGTGGTTTTTCTGCCCCTGTTATAACAAATAGGAATTCCCTGTCAAACCAAAATCTGGAGAAATTTCTATTAAATGGCTAACTTACTGCTTTAAATTGAATCGCCGCAAACCACACCATTGGCACTTCTCATCCGGACAAGTAGCTTCGGCAATTTCACCGCTCCAGACATTTTTGAGAAGACTTTCCACTTCGCCGCGCACGCGCTCAAGATCACTATCTTTAATCTCCAAGCTGATAATCGGACACCTGCCTTTATCGTCAGGAGTGACAAAAACTAAAGCCGGAGTAATAGTTTTGGATTTCCAATCGGCATGGTTAGTGGTTAATAATTTATAATAAATGAGCTGGCGAAAATAATTACCGTCGGAATTTTTAGTCTCGCCCCGAATTTCGGAGACCGACATGGATCGACGACTTTTATAATCATAGATTAACGCTTCGCTTCCAGTATCGACAATCACATCCAACTTTCCGTGAAGCGGAATGTTAATTGATTGGTTTTCGTAGGAGGAGTCAAATTTATTCTCAATCCGCCACTCTGTTAAGATTCGACTGCCCACCGGTACTTCAAAATGTGGGCCCAAGGCCTTAGCCACGACCGGAACATTTTCCAAAAGCTCATTTTTAGCCGGTATTTTTTCCTGAAGGCCTAAAAATGAGCGCTCAAAGTATTCATTAATTGAATTGGTGAGGATCTTAATAATTTCTTCTTCATTTCTTTGGTTCGCCTGCCAGGCTCGAGCTAAAGCCTCGTGAATAGCGTTTCCTTTTTCGCTGGCCGCCGTCGGCGGCTCCGGCATTTTCAGAATACTTAAATATAAAAATTTATTTGGGCATTCCATGAAATGGTTCAAGGCGGTGACTGAGAGACCTCGTTCAATCAGAGTGCGCTTGGCTAAATCCACAATTTTATCGGCCGTCCTTGATTCAAGAGAATTCCGATTTGGAGAAAAAACTTTTTCAATTCCTATCTGCGGTAGAACCTTCTTCACAACATGCTTGGAATTGAGCTCCTCTATAAAACGCAAAGGTGAGAGCGGAGTATCGTCAGCTTCCGCGAGAGCAGTCATTAACACCACGTGTTTTCTGGCTCGGGTCAGAGCAACATAAAAAAGCCGTCGGATATCTCCGACATCGCTGTCAGTCGTCCGTTTTCGAGGTAGCAGAAATGAAGCTCCTTTTGGCCGGCCGATCCAGCTCTGATCTGTGGCGTAGGGAAGAAAAACGTAATCAAACTCTAGCCCCTTGCTGCCATGCGCCGTCATAGCCTTAATCGGCATTTCCGGCATGCCGACTGAAATCTTGACCATTCTGGATTCAGCAGAAGTTCTGTATGAGAGCAATTCTTTAATAAGAGACCGCGGATCGGCAATTCTTCCCTCGCGAACTAACGATTCGGCCAGTGCCACAATCCCCCGCCAGACGCTGACACTGACCGGATCTTTGGCTACTAAATTGGCAAAACCGGATATTTCGGCCGTATAAATCAGAAATTCCAGAGGTCCAACCGAAACCAGCCTTTCCGCAATGGTTTTCAGAGCTGGAATTTTTGCCAGTAAGTCGGTAGAGATGCCGGCTCGCATATTTCTGAGCAGGGTGTGGGTTTCTTCAAAAGAAAGATTCCAGAGCCCAGTAACCAGAGTGCTGGCCAAGTTTTCAATCTTGCTGTTATCGGCTAAATATTCCAAGAGATCGAAGAAAATACGGCCAGCCGGATGATTGAAAATATCTACACTTCGTTCCGATGAAACCGGAATCCGATGAAATTCCAAAAGGCGGATAATGCGGTCAAGATCGCGATTTCGCCGAACGATGATGGCCGCCGTTTGGGTCACCTCCTCTTGAGACAGGCGGCGGAGCCTCTCCACCAATTCCAACTCCATGGCCGCCGTGTTTTCGCCAGTAACGATTTCAAGGGGTTCGGGAATTTCCTTGTTCCCAGATTTCAGAGCGATGCGCAAGTCAACATGTTCCTCCCCTTCATAATTCTTTTCAATCATGCTCCAGCTCGCATCCAGAATGCTCTGATGCGAGCGGTAATTCGTGTCGAGAGAGATAACACTCATGGCTGGCCAGCGCCGCTGGAGCAAAAAGAAATTCTCTACCGAGGCTCCTTGAAAGCGATAAATAGCCTGCTTCTCGTCGCCGACGATAAAGATATTCGGCGTTTCAAAAAATTCGGCCAAGAGTCCTATGATCAGGTTTTGAGCGTCATTAGTGTCCTGATGTTCATCAACGTGAATATATAAATATTTCTCTTGAATCAGTCGTAGGAGCAATTCGTCCTTCTGGAAAGCTGACAGGAGTTCAATAATAAGATCATTAAAATCCATTTTCTTACTTTCCATCTTGGCTTTTTCATAAAGCTCATAAATGTCGGCAAAAATTATGGTGCGCTCGGCTTTTTCAATACTATCTTTTATTTCGGCTTTTAACTGACCTTTCGTGGCGCCACGAGTTGAGAGAGAACTTTCGTCATTCTGAAGTCTTTCAATTTCCGTTTTGGCATGTTCACGAATCATGTTTGGCGTCACGGCTTCCCTTTTAGCATCATCGATGGTGCGAATAATGCTCGAGAGATAAACGTCGGGTTTTCCGGTCGGTCGAAGGGAGGCAAATTTTGGCTCCGCCAAAATTTGCCGAATCAGCGCCTCCTGCTCCACTTCAGTTAGCTGCTTCACTCCCATTAAATGCAGAAAGTGATCGGGATATTCGGAAATAATAGAAGAAGCAAAACTATGAAAAGTATGCAACCGGACTTCGTAGGCCCGATCGCCAATTAATTCTTGCAGTTTCTCTCTCATAGCTCTGACACCTGCATCCGTGTAAGTGATGGCCAGAATGCCGTGGGCGGGCGTATCGGTGAGATTTAAGATATTGGCAATGCGAAGAGTCAGAATGGTCGTCTTGCCCGTCCCAGGGCCGGCAATCACCATTACCGGTCCATCGATAGTATCCACCGCCTCTTTCTGACGTTTATTGAGGTTCTTATAAGTTTCTTGAAATTTAGGAGAAGTTACCATTTTATGGCTCTATTATTGCATTTTTGGTCTACTTTCTGTTATTGACTTTTGGGACAATTTATGGTAATATTAAAACAGTTGAACCTAACACGGGTTCTTTAAAACAAGGAGTCAAATGCATCCTATTTTCGAAATTTACTTCACCCTGTGTGCGTTAGCGTTTGCGATCGGAATGATCGCAGGGGCTATTGTCGTTGGTGACCGAAAACAAATTCCTCTCGTTAAGCGTTTAACCGCCGTGGTTATAATGGTGGCCGTAGGTCTTCTGGCATTGAGTACTGCAGTGTACAGAATAGAAAACACCATCAATAAACCTACGCGTGAGCGTCAGAAGCACTTACACGATCTCGAGATGTTTTCTCACTAACATCCTCTTCTCATAAACAGCGGAACGCTTTGCGTTCCGCTGTTTCCTTTTCTCCTCTCTTCCACATGAAATTCTTAGTAATTTCTCAATCTCAAAGCTTTCTCGTGCTGCCTTATCTTCTCATGAGCCTTCGCCTCAATTTGTCTGATACGCTCGCGAGTTACCTGAAAGGTCTTCCCTACTTCCTCCAGAGTATGTTGAATTCCATCATTTAGTCCGTGTCGCATCTCCAGAATTTTTCGTTCCTTTTCTGACAAATCATTCAAAATATCTTTTACTTGATCTCGCAAAATTCGGCGCGAAGCATCCTGGTCCGGAGAAAGGATTTTTTCATCAGCTATAAAGTCACCATAAGTAGACTTGCCATCATCTCCTTCATCTCCCACAGGTGTATCAAGAGAAATGGTATTCTGATCAATCTTTTCAATATTATAAATTTTATCCACGTCCACTCCCATCTCTACCGCAATTTCTTCCGGTAGTGGGTCGCGACCCAAATCTTGAGTCAGTCGTCGAACTACCTGCTTGTATTTGGCGATGGTTTCCACCATATGCACCGGTACGCGAATGGTACGTGATTGATCAGCTAGAGCACGAGTAATAGACTGGCGAATCCACCAGGTGGCGTAAGTTGAGAATTTATAGCCCTTCGTCCAGTCAAACTTATCTACGGCCTTAAATAAGCCCAGGTTTCCCTCTTGAATGAGGTCTAGAAGGGTTAAATCGGGGCTGCGGCCCACGTATTTCTTGGCAATGGAAACCACCAGACGAAGATTGGCCTTGGCTAAAAGATTCTTAGCTTCTTCGTCCCCCGCCTCAATTCGCTTAGCCAACTCCTTTTCCTGATTAGCCAGAATAAGCGGATACTGACCAATCTCTTTTAAATACATCTGAATGGAGTCGTAATTTGAATCGTTACGATTGTAGACATACTTCTTTAGAAGGGCCTCATCATCCTGATTAACGTTCAGAAGTCCGCCTCCTTCCAATACATCCACACCGGCGGTGCTAAGTTTATCGTAAAGGTGATCAAGAAACATCACATCGTCTTCCACGGTCGGAAATTCTCTCAAGATATCATCGTAAGTAACAAATCCACGCTCGCGGCCTCGAGTCAAAAGTTTTTCCGCCTTTATCTCAAATTCTCTCTGCCGCTTGCTCATCTTGGAAAGGTCAGCCGGTTTAATCGGCGAAGCGATGGCTCTTGTCTTCGTTTTAGCCTTTTGATTTTTAACTTTCTTGGCAGTCTTTTTAGCCGCTTTTTTGGAAGCGGTTTTTCGAGCTTTATTCTTTTTTATTTTTTTCTTGGCCATTAATGTAAATGATAATTTTATACTTTATTTGTAACATTTTGAAGGGAAATCTTTTTAGCCGAGATTTTCTGCGAAAGCTCCTGGCAAAGTGTTAGGAGTCTTTCCACTTCCTCGGGGTTCTTTTCTCGTTCAGCAATTTGCAGATCAGTCAAAGCTTTGCCGAGTTGATCCTTTAAATAATCCTCCTCTAAATAGGATAATAGTTCTTCAGCCTCACTTTTAACTGACGGATGGGAGCCGTAATGTATTTCAGCTTCAAATATGAGATCGGCTTTCACTTCCGGCGACAAATTAAGCTTCTCTTCCAATTCAGTCGGTCCGAAAATTTCCGCTATTTTGCTGCGCAATTCGGCCGTTTCAAACTGTGGCTCTTTTAAACTTTCCTGCCAGAAGATAATTCCCCACAGCCTTCGCTCTCGGAAGTCGAGCGAAGGCGATGCCGGAAAACCTGTAGGGTTTTCCGGCCAATTATAGTCGCCGCTCTGAGATTCCCCTATCTCTTCCACCGTAATCTTATTCAAATCGTCCGTCAAAGTATCCATCGGAATATTAGTTTTTTCGGAAGTCATTTTCAGAAAATGATGCTGGTCAATATCAGAAGGCAGAGACCGGATAAGTGGCAAGAGTTCCACTTCTATCTTTTTGCCTAATTTTCTGGAATCGGATTCTTCGGCGATTAAGATGTCCAGATAGAAATTAATGATATGCTTGGAATTTTTTAAAACTTCTTTCACTTGCTCCGGACTTTTCTGGAGAAGTGAAGCTGGATCCTCCCCTTCCGGAAAGGCTGCAATTTTCACATCCATTCCAAGAAGCAGAGCGATCGCCCATGAGCGAAGAGTGGCCTTGATGCCGGCCGGATCGCCATCGTAGGCAAAAAGGACATTATCGGAACTTCGCTTCAGGATTTTCAAATGTCTGTCTGAGAGGGCGGTGCCACTTGAAGCAACGGTGTTTCGAAGACCGGACTGATGCATCATCAAAAGATCCATCTGGCCCTCCACTAGCACTGCATAATTTAATTCTCGAATAGCCGACTTGGCTCGATTGTAACCATAGAGAACCTCCGACTTATTAAAGAGGGGCGTTTCCGGACTATTAACATATTTGGCTTCCTTCGTCTCGCTGGAGCCTTGCGAAAGCGGATTAGTTTTTTCAAGTATTCGGCTGGAAAAGGCAATTACTCGGCCGGATGAATCGAAGATCGGAAACATGATGCGACTGCGGAAGCGATCGTAGAAACCACTACCCTTCTCGCTTCTTTTGATCAGGCCGGCTTTTTCAATTTCAGATTCTTTAAAACCCTTTTTGGTGAGGTGTGTCAGTAGAGTGTCCCAAGCGTCGGGGGCAAAACCTAAGCGCCAATCCTTAATAGTGCGATCACGCAGGCCGCGGCCGAGAAGGTAGTCGGCCGCGGCCTTCCCTTCCTCTCCCGCCAGATTCCTCTCATAGAATCTGGCGGCCTCTTCCACGACGGCAAAAAGCCGTTCTTTTTCGTTCTTGTTCTGCCGATCGGCCGGTCTTTCCGGCACAATTTCCACTCCGGCTATTTCGGCCAGAATTTTCAAAGCTCCACGAAAATCTACTCTTTCAAATTCTTCTACAAAAGTGAAGATGTCTCCCTTGGCTCCGCAGCCGAAGCAATAATAAGTACCTCGATCAGGCGAAACAAAAAATGAAGGAGTTTTCTCGTTATGAAACGGGCATTTGGCTTTCAAAGATGCTCCGGCTCTTTCCAATTTCAAATAGCGGGACACTACATCCTCGATTTTTAATCGGTCTTTAATTTGTTCAACGGTGGACAAGATAGTCTATAAAGTTAGGAATTCCTTTCACTTTCGGCCGTGATGGCTTTCACCTGATCATACTTCGGACTGCCTTTAAAGCCGCTACCAGCCGGAATTAAGCGCCCGATAATGACATTTTCCATCAATCCATAGAGATAGTCCTTGCTTCCTCGAACAGCGGCGTTGATCAGAACCCGCGTGGTGTGCTGGAAAGAAGCGGCTGAAAGGAAGCTGCGGCGAGAGATGGAAACTTCAGTAATACCCATGACGATGGAATCGGCTTTGGCTTCTTCCTTACCCTTATCCTTCGCCAGTCGATTTTCCAGGATGAATTCATAACTTTCCACGACATCTCCAACGGAGAAGTTAGTGTCGCCCGCTTCCTTGATTTTCACTCGAGCGAACATCTGACGAACGATTACTTCAATGTGTTTGCGAGAAACCGCTTCTCCCTGAAGTTCGTAAAGTTTCTTCACTTCGGAAATAACGTACTCTTCGGCTCGTTCCTTACCGGCGTATTTGAAGAGTTCATCAATGTCGGCTGATCCATCGGATAGCAGCTGGCCCTTATTGACGATATCTCCCACTTTGACCGTCGGCGTACGCAAATAACTAATAGTGTATTCCACTTCGCTTTTCTTTTTGGCTCCTTTGCCCTTATCGTGAATATCGGGAAGAACGACAATCACTTTTTCCTGTCCGTTGTTGCGGATCTCAGAAATGGTGCCATCAATTCGGCTGACTACGGCTGGATTTTTTGGCTTACGCTTTTCAAAAACTTCTTCCACTCGAGGCAGACCTTGAGTGATGTCTCCACCGGCTGAAGCGGTACCTCCCGAGTGGAAAGTACGCATAGTAAGCTGGGTGCCCGGCTCACCAATGGCTTGGGCGGCTACCGTTCCGACGGCCTCGCCAAGATCCACTATTTTATTCTTGCCGAGGTCCAGTCCGTAACATTGAGAACAGAGGCCCTGAAGAGTTTTGCAGGTAAGTGGGGAGCGAACATGAACTTCTTCAATTCCTTCGGCTTCAATTGATTCCGCATCTTCTTTAGAAAGTAAGTGGCCTCGTTCAAAGAGAACCTTGCCGCGTTTAGTGGTAACGTCACTGGCCAAAACTCGGCCGCCGATATTTTTAGCCAAGGCTACTTCAATACCGGAAGCGGTGCCTTTGCGCAGATATATTCCTTCTTTTGTTTTACAATCATTTTCCGTAACGATAATGTTTTGACCGACAACGAAAAGACGACGGGTAAGGTAACCGGCTCTGGCTGTGTTGAGGGCGGTGTCAGTTAAACCTTTGCGGGCGCCGTGGGTAGTAATGAAGTATTCAATCGGAGTCAGACCTTCTTTGCTGGAGGAAAGAATCGGAAATTCAATAATATCTCCGGCTGAGTTCTGAATCAGACCCTTCATACCGGCCATTTGGGTAATCTGGGCGAGAGATCCTCGAGCGCCGGAATTTACCAGATCATGAACGGAACCATTCACATCAAAAGTGGATGGAATGAGTTTTTCCAATTGATCCTTAGCTGCCTGCCAAATTTCAATATTTTTTCGAGTTTTTTCCTCTTCAGACAAAAGTCCGTCATTGTACTGGCTGACAATTTCATCTGACTTTACTTTGGCTGCATCGATAATCGGTTTCTTGCCCTCGGGAATTTTAATATCATCAATACCCCAAGTCACTCCGGAGTGCGTGGCATATTTGAAGCCAAAAGCCTTGATCTTGTCGAGAATCGGCGGGACTGAATCAATGCCGTATCTGCTGATCAGATCATTGACGATAACGGCCATGGTTTTCTTTTCCACTTCTTTATTAATGTAAGGATAATCTTCGGGCAGGATCAAATTGAAAAGCAATCGCCCGACGGAAGTTTCAAAAAGCTGACCCTTGAATTCTTTGTATTTCTTTTCATCTGAAGGCAATACTTTAATGGCAGCGCGATACGAGACTTTTTCAAAATCGTGAGCGGCCAAAGCACTAGAAGGACTTTCAAAAATCATTCCCTCCCCTTTTTGTCCCGCAATAACCTTCGTCATCCAGTAACAGCCGAGTACTACATCGAGTAATTTGGCCGTAACGGTTGGCTCGCCGCTTCCCGGTTTCAAAATATTTTTGTCCGAAGCCATAATTTCACGCGCTTCGTATTGGGCTTCTTCTCCAAGCGGCACGTGAACGGCCATCATGTCTCCGTCGAAGTCGGCGTTGAAGGCGGAACATACCAGCGGATGAACTTGAATGGCATTACCTTCAATAAGAACGGGTTTAAAAGCCTGAATACCAAGACGATGCAAAGTCGGCGCGCGATTCAGAAGCACGTATTTGTCCTTAATCACATCTTCCAAGATAGCCCAGACTTCCGGGATGCCGTCGTCAATCAGGCGCGAAGCGCCGCGAATATTGTAGGCCAACTCTTTGGCCAATAGTTCCGAAATAACAAACGGCCGGAAGAGCTCCAAGGCCATGTGCTTTGGTAAACCGCATTGATTAAGGGCCAGCTCGGGGCCAACGACAATAACGGATCGGCCGGAATAATCCACTCGTTTTCCGAGAAGATTCTGGCGAAAGAGTCCCCTCTTGCCTTTGAGATTGTCTGAGAGAGATTTAAGTGGTCGGCGTTGAGCCTGATTTACACCGGCAAAGAGAGTGTTGCCGTGACGAATGGAATTATCAATTAAAGAGTCTACTGCTTCCTGCAAAATTCTTTTCTCATTTCGCAAAATAACATCCGGCGCATTGATTTCCTTTAATTTCTTCAGACGATTGTTTCGGTTAATCACTCGACGGTAAAGATCGTTCACATCGGAAGTGGCATGACGGCCTCCGTCTAATGGAACCATCGGACGAAGTGCGGCCGGTATGACCGGAATACGGGAGAGGAACATCCATTCCGGGCGAACGCCGGCCCCCATCATGGATCGCACCAAGGAAAGACGACGCAGAAGCTTGTCCTTTTCCACGGAGGTGGCATTTTCCAGTTCTTTCTCCAGATTATGATAGAGCTTTTTCAGATCGATTCCCTTCAGAATATTGAAGATGGCCTCGGCTCCGATGCCGGCTTCAAAAATCGGTCCGTATTTTAGAGAAAACTTGTGATAAGAAACTTCATCCAAAACTCGCCCTATCTCCACACTCTCAATCTCCTTTTTGGCGGTCAGTAAGAGATCGGTAACTGCTTGCTTGGACTTTTCATCCTGCAGACCTTTAACTTTGGATTTATATTCGGCGTCCAGATCTTTCAGAAGTTTGGATTTCTGATCTTCATTAATTTTAGTAATCAAATATCCGGCAAAGTAAACTACTTTTTCTAGATCAACATTGCTCATGCCGAGGATCAAGCCAATTCGGGAGGGCATACTGCGCAGGAACCAAATGTGGGCCACCGGCGTAGCCAGTTCAATGTGACCCATTCTCTCACGGCGAACAATTGAACGAGTAATTTCCACTCCGCACTTTTCACAGATGATACCTTTATATCGAATGCCGCGATATTTACCGCAATAACACTCGTAATCCTTGTCTGGGCCAAAGATTTTCTCATCAAAGAGCCCGTTCTTTTCGGAACGTTGGGTTCGGTAGTTCATCGTCTCCGGCTTAGTCACCTCTCCGTAAGACCATTCCTTAATTTTCTCCGGCGAAGCGACTTTGATGGAAACAATATCAAAATCGTTGGTGCTGGCGTCTTGATGTTTATATTTGACTGGGGTATGGCGTTGCATATGTTATTTAAAGTAAAAGGTTAAAAGTTATAGATTAACGATGGGCAGTTATTCGTCGGATTTTTCATTATTTCTCTCCAGCTCGACATCCAGAGAAAGACCGCGCAAGTTGTGAAGCAGCACGTTAAAGGAGGCCGGCACGTTCGGAGCAACAATCTTCTGGCCTTTGACAATGGAATCGAAGGCAGCTGATCGACCGGTAATATCGTCGGATTTAATAGTCAAAACTTCCCGCAAAGTGTGCGAGGCGCCGTGACCAAGCAGAGCCCAGACTTCCATTTCTCCAAATCGCTGGCCTCCACCTTGGGCCTTTCCTCCAAGAGGCTGTTGGGTGATGAGTGAGTAGGGTCCGATAGAGCGCATGTGAATCTTGTCTTCCACCATGTGATGAAGTTTCAGAATATACATATATCCGACGGCAATTTCCTGATCAAATGATTCGCCGGTGCGGCCGTCGTAAAGTTTCATCTTGCCGTTTGGCTGATGCCCCGCCTTGACCAATTCCTCCTTAATTTCCACGTCAGTGGCTCCTCCAAAAGGAGGCACAATAGCCTGATAATTGAGAGTGTTGGCAGCTAGTCCAAGGTGGAGTTCCAAAATCTGGCCCAAGTTCATACGGCTTGGCACGCCAAGCGGTGTCAAGATTATGTCAACGGGAGTACCGTCCGCCATGTATGGCATATCTTCTTCCGGCAGAATGCGGGAGATTACTCCTTTGTTACCGTGGCGTCCGGCCAGCTTGTCACCGACAGAAACGCTGCGAAGTTGTGCCACTTCAATATGAATTTTTTTAATGACGCCCGATTCCAGTTTGTCGCCTTTTTCGCGAGAGAAAACTTTGACGCTGATAACGCGGCCTCGTTTACCGTTTTCAATTCTCTTGGAAGTATCTTTAACATCACGAGATTTTTCACCGAAGATTGAGCGTAGCAATCGTTCCTCCGGAGTCAATTGAGTTTCTCCTTTTGGCGTAATTTTACCGACGATAATATCGCCCGGTCGCACTTCGGCGCCAATGCGAATGATTCCATCTTCGTCCAAATTGCGCAGACGAGCTTCTCCGACATTCGGAATATCGTGAGTGGTAATTTCCGGACCAAGTTTGGTATCCCGAACGCTAATAACGAATTCATCAATGTGAACGCTGGCGAATTTCGATTCCTTAACTAGTCGCTCGGAGAGAATAATGGCGTCTTCGTAATTGGCGCCGGACCATGACATGAAGGCCACTAAAATATTTTGGCCCAAAGCGATCTGGCCATTGTCAGTAGTAGAGCTGTCGGCCAAAATGTCGCCTTTCTTTACTTTTTGCCCGACTGAAACAATTGGTCGCTGATGAAAAGCGGTAAACTGATTAGTTCGATTAAAACGAATGAGAGTGAATTCTTTTTCCTTGCCGCCTTTAGCTGGTTTAAATTTAATCCGTTCAGCATCGACGCTCGAGATTGTGCCGTCCTCGGGCGCTACCACTACGCGGCCGGTGTTTCGAGCAGCCGTCTCTTCAATGCCGGTGGCCACCAGCGGCGCTTCCGGAATGATGCAGGGCGTAGCCTGCTTCTGCATGTTCGAACCCATGAGTGCTCGGTTAGCGTCATCGTGATTTAGAAATGGAATCATACTGGTAGCAATGGAAAAGGCCTGATTTGAAGCTACATCCATATATTGCACCTCATTTTTATGAACTTCTCCGGGCTGGCTCTTAATTCGCACTTCCACCATTTCAGCGCTGATGTTGCCCTCTTTATCATAGGGCGTGGCGGCGTGGGCAATAATGAATCCTTCTTCTTCCAGAGCATTTAAATAATTAATTTCTTTGGTGATCTTGCCGTCCTTTACTCGAATATATGGAGTTTCAATCATGCCAAAATCGTTGATACGAGCGTAAACGGAAAGGTGAAGTACCAAACCAATGTTTGGACCTTCCGGAGTGTGGATCGGACAGATGCGGCCGTAGTGAGACGGATGCACGTCACGCACTTCAAAGCCGGCGCGCTCACGAGTCAGTCCTCCTGGGCCAAGAGCGGAAATAGTTCGAAGATGTTCGAGCTCGGTCAGAACGTTTTCCTGCTGCATAAATTGAGAGAGCTGGTTAGTAGTAAAGAATTCCTTAATACGAGCTTGGAGTGGTCGCGGCGAGATAAATTGAACTGGTAAAGTGGCATCAGTATCAATAGTAGACATTCGATTCTGAATATTTCGTTTAATCTGAGACATACCGACTCGAATCTTCTGCTGAAGAAGTTCGCCCACGTAACGCACGCGGCGGGAACCAAGATGATCAATGTCGTCAGCCGAAGCGTCGGCATTGTTATTTAAATAGATAATGTGAGAAACGGTAGTGGCAATATCATCCAGATTAATGGTGTGACGATCCAGTTCCTTTTCCGTCATCGGTTTATTAAAACGCTTGTTGAAGCGGAAACGGCCAACTTTCTGAAGGTCGTAACGCTCTTCGCTAAAAATGGACTTGATGAATTCCTTGGCATTTTCTACCGTGGCTAGATCGCCATCGCGCAGTCGCTTGTGAATCTCAATAAAAGATTCGTCAGCGACTTTAGCATGATCCTTGGCTAGAGTGGCCTCAATGATAGGTCGGGCAAATTGATTGTCTTTGAATAAAGCTTGAATGTCGCTGTCGGTTTGCGCCCCAAGTACTCGTAGCAAGGAGGTAACCGGGAATTTTCGCTTGCGGTCAATGCGAACATACATGGCTCCGTCCGGATCACTTTCGATTTCGATCCAAGCACCGCGAGAAGGAATGACCTTGGCCCCGAAATAAATGCGCCCTTTGAGCTCTTCTGAAGTAAAAAATACCCCGAAGGATCGGGCTAATTGTGGAACAATGACACGCTCAATGCCGTTAATAATAAAGGTGCCATGATCTGTCATCATCGGGAAATCGGCCATGAAAATTTCCTGCTCTTTGGTGGTGCCGAGGACTTTGTTCTTTAATCGCACTTTTACCTTTAGAGGAGCTTCATAGGAGATGCGGTTTTCCTTGGCGTAAAATTCATTATTTTTAGGAGAGTCGATTTCAAAGCCGGTGAAATCCAGTTCGAATTTTTTTTCTGAATAGTCTTTAATCGAAGAAAATTCTTTAAAAATTTCGGAGAGACCGTGATCAAGCAACCATTTAAATGAAACAGTCTGGGCCTCAACCAGATTGGGCATTTCGGCGAAGGGGGTTTTAAAATTATTAAAATATTTTTTTTCTTTAAGCATTTGGCTTATTTGGGGAGCGGCGGCTTCGCCGCCGCTCCTGATATTAATAAATATTCGGGCTTAAATTTGATTTGAAAGCCCTCTCGTTTTCAGACACTTGATTTTAGATACAAGCGTAAACGAAACCCTCGCCCTCTCCATTTTTCGAGTGCGTTGGCTTAAACTAGAATTAAATTGTGGTTGAGTATCCCCCGTAACTCAATCGTAAAGTAGGTTATGATTATAGCCGTTTTGCTTGTTGGTGTCAAGCAATAAACCTTTATTTAAGCCATTCCATTGACTTTATGGATCAGATATGACATAATTATAAAAATTAGTTCTCAACAATCAAGGGCCTTAATTGGCTTAGAAAGAGGTGAGATGAATCGATTTAAAACGATTGACCAGATGTTCCATTGGTTACAGGATAACCACAAGCTCGTCTTGGTTTCAAAACCTCGACGACTTTCGCGGCTTCGTATTTTGCTTCACTCATTGGCCAGCCGGGATTTTAACCCAGCACATTGCTTATCGAGTTTCGCTCCTCATTCTATTTTCCATTCTGTGGTTTCTCACGGAATTGGAATAGTAGCGAGAGCCGAAGCAGAGTTTCTTCAACTTCTTCAGTTTGACAAGGCTGGGGAGTGGATCGCACTTGGGATTAAGAATCTATCTTACTTAAAACCGCTTCGTTGCGGGGACATTTATGAGTATGTGTTCGAGATCTCAAATGTCCGAAAGAGCCAGAAATTTTGGAAGATGGATTGCCAAGTCACTTGCCGGAGCATCGGTTCGGAACAACAAGTGATTGCAACATGGCACTGGATTCCTGCCTTGGTTAAGCACGAACTCCCCGAAGAACTTCTGGAGGAGTTGCAACCGAAGCATTACGGTTGGAACATTCTTCGGTCCTTTGTGATAGAGCCCGTAAAGTCCTTGATCATAATCGGTGCCGCGTTAGGCGCTGCTTTGATTATTTTCATGGGTCCGATGATGTGTCTAATCAATATTATTAGGCCAGGCACCTTTCCTGTAGATATAACCTATGCAGGTACTCCATAAGACCAACGCTGGTTATACTCACAAAACCAGCGTTTTTATTTAGCTCGCCATTTATCAATATTTTTGTGATGACCGGAAAGGAGAACTTTGGGAACGCTGTAAGTTTTTCTTTTGTATTTTAGAGAGGCCGGCCGCGTGTAGACGTCGCGGCCGGCAATTCGGGATTCTTCCAGAGATTGGAAGTTGCCGAGAACTCCTTTGACCTGACGGGAGATTGAATCGATCATAATCATAGCGGGGACTTCCCCACCGGTTAAAGTGTAGGGTCCGACTGAAACTTCTTCGGCTTTAAAAATCTTGCGCACGCGGGCATCAATGCCTTCATAACGACCGCAGATTAAAATAATGTCTGAATATTTTTTAGCCGCGATCTTAGCGTATTTAGTATTGAATTGTTTGCCGTGGGGAGAAAAGAAAATGACTTTGAACTTTTGACTTTTTATTTTTGATCGCGCCGCCTCCACAGCCGAAATCAGCGGCGGCGCTTGGAGAATCATTCCTGGCCCGCCACCGTATGGTTTATCATCAACTCGCAGGTAAGGTTTTTCTTTGCTTTTTTGAGCTTTGGTTGGCTTGACGTAATCCCGCGGATTATAAAATCTGAATTTAATCAGCTGGTTTTTCTGGGCGCGTTTCAGAATTGATTCGTTTAAGTAGGAATCGAAGATGTTTGGGAAGAGAGTAATTATATGAAACGTCATGAAGATAGCTTAAGCCAAAGTCAGCCAAAACAAAAGCCGCCCCGAATGGGGCGGCTTTTGTTTTAAATTTAGATCTTAAGATCTTCCATCACTTCATCAACGGTCTTTGAAGCGCTCTGCTCTTTCTTCATTCCTCCTTCCGGCTCTTCAATCTTGAGATTGACTCTGGCGTTGTTCTTCATCCCGACGACTCGGAGCAAAGTGCGGATGGCTTTGGCAGTATTGCCCTGTCGGCCAATGACCTTGCCCATGTCGGCAGGATCGACTGAAAGAGTCATCAGTACTCCCATTTCATCAACGGTTCGGTTGATCTTTACGGCATTCTGATTGTCTACTAAAGCTTTGATCACAAACTCTAGAAACTGTGTATCTTGTTCGTTCATATTGAATTTTAAATGTCTTTCGAAATTCGACCCGACAATGCGGATTTTACCCGACTGATGCCGGTATTATACAGGGATTAAGGACTTGGTATCAAGTGTCTGCCTTAGGCAGGGTCTTTAGTAGGAGGCGCTGGAGGAGCCTCGGCAGGAGCTGGTTCTGCGGCTGGAGCGGCTGCCGGTTCAGGTGTTGGTTCTGGAGCCGCCGTAGGTTTTTCAGGAGGTTGTGTTGCCTCTGCCGAAGTTTCAGTTGGAGCTTCTGCTGTAGTTGGCTCGGCGGCTGGAGCAGCTTCGATTGTCGGCTCTTCCTTCTTTTCTACTGTCTTCTTAGGTAAGACATTTATTTTTTTGCCCTCAATTACTTTTTCTGAAATTAAGAGATTGTGAACGGTATCGGTTGGTTTAGCTCCCTGACTCATCCAGTATTTCACTCTTTCAGCATTAATCTCTGTATTAGTTTTGCGGAAATCGTGTGAGCCAAGCACTTCAATGGCCCGGCCGCTTTTAGTACTGTTCTTTGAGTCAGTTAAAATTAGCCGAAAAGTCGGCTCATGGATTCGTCCGGTGCGCTGTAATCTGATTTTTAACATGTGCAATATGGTATCATCATCTTACAAAATGTCAAAGAAAAAGCCTAAAAATAAGAATGAAAATGAAAAAGTGCGACTTCAGGGAACAATCAGCATAAATTCCCGAGGAGTTGGTTACGTGGCTAATCCGGCTGATCCAAAAGCCGAAGATTTAGAAATTGAAAATGCCTTTTTAAACACTGCCTTAAACGGAGATTTAGTGGTGGCAGTTCCCCACCCCAAGAAGAAAGGTCGCCGACTTCAGGGAGAAGTGGTTGAAATTCTTCAACGAGCCAAGACTCAGTTTGTGGGCGTGCTGGAGGCCGTTGGTTCAAATTTTTTCTTGGTGCCAGACGATCGGAAAATGTATATCGATATTTTTATTTCAAAGGAAAGAGCCCTGAATGCTAAAGCGGGTGAAAAAGTGCTGACAGAAATAGTTTCGTGGAAGGATCGAAAGAAAAGTCCGGAGGGCAGAGTTTTGAAAGTGCTGGGACAAAAGGGAGATCATAACGTGGAAATGGAATCGATTGTTTTGGAGAAGGGTTTTGACACTACTTTTCCGGAATCGGCAATCCTTGAGGCTGAGCGGATTGAAAGAGAAGAGAAAGAAATCGCGGCGGCGGAGATCAGTAGCCGCCGCGATTTCCGATCGCCTCGCTCAGCGTCCGGCGAAGCGGGATCCATCTTCACCTGCACCATCGACCCAGTCGACGCCAAGGATTTTGACGATGCTCTCTCCTTCCAGAAATTGCCAAACGGCAACTACGAAGTCGGTGTCCATATTGCCGACGTCTCCTATTATGTCCGCCCGAATAGCGAGCTCGATAAAGAGGCCCGCAAGCGCGGCTTCTCCGTTTATTTAGTAGATCGAACTATTCCGATGCTCCCCCACGCTCTTTCAAACGACATCTGCAGCCTGAACCCACAGGAAGACAAATTAACTTTTTCAGCCGTTTTTGAAATAACCCCAAATGCCGAAGTAAAAAATCGCTGGTTCGGCAGAACGATTATTCATTCCGATAAAAGATTTGCTTACGAAGAAGCACAGGAAATCTTGAATAAAAAATCGGGAGAATACTTCAACGAGTTAAATACTTTGAACGAGCTTTCCAAGATATTCAGAAAGAAAAAAACTACGATGGGAGCCATCGACTTTGAAACCGATGAAGTGAAATTCAAGCTCGACGAACGAGGGAAGCCAATCGAGGTGGTAAAGAAGTCAAGACTTGACACCCATAAGCTAATTGAAGAGTTCATGCTTTTGGCCAACCGTGAAGTAGCTCACTTTATTTATCAATCGGCCAGAGAGAAATATCAAAATAAAGATATTTCCATTTATCGAATCCACGACGTACCCGATAAAGAAAAAATCGCCGAGCTCTCCATTTTCCTAAAGGCGCTCGGCTACGAATTGCCGATTCACGATAAAAAGATTTCCCCGAAGGATATTCAAGCTCTCCTCAATCAAGTGGAAGGAAAAGCCGAAGAATCGTTGATTAAAACGGCTACCATTCGCTCGATGGCTAAGGCAATTTACAGCACTAAAAATATTGGCCACTTCGGTCTGGCTTTTGACTACTACACCCACTTCACTTCCCCAATTCGCCGCTATCCCGATCTCTTGGTACATCGAATTCTCAACGACATTTTACACGGCAAGAAAATCAGCCCCGATCAGATGGCTTATTACTACAAGGTCTCCGAGGAATCTACTCGCCGCGAGATTGCAGCAGCCGATGCCGAGCGTTCCTCTATTAAATACAAACAGGTGGAATATATGAGCGAGCACGTTGGCGAGATCTACGACGGCATTATTTCCGGCGTCACTGACTGGGGTATCTATGTGGAAGAAGTCACCACTAAATCCGAAGGCATGGTCCGACTGCGTGACCTGACCGACGATTACTACATCTTTGATCAAAAAAATTACGCCATCGTCGGTGAGAAAACTAAGAAGAAATACACGTTAGGTGACAAGGTAAAAATCAAAGTAAAAGCCGCCGATCTAGAAAAGAAAACTTTGGATTACCAGTTTGTAAATTTCTAAACATTTCGTATATTGACTGGAAATAGTTTTGGTTTAATCTAAATTATAGTATAGGACTTTATATGAATAGCCAACCTTCTTTCGGGGCTATGCTTAAGGCAACCCGATTAGGATTTCATGAGTGTGAATTAATGCCGGGATTTCTGATGCGATTGTCAGTTAAATCCGTAGGAGATAAGATTCTCTATATAGAGACTTGCCCTTGGCAATTAATTCAAAAACTCCCTCGTTCAGCTCAACGCTCTAAACGACATATTATTTGCTGGTGGGAAGATAATCTTAAAAATCAGAAATTCCTTGTTGAATCTGCTTTAGAAACTCATGCTCCTCCGAATTCAAACTATGCTACTCTTCTAAATTCGGCTTACTTAGAGTCTGAGACAGAGTTGCCTGGATTAGAGAAAATGAAAAATAGAAGTAGTTAACACCCCCCAGGGTGTTTTTATTTCGCCACCGCTACCGCCTCCTCAAATTGAATAGAGAGTAGTTTTGAGAGACCGTCTCCGCCCATGGTGACTCCGTATATGATACCAGCGCGTGACATTGTTTCGCGATTGTGGGTGATGAGGATGAGTTGAGAATATTTAGAAAGATTTTCGATCATGTCGCCATATTTGCGGGAGTTGGCTTCATCAAGGGCAGCATCGGTTTCGTCGAGAATAATGAATGGCGGCGGATTGACTTGAGAGATGGCGAAGAGAAGAGCGATGGAAGTGAGGGCTCGTTCACCACCGGAGAGCATTACCAAACCTTTGATTTTCTTGTGAGGAAGAGAGACGGAGATGTCGATACCTTCAGGAGCTTCGGCTTCGTCGTCTTCAGGCGGCATGTCAGCTAGATCCATATCTTCGAGGTCTTCGTCGGTTGGGCGGCGGCGGGCGCGGACCTTCTCTCGGACCACCTCGAGGGAGGCGCGCCCGCCGTGTCCGAACATCAGGCCAAAGAATTTATTAAATTGCTCGTTGATTTTCCGTACGCCTTCTTTGAATTCAATATCCAAACGATTTTCCAAGTCAGCAATTAATTCTTTTAGTGAGGCTGCCGATTTATCCAAATCTTCCAATTCTCGTCCGAGAAAAGCATCGCGCTCTTCCGCTTCTTTGTACTCCTTCATAATATCTTCTCCCCCGCCGGCTCCGGCTTCTTCTAGGCGAATCTTAATCTTTTCAATATAGCGACGGCGCTCTAACTGGTCGTTTCGATTCTCCAGTTTCTCGGGTAAATTAAAATTCTGATAATTACTAGCTTCTTTTCCCAATAAGGCGCCGGCTTCGCCCAACTCTCTTTTAAAGTCAGCTTCTTCGAGATTTAGCCTTTCTTCAGTAGATTTCAGAGCATTCAAGGCGGCGTGAAGCTCTGTCTGGCGCGCCATAATCTGGAGCATTTTGCGTTCAGCTTCCATGCTGGAGTCTTTACCTTTTTCTACTTCCTCTTTTAATCTCAAGTATTCTTGATTCAGTTTATTTTCTTCAGCTGTTTGTTTCTGAAGTTTTTCCGTAATCTGAACTTTTTCCTTATTCAAACCGGAAAGTTCGGTCTCAAGATCGGCTACATTGGCTTCTTCGCGTTTAGTACGATTGCTTTCAACGAAACTGCTGAAAAGATTTCGGATTTTAGAGAGTAAACTTTTGATGGCTCCAACTTCTGATGATCCTTCCGCTTCTTTAATTAAGCTTTCTACTTGAGACTTTAAGCTTTCGACTTCTCTTAGGTAAACTGTTTTTTGCTCCGCCTGATTCTTGCTTTCCTTCTGTTTTTTAATAGTTCGTTCAAGATAAGCAATCTCTCCTTCAATTCGGCCGGCTTCGCGCGTTAAGACATCCTTCTCGGAGCGAGTGATTTTCAGCCTTCCCTCAACATTTATAATCTCCTGACCGCGCGAATCCTTTTCTTTGGTGCGCTCCAAAATGCCCTTAGCATTTTGGAGCTCTTTTTCCAGGGCCGCAAGCTCCGCTTGCGGCCCTCTCCTCTGCTCGCTCATAGCCGCCTTGGCGGCACTCAAATACATTTCTTCCCGCTTGAAATATTCTTTGTACAGTTCACCGAGTTCAACCTTCATCTCCCGCGCCTTCTCAAGTTTCTCCACCTGCTTTTTCAAAAATTTCAGATGCGGCGCGATTTCACGACGCAACGATTCCACTTGTTTAATATTCTCTTCAGTCTTTTCCAGTTTTCTTTCACTTTCTTCTTTTTTGTATTGATAGATTTTCAAGCCTAAAGCATCTTCAATCATGGCTCGGCGCTCGCGCAAATTGGCATTCAAAATTTTATCCGCCTCTCCTTGCGAGATAATGTGGTGTCCGGAAGCGCCGATATGCGCTCCGGCCAAAAGTTCAATAATGTCGCGCAGGCGCACTTCCGAGCCGTTAATCAGATATTGGTTGATACCGTCTCGATGTACCACGCGCTCAATACTAACTTCATCAAAATCCACATTTAAAGCGTGGTCCGTATTGTCAAAAATGACCTTAACACTCGCTCGATTGGCTCGAGGAGAGTCTTTACCGCCATTGAAGATGAGATCTTCCCCTTTCTTTCCTCGCATCGATTTAAATGACTGCTCGCCCAAGACAAATCGAAAAGACTCGGCCACGTTTGACTTGCCGGAGCCGTTGGGGCCAACAATGGCCGTAATAGGAGTGTTAAATTCCAGAGTGCTCTTTTTAGCGAATGATTTGAAGCCGGAAAGTTCCAGAGACTTAAGATACATGAGTATATTTTAGCAAATTACCAACCTTTTTTCTCCAGAGCTTTGCGGGCGGCTTCCTGTTCGGCTTCTTGTTTAGATTTGCCAGTGCCTTCTACTACCAGATCCTTGTCTAGAAAAACTCCGACTGTGAAGTGCTTGTCGTGATCGGGTCCTTCTTCTCGGACAGTTTTATATGCGGGTGTAATTCCAACCTTCTCTTGAGCTTTCTCTTGGAAAAGGCTTTTAGAGTCAATAAATGAGCCTTTTCGGACGATATCGTCGATGAGGTGGAAAAGGCCGCCCGCGATGAAAAGGCGGGCGGCCTCGTATCCCTGATCCAAATAAATGGCGCCAACTAAAGCCTCATAAGCATTGGCTAAAATAATAGTGCGAGCTCGTCCCGTGTCTTTAGCTTCTCCGCGAGAGAGAAGTAGGAAATCGTTCATTTTAAGCTCTTTAGCCACTTCGGAGAGAATATTGTAGTTAACTAGAGAAGAGCGATAGGAGGTTAATTCTCCTTCTGGCTTTTCCGAAAATTTCTTAAAGAGATAGTCGGTAACGACAAGTTCCAAGACGGCATCGCCTAAAAACTCCAATCGTTCATTGTGCTCGATCTTTAGATTTCGATTTTCGTTAAGATATGATCGATGAGTAAAGGCCTGCTTTAACAGAGCTTTATCTTTAAAAGCCAAGCCGGTATTTTTTTCAAATTGAGAGAAATCCATGATATTGGAATTTCTTTCGACATTTCACAATCTTTACGAAATGTCGAAAGAAATCTGATTAAATAATAATTTGTTTCTAAACTGTTTAAACCTTATCGTTTGCCGGAGGTTTTAATTTCACTTTTGGCTAAAAGCAAGTTAATGGCTTTAGTAATGATCGGCAGAATATCGTTGTAAAAGTTGAGATCCAGAATATCTTTCAATTTGAACCAGCGCGCATCATCCAATCCCCCGCTCTTCTTTAATTGAAGATCCTGATAACTTGATTCGGCCAAAAAATAAATAACTTGTTTGCGAATCTTGCCTTTCTCAGGATGAGTAGCAATGTATTCGTTCTTAGCCAATTCATCTTTAATCTCAATATCGAGACCAATCTCTTCCTTAATTTCTTTTTTCGTGCCCTCTTTAACATCCACGCCGGCTTCAAGCCCCCCCTTGGAAAGAGTCCAGTGACCAAAAACATCGTGCACTAAAGCTAAGTAAACTTCTCCTTTATCGTGAGCATAAACGACCGCTCCACCAAGAGTCTCAATTGGCATTTGTTCATACGGCACGTTTTTAAAGTTTCGATGCTTCTTGCTAGACTGCTCGTCTTTGCCTGGCTCACCCATTTCTTTGTAAACAGCTCCGAGTACTCCATTAACAAACTTACCGCTGGTTTCGCCTCCAAAAGTTTTGGCCAGCTCAATAGCTTCATTGATTGCCACTTTGGCCGGCACCTCTTTTCGGTCAGCAAAAAGCAACTCATAAAGACCAAGCCGCAGAATATTGCGGTCCACTATGCTGATCTTTTGAATTGGCCAGTCAGGAGCGGCCTTTTCTATGATGGTGTCTAAGTCGGGGCGCTTTTTTAAAATATTGGAAGTAAGAGCACGGACAAAAGTCATGTCTCCCATGCCTGCCGCAAATTCAGGAACAATGCGTTCAATAATCCCGTCAATTTCGGAATCGGTTCTATTAGCAAAATCCCACTCGAAGAGGGCCTGCAGAGCTATTGATCTGGAAAGGTGCCGGTTTGCCATTTAAGGAAGTTTCTAAAGTTCATGAAGGTTTTAAAGTTGAGAAACTTTAAGAACTTTATGAACTTTCAACTTTACGAACTATTTTACTGCTTCTCTTTCTTTTCGTCGCTTTTCTTTTCTTTCAGCGCGGGCTACCACGTCTACAACTACTCGCTTATTGTACTTGCCGCAGTTTGGGCAGGCCAAATGCTTCAGCTTTGGATGCCCGCATTCAGCACAAAGAACCGTGCCGGCGGCCTTCAAAGCGTGATGGGCTCGCCGATTGGCCGTATGAGCCCGAGTATGTCGCATTCTGATAACCATGGCCTAAATATAACAGAATTTCGTATTTTGGCAATTTTATTTGCCGATTTCCGTGCAGTGTCGGGGTTAAGGGCTGGCTGTGATTTTCTTCAGAAAGCTAAGACGATGGATTGGGGATGTACCAAATTGTTTGATTAAGGCTCGATGTTCTCGAGTACCATAACCCTTGTGCTTATGAAAATTGTATCTTGGATGTTTTTTGGAAATACGAGTCATGCGACGATCGCGGGTGACTTTGGCCACGATGGAGGCGAGGGAGATAATTTTTTGCTTGTCATCACCTTTAATAATGGTTTTTTGATTTAAATATTTTTTGGGAGCTTTTAATCCCCCGTCCAAAAGAACCAGGCATTCCTCGGGATTTAATTTAAATTTGCGCAAACAATTGTTGATGGCCGTGCGGGTCGATTTAGTTAGGCCGACTTTATCAATTCGTTGCGGGCTAATGAAAGAGACGGTGAAGCGCAATTCGGCCCCTGGGATTTGGCCGAATTGCGCTTTAATCAATTTAAAGCATTCTTCCCTTTTCTGGGCCGTCATCTTTTTGGAGTCGCGAGCCTCGGCAAAAACATTGAGATCAAAATCGGTCGGCGCCAAAAAGGCGCCGACCGCCAGCGGCCCGGCCAATGGCCCGCGACCAACCTCATCAATACCAACAATATATTTAATGCCCTCTTTCATTTATCAAAATTATAGTTACTATATTAATAGAGTCATGCAAAAAGCCAAATATTCTGCGGAAACCAAACCCGACGTTTCTCCTAAATTACCACCTTTGGATATTTTGCCACTGGAGGAATTCGCTGGAAAAAGTGATGCAATACCACCCGGTACTCCAGACCCTTGTGGGTGTTGGAATCCTATTCTTTGGGGCTAGCTTAGGCTAGCTTTTTATTTATTCGGCAATATTTAGCCGCACTCTTCAATATTTCCGATCGGACGGATTGCTATATACTATGAAGAACAAGGCTATGTCTTCTAAGTTCATCCACTTACATGCCCACTCTCACTACAGTCTGCTTCAGGCTCTGCCCAAAATTCCCGAACTCGTCTCCAAAGCTAAAGAGTACGGCATGCCGGCCCTAGCTTTAACCGACAGCGGTAATCTCTACGGTGCTATCGAATTTTATAAAGAATGCAAAGAACAGGGCGTTAAGCCCATTCTCGGCGTGGATTTTTATTTAGCCAATCGCACACGACACGATCGCGAAGCACGGATTGACAATAAACGTACCAGGCTGCTGCTACTGGCCAAAAACGAAAACGGTTATAAAAATCTGATTAAATTGGTCACCGCCTCTTTTCTGGAAGGTTTCTATTACAAGCCTCGGCTCGATAAGGAACTCTTAGAAAAGCACAAAGATGACTTACTGATGATTTCCCCATCATTCAGTGGAGACATTGCCGTTAACCTGCGAAATGAAAATGAAGAAGCGGCTTTGGAACTTCTGAAATTTTACAATAAACTTTTCGGCGACGACTTTTATATTGAAATCACACATCATCCGGAAATCGAGGGCCACGACAAGAACATGAAAAAGTTGGTGGAATTTGCCAAGAAAAATTCTGTGCCGATTGTAGCCGCCCACGATTCATATTATTTAGACCCAGCCGACCAGAAAGCTCGCAATACTTTAGTCTTTATTCAAAACGAGTTTAGCGAAAGAACGGTGGTAGAAGATGGTCGTGATTTTTCCTTCATCTCGCCAGAAACTGCTGAAAAATATTTCAAGGATCTGCCGGAAGCCCTAGAAAATTGCCAGGTTATCAGTAGTAAATGCAATCTGGAACTTCCTTTGGGTAAGTGGCTCTTCCCCGATTACAAAGTGGCTCCCGGCAAAACAGCCGATGACGAATTACGAGAATTAGTGGAGAATGGGGCCAAGAAACGCGACGTTGCTTACTCGGGTAAAGTGAAAGAACGAGCCGAATATGAACTTGAGATCATTAAGAATAAAGGTTATGCCCCCTACTTCCTGGTGGTGGCGGATCTAATCCGGTTCGCTCACGAAAACAAAATCCTGACTACTATTAGAGGTTCCGTCGCCGGCTCCATGGTCACTTACCTAGCTGGCATCACTAACGTTGATCCAATCGAATACAAACTGCCTTTTGAGCGTTTCCTTAATCCGGAAAGACCGTCGGCGCCCGATATCGATATGGATTTTGCCGACAATCGACGAGACGAAGTGATTGCTTACGCCCGCGGGAAATACGGCAAAGACAAGGTGGCCCAAATCGGAACGTTCGGAACGATGATGGCACGAGGAGCGGTTCGGGATGTGGCCAGAGCTTTGGGCTTCCCCTATGATGTTGGCGATAAAATTGCCAAGCTTATTCCACTTGGCGCGCAAGGATTTCCGATGACTATTGATCGAGCCATGGAAGAAGTGCCGGAGCTAACTAAATTGTACAAAACCGAAGAGAATGTTCGTACTATTATTGATATGGCCAAGAAGATTGAAGGCTTGGCGCGACATATTAGCGTCCATGCCGCCGGCGTGGTGATCTCCCCTATTCCTTTAACGGAAATTGTGCCACTTCAATATGACCCAAAAAGCACCGGCGAAAATGAGACCAGCAAGATCATTACTCAATATGACATGCACTCAGTGGACGAGAATAATGCCGGCCTTTTGAAGTTTGATTTTCTAGGGATTCGGAACTTGGCAATTCTCGCCGACGCCGTGAGACTGGTTAAAGCTATTGAAGGAATCGAAGTTGATATTGAAAACGTCACTCTGGACGATAAAAAAACTTTTGAACTTTTGGCTAAGGGAGAGACGGTTGGACTCTTTCAATTAAATGGAGCTGGCATGACTCGTTACTTAAAAGAGTTGAAACCTTCCACTATTCACGACATCAATGCCATGGTGGCTTTATATCGCCCTGGACCGATGGAAGTAATTCCCGAATATATTCGCCGCAAGAATAGTCCTCGCCTGATTTCCTATCCCGATCCACGCATGAAAAAATATCTGGAAGAATCTTATGGATTAATTGTTTATCAGGACGACCTTCTCTTTAGCGCCATCGAGCTCGCCGGCTACTCGTGGCTCGAGGCCGACAAATTTCGTAAAGCGGTAGGTAAAAAGATTCCGAAGGAAATGGCTGCCCAGAAAGAAAAGCTGATTGAAGGTATTATTAAGAATGGTCAGACAAAGGAATTCGCCGAGAAATTATGGAAGCTTTTTGAACCGTTTCAAGCTTATGGCTTTAACAAGGCTCATGCCGCAAGCTACGGCAAAGTGGCTTACCAGACTGCCTACATGAAGGCTAACTTCCCGTGTATTTATATGGCAGCGGTACTAACGGCTGAATCCGGCGACGTAGAGAAAATTGCGGAAATTATCAATGAATGCAAACGTATGGGCATTCCAGTGCTGCCGCCGGATATTAACGAAAGCTTTGAAGATTTCACGGTGGTTAAGAAAGGCACTGACGGGGCCGAGTGTGACAAAATTCGTTTCGGATTGACCTGTATTAAAAATTTTGGAGCCGGAATCGCTGCCACCATTATTAAAGAGAGAAAAGAAAACGGTAAGTTTAAATCATTGGAAGATTTTCTGAATCGAATCGTTGATCGCAATCTAAATAAGAAGTCGCTGGAAGCTTTGATCAAAGCCGGAGCGATGGATCAGTTTGGCGATCGCGGATGTTTGCTGGCAAACATTGAAGATATTTTAGAGTACAACAAAGAAAAGAATCGGGCACCGGCCGGCCAGGATTCCTTGTTCGGATCCTTTGCTGAAACGGTGGCTCTGCCGGCGCTTCGCTTGCGCGAAGCGCCTCCAGCCACGCCGGCCGAGAAGCTCCTCTGGGAAAAGGAGCTTCTCGGGCTATATGTAAGCGGGCATCCTTTAGACAAACATCGCGAGCGCTTGGAGAAGAAACAAACCAATATCACTAAGGTTAAGGCTGAACTAAAAGAAGGAATGCTGGCTGTCATTGAGGGAATCGTAGAAGAAGCTAAACAGATCCGCACTAAGAATGGTTCGCCAATGTATTTTTTGAAGATTGCGGATTATAGCGGCAACATGGAAGTGGTAGTCTTTCCAAAAGTAACTGAAAAATACAGCTCCATCATCGCTCCGGAAAAATGTTTAGCTGTTAAAGGGCGTCTCTCCGGCCGCAACGGTGAGACTAGTATGGTGGCAGAAGCAATTAAGGAAATTTAAATAAAAAGCCGTTTTAGCGGCTCATTCCAATTACATATATGGCATGTAAACGTGGCGACGAAAATTCTTTCGACGTCTTCCTTTATGACGAGGAAACGGAATTTTTAATAAAGCAACCTTCTTCTCCAGTCGTTCGGTGTCAAGATACTCAACCATTGGTTTAAGCACTTCTCCCGGATTTCGATACTTATCCCAAGAGAGCGTTCTGCTTTCGCTCACTCTTCTTGAAAAAGAGTACACCGTATTCCCGCGTAAATCGATAAGAACATATTTAGAGTGATGACTGCGTCGAAAAATATGGATATCTTGCAGAATCAGTAATTCTGGATTTCCACCTTGATCGAGGAAGAGGCAATCTTTTCCATCATGAAGTTTTTCAAGTATATCGTGACGTTTTACGGCGCCCGCAAAGACAGTAGTTTTCATCTAAATTGAAATTAGCACGGTCCTTTTGGGAAAGCAATTTTTAATAAAGTATGAACATGATAAGATTTGCGTATGGAAAATAATGAGCAATTGTCTAAAATCAGGCATTCACTAGCCCATCTTCTGGCGGCGGCGGTTTTAGAATTGCACCCTGACACCCTGAATACTATTGGACCGGCCATTGAGAATGGTTTCTATTATGATTTTGATTTTGTCTCCTCTATTTTGGAGGCGGATTTGAAAAAGATTGAGAAGAAGATGAGAGAAATTTTTCCGACTTGGAAAAATTTCTCTCACAAGGAAGTTGGCGCGGGCGAAGCCCGCGCTCTCTTTGCCGACAACCCCTACAAGTTGGAATTAATAGATGAGATCGAAAAGAAAGGCGAGAAAATCACTCTCTATACTTCCGGAAATTTCACTGATCTCTGTCGCGGCGGACACGTGGAAGATATACAAGATATTAATCCGAATGGATTCGAGCTTTCCCATTTGGCCGGCGCTTACTGGCGAGGTGATGAGAAAAACAAAATGCTGACGCGAATTTATGGTCTGGCTTTCAATAACAAAGACGAACTCGATAACTACAAAAAGCAACAGGAAGAAGCGGAAAAACGTGATCACCGAAAACTAGGCAAGGAATTAAAGATTTTCACTTTTGATGAAGATGTGGGTCCAGGTCTGCCCCTCTGGCTGCCGAACGGCGCCGTGATGATTGAAGAACTTGAGAAACTCGCTAAGGAGACTGAATTTCAGGAAGGCTACAGCCGAGTTCGCTCCCCTCACATTGCCAAAGAGTCAATCTATTTAAAGAGCGGTCATCTTCCCTATTACGAAGAAAGTATGTTCCCGCCAATGGAATATGAGGGCGGCAATTATTATTTGAAAGCTATGAATTGTCCGCATCATCACAAGATTTATGCCGCTCTTCGCCCCAGCTATCGTGATTTACCGCTTCGATTGGCTGAATATGGCACTTGCTATCGCCATGAAAAATCCGGCGAGCTTTTTGGTTTAATGCGGGTAAGGTCGCTCCAAATGAATGATGCTCACATTTATTGCACTAAAGAGCAATTCGCTGATGAGTTTCGTCGAGTTAATGATATTTATTTGAAATATTTTAAGATTTTTGGGGTGGATAAATACCAAATGCGATTATCTACTCACGATCCGGAAAAGTTGGGACAGAAATTTGTAGATGAACCGGAGCTCTGGGAAGAAACGGAAAAAATGGTGCGAGATGTTTTGGTGGAATCGAAGATTCCCTTTGTGGAAGTCCCGAACGAAGCAGCATTTTACGGACCCAAAATTGATGTGCAGGTTTGGAGCGCCATTGGCCGCGAGTTTACTTTGGCTACCAATCAGGTGGATTTTGCCCAGCCTCGACGGTTTGATCTAACTTACGTTAATAAGAACGGCAAGGAAGAAACTCCTCTCTGCATTCATCGAGCCCCTCTCGGCACGCACGAGAGATTCATCGGCTTTCTGATAGAACATTACGCCGGCGCCTTTCCACTTTGGCTTTCTCCAATCCAAGTGAAAATTCTACCTATTGGCGAGGATCATCTTGGTTACTCAAAAGAACTTTTTAAAGAATTGCATCAGGCTGGTATTCGAGCCCAAACGGATGAAAGTAATGAAAGTCTGGGCAAAAAGATTAGACAAACTAAAGTTGAGAAAGTTCCATACTTTTTAGTTATTGGTGATAAGGAAGTGGAATCGCAGACGGTGACTTTAGAAAGCCGCGACAATGGCAATCAGGGATCAGTATCGTTAGCCGATCTCCTGAAGAGATTAGAAGAAGAGATTAAGACAAGAAAATAGCCAAAAGAAAAAGGCTCGCAAAGCGAGCCTTTTTCTTTTTATCTTGTAATCGTTTTCTTAAGCTAGTAATTTTTCAATTTTCTCTGAGTTAAGAGTGGCGTAATTGCCATCATTTCGAGAAACTTTACTGATCAAGGTGTTAAGCATTGATTCAGCGGCGCTCTTATCAGTTCCGGTTCGAGCCATAATATTGGTCAAACCATCGCGAGAGATAAGGACATTGTTTTCTCGAGCCATGAAGGAAAGACTGTTTTCAAACTCTTCGGCGGTCACCTCTTCCTGAACTGGAGTATCAATTTCCGCCTCCGGAGTTTCCACTTCCGTATCAGAATCGAGACCCATTTCTGAAGTACTGATTCCGACGGCTGCTAAAGCTCCAACTTTTCGCTTCTGAATGATCATGTAGGCACCGAAGGCGCTCCACATGAAGAGTCCGAGGAAGAAGAGAGCCATCTTAAGATTCATGCTGATGCCGGTAGCTGGAATTTGACTAAGGAAGACACCGGCGCTAGGCGTACCAGTAATCGGCTGCTGATAGACCGTAGTGAAAGCTGCCTGATTACCGTTTGGCTGAACATTGACTGAACAATTGGCAGTCACCTGTCGGCCATCTGAAGTTACGGTTACGTTTGCATTTCGAGTACCAGTGTTGTAGTAGGTATTTGAAACGCTTGGGCCGCTGCCGTAGACATCTCCGCTCCAAGAATATGAGTAGTTGCCATTTCCACCTGAAGCAATCGCTTGCCAAGTTACCGTGTTTCCAACTAATGGGTTGGAAGGGTTAGCCGTACAATAAGCAGTTAAATTCTGGTTCTGATTATTGTTGCCCGCTGGAGTGTTAATAATAATAGTGTTCGTATTGTTGTTCACTGCAGTGGCAGTGGCACTTGAACTAGAGGTAGAATTTGAGTTGGAGAAATTATTATTAGCGTTTGTGTTTACGTTAGTAACCGGGGTGCTAGAAGGCGGATGATATGTCTGGGTTGGGGTGTAAGTTGGGTAAGAATAGTTTGGATATGAGTAACAGCTTCCACAGCCGTATGATCCATAACTGGAACCGCCGTAATTTCCATAACTACCACAGCTATAATCACATGGGTTGTAAACATCATAAGTATCATATCCACAGTTATAGCTACAGTCTTGATATACATCTAGAGTGTCGCATCCGCCGTAGGAACAAGGATCATATGCATCGACATAACCAGTGTTATCAGCAGAGCCCCAGCCGGAGTCTACCCATCCCATATCACCACTAAAATTGTCTCCACCGTCAAAAGCCCAGCCTGAGTCATTCCATTCTTGAGCCGAAACCTTATGAGCCATGCCTAAGAAACCGACCATAAAGAGTCCTCCGACAATAACCAAAATGGCCAAAATAGCCTTGGTTTTCTTGCTTAATTTAATTAATTTATTCATAATTTTTTATAACTAATTGTTAATAATTTCCATAAGTATACACCAAGCTGTACAATTTGTCAAGTCTGTTTTATTATAAAGAAGATAGCGGACAACCCAAGGGTTGTCCGCTATTAATTTTTCGACTTTCCCTACAATTGCTTGAAGTGAATGTCGTTGTCGGCCGCGTATTCTTCGACTTCCTCGGTAGGAATCAATTGATCCCTCTTTAAGAAAGGCAACCCGTAAAAGCGCCCGTCGGGACTTTGTTTGATTCGACCATGAGCCATCAGATCGAGAGTAATAGCGTCGGGGATCAGCTTGCCGTACTTGGCAATGTACCAATCCACCACCGCTTTTGTCTCCAGTTCTTTGGAGGTAACCCATTCATGATGGAGGGCCTTATTTTCTCTGGGCGGCTCCCCATCGTTACTGTAGGCCGGCGGTTTTCCCTTGCGGGAAAAGAGAGCCGACTTTGTCATCTTGATGGTATTCGTGGGCGAACTTGCGGGTGTCGGAGATATTTTCCCCTGAACGCCTGGTTTGTTCACTTCCGCCAGCTGCCGATTTTTTTCGGCTAACTGCCGATCCTTTTCGTCGAGCTCCTTTTGGAGCCTAGCCGTTTCTTTCTGACGGTCCGTGAGAGCGTCCTGCACCACTTGTTCCCCTTCGGGGTCTTCTTCCGAAGTAATCCCTTCTGGAGGTGGAGCGTTGTTGTCGATATCATTCGCCAACGCAGGATTCGATGAGTTTTCTCCGCTTGTCTGCGCCGGATTATTTGGAGTCACCGCCGCGACTGGGGTTGAAGCCACTTTAGGAGTTGGTGTTGCCTGAAGTAACTTTTGATCCTCGGCGTTAGGAACGCCCGCTATTTGGACAGAGGAGGAAGAGCGAAGTCGGGTGAAGCAAAATAGTATTGCCACCACGATTACCAGCCGGGTTACCCATCTGATCCATCGCGGACTTCCCTTCATCCTGAGAGCATCGAAGAATCGTTGAAACCGATTTTCTTTGATCGGTTGAGGGCCTTGCAAAATTGAATTCATAAAACTTTCCCCTTCTAGGTTTGGTGTTGTTGAGAGCTAACTGCGGTAAATATTAGCATAATTTATCTTAAAAGTCAAGGATAATAAAAATGACCTGTGTTTTAGCACAGGTCATGAATGAGCTAGTTTCGAGCCCCCAAAAAATCCTTTATTTTTCTGAGCCGATTTGGAGGTTGAGCTCTTTGAGAGCTGTCCCTTCTTTCCCCTTTTGATTCTTCGGGCTCTTCAGCAATTTCGATTTGATGTTCAGGTGGCTTGAGAGCCGGTGGATTAACCGTAGGTTTTTGGCGTTTTTTGCGCCTACCGTAGGTAATCGGTGGGCTTTCGACCGATTCTTCCTTGATATCGACCACAAAACCGTGGTGATTTTTTTCAACCACATAAGTCTTGGTGGTTGATAAAGGTGACGGCACTTCGGCAATTGGATCAAAGACTAGCTTGTTTCCAACAAAGATTCGCCCCACCTCATCCTCTCGAACTTTTGGAGGTTCGGGGCGATGCTGGACAAATTGGGCGTCCAAGATCTTGGTTGGGGAAATGTTCGGATAAAAGACCTCGACCAAGACTTCCGAAATGGTTAGTCGGTCAGGATATCTCTCCAGAACTTTTTTCGCCCCTTTTCGGAATGAATGTTTCAATTCTTCCCGAAGAGCTTGGCGCTCATCATAGGATAGAACTCTTTCCCTTCGGACAACTGTCTTCGCAAGTTCTTCTTCAACAATGTGGTCGAGGACTCGACCCACCAAGTTGCGAAATTCCGAAAAGGTCAGAGCGGCTGGAACGGTAGTTCTCAACCGAATTCCCCGTGTCTCAGTATTTACTAAAACCCAAGGACATCGCCCGAGGTTGATCTGCCGTTGCTTTAATTTTTCCTGCCATTCCGCTGACGGATTGGCCGGGGCGGCAAACAGACCGGAAACATCCACTTGGAATTTCCGAATCTCCGGTTTTAGCCGTTCAAGTGTCCTTTCCGCTTCGGCAAGGTGAGCTTGACCAGTAGCCTCGTCACCTGTTCGAAGCATTTCAATGCCCCGAATATAGGTTTCGATCATCGGCTTCGTCAGTTCCTCAATTTCAGGTATACACCCGAGGGAGCTGGTATCAATGCCATTCCCATCGGCATCGGCCGCTAACCCCGCGGTCGAGCCGGTAATGCCTGTAACAGTGGATCCCCTGCGGATGCCGTCGGTTGGACCCGTGAAGTAAACCTGCCCGTGCAATACCAGATGACCGGAAGTGGCTGTAATGTTGAGAAGAAGATCTGAAGGGATCCGGCCCGTATTAGTAGCCGTATCGCCCTCAACCATGGGATTAACAAACGAAACTTGACGAAGGCCATAGCCGGTCAATTTTGTATGCGCTCCTGTTTGAGGGTTTGCTTCCTCAAAGGCACGCTTTGCCGTATCCCTGATTCGATCAACACTGTGGCGGTTGCTGTAGTACTGACTGTGAGTGTCGACCTCAATTACTGGAGTTGGGGCTTGATCCTTCGGTGCCTCAAGCGGCGGAGCGGCAATGTTTGGGGCATGACCGTTTCCCTGATCGCTGGAAGCGGTGTAAGAAGCCCATTCAATTGCAGTTTTGGTGATGAATGGATGACTTAATGCCATTTGAAGTGGCATCTCGTTCGCCTCCGACCATTTCACCATTACAGAACGGAATGTCTGCCGAAGCATGGTGCCTTTTCCGTTAACTGGCATTGGCACTGCTTTGCCATTCCAGGTTGCGGTCTTTAATTCGGTGTAGGTAAGATTGGCTAAAGTAGTTATTTTGTCTATGTTCATTCGATTCCTTTTCTAATCGCTTTTTATCACTTTTTATTAAAATGTCAATCAAAATAAAAAGATTCTCGTTTTAAAACGAGAATCTTGAAATTGGGAGCTAGGGAGTTGCCGCGGAGGCTGGGGCACTCGAAGACTGAGCAGTACTGGCCCCAGGTTTTGGTCCCTCTGGCTTTTGACTCGCCTGGATAAGCTTGCCAGTAAGTTGAGCCGTGGGAGACGTCGCGATGATTCTTTCGTAATTAACGTCTCCAGTAACCCTGGCATTTGGACCGAAGCCGACTGTCTTGGCGGTGACGACGGCATTAACTTCACCGTCAATCTGAACGTCCGGGGCGATAATTTCGCCTTTGACGTGGGCATCTTTGGTAATCTCGAGCTGACAGCCGTTTTTACTTATGAGCTGGCCTTCCAAGATGCCTGCGAAGATCAATTTTTTAGAAAAGGTGATGATTCCTTTGATTTCCGTGCCTTTTTGGATGACATTGTCACCATTCGTATTTCCATTCATATGTTTCCTTTGGTTTGATTTTGATTGGAAAGCCTGTATAGAACTTCCAAGTCCTTATTATCACAAGATTTAGAAAAGTCAAATATATAATCCCGTCTAAAATAAAAATGGCCAATTAGCTAGAGCTAATTGGCCAGTGAGATCAACGCTTTTCGACTATGGAGTCGGCGTTGTTAGATTTCTCTGGTATTCATCCACCTTCGCTTTCAAGCCTTCGGCGTACTTCCTCCAGCCGGTGGTATTGGCATTGGCTTGTTTAGCTTTGTTCTCCCAGAAAGCCGATTGTTCCGCCCAATATTTTGCTCGGTTTTCGGCATCGGAAGCGTTTGAGGCTTTCCCTCTCAAACGCAATATTTCCCGATCTTTGGCGGCAGAATCTTTTTTTTCTTGCGCCAGATCACCTTCCGCTTTGTCTCTGTCGCTTTCAGCCTGAGCTTTATCGCGTTCCGCCCGCTCTTTTTGATCCTTCCAGTCTTGCATCACTCTTTGGAAGGCGGCGTCAACTTGACCCTTTGGAGTCTCGGCGATATTGTTGGTTTTTTCCGAGTCTTCCGGCGGCGGAGTATTTGTTCCAATCTCCTGAACCAATTTCTGTTTTTCGGTAGGTAAAGCCTTCTCAATGTCTTTATCCTTTTTTACAAGATCCGGGTCCAATTGCTGAACGACCGGAGGTGTCTTTGAACCGGTGGGAGTGGCGGGTGGACTTGTGGCTGAAGCATCGGCTGTCGCCGTTCGAGACGAAGTGGCGGATTTGTGACTCGGTTTCTGATCTGCCACCGCCACAAGTGGAAGAGCACAGATGATGAGAAAAAGTAAATTGCTAAAGAACTTGCGTTTCATTAATACCTCCTGATTTCAATTTTGGGTGTTCCGGAACTTCCGAAACTAGTTATCCCATTTCGGTAACTATCACAACTTATTTAAAAAGTCAAGTCTCTGGAGGGATCAGCTCTTCCCGATCGGGGCGGTGCCGGCGTAGGTGGCGACGACGACGTAGCGATCTTCCTTAGCGCCGAAACTGTTACAGGTTGAGAGAGTCAAAATGTTTTGTTTGGTTGAGAAGCTGACGTAAGCGTTAGTATCTTTTTCCAATTTCACTGAGGCGACGGTGTAAAAATAAACTCTGTCTTTAGTAAGAACTTTAATCTGATCTCCTTCTTTTAAATTGTGAATGTTGTTGAAAACTTGATAAGCCTTGTTGTTCACCACTTTGAAACCGGTGGAGTGGCCGAAGATGAACATGTTGCCATAGCCTGGCAATCCTGATCCGGGATAATGCACCGCTCCTTCCGTGAGTGCGTTATCAAGCGTGGTATTACCAGTGCTCGAGGGATTAATAACTTGATAATTTAGACCGATGACGTCAGATTGAATGCGAAGCGGCACTTGATCAGTGGGCGGCAAGGGATTTGGATTCTGAGGATTATTTTCACCGGTGATGCTTTCAATGGAATTCTCGGAAAGCTGGTTTAAGATATTGGGTGTACCTGTTTGTTCTTTTAATTCGGTTGGAATTAGACCAAAAGCATAGAGAACGACAAAAGTAACCAAAAAAATTCCCAAAAATAAAAAAGAGAAGGTGGCTTCCGGACGTTTATACCATTTCATAAGAGTATTATAAGGGTATTTGACAAAAAATCAAATATGGAGTATAATTCGGCATTATGGAAAAAGATAAAAACCCTGATAATAAAAGCCCTCGGCAAATTAAGGAAAGTGCCCCTATCAATCTCCCAATCGAGGAGGAGAATAAAAACCCTGCCCGAATCGTCTGGCGAGTTTTGATTTTGGGGGTTGTTTTAGTCGTTTTAATTATTCTAAGTATTGGCATTATCAAATTGGTGCCGCGAGCCCTTTCTTCTTTGGCTTCGGTAAACGTCTCTATCTCTTCCCTCTTTACTCCTAGCAAAAACGCTTCAAGCACTAATCAAAATCGACCGGTTGTTACTCCTGCTTCTACTTCAAGCAATCAGAGCGCCACTACTTCCGCTCCATACCCAGTCAATAATGGAGATACCGGTGGCAATTCTAATTCCGGAAATAATGGTGGAGCCTCATTTAATCAAAATGGTAATCCCGACCTTCAATTGACTATCAGCTCAATCGGAGTACTCGATCGCAACAGTGGAGCTTTTGTTCCAACCACTAACGTAAACACCAATGATCGAGTGGCTGTTAAGTTTCAGGTAGAAAATGTCGGAGAAGGTCCATCAGGAGCTTGGAATCTTTCAGCTGCCCTACCGGCAGTTAATCCCGCAGATCAGACTAAAAATCTTTCCAACCAGATTTCTATTCCGGCTGGCATGGCTGTCAGCGGAGAACTTTACTTTGATTATGTTCAGACCGGTCAGAATCGGGTAGTTCAAATTTCCATCAGCGACAGTCGTTCTGAACTTCGCACCAATAACAACAGCGCCCAAGTGACTATTAATTCTACGGGAAATAATGGTGAATATTATGGCGGGGGCGTAGTTACTAATGGCCTAGATTTGGCAGTTCAGATTATGGATACTGGCACAGTTGATCGCTACAGCGGTCAGTACAATCCTTCTTCTTACATTAATGCTTCTAATCGAGCAGCTGTTCGATTTCGAGTAACTAATCAGGGATCGATTGCAAGCGGTAACTGGACTTTCAGCGCCACTCTGCCGAATAGTTATAACAACAATAACAACTGCTATTACAATTACGGCGTCTATCAGTGCAACAACAATAATTACAATAACGGCAATAATAACCTGACTCAAAATGAAGGTTCATTGGCTCCCGGCCAAAGCGTGATCCTAATTGTCGGCTTTGACGGAGTGCAGTACGGCACAAACAATACTGTTAATATCAATGTTGACCCGTATAATCAGCTGCCGGATGTGAATCGAGGAAATAATTATGCTAGCGCGAATTTGTACGTAAATTCGTATTAATCTTTAATTAATCATTTCAAGAAAAAAGGCCGGCCGCTTCGCGGCCGGCCTTTTTTCTTGACCCCTAAGCGAAAACCAAATCTAGTGAAGCGACTATATATCAATATTAGCCAACTTGGCGTTTGATTGTATAAACGACTTGCGGCTTGGTACATCCGTACCCATTAAAATCTCAATTACTTTATCGGCCGCTTCCGCATCTTCGATATTTACCTGCTTCAAAACTCGATTGTTTGGATCCATGGTAGTCTCGCCGAGCTCTTCTGCATTCATCTCTCCAAGACCTTTGTAGCGCTGAATGGCGATCTTTTTCTTCTTCTCTGCGCCTTTTTCTTTCTTATTTTTTGTTCCTTCCTCTTCTGGCTGCTCGCTTTCAGCTTCCTCTTCCCCTTCTTCACTGGCTCCTTCCACTGGTTCGGCCACTTCCACTTTCTCCCGAGTCAAGAACTTATCTTTTTCTTCTTCGGTATAAAAATAAAGTAATTCTTTTCCATATTTCACTTTATAAAGTGGCGGCTGGGCAATGTAAACAAATCCATTTTCAATCAATGGCCGGAAGTAACGATAGAAAAGAGTCAAAATAAGAGTCCGGATGTGGGCTCCGTCAACGTCGGCATCAGTGGCAATAATAATTTTGTGATAGCGCAGCTTGGAAATATCGAAGGTGTCCCCGATGGCAGTGCCGATGGCAATCACCAGATTTTTAATTTGTTCTGAAGCCAGCATCTTATCGAGGCGAGCGCGTTCAATATTTAGGATCTTGCCGCGAAGCGGCAAGATGGCCTGCGTTCGGCGATCGCGTCCCATCTTGGCCGTGCCACCGGCCGAATCTCCTTCCACGATAAAGAGTTCTGACTCGCTGGCTTCTTTGGACTGACAGTCGGCTAGCTTTCCCGGCAAAGTCATACCCTCAAGGGCACCTTTGCGTAGAATTGAATCTTTGGCGGCTTTGGCGGCTTTGCGAGCCTTTAAAGCCAATAAAGACTTGTTAACAATAGATCTGGCATCATCGGGATTCTCTTCCAAGAAGGCGGAAAAAGCCTCCCCGAAAACCGTAGTGACAGCCGATTGAGCTTCCACACTTCCGAGTTTGGCCTTAGTCTGACCTTCGAATTGAATCTCCCGCAATTTTACAGAGACGACAGCCGTTAATCCCTCCAAAACATCATCACCGGTAAAATTGTCCTCTGATTCCTTAATGATATTAGCTTTGCGCCCGTAAGTGTTTATAGTTCGAGTCAGAGCGGTTTTAAATCCAGTTAGGTGCGTTCCTCCTTCGGGAGTACTGATGTTGTTGGCAAAACTTACTACTCGTGAAGATATGTCATCAACATACTGGAGAGCCACCTCCACCGATTCCACTCCTTCAGCTTTTTTCTCCACATAAAAAATGTTCTTGTGAATTGGCTTTTGGAGCTGATTGTAGAATTTAATGAGAGAGAGTAATCCTCCTTCAAAGTAAAAAGTTTGTGATGGAGCCTCGATCTCCAGTTCTCTGAAATAAAAGACTTTATCGGTGTCTATCTTCTCTTTAACCTCTCTAGCATCAATCATGGAAATGCGCAGACCTTTTACCAAATAGGCTTGTTGCCGCATATGAGAAACGACACGGGAGAAATCAAAATTGATTTCCTTGAAGATTTCCGGATCGGGTTCAAAAGTTACAATAGTTCCCGATTGTTTAGTGCTGCCAATTTTTTTGACGGCCGCCTTTCGTTTGCCTTTGGAATATTGCTGAACGTAAATTCCCCCCTCTTTGTGAACAATTACCTCGGTGAAGACTGAAAGAGCGTTTACTACTGAAGCGCCGACTCCGTGTAAACCACCTGAAACTTTGTAGCTACTATTTTCACCACCAAATTTTCCGCCGGCGTGCAAAGTGGTCATGATGGTCTCCAGTGCCGAAACTTTAGTTTGTTTGTGCATGTCCACCGGAATACCTCGGCCATTGTCCGCCACTCTCACTCGATTTCCTGGGAGCAGAGCCACTTCAATGTCATTGGCAAAACCACCCATAGCTTCGTCTCGAGCATTGTCAAAGATTTCCGTAATTAGATGGTGGAGGCCGTCAGGACCGGTAGTACCAATGTACATTCCCGGACGCTTTCGAACAGGCTCAAGGCCTTCTAGGACAGTAATGTCGGCGGCTCCGTAGGAGCCGCCTTTTTTCTCTTCTTTTTCAGCTGATTTTTTGGCCATTTATAGCCATATTTTAGCATTTTTAGCCTCTTCTGCCAAGCTCAAATCGGCCATAATTAGCCTTAATTTGAGCCATTATTTGGTAATTTTTTGAGGTCTAATTCCATTACGCCATCAAGTCGGTTAATTTCCCCCACTTTTTCTTTTCCGAGCATTAAAATTCCGCCCGTATCGTCAAGGGTGCAGACAGTTAAAATCTTAGTTTCGAGATTTTCGAGAAGCTTTTCGCGAGTTTGACGAATTTCTTCATTAACAGAACCGGCTGAATTTGGTTTGAAAATAGAAACAGTCAAAATCCCATCCTTAATGTGAAAAATCTTATCTCCACTTTCAGATTCGACGAAACCAAAATCTGAAAGGATTACCCGAATTTTATTCTCCATTGTTTAATTATTGTCTTCTAATTTCTCCTCCAAATTCTTCTTCCGTCATCTCCTCAACACGAACATGAAGAGCGTTCACCTCTTCGTTAGTTAAAGTGCGATTGAGATCACGATAAGTTAAGCGCCAAGTGTAGCTCTGGCGATCGGTTCCGAACTTATTGTCGTTTTCATATTTATCGGTCAGCTTCATCTCCTCAATTTGATCTCCCACAATGTCGCGAATGCGGTCAAAGTAAGTATTTAAAACCAAATTTTTTGAAGCGACGAAAGAGATGTCACGGAGTACCGGCGGAAACTTGCTGACCTCCTTGAATTTAGTACCGAGTTTAAGTTGCTTTCTGACTCTCTCATCTTCTGACCACAGCAATCTAATATCCGGCAATTCCATGGAGACAATGGCCAAGCGCTCCAGACCGAAGCCAAAAGCCCAACCATTCCATTTAGTTGAATCAACTCCGAGCTTATCTAAGACGCTTCCTTTAACCACACCACTTCCAAGCACTTCTATCCATTTGTCGGCCGGTTTGATTTCCATTTCAATTGATGGATCAGTGTAAGGAAAATCATCCGGATTAAATCTTCGCTCCATCTGCGTTCCAAAAATGGCGTCGGCAATGGCATTTAAAACTTTTTTTAATTCTTCCACCCCGATATTCTCTTTTGCTTTTGGAGCCAAGTACCAACCGTCAAGCTGATGAAAAACATTCATGTGGTTACGATCAATTTCATCCTTGCGGTAAACCTTGCCGAAGGAAAAACAACCGACTGCTTCACCCTTGCTCATCCTTTCCTTCACATCTTTCTCGTTCAAATAGTAATACCACATCACTGTAGTGTGAGTTCTCAAAATATTTTCTTCGTTCAAGTAATATGTGTCGGATTTGCTACGGGCCGGATGATCTTTGGGAAAATCAAAAAGGTCAAAGCTGATGCTCTGCGGTACCACTTCAGGCGTTTCAATAACATCAAAATCCTTGAACTCCGGCCGAGCCAAAATCCTCTCTACCATTTCGGCGATCGGGCTTCCGATCTTTCGGGAAAGATCGGGCATATTTAAATAGCGTTTTATTCTTTGGCTTTCAGGATCATTTCGTCCATCGAGAGATGCGATGATTTTGTCCTGTTCTTTTTTAGATACTTGGAAAGTGTTCTTCATGTTGGGGGGGGTTTTTGACTTTCGGCGACGTTGATTATATCATGAAATAACTATGCATTTGGCCGTTTTTTCCGAAACTATTACTTATATCCTCCTTTTTCTCACCCTTTATTGGGAAGTCTTTTTATTGATGACTTTTTTAGAAAAGAAGGGACAAATTCAAAAAGAGGAGTCTATGATATTAAGTGATTTTCCGGCTGTGACAGTGTTGGTTCCGTGTTTCAACGAAGAGAGTACGATATCCAGCACGATAGAGTCGCTTCTATCCCTAAATTATCCAAAAGATAAATTGGAGATTTTAATTATAGATGATGGCAGTACTGATCAGACATTGTCAGTGGCAAAAAAATTTGAGATTGAATCTAATGTTCGCGTTTACCACAAAGAAAATGGCGGTAAGTTCACTGCCCTCAATTTTGGTTTGGATCTGACCAGAACAGAATTTGTCGGTTGCCTCGACGCCGATTCTTTTGTTCATCCGGATGCCCTGAAAAATCTAATGCCTTATTTTACGGACCCGAAGACTATGGCTGTCACTCCTTCTCTAAAAATTTACAATCCGAATAGCAGCGTTATCCGGATGATACAGAACGTGGAATACAATCTTGGAATTTTTGTCCGAAAGATTTCCAGTCTTTTAAATGCTATTTACGTTACTCCCGGCCCGTTTTCTATTTTCCGCATGCAGGTTTATCGGGACCTTGGAAGGTATCACCATGCTCACAATACCGAGGATATGGAGATGGCTTTGCGCATGCAAAGCCATCATTATCGGATTGTAAACGCCCATAAAGCGGTGGTTTACACTGTGGGCCCAAAGACCCTGCCAAAGCTTTATAAACAGCGCGTTCGTTGGACCCACGGCTTCCTAGAAAACATTAAGGATTACCGTCATTTAATTCTCAATCCAAAATACGGCAATCTCGGTCTTTTAATTCTGCCTCTAGCTTTTGTCTCTTTCTTTGCTACTCTGTATCTAGTCTTAGTTTCTTATTACGGCTTGGTGCGGATTATTATCAAAGATGTCATCCAGATTCAGACGGTCGGCTTTCATCCAGCCTGGCAGAGCCTTCATTTCAGTTGGTTTTTTGTTAACACAGCTACTCTCTCAATTATTAATGTCCTGATCGCTTTTTTAACTTTGATAATTATTTTCGCCGGCAAGCGACTAGCCGGAGTGAAGGACCGACGAGTGATGGATCTGGTTTATTCTTTCTTTTTATATTCGTTTATCGCGCCGCTATGGCTCACTAAAGCTTTTTATAACAGTCTTTTCTCAAGGAGAACTCCGTGGAGATAGTTTCGCTCTAAGTTAGCAAAATCGCAACGATTTTGCTATCCTGATTGATTATGGCTGACTGGAAAAAGTATTTAATTACACTGGGAATTACCGCTGTCATCTTTCTAACGGCAATTTATCTAAATAATTATTTCAATAACAAACGACTGGAGAATATTCAGGCTATTCAAAATTCCATTGCCACCGACATCGCTTCTTCGGAGGTTCAGTATACCCTTCTCGGAGATCTTTCCTGCAAAAGCGTGAATGACTCCATTCTCTCTCCGGAGTTAAATAATCTGGCTTCTCGCATTCAGTATGGCGAGCAAAATATCGGTAATACTGACAGCAATATCATCCAGTTAAAAAGGGATTATTCGCTTCTAGAAATTAAGGATTACCTCCTAATGAAGCAGATTGATCAACGTTGCAAAATTCCAAGCGCTTTCATCCTTTATTTCTATTCCAACAATCAGTGCGATGACTGTACCCGTCAGGGATATGTTTTAGATACGTTGAAACAGCAGTATCCAGCCTTGCGTATTTATTCTTTTGATTACAATTTAGATCTATCTGCTATAAAAACCCTCATTACTATTAATAAACTAAGTGGTACTCTGCCGGCTTTAGTCATTGACGATAAGGTTTATTATGGTTTTAACAGTATTGAAGATATACAAAGATACATGCCGATTCTCAAGACTCTAAGTTCCTCTTCAACTAGCGCCACTTCTACCGCCACTAGCTCAAAGAAAAAATAATGGATAGTTTTTGGGGAAAGTTGAAAGAAAAACGGTTGATGGCTATTTATCTAGTATTATTCTTTTCTTTCTTTCTGCGATTTCTGCTAATTTTGAAATCAAATCACCTCTGGTGGGATCAAGCCATTTATATTGGCATGGGAAAATATTTATTCTCCGGCGGCCGGATCGGCTACTGGGAAAATTTTCGTGGACCTCTTTGGCCAATTCTTCAAGGAATAATTTGGAAGGCGGGTTTGGATAATATTTTCTGGGGAAAGTTTCTGGAAGTGATCTTTAGCAGTGCTTCGGTCTGGCTCGTTTATCTAATTGGAGAGAAAATCAAGAAAAATGTCGGCTTAATTGCGGCCATCTTATTTGGTTTTACACCTTTTTATTTTTATCTATCGGCAGTGGGCTTAACAGATATTCCGTCCCTTTTTCTGGCTTTGCTAGCCGTTTATTTAGTAGCGGCCGAAAGACCATATTTAGCCGGTCTTTCGGCCGCCCTAGCCTTCCTGACTCGTTTTCCGGAAGGCTTAATTGTGGTGCCGCTCGGCTTGGCATATTTCCTCGAAATTTATCGAGGAAATATGCCAAGCCGAGCACCCGTCTTTCACAAGTTTCTTTACTTCCTCAACGGCTTCCTCCTTTTAGTCATTCCCTACTTTCTATTAAATTACCTTCTCTATAAGGAAGCTTTTCTGCCTCTCTTACGAGCCAACGCCGCCTTCCATGAATATCTCTTTATTTATCCTCTTAATCCACTCTTTTACTTACTAAAAATCCCGCTTGAAAATCCGCTTTTGCTTTTTGCCCTTGTCACTCTCTTTTTGGTATTTTCGAAGCGTCGAGAAATCTCGGATAATCGTATCTTTCTTTTAAATATACTAATTCTAGTGATCATTGGCGGATACTACTTTTTCATTGCTCCGATAAAAGATCTCCGTTATGCGATAGCTTTTCTACCCTATCTCGCTATTTTTGCCGCCTATAGTATTGAATGGATTTTTGAGAAGCTTCAATCGGCAAAACCAATAATGATCATTATAGGTTTGATTTTAATTATGTTCATCTTGCGTCTAGACATTTCAACTTCGCCGTATATGAAATCCGGTTTAGCCAAAGATTCAGCAACCTATAATCTGTACGATCATTTTAAAGACCGCAAAACAATCAACTCTTCCTCTCCCTTCCCTTTAGCCTATTCCGATATAAAAATAAATAAGATTTTTGAAACCTGGCCTCAAGCGGCGAAAGTTTACCTCAACCAAAAAGGCACCGGAAATTACCTGCTGATTAACAGTTGCGATTTAATTTGTCGACCGGAAGATCGGGTTTGCCAAGATGAAGAAAAAGAATTTCTGACTGAAGTAGATCGAAGCTCATTGAAACTTTACGATGCTACCGAGAATTCCTGCCATCTCTTAATCTATCAAATGAATCAATAAAATTACCTGCGGTTTACTTTGAGCCGCAGGCCAGGATCGAAAAACACTTCACATTGTCCGAACGTTCGAGTTTCGAGGCTTCTTACCATAGAATTACTGGCGACTTTATTGATCGCAAAACTCGCTGAGACATTACCCGCTGTTTACTTTGAGCCGGAGGCCAGGATCGAACTGGCGACCTATAGTTTACAAAACTATTGCTCTACCAACTGAGCTACTCCGGCAAATTGATATCCTCTGGACGGTTATTTTCCTTGTGTTCCTGAATATTCTTAAGATAAAACGAGGTTGATGATTTATCTTCCGGCAAACTGCCTTCTCCTTTTACCATCTTCACCGGTTTGGTCAACTTACCGCGAAGACGACGATAAAGCCCCAGAAAAAATTCCTCGAGCTTTTCCAAGACGAAATGATAAATCATCCTAAGGGCTCGAAGATTCCAGTAACGAAAAAAATTACGTAGGCTATGATGCCCCTCCCTAACCAATTGATCGCCTCTTTGACTAAAGAAAAGATATTTCTTGCCGGTCTGAATCTCTACTACTTTAAAGCCAATCATGGCCACCAACACTAAAAAGGACAATGAGAAGATAGAGATTAAAAATATCATGAATTATTTGTCCAAGACAGAAAAACGAGCGAAGCGAGCCACTTCGATTTTCTCCCCGAATTTTTGAATACCGGCTTCAATTAGCTCTCCGATAGTTTTCTCTCCGTCTTTAATGAAGGCTTGTTCAAGTAAAATGCGGTCGGCGAAATAAGAATTGAGTTTGCCTTCCATAATTTTCTGGTGCATTTCTTTTGGTTTGCCTTCTAATTCTTTCTGGAAAACTTCGGCTGCTTTGTCTCGGCTATCTTGAGTAATTTCATCCTTATGAATAAATTCCGGATTTAGGGCCGCAATATGCATGGCAATATCATAGGCCAGGGCTTTAAACTCCTCGTTCTTGGAGACGAAATCCGTTTCCGAAGAGAGTTCCACCATGGCTCCCACGTTGCCGTTGGAATGAATATAGGCGGCCACTGTACCTGCGCCGAGATTTCGGCTGGCTTTCTTGGCCGAAATCTCGGCGCCCTTTTTTCGAAGGATGATTAGAGCTTTTTCCATATCGCCATCTGCCTCTTCCAAGGCCTTGCGACACTGCATCACCGAAATACCGGTTTTCTCTCGTAATTCTTTTACTTGATCAGTTGAAATGGTCATAATAATTTTAAAAGTTTATAAAGTTTAAGCGTTTGCCTTACAAACTTTACAACTTGTACCTTTATGAACTCTTAATCTGTTTCCCTTGCTTGTAGGCTTCCACTACCTTCTCAACAAAAAATTTAATGCTGGTGATGGAAGAGTCATTAGCCACAATCGGATAATCCACCTCCTTCAAATTACAATCAGAGCCGCAAAGAGCAATTACTGGAATATTTAATTTCTTGGCTTCCTCGACGGCAATTTTCTCCCGTCGGGAATCAACTACAAAGAGAGCGGTCGGTAACTGTTTTAAAAGAACTAAGCCGGAAAAAAGTTCTTGAAGATTATCAATCTGGCGATCAATCAATAAACGTTCCTTTTTAGTGTATTTCCCCAACTCTCCCTTTTCTCGCTGACTGATAAGGTCCTGCATTTTCTCTACCCGCTTCTTAATATTGTCAAAATTGGTAAAGGTTCCACCTACCCAGCGGCCGGCCACATAAGGCATTTCAATGGAGTTAGCTCCTTTTTCAACTGCTTCCTTGGCCTCATTTTTACCCGAAACAAATAAAATGACTTTTCCTTCGGAGGCCAGTTTCTTCACAAATTCCAAGGCGCTATTTAAGAGTTCTTCGGTTTTTTCCAGATTGATTATTTCCACCTTATTTTTAGCCCCAAAAATATAAGAGCTGGTCGTCGGGTGGCGACGAGAACGAGAATAGCCGAAATGCGCTCCAACGGAGAACATTTTCTCAATTAACTGGCTATTTTGTTCGGTTTTTTCTGCCATAGGTTCATTAGTGTAGCAGATAAGCCCTATTGGTGCAAGATGGCTTATTTAAAGGGTTTTTGGACTTTCCTCAAGGACTAACCTTTAAGTGTTACAATTAAAAAATGAAAACTTCTCGGAAAGGTGGTTTGGTTGGCCTTTTGATGACTTTGATCGTCACTTTAATTATTTTTGGCAGCTTGGAATTCAACCTTTATCACGATCAGCCGGGTGGAGTTAGTGGCCATTTTTGGAAAGAAATAAAGCAAATACCGAATTACTGGCATTCTCTCGATCTCTCTCCGCTAATATTTGGCAGTTAAGAAACTGACTTACCTTTACTCAAGGCTTCCACGATCGGATCCAGACCTCCGGCAAAAATTTTTTCAATATTGTGCCAGTTTTCTTTAATGCGATGGTCGGTGACGCGATCCTGCAAGATATTATAGGTGCGGATTTTTTCAGACCGATCAGCCGTACCGATCTGATCTGAACGTTCTTTGGCAAATTTTTTAAACTCTTCCTCTTCCTTCATCTGCTCGAGCTTAGCGGTGAGAATCTGCATAGCTTTTTCTCGATTAGCCTGCTGGCTGCGCTCGGCCGTCGCTTTTACATCAATGCCGGTTGGTTTGTGAATAAGTCTGACCGCCGTTTCCACTTTGTTAACATTCTGTCCGCCTTTGCCACCAGCGCGTGAGAATTCCATTTCAATGTCGGTCGGGTTAATGACGATCTTAGTTTTTTTGCGCATCGGTAGAATGGCCACTGAAGCGGTTGAGGTATGAACTCGTCCCATCTTTTCCGTCTCCGGTACGCGTTGAATGCGATGGACTCCAGTCTCATAACGAAGTTTCTTGTAAACGTCTTGGCCACGAATTTCAAAGGCTGCTTCTTTGAAGCCGCCGAGGGCGGCCGTCGACTCGCTGATCATACGACTCGACCAGCCCGAGGCGGCGGCATATTTCTGATACATCTCCGCGAGCTCCTCCGCAAAAAGAGCCGCTTCTTCCCCACCGGCGCCAGCGCGTACTTCTAAGATAATCTCGTTTGGGAATTCTTCTTCCGCTTCTTCCGCTTTCATAATATTTTCAATTTGATCTAGAACGGCCTTCTTCTGAATCTCCAGATTTTTTAGTTCTTCTTTGGCCAATTGAGCCATGCCGGCATCTCCTTCGGCCATTTTCTTAATTTCCCCTTCCTCCTTTTCCAGACGCTCAAATTCACCGGCTAAAAAGCCGGTTTTATGGTTCTTTTTCAATTCCTCCAGTTTTTCTCTTTCCATATTGTTTAACAAAAGTGACGCGCCAAGCGCGTCACTTTTGTCATCCTCGCAATGCGGGGATCCAGTCATTGATCCTGGACAACGCTTGAGCGCTTGCTGTTAACGATACCTGTTTTTCCCGTCCTTACGGGAATGACAGGCTTAGTTATTTCTTGCTTTTAGTTGCCTTGGCAGTCTTTTTGGAATCCGTCTTGGTCTTAGCTCCGCTCTGTCGGGCCTTGAATCTTTCCACGCGGCCGGCTGAGTCAAGAACTTTCTCGTTGCCGGTATAAAGCGGATGACAAGCGGCACAGATCTCCACTTCCATTTTCTCTTTAGTTGATCCAAGAGTATAAACCACCCCGCAGGCGCAGGTAATAGTGGCGTTCGGAAAATATTGTGGGTGAATGTCAGCTTTCATGATTTTCGAATTATAACGGAAATCCCTCGAAAGTCAAAAATGAAATTAGCTGCTGGCTAAAATATCTATATTTGACTGAATACTCTGAACTTTGGCCATTACTTGTGTCCCGTAAGAGCAGGAGGAGCCGCCGCTGCCATAATATTTACAGGCTGCCCGAATTTCGGCGCTATAACTTCCGCCAACCGCTCCGAGATCCGACAAATAAAGGGCAGAAGCCATAAAAGCATCTTGAGGATTCCAAGGATCCGCCACATTCTTGCCGACGGCCGCTGCGATCCTAGCCTGATTTAATTTCCAAGTTGAAGCGATAAATTGAGCCGGCCCCATAGCTCCGCCATAGCCGGAGTTGCCGATTGGGCAGGAAACTTTCGTGTGATAAGGATCCCTCCCTACGGCTGCTGTAATTTCCAAAAATGGCGCCACATCTCGATCAGGTTTCATTAAATTGCTGACTGTAGCTCCCGTAGAAATCTTTGTTCCCTGTCCCGTTGAATTAAGCAAATAACAGGCACCGACATTTGCTCCGAGGTTACTTTCTTGAGTGATTATGGCTAAAAGAAATGCTGGATCGACTCCGGTAGCTTTTTGAGCTGCTTGAGCATAAATTAAAGCGTCACCGAATTTAATAGCCGGTACGTCTCGCAGGACAAAGAGCTGGTTTCTGATTTTGGCCGCTTGAGCCTGTTTGGCCGTAAGAACACTTTGATAATTTTGCTGCTCTGACTTATTTAAATTAAGCAATTGCTGTTTTTGGGTCTCTGCTACTTTGATCTTATTCTGCTCGGCTTGAATATCGGCGCGGGTGTCTACTTCTTGATCCTTCTTCTGGCTAAGGACCTGCTGTTGTTGTTCGTTTTGATTTTTGTCCGCTTCTACTTGATCAACGTGTTGTTTCAAAGCAGAATTGAGAGTTGAAAGAGTGTCCATATCTAGAAGGAAACTGGAAAGATCCTGACGACTTAACATGGCTTCGGCCAGCGAATATGAATCGAGCTGATTAAGCTGACGAATAACATTAGCTAAAGACTGCTGCTCGGCGCTGATGTGCTGATTTAAATTATCAATCACCTGCGTCTTGATAGTGATATCGTGACCGAGTTGATTAATGGCAATGGTGTGAGCCTGAATTTTTAATTGAGCCTGTTTGATTTGGGCATTTAAAGAGGCGATGTCGCTTGAGATACTGCGACCTTGGGCTTTAGTTTGGTCTAAAATCTTTTGCTGGGCGGCAATTTCAGATTCAATTTGAGCAAGCTGGGCTTCCAGAGCCGCTCGCTGCTCCGGTGTTAAATTAGGGTTAACGGCCTGCCCTGAATCGCTTTGGGCAGAGACTTGCCAATAAAAAGGAGAAAAGGAAACGGCTAAGAGAAGGACTAAAGCAATTAAAATTTGGAAAAAACTTTTAAAAATTTTTAACATGAGAATGATCGAGCGAGGATTAACGAGCCGGCCATTATTTGGCCGGCTCGCTTCCGGCGCCGGCGTCGCCGGCGCCCTCTTCCCCTTCTTCTTCTTTCTTACCTTTCTGTTCCACTTCAATAGATTCAAGATCAATTGGAGCGACCACTTCTTCTATTTCTTCCTTCACTTCCGAAACCAAGGCTACTACTTCTTCCGCATCCGTAACTAATTCCACTCCTTGCGGCAATTTCACATCTTTAGCCAGAACTCTCGATTCGAAATTAACCAATCCCGTAACATCTACTTCAATTTGGTGCGGTAGATCTTTCGGCATCGCCTCAATTTCCAATTCGTGCAAAACTTTCACCAGCGTTCCCCCGAGTTCCTTAACCGCCGGAGGCAAGCCATTAAATTCAATCGGTACGCCCACTTTTACTTTCTTCCCCTTTTCCAAAATATAAAAATCAGCATGTCGGACTCGGCCGGTTACCGGATCCAGATCAATGTCGTGAATTAGAGCTTCATGTTCGTCTCCCGCCCCTTTTAGAACCAAAACGGATGATTCCCCAGCCTCTTTCCAAGCCTTCAGAAAGTCCGCTTCTTTGACGACAATTGGGGTTGATTCAGACTTACGGCCATAAAAAACGGCTGGAATCTTGCCGTTTTGGCGAATTTCAGCCAGTTTCGCCTTCTTTTCCCTTTTTTCCACATTTAAAGTCAGCATGGAAATTCATTATAGCTGCTAAATTTGAAAAATCAATTTTATTTAGGAGCTGAAAGGCAAACGATAGTAGAGTAAGGCGAAGCTCCTCTATATTGAGTATTGGCTGGATTCAACTGATAGGGCGTATATAAAGCATAAACTATATAGGGAGCTAGGTCAGAATTATTAACAGCTTGGCTACCACAACTATATTTAAAAGACAAATAACCAGAATAAGTAGGGATTATCATTCTATATAAGGGGGAAGTGGGCACGCTAGATATGTAAGCGGGTACAAAGTTAGGCAAACTAACACTATCAATATTGCTCGTACTTACTGTGGGATAGGTTCCGTTATCTGAATAATATTGTTCAACAGCATTTCTCAATTGAACCAAGTTCTGCAATACTTGCGAATCGCTAGTCTTGGCTCGGGCCGTTACAATATTAGTGAGAATTACCGTTACCAAAAGACCAATGATCGAAAGTACTACCATTAGTTCAATTAGGGTAAAGCCTCTTTTCTGGTCACGGTTTTTCATCTAGATATTATGGGCCTCTTAACTCCGGCGGTAATGTTTGTATTTCCTGAGGAGTCAACGGCCGACCGGAAGTCTTATGGGAGGTTGTTGAATGAATTACTAAATAAACGGTTAATAAAAAGAGGATCCCAGCTATACTCAAAATAAAATGATTCGCGCCAGCTTCGGTCTGAACCCATCTCTTGCTAATGAGCCAATCAACCATGAAGGATTTTTTTCTTGGTAGATAAGAACGATTGAAAACCGGCCGATTAGTGCTTGATTCTTCAAATTCAACCTCTTCGTTCATATTTCTGATTATACCGGTCGGCCACAACCTAGAATCAATATTAACTGGTCAAATCGTAGACGTTGTCTGTGCCCCCAGGTCCGTTTGAAGCTCCGTTAAAGGTGCCGTTACCAAATGTACCCGCTGCACAAACCGGAGCGGAGCTGTCACTTCTACAATCTTTATCAGAATTCAATACCGCATTTGGGGCTTCTAACAGAGCACCTAAATGATAGAAGGTCACGGGTGCGCTTGATGGCAAAACCGCATAGCAGTACCAACCGGCCCCTCCGCAACCTGTCCCAAAAGTTTGATTTGAAGGATCTTTGGGAATAGACCCAATATAGGTTGGTGCTAGGCTCGATAGGGTTAATGGATAGGACTGATTATTACTCTCGTAATAGAGCTGTAGGGCAGTTCTTAATTGGCGAATATCCGAGATTCGCTGAGTATCTCGAGCCTTGGCCCGAGCGGTGGCAATATTTGACAGAACAATGGTGCTCAGAAGACCAATAATGGCGATCACTACCAGCAATTCAATTAAGGTAAAACCTTTTTTAAATTTATTTAGTCGGAGCATACGTGGTGGGCAAAGGGAAACTATTATTAGGATTAGTTAAATGACTGATACTTAAGATTAGACCGGCAATAATCAATACTAGAATAATTAAATAAAGTAGGTTGGCTCCTCTCTGGCTTTTTACAAAACCGGCAGAAATTAGAAAATTCTTTGGTTGATTTCTTTCACTGGAAAAATTTGTTGACCGAACTTCATCAAATTCCACATCAGACATATTTGAATTATATCAAGCTATTCTTATCTCAAAAAGCTGGCTATCCCCTAGCCCTTACTAATGTGATTTTCCAAAAAAGTCAGGCTACCTCCTACTTTTTTACCCGGATTGAAGATATTGTGCGGGTCAAAGATATTTTTTACTTCCTTAAAAAGACCGTACATTTGAGGCCCGAACATCTCCTCCACGAAAGGTGTGCGCATAATACCGTCATTGTGCTCCGCAGTAATGCTGCCGCCATATTGAACGATTAAATCATATACTTCTTTAGCTACCGGCACGATTTTAGCTCGTTCGCTTTCTTTGGTTAAATCCATTAAAGGAATAATGTGATAATTGCCATTTCCAGCGTGACCGGCAATATTGGCCTCAATATTATTATCTTTAAGAATCTTTAGTAATTTAGGTAAAAATTCAGGCATTTTGGCCGGATCAACGGCAAAGTCGTCGATAAAAGGGGCAGTCTTCTTTCCATGAACATGCTGACGAAGCAGATTGAAACTTTCCCGACGCATTACCCAGTATTTTTCTGAATCCGGCCCCTCTTCAAGAACACGCACATGAATTGGAAAATTTTTTAGGATGTTTGTAATCTCTTCTGTTTTTTGATCAACTGTTTCCTTACTTTCTTCGGCGAGCTCAATTAAAAGAATTAACTTCGGTAGACCGCCCATTTCCAATCCGATGAAAGCTTCCGGCAAGAAGTTCAGGGCGAATTTCCATAAGTGCTCGTGAGCTTTCTTGGCAATCTCCGGCATGAAGTGAAGCGCCAGTTTCAAGGTGGCGTCATCAAATGCTTCCAGACTTTCCGGAGCAAACGGTAAAATTTGATTTACCACCTTTGGTAAATCGTCCCATGATTTAAAAAAGAGGGCGATTAGTTTGCGATTAGTTGGCTCTTTAATCAGTCGCATTTTCGCTTCGGTTAAAAGTCCGAGAGTGCCTTGGGAGCCGACAAAAAGTTGGGACATATCAAACAACTTTTTGTCGGCATCGTAAACTCTCCAGAGAGCATAGCCGGAAGAATTTTTCGAAGTTTTTGGTCGGGCTTTTTCAATTAAATCTTGATTTTTAGTCACCAGTTCAAAAACTTTTCGATAAAGCTCGCCCTCAAAATTGGTGAGGGCGAGCTTTTCTTTTAGTTCACCTTCACCAAGCTTGCCAAAAGAATACTCATTCCCATCATAGAGAACCATTTTAACTTCCTCCACAAAATCTCGAATCTGGCCGTACTTCAAAGTCTTCTCACCGGCGGCATTATTCATCACCATGCCGCCGAGCGCCGCCAGCTGTTTGGAGGCTGGATAAACTGGCAGAGAGATATGTTTAGGTAAAGTTTCTGTTTCAAAATCGCGATAGAAGACGCCGGGGCCTACATCAGCCCTAAGCTTCTCTACATCAACTTCCTCTTTTTTAAAGTATTTAGTGAAATCAAGAATAATGGAATCGTTAATAGCTCCGCCACCCATATCTGTACCGGCCGATCGGCCCGTCAAAGATAGTCCGGGCCGATCGGCCTTCTTCTCCTCTACGTACTTGACTAAACTCTTGACATCTTCGGTGTCTTTCGGAAATACCACTAATTCCGGCCTCACTTCAAAAAGACTGGCGTCGCGACTATATTTTGTTAGGGTTTCTGGATCATCGAGAGCCTCCCCTTTAATCAACTTTTGAATTTCTTCTTTCATTCCGAATTATAGATTGTTGAAGATTCTTAATTTTTCTTCCGCCACCTTTTGCATTGCTTCAATTGCCGGTTTGCTAATTTTGTAAGGCGCTACTTCTTTTGGATAATCGGTCAAAGATTTTCGTAAAGCTTCAGTGTACGCGGCACGCAGTTCTGTACTGACGTGCACAATCGAAACGCCGTTCTCAATTGCCGCTTTAATATCTTCGGCTGAATTTCCGGAAGCGCCGTGCAGAACTAAAGGTACTTTGGCAGCTTGGCTAACTTCCTTCACTACTTTGATATTCAGAGCGGGATCGCCCCTCTTTAACATTCCGTGAAAATTACCGACGGCCGGCGCCAGCAAATCGACGCCCGTTTCTTTAACAAAGCGTTCCGCTTCATCAGGCTTAGTTAGATATTCCGCTCCAAGCTCTACTCCTTTTGGAATTTCATCTAAAATCTCCGAAGCAGTTCCTTTGTAGCCGAGCTCCCCTTCAATTAAGATCTCCGGATTTTTACTTCTAGCATATTCGACACATTGTTTAGTAATCTTAATATTTTCTTCAAACGGCTGCTCGGCTCCGTCATAGATAACCGCATCATAACCGGCATCGATCGCTTCTTTTACTCGTTCAAGTGAATAGGTATGATCAGCATTGATGAAAATCGGATAATCAAATTCTTCTCGCAAGCTCTTTACCAACAAAACGGCTTGTTTTACTCCCAAAAAATCCCGCTCCCCTTCGGAAGTGCCGATTATTACCGGCACATCCAGTTTTCGGGCGGCCTTAAAGACGGCCCATAAGCCTTCGATATTAGAAATATTAAAATGGCCGATGGCTTTTTTTTCTTTTACAACCCGGTTTAAACATTCTCTAAGAGATTGCATTGTTTCATTTTATCATATATATTTTCACTGAATGAAGTTCATCGCCCTTGTGAGCATCGCCGCTCTTGGTCTGGTGGCAACCGTTGTTGCCGAGCAATATCATCGGAAAGTTATCGCCAATCGACCTCACCGGCTCTAGCCTAACTCAGTTTACAAAAGGTCGGTCGCGCTTAACTCATGGCGCGACCGACCTTTTTCGTTTTTCCGTGTTATAATTTTTAAATGCAGGAGAATGTAAATCTCGATCTAATAGCTATAGGGGACGCTGTCGCCGATACTTTTATCCGCTTAAGCGAGGGGGAGGAAGTCTGGGACGCCAATCACACTACGGAGAAACTTTGCCTTTCTTTTGCCGATAAGGTGCCATATGAGTTTGCTGAAACTATTTATGCCGTGGGTAATAGTGCGAATGCGGCCGTTTCCGCTTCCCGCTTAGGCCTTAAATCAGCTTTAATTTCAAATATTGGTGATGATCAAATAGGTAAGGATTGCTTAGAGAGCTTGCATCAAAACGTTGTTGATACAAGCTTCATCAAGGTCAATCAGGAAATGAAGACCAATCATCATTACGTCCTCTGGTTTCACGATGAGCGCACGATTTTAATTAAACATTTTGAGTATCCGTATGAGATGCCGAATGTGGGTAATCCTAAGTGGCTTTACCTTAGCTCTTTAGGCGCAAGCTCCTTGGAGTTTCATACTAAAATCGCCGATTATCTGGAAAATCATCCCGATATTAAATTATGTTTTCAGCCGGGAACCTATCAGATGAAATTTGGTACTGATGCTCTGAAACGAATTTATGTGCGCTCCGATCTTTTCTTCTGCAATGTTGGCGAGGCTCAAAGAATATTAAAAACTACTGAAACCGATATTAAGAAATTGATGCAGACGATGCGGGAGTTTGGGCCGAAAACAGTCGTAATAACTGACGGTCCGAAAGGAGCGTATGCCTACGATGGCCAAAATTTTTGGTTTATGAAGCCCTACCCTGATCCAAAGCCTCCTTATGAGCGGACTGGGGCGGGCGATGCTTTCTCTTCCACCGTAACTAGTGCCCTAATTTTGGGTAAAAGTCTATCCGAAGCCTTGGAATGGGGTGCCGTTAATTCCATGTCTGTGGTTCAAGATATTGGCGCTCAACGTGGATTGCTTTCCGAAGCTAAGATTAAAGAGTGGCTGGACAAGAAACCAGGGGGCTGGCAAGCGGAAAAAATATGACATTCGAGAATCCAGAAGATCAAAAACAAGAAGAAATCTTTGCAGAGATAATAGCCGGGAAATACGGCGGAGTAACCGAGCCTCTTAAAGAGGCTCTAGAGCGTTTTGAGACTGGATATGAAAAATTATATGCTCCTCTCCGGCCATTACTGGATTATTACAACGAACTTTTAATGCAATATTACGATTATCAAGATCTTAAACTTGGAGAAGAGTTAAGAAAAATTCAACCGGTCCTTTCGGATTTAGTAAAAAGAGTTGATAAGGAGGGTGAAACTTACCGCGGGGAGATTAAAGCGGCAAAAGAAGAATTGGATAGATTGAGACGACTATATTTCCCGAGTAGGGAAGATATCTCCAAGAATTAATTCAAAAGTCTACGGACTGCTGTTTTAATTGAATTTGCATCCATTCCATAGTGTTCAATCAATTCTGCCGGTTTGCCGGATTGACCGAATTTATCGTGAACTCCAATGAAAACTATCTTGGTCGGCTGATTCTTAGCCAGGCATTCGGCTACGGTCGAACCGAGCCCGCCGGTAGTCTGATGTTCTTCAACAGTTACAATTGCTTCTGTCTCTTTAGCTAAATTAATTATGGCCTCCTCGTCTAGTGGTTTGATAGTAGAAATATTCAAAACTTTGGCTGCCAATCCTTCAGTTTCTAATTGATTGGCGGCCAGTAGAACTTGATAGACCAATGCGCCTGTGGCAATAATTCCTACTCGCGCTTTCTCGTTAGGCTGGTAAAAAACTTGGGCTTTGCCGACTTCAAATGGTGTCTCTTCGGTAGTAATGATTGGTGATGGCTCGCGGGCAAGTCGCAGGTAAACCGGCCCAATCATTCCAGCGGCAGCCAAGGTGGCTTTTCTCGCCTCAATAGCATCACAAGGAGAAATGACAGTCATATTGGGTAGAACTCGCATAATAGCTAGATCTTCCAAGGCCTGATGGCTACCGCCATCAGGTCCCACCGAGACTCCAGCGTGAGAGCCGACAACTTTAACGTTGGCATTGTTATAACAAACAGTGGTGCGGATCTGCTCCCAATTTCGGCCTGGACTGAAAGTGGCGTAAGAAGATAAAAACGGAATTTTCCCCATAGCGGCCATGCCAGAGGCAACGGTTGCTAAGTTCTGTTCGGCCACGCCAATTTCCACGAATCGCTCCGGAAATTTTTCTTTAAAGGAGAGCATTTGCGTTGATTCAGTCAGGTCAGCGCAAAGACCGACAATGTTTTCATCTTTTTCTGCGGCCAGTACCAACCCTTGTCCAAATCCTTTTCGAATTGGTACTTGCTCTACATCTTTATCAAAGATTTTTGGATTTAAATTATTCATGCTCGCTTCTAATTTTTCCACTTAACGTTCGTAACTCATTGAGAGCCATTTTCGCTTCTTCTTTATTTGGTGCTTTGCCATGCCAATGGAAATCGCGTTCAAATTCTTTCACTCCCTTTCCCGGAATGGTGTGGGCAATGATGACTGATGGTTTTTCAAAAATGGCTTTGGCTTGATCGATTGCCGATACAATTTCACTAAAATTATGCCCGTCAATTTCCTGAACATGCCAATTCCAAGCTTCCCAACGAGCACGCAGGTTCTCGAGCGGCATAATGTCTTCAGTGAAACCGTCAATCTGAATATTGTTGCGATCAATGATGGCAATCAGGTTTCGTAATTTTTCTTTGCCAGCCAGCATGGCTCCTTCCCAGCTATTTCCAGCGTCCAGTTCCCCATCGCTCATGAGGCAATAAATATATCGATCAGATGATGGGCCGCGATCAATCCGATCGCCGAGAGCCATGCCGACCGCTTGTGAGAGGCCGGAGCCCAAGGGACCCGAGCTATTTTCCAAGTACGGCAAAAACTCCCGATGAGGATGCCCTTGCAAACGTGAGCCGAACTTCCGTAAGGTCTTCAACTCCTCAATTGGGAAATAACCGGCGTGAGCCATGGTGGCATAGAGCACGGGACAGATGTGTCCGTTTGAGAGAACTAGCCGATCTCTCTCCTCCCATTTGGGATTTTTGGGATCGTGCTTGAGGATTTTAAAATACAAAGCGGTAAAAATGTCGGCCATTCCGAGCGGGCCAGCAGTATGGCCGGAACCGGCCTCAAGAAGCATTTCAATAATTGACTGGCGAATTTCATTCGCTTTCGTTTCCAGTCCCCAGATTGTTTGGTCAGAGAGCATCATGAGTGAAATTATAACATTTAAAGATTTTGAAAATCGGTAATAGCTCCCTCAATATCTCCACTTTCAAAGATAGCGGAACCGATGACTAGACGGTCGGCGCCGGCGGCGATTAAAGCCGGCGCCGACTCAGAATTCACTCCGCCGTCGACACTAATAACAGTCGACGGCGATCTCTCCTTCAATTCCCTCACCCTCTCCACCACTCTCTCATCAAATGGCTGCCCTTGGTAGCCAATCTGGGCAATCCCCATTAATTGAACAAAGTCTACATAATCTAAAAATGACAAAGCTTCTTCAATCGGCGTTTCCAAATCCAAGCCAAGTCCCACTTCCACTCCATCGTTTTTAAGGTCTTCTAAAACCTCTCTCAAATCACCTTTAACGCTCTCCAAATGAACCGCTACTCTGCTGGCTCCGGCGGTTATCCACTTGCTGGCTTCGTGTTCTGGGTTATCTACCATCAAATCTATTTCAAAGTCTAATCGATCCCAAAATGGTAACCCCTCTTCTTCATGCAGGACTTTTTCAAAATCAGGATCAGCATGCAAATTGTACGGCCAGCTCTTGGAGCTCACAAACCGTCCATCCATTACGTCAATTTGAACTACTGGTACGGTCGTCGAGACTTGCGCCAGTTTTTCTCGCAAGTCTTCATAACTTTCCGGCATTATGGCGGGAATGATTTCTGCCATTATTTTTTTCGGGTTACCTTATGTAACAATCTTCTGAAAATAGTTTTCTGACTTTTCATAGTCACTGATTCAATTTCTTTGATTTTCTCAATTCGCCTTGGGTGCCGCTCTTCATCTACCAAGAATTTCGCCCCAAGCCAAAGCCTTACCATTTCCTTAGCTTCCTTTTCATTTAGAAATCTGGCACCGAGGGAGAGGATATTGGCATCATTATGATTGCGAGAGAGCTTAATAATCTCCCGATTGCCCCCATAATAGACAACTGCTCGAACGCCAGGGAATTTATTAGCCACAATTGCCTCCCCTTGCCCCGAAGCACCCAGAATAATTCCGCGAGTATTTTCCGGATCTTCCGAGACTTTTTCTGCCGCTAATTTAATAAAATCAGGATAATCGTCGCCCATCTTATAAACAAAAGCGCCCATATCTACCACCTCATGCCCTTCCTGTTTCAAAAACGGAATCAGAACATCCTTTAATTTAAATCCAGCGTGGTCTGAAGCTATAAAAATCTTCATTTAATTTTAGATTAACTTGCCAGCTTCGATAACATGTTCAACAAGGGAGTGTGTGTACCCCATTTCGTTGTCATACCATGAGAGAACCTTCACTAAATTACCATCAATAACGCGGGTCAGTCCGAGATCGGCAATGGCGGCATGAGATTCGCCGAGGATGTCGCTGGAAACAATTTGATCAGTCACCACCGTAAATACTTTCTGCCAGCGCGGGTCAGTAGCCGCTTTAGTTAAAATAGAATTAACTTCCTCAACTGAAGTAGGTCGTTTGGAAATAAAAGTGATGTCAGCAATTGAACCGGCCGGCACGGGTACTCGCATAGAAATGCCATCAAACTTCCCTTCGAATTGAGTCAGGGCTTTGGCGGTGGCGATGGCGGAGCCGGTAGAAGTCGGTACGATATTTTGGGCCGCTGCGCGGCCCTCTTTCCAGTCTTTCTTGTTCGGTCCGTCCACAATTGATTGGCTGGCAGTGTATCCGTGAACGGTGGTGAGAATGGCTTTTTCGATTCCAATGGTTTCGTCAAGAATGGCTAGAATCGGGCTAGCCGAATTAGTGGTGCAGGAAGCATTTGAACTAATTTGAACGCCTTTCAGGGCCGCTTCATTCACTCCCATCAGCACAGTCGGAGCGCCGGCAGAAGCATCTTCTTTTACTGGAGCGCTGATTACTACTCGTTTAGCGCCGGCATCAAGATGAGGTTTGGATTTTTCAAAACTCGTAAAGAAGCCCGTTGACTCCACTACTACATCGATATCTAAATCTTTCCAAGGAAGTTGAGCGGGGTCTTTTTGGCTCAGAAATTTAACATTTTTTCCATCAATAGTCAGGCTCTGTCTGTCAGGAGCAATTTCAATCTGCAAGCCACTCCGGCCATAAACAGTGTCGTATTTTAATAGATAGGCAATGTTTTCAATATCACCGAGATCATTGAGAGCGACAATTTCAATCTCCGGTCTTTTACTGGCTACTTTATAGAATGCTCGGCCAATACGGCCGGCACCATTAATAGCTACACGAATTTTTTTCATACAAAAATTATAGCATTTCAGAGCTTCCCTCCCAATTGAAAGAGGGCGGCCGCTTCGCGGCCGCCCTCTTCCTCAATTCTTATGAAGTGGAGCTCCCTGAATCCGTTGGAGGCGCTGGTTCTGATGGAAGCGGCTCTGGAGCGGGATCAGTGCTTGTTCCGGAGATAGTTGAATTAGGAGAAGTTGAGGCGATGGAATCAGTAGAAGTAGAGCTTATGGTTGACCCATTAGAGCTTCCAGAAGTGTTGTCTGGCACTACTACGGTATTGTTGTTGGAATCAACAGTAATGACGGTGCCGCTTCCTTGAGTGGTTGAAGTAGCCGTAACGTCCTGACATTCCCCCGCTACGTTTACCATCGCACCATTTCGAATAACGACGCAATATGGATCACCGGTTACCTGATCGTAAAGAGTGATGCCGTTTGGATGAGAAGGCGCACCCACTGTAAGCTGCTTGGTAAACAGATGCGAGACATAAGCAATACCGTTTAGCATTTCAGCACCAAAGGATTGGAGCGCCGAAAGAAGATCGGCTCCGAGACCTGGGCCGCCGCCTCCGGCGGCGGCCCCTCCCCCAATATTCAGACTCTCCAAACTCTTCACTCGCAAGTCGAGCGAAGCGAATGCCGCCGTAGTCGACGCATTCTTATCATCCACTTTCTGATTTAGTCCTTTTATGGCTTCTACTAAGTATGGCCCTACCTGGGCATAGAGAAGGGATTTATAGCCATTGGCATCGGTTCGTACCAACTCCGGAATGGTCTTCTCCACATCCTGAGCGATAAAGCCAACTTGCGTAGTGGTCGTATCTCCTTGTCTCCAGTTATAGGTCACTCCCTGCAAAGCTAGAACTTTATTCAGAGAATCTGATAGCGGATTAATATTCTGCTTCAATCGCTCATCTGAAGAACATGACCATCCTGTTCCTGCCACTACCGTACACTGAGCAGTGCCGGCGCTACCATAAAATCGCGCCACATCTGTTCCTGCAGCAGAAACAGTTAAAGGATACGTTGGAGTGCTCGTCCCAATGCCGACGTTACCAGCACCATTGTACACAATAGCGGGAGTAGCAAGTCCATACATACCAAACGATGTATAGTTTGATGTTGAATTTGTTCCTACATAATTAAAATCAATTGACGCAAGATTATAGTTTGAGGCATCTCTTCCTAATACATAACCGACCGTATTTGAACCTCCTGCTGTAGTCAGTCCGGAATAAAGCATCTTGGTAATCCAACCATTTGTTGGTCTAGAAGTTGGCTCAACCGATAACGGTGATCCGGGGTTTGTAGTACCGATGCCTACGTTCCCTGTCGCGGTATTCACAAACAAGGCCGGCGTCGTTCCAGTGGCTACATTTAAGTTGCCCCAGACATCCAGTTTTTGAGAAGGAGAGGAGGTTCCAATCCCGACGTTGCCTGAAGCGAGAATGGTCATTCGTGTTAAGGCTCCGGTAGCAAAACTTATACTATTTGTTGGGGAATTACCACTAGTATTGTCCGAAGTAAAAGCTAAACCGACATTAGAATAAAATTGGGCGGTATTTGGAAAAGAAAATGCCCAATTACTATTAACTAGACCGAAACCTCCGTTCGTCCCATCGGCGCGGACAACTTGTACTCCTGAAAAGGCACTGGATCCAGTATTAGCATTTCGAATAGTAAGACCGTTTACAAAATTATTATCTGAATACGCAACACTTAGAGGTGTAGAGGGGGTTGTTGTTCCAATCCCGACATTGCCATTTCCATCAATTCTCATCGCTTCAGTATTGCCTACACCCGTTCGGGAAGTTGAAAAAATGAGTTGGCCAGTTCCCCAATTGCCATTTCTTGTTCCAGCTTGAGCCGCAATAGAAGCGATTCCTACAGCGTTTCCGGGGAGGTCGCGAGAAGCAAAAACTATTTGGTTAAAATTGTTTGCTGTCTCATCAAAATTATATAGAGTTAGTGCTGGTATGTTGTTGGCCAGAGTAGTGTTGCTATCTGATTGAAATATTCCTGTCACCGGGGCCCCTATATTACTTCCGTACCAGTAACCATTTGGTACTGACCCACCAATATTTAAGAAGTTCTGAGGACTATTTGTACCTATTCCCACATTCCCCGTCGCCGTATTCACAAATAGGGCCGGTGTGGTTCCCGTCGCTACATTCAAGTTCCCCCAGACGTCGAGTTTGGAACCAGGCGTCGTTGTTCCAATTCCCACATTCCCTGAAGATTTTATAATCAATGCTTGAGTGCCATTCTGTCCTCCATTATTTGGAATAAATCCAATATCACTAATAGATCCTAATTCCATAATGGAGTTAGCTCGTCCAATGAAAGAGCCGCCTTCATTATTGAAGTTAGCTATTGTATTAAAATTGGCACCCCCATTTACATCAAGTTTATACTGAGGATTCGTCGTTCCAATCCCGACGTTGCCACTCGGCAAAATAGTGACTTGTTGATTGAATGTATTATTAGAAGATGCGCCAAGTGTTAGAGGATAATTCTGCATTGAGCCCAATTCAATACGCCCAGCGCCTGCATTCATGTGCAGCAAGCCGTACTTGGTTGTACCTTGTAAAAGCTCAAGAAAAACATTTTGGCCAGTAGGAGCTCCAAAACTCATTCCGCCGTACGAACTTGTTGATTGAACATATAAAAGTGGATTTGAGCCATTGGAAATGGCACCTCCTCCAACACCTGCTACATGGAGATTTGCAGTTGGACTACTCGTCCCAATCCCGACGTTGCCTGTAAATGTGCTCGTGCCTGTAACTGCAATCGTACCTCCTATAGTGGCATTGCGAAGTAAGTAAAGATCTCGCCATCCCTGACTTCCTGCAGCGCCGAGGTCTTGACCTCCAGACGGAGTTAATATATTGGCACTAAATAAAATGTTTCCACTATCTGAAGAAATTATTCTTGTAGCACCGTTAATTTGAATCATACCGCTCAGTCCACCATTGCCGCTCCGAATGGCTCCACCATTTAATGTTTCAATAGTTCCATCAACAAGTAAATTATTTGTTCCAGGATCACTGACCCCTCCAATATGAACTCCTCCTGCAACAGCGAGTTTAGCTAAAGGCGTGCTTGTCCCAATGCCGACATTGCCCGATGAATCAATTCTCATTCTTTCCGATCCGTTTGTAAGCAGCCTAATTGGTCCAGACGTTGCATTATTAATCTCTAAGAAATTACCAGCTTGTTGATTGAAGGATATAGATGCTAATCGGCCAGTTGATGTTAGAAGATCAGCAAAGTTGACCGTATAAGTAGGGTCGGTCGTATAGTAAGTTGTGCCTTGATTAGAACCATTAATCATAATTTGTACACCTCCGTTATCGAAGGCGGGGTTGCCGAACCCGTCTGGCCAGTTTAATCGGGTTGTGCCTGTTACTGTAAGTTTTTTTGAAGTGTTTGTTGTTCCAATCCCGACATTTCCCGCTTGAGTAATGTGAAATAATGACGTACCCGTCGAGGAGGCAATCTCAACTGCGTCCTTCCCCGCCACTGCTTGGAGAGTCAGTGTTGAGGATTGAGAAGTAGTGCCAAGAGAGAGATTGCGGACAATTAAGTCGCGGAAAGTGCCGGCAGAGCCGTTGTTGATTTCAAAAATCCCGGCAGCATTTCTGGTTAAACCGATATCAGGTGTTGAGCCAGTACCAAAAACTATTCCCGCCGTAGTCCAGCGAGATGGGGTGTTGTTAAAATTATTGCTACCAAGACCTAAACCTGCGGAGACTAGAGTTGAGTTGTTACCGGCATCCTTTAAGAGAAGGACGTCATTCCCTCCTATCCCGATATCTAATTCGTGAGTGCCCTGATTCTTGAAATAATGTCCTCCATTTATTGGAAAGAGGGTCACCACTCCACTCCCGCTTGGAGCTAAAGTGATATTCTGATTCGTTCCTCCAGCATACATGGTCAAGCCGCCTGCTCCTCCTGTAATCTGCCCATTGCTCGCCACTATTGATCCGGCAAAAGTGGAAGTGGCGGAAGCATTCGTCGCCACAAAGTTCCCGGCTGTCTCGGTGCCCGTGGTAGTAGCATTTCCGGAGTTTATGAAGTTAGAAGCGGTGACGTTCCCGGTAAAATATCCGTTACCCACGACTGTTACCTTTTCAAAAGGAGTGGTGGTGGCAATGCCGAGGTTGCCCGCAACTGAACTATTCCCAGCCCCACTTACAGTTAAAGTGCCGGGCTGAGTAGAGTTGCCACTGTCGTCAATTGCCCATTTAATAGCATTTCCTGTTCCCTGAATTTGGAAACCGCCTTGGTTACCAGAACCTGTTCCGCCATAACGGATTCTTGCAATATTGCTTAACCAAGAAAGACCTACACTTGCTGATTGATTAGTAGGATTTAAAACTTCAACATCACCGCCAGAGGCTCCAGAGCTTTGGATAATACCATTGTATACATCTAATTTAGATCCCGGACTAGTCGTACCGATCCCTACATTGCCATTCGCATCGATTCTCATTCGTTCAGAGCCACTGGAGCCGGTGCCAAAACGCAAAGAATTAGATCTCCCTTCGATCCGGGCGTTCTCGTTGTTCGTGCTGTAGAAAGTTAGATATTCTCCTGTATTGCCGGCATTGGTGCCCGCATTTTGGAGTCGAAAAATTTCCACAGTTGCATTGTCTAAATCATTCTCAACATAGAGCTTAGCGGTTGGATTTGTTGTTCCAATCCCGACATTGCCGGCAAAGGTAGAGTTGGCCGCGCCGTCTGTAGCCACAAAGTAGGCGGCCACATTAGCACCGGTAGAAGTAGAATTAGTAAAAGTTAAATTAGTAAAGTTGGCATTATTGGCAAAGAAGTTGGAGGAAGTGGCACTGGTGAAGTTTCCGGACGTACTTGTAATTCTAGTACTAAATAAGTTTGTCCCGGTCGCATTGCCAAAAATAAAATTTGAGACATTGCCGTTGGTACCATTTAGATTGGTGGAGAAGAGATTGGTAGAGGTAGCACTAGTGAAGAGATTGTTGGTGCTTGATAGATTGGCTAGGGAGAGATTAGTGCCAGTCGCATTGGTGAAGATGAGATTGGTAATGTTAGAACTTGAAGCGTTTAGATTGTTGACGTTCTGAGTGTTGGTGAAGGTGGTGGTGCCAGAGACATTGAAGTTGCCGTTGACGGTGAGATCGTGATTGACGGTGAGATTTCCCCCAGTGTATAGATTTCCGGCAATGGTTGAAGTAGAAAAGCCGTTAAAGAAATTATTAATTTGGTTTTGGATATTAGTAATGTCGGAGTTTGAGGGACCGGTCCAAGAGCCGATTGGAGCAGAACCTCCAGAATATGTGATGTAGTTGTTGGTGATCGGTGCCGGCTGATTTGGCGCCGATCCACTTTGCGCGCCAAAAATTAGAGTGCGCAACTCTTGATCTAGATTTGAAAGCTTTTGGTTAAGTTCTTTTTCCGTGACACCAGATTGGATGATGGTAGTTTTTTGCGGATCGACAATAGTGACTGGTTGATTTTTAGAATATGTAGTTACATTTGAGATCGTAGATGGTTGATAATTATTCTGATTTCCTGTATTTGGCTGAATGACAATCGAGGAGGTAGTGGTTGAGATGGGTGCGGGCTTTTTAAAGAGATCAAAGAAATGTTTCAGGAAATCACTGATGGAAGAAAGCACGGAAGCTTCCATGTTAATCCCTTGTTGCCCTAAACCACTGTAGCTATTTGCCACTTGGGTCGGCAAGGTTCCGTAAAGGTGTGCCGCATCTTTAATGGAATTAATGATGGCAGAGTTCGAATTAAAAAAAGAGGTACTTCCAACAGAAGAGGCCGCCTCTACTTTAGAGACGTTTAGGAATAGGACGCTTATTAAGAATAAAGAGCCTAAAACTTTATTAAAAACTGGGTTATGATTCATTAACTGAATCCCTCTTGGGTACTAGTGTACTTAGAATTATATATGAGCGCAAGAGGCTTTGAAAGAGAAAAAGTAGTCAAAACAACGGCTTAATTGAGCCAGCTTTTTGAGTTGACCGGCCCAGCCGCTTAAAGGCGCTGAAATGACCGCCTTTAAGCGGCTGGGTCAGTTAATAATTAGCCAAAAAAGCTCAATATTACCCGAGCGTATGTTATTAAATGCAAAATAATCTCCATAATCTTTAATTAAGGATTGCTAATTGAAATATCCGTAGAAACGGGAAGACTACCTCCCGATCCCTCCCCTCCTGAATTATCGACACTCGCACCAATACCGGTATCCACTGCCGGCGGTAATGGAACAGGATTAGGTAAAATTTCTGTGGAGTTCACGGGAGAGCTCTCGTCTCCATTGGAAACAGTAGAAGTGGCAACTGGAGTAGAACTGCCGGAAGTATTGTTGGTATTATCCGGTACTACTACAGTGTTGTTATTTGAATCAATTGTAATAATGTTTCCGCTACCTGCTCCGACATTCGCTACCTGATCGGTTGAGGTGCTGGTTGAATCCGGACATTCACCCGGGTCACTCTTCATTTCACCATTCATAAAGTAAACACAGATTGGTGAGCCGGTTCCTCGATCGTAAATGGTGAAACCGGTTTTAGAAACATCTTTACCTTTGATTGTTAAATTCTGTGTGGTGAGATGTTGAGCGAATACATTCTTCAAATATGAAATACCGTCCACAATTTCAGAACCAAATGACTGCAAGGTAGAAAGAATTTCTGAACCGAGTCCACTTGAAACTGTTACTCCCCCGCTTGTCTGCAAATCTTCCAAACTCTTTACCCGTATATCGATGGCAGAAAGTGCAGCGGTAGTGGAAGCATTGAAAGCATCTTGAGCGTCAAGGCGTGCAGTTGTGGAAGCGGTACTTGAAGAGAAACTGGCATAGAGAGATTTTACTGAAGCCATCAACAAACCGTTTACTGAAACTTGATCAATAACATTTCCCCACATGAATTGCGGATCCACTTCATCAGCGATGTATCCAATACGTTTCTTAGCCAACGGGCTATTCGAACCATAGCCTTCGACTTCGTTCTTGTATCGGAAGTAGTGGAGGGGAGAATCCAAAATCATTTTCAAAGCGCCATTGTAGTCGGAGTAATCAGTAATATCTTGCTTAGTATCTCGAGTGGAGGTTTGGGCGCCAATTACTACACCGGAGGCGTCGTTGGCATTGGTTGGTGAAGAAGTGGAAACACGAACGTTTCCGGAACTGTCAGACCAGATGAATTTATCAATTCCTGTTCGGGATATTAAGTTAATTGAACCGGCACCGTTTGAAGCATTGGTATTGCGGCCTATTGTTAGGGTTCGGCCAGCCGCTCCTGCTCCAAGGTCAGCGTCTTCGAGATCAACAAAGGTTCGGGGAATAGTGCTTGTACCACCAATTCCAATATTTCCATTTGCAGCAATGTAAAGTTGTTGAGCGCCGGAAGAGGAAGCAACCAGAAGTGACATGTTGGCTCCTCCAACACCTGTTACCCCAAGAGTGGCGAACGGAGTACTCGAGCCAACACCAAAGAAACCATTTGGTCGCAGAGTTAAGAGTTGAGCATTCGTGGAAGAAGCCACCATAAATGGGTTGGTGGCGCCAGCAATACCAGTAACGGCTAAGGTGGCAAATGGAGTGGAGGAGCCGACACCGACATTACCGTTAAATGAAATGTGCAGTGCAGAGGTACCGGTTGATGAGGCAATGTCTAACAGGTCGTTAGCACCGGCCAATCCTTGAATGGAAAGTCGCGATGTACCGGTAGAAGTGCCGACGTTAATTATTCCATTCAAAGTGTCCGCCACGAACAAGTTAGTGTTTCCAGTGGATCCTTGAATCTGCAGGGCTGTTACGGAATTAGTAGTTGATTGGAAAGAAACCGGAGCATTAACTACGCCACGAAGTTGAGTTGAACCAATCTGATATGAGGTGGCGATGGCGCCAGTCTGAAGTTGAACGGCATCAAGATAAAAGGTACGACCGTTAGCATCGGTCTGTTCAATGAAAATGTATGGGCTGCCTGAAATAGTTCCTGAAGTAAAAGTACAATAGAATCTTTTCCATCCACCAGTAACTACAGTAGTGTCATTTAAGGTACAGGTTTGTTCATTTACACCGTCGCTTGCGATGCCGGCTCGGATAGTAAAGTTGGCACCGGAAGCTTGAGAATAAAAAGATAAAGTGTATTGAGTAGCCGAGCTTAAAGCACTAGTAAATAAGGTGGTTTTGGCGCCGGAGGAAGCCGTGGCCGAATCCCCTACTGCCAGAGAGCTAACACCGTGATACTTGTTGGTGGTCACACGGGTAGTAGAACCGGTGCCAGCAGTAATGGCCCAACCGGCGGCATTTACTTCAAAACCTGGGTTAGTCAGCAGGTTGTTTGAAGTAGTATCTACTACAAAGATTGGTGCACCTTGACTGTTTTGAACCTGAAAGGCGGTGGATGAGTTAGTTGGAGTCATGACTACCGCTGTCCCAGCCACCGTTAAAGTCTGTCCTGGCGTAGAAGTGCTAATACCGAAATTACCATTTTGAAGCAAAGTTAAAAGTTGGGTGTTAGTAGAAGAGGCAATAATAAATGGATTAATGCCTCCGTAACCTTTAACAGCCAAAGTGGCAATTGGAGTAGAGCTTCCGATGCCAACACTACCGGCTGAAGTAATACGCATTTTTTCTCCCAGACCGCCGGTAGTGTTGTTCTTAAAACTTAAGTAGCTATTAGTTACACCGTTTGTGGCATCTTCTTTGCGAGCTTCAATGGTGCCAAAGACTCGAAGAGCAGTAGCGGGGCTGTCATTGTAGCCACCTAAAGTAATGGAAGCTCCGACATCTGCCGCTTGGGCGTTGGTGGTATAGACATTCAAATTACCGAATACGCTACCGGCAGTAGTAACGTTGGCTGAAGCAATATCTACCGTACTATTTGGACTAGCGGTGCCAATTCCAATTTTGCCGGTGGCAGTGTTTGCCGAGAAAAGCGGGGTGGAAGAAGTGGCGATATTCAGGTTGCCCCAAATATCCACTAATTGAGAAGGAGAGGAGGTACCGATACCAATCTTCCCTACCGCCGTGTTTGCAATGAATAGTGAAGTAGATGAAGTGGCGACGTTGAAATTTCCCCAGACATCCAATCGCTGTGAAGGAGAAGATGTGCCAACCCCTAAGTTACCGTTTGTATCCAATCGCATTCTTTCTTGATTGAAAGTTTTGAAAGCTAAAGAGTTGTTGTCAATCGTTCCAAGGGTAGCGAGAGCTCCGAACGAGTTCCCGTTTTGTTGAAAGTCGTTAGCCAACAGAGTCGAAGTAGAAACCCAAGTTGGCGCCACCCCTGCCCCCGCTGACTGAAGGACTTGCCCAGTAGTGCCGGCATTACCATTTGGCGTAAGAGCACCGGTGAAATTTATGTCGCCTCCGACCGAAAGTTTAGAAGATGGAGTGGTAGTGCCGACTCCAACGTTTCCGTTAGTCAAGATGCGAAATAACTGAGTACCTGTTGATGAAGCCACTACAAACGGATCGGAGGCACCTACGCCAGTGACTGAGAGAGTGGCAAAAGGTGTAGTTGAGCCAACTCCTAATCTTCCAGCACTGGTAAGTCTCATTCCTTCGCTCAGGTTTCCTCCAGATGCTCTGGTTGAGAAACTAAGATCGGTACTAATAGGTGAACTAAGGTACGTGGCTCCCATATCAATCAAACCATCTTGAATTCTAGTTATGAGAGCGTTTTGTGAACCCGTCACGTTGTTGAAAATAGTTGTAGTTCCAAAAGTGCCGCCATTGTTTATGCCATTTGAAATAACCAATGGAGCAGTAGGGTTACTGCTTCCCACCCCGACCATTCCAGTCGCAGTGTTCACAAATAAAGCTGGGGTGGTACCCGTGGCTACGTTTAAATTTCCCCAAAGATCTAATTTCTGTGAAGGAGTGGTAGTGCCGATGCCAAAATTGCCAGTATTTAATAAGGTAACTGCAGGGTCGGTTGATTGAGTTCTAAATTGTATTCCTGATTGTCCATAGATTCTAAACATTGCCGCTCCGTTGGCATTCAAATCGTTGAATCCGTTTGTGTAGAAATTATAATTATTAGAACCAGTTCCTACTTGAAGTCCAAGACTTGTGGTCGGATCTCCGGCTACAACAAGCATGGGGGCATTATTTGAAAGGGTGGACGCATTTACTCCTATACCGACGTGCCCATTCTGAGATATGGCAAATAGATGACTATCTGTGGAAGAGGCGACAATGAATGGATTAGTGCCAGATGTACCTTTGACACTAAGCGTGGCAATTGGACTCGATGTGCCAATACCAACGTTTGCAGTATTATTGTTGAAAATATTGTTTCCGCTTGTGGTCCAGACACTATTTAAAGTATTTCCGGTAAATGAAAGACCTGTGCCCGCGGTGATGGCAGCTTGTTTGCCATTAAAAGTACTCCAGTCTGCAGAAGTTAATAGTCCCCTATTTGAAGCCGAGGCGCTTGGCATATTAAACGTATGAGTGGATCCGGAAGATACGATTGAGAAATCCGTGCCGGTGGTGGTAGTGGCAAAAGTTTGGCTGGCTCCACTCAAACCATTCAAACTAGTTATACCGGATCCCCCACTAATGCCCAGTGTAGAAGTAGCAACCCATCTAGTAGATGTGCCGGTAGTCTGAAGAACCATTCCGAGAGTGCCGGCTGTAGCGGAGCCATCGAACAAAGTTTTAGTTAAAGAAAGTGAACCGCTAATTCCTAAACTATCGGTAATAGTAGAAGTGCCGGCGCCGGAGATTGTGGTTAGACCAGTAAAGAGTCCACTTCCAGCTACAGAAAGATTGGTGGTAGGGGTGGAGGTGCCGATGCCAACTTTTCCTGTCGCCGTATTTACCAAAAAGGTAGGAGTTGAACTTGTTGCAACATTTAGGTTGCCCCAAATGTCTAGTCTTTGTGAAGGAGTGGTTGTGCCAATTCCTATGTTTCCCGTAGAAAGATTTCCGTACAAAGCCCCTCCAATATTAAGAAAATTATTGGCACTAGCCAATATGGATGAAGCAAGATATCCAATTAGAATGTTATTACTACTATTGTCTAGACTGGCTCCAGCGTTATATCCTAATAAAACATTGTTGGATCCTGTGACCATACTAGCGCCGGTATTCATTCCCAAGAAAACATTGTTGGATCCTGTAACTAGACTTCCTCCTCCCATGTCTCCCATTGCAATGTTATTTGAAATTGGACCTGGGGTGGCACCCTGATTCCAAGCATATCCTCCTAAGATTTCCTGGCCTATACCAGAGTTTGAACTGCCACTGGTATTATTTGCTCCTGCATAGTTACCAATAAAATTATTTGATTGTCCTATTGTATTCTGGATTCCAGCACCAATTCCTAAGAAGGTATTATCAAATCCGGTTGTATTGTAATATCCGGCGCTATTTCCTAGAAAAATATTTTCATAACCGCTGGTGGTAGTGTTGCCTGCACCACTGCCTAAGAAAATATTGTCTCGACCCGTAGTGTTTTTTGACCCGGCAGTTAAACCAATAAATACATTATTGTTTCCAGTGGTGTTGTTTGCGCCCGCACTGCTCTCAGCAAAAAAGTTGTTTCCGCCGGTAACTGCAGCGGTCGTTGTTGGAGTTGCTCCAGCTAAATAAAAACTCTTCGTTCCTGTAGCCAGAAGAGCAGATATGCCATTAAAATAAAGGGGTTGGGTGTAGTTACTTGTTCCAGCAACGGTCAAAGCATAGCCGGCAGTGGTGGTACCAATGCCAACATTTCCTGTAGCTGTGTTTACAAACAAAGTTGGAGTCGTACCTGTGGCCACATTCAAGTTTCCCCAGACATCTAATTTCGATCCAGGCGTGGAGGTACCAATGCCAACATTGCCGTTATTCAAAACTGAAAGAAACGTGGAGGAATTATTTCCCGCCGAGAAAATATTTCCTGAACCGATTTGCGTGATAGCGAGGGCCGTTTGCGTTGAGGAAGCAAAAAGAACTCCGGCCTGATCATTGCGTAAGTATTGCGTTGAAGATGCGCCGCCGAGATTATAGGCTTCAATGGCGGCCGGCACAGCACCGATAATTTTTCGCGGCGTCATTTCCGAATCTGATTCCACCGTTACTCCAAGATAAAGGGTCTGATTAAAATTGATTCCGGTAAGCGGCGTAGTAGAGCCGAGCATCACACTGAAGAGTCCGCTTGTTACCTGAATTTTATTTGCTCCAGTGTCAGCTTCCGTCCAAATAGCGGCGCCTCCGGTTGAAACGGTGTAGAGTTTGAAAGTTATGTTATAGAGACCATCGGCGACGGCAACGTTTGAAGCGTTGGTCAACTTGCCTTGATAATTAACCTGTTGATTGATGGCGGCTTGAACTAAAGTCCCATCTGAAAAAATAGATAAAAAAATACTCCCAGTGGTAAGGAGTGTAAGTATGAGGGACCTTACGAAAAACGTATTCAGTTGTCGGTTTCTTATAAGCCTATGGACCATTTCAGAATCCCTCTGAAATATATCCCCCTCGTTCAATTTAGAGTCCTGAACTAGACTTTTATCCCTCGTCTAAAATTATAACCTACCTGAAAGCTTTGGCAAGTGATTTTGAGTTTAAACTTGACAACTTTATGGCTAAAATAGCTTGCGAAATAAAGCTGGATTGGCGAGGAGAAAAAAGAAGAAAGTTATCCACAGATGAAGGGGCGCGGGCAAAGCCCGCGCCCCTTCATCTGTCTTGTGAGTCAATTTCTATAATTCCCTTTTTCTTTTCCTAAGTTATCGCCAAATTAATTCCAGCATCAAAAGAATGATTAAGAGGATCCAAAGCCAACTCCATCCAGGAAATTGTAGTTTATTTAAAAAACCGGAATCTTCTGAAGGCGGAATTGTTTGGAGCTTTCCTTTTTGTTGAATCAGGGTCGTGCCGTTAGCATCCACAGCGCTAATAAAAAATTCATACAAGCCGATTTTATGATATGCCGGTATCAAAGCTTCAAAAGTATTGTTACTCCCCTCTCGGGTTAAATTGTATACATTAAACTTATTGAAATCCTTTTCATCTTGGACACTTAAGATCACTTGATAAAAATTCTCTGGCAGACTTTCGGTAGATACAATGAACTTAATTGAATTATTACCCTCTACTTGTGCTAGATTATTGTAAAAATATTTCTGTTCATTGTTCTGTTCTATGCTAATTCGGAATAAGTTCTTTGAAGTCGGAGATAAAATACTTGTAGAACTGGTAGCAACAAAGACCTGTTCATTCCGATTATTAAGAGCTGGTATGATTCGCAGATGTAACAGTGCACCGGAGGAAAAATTACCGTCAATATTTTCCACGAAAGCGGCATAATAATAATCGTGATTAATTTGGAGCGGCCCATCCGTAACGGAAGTGCCCGTGCCCTTATAAATTTCTTTGCCATGTGCCGAGTCAATTGGATAATTAAAATCGGAACGAGTGAGGACTAAATCTCGAAAGGGTTGCTCCGAAGAATACTGCCACGTTAATTTAACCGATGATCCGACTAACTGATATGAGAAGTTCAAGATATTAATTGGTGATTGAAAAGGGCTTAAGGTAAGAAATGGAATTGGACCGACAAAACTCGATTGACCCTTTCGATCGGTAGACTGAATCTTAAAATAATAAAGGGTGGCAGGTTCCAGATAATCAAGCTCAATCTGATGATTTATACCGTAATTAATTTCGGTCACTCCTCCTTTCTCTGTATCGGCAGTCTTGCCCCAATTTAATAATCCGATTGATTCTCCAGTCGTTTGCCATTCTATTAAAACAGAGGTGTCGAAGAGATTAATAACTTTAATGCTTTGAGGTAAAACGGCGCTCGAAATACCGGAAGAAGTAACGGCAGTGAGCGGAGCCGGTCCGTAGTTAATGTTTGCAGAAGGCGCCGGAGTAGAAGAGGCATTACAATCTAAAGGACATCCGCCATAGGTCTCGCCGAATTGGGGTTCACAGATGTTGTTGTTATTGCAATTATGGACCTGTAACTCAACAACGGAGGCAGTGTCGGCCGCTAAAGCGGCCGACACTGCAAAAAACGATAAAAATAGAGACCATCCAACAATAATGGCCCCTATTAAAAAGACATTTCTAAAGGACATACTATAGAGCCACGGCAGTAACCGTTACTGAAGCCTGATAAGTACCGGCTTCCTGAATCTTATTGGAACCGATTCCTACCTGATACTTAACGGAAGTGGTGGCCCCGTTTGGCTGATTATTGGTAGTGCCGAGAGCAATAGTTTTGGGACTCGTAGACATACCGTCCCAACATCGGTCCGTCGTATCCGTAGAACCAGTGTTGCAGGCACTACCATTATTGCGATAGCGGGAGATTACGTCTGAACCATGAGGGGAAAAACCAAAAGTGGAGGAAGCTGCTCCAACACTAAAAAGAAAATCAGGGGCAGCGCCGGCGGGGGCGTAATCCGTAATTGAAGCGCTGGTGCTGGTAGATTTTAGGGCGGGAGTAGTAGATGCCACGATAGAAAGTTGATAGCCTGCCGGATCATCTGTAACCACTATCCAATCCGATTGGGCTTGCACGGATCCACCGGAAATGCCGCTAATGTTCGGTAAGGAAATATTAACTGTATTAGATACAGAAATGTAGTTAGTCTGTAAGGCCTGATAGCCGGCGCTTAGACGATAGTTGGTACTTGAGCTGAAACCGGTTCCTACCTCCCCCACCGTACTTTCTTGTCTATAGTTACTACTGGTGCTAAAACCACCTCCAATATTCAAACTATCAGACTGAATCTTGTATGAGCTGCTCTGCATGACGGCGGCAAAAATAGAAAGCGGTATCAGAAGTATGGAAATTAAAATGACCAGTTTTAAAGTCTTGAAAATTTTTAGCATGAGATTTTTAGAGGCGCCGCGAAGCGGCGCCTCTTCCTACTTCCTCTTCAGTTCAAAGTTGCGTCTAAAGAAGTAGATAAGAGCGACTAAGATTAGTATGATGAGAATAACGATGATCATGATCTTGTAAGGAATGACCCAGAAAGAAATAGTCATGTCATCAGTAGTGCTGGCGTACCCGCGATTAAGGGTAACCGTGGCAGTGTATCTTCCGAGAGCAATATTCTTCCCCCACGGAATCTCCCGATAACGAAGTGAGTGAGGCAAAGCAAAGTAAGCATCAATTGGCAACTGATCAATCGTGGCTCCCCACATATTTTTGACCGTAATATAACCATAAGGAACGAGGTGAATGTTTCCATCGTTATTGAAGTAGACCTGAAAGGTTAAGTTGCCATTCTGATAAATGGGTCCCGCTTCTTTGATGCGGAAATCGGATAGCCGACCACTTTGATTAACCGGCCCCAAAACTCGAACAAAAAGCAGGGACCCAATTCGGGAAATAATAGTGGCTGCTTGGGCCGCCGCCGTACTTGAACCGGCATTTAATTTTGATGGCGCGTTTGAAACAATAACCGCTCCATAGAAACCGCCTGGTGCGGCATCTTTTGGTAGATCAACTTTGACCGGAATTTGAATACGTTCGCCAAAGTGAAGGGTAAATTGATTAACTTCCGGATGCAGGTAATCTTTCAAAGAGTACGGACTTTTATCTCCTCCGAGCAGGACTACCGGCTGTTGGGGGTTGTTGGAACCGACTATGTCTTCAGATTTTATATCGAAGGTGACCGGATCTTTAATTCGGCTGGTAACACTGATATTAACAGTAGCGCTTTGACCCGGATTGAGATCAACTTCCTGCTTGGCAGGCTCTACCACGAAATCATTCCGATTTTCAACAGTCGTCTGGAAGACCGTGTAAGCGCGAATGGCAATAGCTCCAATCAAAAGAACGGCCAGTGTAGCACAAATCGAAATCAGAATTTTCTTTTGATTGAAAGCCATAACTAGCTTGCCAAGGCCGTTCCGACAACTGTAGCCTTGTAGGCGGCGGAAGCTGTAGGAGTTGGAACAAAGAAATTATTTTGTTCAACGGCAAAGCAAACTGTAGTTGTGACGCCGGTCGGAGTAGTAGTGGAAGTTCGGCTAGCAGCATTTACTTGGCTGATATAAGCGGCGGAAGAAGTGGCTAGCCCTTGATATTTCAGAGTAGTAGATGTTCCATTGGCGCTCGCTCCACAGGCTGCTCCAGTTCCCCAAGAACCCGTAGAAGTGTCAGTGCCGAAAGCAGTATAACCAAAGTAAGCGCTGCCGGAAGTGGCTACCCAAATGCTTGGAGCTGCCTTCTGGTAATCGGCGATACTAAAGGTAGGAGTTGGAGACATCTGCATGGCGGGAGTTCCAGTAGAAGTCATGGCCAGCGTGTAGCCGGCGGAATCGTTGGTGATAACCGTCCAAGTACTTGTGGCAATGGCCGAATTCTGAGTAATACCTAAGGCCGTACTCATCGTCGTATCTCCGGAATTTGAGAGACTGATACCTTGAGTTACGTTTAAAGTAACGATTACTTGAGCGGTAACCGCTTTAGCGAACTGCGGCTCAAGTGCTCCGTAAGAGAAGAAGGCCAGCACCGCAATGACTAAGGTCGTAGAAAGAATAATACTAAGATGTTTTAGCATTTAATTGTATTTAGATATCAATATTATACCCCGCCCCCTCTAGAGGCACAAGCAATAATATGATTAATGGGGATAAGTCTTATCCCAGAGAATCCCTCTCATAAATTACGACGAAAGGGGTGCCCAAATCTTTCTTTAAGCCTTTAGGAGTTGTTCCAGAATCTCTCGGATTTTCTCAGGGTCGGCGGAGCCTTTTGTTTCTTTCATGGCCTGACCAACAAAGAATTGCAATGCGGATTGCTTGCCCCCCTTGAAATCGGCCACTACTTGAGGATGAGCGGCCACAATTTTCTCGAGCATTTGTTTTAGATCGGCCTCGTTGTGAGTCTGAAGTAGCCCCCCTTTTTCGGCAATCTGGCCTGGTTGGCCCCCATCTTTGTAAATAACGGTCAATATATCTTTGGCCGCTCGCGAGCTGATTTCGCGAGCGGAAATCATTTCGATCAGGTCGCCGAGATTTTCGGGACTGACCTTTCCAAAAATCTCGGCACTCTCTTCCTTTTTTGATAACCCGACTAAATCCGAAGTAATGTAATTTGAAGCCAGAACAATTTTTTTCTGATCATGGCCGAATTTTTTGACCGTCTCTTCAAAAAATTCGGCCACTCCTTTTTCTCTCACATACATCTCCACATCTTCATTTTTTAAACCAAATTCCTTTTTATACCTCTCGCGTTTTTCGGCCGGCAACTCCGGTATCTCTTTTCTCAAAACTTCGGATTGAAACTCCGGAATTTCGCTAATATAAAGTTTTGGTAAATCCGGATCGGGAAAATATCGGTAATCGTGTGATTCCTCCTTTTCCCGTTGCGAAAAAGTTTTTTGTTTATTTTCGTCCCAACCGCGAGTCTCCTGAACTATCTTCTCTCCCCGATCAAGCAAGTCGCCCATTCTTTCAATCTCATAAGCTATGGCCCTTTCGGCTGACCGGAAAGAATTTAAATTTTTTACTTCCACTTTGGTGCCAAATTTTTTTGGATCACCACTGATAGAAATATTGGCTTCCACGCGCATCTCCCCTTTTTCCATATTAGCTTCAGCCACAGCTAGAGTTTGCAGTAATAATTGTAATTCTTTGGCAAAAGCGCTTGCTTCCTCCGCGCTTTTAATTACCGGTTCTGTCACCAATTCCATAAGCGGCACGCCAGCCCGATTAAAATCAACTAACGAAAAATCTCCCTGATCATGTTTAGACGTGGCGGTATCCTCTTCCAAATGTACGCGAGTCAAAGTTACTCCATTAATTGAGCCCCCTTTTACCAGAGGATATTTATATTGAGAAATCTGATAACCCTTTGGAATATCGGGGTAAAAATAATTTTTGCGGTCGAATTCAGTGAAATCGGCTAAATCCCCCCCAACGGCAAGTCCGATTTTTAGAACGCTTTTGACCGCTTCCTTGTTAATCACCGGTAGAGTGCCTGGGTGCCCCATGCAAACCGGACAAATGTTTACATTTGGTTTTTTTTCATCCGGATCATTCTTGGAATCACAGAACATCTTAGTCTTTGTCTTCAATTCAGCATGAATTTCCAGACCAATGGTCGTATGGTATTTATTTTCAGTAGCAGCCATTTCTAAAATATAACACGGCAGCTATTTTCTCAAAATCTTAAGAATTTCTTTCTTCAAGTTTTCAATCGATTGCTCGTCGTAACCCGAGACTGTAAAAATACGGGAATTTTTGGCAGAGAGCATTTTTTTGGCCTGCTCAATAATCTCCGGAGTGACTACATCGCTTTTAGTCAGAATGATAACTTCCGGTTTTTTAGCCATTTCCGGATCAAACTTCTCAAGCTCTTTTCGAATGATGCTGTAACTCTCTAAGATATCTCCCTCGAGCGAAATGCAGTGAAATAAAATTTTAGTGCGTTTAACGTGACGCAAAAATTTCTGACCTAAACCTTTTCCTTCCGAGGCTCCTGAAATTAAGCCAGGGATGTCAGCCAAGATAAATTCATAAAATGCCCCAAGATTCGGTTCAAGTGTCGTAAATTGATATTGCCCCACCCGCGCTTCCGCTCCGGTCAAAGCATTTAAGAGACTTGATTTGCCAGCATTCGGTAATCCAATCAAACCGGCAGCAGCCACCAACTCTACCTCGATAAAGAAATCCGCTTCTTCCCCATCTTTGCCCAACGTAAATTCTTTTGGGCGAATATTAGTGGAAGCTTTGAAATGTTCGTTGCCTAATCCGCCGCGACCGCCCTTAAGAAGTAGGGCGGTCGCTTCTTTCTCATCCAAGGAAATCTTCTTCTCCGTTTGAAGGTTAGTTAAGACTGATCCAATCGGAACATTGATAATAAGGTCGGCACCATCTTTACCATGCATGCTTTTTTTCATACCGCTTTCTCCGTTTTCAGCCTTAAATTCTTTTTTGTTTCGATAGTGAGATAGAATATTCAAATCGCTGACCGCTCGGGCATAAACGTCTCCCCCGCGGCCCCCGTTTCCTCCGGAGGGTCCCATGAATTCTTTACCTTTCTCATGCAGCCAGCGCACTACTCCGTCTCCTCCTTTACCGGCTTTAATATGAATTTTTAATTCGTCAACGAAAGGCATAATTTAATCACCTATGGCGATTTGAGCCAGTTTAGTGGCCGCTTCAAAATCCTTGGCAATCACTAAATGTCGGCCATTGTGGCAAAAGATGGCCCCCTTCACTCCCGTCACTTTCTCAAGTTCGGCGTCGCGTTTACCGCCCCAACTTTCTGGAAATAATTTCCGAGTTTTGAAAGAAACTCCTTCTTCCCGAATGCCGGCCACCGCCCATTCAGGTCGTCGACCATCGTTGGCCACGACATATAACGGTTCAGGAAAAGTATTTAGGATGTCTTTCCACGCGTAAGCATCTTTTATGACAATCATTCTTTTATCTGGCGCTTCCTTATAGGCTTCCAAAACATGACTCTTTCCTTCCAGGAAATGCTTCGCTCTGGTTATCTCCCGCGCCAACACTTCTTCCACTAACACCAGAACTTTTAGAAAGGCCATATCAATACTTTTATCTTTTTCTTTCCAAGTCGGAATGAAGGATGAAATGGCAGTCTCAAACTGATATGGTTTAACATTTTTATTAATTGATTCCACGATCTGAACGCCGTTGTCTTCCGCATCAATGGCCTGAATTAATTTCTCGTCTACCCGATCAGCCGCCTCCTGACTACTGCAAAGTTCCGCTCCATATTTTTTCCAGACCAGACCAAAACTGGCGTACGGTACTCCATTTGGCCGCGCCCCACCCCCACCTTTTTGGTGATGGTCAAATTTGTTAGATTCGGGATCTAAAACTCCGCCAATATCTACCACATAATCTCCAGTGTTGATTATTTCCGGGTCACGACTGCGAATAATTTCATATTTATCATTGCTTAAATCGAGATGGAGCAGCAGCGTAGCGACGGCAAATAATTCGTCGGGATGAAAGTTACCGCTGTGAGTGATAATTCGAACCTTCTTCATTTAGATTCAGTCTCGGCTAGAAGATGGTGCCCGAGATAGCTGAAAAGCGAAACGATCAGAGCCCCAAGAAAGGCGGCCAGAAAGCCGCTGACATCAAAACCTTTGACAAAAGTGGCAACTAGCCAAAAAAGCAATCCGTTGATCACGAAAGTAAAAAGGCCAAGAGTTAAGAGATTGATCGGTAAAGTTAAGAGGAGAAGAATTGGACGAAGAATAAGATTGATAAGACCGAGCAGAATGGCCACGATTAGAGCGGTGTAGAAACTGCTAATACTGATGCCGGGCACCACATAAGCGGCTACAAACAAGGCTAGAACGGTGATGAGTAAACGAATGATTATTTTCATATAAAGACTTTAACATGTTGGCACCTCCCCTCAAAGTGCGGTAGTTATTTGAAATATTTGACAATGCCATGACTCAAAGCGAAGGCCAGTGGCTTGGAGATGAACGATTGAATTTTATTGCTGATAGGATAAGAGCGATTAGCCGTAAAAAATTTATCATAGTCGTCTCTGTTATTTAAAATTTTCTCGGCAATATAATCTCCCAGAGCGACAGCCCAGGGAAGACCTGTAGCACCGCTAACATAGTAGACACTTTTCATTTTTGGATCTTGACCGGCAATCGGGACAAAATCTTTAGTTACTCCAATTAAGCCGGGCCAGCTGTATTCAAAAGTAATATCAGCCACACCAAATTTAATTTTTAGATATTTATGCATCTTTCGGATAACTCCTTCGAAATTCTCCTTCTGATTGGACTGATAGGTGTAAAGGAGGTTGGCCGCTCCGAAAAGTAGTCGGTTATCTTCCACTAAACGATAGTATTGATAAATGAGATCAGTGTCCCAGACCATTACTTCGTCAGACGGAAAAATTTTTTTAATCTGCTTTTCAGAAAGTGGCTGAGAAAGTGCCAAAAAAGTTTGAGCGTGATAGACCTCATTTTTGCGCAAGTTTAAATCCGGCAAAAATTTATCGGTAGCTACGATGATGTGTTTGGCCTTGACGGTGAAGTTGCCCGAATAATCGCAGACAACTTTACCGTCTTTAACCTCCGTAACGACAGTCTCTTCAAAAATTTCCACTCCTCTTTTCTCGAGTACTTCTTTCATAGCCTGACAATATAAATAGGAATTTAAACCAAAACTACCGCCGTAACGAACTCCGCCAAAATATTGATCCGTAGCTAGAACTTCCGGAAGTTTTTCCGGATGATATAAATCACTCTGATAACCGAGTTTTGTTCGAGCCTCGTGTTCATCTTTTACTTTTTTAAAAGATTTTTTGGAATTTGCTACAAACAAAGAATCTTGAACTCGGTAATCGCAATCAATATTGTGCTTCTTTATATTATCCCGAATAAGATCAAGGCCGACATTGACGAACTCTCTCATTTTCTTGGCTCCTTCGGGGCCGTATTTCTCCAGAAGATCGGCCAGCTGAAGTTCGGAATCCGGAGTCAAAAAACCGGAGCTTTTGCCGCTCGCCCCTCCCCCACAAAAACGACACTCTAGGACCATGACCTTTAAACCGGCCGCGTTTAATCTATCCGCGGCCGAAAGCCCAGACATCCCTCCGCCGACAATGCAGACGTCGGCGGAGGCATTCTGATCCAATCTCTTAATCGTCGGTTCTTTTTTGGTGTACCAATAAACTTCCTTTTTCATAGAGAAGGCCCAGATTTAGTACCTTTGCTTACGATATTCTTTAATTCTTCCAGGCTTTTCTCAATCTTTTTTATATGTTCTTCTGCCTCTACTTCAGCCTGAAGATCAATCTCAATTTCTTCCTCGGTTTTCTCAATTAATTTATGCTGCCGTCTAAGACCGCTAATCAAAATATTGTCTCCCACAAAGAAAGAGACAAATAATCCGGAGCCGAGAAGAATAATGATGCTGACAAGAAGCGAGACCCAGCCGTTCTGAATAATTGGAATCTCATCGGCAATAATCCAGACCCCCCGCCAGAAAAGAACGATGCCGACACCGCCGACGAAAGTATAGACAAAAGGGTGATGGCTAAGAGCGCTTCGAATGTGATCTTCCAAATGATCAAAAAATCGATAAAGTTTGCCGTGTTTTCTCATTTAAAAACTACTGATTGAATTGATCTGATCCACGTAATTATGCATGAAGGCTGGAATGGCAAAAACCAACCCGAGGAGCGGCAAGACAAAGAGAGCAATGGTGATAATCATGGTCCACATAAAATATTTGCGCAGTTTCTCTACCGACTGATACATCGCATCAATTTTTTGCTGCTGTTCGTCAATTTTAGCTTGAAGTTTTTGTAGTTCTGCCTCCATATGTTGATTATATCATTTAAAGAATTCTCGGCGGATTTTCATGACGTCCTGATGATAAGTAATTCCCTGCTCACGGCGAGGATACGGCATTTCAACATTAAAAGTAGCGGTCACTGTTTTGTTTTTAATTAAAATAATCTTTTGGGCCAAGGAGACAGCTTCTTCGATAAGATGTGAGACTAGTACAATAGTCTTCTGGGTTTTCTTCCAGATTTCAATTAAGTCATCGTGGAGTTCGGCCGTCGTCTTGGCATCCAAAGCGGAAAACGGCTCATCTAGAAGTAAGACCTGCGGATCGACTGCTAAAGCTCGGGCAATTCCCACGCGTTGACGCTGACCGCCGGAAAGTTCGGCTGGATACTTAGTTAAATAATCAATCATCTTAACCATCTCCAAATATTTTAAAACTTCCGTTCGAATTTTTGATTCGGAAATTTTAGCTTTAGCCTTTAGTCCAAAGGCGGCATTTTCGTAAACGGAAAGCCACGGGAAAAGGGCCCCGCCCTGAAAATCCATGGAGATGCTATCGGGTTTCTTTACTTCACCAGAACTCTCTTCCTCAAGACCGGCGATAATTTTTAAAATAGTGGTTTTTCCTGAACCGGATGGCCCAATTAAACAAAGGAACTGACTTTGCTCTACGATCAGGCTGACTTTCTCCAGAGCCACCTCGTGCGGATGAGTGTAGATCTTGCCGACGTTTTTAAATTCAATAATGGTCTCCATGAAAGTTATTCAAAGCGAAAGCGCTCGGCATAGCGCAATAATTTTTGCCAGACAAAAAAGTTCAAAAAGGCGATGGCTAAGATCATGAAAAGCAAAGCCATAACAAATAAATCATTTTGGCCACTAGCAGCAGATTGTACCAAGAGAGAGCCAAGGCCAAACAAATCGCCTGTATTGCTGCCGGCCGGAATATAAACATGCAAAACTTCGGCTACGATTATAAGATTCCAGCCTTGGGCCACCGCCAAAATTGAGCCGGTCACAAACTGCGGGAAAATGGCAGGCAAGATCACTTTTATTAAGTATGGCCAGCCACGCAAGCCAAAGACTTTAGCCACTCCTTTAATATCCTGCGGGATAATCTTCAGGCCTCCCACTAAAGTAAAGACTAGATTCCAGAGCATGGAAAGAAAAAGAATAAAAATGGCGGCGCCATTGAGAAAATTAAAACGGACAAAAAATATGATCAGGATGGGGAAAAAGGCCAGAGCCGGCACTGATTCCAAAATGTCAAAAATAGGCAGAAAGATTGATTCAGCTCGACGGTTAGAAGTGCAAAGAAGAGCCAGCGGGATGGCACAAATTAGAGCCAAAACATAAGCGATGAATAAACGCCCGAGAGTTAGAAGCAGAGCGCGGAATAAAAAGAAAAGTGAATCGGGCCCTGATAAAGTCGGAATAATGTGACTAAAAAGCGGTGTATTGGAGAAAAGGCGAAGAGCGATAAAGAGAATGAAAATAAAAAGTAACGGTCCCCACAGCAGAGTATAGAGTCGTTGGGAGAGCGAAAGCGGATAGCTGATAATTAGATGTCGATGATGATGACCAATATGCCGAGAGTTTCGCATTAATGTATTTTACTATAGATGTTTTAAAAAAGCGGGAAGTTGTGCTAGCCTAGAAACAGATGAAAATGAGATACTGCTTAGCTATGGTTGGCGTTTGTGTCTTTGCTTTAACATCCTTCGGACAAGACATTGCTCCACTTACTAACCCGGTCGGATTTTTCTTGGTCCCGGCTGACAAAGAAAGTGATGCCTACCCGGTGAGAAGTTATCGGATGGAAATCACTCAAATCTTTCCTGGTCTAGGAGATCCCAGCTTAATTGAGGAAATGGATAACGAAAGCGGAGAGTGGCACTCTATTTTCTTAAATAAGATTGGCCCACCACTCCAAACTGTCCGATTTCGATCGAAAGATCACAAAGAGTATCGGGTGATTATGATTCTTCACAAATAACGATGGCGAGTACTTCCCTGCTCACACCAGAGCGGGTTTTTATTTAAAAGGAAAAGGCGGCCGGCGAAGCCGGCCGCCTTTTCAAACCAACACTAAGCTACCGGATTTCGGCCTCGAATCAATCTAACTAGAATAACAATAATGGCGATTACCAAGAGGATGTGAATAAAACCTCCTAAGGTATATGAGGTTACAAGCCCCACTAGCCACAAGATAAGCAAGATAACAGCGATTGTTTCAAGCATATTTTTAAATTAAGTTAATAATGATAATCCTAACTCTCTTTTAGACGACTGAAAAGAGCCGTCCTTACCCTTCCTTCAAATCACCACTCTAACTTCATAATCTTGCCGTTAATCTTTACCCAGTAAAAAGCTCGATAGAAAAGGAAGGAAATTAAGCCCACATAAAAAATATTGAGAGCGGTGCTAAGCAGAAAATAATTTACATTAAAGACCCCGGTGTGAATTAAATCTCTCATCCCCTCAAAGACATAGGCTGATGGAAGAATGTAAGCAAAGTATTGGAGAAAATGCGGTAGAGCTGAAATCGGATAAAAGACGGCACTAAACGGCTGAAGAATAAAAATCAGAGTAAAAGCAATGATATTCGCTCCACTGCCAAAACGAAATGTCACACTAGTAGTCATGATTCCCAAGGTCCAGCCGAAGAGCAGCAGATTTATCATAAAAGGAATGGTGTACAGACCAAATTGCAAAATGTTGAATTTATATAAAAGCAGAGAGCCAATACCAAGAACGACGGCGCAAATAATGATTCGAATTAAGCCGAGAAGAAAAGTGGAAGCCAAGAATTCACTGATACGCATTGGAGTGACAAAAATATTCAGAAAATTTTTCTCCCAAACTTCCTCCATCATGGCAAAAGAAACCGCTTTTTGAGATTGACTAAGAAGATCCCAAAAAATGATAGCCCCGAGCAAAAGACTGACAATATTAACCCCGCCAAGCCCGCTTTTCTCCAAGTAAACGCTCAAAAAACCCCAAACCAGAATTTCCAAAATCGGCCAGAAGAAGAGATCCATCAATCTCGGCAGACTGCGTTTGTAGAGATAGAGATGTCTCATTAATAAAGCGTATAGACGATAGAATTTCATAGATTTAGATAAAAATTATTTAAACTTTAAATTTGAGCAGCCTCTGGAACTTTATCCGTCTCCCCTCTGGCAATTGCTAAGAAAACATCATTCAAATCATCCCGACCGTATTTTTTAATTAGATCAGCCGGTGCTCCATCATCTTTTAATTTACCATGATGGATGAAAATAGCCCGGTCACAGATTTCCTCCACTTCCTGCATATTGTGGGTAGTATAGAGGATGGTAACCCTTTTCTCCTTCTGAATTTTCTTTAGGAGCTGGCGCGTGCGATCGGCCACGTCAGGATCGAGAGAAGCGGTTGGCTCATCAAGAAGAAGGAGGGCGGGATCGTTTAAAAGAGCTTTGGCTAGATTAAGTCTGGTCAGCTGTCCTGTCGAAAGAGAAGAGGTTAGTTTTGGCAGAAACTCCTTGATGTTGAAATAGTCGGTAATCTCATCTATCTTTTGTTTGTAATCCTTAATGCCGTATAGTCGAGAAAAAGTATAAAGATTTTCCCAGACTTTCAGATTGGCCGGCAGTGCCACGTAAGGCGAAGAGAAATTAACCTTATTCAAGATTTCTTCCCGATGATGCTTCATATCTTTGCCGAAAAGTGAAATGGTACCGGAAGTCGGAATAATTAAATCCAGCAACATCTGAATAGTCGTAGTCTTTCCCGCACCATTGGGTCCCAGAAGTCCGGTGATTGTCCCCTCTTCCACGTTAAATGAAAGATTGTCGACAGCGGTAAAGTCGCCGAATTTTTTAGTTAAATTTTTTACTTCCAAAACTGCCATGAAATTATCTTAGCATTTAAAAATGAAAACAAAAATCGTAACTCTTTAGACATTTAGTAATCAAAAAGCTAAAATATTAAGATGATTATTTTTCTGATTGCCATCGCTGCCTTTATTGCTACCTTGCTCGGCGGTCTGTTTGCTCTGAAATTTCGAGACAAACTTCATCTCATTCTCGGTTTTAGCGCCGGCGCCGTCATCGCCGTGGCGTTTTTTGATCTTTTGCCCGAAGCGATAAATCTCGGTAACTCTTATAATGTTAGTACCATTACCGGCATCGTGGCTTTGGGATTCATCGTTTACACCATCTTGGATCGATTTGTTATTCTTCATTCTCATCACGATGAGCATAATCATTCGGGAGATCTCGCCTCACCGCGAAGAGGCGTTCTCGGAGCCGGCAGTTTATCTATTCACAGTTTCTTGGATGGAGTGGCTATTGGCTTAGCCTTTCAAATTTCAGCTGCAGTGGGCGCAGTTGTGGCCATCGCCGTTTTAGTTCATGATTTTTCTGATGGCATCAATACCGTCAATCTCATCTCCAAAAATGGCGGTAGCCGTAAGGATGCCTTCCGATGGCTTGTGGTGGATGCTCTGGCTCCAGTGCTTGGAGTAACTTCCACTCTATTATTTAGTCTACCGGAGAGCGCTTTGGGGATAGTTCTGGCTACTTTCTGCGGATTTTTTCTCTACATCGGTGCCACCGATCTTCTGCCCGAAAGTCATCATGGTCATCCAACATATTGGACCACTTTGATGACGGTAGTTGGAATGACGGTGCTTTATTTGGCTATTAAGTTGATTGGGTAAATAGAAAAGCGGCGGCCTACGATCCGGCAGCCGCTTCTTTATTTTTAGACAAACTCTTATCTACCTTTTTGAAAAGATCTTCTTTAGTGCCCTCATTTAAGATAATTAAATCTGCTTCATCCATTACTAAATCAACTTCATGACTTCCCTGATCCTTAGCTTTTTCTCGCTCTTCTTCTTTTTTAAATTGCTCAAAAGAAATTTCATCCCCTGTTCTTTTTCTCTCTTGAGCCCATTTGTAACGAATCTTTAAGGGAGCGTCGACGGCAATTAACTGGAACTTATTCCCTAACTCCTTTCTGAATATTTTAACTTCCTCCCTGTTCCTAATTCCAGAAATTACAGTATTGCCTTTTATCCTTTTAATGGTTTCGTGAGACAAATATCCATTTCCGTGTTTCAAACGCATTTTAGAAACAAAGTCATGTATGTTTGCTCGATGGGTAGCAAGGTTTAATTTATGCATTTCCTCTCGCAGGATATCTCCTCCTGAAATCTTGATAAAACCTTTGGACACAAGGTAATCTGCCACTGTATCTTTACCAGAGGCTGGATGTCCGGTGATGCCTATAATTTTATTATTTGCCTTCATTAATTAACTTTTGATGCTCTTCCGTATTCTTTAGACCGCAGTTTTTGAACTTCTTGCCGGAGCCGCAGAAGCAGGGGTCGTTGCGGCCAATTTTTGGAAGATGTGAGGCAGTGGAAGAGGCGGGGGCGGCCGAATTCGCCCCCGCCACATTTAGAGGTGAAGCCTGCGGCTTCAACTCCATAGTGGGAACTTGCACGCTAAAAGCAAACTGACCGCTCCCCATATTCGGAATCGCCTCTAAAATAGAAAGATTAATCGACTGCTGCATCTCTTTAAATAATCGCAAGCCTTCGCGCTTATATTCCACCAAGGGATCACGCTGACCATAAGCTCGTAAATTTACCGAGCTTCTCATATAATCCATCACTTCCAGATGATCCACCCAAAATAGATCAATAGTCTGCATGAAAAGTCGGCGCAAGGCCTGATAGAATTGCTCTTCTCCAAGCTCTGTCTTTTTCTTTTCAATTTTTTCCAGCTCTTCAGGTGTAGCTTCCGACTTTACTTCATTTAAAAATTCCTCAATGTCCTCACGATTTCCCATGAGAATCTTTCGCCGTCTTTCATACACCACTTTTCGTTGGGAATTCAGAACATCGTCATATTCCAAAACATGTTTTCTGGCATCAAAATTAAAACCTTCAATTTTCGTCTGGGCATTCTCGAGCGCTCTGGTAATTAATCGGTTTTCAATCGGCTGATCTTCCGGAATGCCAAAACGCCCCATCATATTTTTGATGGTGTCAGTTGCAAAAATACGCATCAAGCTATCTTCGAGAGAGACGAAAAATTGAGTGGTTCCCGGATCCCCTTGTCGACCCGAACGACCGCGAAGTTGATTATCAATTCGCCGCGCTTCGTGACGCTCCGTTCCCAAAACAAATAGTCCGCCAAGATTCTTTACTTCTTCAGATTCGGTACTGTCGGCAATGGCTCCTCCCAATTTAATATCCACTCCGCGGCCGGCCATGTTAGTGGAAATAGTCACAGCTTTGCGCTTGCCGGCTTCGGCAATAATTTCTCCTTCCCTTTCAGCGTACTCGGGTTTAGCGTTAAGGATCTGATGCTGAATACCTTCCCTCTTCAGATAGGCCGATAGTAATTCATTCTTTTCAATAGAGACCGTACCGACTAAGACCGGCTGACCCGCCTCGTTTAATTCCTTGATCTTTTTGGCAATAGCCATGAATTTACCCTTTTCAGTTTGGAAAATGAGATCGTTAGCGTCTTTTCTAACTACTGGTTTGTTAGTAGGTACTTCTATTACTTCAAGTCCGTAGACTTTAAAAAATTCCTCGGCGTTGGTTTTGGCCGTACCGGTCATTCCCGAAAGTTTCTCATAGAGGCGAAAATAATTTTGAAAAGTAATAGAAGCATAAGTACGCGATTCTTTCTGTACTCTCACCCCTTCTTTGGCTTCAACGGCCTGATGAAGTCCTTCAGACCAGCGCCGACCGTGCTGAAGACGGCCGGTAAATTCATCCACAATAATCACTTCGTTATCCTTGATGACATAATCCTTGTCTCTTTCAAAAAGAGCGCGAGCCCGCACAGCAGTTTCAAGATGATGAACATACTTGATACCTTTTTCGGTGTAAATATTTTCCACTCCCAGCAACTTCTCGGCCAAGTCAATTCCTTCATCAGTTAAAGTAATAGCTCGAAGTTTTTCATCCACAGTAAAATGTTTTTCTTTTTCCATCTTGCGAGCAATGGAGGCAAAGGTGCCGTAGAGATCTTCCGATTCAGTGGTCGGCATGGAAATAATGAGGGGCGTTCTGGCTTCGTCAATCAGAATAGAATCCACTTCGTCCACAATGGCAAAGTTATAGGGTCGCTGACGAAGATTGCGAATGTCATATTCAATATTGTCGCGTAGATAATCAAAACCGAATTCATTGTTGGTGCCGTAGGTGATGTCAGCATTGTAAGCCTCGGTACGACTGCAGGGTCGAAGGAACTCGTAGACCACTTTGAAAGCGGCTACTTCGTCTCGTTTCTCATCCAACTCGCGATGAGTCGGATCATAGATATAAGAAGAGTCGTGATTAATGACTCCGACCGATAGTCCCAAGAAAGAATAGATCTCTCCCATCCAAACTGCGTCTCGACGTGAAAGATAATCGTTGACGGTGACAATGTGAACGCCTTTGCCTGTTAGGGCGTTTAGATAGGAAGGCAGAGTCGCCACTAAAGTCTTACCTTCTCCGGTTTTCATTTCGGCAATCTTGCCTTCGTGAATGATCATTCCTCCGATTAATTGAACGTCAAAGGGACGCTGTTTGACTGTGCGCTTGGCTGCTTCGCGAACGACGGCGAAGGCTTCGGGAAGGATCTGCTCAAGCGTCTCGCCTTCGGCGAGACGCTTTTTAAACTCTGAAGTTTTCCCTTTCAGGGCCTCATCTCCTAACGCCGAAATTTCCGCTTCCAAAGCGTTTACTTCTTCAACTTTTGGGCCATAAGTTTTTAAAACTTTAGCGCTAGAGTCACCAAAGAGACTTTTCAGCGAAACCATAGGAAATCACTATAGCATAAAAAAATAATGCCCTCGACGCGCTTCGCATCGAGGGCATAAATCTTAAACTGCAATCTGAGACAGAGAACTTGAACTACTTGCGAGCGACGAACACGAAGAGGTCGTCAGCGGCCCAGAAGTGACCCGGCTCGCCAAGGTGGCCGCAGAGCCACTGCCCGACATCATTGTGAGCAACATCGAACACGAGCGGATAGCCGTCCGAATCCCGAATATACTCCATTCCGATCCAGAGGCATTCACCACGGGGCTGATCCTTGTATTGCAACCGAAGTTGCGGACCAACTTCAGCCGGACAGAGTCCTAGACCGATTTCTTTGGCACGAGCATAAATGTCTCTTTGGATGGCGCCCTCTTTGAAGTAAAGATCGGCAACTGAAACTACAACGAGGTCGATGTTGTGCATCTTTTTAGCAACTGTGAAATCCTTCTGATCAAGAACATTGTTTCCCCAGCCATTGATACGATACCCATCGTTTTTTAAGTCACGACGAAAATCGTCAGCGGTCCGTAGCGGTGTTCCGATAACAATACTCTTCCAAACTTTAAAGTTTGCTTTAAAGTGTGGTAGAATCAGACGCCGAAAGTCGTCGCGTTTGATCTTGCCGAAATCAGAAGTGGCAATTGCTTCGGCAAAGTCGGCAAAGTGACCGCTTTCTAAGACGCTTTGAAGTTTTTTATGATTGACTCCTTTATCGTCCAGGATTCGGATTATCTTTCCAAGCTGATTTGGTGTAAACACTATACTGTCATCTTTCTTCATGTGGATTCCTCCAGTTGAACGCTGTCTTCCTTTCGGAAGGAGCCTAGTTTAGGTTGATGTTGCCTTACTTGTATAAGGAACTGTTCTTCAATAATATACCATATTTATCTAAAAAATCAAGTCGCTGACAAAACAAAAACCCCTCTTTTGAGGGGTTTTTGTAAGTAGGAAGAAGATCCTTATCTTCGTCGGCGCTTGGCGGCTTTCTTGGCCTTTCGCTTTGGAGCCTTTCGCTTTGCGGCTTTTCTCTTTTTCTTTGCCATAGATTTTTTTATCGTCTTCTTCATTTCCATCCCTCTAAAGAAGTTGCGAATGAAACGAATCCGACGAGAGATTATTTTTTAATAGGTTTTCCGATAAAAATTTTTCGACCCCTGCCTAATCCCTTAAAACAGGAACAAAAATTTTTCCGAAAACTTAATATAATTATCTAACACTGACACTCAATTACAATGGCTTAAGCAATTTAAGTGTGGATAACTACATTTTGGGAACAGGAGAGTTTTTGAACAAATTACAGAAATGTTTTTGAAACTTTTCAGTAAAAATAAAATTTGAGAATTATTTTTAATTTCTGGTTGTGTTAGAAATCTAGTAAAACATCTCGAAAATTTTCAATCCGATCTTTTTTATTTATCTTAATTCCTTCTTTTTTATAAAGTGCCAGTCGCCTCTTCCGATGACGAGCGCTTACCCAAATCCGTCCATCAGAATAAACAATGCGATGGAAAGGGATTTTGGCTCCCCGCTCATATGCCTTGCCTAAAATAGCTGTTACTGAACGAGCTGATTGTCTGCCGCCTCCGGCGGCGCGGGCAATGCGCCCGTATGTACTGACTCGGCCGGCCGGAATTGAAAGAGCGATTTTCACTACCCTCTCACTAAAAGTGGTCATTAGTGAACGACGATACAGTTCTGGTAGAGATTTCCCCCTACATTTAAAGAAGCTTCGTCCCCTTCCACATAGAAGGAGTTTTTGGCAGATTCAAAGAGGTGGGGGCTCGAAGTACTCTGGTTTAAGGTCATTTCACTTTTATCACTAAAGACAATTCTGACGTTCGGCTGATTAAAATAAGCGGTGAAAGTTTTGCCGGCATCACATTTGAAAGTGCTAGAATTCTGAAGATTAGGTGTGTAATCTGGGCCGGTACTTCCTCGTATGACCGTATGGATATTCACTGTTCCGGAAGTCTGTCCAGAAGTCTGATTGGCTGATTGAGATTGATCTGTTGAAGAAGTGGCCGTAAGTGAAGTATTTATATTAGAAGCAACATCTGCACGATGCGAATGTAGATAGAAGCCACCGCCAATTGCTAGAGCGGCTACAATGATTATAAGAAGAGGAATAATAAAACCTTTTTGGGAATTTTTCATAAGATAATGATTAATGAGTGATTATTTTTTCTCGACGACAATTGAGCATTTAGTAAGCATGGCTGCCGCTGCTCCAACGGCAGCCAAAACCGGGGCAATAATGACACCAATAGCTCCCACAGTTAAAGGAATTTCCAAAATACTTTCTCCTTTCTCATTTTTAATACTGATGCGACGAATATTACCCTGACGAACCAATTCCTTCACTTTCGCCAGAAGTTCCTCGCCGTTAATTTTAAATTCTTCGGTAGCCATCAGGAAATTATAGCACTTTTTAATTTGAGGTGGCCGCTTCGCGGCCACCTCCTCCTAACTCTTAGAAATCCTAAAAGTAAATCGATAGTCGTTTGGACTGATCGGGGCACTCGCCTTTTTTATCGGCGCCACATTGATAAGCTCTCCCGTCCACCCATACATATTAATCGGTTTATTAAGTTCTGCTGTTTGGGTAGTAAATAGCTGTCTTTGCTGGAGCTTGATATTAACCTTGACAGTTCCTGCCCAAATACAATTAACATCTACCGGACAGCGGCTATCTTCTACTACCTCTACAACCGTGGCAGTAATTCCACTTCTAGTTACGCTCTGATTTAGTCCGACCGTAAATGTGTCCGGACTAACTGCGCCGATGGAAGTGGTTGAAGAAGCGCTGGAAGTTGAAGTGGGCACAAATGGATTTGGAGAAGAGGTGGCGGAATAGTCGGTAGAAGTAGCTTCGCCTCCCAAGCCGCTAAAGGTAGTAGCACCCCTATTCATCAAATACAAAAGAGTGGCTAAAAGCACAATAATGATAATCAACCAGATAAGAAGCCTTTTTGTCATATTATATTCGACTCTTTAATTAGTTTAATCTTACACCCTAGCCGTCTCGGACATCAATGCATATATTTTTCGAACGGAATTCGGGTTGCGAATGGTCATCTGCCGATAAAGCTCGCTGCCAACCATCCTTTTTACAATCCGACTCTTGTTAAAATTTTTCCGATCTATCCTCCAGATTAGGGCACCCTTTACGTATTTAATATCTTCGATTTTCGAATTGAAGGGCAGCTCCTTCACCAGACTCTTCTTATCAATTCCCCGCCACAGAAACATTACGTCGCATTTCACCTTCTCATCATTAATCCAGATTTTCGGAATGGTTTTGACTATTTTTTTAATCTCTCCGAGGTTCTTCAATAGCACTCTGATAGGCATTTTAAAATCTTTCTCTATAGTTTTCTCAATCTTTCTGGTCAGATTTTTCTCATTTTTTGACATGGCTTGAAAAATAATATTGCCGGAATTAATAAAAGTTTTAACATTTGAAAAACCCAACGCTCTGAACGTTTCCGCCAGTTTCTTCATCTCCACTTTCCGATTACCACCGACATTGATGCCGCGAAGGAGAGCTACATACGTCATAAGAATCCATTTATAGAAATAATATTAACTAATTTTAAATAAAAAGACTCGTCTTCTGCTTGCGCATGATGACTGAGTCTGACTTAACCGAGAGAATACTTTTTAGGCCAACACTTCGTTGTACTCTCGTAACTCGAGGCGATTCGTGAATGGATCGAACTGGTAGGTTGTAACACCACAGTTCTTGGGCGATTGCCCCGGAGGCCACTTCTCCGCTTGATCATATTCCCAATGCTCAAGAAGAGCTCGGAAGCATCGGATGGTTCCTCCGTGAGTCACCACCAAAACCTTCTGTCTGGGTTTTGTCCGAAAAATCATGTCCAGAAAGAGTTCGACTCGACTACACATTTGAGCCAAACTCTCACCACCGGGCGGAGCGGCCATAAAACCTCCGAATGTCTCCCAGTATTTTCGCAGATATGGGAAATTCGTTTCCACCTCTTCCTCAGTCATGTCATAGGTATATCCCGGATCGCGTTCCCGAATCTGCATTCGCTGACGCAATTCGATCTTTTCACGTTCCTCGTTAGTGTACGCTTGAAGAATCCCCTCTCGCGTGCGATTCGTACGAAGGTAACCTGAAGTGTAAGCGTAGTCGAAAACTCCGAATCTTTCACGAATTTTTGATCCTAATCGCAGAGCATGCTCCCAGCCTGCCTCCGTCAGATCGATCTTGTGATCTGGAATTCCGACCACCTTACTTCGGGCATCGTCATCGGCAAAATATGTTGAGCCCTTCTTTGCTTCGTTCCGAAGTGATTCTGCGTGGCGAACCAGCACCAGAAGCGCTGGCCGGCGCATTACTTTATCTTTGTCCATTAAATTGTTCTTTCTTTTGTTGTTCTAATTCGAAATTAACACCTTAAGACAAGAGTGTCAATTTCATTTAAGAGTTGCTTTTAGAGCAGTGTTGGAACTATTTTTGAAAATATGATAAGTTCGAAATAGAAATCAACAAAAGAAAGAACATAATAATATGGGGATGCCAAACAACCTTGTCTTAGTCCGACATGGTGAATCCGAAGGAAACATTGCCGTGGCCCGCTCCAAAAAGGGCGATCACAGCGCATACGAAGGCGACTTCAAAAATCGTCACAGCTCCTTGTGGAGACTCTCTGCTTTAGGAGTTAAACAAGCCCAACTTACCGGTGAGTGGATCAGAGAAAACGTCACTCATATCAGACCTCAATTCCACCGATTCTATACATCGGAGTATCTGAGGGCGATGGAAACAGCCGCCTTGCTGGATATACCTGAGGCCAAGTGGTTCACGGAATTCTATCTTCGTGAAAGAAACTGGGGATCACTCGACAGGGTTTCGGTGAAAGAACGAGAAGAAAAGTTCCAGGAAGCGATGATGGAAAGAGAGATTGATCCGTTTTACTGGACTCCTCCCAATGGCGAATCGCTAGCGGAGCTTTGCCTGCGGGTTGATCGAGTGCTTAATACCCTCCATCGAGAATGTAACGGTCAGAACGTTATCATCGTTTGTCACGGTGAAGTGATGTGGGCGTTTCGAGTACGACTGGAGCGTATGTCTCAAGAGCGTTTTCGAAAGTTGGATCAATCGAAAAAGCCAAGTGACAGGATCCACAACTGTCAGGTCATTCACTACACCAGAATCAATCCATTTAGAATCGGAGCTCCTACCTCTTCCTATCTAAGTTGGATGCGATCAATCTGTCCGTGGAACTTAAAGTTCTCAACCAAGTGGCACCAAATTAATCGCCTCCGATACTCCAACGAGGATCTACTGGAGAGAGTGAAGAAAACCAAACCGCTAATACACTGAGAGATTGACCGAAAACACGAAAGTGTGAGTAGGTTATTTTATTTTTTGAGCTAGCTGTTTGAGGCGATGTTAGAACCTATCTTAGGTTGACTCAATCTTTTCTTTAAATTAACCTGAGGGAAGATGAATGCAATTTGTTGGCTTCTGGGCCATAGAGTTAAAGGCAGGCTGCTTCACATTTGGATTGATCCAAACAAAAGACCAGTTTGGGAAATATGCTGTTGGAATTGCCCTGAAGACTGGGATTGCCGGAGACATGTTTGGCAGACGTGGTGTACAAGATGTCTAGCCCCTGGCAAATATCTTGATAAAAGAAATCTCTACCAGAGAACCGTTCCTTGCTGGATTAATCGTTGGAGAAACCGAATCTTCTTTGCTGTAATGCCATTAATTTGGCAATGGAGGTATCGACGAGAAAACCGAGAGTTTGAGCTAATTACTATCGGTTGGCTTGACGGCCGAAGTGCTCTTGCAACAGCTTTAAGCCAGAAGGAAAAGAATCCCGTTAAAGTCGCTGATATGGTTGAATATCTCAACCAAAAAGCTAAAGAAAAATTTAGGGCCTTCGACGACCGATAATTAAATATTAATCGGTCATTTTATTTAATTTCACTAGCTGCCCGTCTGGTAGGAGGTTGGAATTTTCTATAATTCCCTTACTACTTCCTCGTGTTCTTTTGTCCAATAATCTGAAGCCAGTCTGTTCTGCCAACGGTTTTGATATTTCGATACATAACATTTAATTTACAAATTCTAAAGTAATTCTCAAGCTCATCCATTCGATAATAACTAAAAAATCTCGCGTAATCATATCCGTAGTCATTCTCTGTCACAATTTCTTCTTCTCTTCCATTAGGACGCATCCCTTTTACAGCAATATAAATATATCCGTTTACTTTCAAAACTGAAACGAGTCTTTCTATAACGTCCACAATTTCTTTTTTTGGTATATGCAGGAGAGAGGCTTGGGCAAAGACTCCATCAAAATGAGTCTTCAGAGTCCCAACATCTTTCATATCCATAATATGAAAAGTGGCGAGTGGAGCTTGTTGTTCTGCAATTTCTAAAAGTTTCTCTGAAAAATCTACTCCGATGACTTTCATTCCTCGATCGATTAAATACTTTGACTTAACTCCGGCTCCGCATCCAGCATCTAGGACTACGTCACCAGACTTTAGCAATGAGATAAAATGATTAGTACCGTCAATCCACCAATCATCAAGGTGATGATCTTGGAACCAATCTGTGGCGATTTTATTATAGGTCTCCTTTAGATTCACCTATTAATTATATACGAGCGGCCGTCTGGTAGGAGGTTGAACTTTCTTATCTGTATGGTAATGTCGAATTAGAAGGAGTTAGATCTTGAAATTAATCTTACCAAAAACCTTAGTGCCAGACTCAGAAATTAATGGCGGCATATTCTTTCTCGCTGGTCCCATTAAGGGAGGAGATGATTGGCAGAAGGATTGCTGTGAACTACTGGAGCAAAAAATTGGTCCGGACGTGACCATAGTCAATCCTTGTCGATACGCGGAGGACCACCCTCTCTACCGATATAAAATGGCCGGAAATGAAAACTATTTTCCCCGGCAGACTCTTTGGGAAAGACATTACTTGGCTCGTGCTTCTGTGGGGGGATGTATCCTTTTCTTTTGTCCTTGCCAAAGCTTAACGAATCCGAGAAAGGATAATCAACCGTATGCTCGCGACACCTACGGGGAATTGGGTGAATGGCGAGGTCGTTTGATGAATAACCCAAACTTGAATGTTGTGGTTGGAGCTGCCACTGGATTCCCCGGTTACAGTGTGATCCAGACAAACTTTAATGAGGCGCTGAAAACTCATTTCCACATTCATGTCTCTTTGGATAAAACCGTTGATGCCGCAATCGAGAAATCTCATCTCGCTATCATCCCCGAGTGATAGCGATTTTATTTTTTGCTGCGGGTCAGGGAAAAGATTTCACATTGTCGGAATATTGGAGTGTGGAGGCTCTTTAGCCATAGAATTACTCTCCCCTGCTGGTATTGTTCGAGAGTTCGCTGACACAACACCGAGTAAAATTTTGAATATGAAAATATATTCAAAATTTTACTTGCTGCGGGTCAGGGACTCGAACCCCAATACCATGCTCCAGAGGCATGTGTCCTACCATTAGACGAACCCGCAATATAATAATTGTAACTGATTTGTCAGGCACTCGGTCACAAATAATTTTCTGCTGAAAATTTTCGCGACCCCGCCTCACTCGCCCAAAGCCGTTAAGGCGAACTCCGGCCTTGCGCTTGGGCCCCACCCCAAGCTCACCCCAATGCCATGCTTCAGTGAGGCATTCCTACATTAGACGAACCCGCAATGTATGAAAGAAGCAGCCGCCAAAGGCGGCTGCTTCCAAGATATCGTTTTTTTAAATGAAAATCAATTCATTTAGTGGCTCTTCCTCCCCAGATTATGGGTGATTCGGCGTTTGACGTTCTTAATCTCTAAACGCTTCTTAGTCTTTTTTGATCGGCCGGTCTTATTGCGAATATCAACTGATGCTCTTTTAGCCATGTAATTAAAATAAATTATTAATCTAAAAAGAAAAAACCGTCCTCTGGACGGTTTTTTCTTTAAGGTTAGGCTCGGGCTACGTTTGTAGCGGATGGGCCTTTGTCACCATTTGTGACGTCAAAAGTGACGGCATCGCCGGTTTTCAACTCTTCAAATGTAACACCTTTTAGTTCCTTGGAGTGAAAAAACAGATCCTTTTCCTCGCCTTCGCGAGCAATGAATCCATATCCTCTATCCGTCAGAGTTTTAATTGTTCCTGTCATAAGATTTTTAGACTTCAATACTGAAGACTCGACTGCGTCTCCGATAACTTATCTTCATTACTAATTAATGAAGATATGTTCTCGAAAGTTAAGTCAGTCGTCTAAAACGGCCTCAATAAACCAAGGAGATTAGTTATGCTCTCATGTTAGCAGGAAATAAAAGATTTGTCAATCTTTCTTCTATTTTTTCTTGGTGCCGGCCGCTTTAATAAAAGCGGTAAAAAGAGGATGCGGTCGCAATGGTCTGGCTAAAAATTCGGGATGAAATTGAGTGCCGAGAAAAAACGGATGAGCTTCTTTTGGTAATTCGGCGATCTCCATCAATTTACCGTCAGGTGAGGTGCCAGAGAAAATCAGACCGGCTTTTTCCAGTGGCTCAATATAATTATTGTTTACTTCGTAACGATGACGGTGCCGTTCGGAGACTCGAGCTTCGCCGTAAGCCAAAGCCGCCACAGTCCCCTTCTTTAATTTGCACGGCCAAGCACCCAGTCGCATTGAGGCACCGTATCTTCCCTCTTCCATATGTTTTTTCTGGTGCTCCATTATGTCGATAACCGGATTTTTAGTTTTTGGTTTGATCTCGGTAGTATGAGCGTCTTTTAATTTCAAAACATTTCTGGCAAATTCCACTACCATTAACTGCATTCCGTAACAGAGACCGAGATACGGAATCTTATTCTCGCGGGCAAATTGAATCACCTTTAGTTTTCCATCTATTCCAGTTTCTCCGAAACCGCCCGGAACCAAAACGCCGTCATAATTTTTCAATTCTTTTACTTTAGCCGGACTAGCTTCAAAATGTTTGGAGTTAAGCCAAGTCAATTTCACTTTTACTCCCGCTTCGTAGGCCGAGAACTTGATGGCTTCAATAACAGAGACATAGGCATCAGAAAGAACGAAGTTCCCCGTATCAAAGTATTTCCCGACAACTGCAATATTAACTGTCTTTTTGCCATTTTTGGAGCGACGGACGAAAGTTGCCCAATCTTTTAGATTAGTTCCGCGCTTTTTAAGTTTCAACAGGTTGGCAATATGATCTCCTAATTTATCTTTCTCGAAATTCAGAGGCACATCATAAATACTTTCAATATCGGGAGCGGAAATGACATTCCCCGCCGGAATATTGCAGGAAATGGCCAGTTTTTCCTTGCGTTTCTTATCAAGTGGCACTTCGCTGCGGGCAATAATCAAATCCGTCTGTACTCCATAGGAGTTGAGTTGGCGAATAGCATTCTGGGTTGGTTTAGTTTTCATCTCGCCGATATTGTTTGGGATCGGCAGGAAACTAACCATAATAAAAAGAACGTCTTCCGGATGCTTCACTTTAAGTACGCGGGCAGCTTCAATAAACATGATGTTCTGATAGTCGCCTACTGTGCCACCAATTTCAATAATAGAGATATCGGATTTGTTACTACGGGCCGCATTCTGGTACCGATGAATGATTTCATCTCGAATGGTGTCGGCGTCAATGCATCGGCCGCCAAAACCGAGAGCTCTCTCCTTATCAATCACATGTTTGTAAATCATGCCGCTTGTCATGTAATCGGCGTTGGAAAGATCCCGGTTCATGAAGCGTTCGTAATTGCCCATGTCCTGATCAGTTTCCAGACCGCTATTTAAAACAAAAACCTCACCGTGTTCGGTGGGGTTCATGGTGCCGGCATCAACATTCAGATATGGATCGACTTTGATGATGTTGACGTTGAAACCTTTGGCGGCAAGGATAGTGCCGATAGAAGAGGTAGTGATACCTTTGCCGACGCCACTCATGACGCCTCCGATGACAAAGATATACTTATGGGTTCCTCGCATTAATTCATTCTACTGGAAAGCTCCGGATCGGCAATTGTGGATATCTATTCCGATTGACTTAATGACGAGGGATTGTAATATCAAATACAGAATGACTAGTCCTGCTAAAAAAGCGTTAGCTTTTGCCATTGTCTTTTTACTTCTAGGAGGTGCCTTAGCGTTAGTCGTCGAGTACCGTTTATGGGAGTATCATTTACATTTATGAGAAACCCCGACGAAGAATCTCAACCCGCTCTGACTATCCTCGCCTCTCTCAGTATCGGCATTTGCTTTCTCTTCATCTTCATACATCTATGGGCGGCCCGTCTCAAAACCGAAAGACAGACTGAGGCAAAAAGAAAAAACTAGGAGCTGGTGCGATGAGAGCACCAGCTATTTTATTTAGAAAGAGCGGCGCCTGCGGCGTCGCTCTTTTCTTCCCTATTCTGCCCATTTATGGTTAGCGGGTGCTAGCTCCAAAGTAAACATCTTATGTGAGTGCAGCCGCTAACCGTAGATAGGTACAATTCCCCCGTATTATACCGAGACCGGTGCCCAAAAACTAGTCAGTTTTTGGGCAGCTTTATAGAGAGGGTTGACGATGTTGCATTTTAAGGCGAAGTATGCTATACTATAGGCAATGTGAGAGCTGATTATTAATGGTTAGCTCACCACAAAGTAAACATCGCAAAAGGGCCGCCGCAAGGCGGTCCTTTTGTTTTCTAGTCAAGAAAGCCGCCTACGGCGGCTCTCTCTACTTAATAGGCAACGGATTCTTCCCTGCCCTAATCTGGCTAATATAGCCATCAAGCTGGCTAAGATATTCCGGATGAACTTTCTCCAACTTTTGAATCTCTAAAATAGCGGCATTGGACTGGCCCATTACCATGTAGAAACCGGCTGCTCCTAAATAATTCTGCGGATCACTGGAACTTGCTGCCTGTCGAGCGTGATAAATATCGATTGCGCTCTGATATTGTTTGGCTATGAAGTAGGCTTTCAATAATCGGTCATCATTTAAAACTGTCATGTCAGCGCCCTGAAGAAGGTTTTTAGCTTCGGCGAAATGCCCGGTATAGATAAGAGTCATGGCGTAAGTGGTATGCGCCTCATCATATGAAGGAGCCGAGTCATAGGCTTTCTTTAAAATATTTAAAGAGTCATTGTTATCTCCTTGAGCCAAATAATTTAAACCCAATTCAAACATAATTGACTGCTTGGCTGGAGACAAGGACAGAGCCTTCACCAGATATCCATTAGCTTTCTTAAGCGAGTCTTGATCTCCAACGTGATCTAGGGCATAGCCGTAAAAAAGAAAGTATCGAGCGTCATTGGGTGTCCGTTTCAGCTGATCATCCATTTGATTTTCGGCGAAAGTAATGATTTTGGTTTTTGTACCAACATCTAAATTTTGATCCGAAGCAACGGCTGGCAGAACTAAAAGTATTTGCTCGCGAGCTTCAGCTGAACCAAAAGTGTGTGGGATAAGAGCTCTCTGGAAATCTGAATAGATGGCGCCGACATTACCTGACTGTTCATCAAGCAAGGCTTGAATAAGAGCGGCGGAAGCAACGTAAGGGCGATAGACTCCAAACCACAGAGCGCAGATCGCCACAATGACAACAATTGGAGCCAGAGCAAAGTTGGCGACATCAGGATGAATAGTCCGATGATTTCTAACGGCATGAATGTGTTCAAACTGCACTCGATTAATGTAAGCCATCATACTGAAGAAGAGAATGTAACTCGTTATGCTGTCGAAGACGAAGAAGTTGTGAATGAAATAGGCGATCAAGAGACCCGTTAAGATGGCTTTCTCTTCCAAATTAAAATCGCTATTTCTTTTCTTCCACAAGGCATAAATTAGGATGCCGAACATAGCTAAATATGAAAGCAGGCCAAGAATACCGCCTTGCGTCAGCCAATCTAGAAATACATTGTGGGCTCGGTCAAACCATTGCTCCTGCCCATACATGGCCGGTGTGTAATAAAAATTGAAAATATAGTTGAAATTTTCCTGCCCCCAACCAAGAATTGGCCGTGCCTCAAAACCTTTGAGAGCCGCTCCCCAAATAAGCAGACGTCCACCTCCTCCAGCCCCCGATTCGGCATATTCTTTGATATGACCGGTTAAGAGAGCGTCCACCGGCTCGGTTAAGCGAGAAAATGATGAGTGATTCTTTATTAAAGGAGTGTTCTGAAAAGCTACAATGAAAACCAGAGCCACAACTATTAATCCCAAAAGAGAGCGGCCGGCATATCGAATAACTTTTTCTTCCTTTTTAGAGAAAGCAAAAACTATGGCAATTAAAACAAAACCACCTCCTACTCCCAACAAGGCACTTCGCGTACCAGTTAAAAGTAGAATGTAGAAATCGAAGATAATAGCTAGAACATATCCCCCACTGATCCATTTCCAATTTGCACTTCGGCTTCTCACGGCACGCATCATATAAATGAGCAGCAAGAAGATATTGAAAATCATCAGAGCGCCAAGGTAGGTGGAATTACCAAGAGTGGCATCTATTCGTTCTATGCCACTATGAAAATGCTGGTAGAGTCCGACAAAACCAAGAACAATTCCAATTGCAAAGATGAGGTGAAAAAGACGATTCCACAATTTCCGACTGTTTAAAAGCGAGCTGGCTACGAAAAATAGAGCCCAAAGATGGAGAAAGGTAATGTAACCTTCCATTCGCTCAAAGTTACTCCAGAAACTTTTGTAAAAATTTTCACCAAAAAGATCGGCAAAAAACATGATGACCATGAAAAGGCTGACGGCGATAACAATCGGGCTTCGCCAACGTGGTCGGTAATTAGTATCTCGAAAAGCTAAGATGGCCCAACAGACGAAAGCAATTTCCACTAAAAGCCTGAAAATAAAATTTTTGCCGGTAATGTACGGGAAAAAGAGCGAAGTGCTAACAATCAGGGCAAGAAGCGGCAGCAAAAAGAGACACGAAATGCCAATATATCGGAGAGTTTTGTTCAGAGCCATGTGCTAAAATATAGCATAAGATGGCTCAAACTAAAACTATTTTAATCACCGGCGGTGCTGGATTTATCGGTTCCCATCTTGCTCTGACGCTAAAAAAAATTAACCCTCAAAATGAGATCATTTCTCTGGATAATTTCAGCCGAAACGGATCAAGATTAAACATTCCAAAATTAGAAGCGGCAAGAGTTAGGGTTTTGGAAGAAGATGTTAGAAATCGGGAAGCAATTCTTTCCCTGAAAAATATTAATTTAATAATTGATTGTGCGGCAGAACCCTCGGTAATGGCTGGTCGCGATGAGAAGGTCTTAGAAATAGTTGACATCAATCTTAATGGAACCATGAATTCTCTGGAATTGGCCCGACAACAAAAAGCCGATTTCATATTTTTATCCACCAGCCGAGTCTACCCTATTGAAACAATCGATGATCTTAAGGTTGAAGAGACGGAGACTCGTTTTAATTTAAAACCTGATCAAAAGATTACCGGCGTCTCGAAGAATGGAATTAATGAAGACTTTCCGTTACAACCTGAAAAGAACCGCACCCTCTATGGTGCCACTAAACTGGCGGCGGAATTTTTAATCAGAGAATACGCCACAAATTTCGGAATTAAAACCGTTATTAACCGCTGCGGCCTAATCAGCGGAGCGGGTCAGTTCGGTAAAAGTGACCAAGGTGTCGTGGCGCTGTGGGTAGCCTCCCATTATTTCGGAAAACCTCTTTCATATATTGGTTATGGCGGAACCGGCAAACAGACGCGGGACATTCTTCATGTAGAAGATCTATCAGAGGCCATAGACTGGCAAATCAGAAATCTAGAAAAAAGTAATGGCCAAATCTTTAACCTAGGCGGTGGCTTAAAAAATAGTTTGTCTTTAAGAGAAATGACCAATATTTGCCAAGAGATAACTGGTCGGAAAGTTTCCATATCACCTGTTAAAGATGGGCGGGCGGGCGATATTAAAATATATATTACTGACTATAGTAAATTCAAAACTCTTTCGGGATGGGAACCGAAGAGAACGGCAAAAAAGACGGTGACTGACCTTTTTAAATGGATTTCGGAAAATAAGAATGAGCTTGAAAAGGTTTTAACTTAAATTATGTCTCGATACCCCACCTTAAAACTGAGAGAAAGAGAGATCCCTAACTATGAAATCTTTCAATGGGATATTGAAGATAATCTGCCACAAATCATTGGTGGGAAGAGGTCAAACGTTATTGTTGTGGGTGCATGGCGAGGCGAGGAGATAATTTCTTTCCTTAAATGGCCCAATCCAAACATTTGGGCGTTTGAACCCAATCCTCACAACTTTCATTATCTTAAAGAAAATTATAAAAAGAATAAGGAGGTCCACTGTTTTAATTGGGCTTGTGGAGAGACGAACGGTGTAACTAATCTATATGAAGCTAATATTACCGGTAATGATTCCCTGCTCGAGATTAGAGAAAGTGAAAGAATAAAAATCAAAAAAATACATAAAGTGGAGGTGCGGAGGCTAGATAGCATTGAGAGTCTTGCTGGGAGGGATTTTGATCTACTCTGGATTGACGCGCAGGGATTTGAGCTTCCGATTCTCAAAGGAGCGGGATCCTTATTGAATCAGACAAAAGCCCTTTTTTTGGAGTTGAATGAAGACGACAGAACTTACAAAGAATCCACGCGGGCCCTAGATTTAGAGACATTTTTAAAGGAAAAAGGATTTTATAATGCCCATCAGGAAAAACACGATGAAACCGGAAGCGGCCTGGCCCTTTTCTTAAGACATGAGATAAAAACTACTTTTTTTGACCAGCAAAATATTGATTTGAGAATAAAATCTTTAATCGAGAACCGTAGACAATTTATCTTTATTCCGACCAACCCATTTTTTAGATTTCTGCGTAAGTTACTTCCGGAGAAGATAAAAAACAAAATAAAAAGACACCTTAAAAAAACTCATTAGGATTTTTGGTAATACACCCTGATAAAGTGGTTCAGAATTCTTCTAATTAGCCAGAAAGGATACCTAACTATGGCATAAAGCCACCAATAAATTGGATCGATGTAGCTTTTCCGGTGAGGAGCAAGCAGATCTATATTGATCCACTTATCGCCATTCAAAACATTCTCAATATTGTATTTTCTGGCCCGGAATAAATACAAGAAATCCACCTTTCGATAAGATCCGTAACGTAATTCCACTACCGTTCGTTCAATTTTTGACAAAGATCCTTTGCCGGTTGAAATTCCGCCGCCAATATCCAAATAATAGCCGAGCTGGCCCTGACATTTGACTCCGTCGAATTCGGTTGACATTCTGGCCGAGAAATCAAAATCCGCGGCCGAAAAATATTGCTCGTCAAAGTAGCCGATTTTTTCATTCACTTCTTTGCGCCACATATAATAAGGGCCGAGCGGCATGCTTCTAATGAATTCCCTCTTATCGAATTCCGGCAAAGTAATATTTCGTCCGGTTTTTTTCTGCCATTCGTTCACCATAATGAAATCTCCATAAGTAAAAGCTGCTTCCGGATGAGCATCCAAGGCTGATTCTTCTAGAGTCAGGGACTCCGGCGTTCTTAAATCATCTATATTCCAGATGCAAAGATACTTTCCTTTGGCCGCATAGATACCGCGATTCATGGCTGCCGCTACATTCTCGTTGGGTCCCACAACATAATTCAATAGGCCCGGATTTTTAACTTGAAAATCAGCCACCATTTTCTTTTCTCTTTCATTGGGATTGTAATGAACCAGCACCACTTCTACTCTTTCTCGGTTAGTCTGAGCGGCCAGAGAATCCAGAAAAGCCGGCAGGAGTTTCTCCCCGTTTTTATAACAAGTGGTTATGGCGCTAATTTTAATTTCCCTATCATTTTTCATGCTTTTTTAATACTATACAATATTAAATGCAGGGTATGAAAATCATCGCCTTATTGCCAGTCAAAAACGAGGAATGGGTTTTGCCTTTTTATCTAAAGTCAATGCAAGAAATTGCCGATGAAATAATTGCGCTGGACGACAATTCAACTGACCAGTCACGACAGATTTTAGAATCAGCTGGTGTAAAAATAATTGAAATGAGTGAGGATGAAATATCAACCGAAAAGACGGTTAATATGTCGAGGCGCCGCAATCTTCTTCTGAGTGCCGCCCGCCAAGCGGGCGGCACTCATCTTGTTTTCCTCGATGCTGACGAAATTTTTTCCAAAAATTTTTCAAGAGATGGACGAAAAATAATTTCTGGCCTGAAGGCTGGACAAAAACTTTCGATGCGATGGGTTACTCTTTGGAAGTCAGCTCCGTACGAGAGGGTAGATGGAGCTTGGTATAATTTATATAAAGATTTTATTTTTGCCGACGATGGTCAAGCTACTTTTGAAAATAAAAACTTATCCGAAGGAAGAACTCCCGGTTCAAATGATCAGGACTTAAAGTTTCCGTCGGAAAAAGGAGTAGTCTTTCACCTTCAGTTCTTGGCTTGGAATAGAAATTTATACAAACAAGCTTGGTATCGAATGCAGGAACTGGTGGATGGTCGAAGGAATGCCAAACGAATAAATCATACTTATTCCATCACTTTGGACTCCTCTAGAGTTAAGACAGGTCCCTTGCCAAATGTATACCAACAAGAGTTGAGAGGAATTTCCTCCCTAACTGCTAATTATTCGGAATATAAAAAAGAGATTTTGAACTTATTCGATCAATATGGAATTCTTTTTTTTGAGCCGCTCGAAATTTGGCACATCTCTGATCTTAAAGATGAATTTCTAAAAAGGGTAGGCCGATTACCCAAAAGTCAGACATACGGTCCGATTTTAGTAAAATTAAACGCTCTAAGACATAAGTTTAACTAGCCAATGATAAAAATTGCGGAAAAACCCATCTTGCAGATTCTTTCAGGGCTTGGTTCGGACAAGAAAATATTGGATGTGGGCGGTGCTATCGCTCCGTTCAAGCGGGCAAATTATCTTATTGATTATGTTCCCTACGAATCAATTAACTGGAGCCAGTTAAAAGGTGATGGGGAGACTTGTTTTTCCAAAGAGACCTATAAAGAATTTGATATTTGTTCCCGCGCTCCGTTTCCCTTTCCGGACAAATTTTTTGATTACAGCATCTGCTCGCATGTGCTCGAAGATATTCGAGATCCTCTATGGGTCTGCTCGGAACTTATTAGAATTAGCAAGGCCGGGTATATTGAGATCCCTTCCAGAATATACGAAACCACCTTCGGCCTGGAAGCTAGGGGTCTCGCCGGAGCTTCTCACCATCGCTGGATTATAGAATTAAAGGGGAACATTCTTCAATTTACGTTTAAGTTCATGCACGTTCATTCCAAGGTGGTGAATAGAAGTAGAATCAGACTTCAGAGAAATGATCCTAGCAACTATCTGCGTTTGGAATGGCAAGAGTCATTCATCTACGAGGAAAACTGGCTAAATAGCGGGCCAGAGGTGTTTGAATATTTTCTCGGACGACCCATAGATGAAAAAGAAAAATGGAAAATTTATCGAAAACTTGACCCTCGCCCTTTTCCCTTTCCGTGGCTAAGTTATCTTAAGAATACCAATTTTATTTTTTCGGCAATCTTCAAGGCATTTAAAAGAAATGATTAAAAAGGATTTGGAAAGTTATAAAGTGCATGACGTTGATTACCAGAGTGTTTTTGATTTGAAGCGATCTCTGGAGATCGTTAAAAGATATGATGAATTAGATACGTATGCTCAAAACGGTTTTAAAGCGGCCGTCGAGAGAATTGCCGGCAGTATTGACACTCATATTGACATTGGCACCGGCACGGGGTGGTTGCTTTTAAAGACTGCACCTTTCTTTTCAAAGGTAATTGGCATTGAGCCGTCCGAGCATGCCGTTGAGACGGCCAAGGAAATAAACAAAAATTCAGCGAACGTTCAATTTATAGAAGCGGATATGATTGATGGATTGAGAAGGTTGGAAATAGAAAAACCGGTTTTTTTAACGACTGCCATTGTTCTCTCACATATTAAGGATTACTACGTTCGAGAATTCCTGAAAGAAATTAACGTGCTGCCAACGGGCTCTGTTCTATATTTTCATGAACCCTATGATTTAAATATCCAGCAGAGACTTTGGTATATTCGCAGTAAGGAGTGGTGGGCCAGAAATCTTTCGGAATGGCAATTGGAATTCTGGGATTTGGCGGGAGAATATAAATATGGGATTTTCGGGCGAAAAGTCGGTCGAACGGAAATAAAGAATACATATCGGATGAGATTCTACGAGAAGGTTGGTTGGTTTTTTAACGGCTTGTGGAATAAAGTTAAGCGCCTCGGTAGAGCGGTTAAAAAAATATTCAACAGATGATAGACTAAAACGAATATGAGCCCCAATAAAGATTTTTGGTTCGGCAAGCGTGTATTGGTAACGGGTGGAGAAGGCTTTGCCGCTTCGCATCTTATAAAAGAACTCTTGAAAAAAGAGGCAGTGGTAGTAACAACCATTAGACATAATCGGCCGCTCCGAACTCTAAAATTGCTTTCTAATGATGACGCTTCGCCGGATATTGAGAATTGTGATCTTCTTAATTATCAGGAGATTAGGCGGATATGTGATCGCCACCAAATAGACACTATCTATCATTTGGCGGCCACAGCTATTGTTAGTGACGCAGCTAACTCCCCTCTTTCGACGGCGGAAAATAACATTATTCCCACTCTTAATCTTTTAGAGGTCGCCAGGATCAATAACATTCCTAGGGTTATTGTCGCCTCGACCGATAAATCCTACGGCGACCACGCCACGGATAAATTAGAGCCGTTGCCTTATAAAGAAGGATATACACTGCGGGGCCTTGATGTATACAGTGCTTCAAAAGTCTCGACTGACATGCTGGCTCAAATGTATGTATTTCAATTCAATCTGCCGGTGGCCATCAGTCGGGCCTGTAACTTTTTCGGTCCCGGAGATCTGAATTTCACTCGGCTGATTCCTCGAACCATCATGAGGCTTCTGGCCGGCCAAGCTCCGGTTATTAATCTTGGAAATGAAAAAGTTTTAAGAGAGTACATGTATGTTGACGATATCATCTCCGCTTATTTAATTCTGGGAGAAAGACTCGCAGACTATTACGGGCCCAACCAAAGCAATATTCCAAAAAGCGGGCACACTATCTATGGCTGGCCGGCTTTCAACTTTGGCTCTTATACTAAAGAGGAAACGACTCATCTTGAAAAATGCACGAAGATCAGAAGTGTTCAGGAAGTTATTAGTCTGTTAGCGGCAAAAATAACTAACATTAAACCGGTAACCATAGAAAAGCCGGCCAATTTCATCGAAATTCCGGATCAATATCTTGATTCTTCGAAAATCAGAGGGCTCGGATTTAAACCAAAAGTGGAATTTGAGGAAGCGATTGATCTAACTCTGGCATGGTATAAGAAAAATTATTCACTCTTGGAGAAAAATGCCTACAAATATCTAAATGATTAGGGATGTCTCTCTCTGAATTTAATAAAAAAATAAAAAGTCAGAGAAAAATCTACTGGCTGCTGCGAGAATGGTATGTCGTTTTTTATATAACTTTTTCCAGATGGCTGGACCGGCCAGCTTCCAATTCCAAAAAAAGAATCCTATTTTATCACGATGATATTCTCGGTTTTGGCGGAACGGAGAAGTTTCTCCAGATATTGGCGAAATATTTAAATAAGGAAAAATATGATGTCTATCTTTTATATAAGAATTTCAGGGAGATAAAATCCGGTTATGGAGAAAGATTAAATTACGTCAGAGAAGGTGGAGTAATTACCGTTCCTTTTGATCTAAAAGAGAAAAACCCTAATCCCCCTTTTTTCATAAAGGGTATGAATCCTGAGATAAAAAAGCTGCTAAAGACCCTGAAAATTAATTTATTGGTGGTAGCCGGTACGGGCGCTGCCCTCTATCCTTTCAGTGCAATTAAGAACATTCCGATTATTTTATTAAATATATTCGGGCAACCCAATGTTCAGGATAATATCCGCTTTCACCTTTGCATTTCCAAGGAAGTGGCGGCCAAACTCTCTCCTATCGTGCCGGAAAATAAAATCAAAGTGTTGCCAGTTCCTTCCGAAAGACCACCAGCTGAGTCAAAAAAGATGGGAGAAGACCTGAGAAGACAATTTAATATTAAGGAGACCGATATGGTCTTCGGACGAATTGGCCGGACGGATAACGGAATTTTTGACAAGATCGGCATTGGTGCTTTCAAAAAAGTAGTGGCTGAGAATCCAACCGCTCACTACCTTATAATGTCTCCCCCTTCGAAGTTGAAAGAAATTGTTCAACAAGAAGGAATTCCCAATGTTCACTTTCTGCCTTCTTCGTCCAGTGAAAAAGACATCTGGGCATTCCATCAATCTATTGATGCTCTGGCGCACTTTCGTCACGACGGTGAATCATTTGGCCTGAATATTGTTGAATCAATGCTTTGTGGAAAACCGATTATCACTCATCGCTCTCACATCTGGAATGCTCAATTGGAGTATCTGGAGCCGACATTTTCACGAGTGGCAGACAAAGATGACGCGGAGCAGTACGCGAATTTTATGGAAGAATTTATTCAATTGAAGAAGGCGGGCCGGCTCGAGGCTTTGGGAGAGGCGGCCCGCCAGAAAGCGGAAAGATTTTTGATTGAAAATAACATTTCTCGTTTTGAAAAGTGGCTTGATGAATCTGTAGTAAAATAAAGTAATGGAAGGATTCATCAGGTACTTCAAAAATACCGGTTGGTTATTAAGCCAGCGGCTTTTTGGCATGGTTATTGGTTTCTTCGTTACCGCTATTGTGGTGCGCTATTTAGGACCGGTCAATAACGGAATTCTTAATTACGCTATCAGCTTCGTCGGTCTTTTTGGCTTCCTGGCCTCTCTTGGACTCGATCAAGTAATCTATCGGGATTTAATCAAATATCCGGAGCGGGAAAATGAATTTCTAGGTACCAGTATTATCTTGCGGCTGGCAGCCGGCTTTCTGGCCATGCTTTTGGCTATTTCCTTCGGACGCATTTTTAATAGCGACCAGACCATTTTCTATACAATGGCCATCGTCTCCCTAGCCTTTGTTTTTCAGGCTTTCAGCATTATCATTTATTCTTTTCAGGCTAAAGTCGAGTCACATCTACCTTCAATTGCCACCATGATTGTAGTGGTGATTCTAGCCATCTTAAAACTTCTGGTAGTTTATTATCACAAGGGAGTTTTCTATTTTGGAGCTATTTATACTCTGGAGCCATTTCTCTACGCCGTTTTTTTTATCTTCTTTTATCAAAAATATTATTCCTCGCCCTTGCGCTGGAATTTTAATAAGAATTTGGCTAGAGAGATCGTCATTGAAGCTTTCCCGCTGATGCTCTCTGTCGTTTTTACCACTATTTATTCCCGAATTGACCAAGTCCTTCTAAATTACATGATTGACGTAAAGGCCGTCGGTATTTATGATCCGGCCGTTCGACTTTCGGAATTATGGTATTTTATTCCGGCTATTCTAACCGGCTCACTTTTCCCTTCCATTATTAACGCTTATCAGACGGACGAGAAGCTTTACGCCAAACGGTTAATCAGATTAACTCTCTTGCTCATGGCCTTGTCAGCTTCAGCTGGAATCTTTGTTACGATCCTTGCTCATTTCCTAATGAATCTGGTTTTCGGGCCGGCTTTCGTGACGGGTTATCGTGTCCTTCAATTGTACGTTTGGTCCGGTCTCGGAGTCGGGATTGGTTTTGTCATCAATCAATTTTTAATCACAGAAAAGATGGTGCGATATGTTCTTTACAGCTCAATCATCGGCATGCTCTTAAATGTCATATTAAACCTCTTACTTATTCCTAGTCACGGCATTAACGGCTCGGCTCTAGCCACTTTAATTTCTTATATTTTGGGGCCACTTTCCGTGATGTTGTTTCCTCGAGTACGGAAAAGAGTGGCCGTCCTCTTTAGAATTGCCCAGCTATGATCAATATCATCTCTCGTTCAGTTTTAGAAAAAAAGGTTCGCGGTCCGAAAAAAGTCGTCACTAACTTAATGGCCGGCCTTGATCAAATCGGTTTTCCTTATGTTTTAAATCGGGCTCTGGATTCTACCAATATGCTTTGGGTACACGACGATATTCAAGCTCTATCCGAGATAAAAAATCTACCGGAAAGAGTAAAAGTATTGATGGGTCCGAATTTATTTATTAATCCGGAAGAAATTCCATCAAACCTCGATTTGAATCGAGCGCTTTATTTACAGCCATCACAAGAGGTAGCGAATATTTGGAGAACGCGTGGCTTTAACCAAACTGAAATTGCCGTCTGGCCAGCCGGAGTAGATACTGATCAATTTAAACCACAAAACTCTACGAAAAATACCGTTATGATTTATTTTAAAATGCGTCAGCCATCTGAACTCGAAAAAGTAATAACGGAAGTTAAAAAATATTCTCCTTATAAAGTATTTGTTTACGGAGATTACAAAGAAGATGATTTTAAAAAGGCTTTGGCGGAAACTAAATATATTATCTGGCTGGGTTGCCCCGAGAGTCAGGGGTTGGCGCTCTTGGAGGCTTTATCAATGAATATTCCGATTTTAGTGGTGGATGAAGGTAAAAAAGAGTATGGAGTAAAGCTAACCTCGGCACCCTATTTCTCGGAACAGTGCGGCCGGAAAATCGAAAGCTTAGACGATTTTCCGGCCGCCCTCTCCCTCTTCGAGAAAGATTGGCCCACTTACGCACCCCGCCAGTTTATTCTGCAAAATCTCAATCTGGAAAAACAGGCTCACGAGTTTTTAAATTTTTACCAGGATCATTTTGGCTATTCCATTGATCAGGGTAAACACGAAAGACTTCAAAATAACAAAGGCTGGCGAAATAATAGTCCGTGGTTCAGGTTCTACCTGCGTCTGAAAGAAATGCTAAAATAGATGCATGAAGAGCGAACGCCCAAACATCTTAATCAGACTTTGGCGATTGCTTTATCACGACTATATCTATAAACCGCGGGAAAAACGCTGGATTAAAATGGTGCTAGAAAAAACCCAAGACAAAGAAATAAAAACCTATGAGTAAAGAGTTGGTTTTAGAAATCAAAAACGGCGGCATTGGCGATCACCTTTTTTATAGCCATATTCCTCGGATTGCCAAGGAAACTGGCGCTTACGAGAAGGTCTATCTTTCGAATCGCTCTAATCTCCGAAATCCAGATTATCGGCATTTTCTTTGGGAGCTAAATCCCCACCTTGACGGCTTTATTGACAAAGGCGGTCGCTACCCTACTTTTCAGGCTGTTCGGGAGGGATCTAATATTCTTGATGAAATCATGTTAGAACTTGGGCTTGATGATGGCAAACGCTATCACGAGCCGGAGCTTTATTATCAGCCAAAAATGATTCGAGCCTTGGAAAACAGCGTTCTTTACGATCCGAATTATTTAAGCAGTGCCGGTTTTGTCACCGCTCCGACTCTAATCAATTATTTAAAAGACCATCAAATTCAAGTGAACGCCCAATTAATTATTCGTTCCGGTCCTTCAATCCCCATTTTAGATTTTGATTATTATCTGAAAACTACTTCTTTTGAAAATTTTATTGACATCCTTTATTCGGTTAAGGAGCTTTACTGTCTGGTCACTGGTACCGCCACTTTGGCTTCCGCCCTAAAAAGAAAGGCTACAGTTTTTTACACCAAAGACCAGATGCCGATGTTTAGGCATTCTAAAATTAATAATTATGTAGAGCTACAGGCGCCGCCTCTAGCCAGAATTTAAAAAAATGATTATCGTCAAATTAAAAGGCGGTATGGGCAACCAAATGTTTCAATATGCTCTGGCTCGACGACGGGCGGAAGATTTAAAAGCCCCTTTTAAATTGGATATAACGGGTTTTGAAAATCAGCCTTCTATTGAGACAAAAAGAGACTATCAACTTCATCATTTCAATATCATTGAAAATTTCGCTACTCCTGAAGAAATCCGGAAGATAAAATATCCGTGGGGCTTTTTTTCAAAATTAAAAAAGGCTGTTATGGGTAAAATCTTACGGCATCAGCACATTGGCTATGAGGCGGAAATTCTTAAGAAAAAAGGGGATGTTTATTTAGATGGATATTGGCATAATGAAAAATACTTTCAATCAATTAGAAGCATTCTGGAGTGGGAATTTAGCTTAAAAGAGCCTCTTTCAGAAGCTGGAGAGCGGGCGGCGGCCGAAATTAAAGCGGCCGGCGCCTCCGGTAAAAGCGCCGTCTCACTTCATGTCCGACGCGGGGATTACGCCAGCGATCCGGCCACTCATAAATATCATGGACTAATGACCACCGAATATTACGGCGGAGCTATTGAGATAATTAAAAGTAGGGTCGGCGATATTAAAGTCTTCGTCTTCTCGGATGAGATTGAGTGGGTTAAGGAGCACATTCCCCTAAAAGATGAACATTATTTTGTTACCAATCCAAAGATCCCCTTCTATGAAGAGGTGTATTTGATGAGTCTTTGCGAGCACAACATTATTGCCAATTCAAGCTTTAGCTGGTGGGCAGCCTGGCTAAATCAAAACCCCAATAAAATTGTGGTGGCTCCTAAAAAGTGGCTGGCTAAAACAGGCAACGATTATTATCACGAAATTCCAGACAGCTGGATCAAGATATAAATATGGAGGACCAAAATCCGCTTGTCAGTATTATCATGCTTACCTACAATCGGGCTAAATATATTAGCGCCGCTATTGAGAGCGTGATCAATCAAAATTTTGCTAATTGGGAATTATTGATTGTTGACGGAGGCTCTCGCGACAATACGGAAAATATTATTTCTAAATATTTAAACGATCCGAGAATTAAATATCACAAACTGGAAAATAACATGGGCTTAACCGGCAACCGCAATCAGGCTTTGAAGCTGGCGCGCGGTAAGTATATTGCCGTTTTAGACAGCGATGACGTCTGGATCAGCGATGAGAAGCTTGGGGCTCAAGTGAAATTTTTAGAAGAAAATAAAAATTATGTTTTAGTCGGTACCAATTTTGAACGCATTGATGAAAGTGGCCGTCGCCTTGAAAAGGTGACAGTGGCTATTACTGATCAGGAAATTCGAAATAACATTCTATTAAGAAATGAATTTGCTCATAGCAGTGTAATTTTTCTGAAAGAAAAATTACAAAATACAGACTTTTTGCCAGAAAGCGTGGATCCAAAAGTGATATCTGTATACGATCCTTCCCTTTTCATCTGGGAAGACTACGACCTATGGCTTCGCCTTGGTCTCCTCGGCAAAATGGCCAATCTACCGGAATTCATGACTGCTTATCGCAAGCACACTGGCAGCATCTCCGGCGCTCGCAAAATTAAAGGCGCTCTGACTAATCTAAAAATCATTAAGCGTTACAAGAAATTCTACCCTCATTACTTCAAGGCCTGGCTCAAAGGCTGGTTTCGGGTCTTGGCAAGAGCAATTGGATTTTAATTGACTTTCCAGACAGTTTTCCCTACTCTCATAAGTAGATGAAAATCATGGATGTCTTTGGTGGAATCACCAATATCATACGTGGCACAGTTTCTGTCACGCGTTTAGGACCGGTTCGGGAACCATACCCGCACGGCGACCTACTTCAACAGGCAGTTCTGCGATGGATTTTTGAAATGGTTGAAAAGGCTGGAGCAACAGAAATCTACGCTCCGGACCCGATTAAAGAAAATGGTCTAGTCATCGAACCACGACCAATCCGGAAATCCGGTAGGATTGTTGACCCGGGTTATCCCGAGTTTGATCAGCTAATCACCATCCCCGAAAGCACTGTCCGCTGCTTTCGAGGTATGGATAAAGCTTACGCTGATGGCATTATTCTGCCCGATAAAACCGCCATCTTTATGTTTCCGGCAGATTGCCTGACTATAAATGTGGTGGATGTAGTTTTGGGAAAAAGCTCGTTCGAGCATGGGCCGCGTGAATCCACCCGTCGCAATCTGATACCGGCGGTAATGGAAAAATTCCGGGATTCAAAAAAAGAAAACCTCAGGGTTATGCTGTGCTTTGGCATTCAGCCCGAGCATTTTGATCACCCTTTTAACCATCCAGTATTTGGCTCCCATAACCAAGAAATGGTTGAAGAAATCCTAGAGCGCTGGCCCAAAGCCATTGTTGGCAATCCGAAGGAAGGAAAAATCTGGCTTCATATGCTGGCTGCTCAAAGATTCATGGAATATGGAGTTCCGGCGGAAAACATCTTTTTTGATGATATGGATACTTATGCAGAAAGGCGTCCAAATGGCCAATTCGCCTACTGGTCCGCCAGACGAGATCGCAAGGAGCGGGAAAAAAGACAAAAGTCCGACGAGTGGACACCGTTGGAGACTCCAGCTCTTCAAAGGCCTAGAAACCTTGTAATCTCTATTAATCGCGGAAGCTTCAGCCCAAAATGGGATTGGCGAACTGTTCCAGGTATTCACCCTGTTTCGGAGATTATGAAAACTATATGATCCGGATTCTTATTCGGATCATTTTTATTTAAATCTCTAAAATCCGACGGAGAACTTCTTCGGGGACTTCGCGGTTTGAAGGTTTTGAAAGTTCTGGTTTTTTAGCTAAAACTGGCTCTTGTTTTTTAATTTCGGGAGCTGTTTGAGATGGAGTTTGAGGTTTTGATTCGGCTTGGGTAGATGCGGGCTGCGCTTCTGGCTGACTTTCGACAGCAGGAGGTTGCTGATTAAGAGCATCTCCCATGACGGAGAGCAGGGCTTCCCGGAGCTGCGACATGTTTTCTTTGGTCGGAGTTTTCTTGTCGTTTTTCACTTCCTCCTTTTTTAAATGATCTAGGGAAATTGCCTTACGCAATTCTCTTTCACGACGCTCTCGATCTTCGGGCGTTTCCCTATCTCGATTCCGATCTGGGGGATTGTTTCGGGGAATATTTTCACGTCGCGGCATCACTGGAGCAGGTTGCCGATCATCTCTGTTCTCTCGGGGTCGATCCGCACTAGCCTCACGAGGTCGATTAAAATCGTTTCTTGGCCGCTGATCGCGGCTACGATTTTGACCTTGGTCTCGGTTTGGGGCGGCCGCGAAGCGGCCGCCCCTCTCGCCCGTCGCCTGCCCTCGAGCACCGCCTCCTATTCCCGAACCACTCAAGGCATTTGCTGCTTCCTCATGCCAGCGCTTAATGGCCTCTTCCACTTCCCTTCTTGGTCGAGCGTAAGCCGCTCGCGAATGTTCAAAAATTTCCTTTTTAAAGGATACAATCGGTCTTTCAATCGGTGGCAAAGTGGTAGCAGAAAATGGTTGCGAAGTTACGCCGTCAATCATTAGTTTCAAATAAATCTGGACGAAACCCAAATTAACCAGATCTTCGGCGGTAAACTGCGGAGCAAATTCCTTTTCCAAGACTTCCGCATCATAAGCTCCGACTCGAAAACAAATCATGGTGCCGACGTTACCGAAGACAGCCGCCCTTACTTCTTCCGACATCTGTTCAATATATTGGTGGGCTACCGTCAGATTCAATTTATATTTTCTGGCTTCCGAGAGAATGTCGGCAAAAGATTCGTTGGCAAAGTTCTGAAATTCATCCACGTAAAGATAAAAATTGGGCAAGCTGCGCATCTGATGCTCACTCTGATCGGCACGACTCATGGCCGCCAGATAGATTTTGGTAATAACCATTGAGCCTAGAAGATTGGCATTCGCTTCCCCCATTCGGCCCTTAGAGAGATTGATGATTACAATTTTTCTCTCATCCATCATTTGCCGTAAATCAAAAGTGGACTTGGGCTGACCGATAATATTCCTGATCAGTGGATTGGAAATGAATTGGCCGATTTTATTTTGAATGGCGGCGCCAGCTTCCTGCATATAACGATCGCCATATTTAGCGAACTCATCAATCCAAAAGGAACGGACGGACGGGTCCGTGATATTATCTACCACTTTCTTTCGGTACTCTTTATCCGCCAGCATTCGATTAACTCCGATCAGCGTCGAATCAGGATACTCCAAAAGAGCTAGCAAAATATTATTGAGAATGTATTCCATTCGAGCGCTCCAAGCATCTACCCAGATTTTCTTGAAGGCACTCATCAAACCATTGGCTACAAGATGGCGTTTGTCCGGCCCAACATCCTCCATGACGTTAAAGGAAACCGGATGGTCCATGTCGAATGGAGCAAAATACAAAACATCCTTGATTCGATTTTCAGAAACGTAGTCGAGTAATAATTCCGCAGTTTTGCCGTGAGGATCCAGAAAAGCAAATCCCTCCCCATTCTGAATATCCTGAATGGCCATATTTTCCAGCATGGTAGATTTTCCCATGCCCGTCTTTCCGATAATATACATGTGCTTCAGACGGTCTTCTTTTTTGATACCGAATTTTACCCGACGATTGCGCGAATCGGTTTCGGCGAAATATGTAATTCGATTGTCGTCCATATTATGCTAAGGAACTTAGGCCTTATATGAGCATTTTACAATTTTCCGGACGAGAATACTATTGGCTCGAGGAACTATCGTTTTCTATAAAAGTGGAGGCTTTAGGGCCTTTATTGGAGCGCGGCATTCTGGCCATTTGTTCCCGATAAATAAAATAGGAGGAGACAGCCACAATTAAGGCCAAAACAATAATGAAAAAAGCTCGCCATGATGGCGGAAATCCCAGAAGCGGAATAATGGCAATGACAACGGCCAGAACAATATTAGTAATATATTTGTTCATATTCGCATTATATCATTTTTTAGCCTCGACGATTACTACGAACTCTCCCCTGACTTTATCCGGATTATTCTGGAAATAAAGAAGAATCTCAGAGGAGGTGCCGGAAACAATTTCTTCGTAGATTTTAGTGAGTTCGCGAGCAATTACTATTTGACGCTCGGCCGAAAGATGCCGGCCGAGCGCTTCCAGAGTTTTCAGAATACGATGGGGCGATTCGTAGAAGACGGTTGGTCGCCGCGAAGCGGCGACCTCTTTAAACAAAGTCTCTCTGCCCTTCTTGTGTGGTAGAAATCCTAAAAATAAAAAATCCGAAGCTGGCAGTCCGGAAACGGAGAGGGCCGCCGCCAAGGCGGCGGCCCCCGGCACCGGTGTTATCTTTATTTCTGGAAATCTCTCTCGAATTTTGGAAATAAGTAAACTGCCCGGATCAGAAATAGTCGGTGTGCCAGCGTCTGAGACCAAAGCCAAAGTCTTTCCTTCTTCGATCATGTCAAGGATTTTGTCAATCTTGGAAAGTTTTGACTGAGAATGGTACGACATGGTGACCGTATTGATGCCGTATTTGGCCATAAGGCGTTTTGTCACTCGAGTATCCTCACACAAAATTAAATCAACCTCTTTTAGAAGCCTGACAGCCCGAAAAGTTATATCCTCCAAATTTCCGATTGGAGTGGCGATTACATAAAATGTCATTGAGTTATTTAATCAATACTAGCTGGTTATTCTGAAACTTGTATCGATGAATACCGTGAAGAGAGGCGCAGCAATGCGGATCATTTGGAGCCAGAATGTCTAATTCCAAGTCTATAGTCCTATCCTGATTAATAGTGACTTTTCGAATATTTCTAACGGTATTGCCTTTTGTCAGAGGAATATCCAAGGCCTTGGTTTGAAGAATGTTATTTTGCTTGAATATGACAAAAAGCTCGTCCATGGAATCGCCACGAGCGGTAGTAATAATGGCCAGACCATCTCGAATTTTATCGCCGTTAATATCTCCAAGGGCAGACTGATCAATGCTAGAAGAAATGTGGGCCGTCTTGTCCTCGGCCTTGCCATTTTTAAAATTAGCACTAACCTCCCCCTGCCAGACTTGATATGTTCCATTTAAAATATCCGAAGAGGTAACATCCTGATAAGTGGGTCTGTTTCCGGCCTTAGCCGAAAGATTAAATAATCCAATAATTACTAAAACGAAAATCAGTGCAACGACAATGTGGATTCGATATTTGTAAATGATGTCCATCGTTTAAATATAGCGGAAACTATCGGCTTTTCAAGGCATTGAGAAGATCCTTATGAATCCCGTCAAAAGAACCATTGGACATAATTAGAATGACATCCCCGGACTGGAGATGCGGCAGAGCGGCTTTCAAAAGCTCTGCCGCCTTTGGATAGAAGGTGGCTTTGGGTAGGCCGCCATTATCGAGCGCGCCATTTTCTGAGGCGCGCTCGATAATGGCGGCCGCTACCTTCTCTTCATCGATAAAATCATCCTTACTGTCATTATGCCGAAGTGGCGGCACGGAGAGATATACTAGATCGGCCTGATCAAAAGCTTTGCCGTACTCTTCTTCAAATAGTTTTCGACGGCTGGTGTTTGAGCGCGGCTCAAAAAAAGCTATTAATCGCCTTTTTGGAAACTTTTCTCTAATAGAAGCAATGGTTTCTCGAACCGCCGTGGGGTGATGAGCAAAATCGTCAACAACACTGATACCGTTCACTTCGCCGACAATTTCCTGTCGTCTCTTCATGCCGGCAAAGCTCCCTAGCCCCTGACGAATTTCTTCAAATGATAGGCCATTGGAAAGAGCCATACCGCAGACCGCTAAAGTATTTAAGATGTTGTGTCTTCCGTGCAGAGTAGTCTTAACTCGCCCCAACTCTTTTTTATTAGCAAAAAGTGAGAAAGATTCTCCGTCGGAAGTCGTTTCAATATTTCGAGCTTCCAATTGATTGTCATCTAGAAATCCGTAAAAGTGAATGTTGCATTTGACACTCGCCGCTAAGGCTCTGACATTTTTATCATCTCCCCACAAAAATAGATGCCCGTCTTCCGGAATACTCTCGGCCAAAAAACGAAAAGCTTGAGTATAATCCGCCAGATCATCGTAGATATCGATATGATCAAATTCCAATGAAGTAATGACGGCACTGGTGGGATGATAATGCAGAAACTTTGGAGATTTATCAAAATAGGCCGTGTCGTACTCGTCCCCTTCTACAATGACCGTATTTCCTTTGCCATAGGCATAAGTTTTATCGGTATTTTTCAAAACTCCTCCCACTAAATAAGTTGGATCTTTTCCGGCATCTTCGAATAAATGAGCCAAAAGACCAGTGGTAGTGGTTTTGCCGTGAGTCCCCGCCACCACTAAAGATTTTCGGGTGCCGCCCTTGGCGGCACCCGAAATAAAGAACAGATCAAAAGCCTCGGCAATTGAAAGGGTTGGAAGATTGTTTTCCCGAGCATATTTGGCTTCCGGATTATTTGGCCCAGAGAAATTACCAATAACTACTAAATCCGCTCCTGCTAAATTTTCGGCTTTAAATCCTTCAAAAAGTGGAATGCCAAGAGCAACGATCTGATCGCTCATAGGCGGATAAGCGGCCTCGTCAGAGCCCGTGACTTCATACCCCGCTTCTTTTAGTAGACCGGCCAAAGAGCCCATGGCCGTGCCGCAAACACCGGTCAGATGAATTTTTCTGACGGAGGACGCTGCCTGTGGCAGCGTCCTCTTAAACATCCTCAACTCCCGATCTGCCAGCCTTTGAAGCTTCTTCTGATAATAGAGTTCGGCGTCAGGGGTCATGAAATGGCTTGAAGTTACTGACTCTCTAAAGTTCTCTTCAGATCAATCAGTTCCTTAAGAATTTTAGCTAATTCGGCAGCTTCAGTTTCTGAAAATTCTGCTTTGACTTCAAACTGTCCCAGTCTTCGTAAGAAAAACTTATATAGATCCGTAAAATGATTTTCAAATGTTGAAGCCGTATCTTCCTGGATAACTTGGTACAGACTTCCGTCTTCCAAGTACTGGTCATGTCTTGGAATAAGGTAGAACCTTTCTTTAGTAATTACTTTGTGTCTTTTTTGCATAATAAATCGTCGATCAATAAGAAGCTTCAATACTGGCGAATTTCTCGCCAGATACAATGACATGATCGACTAGACTAATACCTATTAATTTACCCGCGTTGATTAATTGTTTAGTAATTTCAATATCAGCCTTACTTGGTTTGACACTGCCGGAGGGATGATTATGAACTAAAATAATAGCCGCTGCTCCGAATTCAATTGCCGGCTTAAAGACTTCTCGGGGGTGAATGATGTTTGAATTAAGTGTGCCGATGGAAATTACTTCGTCATGGATAACTTTCTGATGAGTATTCAGATAGATGCCGCGCAAATGTTCCTTAGAGAGGTTGTGCATGTCTCGAACATATTGGTGAACATCGCGAGCGGTGCGAATAACAGCCGGCGCCATATTATTTTTTTCAAAGAATCGGCGACCGAGTTCGGCGGTAGCCGCAATAGTAACTGCTTTAATTAGCGGAATATCCAGATCTTTAGCCATGACTTTCGGGTCAATATGGCTGGCAAGACTGCGTTCGCCATATTCTTTTAGAACTCGTCCCGACATCTCCAGAACATCCTCTTTTACAGTACCGGTACCTAGCACAACGGCCACTAATTCCTGCAGAGACAGAGCGCCGGGGCCATATTTTAGAAGCTTCTCCCGAGGCTTGCCCTCGTCAGGCATTTCCTTGATTTTCAGAATATATTTACGATCTTGGAGATTCCCGTCTATCAAAAATAGATCATTATCTTCAACTTTATACAAAGCGGTTGATTTCATGGCTAAATTATAGCACTTTGATTTAAAATTTTGTTAAAGAAACTATAAAATTTAAGGGCTAATCTGAATGGCTTTATTGAAGGATCTTAGACATTAATTGATCAATTTTCTGATAAAAATCTTCAAAATCTTTGTAATCTGAAAGTGAGTAATCAGCCATTGCTAAAACGGCATTCACATTGCAATCGTTGATATTCTGATTTTTTTCTTCATCTTCTTGTTCCGCTCTAAATTGTTCAAAACTTATTTGATCGCTGGCTCTTTTTCGCTTAGCCGCCCACTGATAGCGTTGCTCAATTGGAACGTCTAGAGCGATTAATTTTCCACCAGCCTTCTTTAAAGTCTCGGCTTCGCCGAGACTGCGAATGCCGCTGATAATAAGCCGCGGGTGGGGATCTTTCAAGGCTTCTTTCATTAAATAATCACCACCAAATTTTTGACGCAATTGCGTGGCCGTCTCTCTTACCAGCGGTCGAGTCATTTCTCCTAAATTATTTTCCTTGATATAAGTTCTAACGATATCACTGGTTGAAAGATGGGAAAACTCATAATGATCAACTAAATAATTCGATAGAGTGTCCTTACCGCTGGCCGGATAACCGGTGACACCGAGAATAATTCTTTTGGGCATTTTTAAAGTATAGCAAGATAGGAAAAGAAAAAGAGGGAAGCCGCAAGCGGCTTCCCTCTTCTATTCAAATGTTCAAAACTGTCTACAGTCTCTGGGCTGGCATTTTGGCAGATGCTAATGTCAAGCGCTCACGTTCCGGCGCCTGTTTCTGTGGGAGGTAAACAGTCCTACCTCGACCATCGAATACTTTCACTCCGTGCCTGTTGGCACCATAAAGCGGAATGTAGTCGGAATCCGTTCCATCCTCCGATACTAAGATCGGCACAGCGTGGAAACTAGGATCCAGAATATAGCGTTTGCCATTATATTGCCCTTCAGCCCAACAGTGGGTATTCCATTGGTTCTTCCAGTTATCGTCTCCGAGAAACTGGATATTATAGTCCCTACGCGGACGATTTCGATGTTGTCCGATTACCCACTGAATGTCAGGATCCCCTGCCAGCACCTCCATGATCAGCAATGATTTCCCCAAACATACCTGATAAGCCGGCGTCGACTGATCCTTCGGCACGAAGTAGAAACCCTTCTTTTGCCAAGCCATTGGTAAATATGGCAGCATCGGACGCGGATCAACCGCCTTCACAGCATGCACCGCCTTCATTTGTTCGATCGCTTCAAACAGATGATTCGTCTTGTTGGTTTTCACCCGACTGAGAAGGTTAAAGCGGTACTGACACCAATCGTAGTAAAGCGTCGGTATGGTCACTTGAGTCGCGCCTTCAGCCATTTTGTTCGAAAACTCCGAGGATTTGGAGAGATTGGAAGGTTTCAGAGGAGCCTGCCCGAACAAAGATTTGTTGACGTATGTTCGCGTAATCGGCCCGACGATGCCGTCGTCCTTCAAATTGTGATCTTTCTGAAACTTGGCGGTTACCTTCTCCGTCAGATAGCCGTAGTTCCCTTTTGGTACGCCTTTCGGCATAAAGGGGTAGCCATTCTCTTCCAAAAAGGTCTGCCAAGCGGCCACTTCCATGCCGGTGTCGCCGAAGCCCAGATTCTGACTGAATCGATGAGGATTAACCTCCACCTGATTTTCCGAACTGATTTTCGCAGATTGAAGAGCGGACGGTTCGACGTCGTCGCTTATGGCTGAATCGGGAGCTGGGGTCGAGACTGAGTAGCCTTTCGCCAACGTGCTGTTCGGCTTCGGTTGATTGGAGGCGATCTGTTCGATCATGTCTCCATTTCCTGACTGGCCAGTCTTGGCCGCCAGTTGATGGTGGGCTCCGTCTCTCGGATTTTTATCATCCGAGCTAACACCTTGAGTGGTATTACAGGCTGAGTTAAGCAGCCCGATCACCAAAACAGAAGCCACAAAGGTGGCCTTGATAATTCTTTTCATTTCTACCTCCTAGTTGAGATTGTTGAAATTTGTTGAGTTGATGGCTCTCTCGGACTGCCCTTATAGACAGCTTTCAATGAGCACGTTACTGTAAATAACCTTAAGTTTTAATGAATTTTTGTCAAGTAAATAAAAACTGCGCCTTAATTGGCCGCAGTTATTGTCCTAGTTTTCGTCTTTTTTGGTCGTGATGCATCCTGGATGATTTTACGTAGAAGCTTTAGAGATTGGGTCCCGTGGGGATCCATTTTTCGAACATTTCTCGCTGCTTCTTCCCAACTTTCGTCTCGATCGGAAACATCACATGGATGTTGCTCTTCGCGGGCCACATGCAAATCATCAGTTGCCCTGCTGTAACCAGCTCCTTCAATTAATCGCGGCATCTTTTCCTCCTGGAATTACTGCCATCTTCCCCTCGCGAGAAATGGTGTATGTTTCTATCACCGATCCCTTGTGATCATCTCCGACAAGAGGTCTGACATTTGGTCGTGGTTGAAAAGAAAGGCCAGCAACTTCTAAATTCCTGATCATTTCATCTTCTTCAGACGATTTCATTCTAAAAAATATTATAACACAGGTGGACTCGACGGTAATCGAAACCGTGTCTCCGCAATGCGAATGCGGTGTATTGCCACTATACTACGAGCCCATTATTTTTCTAAGATAAAGTCTCTTAAAGCTCTCTCAAAAAGTGAGCTGTCCCAATTTATCAGTCGATAGCTTTCCTTTTCAGGACTTCTCTCGGAACGGGCAAAATCGCAGAAACTCATAATGCAAAGCTTTTCATCATCCCATGATATTGAAGAATATAGATCAGTCGCCTTAGATGGAAAGTGTTTCTGAAACTGCTCAAAAATAAAATTCTGAATATCATTTTGGTTTTCAAAGCCATCACTATTATTTTTTTCTATGATAGCGCTGCTTATATCCTTAATAGCCGCTTCAATAATATTTGGTTCAGATTCTAGTGAAGACATATTATTAAAAGTTAATATCGATCCTTATCTCGGGTGGTTACCTTATCGAAACTCTTGCGAATAGCCTTGTCTAAATCAATATCATTAGAATTTGCCAGACAGATTAAAGTATAGATGATATCGCCAATTTCTTCCTCTAAATCCTGCTTGGCTTCATCATCTTTTTTCTTTTTCGGCCCATAAATGTGATTGATCAGGCGGGCCAATTCCCCACCCTCTTCAAACAACCGCACAATTATTTCGTGCGGTGTCCAATATTGCCAGTCTTTTTCCTTGAACCATTTATCCAGTTCTTGTTGGTAATTTTTCATATTAAGCGTCCCAGAAATTTTTTCCGGTTTTTAATGATTCAAAGTAAGTTGGAAGAGGAGCAAATAGCGGCGTTGGCAATTTATTCGTATCGTACCAATTCCAACTTTCTATCTTATTTGGCTCAACTATCTTTGGTTCACCATTTTTCCAATCAGCGATTAACCCCACATCAATATAATGTTTCGGCGCGTATTCTTTTAGATTCACTAATCGTAGAAAACGGATGTTTTCAATTTCCATTCCAGTTTCTTCCCTTACTTCCCGTCTAGCGCATTCTTCAAAGGATTCCATGTATTCCAGATGTCCACCCGGCCATGCATATTCACCTTCTCCATGTGAACCTCGTCTTTTTCCGAGTAAGACCTTGCCGTCTTTAAAAATCATGACCCCGACACCAACTTTTGGGAATAGTTGTTCAGACATTTGGTGGACCATACCGGAATCGAACCGGTTACCTCTTCCATGCCATGGAAGCGCTCTACCAAGTGAGCTAATGGCCCAATGTATTCCCTATTGTAATGCAAAAAGTTCTTCCTGCCATCCGGAAAGCGCCTTACCAAGTGAGCTAATGGTCCGTGATTTTATTTTATCAAATTTCGGAGCACTGGGATTTGAACCCAGAGTCCTACGAACCCGAATCGTAGATGTTACCGTTACACCATGCTCCGGTGGGCACGGGAGAGGATTTGGTCACAAATATTTGCCTGCTGGCAAATTTCGCGACCCCGCCTCGCGCCGACGCGCTCCGGCTTTCAAATCTCCCCGCGCCTCTCAATGATTACCTCTCGATGTGCCCCCGGCACATCTTGCGGATCATTGTGGGCACGGGGAGATTTGAACTCCCAATCCTTGCGGAATACGTCTCTGAAACGTACGTGTATACCAGTTCCACCACGTGCCCTATTTATAGTGTGGTCACAGATAATTTCCTCGCCGGTCGCTCAGAAATTTCCGCGACCCCGCCTCGCCTGTTTTTGTTACTACAAAAACATGGCTGCGGCTCGCACCAGTCTCCAAAAACCTAAAGCAGTTTAGGTTTTTGTTGCTGGTGCGCGCACTAGGGGTCGAACCTAGGACCTCACGAGTATCAGTCGTGTGCTCTACCAACTGAGCTATACGCGCATTTAACAGAGTTAAAAGATAACAAAAAATGTTGAAAAATAAAAGCGACAGCGCCGAAGCATGATGCGACGGCGCTGTTGGAGATGATAAAGCATTGAATCCCTGAAGAAGAAGGAGGATGGCAACCATAAGGGCGATGAAACCTACTCCAATGAGAAGGGACAATCCCACATCTTTAAAAAGTCGCCCCCAACTTTGATCATCAGGATCAATACGATGAGTATAAAAAGACATAACCTATTTACATAATACCATATCTAAATAAAAAGTCAATAAAGACAAAGGCGCTTCACTAAAGTGAAGCGCCTTGAAAGCTGCAAGAATCTTAATGAAGATTCAGTGGATAGACCGGCTTGTTTTGGATCACGCGGACCACTTGAGCCGGAATGTCTCCGTAAAAGTACAGAGCTATCGCGAAGGCATAGCAAACAAAAAGTTTCATTCTTTTATATTCTATCATATATACCGAGGAAAGTCAACCAAGAAAAAGCGGCCCTAACGGGCCGCTTTTTAGCATTCTTTCTTTTGTTCCGTTCTTACCTCGCCGAAGCTCTTTCGAGCGAAGGCGGGTCTGTCTTCCCAGATGCCAGATCATCTTTCAGAATGTAGATCATCATTCATCATATACTCGATCGAGATATACGATATCGACACCTTCAGCCCAGCACTTTGCAAGCAAAGTGCTGGACGTTTTTCAATTTGAATTATTCCACGAGCAGCTTCCGCTACCCGTGCCTTGTTACGACTTACTCCCTGTTACTAAGTTTACCGTAGGCCCACACGAGGTGAGACTTCGGGTACTCCTAGTTTCCTTGAGTTGACGGGCGGTGAGTACAAGACTTGAGAACGTATTCACCGCGGTATAGCTGACCCGCGATTACTAGCAATTCCGGCTTCATGAGGTCGAGTTGCAGACCTCAATCCGAACTGGCGCCGCTTTTCTAACGATTTGCTCTGCCTTACGGCTTTGCGTCGCGTTGTAGCGGCGATTGTATTATGTGTGTAGCCCAAGATATCAAAGGGACATGCTGACCTGGCGTCATCCTCACCTTCCCCCCAGCACCATTTTCCCGAATAGAAATTTCTACTGCCGAAAAATGGTGCTGGGTGGTCTCGCGTGACACTTATAACACGCGACGAGGGTTGCGTTCGTTACCCCACTTAAGGGAACAATTCAAACCACGAACTGACGACGGCCATGCATCACCTGTCCAACCGTCCTTGTGAGACGACAATAGTTTCCTACTGTCTTCGCTTGGATTTCTAACCTTGGTAAGGTTCTTCGTTTGTCGTCGAATTGAACCACATAATCCACTGCTTGTGCAAGTCCCCGTCTATTCCTTTGAGTTTTAGCCTTGCGGCCGTACTACCCAGGCGCTTCTCTTAACGCGTTAGCTACGCCTCTCAGAGGGTCGATACTCCGAAAAGCTAGAGAAGATCGTTTAGGGCGTGGACTACTGGGGTATCTAATCCCATTCGCTACCCACGCTTTCGTGTTTCAGCGTCAGGAATGTGCCAGTGAATTGCCTTCGCATTTGGTGTTCCCCATGATATCAACGGATTTCACCCCTACACCATGAGTTCCATTCACCTCTCACATCCTCTAGATTTGCCGTTTCTTCTGCGAGCCCCCGGTTGAGCCGAAGAATTTGACAGAAGACTAACAAAACCGCCTACACACCCTTTACGCCCAATGATTCCGGATAACGCTTGGGGCACTCGTATTACCGCTGCTGCTGGCACGAGTTTAGCAACCCCTTATTCTTCGGGTACTATCAATAACTTTCTCCCCGACAAAAGCAGTTTACATACCGAAGCACTTCATCCTGCACGCGGCGTCGCTCCGTCAGGCTTTCGCCCATTGCGGAAGATTCTCGACTGCGGCCACCCGTAGGTGTATGGACCGTATCTCAGTTCCATCGGTGGGGATCCGCCTCTCAGCGCCCCTAGACGTCATAGCCTTGGTGAGCCATTACCTCACCAACTAGCTGATATCCCGCAGGCCTTTCCCGAAGCGAAATTCTTTGCTCCTTAGAGATTATCCGGTATTAGCTCATCTTTCGATGAGTTATTCCAGACTTCGGGGGAAGTACCTACGTGTTACTACCTCGTTTGCCACTGCCCAACACTTTGCTAATCAATTCTTTCTCAAAAGAATTGCCGAACAAAGTGTTGGGCCGTTTGACTTGCATGCCTTATCCACGCCGCCAGCGTTCATCCTGAGCTAGGATCAAACTCTAAAATTAAATTTTAAAGAAAAATTTCTTTGAAATTTTTTAGAACGGAACAAAAGAAAAAATGCTAATTTTTTCTTTCATTTCCCAGCTCGAATCGTTTAAATTTTGTGTGATCCCACTTCGCTCTGAAACAGAGCTCCGCGAGATTGACTTGCACTGTCTCCAGGTTAATAGAGACAATACGTTCTTACTTATGAATAATTTCAATGAACAAACCGCCGCTTCTCCAAAAAGCGTTTTAATGCAATTAGATAAGCGGTAGGAGTAGTATAGTCACTTAAAAAAGGATGTCAAGTTTTGGCTTAAAATAAGGGTATTTGGGCTAGCGGAGATAAGAAATAAGCCGGCGAATTTAAGGAGTTTGGGTCTATCGAGAATTTGATTTCCCAATATTAATTGGAAGAGGTTGAAGAAGCTTCGGCAGATGGAGTGGATGTATCGGGAGCAGGTGGAGTTGGTTCCGGCGTAACTGTATCAGTGGAAGAAGCACTCACCGAAGAAGTAGAGGAAGCGTCTTCTATTACAGTATGGTCGCTTCCGCCGTTCTCTCCCCCATTATCTGGAACAATCACTGTATTGTTGTTGGAATCAGTAGTAATTATTGTGCCACTACCCGGTGCGCCAGTTGCATCGCTACTGGTAGGGGTTGAAGTTGCCGATTCATCTGGACACTCGCCCGGGTCAGTCTTCATTGTTCCGTTTTGCATAGTAATGCAATAGTAGTCTCCCGTGACTTTATCCTTAATGGTAATCCCTTCTTCTACTTTTACATGCTTTACCGTCAATCTCTCCACAAACACATTCTTCAAGTAAGCAATACCATCCACTACCTCAGCGCCAAAGGACTGAAGAGCTCCGAGAATCTCTCCTCCAAGAGAGGTGTGATTAGTTCCGAGATTGGTGAGAGATTCAATGGAAGAGACTCGGATCTCTAGGGAGGCTAGGGCTTCAGTGGTGGAAGCATTTTGATCCTCGAGCTTCTTTGAAAGAGCCTGTATTCCTACTAGAGCAATGCCGGCGGGATCAATGGTGGAGATGGAGGTGTTGGAGTTTCCAACGTGAAAGGTCTCATAGAAGTCTTGAGCTACCGGACCAATGTGTTTAACTGTGGAGTCTTCACTCTTGTAGTTCCATTCTGTGACTGGGAGAGAATTGATTTTCTTTAAGATATCTTCTCCATCTAATGGAGTGAGGTTCTCCTTGAGATTCCTGTCTGAAGCGTTAGTCCAGGTACCTCCGGTTGAGAGGCAGGCGCCGTTTGAGGCGAGGACGCTCTTGTCTCCATTAATAGAGAGCCAGCCATTGCAATATCCTATCTGTGAGGAAGAGGAGGTGGCGTTAGTGAGGCAGGCGCCGAAGGCGGAGGAACAGAGACCACTTGCCGTATTACAAAAACCCACTGCGGTTGTGGAGGTGCCAGAGGCGATATTAGTATCTCCAAAAGCCGAGCTGTGATAACCGCTCGAGGTATTACTATAGCCGGAAGCAGAGGAACAATTGCCGGAGGCATTATTCAAACGCCCAAGAGCTGTAGCACTTAACCCGCTGGCGGTGTTTTGAGCACCGAAAGCGGATGCGCAAGTGTTAGAAGATGTATTTAAAAACCCGAACGCTGACGAACGATTGCTGGAGGCGGTATTTTGATATCCAAAAGCGGAAGCACAACCTCCAGAGGCAATGTTACGATGACCAAAAGCATTTGCACAAGTACTACTAGCTATATTTAAAAATCCTATGGCTGAAGCTCCTATGGCTGAAGCGGTGTTTAAATATCCAGAGGCCGAACTTCGACATCCATTTGCAATATTACAAAAACCAAACGCACTTGATGAGGTACCGGAGGCAGTATTGGTAAAGCCGAAAGCGGAGCTACAATTTCCCGTTGCTTTATTTTGATTTTCAAAAGCTGTTCCCGCTCCAAAAGCGGAGCTGTAACCACCACTGGCTAATGTATAGCCTCCAAAAGCATAGCTATTATCGCCACTCGAACAGTCTTTGTAGCCAAAAGCAGCAGAACTAAGGCCAGATGATTCATTGCAGTTACCTAAAGCAGAACTGTTACTTCCTGAGGAAAAATTATTTATTCCAAAATCTATAGAGGAAATACCGCAAGCTCGGTTACTCATTCCAAAAGCTAAACCTTGGCAACCCGACGCAGTATTATTTGCTCCAAAAGCGGAACTGCTGATTCCAGAAGCGTTGTTAGAATAACCGGAAGCGAGGCTGTATATTCCACTAGCACTATTGTGGTAACCAAAAGCAGAACTCCGACAACCCGAAGCAGTATTTATTGCGCCGAAAGCCGCACTTTGATAACCCGTAGCATGATTATAATAACCTGAAGCAGAACTATAGTATCCAGAGGCTGTATTAAAATTACCCAAAGCTGAACTTAGATACTGACCGCTGGCAGTGTTGCAGTAACCGAAAGCTGAACTTCGATATCCTCCTACGGTATTGTAGTAACCAGAGGCGGTACTGTTACCTCCCGAAACTGTATTACAAAACCCAAGAGCAGTAGCGCCTGCATTAGAGGTTGTGTTATGAAAACCAAAAGCGGAAGAGTTACAGGCTGTGGCAAAGTTGTAATATCCCGAAGCAGTGGATGCTATGCCGGAAGCTAGATTTTGATTACCCAGAGCAGTGGACTGATTGGCGGTAGAACAATTTCCAAAACCCACTGAGGTTGAAAAAGGGGCGCATGCTACGTTGTTACCTCCGAACGCATTGGAATTATCGCCTCCCGCGTGGTTGGCGTAACCAACGGCGACAGAGTAAGAACCCGAAGCAGTATTGCTATTTCCAAAAGCACTGCCGTATTGAGCCGAGGCGGTGTTGTGATAACCAAAAGCATTAGTTTGATATCCACTAGCTGTATTGCATATACCAAAAGAAGATGCAAAACATCCAGAACTATATCCCTCAATCTGTACTGATAAGGAACTATTTCCAATCGCACAAGAATTGGTCCCCATGGCTATTCCTCCATTTCCGAGGGCGCAGTTACGGTTTCCTATGGCTATGCTGGAATTTCCGGCCGTGACAAATCCGGTATTATTAGCATTACCAATAGCAATACTTCCATTAAAGGCAGCGTTAGCAACATTACTAATTCCTATTGCAATATTCGAATATCCTCCGACTGCTCCCAGGGCACAATTGGAATTACCAATCGCTACTCCACAGGTAGTAGTGGCACAATTGCGCCAACCGAAGACTGAACTACAATTTCCACTCGCCACATTGCAATAGCCCACGGCACTAGCGTTCGTTCCAGGAGCAGAGTTTCCAAACCCCACCACAATTGGATTGAGGCTGTTGACGTTAGTGGAGAAGTTGTTCTGGATGTTTGTAACATTGTTTTGGATATTAGTGATCTGTCCTTGGAGATTCTGGAC